>SCPN01000219.1_pt1:17500-254020 | contig 254020 bp, 312 predicted proteins | sample 6106831 | NCBI WGS metagenome assembly SCPN01 (sample SAMN10720447, study PRJNA508395) | human gut metagenome | isolation source: Participant 1, 0 month
GTGTGTAGCCCAGGTCATAAGGGGCATGATGATTTGACGTCATCCCCGCCTTCCTCCGCATTGTCTGCGGCAGTCTCTCATGAGTTCCCACCCAAAGTGCTGGCAACATAAGATAGGGGTTGCGCTCGTTGCGGGACTTAACCCAACATCTCACGACACGAGCTGACGACAACCGTGCACCACCTGTTTTCTGGCTTCCGAAGAAGAGGAACTATCTCTAGTTCTGTCCATCAATGTCAAGACCTGGTAAGGTTCTTCGCGTTGCGTCGAATTAAACCACATACTCCACCGCTTGTGCGGGCCCCCGTCAATTCCTTTGAGTTTCAACCTTGCGGGCGTACTCCCCAGGCGGGAGATACTTAATGCGTTAACTCCGGCACAGAAGGGGTCGATACCTCCTACACCTAGTACCCATCGTTTACGGCCAGGACTACCGGGGTATCTAATCCCGTTCGCTCCCCTGGCTTTCGCGCCTCAGCGTCAGTTTTCGTCCAGAAAGTCGCCTTCGCCACTGGTGTTCTTCCTAATATCTACGCATTTCACCGCTACACTAGGAATTCCACTTTCCTCTCCGATACTCTAGATTGGCAGTTTCCATCCCATCACGGGGTTAAGCCCCGAACTTTTAAGACAGACTGACCAATCCGCCTGCGCGCGCTTTACGCCCAATAATTCCGGATAACGCTCGCCACCTACGTATTACCGCGGCTGCTGGCACGTAGTTAGCCGTGGCTTTCTATTCCGGTACCGTCAATTCTTCTAACTATTCGCAAGAAGACCTTTCGTCCCGATTAACAGAGCTTTACAACCCGAAGGCCGTCATCACTCACGCGGCGTTGCTCCGTCAGACTTTCGTCCATTGCGGAAGATTCCCCACTGCTGCCTCCCGTAGGAGTCTGGGCCGTGTCTCAGTCCCAATGTGGCCGTTCATCCTCTCAGACCGGCTACTGATCATCGCCTTGGTGGGCCGTTACCACCTCCAACTAGCTAATCAGACGCAATCCCCTCCTTCAGTGATAGCTTATAAATAGAGGCCACCTTTCATCCAGTCCTCGATGCCGAGATTAGATCGTATGCGGTATTAGCAGTCGTTTCCAACTGTTGTCCCCTCTCTGAAGGGCAGGTTGATTACGCGTTACTCACCCGTTCGCCACTAAGATTGATAGAAGCAAGCTTCCATCGCTCTTCGTTCGACTTGCATGTGTTAAGCACGCCGCCAGCGTTCGTCCTGAGCCAGGATCAAACTCTCTAAGATATCTTGAAGCTATTTGAATAGCTCATTATTTGTTGTCGTTACATGTAAGTAACTTTGAATTATGGTTGGTTTTGACTTTGTCAGAACCCGCACTCTGGCATATGTTCAATCATATGATTGATTACCTATCATTGTTCAGTTTTCAAAGATCTGTACCAGCTAAACTAGATTTTATCTAGCTTTGAAGCACTTTCTTAACAGAGTGTTTCGTCAACTGGCGACTAGATTATAATAACATGTTGTCATTCATGTCAACACTTTTATAATCTTTTTAGAATTTTGTAATTTCTGTTTCAACCAGGAATTACGTTTTTATTCTAAAACGATTATCAACAAACATAGATTTTATCTAGTGTTTGCTAACTAATAAACAGTCGCTTCAACGACTGTATAGCTATTATAGTACAAAGAACCGAGGGGCGCAACCCCTAATTTTAAAATTTTACAAACTTTTTTCTGACTTAGCTTATATGGTATATCTCACTACTATATATACTATATACAGTACTTATCAATAATATAGATAATCAGTATTCCGCTATTAATCTAATACTACTTATTCCTTTATAATGGTTTATTGCTTTATCGTTATCCACCTTTTATTTAAGATACATCTTATAGTATATTTAGAAGAGGTCTAATAAAGTTATAGCCCTTAGATACACTATATAGATACACAACATGATAACCCTTTAGCCCCTTTTATCTTACCATATAAATTATATAGGCATCCTTTTAAATAATCTTATAACCTTTAATAGTATATATAAAGAAAATTAGAACCACCCGTAAAACGGGTGGTTTGCTCACGGGCTATAAGCCCGTAGTACTAGGCCAGCGTCTAAAGGCGCTGGCTTTCACTACGTTCAAGCCGCATAGCCATTGACTCGTAACGTTCCCCTTAAAGGGGATGTGTATTACTTGCTACCCTTAAAAGGGTCCTCATATTCTTTTACACTAAGTTTATCTTTCATTTGGTCATGTAACTCTTGCTCACGTATATATTTTTTTACGGTAGCTTCATTTAAACCTACCGTACTTACATAATATCCCTCGGACCAAAAGTGTCTATTTCCAAATTTATACTTTAAGTTTGCGTGTTTATCGAACATCATTAGTGCACTTTTCCCTTTTAAGTATCCCATAAAAGATGATACTGATATTTTAGGTGGGATTAACACTAGCATATGCACATGATCAGCCATAAGCTCCCCCTCTATAATCTTGACGCCCTTATATTCACATAAACGTCTCAGTATTTCACGTAAACTATTTCTGTATTGATTATATATAACTTTACGTCTATACTTAGGTGTAAATACTATGTGGTATTTGCATAACCATTTTGTGTGCGCAAGGCTCTGTGTCTTTGTTGCCATATAAAATCACCTTTCTTTTGCATATAATGCGGCTTGAACACCTACATTATACTTAAGCAAGGTGATTTTTTTGTATAACTTTCGTTGCCGCACCCGCATAGCGGGTGGTTTTATGATTCGCGACTACGTCGCGAACCAGTCTAAAGACAATAATAAAAACAACGCCATCCAACCGGATGGCGTTGTTTAATAAGGATTTGTGTTCCCTAGTCGGGGGTCCAGGGTATAGGGCCCTTATAAACCCAATATAAGGGCCATTGTATTTTGTAGATATACGGATATATGGCGGACATATATCCGTATTCCACATGTATTAGAGATCAACTAAGCCTTTAAGATGAGAGAAGGAGAAAAGGCTTTTTGATATCTATATCAATATAGAAATCAATTATTGTTGAATTGCGCTACGCAAGTCAACTTTATTGTAGTCGTTGCTACCCATTGGTTCGTTAATTGCTTTGCGAAGGTCTACTACGTGCTCATCAGCAGCAGTTGGTTCTTCGCTCGCTTTGTTTTTAACGGTTTCTTTAGCAGCGAACCAAATTGTTTCATTCATGTAGTGACGAAGTTCTTCGTTAGATACATGTTCTTGCTCTTGAGCAAGGATATCCAAGATTGCATCTTCTAATGCTTGTGCTTCGTCGTCAGTCATAGGACCGCCTACTTGTTTTTGATGTTGTACAACTTCGTTAATACGATCTACCATACCGCGCAATACGTTGTAACCATAGCTATTTACGAAGCCATCTTTTTCATTGTATTTAGGTGTTTCAAAGTATTCGTATTCGTTTTTGTTGCGGTTTTCACCGTTCCAGTTCAAAGCTGTTTCAAAGCCATGTACGCGACCAAGGGAGTGCGTACGGAAGTAATCAGCATAGTTATGTTTATCTTTGGAATGTAACCAGATTTTGTCTGCTTTAGTTAATTGCTCATGATTGTCGCGTTTAGCTTCTGCTAAAGCGATTTTTTGTTCAGCATTTTCCCATGCTTTCACGTAATCATGAAGGGATTGTACTACTTGTGGACTAGCCACAGGTACCAATACAACATTGCTCAAACCAGGTGCGGATGCAGGGTTAGGCAAGATCAAGTTGTCATCATATGTTGGTGCACTTGCTGCGTGACCAGTGATGGATGCTGCGCTCATTAAAAGTGCCGCTGTGAAAGCAAGCATTGTAGATTTTTTCATATCTATTCCTCTTTTCATAGTCGAATTAATGTGCTGGTCCAGGGCTCCCGAGGGAACCCTTACCAGTTGTATCCATTTGCTAACTAGGATTCCTAGTTTTTCTGAAAGTATAACCAAGTCATAAGACCTAATTACTGAACAGTTAGATGGGCGCCTAGAATTTACCATCACAGGAGACATATTACATACCCATTTCGCCATCATTGCAGCCATTTGAGCTTCAATACTTCTACTTCACTTTGTAGACCAGCGTTTTGAGCTTTAATTTGTTCGTTTTCATATTTCAAGTCAGATACTTCACCTTTTAATCCGGCGTTTTGAGCTTTCATTGCTGCCATTTCAGTTTGTACTGCGTATGCAGAACTGATAGGGCCTTTGCGGTAGCTATCTGCTACAGCTGCTTCAGCATCTTTGTTACCAACTTTCCAAGTTACACCAGCGTTTGCCATCATGTGGCTAGAACCGCCAGCCCAGGACAAGCCGCCATGGAACATTGTGGACTCGTTTTTGTAATGAGCTACGCCCACTGCAATCGCGGAGTTACCACGGTAGTTACCGTAACCAGCCATGATTTGAGTTGGTTCCAATGGATCGTATTGCATAGGTTTCAATGCGGACAATGCTGCACCTTGTGCACCTACACGACCGATTTCTTCGTTTAAGATATCAACACGAGGATCACTTACACCTTTAACCGCTAAATCGTAAGACAATTCGCCAGTTGCTGTATTTTCAGTAGGTTTAACAATAACGCTACCGTCATTGGATGTAACTTTAGTACGAGCAGCCTTCAATTGGTCTATGTTAACTCCATCAGTACCATCAATACCAGGTGCAAGGTTTACAATACGGTTACCAGTCATGCTCAGGTTGCCACCATGTACTTCAAATGCAGGTGTTGCAGAAGCACGGTCACCAGGAACACTACCAGGAGTAGCGTTAATTCTAAGTGTTGCGCCACCATTACTGATGGAAGTGATTTCAGTCAAGTCATGAGCCAAGCTGTAAGTGATGGAGTTATCAATTTTATTGTCGCCTTCAACTGGTTTACGTTCAACAACCATGTTGTCGCCAGCAATGTATTGAGTACCTTTTCTACTTTTACAGGGTTTTAAGCCCTTTAGCTACACCAGAACCATCTGCACCAACGGATGCATTTACTTTAGCACCAGATAGGTCAGCATTTACAGTGTATGTTTTTTGACCAGTTATTTTATCAACTGCAGTATCAACAGTTACATTATTACCACCTTTAACAACACTGCTTAATGCCAGTAATAACTTTTTACCTTCGTTAGTAATGTTGATAGATCTTGACGAGCGATACCGAAATAGTTGCTTTCACAGGGTTACCGTGTTCATCAACTAATTGTTTACCAGCACCATCAACATAGGTCATTTCAACAGTACCATTTTGACTAACTTCGTAGTTACCGTCTTTGATACGAGTATCATTAGCTTTGGAGATACGTTTAATGTCGCCAATGTTAGCACCATTGGAATCTACATCGCCACCAGATTTCACGTTGTGAATTTGTTGACCACCCATATCAACGTTGTTCTTAGTGATAGTAGGACCGCCAGTGATAGTGATACCATCATTGTTCACCAATGTGTCACCAATTTTACAGAACCTTTATCAGTAGTAGTCGATATTGTTGTTCAATGCAAATTCTACTTTAGCACCGTCAGCAGTGTTAGTTTGTTTAACAGTGAGGTTTTTACCGCCAGAGAATTCTACAGTTTTACCATCAGTGATGTTTTTAGCTGTTTTATCAGAATCGCTAGTTGTATTACCAGTAGATTTCACGTTGAAGCCGTTCATAGTGCCAAGGCCGTCAGCACTGATAGTCATTTTACCAGCTGCATCTGTGAAACTTTGATGCGCCGCCTACAACATTAACTTTGCCACCTACAGGTTTAACGTCTGTACCATTTGCTTGATAGTCCAAATATCATAAGTTAGCAACTTGTTTTTGTGCCTTCTTAGTTGTGTACTCGATACGGCTATTATCATTGTTATATGTAATAGTTGTATGAGATGTTGGGCTACCTAAGTAGATATTCTTAGTTTGAACGCTGTTAAGCTCTTCAAATCTTTATCCAACGCGAATTCGTAAGTTTGTTCTTCGCCGTTTACAGTTTGTTTTACGTTCAAGTTTTTGCCTGCGCCGTAATTTTACTGTGCTGCCAGGTTTAACGATAGTTGCAGTGGAGTTGTTTCACCACATTACCTGTTGCATTAGCTTTCCAACCGGAGTTGTTGATTGTATCAACTACAGTTTTAACTGTTGCAATACCATCTTGACCATCTACGCCAGGTTTGCCGTCTGTACCTTGTTTGATGTTACCAAGGTTAACGTCGTATTTAACTTGACCATTTGCATCAACGGAAGCAGTTGTGTAGTTACCATTAACAAAGTTCAAACCTTTAGACAATTTAACTTTTTGTTTAGACCGCCGTTAGCAGAGTAGTTAAGTTCTGCATCGCCAAGGTTAACGCCAGTAGCGCTTACTTTGTAGATAGTTTGACCATTAGCACCACGAAGTTACAGTTACATTGTCACCAGCTTCAACTTCTGTTTTAGCAGATTTCAATTGAGCAACGTTAACTGCATCAGTGTTGTTCACACCAGCTTTACGTTAGTGATAATTGATTACCCAGCATTGATACCGCCTTTAGTAATGGATGGACCTTTGGTTGATTACCAAACCATTATCTAATGTAGTACCACCGATTGTTAAGTTAAACCTGCTGGAGTCAAGTCGATGTTTTGAGCCATTGAACTTTCAATTTGCCATCTACGTTGTTCACGCCGATGTTATTGTCAGTCAATTTAGTGCTGTTCGCACCACCAACGATATCCATTGTTTGGTTCAATTTCTTAGCGATAACTTTGATTTGTCGCCTTGTGCATCGTCGCCAGCATATTTCATGCCGTCATCCAAGTAGCCACTTCGTGTATTTTGTTGTTATCTTCGTATACGATACGAGTGATACCATCTTTACCGTTTACACCTGGTTGGCCATCTTTAGCTTTCATAGTAAGACCATCTTTACCGTCCTTACCATTCAAGCCGATGGAGCCGTCTTTACCGTTGATTACAACAGCAGAACCATCTTTACCGTTTACCGATCTTACCTCAACACCTGGTTTACCATCTTTACCATCATGACCGACTTTAATATCGTCAGACAATGCATAGTTGTAAGTATGATCGCCAGTTACTTTATCAACGATTTGTTCAACAGTTAAGTTTTACCTGCACCGAAGTTTACAGTTGTACCAGGTTTTACGATTGTTGCCACTTGATCACCTACTGTGTTACCAGTAACGTCACCTTTCCAACCGGAGTTGTTGATTGTATCAACTACAGTTTTAACTGTTGCGATACCATTTTCACCATCTACGCCTGGTTTGCCGTCAACGCCATCTTCACTTTACCATTTACGTCGTATTTAACAACACCATTTGCATCAACGGAAGCTTTAGTGTAGTTACCGTCAACGAAGTTCAAGCCTTCAGACAATTTAACTTTTGTTTAGCACCGCCGTTAGCTGTGTAGTTAAGTTCAGCATCGCCAAGGTTAGTTGCTTTGCATTTACTGTGTAAATATTTTGACCATCAGCACCAATTGTTTTATCAACTGTTACGTTGTCACCAGCTTCTACTTCTGTCTTAGCGGATTTCAATTGTTTTACGTTAACTGCGTCAGTATCATTTACGCCAGCTTTCACGTTAGTAATGTTCAAGTCACCAGCATTGATGCCACCTTTAGTAATGGATGGACCATTGTTGATTACCAAACCACCGTCAGATCTTAGTATCGCCAATTGTTAAGGAACCTGCTGGAGTCAAGTTAACTTCTTTGACAATTGAACTTTCAATTTGCCATCTACGTTGTTCACGCCGATGTTGTTTTCAGTCAATTTAGTGCTATTCGCACCACCAGTGATATCCAATGTTTGGTTCAATTTCTTAGCGATTACTTTAGATTTATCTGCACCTTGTGCATCGTCGCCAGCATATTTCATGCCGTCATCAGTAGTAGCCACTTCGTGTTTGTTGTTGTTTGTCTTCGTATACGATACGAGTCATGCCGTCTTGCTGCGTTTTACCGTCAACGCCGTCTTGACCGTTAGCACCTTTAATAGTAAGACCGTCTTTGCCGTCTTTACCATTGAGGCCGATGGACCATCTTTACCGTTGATTACAACAGCGGAACCATCTTTACCGTTTACGCCAATCTTACCATCAACACCGTCTTTACCATCTTTACCGTCGTTACCAACTTTGATGTCATTAGAAAATGCATATATGATAAGTTTGTTTTACCAGTTGCATTATCGATATGCGATGAGTATCAATTAATATACCTGCTGCGTAGGATAAAGTTTTGGTACTGCTGTGATTTCCGACTTCGGCCCACGCTTTCGCGTATCTGTGGAAGGGTAGCGTCTTTGAATGTTTGAATTGTGATAAACCGGACAAGTCGATTTTCAGGTTGGCGCCAGCTTGGTTAGCACCATTTTGCCATCGTTGTATTTCAATTAACGGACGGTTTGCGCATCATAGAGGGTAAGATGTAGTAGTTTCACCTGCATTCGGTTAGTTGGTGCAGTAATGGCAAGTCGTTAGCTTTAGAAATACGAGTTACGTCGCTCATATTGTTAGCGCGTTATCGATTACATCGCCGCCAGATTGGTTAGTGATGTTGTTGCCACCCATATTCACGTTGCCGCCATCGATTTGAATTCGTTGCCAATTGTCGTTGCAGGGCCATCATTCTTAATGGAAGTGATGTTTTTCAAATCTTTGTTCAATTGAACTTCGAGAGTTATCAGTACCATCAGCTTTTACGTTGATGTTACCGGAAGCGCTCTTGAAGGAAGTTGTTTTATCTACGCCTTCACCTTGAACTTTAACAAGGCTGTTCAATTTGTTTTGTTTACAACATCAGTGTTATTACCAGTGAATTTCAAGCCGTCATCAGTAGTAGCCACTTCGTGTTTGTTGTTGTTTTGTCTTCGTATACGATGAGTGATACCGTTAGTACCGTTTGTACCATTTACGCCGTCTTGACCATTAGCGCGCACGGATGAGACCGTCTTTACCATCTTTACCATTGAGGCCGATGGAGCCGTCTTTACCGTTGATCACAACGGAAGAACCATCTTTACCATTTACGCCGATTTTACCGTCAACGCCATCTTTACCGTCTTTGCCATCGTTACCAATCTTGATATCGTTAGCCAAGTCGAATTCAACTTTAGCGCCGTCGTTATTGCTAGTTTGTTTTACAGTCAAGTTTTACCTGCTGCCATTTCAACTGTTTTACCATCGAGATAGTTTTGCAGTAGTTTCAGAATCAGCAGTTGTATTACCAGTGGATTTCACATTCCATACGGATTGTGCAGCACCTGGAGCTACATGCAAGTCGTAAGTAACTTGGTTACCGTTTTCAGTTTTGTTAACTGTTACGGAATTATCGTTGGAAGTTACTACTGTACGGGAATCTTTCAACTGTTTAACGTTAACTGCATCGTTATCGTTTACACCAGCTTTTACGTTGGTGATGTTCAAGTTACCAGCGTTGATACCAGTTTTAAAGAACAGATGGGCCACCGAGATAGTTAAGCCACCGTTATTAACAACAGTTAATCGCCAATGGTTAAGGAACCAGATGGAGTCAAGTTTACGTTGTTGTTAAGATCGTATTTAACTACGCCATCAGCAGCTACAGAGCTGTTGTGTTGGAACCATTAGTGAAGTTCAAACCTTTATCAATGTAACTTTTGGTCGTTAGAGCCATTCGCTTTGTATGTTAAAGGAATTTGTTTAGCGCTTTATCGCCATCAAATGTTACTTGTATAAGTTGTGTTATGGTTTGTTTCATCTTTAACAGGTGTAACAGTGATTGGATTGTTAGTAGTGTTCGTAGTATTTACAGTCACTGCTTCACGAGCTGCATCTTTAACAGCATGGGAAACATTTACTTCGTATTTAGCATTTGCATCACCAGTTTGTTTACGTCAGCTGGTAGTATCAGGATGTTAGTGTCGCCTGCAGCAGCAGATTTTTAACAACGTTTCAACAGCAGCTTTATCGCCTGTTGGCAAGTTGCTCAAGTCGATCTTAGCTGTTTTGTTCACTGCATTATCATTGCCATCAACATATTCCAATGTAACTGTTTTATCAGCGTTCACTGTGTATGTTTTGTCTTTGATATGAATGTCGTTAGCTTTGGAGATACGTTTAACGTCGCCAATAGCTGCGTTATTAATCACATCGCCACCAGATTTAAGGTTAGTGATGTTGTTATCGCCCATATTCATTACCGCCATCGATTTGAATTCGTTGCCGCCGATTGTGAAAGTAGCAGGACCTTCTGTTTTTAATAGTCTTGATGTTAGTCAAGTCACCAGCTAAACCGTGTATTCAACTTTAGCGCCGTCTTTAGTTTGTTTTACAGTCAAGTTTTTGCCTGCCTGCCATTTCAACTGTTTTACCATCAGTGATAGTTTTGCAGCTGCTTCGAGTCAGCAGTTGTATTACCAGTGGATTTCACATTCCATACGGATTGTGCAGCACCTGGAGCTACATGCAAGTCATAAGTAACTTGGTTACCGTTTTCAGTTTTATTACTGTTACGGATTTATCGTTAGATGTAACTACTGTGGGAGTCTTTCAATGTTTTAACGTTAACTGCATCAGTATCGTTTACGCCTGCTTCACATTAGTAATGTTCAAGTTACCAGCGTTGATACCAGTTTTAGTAACAGATGGACCACCAGTGATAGTTTAAGCCACCATTGTTGTATCATTGTATCGCCAATAGTCAAAGGAACCTGCTGGAGTCAAGTTGATGTTTTGAGCCAATTGAACTTTCAACTTGCCATCTACGTTGTTCACGCCGATGTTGTTTCAGTCAATTTAGTTGTATCTGCACCACCAACGATATCCAATGTTTGGTTCAATTTCTTAGCGATTACTAGTTTTATCTGCACCTTGTGCATCATCGCCAGCATATTTCATGCCGTCATCTAATGTAGCCACTGCGTTTATTGTTATTTTTATCTTCGTATACGATACGAGTCATTGCCATCTTTGCCGTTTTACTGGGTTGGCCTTTTTCAGCTTTCATGGAAAGACCGTCTTTACCATCTTTACCATTGAGGCCGATGGAGCGTCTTTACCGTTGATACAACAGAGGGAACCATCTTTACCGTTTACGCCGATTTTGCCGTCTACGCCGTCTTTGCCATCGTTACCAACTTTGATGTCGTCGGACAATGCGTATTCAACTTTAGCGCCGTCTTCGTTGCTAGTTTGTTTTACAGTCAAGTTTTTACCTGCTGCCATTTCAACTGTTTTAAATCCGTGATGAGTTTTGCAGCTGCTTCGGATCAGCAGTTGTATTACCAGTGGATTTCACATTCCATACGGATTGTGCAGCACCTGGAGCTACATGCAAGTCATAAGTAACTTGGTTACCATTTTCAGTTTGTTGATTGTTACAGATTTATCGTTAGATGTAACTACTGTACGGGAATCTTTCAACTGTTTAACGTTAACTGCATCGTTATCGTTTACGCCTTCTTTTATTAGTAATGTTCAGTTACCAGCGTTGATACCAGTTTTAGTAATGGATGGACCATTTTTAATTGTTAAGCCACCATCGTTAACAATAGTGTCACCAATTTTCAAGGAACCATTTGGAGTCAAATCAATGTTGTTGGACAATGCATATGTGTAAGTATGTTCACCAGTTGTAGCATCGATATCTTGTTTTACAGTTAAGTTATCGCCTGCAGCGTAGGAAACAGTTTTACCATTGCCAGGCAGCAACAGCGTGGTTACCAACTACATTGCCTTTAGCGTCAGTGGAAGGAGTAACCATCTTTGATTTGATCAGCCAAAAGTCGATTTTCGCCACTGTACCAGATTGGTTACCACCGTTACCATCGTTATATTTCAATGTTACAGATTTGCTTGCTGCATCATAAGCGTAAGATGTAGTAGTTTCACCTTGACGGTCAGAAGATGTTGGAGCAATGTGCAAGTCGTTAGCTTTGGAAATACGAGTTACGTCGCCAATGTTAGCTGCGTTATTCACTACATCGCCACCAGATTTAAGGTTAGTGATGTTTTGGTCACTGATGATAGGGCCGCCAGTGATATTGATAGAGTTAGGACCGAATTCCATTTTTGGACCATTTGTAGTGTTGGAAATGGAATGGATATCTACTAAGTCTTTGTTCACATCATATTTAACAACGCCATCAGCAGCTACGGAAGCTGTTGTTTCTACCGTTTGTGAAGTTCAAACCTTTATCCAATGTAACTTTTTGAGCGTTTTGGCCATTCGCTTTGTAAGTTAAAGGAATTTGTTTAGCCGCTTTATCGCCATCGAATGTTACTTGATATGTAGTGTTATGTTTGATTTCTTCATCTTGTACAGGTGTAACAGTGATAGGATTGTTGTTATTGTTTGCATTGTTTACAGTAACTGCTTCACGAGCTGCATCTTTTACGTCGTTACGAGATACGTTTACTTCGTAAGTTGCACCAGCATCACCGAAGTTTTCACCAGCTTTAGGTGCAACTTTAGCGATGTTTTGTCGCTAGAACCAGCCACGTCTGCTTTGAGTACTTTTCAGTAGAAGCTGCAGTAGGTTTACGTTGTTAACATCTACAGTATATACAGTTTTGTGCCCATCTGCATTTTGAATTACATTGCTTGTTACTCTCGCAGCATTTTTACCTTCTACTACAACAGTGCTGTTCAATTTATTTTTAGCGCTGTCGGACAAGTCAGCCACTACATTGGAACCAGAAGCAGTTGTTTTAATGTACTCCCATTGTTAGCACCTACAACGCCGAAGCTCAAGCCGCCTTGTTTGTTCAATTTTGTAATTCAGTAGCGCCTGTGTTACCAGTTAAACCAACTGTGTTATTGAACTTGTTATTAACAATGTTCAATTGTTCTTCAGTTGCAGCACGACCTTTTTTAGCGAAGTCAGGAGCATCCAAAGTTACGTTAGTTAAACCAGTGATGTCACCAGCTTTAGCATTAATAGCAATGTTGTGATACCTGCGTTTTACAGTTTGGTTACCACCACAATGAATTTTGCCATCGCCAGCTTTGTTAGTGATGGATGTGATGTCTGTTAAATCACCTTCAACGTCTACTTTGAAGTTTTAACGCCATTTACGTCACGGTGAGAGAAGCAGTTGTGTTCTTACCGTTTTCCATGTCGATAGCTTCTTTAGCAAGGTTTTAATTACAGTCTTACCACCATTGTTGATGTTGGAAAGATCTTGTTTAGCAATACCTGTGATAACAGCAGTTTCGTTAGGAACGTCTTTGTTGTTACCATCAACGTATGTCATTGTTACTTTACCGTTGTTATCAACTGCGTATTCACCTGGTTTAATGTGTTTGTCATTGCTTTGGAAATACGAGTTACGTCGCCAATGTTAGCTGCATTGTTAATTACATCCCCACCCATTTAAGGTTAGTGATGTTGTTATCACCAAGATCCAAAGTTACCACCAGTGATGCTGATGTTGTTGGACCAAAGTGCATTGTTGTACCACCATTGTTAGTGATGGATGTAATTTCTTTAAGATCCTTGTTCAAGGAATATGTATATGTTTGTTCACCAATAGATGTTTCAATATCTTGCTTAACTGTTAAGTTTTTACCAGCTGCGTAGTTAACTGTAGTTGCTTTGAACTTTTGTAGGTGTTGCTTCACCGTCAAGTTTACCACCGTTAGCCTTAGCATTTGTTAAGAAATCGTATTTTGCAGCAGCGTCTGCAGCGTTGATTGTGTATGTAGTACGACCATCAACAGTTACTTCGTTAACAGTAACGTTTTTCCCAGCTTTCACCATGCCTTTGTCATCAAAGCCTACAGTGATTTTGGAGTCTTTCGCACCGTCATGAGCCGCTACAGTAGATACACGACCTGTACCGATTACGTTTAATTTACCGCCATCAGTTAAAGAGTCACTTTACCAGTGTTACCAGTTACAGCAACGCCAACGTTTTTCAATTGAGCTACGTTAACAGCGTCAGTGTCTGCAGGTACCTGCAGCAAGACCAGTCAATTGACGAGTCATTTGTTGACCATTGCCAATGGATACAGCAGCTGTAGTAGCTGTTTGTACGTTACCAGTCAATGGTGCGTATTTACGTTCATGAGGATCGGATGGGTTGTAGCCTAGTACACCTTTATCTGTTGTTGTAACAGAAGACCAAGGCTACGCTAGTTAGCGATGTTAGCTTCTGCAGCATTACCTAACGCAGTTGTAGCTTCAGCATTTGCTTTAGATGACCTAATGCAACGCCATATTTGCCGCCTGCGAACCAGGACCTTCAGCGATAGCAGATTCACCAGTTGAAGTTGCATACCGATAGCAATGGAGTTAACACCAGATGCAATAACTTTTGGAGAACCTTCACCACTTTGACCGATAGCAATGGGTTGTTGCCGAAGCTTCAGCACGAGCACCAACTACAGTAGCGCCGAATCCAGTAGCTTTTGTTTCACGATGATAAGCAATTGTGTCTAAGTGAGTAGCAACGTTGTCACGACCGATAGCGATTTGGGAATTTTCCTTATTTATAGAACTAGGATCTCCAACAGAAGAGTCAGTTAGATTGTTCTTACCAATGGAGATACCACCCATTGTTTTTGCATTATTAAATTGACCCAAAGTTACAGTGTCTGCCACGTGGGATGTATTTTCAGAACCAATAGCTACGGAATTTTGACCATTAGCATTGTTGCTATAACCTGCAGCAAAAGTCATGCAGGAGGCAGCATTTGTATATACACCCATTGCAAGAAGCACTAGTACCAGTAGCACTAGAATAGTTACCAATTACTGTAGAGTATTCAGCTTGTTTAGGTGTTGTTTGCCAAGAACCTTTTGTGTAATTAACGTTATTATAGGAACCTACAGCAACAGCAGATTTAGCATTTGCATTACTTACCACCTACAGCCAAAGAAGCATTACGGAAGCAGTATTACCAGGCACCAACAGCTGTAGCAGCACCACCTGTAGCCACGTTTTCATTACCTACTGCAGTAGTTGCGTTATTTGTATGATGTATTTTTAGCACAATCGCTACTTTACCATCATGCGACCAGCTACATTATCCGTAGTATTTTGGTAACCTACAACGATAGAGTTTACCAACGTTATAGTTTTGACCACTTTGGGTAGTATCAGCCCGGATGTTTACATGGCTATTGCCAGTATCATAACCTGCTGTATGCTTGTGGCGCAATACCGCCCATAGCACCAGCTACAGCAAAGCCAATAACGCTAGCGCGAGAACTTTTCTTGCCGTTATTGTTTTCGCAGTTTCAGGTACTACTACATAGCAGCCTTTAGATTTGCTATAAACAACCTTAAAACTTTATTCATAGAAACTATGAACCCTTTCTCTCTTTATAAGTTACACGAAATGCCTTATTTATACACTTTCATCTGTCTCATGAAAACCTTGTGACACACGTTCACTCACTCTTCATTTAAGATATTTATATATAGCAAGAATTTATAAACTAATTGTAAATAGAGTTTCTTCTTTTATTAAAGAAAATTTTATATTTCTAAAATAATTAAACAAACTTACGATTCATAAGAATAAAACGCCACATAACGTATAAATTACTAGCTTTTATATAATAGTTTTTAGATTAAATATAATACATCATATATATTTTACGCAAATAAAGCGTTATTCAGTTTATTTTCTTTAAAATGTTAGATTTTAAGTTGTATGCTATTAAAATCCAGTAATTCATATATAAATTTTATAAATTGACAACTCTAGATAAAACAGTATTCATATGCATTTATAAGAATTATAAAAATAAACATGAATAACTAAAATAAAGTTATTTTATAATTATTTATATTTTTTATGTTTACACCATATATAACTTATACAGAGGGAAGAATCTATGATATTTGTTTCACCTTTAGTTCCACACTTCGTTTTGTCTTTCCAAACTAACTATAAATACAAAACAGCCATCCAATTGTGGCGTTGTTGTTCTCAAGGATTGTTGTGCCCTAGTCGGGGTTCCAGGGTACAAGAGGCCCTCATAAGTAATCCATATAAAGGCCGTGTATTATTAATCTGTATACAAGACTGTTGAGTGCTAACTACACTCCTCTCCGAAATAATAGAGATTATCGGATAGCTTTACCCAAATCTACTTTTGTAAGTTTGAGCATTAGCAATGGTTTGTTAATCGCTTCACGAAGATTTACAGTTTTTCATCTTCTGCTGTAGGTTCTTCAATTGCTTTATTTTTTACAGTTTGTTTTGCAGCGAACCAAATTGTTTCATTCATGTAGTGACGAAGTTCTTCGTTAGATACATGTTCTTGTTCTTGTGCAATTACATCCAAAATAGCATCTTCTAATGCTTGTGCTTCGTCATCAGTCATAGGACGGCCAACTTCTTTTTTTTTGGATGATTTCGTTAATAACGATCTACCATGCCGCGCAATACATTTAGCCATAGCTGTTAGTGAAGCCATCTTCTTTATTGTATTTAGGCATTTCAAAGTATTCGTATTCGTTTTTATTACGGTTTTCACCATTCCAGTTCAAGAACACTTCTTGACCATGTACGACCGATGGAATGTGTACGGAAGTAGTCAGCATAGTTGTGTTTGTCATAGGAATGTAACCATTTTTTCTCAGCTTTTGTCATACGCTCATGGTTTTCGTATTTCACTTTAGCTTTTGCGATGTTGATCTCCGCATTTTGCCAAGCTTTTACATAGTCATGAACAGCGGACACTGTTTGTGGGCTAGCCACAGGAACCAATACTACGTTGCTCAATGCAGGCGCAGATACTTGGTTACGTAAAATTAAGTTATCGTCATATGTTGGAGCGGATTGTGCACCTACAACACCTGTAGAAATAACAAGAGCCGCTGCACAAGCAAGTAATGTAGATTTTTTCATTCTATATTCCTCTTTTCTATCGTTAGATTATGGTGAAAGTATCTTTCACACGTATTACACGTTCATATCTGAAAGCACTGCTTTCATAAACCATAGGGAGAGGTAAGCGCTACGCTAGGTAGCGCATACCATCCTAAGTTCATTCAGTTCTTACTCTCTCAAATGATTACATACCAAGTTTTGCCATCATTGCAGCAATTTGAGCTTTCATTTGTTCGTTTTCAGCTTTCAAATCAGATACTTCTGTTTTTAATCCAGCGTTTTGTGCTTTAACGGATGCCATTTCTTGTTGCATTGCATAAGCGGAGCTGATAGGGCCTTTGCGGTAACGATCTGCTACAGCAGCTTCGCTATCACGGTTGCCAACTTTCCAAGTTACACCAGCGTTTGCCATCATGTGACGGGAACCACCAGCCCATGCCAAGCCAGCATGCATCATTGTGGACTCATTTTTGTAGTGAGCAACGCCCATTGCAATAGCGGAGTTACCACGGTAGTTACCATAACCAGCCATGATTTGAGTTGGTTCTAATGGATCGTATTGGATAGGTTTCAATGCTGCAAGAGCTGCGCCTTGTGCACCTACACGACCGATTTCATCAGTTAACTCATCGAAACGAGGGCTTGCACCAGTAGACAAGTCGTATACTTTAGCGCCATCAGTGCTTTCAGATTCACGAACACCTACAGTACCATCAGTGGATTTAACGATTGTACGGGAATCTTTCAATTGTTTCAAGTTAACTGCATCACTGTCATCAGTACCTTTACCAAGGTTAGTAATTTTGTTACCACCCATGTTGAGGTTACCACCAGTTACGGAAAGGTCACCAGCGTTGAAGTTCAAGGCAGGGCCATTTTCGCTGTTTCTGATAGAGTTAATACCTTTAAGGTCTTTGTTCAATTTAACAGTTAATGTATCGTTACCATCAGCTACTACGTTGATGTTACCAGCAGCGGATTTGAATGTAGCGGATTCAGCAGCAGTTACGCCTTCACCTTGAACTTTAACAAGTGTATTCAACGCATGTTTGTTTTCAGTACCAGTGTTGTTGCCAGTGAATTTCAAGCCATCGTCCATAGTTGCCACTTCACGTACGATATCTTTGCCGTCTTTACCTTTAATAGGTTTGCCGTCTTTATCTTGTGGAGTGTAAACGATACGTTGAGATTTATCAGTGCCATTTTCTGGGTTTACTAATGTTTGTTTACCGTCTTTAGTGGAGATATCAACAGATTTACCGTTGCTACCGTCAGCACCTTTAGGACCAGTCAAGCCAATGTGACCTACGCCGTCTTTACCAGCGATGGATACAGCGTCTTTACCGTCTTTACCGATGGAAACTTTACCGTCAACACCGTTAGCACCGTCTTTACCGGAGATGGATACGCCATCTTTACCAGCTACGCCATCTTTACCAGGAACGCCAATGGAGTTCAAGCCGTTAAGATCTTTATCAAGACCGATTACAACTTTACCATCTTTAGTCATAGTTTTGATGTTGGAACCGCTGTAGTTGTTATCAGCTTTAGTACCTTCGCCAACGATTTCAAGTTTTTCACCCAAGTTTTTGTGGATATCAGCACCAGATTGAGCACCGAAGTTCAAGCCTTTGTTGCCGATTGCATCAGCAGCATTTTTAAGGTCAGATACATTTACAGCACCGTTCTTAGTATTGTTGTCACCAGCAGCTGCATCAATCTTATCTAAGAATGTATTGCCAGCTTTATCCGCGATGGAGGAACCAACATTGTTCAACTTAGTAGGAGCTGTAGTGGAGTCACCTGCACTATTCATGGAAGCGATTACATCACCAGCATTTACAACAGTACCAGAACCATCTTTAGCTGTGTTGAAAGTACCATCTGGTTGTTTGTAAACTTTAGTGCCATCTTGTTTAGTGTATACCACTGGAAGTTGAGCGTTGTTTACAACACCTTGGCTATTGATCTTGATATCATAAGCATGACCTTTAGTAGGGTCAGTGTTAGTATCAGTTACAGAGATAGAACCATCAGAAGATTTAACAGTTGTTACCTTATCTTTTAATTGTTTAACGTTTACAGCATCTGTATCGTTTTCACCAGCTTTAACGCCTGTAATTGTTTTATTACCAGCATCAATACCAGTTTTAGTTACAGATGGACCACCAGTAATAGTCAAACCATCGTTGTTAACTTTAGTATCGCCAACTTTTAAGGAACCATCTTTAGTAAGATCTACGTCTTTAGACAATTGAACTTTCAATTTACCATTGTCGTTGTTTACACCGATATTGTTATCAGTCAATTTAGCTTTATCAGCGCCACCAACGATATCTACTACGTTGTTAAGATGTTTCTTAATAACTTTAGTTGGATCAGCTTGACCGTCGTCACCAGCGAACTTCATGCCATCATCGTGAGTTGCTACTTGATGTTCGTTACCATCTTTATCTTGTATACGATACGAGTCAAGTTTCACCAGGTTGGCCGTCAACGCCTGGAACACCATCTTTACAGTGATGTCAGCAGTTGCATTTTTACCATCTTTACCAGCAGGGCCAGTCAAACCAATGTGACCTACGCCATCTTTACCGGAAATAGATACAGCATCTTTACCGTCTTTACCGATACCAACTTTACCGTCAACGCCGTTAGCACCATCTTTACCAGTGATAGATACACCGTCTTTACCATCAACGCCATCTTTACCTGGAACGTTAACAGATTCTAAACCTTTAAGGTTTTTATTAAGACCGATTTCAACAGTAGTATTACCGTCTTGATCTTGTGCGATATTAGTTCTAATGTTATTAGTGCTGTATTTGTCTGCAAAGTTTTCGCCATTAGCAAGAGCACCTGTACCAGCAATAGTTACTTTAGAACCAAGTTTGTTTGTCTTAGGATCTGCGTTATTTGCATCAAATACAAGACCTTTGTCGATCAATGCGTCAGCTGTATTTTTAAGGTCAGTTACGTTTACCGCACCGTTCTTAGTTTTGTTATCAGCAGCTGCTGCATCAATTTTGTCTAAGTAAGTGTTGCCAGCTTTATCAGCGATAGAGGAACCTACGTTGTTCAACTTCATAGGATCTGTTGTGGAATCGCCACCATTGTTCATGGATGCAATTACATCAGCAGGTTGAACTGTAGTACCAGAACCATCTTCTTTTGTATTGAAAGTAACATTACCTGTAGCAGGATCTACAATTTTGTAAAGTTTGTTGCCATCTTTATCAGTGTAAACCACTGGAGTTTGAGCTTGTTCAACTACAGATTGGTTATTGATAGTGATGTCATATTGGTGACCTTTAGCTGCATCATAAGTTGCAGATGTAGGATCGTTTTTATCAACTACTTTAATGGAGTTATTGGAAGACTCAACAGTTGTAACTTTGTCTTTCAATTGTTTAACGTTTACAGCATCTGTATCGTTTTCACCAGCTTTAACGCCTGTAATTGTTTTATTACCAGCATCAATACCAGTTTTAGTTACAGATGGGCCACCAGTGATAGTCAAGCCATCGTTGTTAACTTTAGTATCGCCAATTTTTCACGGAACCATCTTTAGTAAGATCTAGGTCTTTAGACAATTGAACTTTCAATTTACCATTGTCGTTGTTTACACCGATATTGTTATCAGTCAATTTAGCTTTATCAGCGCCACCAACGATATCTACTACGTTGTTAAGATGTTTCTTAATAACTTTAGTTGGATCAGCTTGACCGTCGTCACCAGCGAACTTCATGCCATCATCGTGAGTTGCTACTTGATGTTCGTTACCATCTTTATCTTGGTATACGATACGAGTCATAGTTTCACCAGGTTGGCCGTCAACGCCTGGAACACCATCTTTTACAGTGATGTCAGCAGTTGCATTTTTACCATCTTTACCAGCAGGGCCAGTCAAACCAATGTGACCTACGCCATCTTTACCGGAGATAGATACTGCGTCTTTACCATCTTTACCAGAGATACCAACTTTGCCGTTGTTACCATCTGTACCAGCTGCGCCTTGAGGGCCAGTGATTGTTACACCGTCTTGACCGTTAACGCCATCTTTACCGTTAACAACTACTTTATCCAAGTTAGTTAAGTCTTTGTTCAATGCATAAGTGTAAGTTTGGTTACCATCAGCACCGATTTCTTGTTTTACAGTCAAGTTTTTGCCTGCGCCGAAGTTTACAGTTTTGCCGCTTGCTACTGCAGTTTCAGCTGCATTGGAACCGTCTTCAAGGTTACCAGTTGCATTTGTTTTGAAGCTGTAAGGAGTAGATGCTGCTGGGATGTTCAAGTCGGAGAAGTCGATAACTGCTTTAGTATCAGTTACAGCTTTACCGTTACCATCGTTGTAAGTCAATGTAACTTTCTTAGTACCTGCATCGTATTTGTATACGTTTTCAGTACCAGCAGCTACACCACCTTTAGCTTCAGTGCTACTAACTGCTGTAGGAGCGATGTGTAATTCAGAAGCTTTCAAAGAATCATGTGCAGATTTCAATTGATCTTCTGTAGCTGCTTGACCAGATACGATATTGTTAGGATCGAATGTTTTGTTAGTCAAACCACCGATATTACCAGTTTTAGCATTCAATGTGATAGGGTTAGTACCACCAACTGTTACTGTTTCGTTAGGACCGAATGTGAGTTTACCAGTACCAGCGCCATTTGTGATGGAGTTGATATCAGTTAAGTCACCTTCAACGTTGATTTTGTATGGATCAGCGTCTGTACCAGTACCAGTCTTAGTAGTATTTTTACCGTTTTCAATTTTTGCTAATTTAGCATTTACAGTGTAAGTTTTTTGACCTGTAGTTGCATCAGTTGTATCAGTAACAGTTACGTTGTCACCAGCTTTAACTTTAGAACCAAGACCAGTGATTACTTTCTTACCGTCATCAGTGATGTTGGAAAGATCGTTTTTAGCGATGCCAGTAATTTTAGCTTCTTCGTTAGCTACGTCATTACCTTTACCGTCAACGTAAGTCATAGTTACGCTGCCGTCGTTTTGTACAGCATAGCTACCAGGTTTGATGTGTTTTTCATCTTCAAGAGTAGCTACTTCATGAACTTTAGTTTCACCGTCTTTAGTGTATGTAATACGGTCGCCATCGTTCTTGATTGTTGTAGTTTTACCAGTTGGATCTTGTAAGCCGATTTCTTTAGTAGTAACTTTGTCAGTTGTTACGCTTGTAAGATCTTTAAGATTTTTATCAAGAGCATATGCAACTTCTGTATTACCGTTACCGTCGTTAGTTTGTTTAACAGTTAAGTTTTTACCAGCTTGCATTGTAACGGATTTACCGTCTGCAATGTTTTGATCTGTGTCACCAGAATGTGTACCTTCTGTAGCAGAAACTGCACCAGATTTCAAGTTCCAAGTAGATGCTGTACCAGCAGCTGCATTTACATGCAAGTCATATGTTACTTGGTCGCCATTTGTTGTTTTGTTGATTGTTACAGATTTGTCGTTGGAAGTAACAACTGTACGAGCTGCTTTCAATTGATCGTAGTTAACAGCGTCAGTACCATCAGTAGCAGGTGCTACGTTAGTAATTTTTTTGTTACCAGCATCAATACCAGTTTTAGTCACAGATGGACCACCAGTAATAGTCACGCCATCGTTGTTAACTTTAGTGTCACCAATTGTTAAGGAACCGTTTTTAGTCAAATCAACGTCTTTGTTCAAGTCGTATTTAACTACGCCATCAGCTGCTACGGAAGCTGTTGTATTAGAACCGTTTGTGAAGTCTAAACCTTTATCCAATTTAACTTGTTTGGTCACCAGTACCATTAGCTTTGTATGTCAAAGGAATTTGTTTAGCTGCTTTTTCACCATCGAATTTCACTTCGTATGTAGTGTTATGGTTTGCATCATCTTTCACAGGGTTAACAGTGATAGGGTTATTTGTATCAGCTGTGTAGTTACCACCAGTAGTTGTACCACCGTTGTTAACTGTTACTGCTTCACGAGCTGCATCTTTAACAGCATTACGGGAAACATTAACTTCGTATTGAGCATCTGGGTCACCAGAGTTTTTACCATTACCTACAGTGATGTCAGCAATGTTAGTGTCACCAGCTGCATCAGCTTTTTTAACTACGCTTTCAGTAGAGGAAGCACCGCCAGGTACAGAAGAAGTATTAGCAACAGCTACTTTATAAACTGTTTTATTAGGATCAGTTGTATCTTTAGTTACTGTTACATTCTTAGAACCAGAAGCTACTTCAACGGTATGGTTCAATTTAGCTTTTGCGTCATCGGACAAGTCAGCTACTACATCTGTACCAGAAGCAGTTGTTTTGATGTATTGACCGTTGTTAGCACCAACTACACCGAAGCTCAAACCACCAGTTTTATTGAATTTTTGAGTATCTGTGTTACCAGTGTTACCTGCTAATTTAATTGTGTTGTTGAAGCCATCGCTTACTTTTTTCAATTGGTCTTCAGTTGCTGCACGACCGGAAACAACAGTTGGGTTAGTAATATCCCAATCTTTATTTTGTAAGCCAGTTACATAACCACCTTTACCATCTAAGGAAATAGGGTTGTCACCACCAACTTTTACAACTTTGTCACCTTCGAAAGTAAGTTTGCCAGAATCAGCACCATTTGTAATGGAGGAGATATCAGCCAAATCGCCTTCTACATTTACTTTGTAAGGAGTAGCTGCTGTGCCGTCACCTTCAACTTTAGTATTTTTGCCATCTACAAGTTTGGAAGGATCTGTGTTACCAGTAGCACCAGTGGAGCTTACTGTGTAGATATCGTGACCTTCCGCACCTTGAGATTTAGCTACAGTTACGCCTGCACCAGCTTTAACTTCTGTCTTAGCGGATTTTAATTGTTTTACATTAACTGCGTCAGTATCATCAGTACCAGGAGCTACGTTAGTGATTTTTTTGTTACCAGCGTTGATACCAGTTTTAGTTACAGATGGACCACCAGTGATAGTCATACCACCATTGTTGATTACAGTGTCACCAATTGTTAAAGAACCATCTTTAGTCAAATCAACGTCTTTATTCAAAGAATATGTGAATTGTTTACCAGCTTGGTCTAATACAATGTTTTTACCAGCGCTGAAAGTAACAGTGTTGCCAGGGCTTACTTTTTCAGAAGTAGTGCCGTTTGTAGTACCACCATTATTAGCGGAAGTTACATTCCAACCGGAACGGTTAATAGCTTGTGCTACATTATCAGTAGTCGCTACACCATTTGTAGTAGGAGGTACAACTTTACCGTTGTTATCAGTGATTGTAGCGCCTTCTTTAAGTTTCAATTTAATGCCAGTAGCATCAGCTTCTGTGGAAAGAAGACCTTCACCTTTAACTGTCAATGTACCATTGTCTAACAATACATCGCCTTTACCAGTGTCGCCAGCATATTTCAAGTTAACGCTTCTTAATTGAGCTACGTTAACAGCATCAGTATCTTCTTTACCTGCAGCAAGACCTGTAATTTGACGAGTTGCAGTAGCACCGTCACCTACGGAAACAGCTGCCAATGTGGATGTTTGTGCAGTACCAGCTAAACCACCGTATTTATTATCACGATCTTCAGCAGGGTTAAAACCTTTAACACCTTTGTCTACAGTTGCTTTAGAGTTAGAGCCAAGAGCAACGCCATCAGCTACGGATGCAGAAGCTCTATAACCATGTGCCACTGCGCGAGATGCAGTTGTTTCTGCGCCACCGCCAATAGCAACGGAGCGATCCCCATTTGCTTTTGACATCGCACCAACTGCTACCGCATAATCAGCTGCCTCTACAGTTTTATTCTGAGAAGCAGAACCAATAGCTACCGCATAGTCACCTTTCGCTTTTGTACGCGCACCTAAAGAAACAGCACCAGTTTTTGTAGATTCAGCTTCACGACCGATAGCTACAGTATCTTGACTTGTTGCTTTATTGTCTAAACCGATAGCGATTTGAGAATTTTCTTTATTTGCAGTTGTAGGATCCCCAATAGAGGAGTCAGCAATATTATTTTTACCAATTGCGATACCGCCCATTGTATTAGCAGTATTGCTATTACCTACTGTAATAGTATCACCAAGATTAGAATTATTTTGTTTACCAATAGCGATAGATGCACTACCTTTTGCTTTGGATTGGTAACCCATTGCAGTAGCAAAGTTAGCATTTACTTCAGATTCACGACCGATTGCTACCGCATAACCACCAGTGGCTTTAGTCTGTGCCCCGATTGTAACAGTATTTACAGAGTTACTTGTGGAATCACGACCAATAGCTATACTATCACCACTAGAATCAGTTTTAGCATTATGACCAATACTGATGTTATCAGTACCTTTTGCCCAGCTTTCACGACCCATAGCAATAGAAAATTGTCCAGAACCTAAATCTTGGTTAGCCGGATTAGAGTTTGCACGGTTACCAATCGCAATGGAGTCTTCACCAGATGCCATAGATACATTACCAATCGCTACAGAAGCACGTCCTTTTGCTTGGTTATAAGCACCCATAGCCACTGCTGCACCACCAGTTGCTTTGTTACCATTACCTACAGCCATTGCAGAATTTTCTGTTGCAGTATTTGCTGCACCAACTGCAATAGTCCCCCAATTGTTATCAGTTGTATTTTGCATACCTACAACAATAGAGTTTTGACCTACACTATTAGAACCATTATAAGTACCGTTAGGAGAAATATTAACCGCACTATTACCTAAGTTTACATCCGCATGTACCGGTGTACCCATTGCGCCAGCGCCTACCATAGCCAAACCAGCTAATACGCTAGCTAACACTTTTTTCTTACCACCATTGTTTTTTGCAACTTCGGAAACTACTACGTAGCACTCTTTAGTTTTGCTCCAAACAACTTTAAAGATTTTATTCATATTACTATGAACCCCTTTCTTAACTAGACACAATTACAATCCTTATAATTAATAATCAATAAATACAAAAGACTAAAATACCAAATATCCCATACTTAATGGCTTTCTGAGTGTCTTTCATATTCTTTTCATTTTGTGTCATGAACAGAATATCATATATCGAAAATCTTGTAAATAGTATACTTCATCTTTTATCATAAACACCAAAGTTTATTATTAGAACCTTTATTTTGTTAAACAAAATTTAATATATGGTCGTTTTTTTACTCATTTTTTTGACGATTTATACGTATTTTATAAAATCTAATCTATTTTATTCTATCCAGTTTTATTATTTTCGATAATCGCATTACCAAAACTTATAAATAAAGGTTTAATCGATTTATGAAGATTGATTTTTCTCGATTTCAAACTCTATTTCTATATTATCTATAAATTTTGATCTCAAAAAAATTCTATATATGAAATTCATTCAATCCTTTGATAGCAACTTCATAAATATTTCATATACCTCTTTGCAAATGAAATAATTATGAATTTGTTCTCCTATATATAATAGAAATTATGATATACTTAATCATAATGAGGTAAAATTTAACCATATTGTAACAATGAGGATTTACCATGGACACACAACAAAAAGAAGCACATAAAGATATGTATAAAGAAACCACAGAAGAGATAGTAAAAGGTAATAGCAGCGAAGGCCAAGCCATTAGTCCCCCTCCGCATCAACCGTCTACTGACCAAGCGGGCATTGAGGCATTAAAGGACTCGTATGATGATTTCCTTTATGTATCTAAAGCCTTTGCTAGTTGTTCTATAAATTCATTAATTGCAACGGCGCGCATCTACGGTCTTGATCCGGCGCCAATTAAGGGTGCGCGTGTACTTGAGCTAGGCTCCTCTTGTGGTGGTAATATCATTCCACAAGCGCTGTACTATCCAGAGGCTACTTTCACAGGCATCGACCTGTCATCGGTACAAATCAAACACGGTAACGAATTAATCGAATCCATGGGGCTCACCAATGTAACCTTATTAGAAAAAGATATCATGGACATCGATGATGACTTTGGCACCTTCGATTACATTCTCGTTCACGGCATTTGGTCTTGGGTACCTGATATCGTTAAGGATAAAATCCTCAGCATTTGTAATCGCAATCTATCTGACCGCGGCATCGCCTATGTGTCCTACAACACGTATCCCGGTTGGAAACGATTAGAGCAAATGCGAGATATTATGCTCTATTCTGAAAAGCAATTAAAGTCTCAATCACTGCAAGAACGTACTGTATACACTAAAAACGTGTTAAAACTCCTTGGCGAAACAATGAACATGGATCAACGTTCTCAAGAGCGGTCAGGTTACAAAATCGCCAATATCAATAGCGTTTTAGCGTCCAATGATTATTATGTAGGCCATGAATATTTAGAAACCTTCAACGATCCTGTGTATGTGTCTGAGTTTATTGACCGTGCAGAACAGCAGGGCTGTGTATATATCGGTGATGAAAGCCTCGAAAAATCCTTTATCACGTGGCTCAATGATAAGGTAGTAGATAATATTAAAGCCCTTGCCAACGGTAATCATAAGGATAAAGAGCAATATTATGACTTTGTCTATGATACACAGTTCCGCATGGCATTATTAACAAAACCATGCAATAGAGACAAAATTGTGCGGGACGAAACGGTTCAAAAGATATTCTGGACACGTTGTACTTTGCGGCACCTTTTGAAGATTCCTTAGGCATGCCTTCGGATTGGACCGATACGCTACGCATTACGCTCAAACAATTTATGCGCACGTTCCAACAATTTAATGTTCAAGATATTGTAGACTACATGGCTGAGAATCATCCTAATGAGGAATATAGCAAGGACAGATTGTACGTACAGCTATTCTTGCTAACCATTTTAGGCCATCTCCGTTCGTATGCTGAGAAATATTGAAAAATTACTATTTGTAGAAAATGTGAGTTACATCCCAGAACGTTTCATTAGATATGTTTCTACCCTCATCGAAGGCAACGGTAAACAATATATGTCCTTAGGCAATATGTTTAATCAAGAGGATCCTACTGTAGACGAAGGGCTATTGTACGTCATGAAACAAATGGCGCAGCCAACAACTCGTGCTGAGTTAATTAAAATTCTAGATGAAACGCTAACCATCACTCGTACGAAAGCAGATGGTGAGACCTTCACTGTCCCAAGTGAACAATACCTCGATGAGTCTATTAAACATTTAGTAGAGCTTGGCTATTTTAGACACCAATCTTAAAACACCATTTTTTATTTTCATACGTCACTACTTAAGTTATTACATTACTTCTAATTAAGGTATGACATAGTTGCGACTTAACAAGAGAAAAAGTAAGCCTTAGTTTCACTTTCAAAATTTAATCACACAAAAATAAAAGCGTAACTGGTATAGAGTGCCGTCTATATCAGTTACGCTTTTTTGTTTTGGCTACTACTTAATTATATTTAGAAGTGAGGTAATCTGTGTAGTAGCCAATAGTTATTTATAACCTATTCTATTTTTTGTTTACGCGAACGCGTTCAATTGTTGGTTCACCTTGAGCATTTTTCGCTACTGTGTCCACGCGGAACAATGCCATTTCTGGGCTGAATTCAGTAACGAGGCGATCATCTACTGTTACGCCGTCTTGGATTGCACGGTATACGATTTGTGCGAATTCATAACGAGTTAACAAACGGTCACCACCAAATGTGCCATCTGGATACCCTTCAACGAGACCACGGCGAGATAAATCGCTTACTGCTTCATATGCCCAGTGGTTTGCAGCCACGTCTGGGAACAATGTAGTGTGGTCAGCTTTCATCTTAGTACCAGCTACGCCGTTCAATAATGCAGTCAATTTTTGGATTTGTGCATTTTGTTCAGCTACAGTTTTCTTAAGAGCCAATACCTCTTTGCCGATAGCTACACGAGAACGAGATACACCACTATGAGCGCCTACTTTCACAGACAAGCCAGCATTGAATACTGTTTCATCGCCGCCTACTGTGGAACCGATGCTAAGTTGTACGTCTTCGTTAGGACGGTAGAAAGCACCGATAGCTGCCGCATCACCACTGCGGTAGTGACCATAACCTGCAGCAAAGTCCCATTTAGCATCTGGATCGAAATCAAGTGGATGTAAAGCCGCCAACGCTGCAGCGCCTGCTACAGATTTGTCGATACGTTTATCCATCTTGGAAAGGTCGCCCTTGAAGGAGTTCATATTGTTATTGATGTTTGTAATATTGTTTTGAATATCTGTTACATTGCCTTTAATGTTTTTGATGTCTTCTGTATTCTTAGCGATGTTTGTAGTATTGTTTGCAATATTACCTGCATTTTGTTGATATCATCGCGGTTTTTATTGATGTCATTGCGATTGTTCTTGATGTCATCTTTGTTTTTGTTGATATCGTTGCGATTTTTGTTGATGTCATCGCGGTTTTTGTTGATCTCAGTCTTATTTTTGTCGATATTCGTAGTATTGTTATTGATTTGGTCCGTAATATCTTTAGACAAAGATACTTTGTAATCACGGCTATTACCATTGATTGTTGGTGTTACCGTAATATGGTCACCTGCTGTTACTGTTGTAGTACCTGTAGCAGCGGTGATTTCGTCTTTCACCTTTTTAAGTTGGGAAACGTTAACCGCATCAGTATCTGCTACGCCAGCTTTCACATTCTTGATGATTTGATTACCAGCACTGATACCGTTTGTAGTGTAGTAAACTGTTTTGTCCCCTTCACTTGCGTACATACCAGATTTTGTGAAAGTAGCTTGTTCTAAAGTATCTGTGTTTTCGATTTGGATACCTTTAGGTGTAACACCGATATTTTCGCTGCCGTTGAAGAAACGAGCGCTATCTTTATCGATACGAGCACGAACGTCGTCCGTTGCTTTACCAAAGTTAACAGAGTTCATCTCTACTAAGTCTTTATTTACAGCTACTTTATATTCAGCACCACCGTTTGCATTTGTACCTTGAGTTACTGTCGTATTATCGCCTGCTACAACTGTAGTATGTTTTTTAGCTTCTGCTTCAACTGTATTAACTTTTGTTTCTAAGTTATTAACTTTAGTATCTACATTGTTTACTTTAGTTTCTACATCATTAACCTTAGTTTCAATAGTGTTAACCTTAGTTTCAATGGTGTTAACCTTAGTCTCTACAGTATTTACTTTATTTTCTACAGCAGTCACCTTGTCGTCTACTTTTTTAAGTTGACCTACGTTAACTGCATCAGTATCTGCTTCGCCAGCTTTCACATTATTGATTTTTTGATCGCCAGCGCTAATACCGTTTGTAGTGTAGTAAACAGTTTTATCCCCTTCACTTGCGTACATACCGTATTTAGTGAAGTTCGCTTGTTCTAAGGTATCTGTATTTTCGATTTGAATGCCTTTAGGTGTGATACCGATGTTTTCGCTGCCGTTGAAGAAGCGAGCGCTATCTTTATCGATACGAGCACGTACATCGTCTGTAATCTTACCGAAGTTAACAGAGTTCATATCCTCTAAGTCTTTCTTTACAGACACTTTGTATTCAGCACCACCAGCCGCATTTGTACCTGCTGTTACAGTTGTGTTATCTCCTGCTACAACTGTAGTATGTTTTTTAGCTTCCGCTTCAACATCGTTGATTTTTTCTTCTGCTTTTTTAAGTTGTGCTACGTTTACTGCATCAGTGTCATCTGTACCAGCTGCTACAGATGTAATTTGGCGTGTTACATTATTTGCTACGTCGCCAACGGATACGGCAGAGCTTGTCGCTTTCCATGCAGCACCTGTTTCTGTAGAAGCAGCACCTGTTTTAACATCATAGCCAATACCGCCAGCTGCTACTGTTGCTTTGGAGCCACTACCAAGAGCTACGCCGCCTTCAGCAGTTACCTCTGTGTTGTGGCCAATAGCTACTGCTTCGTTCACAGTTGTTGTAGTACCAGCATCGCTAGAACCAATTGTAACAGTATTGTTAGCACCTGTTACAGTACGGTTATCACCTACGATAATTGTGTCAGTTGCATCAGACACAGTATTTTTGGAACCAATAGCTGTCATGTGCTGAACTTTAGTAGCCGTATTACCTACGCCCATAGCAAGGTTGTCTTTGCTTTCACCACCCTTAACACCTGTCACAGTATTATTAATACCGATCATAGATGTACGTAACGTGTAGTCAGCCTTGTTAGCGCCACCGAGGGCCATCGTAGAGCCACCACCGTTAGCGTTTTTAACAGCAGTACGCAATGTTTCTGCAAATTCCTTAGCAGAACTACCTGCATCAGTTGTATTAACAGGAATCGTTGTAACGGAGTTTGTAATTTCGTTACCTGCACCCATCACGATGGAACCGTTGGCGTTGAACGTTCTGTTCGCTGTACCTACGATGCTGTTACCGATACCAGAATAGAAGCTGCTAGCCGTTTTAGATTCATTACTATTGAAAGAACCATTCACAGTGGATGCTAAGTTTTTAACAGGATTGGAGAAACGACCACCATTATATTCACTGGAAATAATATTGTACGTACCAGTGTTTGTAGCAAAGGCACCATTTGTGAAGCTGTTAGCGCCCACTGTAGTAGCATATACGTTCAATGCATCTGTACGAGTTTTGGCAGAATCTACAGTTGTGTCACCAAGGTCACCTTTATAGTTATGGGAACCAATCATAGTACTGCCAGTACGAGCAAAGGTATTGTCGCCAATCGCTACACTGCCTACTACCTTAGTTGGATCCGCAGGAATTCGAGCCGCAGAGAATAAACCACCGCTATAAGTAGTTTGACCCAAAGCAAAGGCAGCCTCTACGCCGCCTGCCATATTTTCAATTTTTGCGTTTTTACCGATAGCTACGCTACCACCTTGGCTAGCATAGTTATTGATTACAGCGCCGCTACCTACAGCAATATCGCCTGTAGCAGCACTAGCACCATTAGAATATTGAATAGCGGCACCTTTACCGACAGCCACGTTTTCCGCTTTAGGTGCACTGCTACCAGTGCCGTATGCTACGCCACTACCACCGCCAGTCGTAGTGTCTGCCGCACTTGCAACAACCCACAAACTGGATAACAACACACCGTTAATTAACAAAGTTAATAAACGTCTCCGTTTGTTCATGATGAGTATCCTCCATGTACTTTAATTACTATCTCTCTTACAAATAACATATAAATAATTCACGATATTTTCATGAGTATTATATGAACATTGTAGCATGAATATCCATTTTGTAAACAGTTTTTTATATATCCATTAAATGTATTTAAAAGCAGAAACTGTTTTCATATTATTCAGATATGTAAATGACCTATAAAACCTACAATAGTCTATGTGGTTATATGCTCTATAGATCTTATGTCCTTATATATAATAATGTTATATATAAGAATATATAAGGCTATATAAAAGTAGATAAGAAGTAGATAAACCGAAAAGTGGGTAGTTAATCCATACAGATTAACTACCCACTTTCGGTAAGAGTAAGACAAACCTCTTACGATTGCCGCATGATTCAGGTTTGTTGTTGAGAGAGAGATTTTTAAGTAAATACACCGCAATAGTTATTGAAGTAACAGAGAGTAACTAATAATGAACGGGCGATCACACGGCACTAAAAAAGTAATGTTTCATTAAGATAATGGCCTACATTCATTATCTATAAAGAACAGTTAAACTTAATCCTAACTCTTCCTTATCATTAGTATATCATTTATTAAGCTCAGATAATAGATATTTTTTCATTAAATTTTCATTAAAAAATAATGAGCCGAATGAATCACAGTTCTATTCACTTGATGAGTTGTATTATAAAAATTATTACTCAACCCAGATTGTATTATGACGTCTTACAAGGCTTAACATTTTGGAACGAACACTCATAGCGCCCTCTACGCTGTGCTTACCACCATACCAAGCTACAGGAGATCCAGCTAAGCGGAATGTAATCTTCCCATACGCCCCACCCGAATTATGCTCAGGCTTGTTATAGCCCATATCGACAGACACACGCGGTGTGAGTTGCAACTCGGAACCAACGCGCAAACCATTCTTATCAGCCTGACGTTCTTGATTCCAATGGTACCCTTCTACATAGACTCTCGCCCAGCGAGCATTTTTGAAAGTCTTGCCATATTCGAGGGTATAACCATTTGCTACACGCTCCAAGGTATGGAGGTTCGCATCGAGGACGCGCTCATCAGAAGCAGAACCGTACCAGTTGAGGCGGAATTCGCTTCACCAGACATATATTCAAGGCCCCCGCTGAGGCGGTCGTGATGACGCAAGAAGCGATGGTCATAGAAGAGATGAGCACCATAGAGGCGGCGATCATCCTTCGAGATGCGTCGATACCCCACACCTACGTTAAGGGTTGTCCCAATATCAGAGGCCCGAGAAATACGCTGTTGCGTAAACCATACGTCGCGCGACCTATCATCGTAATGGCCTAGGGGCTGAACCGTCTCCACAGAGTACAATGGCTTCCACCCCTCTTGGAACTGGAAGCTCAACATAGTGCGTCGCATCCACGGTTTACCTTTAGCGCCATACATCACATTGGATACATTGGACATAGCCACCGCATTGATAGCGCGGTTTACTGCATCTACGTCGCTGTACTGCACCGTCTTAGTCTCTTGGCGATCCATCACGAGAGGGCCACCTTCACCAATCACATGGTCTGGTGTGGCCGCAGGCGTAATATGAAAGTCCTCAGCTGCTGCTTTGACATGCTCCTCACGAGTATTCGTTGCCACTGTAAGGGTATGCTCCCTTTGGACTGACTGGTCTGCCCCCTTATGCAATTGTTGCTTTTCTGCCTCTGCGGAACCCACACAACACAAAAGGGCACTCAAGGCTACACATACAATACGTTTCATGACTCTCTACAACGTTTTATTATTCTCTACACATAAAATTCATGAACAATAAATGAAATATATATTAGTGTAACGAATAATGGGCACCACTGTCAAGAAATTAGAACCATATATAGCCAAAACTATAAAGAAATGTTTCTATGTAGATTAACCTTTTCCGTTTCGACTTAAACGTTTTTATACCATTGCATAAACATTCTCTAAAATATCCGTTTATGGTGTATTTTATACCCATAATATACAAAATATTCATTTACAATATGCTTTTTATGTATTATTATGAATCTGTAAGTTTTTATGAAAGTTTTGTGAAGTCATAATATGCAAAGGAGTGTATTGCGATGAGTAAGAAACATTTTGTATTAACTGGTATCGTGCTAACTGCACTATCTGGAGTCGCTTCTGCAGCGCCGATTAACATCGTTCAGACGGGACACAATATAGGCGCGGAAGGTACGACTTTCACCAATGATGGCAACATTACCTTAGGTCACGCCGCAGGGGCTGCGAATAGCACCCATCAAGTGATCAACAGTCCTAACTCGAACGGTAATAACATCGCCATCGGCACCCTATCCAGTAATGGTTCCAAGGGAGGCGCCAATATTACATTAGGCGGCAAAACCTTCCTTAATGGCACGGGCGACAACAACGTAATCGCTGGTTCCCTCACTGCCAACAATGCGAAAGCGACCATGTCCATCATCATGGGTACCCAATCGGGCGAGAAATCCGAAGGTACTAAAAACGTATGGCTCGGTCATTACCAAGGGGCGAATAGCACGGCTAACAATTCCGTCCTCATTGGCTCTGGTTCTTCGGTGAAAGCTGATTTTACCCTCGGCATTGGTCATTATACGAATGTAAATGCCAAGAAGGGCCTCGCTATCGGTTCTTATAATACCTTATCCGATAAGGCCACTGAGTCTGGCGTATTCGGTCAAGGTCAATATGGGAAAACTGCCATTGATGCAAGTGGTTCCTATAGCATTGGTAACTATAACCACATCTCTGGGAACAACACCTTCGTCATGGGTAATAATGTAACTACAGCATTAGAGAATGCCGTTATCCTCGGCAACGATTCGACGGATGGCGATGTGGTAGGCACATCGAGCTATACCTTTAAGAATGGTACGACTGTAAACTATGCAGGTACTACACCTGTTTCTACCGTATCTGTAGGCGCTAAAGATAAAGAACGGACTATAACTAATGTAGCGGCAGGTCGCGTAAGCGCTACCTCTACAGATGCTATCAACGGTTCCCAACTATACGGTGTGCATCAAATGATCGATTCTCTTGGTCAAAGTACAAATGCGCAACTACAAAGCTCCATTAGTCATGTAGAGCAAAACATAAATCGCGTAGAGCAAAATATTGGTCGCGTCGAGTCGGAATCCAATAAGGGCGATGCTCGCGCCGCTGCACTAGCTGCTTTACATCCTATGGGCTACGATCCAGACAACCGCATCCAATATATGGCAGGCTATGGTCATTATAAAATGCCAATGCCCTTGCCCTCGGTGTTGGTTACTACCATCGCGACAATCTATTATTAACTACAGGTGTAACACTCAATAGCCACCTTATGGCTAATGTAGGCTTTACCTATAAACCTGGTAAGTCTAACATGACGAACCACCCACAAAACCTTGAAGCTCGCGTACAAGCGTTGGAAACACAAAATAAAGAGCTCCAAGAAACAGTACGTCAGCTCATGTCTAAATTAGACAAATAGTACTAGCTAGTTAGTTAATTAGTTAGTTAGTTAGTTAATTAGTTAGTTAATTAGTTAGTCAGTTAGCTAGCCAGCTAGATAGCCATCCCATATACTATTTAGCTAGGCTGTGACCCTGATATATTCTTAACACTTACAAAATAATCCTTATAATAAAACAATCCTTACGATAATCTTTTAAACAATTCTTATAGTAATACTTGATACACTACTTATAAGATTACTAAACCTCTTTAACAAACAAGCCCCCGTAGGAAAACCTACGGGGGCTATTTGTTTAACAACGACCATATAGCTTATTGAGAGAGAAATAGGGTATCCAAAAGGATTGTAATTGCTGTGTAACTAGGAGTAATTGCATATATTCGGATACCTGTGTATAAATTTATGTATAGTACGTAAGGGTTGTCTATATATAAAGTGCTATACGGCCATGGGTATAGTATAGACCTAATAATACTATTATGTGATTTCCAACACATCTTTTTAAATAAAATAAGCCTAAATCAAAAAGAGGTAACGACCTATGCCGTTACCTCTTTCATAGATATATAGTTATATATACCGATTAGCGGATGCGTTTAACGCGGTTATTACCGTCACGCATAGCTTCTTTCAAGCTGTAGATTACCATTTCGTTCATGTAGAAACGCAATTCATCATTAGACATGTTAGCTGTATTCTTTTCAAGAATTGCCAAAATTTGGTTTTCATATTCAGCTTTGTTCATGTCAGACACAGTTGTGTGGTTTGTGAAAAATTCTTTGTAATCTAAGTACAAGCGATCTAATGCTATACGAGCATAGCTGTCTTTTTTATAGCGATGGCTTGTAATGTACCAGCTACGACGAACATTCATGTAGTACAACACGTTATTAGTATAACGTTGTTGACCAGACATTACGCGATTGTCGTCTTGGATTAAAGCATTGCTCATCCCCAATTGGAATGCTGCAAATTCAGATACTACAGCTTTTACCTCTTCACTAGGAACAGCAAGAGAGATGTCTTGTTGTTCTGCAGTCAAAGGAGCCGCAGGTTGTTCAGGCATCATCAAAGGATCTTGTGCCGCATGTACTTGGCCAGCAACACATACAGAAGCAATTGCCATAACTGGTAATAATTTAATTAGTTTCATAAGTCCCCTCATTGGAAGCCGCCCTCCCCAGGGCGGCTTTCCTATGTTTTAAATACTCAATACACTCTCAAGTGAATGATTATTTGGTTAACCCAGCTTGTTTCATAAGCATTGCAATTTGAGCTTTCATCTCTTCATTATCTCGTTGTACTTGTTCGTACTAGCAGATAATTCCTCATCGCGTTGTTTCATGCGTAAGTTCTCAGCTTTCAATGCAGCCACTTCATCTTGCATTACATAAGCAGAGCTGATTGGGCCTGCTTTGTAACGTGCTGGAATTGCTTTTTCTTAGCGTCGGATGTACCGAATTTATAAGATACACCAGCGTTAACCATATTATCATGACCACCTAAGGAAACACCCATATGAAGCATTGTAGATTCATTTGTATAGTGAGCGATACCAATAGCAGCAGCAGTACTACCTTTATAGTTGCCAACAGCCGCCAACACTTGTGTAGGTTCTAATGGATCATATTGCAATGGTTTAAGACCTGCCATGGCTGCGCTAGTCGCACCTACATCAGCGATTTTACCATCCACGCTACGCATAGCACTGCTCAATTGATTTACATTAACCGCATCAGTGCCATTGATGCCTGGCGCTACATTAGTAATCGTATTATTACCATTGTTTAAGCCATTTTCTGTAAGACTTACAGTGTGACCTGGTACAGGTTGACCGTTGATGGATGGAGTAATTGTGATACCACCACCATCTACTTTCGTATCTACTGTATAAGGAATTGTAGTATTAGTTCCTGGTACAGTTTTTGTATACGTAGTAGAACCGTCTTTTAGGTTGAGGTCCTTAGCCAACTTGATATCATAGCCATCGCCTACAGCGTTCTTCACAACAGCCAGGTTATTGTCACTTAAACGATTTACATCAGCGCCACCTTTTAGGTTCATTGTATCGCCTAAACCGCGAACAACTTTACCATCGTTACCAGCTTGGTCACCTTGGAATACACGACCATTTTAGCTTTTCGTTAAAGTCGTCGTTAACAGCTTTTAATTGATCTTCTGTTGCCGCGCGACCTGTAACAGCTACAGGGTTGTTAGGATTCCATGTTTTATTGTCCAAACCAGTCACAAAGTTACCGTTTTGACCACCGGAGTTTTGGTTACCCATGATTACATCGCCAGCTTTCACAGTGTTACCTGCTGTAACAGAACCTGTGCTGCCATCGATTGTAACTTGGTTAGCGCCATTACCCGCAGTAATCGTACCAGTAGATCCGTCAACTTTAACTTGTTTTGCTGGATCTGTGCCAAGTGTAATTGTATCATTCAAGGACATCTTAATCGCAGTGCCATCTACGGAAGTCTTGATGTTGCCGTCGCCTTTTAGGTCGATTGTCTCACCAAGAGGTTTCTTCACAAAGTTACCATCTTCCGCTTTAAGACCGAAGCCTTGTGCCTTGATGTCTTCCATTGCAGTATGCAATTGACCGCCATTTACAGCGTCTTTGCTGCCGGCAGCAATTGTACCATCTTCTACATTAGTGATTTTCTTATCACCAGCATTAATGCCGTCTTTTGTTACCTTAGGACCATTTTCGATAGTCAAACCGTCTTTATCGATAGTAACAGCTTTGTTGCCACCATCATTGATTTGCAAGCCGTCTTTAGTCAACTTAGTCGCTTCATTAGCGCCGTCTTTGATAGTTACGCCATTTGTATCCATCTTAGTATCGCCTGTAGTCACTGTATTTGCTGTAACAGTATCTACATTGAGATCCTTAGCCAATGCTACTTTCACAGCACCATTATCTACGGATGTTGTAATATTTGTACCGTCACCTTTTACAGTTACAGTATCACCAAGGGATTTCTTAACAGAAGCGCCATCTTCAGCAGTTAAACCGAAGCCTTTAGTTTTAAGGTCTTCCACCACTGTATGTAATTGACCGCCGTTAACAGCATCTTTACTGCCTGCACCGATTGTGCCGTCAGCTACGTTAGTGATTTTCTTATCACTAGCGTCGATACCATCTTTAGTCATAGATGGACCATCTGTAATTGTAACGCCGTCTTTATTTACGGTCGTCAACGGATTACCTGCTGCATCATTAATAGTGAGGCCGCCACCGTTTACAACAGTGTTGCCATCTGTACCATTGTTGAAAGTAGCAGAATTTAGGCCTTTAAGGTCTTTTGCAAGACGGAGCATCAATGTATCAGTGCCATCAGCTACTACCCCAATATTATCTTCATTGGACAGTTTCGCTGCAGCTGTAATACCACCCTTAACATTGACTTGGTTGTTAAGTTTTTTCTTGATTACAGTGCCAGTATCGCCACCGTAGAGCATGCCGTCGTCCATTGTAGCTACTTGGTGTTCCCCAGTGTTATCAGTGTACACAATACGTGTAATACCATCTACACCGTCTACTCCTTTTTCGCCTTTCACACCTTTAGCAGCATCATCGTAACCATTTTTCACGGACATGTCGATACCATTTGTGCCATTGATACCGTTAGTGCCTGCAGGACCTGTTAAACCGATATGACCAACGCCGTCTTTACCGGAGATGGAAACTGCGTCTTTACCATCGGCACCTGTGATGCCTACTTTACCATTGTTGCCGTCTTGACCAGCCACACCTGTAGGACCTGTAATGGATACGCCATCCTTACCATCTTTGCCGTCTTTATTGACTTTGATGGAATCGGCTACAAGGTTTTTGTTCAATTTAACATTAATCGTTGTAGTGCCAGTTGTATTATCTTGGTCGATGAAAGTCTTAATATTTTCGCCACTGTAGTTAGCATCTGCATCAGTGCCTTCACCTTTTACAATTACAGTGGAGCCTAATTTATTAGTCTTAGTACCACCAACGTTAGCGTCGAATTTAAGGCCTGCATTGGATTGGTTTGCCAACGCATCTTTCAATTGATCCTCTGTAGCAGCACGACCAGTTACGATGTTGTCAACATCCCAAGTTTTGTTATCAAGACCTGTTACATAGTTACCAGTTTCTTTAGTGCCATCTGCTTTAGTTGCTTCTTGGTTACCTACAGTCGCTGTACCTGCTTTCACAGTTTCAGCAGCTGTTACAGTATTAAGTCCTTTTAGATCTTTTGCCAAACGAACTTTCAACGTATCTGTTCCATCAGATACAACACCAATGTTATCGTCAGCAGTTAATTTAGTTTCGTCAGTAATGCCACCCTTAACATTTACTTGATTGTTTAGTTTTTTCTTAATCACATTACCAGCATCACCGCCGTACAACATGCCGTCGTCCATTGTAGCTACTTGGTGTTCACCAGTATTGTCTGTGTACACAATGCGTGTAATACCATCAACACCGTCTACACCTTTTTCGCCCTTAACACCTTTAGCAGCATCGTCATAACCATTCTTAACGGACATGTCGATACCATTTGTGCCGTCCTTGCCGTTTGTACCAGCAGGGCCTGTTAAGCCGATGTGACCTACGCCGTCTTTACCGGAGATGGAAACTGCATCTTTACCATCAGCACCTGTGATACCAACCTTACCATTGTTGCCGTCTTGACCAGCTACGCCAGTAGGGCCAGTAATGGATACGCCATCTTTGCCATCTCTGCCATCTTTGTTAACTTTGATGGAATCAGCAATGATGTCTTTATTCATCTTCACGTTGATAGTTGTGTTACCAGCTGTATCTTGTTCGATGAATGTTTTGATATTTTCACCGCTGTAGTTTGCGTCAGCTGCAGTGCCTTCGCCTTTTACAGTCACAGTAGAGCCTAATTTGTTAGTTTGAACACCACCAACGTTAGCATCAAATTTAAGGCCTTTATTAATTAAGGCATCGGAGCTGTCTTTGATTTTGTCAGTTAAGTAATCTACGTTAACTGCTTCGCTACCGTCGTTACCTGTTGCGTATGCCACATTAGTTACGTGAGTACCACCAGATTTGTTAGTACTGTTGTACGCAGGACCTTCATATGTAACTTTAGATTTATCTACATTACCTGTACCATCTAAATCATACTTAACAGCACGATCTTCTAATTTGTCGAGCTCAGTTTTAGACGCAATATCTTTGATAGTTACAGTGTTTGTAGTACCAGATTTATCATCTTTAACCTTCAAGTCTACTTGGTTGTTTGTAACCTTGTAGGAACCGTCAGTTGTGTTAGCTGGATCACCAATCAAGCGATAGTCAGATGCACTTGCGCTCGCAGCTTTCACCGCATCACTAACAGTTTTCAATTGGTCTTCTGTTGCCGCACGGCCAGGTACGAATACAGGATCAGTCATGTTCCAATTTGTATTATCTAAACCTGTTACAAAGTTACCAGTTTGAGTGCCACCTTTGTTATCTGTAGCAGTTTGGTTACCCACTGTAGCTGTGCCAGCTTTCACAGTATCTGTAGCCGTTACAGATTTAAGGCCTGTAATATCTTTAGCAAGTTGCAATTGAAGTTTAGCATTGCCATTAGCATCAACTGCTGCAGATGTAACACCGATATTGTTACCTGTTGCAAGGTCAGCTGCATTTGTAACGCCACCAGTTACGTCCACTTGTTTGTTAAGTTTAACATTAGATGTAGCACCCATGTCGCCTTTGAATTTAAGGCCATCATTTAACGTAGCTACCTCTTCTTTAGTACCATCTGGTTTTTCATATACGATACGAGTTGTAGTTGTGCCAGCCGCACCGTCTACACCAGGTTGACCATCACGTGTAATGGAAAGATTTGTTGTTACACCGTCTTTACCATTAATACCGATTTTACCGTCTTTACCGTTTGCACCAGTAGCAGTTACAGTTTCAACCTCAAGATTTTTATTCATCTTAACGTCGATTGTCGTATTGCCACTGGAGTCTTGACCAATAAATGTTTTGATGTTTTTACCGCTATAGTTAGCGTCGGCTTCTGTGCCTTCACCTTGAACTTTTACAGTAGAACCTAGTTTATTAGTCTTAACACCACCAACGTTAGCATCAAATTTCATGCCTTTGTTGATCAACGCTTCGGAGCTGTCGTTGATTTTGTCAGTTAAGTAATCTACGTTAACTGCTTCGCTACCATCATTACCTGTTGCGTACGCCACGTTAGTTACGTGAGTACCACCAGATTTATTAGTACTATTATATGTAGGGCCTTCGTAAGTCACCTTGGATTTATCTACATTCCCAGAACCATCTACATCGTATTTAACAGCGCGATCGTTTAATTTATCGAACTCAGTTTTAGACGCAATATCTTTAATAGTTACAGTATTAGTAGTACCAGATTTATCGTCTTTTACCTTCAAGTCTACTTTATTGCTAGTTACAGTATACGCTTTATCAGTAGCTGCATCGTTTTCAATCAACCGATAATCACTAGAGCCGGCATTCGCTGCTCTTACAGCATCACTCACTTTTTTAAGTTGATCTTCTGTAGCAGCACGGCCAGATACGAATACAGGATCAGCCATATTCCATGCCGTGTTGTCTAAACCAGTTACAAAGTTACCAGTTTGAGTGCCACCTTTGTTATCTGTCGCCGTTTGGCTACCCGCTGTTGTAGTACCAGCTTTCACAGTATCCGTAGCAGTCACTGTTTTAACATTGAGGTCTTTATTCAAAGCCACTGCAATCGTGGAATCATCCCCAGTTTGCGTAATTTTTGTTGTAATATTCGCATCGCCAGATACAGTTACGGTAGAGCCAAGTTTGTTTGTCTTAACATCGTTATTGTCAGCGTCAAATTTCAAACCTGTGTTGATTAAATCTGTTTTAGTATCATCAATTTTGTTAGATAATTCAGTTTTTGTATCGTTAATCTTTGTAGTTAACTCAGTTTTAGTATCGCTGATTTTATTTGTTAAATCAGTTTTTGTAAAATCCAATTCCGTTTTAGAAGCGATGTCTTTAATAGTTACAGTCTTCGTATTCGCTGGAGTACTACCATCTTGTACTGTTAAGTCAACTTTATTACCAGTTACAGTGTACGCTTTATCAGCAGCTGCACTGTTTTCTACTAATCGGTAATCTCCTGCTGATGCTACGTTGACTGCATATGTTTTATATGTGCCATCTGTACCTTCTGTAACAGTTGTATTTTGACCAGCAATAACTTTTACAGCCTTTTGAGCTTCTTCACGAATGACAGTTTTACCATCGTTATTAATGTTGGACAAGTCTGTTTTAGCAACCTTAGTAGGATCTACGTCAACAGTATAGTTACGAACACCGTTTGCATCAGGTGTACCACCTGTAAGGGTCATCAAGCCGCTAGTACCTAAGGAAACCTTAGTATCCATAGCATTTACAGTATATGTTTTTTGACCTGTTGTAGTATCTACAGTAGCTGCTGGAATTGTTACATTATGACCAGCCTCAACAATCGTGCCTAATGCAGTGATATTCTTTTTACCTACATTTGTGATGTTGGAAAGATCTTTATTAGCTGCATTGTCGATTTTATCCTTTGTATCATTTGTTAACGTTACATCGATAGTTTGGTTATTAGCTTTAGTCGTTACATAAGTGCCATCGCCTTTTACAGTCAATGTTTGTTTATCTAACAATACGTCATTTTTACCGTTATTTTCATTCGTATTGCCTGCAATTTTAAGGTTTACATTGCGCAATTGAGCCACGTTAACTGCATCTGTATCTTTTTTACCAGCAGCAAGATTTGTGATTTGACGTGTTTCTGTACCAACACTTGTGCTTTGACCAACAGATACAGCACCCAATGTAGATGTAGCCACAGAGCCAGTTAAATCTGTGTATCTATTCGCACGGTTATCCGCTGCACTTACATCATAACCAGTTACGCCAGCTGCCGTATTTGCTACGGAATTAGAACCTAACGCAACGCCATCATCTTCTGTTACTTTCGCTTTATAACCTAATGCAGTACCTTTTTCACTTGTTGCAGTTGCATCCGCACCAAGTGCCGTACCAAAGTTACCTGCTGCAGAGGCACGTACGCCTGCTGCTGTCGCATTTGTGCCTGTCGCACCTTTATTATCATAGTTCGCATCAGCAGATGTACCTTTAGCGCTGAAGAAGTTAGTTTGTGCCGCTTCTACCGCTTCTTTTACTGTATGGTATGTGCTATTTTTAATGCTGAAATCTGGTGCTTTGTAGGTAGAGCCATTTGCTTCATAACCAGTATATGTAGGGCCTGCAATGGTTTGCGCCAAGTTATTATTTACATAACGTAATTGTTTAATCGTTGCTGCGTCATTATCATTTTGACCCCCTGCAACGTTAACGATACGACGTGGTGTGCTACTATTACCTACTGCTACTACGCCCGCCTCTGAAGGATTTATTTCGTTGGTGAAAGCAGCATATGTATTTACTAGAGGATCGTTAAATTCTGTACCTGCCCCAAGTGCAATAGAGTTATTAGAACTAATTTTAGCACCAGAACCTAATGCCATGGAGTTTTCACCAGTAACTTCAGCACCATTACCGATAGCTGTTGCGTTGCTGCTTGTTGCTTTAGCAGCACTACCGATAGCCATAGTACCAGCTTTACTTGCTTCTGCTGTACTACCAATAGCAAGAGCATTAGCCTCTAATGCTTTAGCCTGACCGCCCAATGCGATAGCATTCACCTTAGAAGCCTGAGCTGTTCTACCCATAGCGATAGCATTTGCACCGGTCGCAGATGCAGTATTACCAAATGCGAAAGAATCTGTACCAGTAGCACGAGAAGAATTACCCATTGCTACTGCATTAGCTGCTTTAGTTTTAGCATTAGAACCAAATGCCATGGAATCTGTAGCTGCTGCTGTAGTACGCGCTTTTGTGCCGAATGCAAGAGAACGTGCACCTTCTGTTACAGTATTAGTAGTACCATTATAGGCTGCACTAGGTTCATTACCACTACCTGGTACTGTGATAGGCTCAGCTGCACCGATGGCAATGGATTGATCCCCCTTCGATTGCGCAGAATAACCCAAAGCAAAACTACCAGTACCACTCGCCCAAGAAGTTGTACCAATAGCCGTAGAGAAATTACCTGTCGCTGCTGATTGTCGCATCATTGCTAGAGAGTTAAAGCCACTAGATAAGGAAGCCGTGCCAATAGCCATAGCAGATGGTTTTGTGGACTGTGCATAATTACCAAGGGAAAAAGATAAACCACCTGTAGCTTGTGCATAATCGCCAATAGCCACACCAGAATAATACGTAGGATCACTAGCCTCTTGAATCTTCGTATTGTGACCAATGGAAATACCATTTAATGCACTACCAGAATAATATCCAGTAGTAGCAGTGCCATCTAAGGCATTCATATTGCCAGGGTTATTATAATTGTATAAATAACTCCATTGATTACCACCATTTTTAGCTGTTGCATAGCCAGCATTCACGCCATCAATCATGATAGCCGCTGCATTTACAGATGTAATATTCACACCCGCCAACAATGCAGCTACAGCCATAACTGTACTCATATGGGTATATGTTTTACCAGTATGTAAGGATTTAACCTTACCACCACTGCTTTTTACGATTTCCGAAACAACTACATAACACTTTTTGGTTTTACTCCAAATAACATTGTAAATCCGATTCATAATTTAACCTCTAGCTTACAATACATATAAATAAGTTCTTACTCTCAATGACTTTACTGAAACTTCACCATTTCTTCATAATCATTGAATGTCCTAATCATATCAAAATTTTTCTATGCAGTAAATAAAAATTCATTTTATATTCATGTGTTAGAATGTTTATAAAATATCGCCAATAATGAGCCGTTTCTACCTCATAATAGCTGGTTACTCCGTCATAATGCCCATTTTTTCTATAATTTATATGATTTTACATGTTGTTTTTATGAATAATTTACAACTAATTAAAGATTTGTATATAATTCGGGATGAAAAAAATCTAGAGTTTAAATTTACTATTTCCAGTTTACTACTTGAATTGCAATAAGTATTACTGTTTTCGTTAGATTCTCGTTGCCAGGCTGCATAGGCTGCATCTTGCATTCAGATCAAGGGTGGCAGTATCAGCATAGCAGTTATCAAAAAACATTAAAAAATCACGCTATCATCCAAAGTATGTCTCGAAAAGGAAACTGTTTGGATAATAGCGTGATGGAAAACTTCTTTGGTTTACTAAAGTCAGAATTGTTATATTTAGAGAAATTTACTTCCTATGAAGATTTTATCAACAAATTAAGAGATTATATTGATTATTACAATACGAAACGTATTAAGCTCAAACAAAAAGAGGTAACGACCATTATCGTTACCTCTTTCCTATGTATATTTTGTTATATCTACTGCTTAACGAACGTGTTTAGCATGTTTAGCACGCATAGCTTGTTTCAAGCTGTAGATTACCATTTCGTTCATGTAGAAACGTAATTCGTTGTTGTTCATGTTTTCAGTATTCTTTTCAAGAATAGCTAAAATTTGGCTTTCATATTCAGCTTGGCTCAATTGGGATACTGCAGGATTCTTAAAGAAGTCTTTGTAATCCAAATACATACGATCTAATGCTACGCGAGCATAGCTATCTTTTTTATAGCGATGGCTTGTGATGTACCAGCTACGACGAACGTTCATGTAGTACAACGCATTGTTAGCAAGACGTTCTTGACCAGACACACGGCCAGTATTTGGTTGATTAAGTTGGAATGCTGCGAATTCAGAAACAACTGCTTTTACTTCTTCGCTAGGAACTGCAAGAGAAACCTCTTGTTCGTTCACAGTCATAGGTGCAGATGCTTGTTCAGGCATCATCAATTGATCTTGAGCTGCATTAGCTTGACCAGCGAAACATACACCGGCAATTGCCATAATTGGTAATAATTTTGTTAATTTCATAGTTCTCCTCTCTCGAAGTGCCCTCCCCAGAGCTACTTCATTTATCATGTACTAGATATTATCTCTTTAGGAACTGTTATCCCCATAGAGATCCCCATACTAAGCATGGTAAATTTATTAATACAAGTAAGCCGCTATCAAGAATGACTCTGGTAGCTTACAGTTCCATTAGTATACACGATATATCGTATTTCGTCTATATAATTTCGCCTTAAATTTAGAAGGCAAATGAAGAGGTGCTATGTAGTTAACTCTATAACAAATACTATAAAAGCCTCCTAATAATACAGTTATAACTCTACTATTAGGAGGCTTTATATATTTAGGCTGTTTTACAAAGGGGTATTTATTAAATCTTCCTTAGAATTTATGGGTAAATCCTGCATTTACAGACCAACCAGCTTTATAATCGCCAGATAGACCTGTGCTAAGATCAGCGAAGATGCTGTTATTTGCATTGAAGCCATAGCGGCCACCGAATGCTAGATCTGTCCAAGTACCTTTAATGTCTTCGGATGTGTATTTAGTAGTAGCACCACTTGTGTACGCAGTTTTCACTGTACCAGAGAAGGCGTGGTTCACGCCAACGCGAGTATAGATGTTACCTGCCCCAAAGTTTTTACCGATTTCAAGGCCAAGACCACCTGCTGTGCTGCTCACACCAGATTGCTCTACATGCATGCGGCCCGCATTAAAGCTATCGCCACCGAAGTGAGTGTAACTCAATTGTGCTTGTGGTTCAATGTATGTACCATTTGAAAGCTTCACAGTTTTACCATAGCGTGCACCGATAGAGTATGCATTAGCTTTAGTCTCGCCAGAAAGGCTTTCACCAATTTCATTACGAACAGTGAAGTCGTTAGAAGCACGACCTACTTGAGACTCGATGTGGATATATTGGTTATTACCAAGATTTTTCAAGCCGTACGCACCAACTGCAAAGGCTTTTTCTTTGCCAGTACCGTTAAATACGTAGTCATCGTTGCCACGAAGATAGGAAACTTGACCACCTACGGTCCAACCGCTGCTAGTTTTAGCGTCGTAACCACCTTGAATACGTGTATACGTTGTATCTGTATCGATACCTGTTGTATTGAAGCTGTATTTACCGCCTCCAACGCGAGCCCAAATACCTGTAGGTTCGCCTTGTTGCAATACACGTGGACGATACATATTATCCGTCAATGTTCTCCAACCATTGATATTACTCATGATAGCAGAACGAGCACCACGCATATGAGGTGTATCAAAATCACCTATCACAACATGAATATGACCGTTGTTCTCAGGTTTAGGAGCCGGAGCCGGTGTTGGTTTAACTTCCGGTTTTGGAGCTGGAGCTGGCTCTGGTTTTACTTCTGGTTTTGGAGCCGGAGCTGGTGTTGGTTTTACTCTGGCTCGGAGCCGGAGCTGGTGTTGGTTTTACTCTGGTTTTGGAGTTGGTTTAGGTTGTGGCTTAGGCTCAGGTTTTGGAGTCGGTTTTACCTCTGGTTTCGGAGCCGGAGCTGGTTTATTTTCACCATACACGTATTTACCTTGACCATCTTTATCTGCTTGCCAAGTAATGTCGCCTTCTTTAGCATGACCAGAAGTGATAACTGTAAAACGACCAGATTCAGAACCATCAGATGCAATAGCTACTGTGCCTTGAAGGTTTCTTTCACCATTTACATAGTTGTGATAATACATCTTATGTGCCAAGTTATCTAAGATCTTATTTACATTCTCTTCGGAAGACATGTCTAGACCTTTTTGAGTCGTATACACATGAGCAGCCGCACCAGGAGCAGCACTTGTAATGTGAATATCACCACCCCAGAAAGAATCTGGTGTCACACCATTATAGGTTTTAGTTGGTGGTTGATAGTTTGGATCCTCAGTATCTCCAGTTTCATCATTAGGATCATAAATAAAGTTTACATGACCTTCAAGCTTATCGACGTAGATTTTATTAAACTCACTTTGAGTTACTATATTCGCATAGTTGCGATTCTTAGAGCCTACAAGTCGATGTACATGGCTAGGTTCAGTACTACCACTTAATTTTCCTTCATGCAAACCACCTTGATAGAAATGATCCCAAGAACCATAATCACCAAGGAATACATTGATATGACTTGGATGCTTTGCATCTTTATCTGCTAAATTAAATGCTAAGCCGTCCCATAGTGATTCTTTACCATCAATACCAATGTTAATTTCAGACGCATGATTTGGGTCACTTTTAACAATAACATCACCTACCAAAGATAAATCCTTGCCAATAAAATTGCCTGTATTACCATCTACGCCAATATTAACAGTACCACCTTGGGCCACTGCAATAGGAGTGCTCACTTTTTGAGCATCATAAACGCCTTCCTTAAGAGTAACAGTACTGCCACCTTTACTGCTAATGAAAGGCTTATTATTATAACCAATACTAGCCACTGCCTTATCAATAATGACTGTACTACCAGTATCTGCCTCAATGTTAGATATGTAGTTTGTCATTGTACCAGCTTTAAACTTCCCACCATTATTTGCAGTAATATATGCTGCACCATTAGGTGTAGTAACTAATGTACTCCCCGCCATTGCATACTGACCTACAGAGCTAGCAATTGTGAGGGCAATTGCCAAAGATAATTTCGTTTTACTTACACGTTTCATAAAACCCTCTCTAATTCACACTATAAATTATTATTAAATATTTTTAATTATAATTTATAATTAGAATCTTGTAAATATGAGGGAAAATTGTCACATAACATAAAATTATAAAAGTAAAAAGGTAGCATCTAGATTGCTACCTTTGAACTAGTAAATTCTATATAGTATTTATCCGTATTTGACGATATATAATATTAACTCTATAATATAAATAGATAGCCAAACGAGTAGATCCGTCGGGCTCATCTCAAGATTATAGGAAATTGATGAAATGGCCTTTCAGTTATCCAGTTATTGGTAACGAAGGGCTATTTGTCTTTTCCAAGACAAATAAGCGCCACAAGTGCTCCAAAGGCAATAACTACCGTCATTACCTCTAGAATCATCATGATCAACTCATAATCACTCATAGACAACCCTCCCTTCATTAACGAAGAGAGGCCCAACCTCGTTTGACTATCCTAAGTCAATTATATGGCGAACATATAATCGAATCAATAAAAATCTATTAATAGAAATATACAAAATTATATAAGTAAAAAGGCAGCGATCATAGATTGCTACCTTTTTACTAGTAAATTCTATATAGTATTTATCCGTATTTGACGATATATAATATTAACTCTATAATATAAACAGATAGCCAAGCGAGTGGTTCCGTCGGGCTCATCTCAAAGTTACAAAAAATTGATGAAATGGCCTTTCAGTTACCTAATTATCCAAGGATAACGAAGGGCTATTTGTCTTTTCCAAGACAAATAAGTGCCACAAGTGCACCAAAGGCAATGACAACCGTCATTGCCTCTAGAATTATCATGATTAACTCATAATCACTCATAGACACCCCTCCCTTCATTAACGAAGAGAGGCCCAACCTCGATTGACTATCCTAAGTCAATTATATGGCGAACATATAATCGAATCAATAAGAATCTATTAATAGAAATATACGAAATTATATAAGTAAAAAGGCAGCGATCATCTCGCTGCCTTTATTATTTCTATTATTTACGCGCCACGCGCATGGCCGCCATCATGCCTGGGGATTTCCAGAGGGATTGGCCTTTATCGCTTACGAGTTTATCGTTATTGTAAAATACGTCTGCATTGTAGTAGTCATCATTGCCAGATGTTACTTTATAACTCAAACCAGCCGTTGTGTACACTGTAAAGTTGAGGATATCCCCCACTCGTTTTACAGAGTCTTGGTCTACGTACCAGCTATTGCCGTGATAAGTAGTAGCATATACATCTCTACGAGCTTCTACATCACGTGTATTAATGCCGATCAACACGAGCAGAACTGCCATTATATATACAAATTTGCGCATTATGATTACCTCCGTTTTATGGTGAAAACATTTTTATAGTATACTCAAAAACGGTGAAAATCTCATTAAAACTTTAGCTTTCTCTCTACCCCTGATTGAATACGTTCGCTAGCTCAAGGCTCTCAAACTATTAATATTTTTCATATCAGTTTATTCTTTAGAGTCTAATATGCTCGTCTTTAGCATATACGACTCAGTACGGCCATACTTTACTTTTATAAGATGGTCTTTAGGAATTTGTTTAAACCTAGTAAAGATAGTTCCTCTACTTTTACCACAAGCATTCATGATTTCAGCTTTACTAATACCTACGCCTAATGAAAATAGCCGTGCCTGTAGTAACAAGATGTATATTTCTCGTAATAGTGGATCTGTAATTTCATTAGCGCTGAAAAATTGCTCTAACTTTTGTTTTTCTTCGGATAAACGATTTATGCGCTTATTCAATAGTTCCGTAGCATTATCAATGGTTTTCTCTATAAGTGAAATAAAAGTAATTATAAAATAAGTTAGATCACCGCCATTAATCTCGGCAGTAGTCATTTTAAAAGCATCATAATATTCTTTTTTATTATTATTAATAACTGCAGATAAACGTAATGCCACAAGAGGGTGAAAGTATTTTGCTAAATAAGCCGTTGAAATAAAACGATTCGTACGCCCATTTCCATCATAGAATGGATGTATATAGCCAAAATAATAGTGAAAAAGAGCTACCCGAATAGGAAGAACAAGCATCTCATCATTAAGAACTGATAAAGCTTGATCCATCTCTTGTATAATATGCGACTCAGGTAATGTTCCTCTATGAATCACCTTACCTTGATGATTAACTATATCTACAGAGTCTCGTCTGAATACAACTCCATCGGGCTGATTTTTATCATCTATTTCACTACTAATGATATCTTCAAATAACGCTCTTATATCTGGGCTACTTTCAAAGGTAAAGCCATGAGGATTCTCAAGAATAGCCTTATATTTACTAATAATACTTGAAAACCTAAGTTTATCATTTTCTCTATTTTGTATAGCCTCTTGGATTTCTCTTCGACTACTATATACGCCTTCAATATCATTACTTGCCTTAATTTCAGTAGATAAGAAAGCATTCATAACATGAGAAATCAGGACTGTAGGAACTTCAGAAACTAAAGTAATAAATGCGCTGCGCTTTCCTTCTAAAGATAGTAACAGTGTTACTAATATAGGGTGATACATGAAAAACGCACTATATGTATTACGCCTATTATATTCGTGGATAGGAATAGGTAAGGAAATTGAGCTTTCAGAGTTGCGACGATTATCTAATATACGTTGCCACTCAGTCGGCTGTTTATAATAAATCTTATGCATAGGTTCAAACTTCATTATATCCCTCCTATCTAACCTAGATAACGATCATAGTAAAAGTACAAAATAATATTATTTTATACTCTAAATGTTATTAATCATAAAGTAATGTTTAAAATCTTTATATTTTGAACATTACTTTATCTAATTATATTAATTATGTTCAAAAATAGCAAATTTTGAACATCAATCAAAAATGTTAAGTAAAATTAGATGCGTAGGTACCACAATACGCATACAAAAAGAGGCTGCTCTACATGAGCAGCCTCTTAAAGTATCTAAGTATTATATTATTAAATTAGAACGTGCGTTTTACGTCTACGCCTACTAGGTATGCAGTTTTATCTTTTTTATCAGTCATGTTGTGAAGTCTAGATACGCCTACCTTCGCAGCTAAGGACCAATCGTTAGATAATTTACGGCTGTGATCAACCCAAACATTAAGGGCTTTCGCATTTGTATGGAGTTCGCGATTTAGACGCAAGTACTCAACGTTAAAGCCTGTTAAGTTTGCTTTTCTTATCCCAGTGCCCAAGGCGAGCATATAAACGATTACTACTGTTGCCCATATAATCACCGATAATATTGCCTTTGTGTACATAACCATCGTTATAGGACCAATGTGCATACCACCAATTGCTTGTTTTACCACCTTCTAAGCGAAGGTTCCAGTCTTCGTGATTACCAAGTTTTGGCAAGTACACACCTGCAGTCCAAGCAATTTTAGATGGGCTTGGAATAAAGCCAAGGCCTGTAGCTTGGTCTTCACCATATACCATGCCGTAGACCTCCATGGATGGTAATGTCCATTTAATATCGTAACCAGCGATGCTATTCCATTTATCTTTGGAGCGGCTACTTTCATTTTTACCCGTTAAGAACCGACCATAGTCAGAAAGGCTCAAGTGACGGCCTTCACCGCCCATGATAGATGTTAAGCTCGCACCGACTACAACGCGTTTTGTAGGGGATACTTCTACACGAGCACCTACAAAGCTTGGATGCTTCACGTCGTTGCGATCATCAGATAGTTTTGCATATACGAAAGTTGGCTTAATGGAACGCAAGAAGCGGAACGTACCACCCACTTTTACAGGGTTAATGGTCGTTACTTTCACACCTGTTAAAGCATTCATATTGTTGGACAGATTGAGGGATGATTGGTGCATAGGGCCCCACCAAAGTTCATCTTTACCAGCTTGTACCTCTACGGCCCCGATATGTGTTTTCACGTAGCCGTTTACGAGTCGTGCACTGTTGTCGCCAGCAAATAGGTCAGCGCGCGGTGTAATGGCGTATGCTACATGGTTGCCTGCCGTACCGCGAATGTGCATTTCACCGCTCACAGTAGTGCCGCGATTGTATTTATAACCATTGTTATTGCTGTTCAATGGTTGATACGTGCTCGCCGTACGAACCCAACCGCCACGGTTTTGGTTGTACTCGGGGGAATTTGTAGACGTTACAGATACTGTAGCCGAATCGATTACTACTCTGGACTCTTGTTTACCTATTGCCAAAGTTTGGAATATCCTCTGCATATTCAGTTTCAAGATTTTGAATCATAGATTGAACAAATTGTGGTGTATTAGCATCCACTTTGCCATTCGCCTCTTGTACCCATTCAGCCACTTGTAAACGGCTGTAAGGCTTGTATGTTGGCAATGTATCGATATAGCCTTGGGCATGCAAGGAATCAATCATGTCATATGTTGTAGAATTTAAATTTACATTTGGTGATACAATTTGTGCGCCATAAACTGGAGCGATGGCCATGGCCATAATAGCGCTTGTAACTAATAATTTAATACGTTTCACCCGATAACTCTCCTCAGTGTAATAAAATTAAAACATACTATGTCTCTTAAAATAATAATAATAGTGTAAGATAGCAACTACTTTCACAGATAAAATCACATTAACCCTCTTGAGCCAAGTAATCCATAAGCAGTTGATAGCCTTCTTTCATGTTAATTTGAGGCGCCCAGCCCAAAGCTTGAAGCTTGTCCGCCGTTAAATAATACTTCACAGTTGGCGCATAACCATAGTTATTTGTTTCTGGAATGTCGATCACTACGGAAATGCGGCCCCCTACGACCTCATCAGCCACGAGTTTTGCAATATCATAAATGCTTCTCGTTTCCTTAGCATTGCATATATTATACGCCTCTCCCGGTGCGCCAGCTTTCAGCAATACTAAAATACCCGTTAAGGCATCAGTGAGGTAACAGAAATTCGATAAAGACTCGCCCTTTGTGTGCAAAACGATATCTTTGTTTTGCAACGCGCTTTTAGCGAACTGAATCGACACGCGATTGTCCTCACCTGCTACGCCAGGGCCAAAGGTTTGTGCCAAACGAGCAATAGTTACGTTCACACCGTATTCCTTGGCATAAGCATAACAGTAACATTCGCAGGCGCGCTTGCCTTCCGAATAAGAACTGCGCGTATCTAGATGATTGATATACCCCAAATCATCTTCGGTCATTGTTTGGTAATCCTCGTATTGGATGCCGTATTGCTCCATAGAGGACAAATAGACCATATTCTTAATATTTTGTGCTTTTGAAAGCTCCAAGCATTCCACCGTTTGATTGATGGATGTATGCAAGGTTTCTACAGGATTGCTGATAAAGAACTTGGACTGCGTTGGTGATGCGGTATGAACAATATAGTCGATAGGCTCCGCAATATCCTTTACATTTACCTTCGTAATGGTAAAAGTATCTCTCCTAAAGCCTTCAAAAACAGCTTCTGCTTTTTCTATATTGCGCACATGACCGATTACGCGGATATTTGTGTGCAATACATCATTAGCAGTCATAATGGACTTGATGAGCATAGAACCAATCAAACCAGTAGCACCAGTAATCAACATAGTGCGACCACTAAAGAACGTAAACAAATCCTTGTTGCTATTGACGGTCCGCATCAACTCGTCTTGTAGTACTCTGTTCATTATCTATCCTCTAAGTAACTATAAACCAATAACATTCATACTATCTTGTACATCTAAATAGGCTTTAAATGTGTAGAAGTCGATTGGCGTTGTAATCTTAATGTTCGCAGGCAAGCCCTCTACTAGATATAAGGTGTGTCCAAAGTGCTGCATCATGGACGCAGAATCGATAAATTCTAATTTCTCTTCATTCGCCTTTAGATGAGCCTTATGAATATCACCTAAGAAGAAACACTGCGGCGCCTTAGCAATTACGCATTGTGAGCGATCTAAAATTGTTCCTGCCGTATGAGGCTCCTCCCCTTTTACGAAGGTAGTTTCCGTAGACGGTGCTACGGTAATGGCATTACCATGATGAAGCACGCAGGAAATGCATTCTTCAATCATCATTTCATTGATGATCGGTCTAACCCCGTCATGCAAGAGCACTACAGTCTCATCATCGAATAGTCTGCGACATTCTTCCAAACCGCGGAAGATAGATTCCTGACCTGTACTACCACCAGGAATGATGGATACAACCTTCGTTAGACCAAACTTAGCCACCAAAGACTCCACTTGAGGAATCCCCGATGCTAAGGATACTACAATAATCTTGTCGATATTAGGCGCATATTGGAAATGCTCCAACGTATGGACAATAATTGGCTTTTGATTGACTAGCAAAAATTGTTTTGGAATACCGGACGAGCTCATGCGTTGTCCCGTACCACCTGCAAAAATGATAGCTACATTCATGGTAATACCCTCCTTTTTTTGATAACTACTAGTTAGTGAAATGCTTCTAATCAGTAGATTACAAAAATCAGTAGATTCTACTAGTTAGTTATATTATGAAGTGTATAAGCAAGTGACGCAAATGGTGCAATATCACTTGGAATAATACGATGAGATTTAGGTACGTAGATCATATCGCCATCTTCAAGAGCGATGTTTTGTTTAATATCTTGTTTCTTGATGAAAGCTTCCATATCTACTTCGCGTACGTATACAGTGTCATCGATAACGCGCACCACTTGGATGTGACGTGGACGAGCCTTTCTAGCTGTGCCTTGTGCGCTAGAGATGGCAGCAAATACGTTCATGTAGTCGGCACCTAAGCGGTAGATACCAGGTTTTGGTACTTCGCCCATTACGTATACTTGACGACCGCCGTATTCAGATACGTTAACTGTTAAGTCTGGATTATGGACGTATCTGGAGAACTTCTGATTGAGCAATGCTGTTGCTTCATTCAATGTAAGACCAGACAATTTAACAATACCAGTATATGGTGTATTGATCCGACCATCTGGACCAATCATGAGGGTAATACCAGACTTGCTTGTCGCATCCCCGCCACCAGTAAAGCCGAGCTCACCATTGCTATAGCCTAACATGTGAAGATTGATTTTATCGTATTTAGATAAACGGTATTCCCCAATATCTGTACGAGCCAAGGAGAATACGCTGTCTTTTGGATCAATGTACTCGCCATTTTCTAGTACCATCGTCAACTTTTGTTCCTTTGTAGGATGTTTTGTTTTGAAAGTAACGACCTCTCTACCTTTAACATGGCTATCTACGACAGATACGTCTTGTACCTCTTGATTATAAGAAGTAGAAACGCCCCCCATATACTCAACACCAGCTGCATTTGCCATAGCTACATTACCTGCCAAGCAAGCGCCTACCAATGCCATTAATAACTTACGTTTGTTCATGTTTATCTCCTTAGTATTACCTTTTCTTCAATCTTAACTTCACTAAAACTGAATCACTTAGCTGCCTTTCATAGGTGTTAAAGTTAATCACTCGTTGAAGCCCGAAGTAAATAAAAGCGTATACTAACATACTAATAATCAGAATATAAATAGATTTGTTTAAATCAATATAAGGAATAATATATAAGCCCGCTGCTGTTACTGCAATAGTAACGAGGGACAGGCGGAAAATTTCTTTCCAAAAATGAATGATGTTCAGCTTCATTGTCCGTTGGTAGTACACATTCATGATGAGGCCATTGCCTAGCACCATAGAAAGACCAGTAGCCGCCGCACCACCGACGATGCCGTATGCATCAATCCAGAAGTATGCAAGCACTACGTTTAAGGTACCAACGAGAACATACACTACAGCGCGCACATGATATACATTGCGAGCCTGCATGATAGCAAGACCTACGTTCTGGATCAAGTCGATGGTAAATGGTGCAATGATGAGCAAGGTAATGATATATACCAAGTCAAAACCATCGCCAACCCAGTAATGAAGGAAGCTATGTCCAAATACGATAAATCCGCTGAGGATCAAGGACAATAAATAAAACTGTAATCGCCCTATTTTAAGGAATAAATTCTGTAATTCTTCATCGCTAGCACGATTCGTTACCATAGCCGTAATCTTAGGAAGCAATGTCCCCGATATAGCTAGTGAAATATTCATATAGTTAATATAAATCTGACTCGCAATGGCGTAAATCGCAACGGATTCAGCGCCCATTTTCATGCCTAAAAGGAGCTGGTTGCTTTGCCAGAACACTTGATCCACGATAGCTACTACGAACATGCTAAGAGATAGGTTGCGCATGGTGAGGATAATTTCATTATCCCAGCCGCGGTACACCAATCGAGTGCCTAGTGTATTGTGGCAGTATAGAACTTTCACAATGACCAGCACCACATTGAAGATGGTTTGTACTAACACAACGCTCAACGCCGATGGATAGATTATAATCATACCGATAATTGCAAAGGGTTGTAGCAAGATTTGTAGTAAACTAATGGAGCGATGAAATATGAAGCGCTCTTCGGAAATGATGACCGCATCAAAGACCTTAGATGCGAAGAGCACTAATAGGTTCAGTAAGAGCAATAAGAAAATATTTTGGGCACTACCGATCATAGATGGTTCTAAGGTAGCCCCAAAAGATATATGGAATACAGAAATAGAATATGAGACCTACGAGACTAAGGAGTGCCCCAATACCTACGTAGAGGATGAGGGACATCGATAACAGCTTATCAATTTTCTCTTGGTCTTGTAAGGTCTTATATTTTACTAAAAATCGGGTAATCGTTGCAGATAACCCGAAGTCTAGCACGTTAAAGTAAGCGATAACAGATCCGAGCAAGCGGTATAAACCGAACTCAGCAACTCCGATAAAGGACAGTAGAATCGGTACATAGGCTAAGTTAACGATTGTATTGCCTAGCAAGAGTGCATAGGACAACAAGGTGCCAACCTTTCTCTGTTTGGAAAAATTCTGAGACATAGAGTTTCTCCTATTCTACCGATCGAATATCTTGAAGTTAAATTGGTACTCAATGTTCATACTTGATGGGTACTGGTTACGCCAATGAGTTATATAATCCTGTGGAATCCCGGACATACCATTAAGGAACGTATACATATAGAATAACAATAAGATGTAGCCCCATTTAAAGTTGTAGATTTTATCTTTCACTTGTAATAGATAATTGGAATTCAAGTACTGAATCGTATACGGTATGATGAGAATAATAAAATACTCAAAATATTTTGTTAAACGGGTTATTGGCAAGGAAAAGGAAAATAAGAAATTCCCTAATAAACCTATAAACCAAAGATTTAGTAAGCCTTTATAATGCGGCTTAAGTTCCAAAATAGCTATACGCGCAATAGAGAATAAAGCAAATTTTACGAACATGTACAACCCTGTCATCTTAACGGAGTCTGCATCGGAGAGGTAGTTTAAATAACGACCATCCACTTGTAAAATTCCAAATAGAGTAGATAAAAAAATCAATACAATATCAAGCTTAAATACAACGAAAGTTAAGACAAATATGATGGCATACTTGTACCAAGAAAATACCTTTGTAGGAACAAAGTAAAATACGACAGCTACAGCAGCACTATAGTGAATCGACGATGCAATAGCTACTACTATTAAATATTTAAATAGCTTTCTCTCTAAACAAAATCTGTACCCCCAAAAGATGAGGACCATACTAAGGCCTTGTCGAATAACATTTAAAGAAGCATAATATTCCAAACATAAAAATACTGCAACAATTAGTAGTTGAACTTCCGTATCCTTAGTATAGTATCTAATAGCACTCCATAGGAGTAGCATAATTGGAAGCTCATAAGCAATGAACAGCATTTGATAAGAGAAATGGAAATGACGAAGGAAGTCAACTAACAGTAAAAATGTTGGTTCTGGGTAGATATCATCAATTTTAACCGTATCAAAAAGTACTACATACCAATCATAGTCCGTGCCAATTTCATATCTAAATAGACCAAAGAAAGTTAAGACACACATCACGAAGATGGGCATAAACTTTTTATACTGTGGCGGAAGCAATCGTTCCGCTACAATGGAGGCTAATACAAATATGACCAGTCCAATCCAAAATGCCATAGAATCACCTAGACTTTCGTGCCACTCATACGTCTAGTGTATTGAACGTAAATAAATGCACCTGCAATCACTAAGTATAATAAGCCGCCAGCAATCATTACATATAGTTTACGTGGCCAAGAATGTTTCAATGGTAATGTAGGCTCGTTGATAACGCGCATATCCATACCATCGATGTTTTCTTTAATTTTTAGTTCTTCTAAACTCTTAGTTAACAAATTATATGTATCGGCAGATACTTTGGCATTACGTTGTAATTCTAAGAACTTAACGGATTTTTGAGATAATTGATTAGATTGTTCTACGTTTTGTTTACTCAATGTATCAAGTTGAGCAAGAGCTGCTTGTGCTGCTTCGATGTTATTCTTAGCAACTACGCGTTTTTGTAACAAGTCCATTTGCACTGGGCTAATTGTTACGTTTTCAGAAGCGATGGATTTCGCTACAGTTTTAGATAATTCGCCTTCTAAGTAAGCGATGTTTTCTTTAACTTTTACAACGTCTGGATAATCATCAGTAAATTTGAATTGTAATTTAGCTAATTTTTCGTTTTCGCTAAACAATTCTTTACGAATAGATTGGATTTCAGAGTTGTCCGCCATTTGAGAATCTACTAATTTTTGATTTTGGCTGTCGATTTGAGCCTCAATAGAACCTAATACAGCGTTATTTGTGTTGATTTTTACAGTTTCTTCTGCTTTTGCTTTTCATAACCAGAAGTACGTTCTAACAAGATTTTTTCTTGTTCTGTTGGAGAGAATACGCCGTTTTCTTGTTTGTATTTTTCAAGAATCGCCATATCTGCATCCATTTTTTGTTTAGCTGCTTCGTTTTTCTTTTCCAAGATTTTAACTAATGTAGAGTCTTGAACATTACTTACATCCGCAATAGCATTTTTCAAAGATTCTACTACATCGCCTGCAATGCGCTGTGCATTTTCAGGAGAATCTGCAGTAATAGTAAAGGACAAGATCGATGTGCCGCGAGGGTTATCTACTTGCATGTATTTTTTTACAAAATCATCAGCATCGAAGTTTTCTTTTTCTGCATCTTCATTGTCTAATCTTTTTGATAACAGGGTTGATAACCTTGTCACTCTTAAGGACAGACATGTAGTCTAGTACAGAGTCACCACTGGAAATACCAGCTAGTGCTAATAACGCTGTATTATTCGCCAATGCACCAAAGGAACCTGCTTTTGGCTTTACTTGAATCATTACACTAGATTGATACTGCTTTGGCAGTAAGAATGCTAATAAAAGAAATATTACAAAGATGACTCCCATTAAAACAAGGAGTAATTTCTTATACTCTTTAATAATATCCTTTATAAGCTGATAGGAAATAACTTGTATTTTCATATTAGTCCTTTCATTATTGTTAATATACATAAGATAAGTGTTAACGAGAAAAGTTATCCTAAATAATCATCTCAGAGTGTAAATCTATTTAATTATCATTTAATAAACTACACCTTATCTTAAATTGGTTTTCCCTAATATTTTAATAATTCTATTGACGTGTAAAAACAACCCATAAATAAATATTTGTTTATATATTATAAGTATACGTTGAAACTTTACTTTTATGTTAAGACCTACTGAATCCGAGAGCTTTACTAATAAAAATAATTTTTGAGAAAAATTATTTTTACAATCATTAAGTTGCTCCCAAAATGAGGCATTGCCTCGCTCAAACTCCATCCTTATAAGCTCTCTTACCATATTAAGAGCTCTATTATACATCTGTTGTTTCAAATAGCCTTTTTCATCAAGCTCACTTAATCGATCAAAATATAATTCAAAGTTATTCCAATAGGACTTATTATATCTTCTAGTAGCTTGATTTGTATGTTGTATATAATAATATAACCACTTATCCATAACATACATAGATTTTATTTTACATAAAGCATCAAAAAGTGCTACTTGATCTTCACAATAAATTAAATCTCTTCCAGCTTCAAGAGCTGATTTCATATAATCTCTTTTAAATAACCTACCCCATAAAAATCCAGTCATACCAGCCAAGTTAATACTAGAATCATGAAGAAATTTATCTTTTAATAAGGAATCTATTCGCTCTCGATTATAATATCCCAGACTAGGTCTAATAATCGAAGGATTTACATCATTATTAACTACATCATAATGTTGACAAGAAACTAAATCAACATTAAATTCTTTGACTGCCTCAGTCATTAAATAAACTATATCTGTAGACACATAATCATCACTATCTACAAACATAATATAGTCTCCAGTTGACTGGCTAAAACCATTAATTCTAGCTTGATTAACACCAGCATTATCTTGATTAATAATTTTTATACGCGAATCTTTCGCACCAAAAGTATTACATATTGCTAAGCTATTATCTGTACTACCATCATTAACTAAAATAATCTCTATATTTTCATATGATTGTTGCACTAAGCTAGCTAGGCACTGCTCTATATAGTTCTGAACATTATAAACTGGAACAATAATACTAACCAAGGGATTATTTAGATTATTCATTATTTCAACCTTTAAACCCAAAATACAAATATACCTAACAGTTAATAAATACACTTATCATATGAATAATAAACTATGATAAATAAGACATCTCTTAAATAATCTAGACAAGCTAAATATCATCTAGCAGCCTAGTACGTCTATTTTTATAATCTATTCAACTTACAGTTTATTTTTCCAATACACATTAAAATTATGATGGCTTACGCGACGATCCTCAGGAGGTGGTGTCATATAGTCGCCAAAAGTGTTTTCCAAATACTCAATATAACCTTGAGGGGCGTAGAACTCAGTATCTTCAAAAGGCACCTTAACATAGCCATCTATAGAGGTTCTTTTCAAACTTTCAAATTTCCAATTCCAAATATATACAGTTAAACCAATAATTTCAGACTTACTAATTGGATATTTCATTGCTATAGAATTCATAAGGGAAAAATTTTTGTGTGTTAATTCCTCTACCAAAGGTAATCAATATATATTTAATAAATGTTCTAATTTTATTCTTTAACTCAACGTTATCTTCTTTATAGTCAGAAAAATGTTTACTAGGTGTATAAGTAAAGGCAGAAGCATTCCCAAGAGCTGTCAATATTTTTTGAGTTAAGCGTAAAAGCCTCTCTTCAAATACCCTAGATGGAACACCATCTACTGGAAAGATATCTATAAAGGCATGATATTCTTTATATTTTTCTTTCAATGTGTATTCATATAAAACTGTTTCCGTATCACCAACACGACCAAAAGACATATGCCAGTTCGGATTATTCTCTAAAGAATCAGCATGATAACGAGCATTGGATCCATTATATAATTTAAAGAAACGTTCATAATCCTCTCTCGGCATGGCGATATCGATATCGTCATCCCAAGGAATAAAGCCTTTATGCCTAATAGCTCCTAATAAAGTACCACCACACAAAAAGTACTTAATATCATGCGCCTCGCAGAATTTAGCTACATCTTTTAATATATTTAATTCAACTTGTTTTAATTCTTCTATTGTTAATTCTGTCATGACATCGACCCATTTTCACTAAGTAATTAAGAATAAACTGACTATGTGTCTTAGAATCACTAAAAATCATAATCATAATTTATAAAGATAATACATTATTATCGAACAATTTTACTTATCAAGTCAGCTACTATAGAGCAAGCTTGTCCTTTTTCATATGTACCTAAACGCTCTTGATGAGCATGTAGTCGTTCTAAGTATGTTTCTTTATCGTACTCTTTGATGAGCTGTCCTAGTGCTTCATTAGTCAAAGCAAATGGATATGGCCACTCCTCTAGCGGTGTACAGTAATTCGTAACAGCCTCATACTCCACCTTATCAGGCGTATAGAGGAAACAAGGTCGTTCTAACAGACCAAAGTCCCATACAGAGCTAGAGTAGTCCGTAACGAGCACATCTGCTACGAGCAATACCTCCTGCATATCGTCGTGACTAGATACATTAATCACATAATCAGGGATATTACTGTCGTTTTCTAAATAGTAATGGCCGCGATACAAGATTTTCCACTGGCCCCCAAACTTTGCTTCCAAGTTCTGTTTCAACGCAGGGAAATCGATGTCGTACGTACTGCTGCCTTGGAACTCTCGGTACGTAGGCGCATACAATACATAGTTGTAGTTTGGATCTAGTTTCATGTTTGAAAGTATATCCAAACGCTTAGCATCCATAGTAGCACTATCTACGAAGAACATATCATCTCGGGGCAAGCCAGAGTCGATAAATTGTTCTTCTTTTGCATCAAAGGCTTGCGCTGCATAGTACGTAAAGAGCTTACAAGAGGATAGGAAGTAGTTAAATTTATGTGTCATATGGTAACGCACGCGCCCCATCCAGTTCCAATCTAACAACATGCCCCATTTCTTATAGGCACCGCCCCCATGCCAGGTATTGATATACACTTGATTACCAGTAGTCGGCAAAAAGGCTTCTAACAGGTCATTGAAAACGATGACCTTAGAGGACAAATAATAGTAAAAGTACTGTAGTGATCCTTGTTTTACAGTGATGATGCCTTGTCGGCGTAACTCATCATAAGGCTCAGGATTGTTGAAAGACCATACGATTTCGTACGTATCATCGTTCTTCATGTACTCACTAATATATTTAGGGCTACAAGTGTAGCCTCGACCTTCGTAAGCTCTAAAGAGAATGCGGTTCTTCTTTACAGGAATAAAGAAGGCAATCCCTCGAAAGACAGTTCTCGCCGCTACTTGGGCGCATAAGCCCCCAAAGTTAATGGCTAGATAGACTGCTTTTACCTTGCGAAGTTTATTCTTTATCTCTCGTAGATTCATGGTTGTACTACTTATCTAGTTCCAATAAATGTTCTACAAATAGTTTCATATATTTAACATCTCCAGTAGTTACGCGGATATAGCCTTTAAGGATATCGTAACCAGATGTTTTGATAGAAATCTTTTTCTCTGTAAGCAAGCGCTCAGCCACTGTTTCAGCGTCTATTTTAGCCTTAATTGTAACGTAGTTACCACCTTGGAATACGTATTCGTAGCCTGCCTTATCTAGTTCAGCTATGAGGTACTCACGACCTTCTAACTCCGTAGCGATAAGCTTTTGAGTGAGCTCTTTATTGTTGATAAGCTCGTTAGCAAACAACAAGGCAATAGAGTTTGTATCAAAAGTCGGTCTCGCATTGTTAATCATCTTTACGATTTTAGCGGAAGATACAGCATAGCCGATACGACACGCTGCAATGGAGAATAATTTAGAGAACGTACGCGTTACAATGATGTGATCGTATTCTTTCAATAATGGCATCTGCGTACCTTCGTAGAAGTAATGGTACGCTTCATCGATGATCAAGAGAGAACCAGTAGCCTTTGTTTTTTCTGCTACGAGGCGGAACTCTTCATCAGTGTAAGGACGACCTACAGGATTGTTAGGATTCAACATAGACACGATGCTTGTGTTTTCATCGATACACTCAAGTAAGCGATTCAAGTCGATATCAAAGTCCTTTGTTACATCTACCTTCTTATGGTTTAAACCGTACATATTCGCATATACACCGTACATTTCAAAGGTTGGGAATACACTAACAAAGTTAGAACCTGGTTTGCCAAAGGCTTCAAAGATATATTTCAAAGCCATTTCAGAACCATCTGTAATAGCGATATTATCTACGGATACACCGTGGAATGTAGCCAAAGAATTGATGAGAGGATCTTTGTCTGGATACGTAGAGAAGAACTCTGGTGTCAATTTACTTTTAACGGATTCAACCACCTCTAGTGGCAAGCCACCAGGGTTTTCATTCATATCTAAGCGCAAAATACCTTCGCGGTTACCACCTGGGTATTTGCGTTCCAATTGTTCAATTAATGGATTAATGTACATAGTGCCATCTCCTGCTATCTATTAATGTAATGGGATTTATCATGTAGGAAAAATGTAACCATATAGGCTACTTAGAATGTAACTTTGTTCGCTACGTTGAATTGATTGATCATCTTCGTAATCGCTCTAATTTCCTCAATTGTTAAAAGGATAGAATTTTTCTTATTCAAGATGCACTGAATAAACTCAGAGATTTCATAACGCAAGCCTTCACCATCGAATTTGTAGAAATACTTGCGGTTCATGTTAAGATCTTCAAAACGAACTTCAAAGTATTCTGTTTTCCACCATGGCGCAGGAACGTAGATATAGCCTTTATCACCGGAAATAATCATGTCCCCTTCGCTCTTGCCGCTGATGGCTACATTGGATGTAGCTACTGCATTTTCATAAGAAACTAGAATCTTAGTGAACATATCAAGACCCTTATCGTCATTGCGACTGAAGAATTGAATGTCTTTATAATCTAAGCCTAAGAACTTAACAAAAGCTAAAAATGGATAGGATGCTAATGCGTTAACGCTACCACCGTCGACTAGGCGAATTTGTTCGGCCAGTTGTTTGCCCAAGATTTGCGTAAAGTTGGCATCAACGCTCAAAATATTGCCGATAATGCCGCTTTTAGCCAAGGCAATCAATTTGCCGAAAGCTGGCGTATAGGCCGTTTTCAATCCTTCCATAAAGATGCAACCATTAGCATCTGCCAAGTCTGTAATCTCTTGAAGTTGCTCATCTGTTACAAGAATTGGGAACTCTACTAAAACGTGCTTTTTATGTTTCAAAGCATTCATAATTGCTTGGAACTGATACTTTGGTTCCACTACGATGTATACCGCATCAATAGCATCATAGAACGCTTCTTGATCAGGGTAGATCTTGAGCTCATAGTCCTCTACGAGTTTGTCTAAATAATCAGGTTTATTCTCCACATAAACAGCGCCTGTATCCATACCAGATACGTATTTAGCCTCATCTAAAAAGCGCGCCGTTACTTGTTCCACACCGTGACAGCCTAATTTTATGGTATTTGTATTTCTAATTTCTGTACTAGAAATGCCCTTCGTTCTATCTAGGTAAATTACTTCACAGTATTCATTGAGATAGTCGAAATGGCCCTTCCAGTCAGAACCTACTGTAAAGATATCAACGTCGTATTTCTTGATATCATCGATTTTTTGACCGAAGTATTCTTCGATAATAATTTCGTCAGCAAAGCCTGTTTCTTCAACATGCTTGATGCGAGTCATCAATGAGTCACGAACATTTAACTTGCCTCTATTTTTATCAAAGTCACCTGAGGTAACCCCAACAATCAAGTAATCTCCTAATGCTTTTGCATTTTTTAAGAGATTATAATGACCTTCATGAAATAAATCATAAGTACCGTATGTAATAACCTTTTTCATACTTACACCTTTATCAAAAATAAGTACCTAATCGACTTAATCAAGGAATATATATTTACACATTAATCTTAACCTCTCAACTTAATATGATTGGACCCATATAAAATCTATTCCATGTATAGGCAACTTTAGTGATTATAGAAATAAATAAAATATCTTATACTTTATTTTTTAAACCAAATTTACGCAGTATAAAAGATCCGCCTTTTTTAATCCAATTTTGAGGCTCCATAAAAGATACATTTTGTTCTTTATAGCTAATATTATTAGCTTCAATCCATACATCCAGCAAGATTTCACTCACAAAACCATAAATACGTGCTTCATAGGCATCATAACCAGAAATATCAACACGATTTTCTATTTCTTCTAATATGGAAAACATCCACTCGCAGTATTGATCAAATAGGTCGCGACGCATGACAAACATATTGAACATGTGCGCCCATGTGCGATTGCAAACCTTTGTGAAAGCAGCGCTATATTCGGGATATTTTTCAGCGATGATTTGCTCTGCCGCATCAAGGCCGTCGCTGTGATGGGCATGATTATAGTGAGAACGGTTAGATTCAATATAATATTTACGCTTATCTGCTACCACAACAGGATACTCTGAAAGTAGTTTTTCCCATTCTGGACCTGTAAGAATTTGATTTCTTTTTGTCCTCCACGGAGCGCACCTCTTTACGCGTAAAGTATCGTCTGTAATGAACAAGACCGATATAATCCGCATCAAGGTTTTTCCAAGCCCAATAAAGGCCCGTCAATTCACAATAATTCGCATTTCTTTGAGGAGATATTATCTCCTGTATGATCGCCGGTATAACCAATATCAGCTTTGCCTTCTCGACCTACATGAATTGGCATATATACGGAATCCTCTGGCATCCAATATTGTTTATGTGTGGCTACTAAAATCTTTAATATTCACTAGTACTCTCCTACATGAGTTATAAACTCTCAAAACTTCTATATATTATATGAAAACCTGTTTATGCTAGCTCTTTTTCAACTAATAATAAAGCGCTAGCAATAACCTTATCCATATCGTAATATTTATATTCCCCTAAACGACCACCAAAGATAACATTGGAAATCGTTTCAGCCTTTTTAACATATTTTGCGTAAAGATCTAAATTCTTTACATCATTTACTGGATAATAGGCCTCTTCGCCGATTTTCCAGTCTTTTGGATATTCTTTTGTTACATATGTAACAGGTTGTGTACCAAATTCAAAATGCTTATGTTCAATAATGCGAGTATACGGAATGTCCCCTTCTGTATAGTTCACAACGGCAACACCTTGATGGTTTTCCTCTTCAAGACGTTCTGTTTCAAAGTGAAGACCACGATATTCCAATACCCCTTCAGAGTAATCAAAATACTCATCAATAGGACCTGTATAGATAATTGTATCTGCCAAGGCTTCATATTCATCGCGATGTTTGAGGAAGTCTACACCTAAACGGACTTCAATGCCCTCTAACATGCGTTCAATCATCTTGGTATAACCACCCATAGGAATACCTTGGAAGCGATCATTAAAATAATTGTTATCGTATGTATAACGCACTGGTAAGCGTTTAATAATAAAAGCTGGCAATTCTGTACATTTACGGCCCCATTGTTTTTCCGTATACCCTTTGATGAGCTTTTCGTAAATATCAGTACCTACAAGGCTGATAGCTTGCTCCTCCAAATTTTTGGTTCCCCTGAAATTACTGCACGTTGCTTATTGATAATTTCGTTAGCCTCTTTTGGTGTACGAATATTCCACATTTTGGAGAAGGTATTCATATTAAAAGGCAAATTGTACATCTCACCTTTATAGTTCGCTACAGGACTATTTACATAATGATTGAACTTAGCAAATTGATTCACATAATCCCACACATGCTTCAAGGATGTATGGAAAATGTGAGCACCATACACGTGAATGTTGATGTCGTCTTTACTTTCACAATACATATTACCTGCAATATGATTTCGACGATCAATAACTAATACTGATTTACCTCGTTTATTTGCTTCATGTGCAAATACAGCACCAAATGGTCCTGCACCGACAACTAACATAAATATAATCATATAATGTCTTTTTCATATAACCAATGAAAATAGATACAATAGTAGATGCTACGAAACATACAATAAATGCTTCATAATACAAGCCTAATTTAGACCAAAGTATAATTCTAAATGGAATTTTAACAATATCGCTGAATATATAGATATCCATTGAAACGGTACCTAAGAAAATTAAAAGACTGTTATACCATCCAACCCTATTATGAATTTGATTAGCTACATAATATGTAATATTAATGCCCGAAATAGCAGTTATGATATTAAGTATTTTAAACATATTAACATCAAGCAGTAATACATAATTGCCTATGCTAAAAACAATAATAGATACAATTACAATTACTAACGATTTGATGTAATCCAAAAGCTCATATTGTTTAATATATAAGCCTAACACATAGAAAAACTGAAAATACAATATACTTGAAACCATTGGTATGGAGACAATATTTATTACATCAGCAAAAATACCAATAATTAAAGATATACTTAATAAGCTTATATTTACACGTTTAACTAACAACCCCGTAAGAATGGAAATAAAGAACAAACAATATAAAAACCAAAGTTCTCCATCAGGGTTAACACCAATAAAAATTTTCCATATATCCTGTACATTTATTTGTTGATTTGCAAATTTAGATAGGGCTAGTTTAAAGGGAAAATATAATAAACCTATTGTAAAATATGGAACCATTAGTCGTATAAATTTGTCTTTTACAAACTTATTAAAACCTTCTTTCAAAGGTATATGCATGAAATAACCGGCTACAAAGAAAAACACAGGCATATGAAAACTATAAATTATCGTTCTCATTAAATATAAAGGATAGCTAGCAATCCCACTTGCGCTTGCTTGATCTGGTACTGAATGACCTAGTACAACAAGTAAAATAGCAATCCCCTTCATGATATCAAAACTACTATCCCTCATAGTTAATACTAGTAAGCCCCTTTCGATTTAATAACAGCAAAAACTGTTTTTACTAGATACACAATATCAATCCATACGGACCAGTTGTGTACATACCAAGAGTCCATAAGAACTCGTTCTTCATACGTCGTATCACTACGACCACTTACTTGCCATACCCCTGTAATCCCTGGTGGTACGAGGTAGAAGTCGTTAATATATTCGCCATATTTTTCAACTTCTGCACGCACGATAGGTCTTGGGCCTACAAGACTCATATCGCCAATCAATACATTCCACAATTGTGGCAATTCATCAAGACTTGTTTTACGAAGGAATTTACCGATTTTTGTAACACGAGGATCATCTTTTAATTTGAAATCACGTTCCCATTCTTCACGGGCTTCAGGATTTTCTTTCAAATAAATTGCTCCAAAGCCTCTTGCGCATTGGGTACCATGGATCGGAATTTGTAACAAGGGAATTCCTTGCCGCCTTGGCCTACACGTTTATGACCAAATACGATAGGCCCTGGAGAGAATCCAAGTAAATCAATATAGCCACTATAAGTGCTACAGGTAAAATCAAAATCCCACCGATTACTGTAGCTGTAATATCAAAGATTCGTTTAAAGAGTCGATTGCGTCGTTGAGCTAAGTTATTTTTAACCTCTAAAATCAGGGTTTGTTCATTCATCAAGCCACGAGCTTGAATATTTGCTGCAGGAATACCAAATAACTCAGGAACGAAGGTTACCTTTTCAACGAGAATTTGCAGTTTATTAATCAAAGTGACTAATTTGCGAGACTCCAAGCCTGGCGCACATACAAGTACATTTGGAATATTATATTTCTTAATTACTGCTTCAGCATCGTTGAATTTGCCAAGGCATTCGTATTTATTAGCTAATACAGAGGATTTAGGATGATCATCTACAAAACCTACAATTTTGTACATCGCAAGCGGCATATTGCTGAAATGAATGTCGACAATCTCTGCCGTTTTGCCGGCTCCTACAAGTAATACAGGAATAGCTAAAATGTTCAATTTAATCAGCGTACGAGCTAAAATATAACGGAATACAATGATATAGAGTAATATAAACCCATAAGATAAAATCACGAACAAGCGGGATACATTATTTAAAATATGACCTGCGTACATTAAAACGATAGACAATACGATACCAATAGTAATACTGCGGAAGATAATTTTTATTTTTTCCCAGTAAGCCGTATCGATCTTATAGCCATGATTTAAAAAGAGTACACTTATAAAAACAAGAGGCGTGATAATATAGGCATACCAATGATCAATATGTAAAGCCATATCACTTTCACTAAATGGTAGAAGCAAACGTAAATTATAGGCGGATACTATACCACAAATAACAGAAATATAATCGATAATCACCATCAGCGTTTTAACAATGACATTAGAGTTAACATATTTTCTTTCCATATATACTCCCTCATAACTAATAAAATTAGTCTATTTAATAACACTAACCTCCCAAAGTATGTTATAAAAACATCTCAAACTATTACACTAAGCTGTTTATCTTAGAAATAAAACTCCCTATTCTAAAATAAATCACTTATTTATTTCTCAATTCTAAACTCTCTTATTTTAGTTACCAGCAATTTACTGTAACGTTTTCATTATTTCTACTTATAAAAAAAGGTTGTTTTCTCAACACAACATTAAGAAAACAACCTTCTTTCTACATATAATGATAATAGATTCCCTAATTTCCATTATATTAAGTTTACCATATTCTCATGTAGTTTTCATATAAACTATTTATAAAATGTTACATTTTTTACTCATACTATAGCTTATATATTGGTAATTCTAATAATACAATCTAATACTCAAAATTCTGTATTATTAATGCTCTAACCAACCACGGAATTTATGAGATGTACCGTCGTTGGAATCTAAATTCTCTAAGTACACATAAGAGTTTTCCACGTCTACTTTAATACCTAAAGATTTTTTCTTAGATTTTGCCATATTAATAGCAAGACCTAATACATTTACAGTCTTAAAAAAATATTCTGTAGCAGTTAACTCTTCTAAATCCTGATTTGCATCAGCTATCATATGTAACTTATAGAACTTAGCATCCCCATACATCTTAAACGTAAAAATAGCTTGTTTATATTCAGCATCAAAGTCAACTTTATATTTTCAATTGCCCCATCTAATGAAGTATTTATTTCATTATCAGCTGTATCTACGATTAAATTCATAATCAAATCCATAGGATTGTTCATCAACATAAAAGTGGTACTCATAGTTTCTCCCTTAATTTACTAACCCTGATTTATAATAACTCCAATTGTTAATATAAGATATTTAATAATTTCAATATCTATAGTATACATTATTATTTTAAAATATCTATTGTTAATTAATAAATTTTTCATGAATTATTCATTTTATTACATAAAAATATTTACTAGATTAATAATGATAATAGGAAGAAAATATAATACTACCTTATTAAATATTACGAATTTTCACGCAATTGCAGCATAGTACCTAATATGAAATACATAAGACGAATCCCAGATGAGTTATCCAACGTATATTCAATTTGGCCAAATACAAATACATAGGAGAAAACCGCTATCATCGCACAAAGACTATAAGGATCTCTCCTTCGATACCAAATCTTGGCATTATCTATGACCATATAGCCATAGAATATGAGAACGCCTAATAATCCTAATATACCTACTTCGCTTAGGAGCTGAATAAAATTATTATGAGCATGATATAAATGTTGATTTTCTGTTGGTAATCGATAGGATTCTTCATATTTAGTACGCCATTGACCTATTCCTACACCTATAGCAGGATAATCTTTAAACATATTTATAGACGATGTCCATACTTCAAAGCGTCCTAAATTAGAACCATCTGTCGTTGTATTAGTAATAGACTCAAATCTAGCTACATATTGTGGTTGTGTACTAAATCCCCAAATGACACCACCTAATGCTGCTAATACAGCAACTACATGTATAAACCGCTTCATAACATAAGGTAAAGAAACTATAGGCACCATAATCATATTAAAGAGCCAAGAGCCTCTACTTTGATTACCATACATGCCAAACCCAACGCAGCCTAAAGCCCATAAAGCCGCAGCTTTCACATAGTTTGGAAATTCTTTATCTAATAAAATAACACAGAATATAGGTACGAGCATAACCATAAGACCAGATATAGTTAATACACTACTACCAAAGCCCCAACCACGAGCTGTCATGCCTGAAAAATGTTGGTAAAAGGCTACTAGATTATCGATGCCAAAATCTACGAAGAATACGGCAAGCATGGTAAATAGTGTTTTCTTATTGCGTATACAGAGAGCAATAATGAAAAATACTGGTATTCGCCATAACCATACATTAATGAATTCTGGCAATCCAACAGATATATTATTTGTCAAAACCGCAGATGGTAATAACAATAACAACATTACAATCAATGATTTACTATATTTTTTAATATAAGCTGGAACATATAGCTCATTCTTATTTTTCCAAATATAAATGATACTCAATAGAATTGCAATACCATAAAAAAACTGACCAGCAGCCATAGATAACCTAGTAAAGCAGACCATTAAGGTAACCATAATAGCTATCCATGATTCTAATCGTAACTTTGATAAAATCCCCAAGAAAATCCCCTCAATAAGTAAGTCATAATGCTTATCTAACAATTCTTATACATTTACAATAGATTGAATTAATGCACGATGACTGTAATCCTCGTTCGCATGTATTAATCCTTGCTTATATTTTTCTTTATTATGTTGTAAATTCTCCACGAACTGTGAAATCCCCTGCCCAATGGAATGTACATCATCTAAATTTAATACTTCTCCAATGGAATATTGTTCTAATACCTCTGGATTGATTTCTGGAGATATGAGAACAGGCTTTTGAAAGCCTATAGCCGTAAACAGCATAGCTGCCCAGTGATAGCGATATCGTTCAGCCCCATAGGGCAATAATAAAGCATCTACACTCAATAAAGCCGTATCCCAATCTTTCCCTATCAGACTAGCATGGATGAACTTAATATTACTATATTTGCTATATTGCTTAATGATGGACTCGAATAATTCGCCATCTTCGGGCTTTACCGTAGCCCCTTGCACGACGAGTTGTACCGAATCATCATAATTAAGTGATACAAAGGCATCTATAAAGCGCTCAATATTTTTTCTCTTTTCTAAATTGACCAAAGAAGCCTAGTTTAATAGGCTTATTAACTGATTGATTAGCTGCATCGTTCGTTGTTTTAGACTCTGAAGAATTCACACGTTCAAGACCTTGTTCACTAACAGCACTTTGTACAGTTATGTTCTGTTGTTCGCCACTTAATTCACTAGATGGCAAGAATACAGGTGGCAAAATTTTGCGAACTCTCGGCAAATCAGGTCGCAACATATCATCACGCAAAGAGATTACATCGAAATACAAGTTTTTATAAGCATTAGCTCGATGAGCTTGCTTAATAAAGCGATCCATTTCGCCTTTCCCAATACCGTGGAATATAACGTGCACGGTGGCCTGACTATCCTTTAACGGCGTATCGAGCAACGCTTTAATATAGCGATATGTCCCTGTTGGAATGATTAAGACATCTATATTATGCTCTTTTATTTTTTCAGCTGCTGATGTAAACCAACTACGACGACGGCGTTCTCGTAAAATGGATAAAATAGCTTCTTCCATTTAGACGCCCCCGCATAGGTCACAACTTCTCCCCCTTCTAAGTACACTATATCTACACCATAGTCTACTTTAAAAGGAAAGTTCTCTGGCACGAATAGTACTGGCTCATGACCTTGACGCTTCAGTTCATTGATGAGGATGCGATCAAACTCCACCTCATGACCAGCAGGCATGACAATACTTTCTAAAATTGCTACGCGCATAGCACACCTCTAGGCCTTTACGTACGGCTTAATATGTTCTTGTATCATAGCCTCGTACTCATCTAATAGAGCATAGCGATTACGATATTGGCTACGTTTTTGTGACTTAATTTCTTCAATCGGTTTTCGTTCTTCTTCAAGTGGAATGGTGAAGTAGTTTGGATCAGATTCCAATACTGTACCGCCAATATCCTCCCACAAGGTATCTAAGACAGCTACCTTTGCTTTATTGCCCCGCACCATATGAGAGTTAGCATAGAAACCTTCATCAGATACGGCAAGTATGGATTCTACTTGCGCAGCACGACCAATTTCACGAATCAAGAAAGTAATAAAGTTCTTCGGACGGTAACCATACATTTTTTTCGTAATCTTCTTAGCTCGTTCAAGGCCGTCTTTATAGCCTTGAATCGTGCCGATAACGAGGGTACATTCCTCCTTAGGACCTGTAGCAAAGCGAATATTTGCATGGTATACGCCCTTATCTTCGAGCAAGAGCATAACCGTTAAGAAGCCTTCCTTCCGTTGACCTGGCTCGTAATATAAATGAGCAGACATATCAAGCTCATCAGAACTCCAAAGGGTAATCCCCCGCTTTTTATCGTAATAATCAAACTCTGCTTCGTCTACATACATGAGCTGAATCGCTTCATCCGTAAACACCTCTTGTAAGATGGTGAAATGCTGACGAAGGGCTTCCAAACGCCACTGTGGTGTAGAGTTTTTTATCAAAAACATACGGCTCATTAATTCATAGAGACTGGGATGTTTTTCCAACAGCTTTGGATCTGCCGTATAGGACTTAAAGAAGTTTTCAAATTCAGTAACTGTTGAGTCATGACGACAAGAGCGCATTGTATGTAAAGAAGGTGCGTCTCGTTTCACGCCATGTGCGCTTACCATATATAGTACGGCCTATGTGCCAATGTTTTCCAAAATTGCCTAACATAATGCTCCCTCTATTACAATTTTCCCTTGGATTTTAGTAAATAGTAAAATTTTACATATTTAGTCATCGTATAGAAATAATGATTTACGGACAAGATAAAGCCCATTTTACCATCCAGGATACCTCCTTGAAGAAGATATACCTTAATAAAAGCCCATGTAGGACGAAGGATAATATCCTTGATAAAAGAACAGCTTTTACCATTATCACGATATTTTTCAGCAGATAATGTAGTATAGTTGTTGAATTTATTGAAATATTGATGCCAATTATCGTAGGTGTAATGGTACATCGGATGTTGTAATTTTTCTGTTGGATACGGCGTAATTATAGCAGGATGCACGTAGCCTTCTACATAACTGCCCTCTTTTGGCATGAGACGAAGTACATAATCTGGGCGCAAAACACCGTGAGTAGCCTTATTATGATGGAATTTATTACGCCGTTGAATCCAATACGCTTTATTAGGTTCATTTACAACGATAGCTTGAATTTCTTTTGCTAGAGGCTCAGAAATGCGCTCATCCGCATCAAGAAATAAGATCCAATCGGATGTAGCTTGTTCAATGCCAAAGGTTTGTTGGGCACCCCAATCACCATTCATGGCGTGTTGTACAACACGAGCACCCATTTCTTCAGAAATTTTTACAGTGTCATCCGTACTGAAATCATCGATAACTAAAACTTCATCGGCAAACTGCACAGACTCAATGCAGTCATGAATATTATGTTCTTCATTTCTCGCTAAGATTATTACAGATACAGTTGCCATAGTTTTACCTTTCACTTATAGACTTATTTTTTAACAAGTACAATAATTTTCCATTTTTATATATTAAATTTATATTCTTACTCAGAAGTAAAAATATATTTATAGTAATTTATCCTCTATGATTAATTAACCACATTGTTAGTAATGTCCAATCTCTCGCATTATCAGCATGATTATCTATAGGCCTTACAGGCTCTACTGGTTCTGTTGTTGCTACATTACTTTCACCATAATCGCCTCGAACATCACCTATAAGAGAATCTGTAATCCATTGATATGGTGTAACCAATGTTTCTGGCTGGTCTTCAAATAAAGATGGTGCAATAGAATAATACTCAAAACCTTTTGGAGCTATAGCTTCAATAATAGTTGGCATCAAACTCATATGAGTCCCTTTAGAACTAACAATCATATCTTGATTTAAATCAGGATGTTGCAACAAGGCGACCGTACAGAAGGTATCGCGCAATGTATAGTCACGACGAATAAGCGATGTATTATTTAAAGACCCAAATAAATTGGAATGATCACCAGTTACAATGAATAAACTATCTGGAAAAGCCTTTTTCATAGCCTCTACAAATGTAAAGATAGCCTTATCACTATACCGATATGTAGCCAGTTCCTTGTTACGAGTCTTGTTAGAACGTAAATCCTCACCCACATCTGGCATAACCTTTTCAGGATCATAATCAAGCAAGGAATCCTCCATCTTATAAGGACCATGATTAGAGGTTGTATAAATGAAATGGAATGTTGGTTCATTAATCGATTTAATTTGTTGCTCAATATTTTCTAAAAATACATGATCATAAACACCAACCCAAGTTTTCGGTGCATCTGGACCACAGAATATAGATGCGCTTTCTACGCGATCAAATCCTTGTGCCTTGCCAAAATGATTAAAATTACCATATGATGCATTACCACCATACCAATATATTGTCTGATAGCCTAATCGCTTCATTTGATGTGCAAAAGACGTAGGAAATACACCTTTCAAAAGCTTTCTCGTTCATTAATTTCTAAGCCCGCATCATAGATACCACTCATTAGACTCACAATAGATGGTCTAGAAACATTACCAGCAGGTAAGAAATTTGGAATCTGTACAGTATGGGACTGACTTTTAAAATTCCACAAACCTGGACAAATATTAAGAAGCTTGTGTGTTTCATCTAGAGACCACTGAGGGATACTTTCACCAACAATAAAGAAAATATGTTTAGGTTTCTTAATCTTAGGCCCTTTAGTAATTTTTTTGAAAGCATATAACGGATTATCCAGCTGCTGCCATGTATCTTTAAATTCATTAGGAACGATACGTTTTATAGCATCATTAATATCCTCTTCAGAGGCAGTGTACTCAGAGCGCAATGGATTTTTATATACCGTTTCCAAGGCACATAAATCTGGTACTGTAGCACGAGCAAAAAAGATATCCTCCTTCACAACCGTAGGAATCGTATCCCACTCAGGTTTATCATCATGAGATAATGTACCACCATAGCGGAACCAATAAAATAATATTATAGATAATACTACTATTAATATATTCCAACCTACTATCATCCATGTATCTGTCAAATAATATCCTGGATATGGAATTGAAGGCAATGATAAAAATAAGCTTCCCATATACCAAGATGCAAGAGATATTGGAATAAACCCCAATAAAACAAAAGCTCCTTTATCTTAAAAAAAAACACATCAATTAAATTACGCTTTTCTGCATGATTTCCATAATGAACCATATAATTATATGTATCATGGAAATGCTTATAAAATATCATCTTACCCGCAAACGCTGCATAAAGGACACATGAATATAATATTAAAGCTGTAATACGTATTAAATCCTCATATTGGTGATATATATCAAACCATAATCCAGGTATGGTAATAAGAACTAATGGGATCAAAAATACATAAGCATCAAAATCCATACCCCACCAAAAACCATATCGTAGAGCCCTATAAGAGACTGCCATCTACCTCTCAAAGAAGGGTATGGATTATATACAATTATAAAAATAATTCGAAATATAGTCGCTAATAGAGGTGCCCAAATCATTAACTTTATATTTTGCTGTAACGATAAAAAGAACTGTTCACTCATTCATACTCACCAAATCTAATAAATTAATAATTCCTCTTTTGAATACGCCATATTTTTTAATAAATAAAGAATAGACAATAAAAATTGTAATTCAATAATCAAAATATATATATTCAACTATAAACTAGATTTAATTTTTCACTCAATTAAAAAATTTTTTTATTCGTTCTAAACTAAACATCATATGTCCATATATTTTTGAAATAATAGGAGCATGTAATGCACCATATAGTAATAATTGATATTTAGCTCCAATAGGAGGCATATCAGATGATTGTTCCTCCTGTTTCAAATAATCTAGCATATGCTCTACTTGCTTGTCTTGTAATTCAGGTTTTGCCAAGTTAAGACCAATACCACCAACAGCGCTTCTAATAGCTCTATGACGACAATACCTTACAAATTCTGTCATTTCTAATTCTTCTGCTAATGGTTGGCGATATAAATAGGAACAAAATAATCCATATTTACTTTTTGAACTCCAATTACTAGTAATAGAATTTTCGTTATCACAATTATAAAAGTAAAGCGCTTTTTGTAAATAATAAACTGATGAAAGATTTTTAAATACTAATGGCATAATCATTAGATCTTCGAAATCTGTATTTTCTTTTAAGCGGATTTCTTTCCACGCTATTGCTTTAAAAAATTTATTACATAAATAATTTGGAATTTTATCCTCAATCAATGCTGTGTATGCACTTTTAATATTGACAAAATGGCGTTCATCCATATGTCGAGGTATAATTGTACCATTTTCTAAAACACCAATATCAAAAACAACAACATCTACTTGTTCTTTTTGAATAGTAAATAAACAGTCTTCTATCATAGATGGTGCTACATAATCATCACCATCTACAAAGGCAATGTATTCCCCTTTTACGATAGCAAGTCCATCATTTCGCGTCTTACTAACACCCATATTACGCTCATGATGAATAACAGTAATTCTATCATCTTTTGCTGCATAGTCATCACAAATTTGTCCACTATTATCTGGTGAACTATCTTCAATCAATATGATTTGTAAATTACTATATGTTTGATTTTGTAAACTTTCAATACATTTACCAATATAATCTTCTACCTTATAGACAGGAATAATAATAGATACTAATGGTCTATATTGACTTTCCATAATTAACTCCCTCTTATTTATAAGCTTTTCCCGCTTTATATCCCTTTTTATATTTTGATTTTACTTGTATATAATCTAATTTATCTTGTAATTGATTCCACTTCAAAGCAAACCAATCTTTAAAGGTACCTTTACGAATAGTGCCTTCACAAAATACAGAACCATCAATAGACTCTAGGCGTAATTGTAATGGCTTAGTTGTTAACTCCTGTTCAATCAAAATCTGTAATACAGATTCATCGATATATTTACCATTGATAAGCCACCTATATGTATTTTCTTGTTCTGATTCCCTATATGTAAGCATCTCTTTTCTAATACTTTCAATATAAGGTGTAATCATAGGAATTTTTTCGCCTGGATATACCACCCAATCATACATAAACTGATTATCTGCTAATATATGACAATAATCATACACATCATTAGAAATACTATACAATTCTATTTCAGATAATCCCAAACATCGTTTATCAATATATATATCAATCCACTCTAATAATAATGGTTGATCAAAAATATAAGATATTCCCTGCCCCATATGAATAATTTCATCTAGTTGCACATGTTTACCAGCACTAGTTTCAATGCGGATAGAGCATAATTCACCAGAATTATGTACACTACCAAATAGCTGAACCACCTGAATCGGCGTAGTTTCTGTAAAAGTAATATGAACTTTACATTCTGTATCATCTGCTGATGGAATCCACATATAGTGATGTGCATCATATGTATTAGAATTAACATCTACCGTATTAAAACGTAAAAAAGTCATTGAGATACTTAGCCTCTCCAGATGAAACCGTTATATCCGCATATAATGCTATATTATCTGTTCTTCTTTTCCAGAATATTTGATCCCCATTAATAAGGCGAGAACCACGTTTATACGCTTGTTGACTCACATGAGACGCCATAGCCTTAAAAATGGGATTTTGTATTAATTTCTTTTCTCGACATGCTTTAGGAACCGAAATTCTTAGACGATGTATCCAAGATAAAGTTGGATTCCCTGTACTAAATTCATCAGTTGGTAATGCTTTTTTATTTATTACAGTAGATAATAGGTGATTATTATAGTAATCATCTATCGTTTCATAGCCTGTAGCATAAGCAAAGCCTTTTAAAAGTTGTGGTCTAAACTCAGTATATTTTATAATCCATTCCATTGCACTTTCAACTGTAAATGTACATAATCTGTGGTCTACATGAGTATCATAATCCGTAGCTATAATTGTATCTGGTTTAAAATGTAAAATTGCATCAATCACAGATTCTACAATACCATTCCAAGAATATGGTTTAGGTTTAGACATTACTAAACTGGTAAAATCAGCCCCGTATGTTTGATTATGATTTGCATGACTCGTGATAACTGCCGATTTATTATAAATAATTTCATGTCCAATAAAATCACCAAATCCTAAAAAAATAATATTTTCTTTTGCTAAGCCAATTTCTTTGGCCATTTGATATACCTCATTGCGACGTACATCAAAGGGATATTCATAATCACCATTTGTTAGAAAAACTACACGTACCTCTAGTCCTTCTTGTAGTGCCCCCCAAATAGTAGCACCTGCCATATTTATTTCATCATCCTCATGAGGCACAATAATCATGACAGAATTGCCATGAAAAAATTGTTTATAAGAAAAACTAGATGTAGTCATACATATATAACTCCCTATTTATATACTAACTAACATATGTAGTTATTGAATCACATCTTTATATTACAATTAACAAACTATCAGCTCACAAGCAGTTTTATTATAGTTAGAATTCTCTTTTATCATATTTTTGTAACAAAACTACATATACAAAATTATCTTGGATATTTCTTACATTTAGGACCTTTACATCGTTTGCATTTACCGCATCCACGGTCGATAGTCCCAGCACCTGCCGATTTCTTTGCACTAGTACTCTCCTTAGCCCCCTGTTCAGAGGCCTTACTATTCCATACGGAAACTATCGTTTCTGCTTTTTTTCCGGATTCTATCCTTTTTGGATTTTTTATCCTTTTTCTTGTCTTTCTTCTTATCTTTTTTCTTGAAAGTATCCGCTAAGAAGACTGTTCTTTAACTTATCGTTTAAGACTTTAAGCTTCTTTTCAGCCTTATCTTTCTTTTTCTTTAACTTTTCTTCGTCCTTAGCCTGTTTTTCTTCCTTGGACTTCTTTGTATTTTTTCTCTTTTTTATCTTCCTTAGACTTTTTATCCTCTTTAGACTTTTTATCTTCTTTAGATTTCTTATCTTCTTTAGATTTCTTATCTTCTTTAGATTTTTTTTCGTCCTTGGATTTCTTTACGTCAGAGCCATTGATCCGCGCCCATTCATCATCAACGCGTTTCAATTGCTTTTTAAGAATCTTTTCTAGCTTCTTATTTGCTTTATCGGACTCCAAACCAGCTTTACCAAATAACAATGCATTTACCGCTGTATATGGATCAATAGAGGACATATCATCTTCATCAATACATCTTCTTCCTCTAATTTCTTATCTTTTTAGATTTTTTTCTTTGTTCTTAGATGACATTTCTTCTAAATCATCATTATCAAAGGATTTTCCTCGTTTAAATGACGAACTTCTAAGCTTTCAACGCCGTCTAGTGGATTTACGTCAAGGTGCTCAATAGTCGCATCCTCAAGATGCGACAATTTCCTTAACGGAGCTTTCACCAGATCCTGTGAAAAGGCCACCTATAGAGTTTAATTCGTTCAATTTAATGTGGTTCATGCCCACTGTGGAATCATGTTGCACTGGCACATCGGATAATTGCACCTGTTCCATAGCGTACACGTCGTCGTTATGACTAGCGCCCTTGCCAAGATACGACGTATCGGACAAAATGATGCCTTCCTTATCGTCGCCAAGTACATCACCAAACAAATCTTGCTCAAGAGATTCGTAGGTATGCAACAAGGACATCCGTTTTTGAACCTCTTCTATTTGGTTCCACAAATCAACGAGAGTAGATGTATAGTATACTCGTTCCTTTACCTCTAAATAGGCTTGGTAAACGATAGCCAGTTCAGACTCATTAAGGCCCTCTTCGGCGCCGATTTCTTCAATCATTTGTTGAATTTGTTGATCTCGGTCGTAACGTTTAATTAAGGCCTTGCGAATGCGTTCAATCAATACTGTATCGATGAGTTCCACGGGTACCTCCTGTATTCAATACACTCATCCCTACCCGCTACTATAGCGCATACGAATCAATGTATAGAACTGTAAAAAATGAATTGATTTTATAATCTCTAATATATTATTATAGCAGAATTTATAGGCTTTTTCCTTAATAATATAGGTGAAAGCCCCATAAAATTAGAATAAAAATAAAAATAAAAACCTCGATTCAAACAATCCTTGGTACTGTAAATTAGTACTATTAAAGGATCATTCAAATCGAGGTTTACTAAAGAATCATTGAAATCTAGGTATAGTTATTTAAAATAGATTAACCGAATAGACGAGAATTCGCTCCTTTACATCCTTTTCTTCAAATAGATCGCTGCAATCAATAGGTTCTTCCCGTTCGAGTCGCACATGGTTATTTAAGAAGTTTTCTACCTCTTCGTTAACATAGTAGAAAAATAATTTGATTTCACGCGGATGATGATACAGGGAGTCAAAGATATTTCCTAAAACGCGCTTAATCGTATGGAGCGCAAAGGGATTAAAGAAAAAGCATCGATCTGCTTGAGCTGGTAATTCATAGAGCGCCGCATCACCGTGTACAAAACTCACCCGATTGCGCGCTGCTGGGATTTCACCATTGAGTAACGCCTTTTCATACAATCGTTCATCATATTCGATGCCGATGGAATGACAGCCCGTTTGGTAAGCCATAAAAATGCTAACACGGCCCTTGCCACTGCCATAGTCGATAAGGAGTATGTTTCTTGCGAATATGACCGCTGTTCGCCAAGCGCTCTAGGACGCAATAATCAGTCGGCTATACGGATGATGCTCTGTATCGGACCGACTATCATCGCGGCCTGCTGTTTTTATTTGTAAAACCTGTTCCCATTCCTGCTCACTTGTCATATGTCTATTTTCTACCTTATATCAATCGTAATATATTAAGTAATATTAAGTAATATCTAGTTATATCAACTATTGTATATGCATATAATATTATTTACAAATAATACTAAATTGTGTAATATAATTATAGATAAAGGAAATAAATATTTTGCTAGCATTTTAATGCATGCAAAACAAAAGAGGAGGGTGGCAGCCCTCCTCTTTTTGTGCTAGTTACCGGCCTAATATCTATCTAGCTACTTGCAAATATAATATCCAATTATACTTGCTACGATAGATACTGTGAAGGAAATAAATATTTCGAGCATTTTAATACACCCCCTTCCTGTTACCAGTTCGGGGCGGTAACACCTATAGTATATACCAAAAGCACCCTTTTGGGTGCCTTTCTTGTGTCCAAACATTTATTGATGCTAATATGGTATACTAAAGAGTAATATTTTAATATTCTCATGTGCAGAATGATATGTCAAAAAAGGAGTGTCTACACATGGACGTGATCACCTTAGATTTTATAATTATCGTCGTATTAATCATCGCCAATGGATTATTCTCCATGACGGAGTTAGCCATCGTCAATGCTAAAAAACGTAAACTCGAAGAGTTAGCAGAGCAGGCAACGAAGCGTGCTAAAAAAAGGCCTTTGAATTAGCAGAAAATCCAAATAATATGTTTTCTACTATTCAAATCGGTATTACCCTCGTTGGTATTTTAACTGGTATACTCTGGTGCGACCTTCTCTGGTCCTTTAGAAGAGATTTTAGTAGCTAATATTCCAAGCATTGAGCCCTATGCAGCATCCATTAGTTCCTTACTCATCGTTACGGTTATCACCTATTTATCCCTCGTTATTGGCGAACTCGTGCCGAAACGTTTAGCCTTAAATAGTCCTGAAAGCATTGCCGTAGTCGTAGCAAAACCGATTTATTGGTTGTCTGTAGCCTTAAAGCCAATCGTTGGCTTCCTCGGCGTTTCCACAGAGTTCCTCTTAAAATTACTAGGCGTAACTGTGAAAGAAGAGGCTCCTGTTACAGAGTCTGAAATCAACAAAATGCTCACTGAAGGCGTTGCTATGGGTGCTTACGAAGAAGAGGAACCAATTCTCGTAGAAAATATCTTTCACCTTGCAGATATGAACGCTGGCGACGTGATGACGCCGCGTACACAGCTCAAATGGATCGACCTTAACGGCACTGAGGACGAAATCATGGATGTCCTCAAAAATGCCAACCATTATCGCATTCCTGTTGGCACCGATTCCTTGGACGAACTCAATGGTCTCGTTACCGTATCTGACGTATTAGTTCAAATTATGCAACGTCCTAGTGAAAGTTCCATTCAAGATATCATCAAGTCTTGTCTCAAGGAACCTGTCCTCGTTCCAGAATCCATTCCACTCATGAAGTTATTGAACGTACTTCGTACTGAAGGCGTTCACGAGTCCATTATCCTCGATGAGTACGGCGGTTTCACAGGTCTCGTAACCTTGCATGACATCATGGAAGAAATCGTAGGCCTTATGCCTTCTGGTGAAGACGAAATCAAAGAAGAAGAAAATAAAATCATCGAACGCGATGGTGCATGGCTCGTAGACGGTCTACTCGACGTAGATGAATTTAAAGAATTCTTCCACATCGATGAAGAATTACCAGGCGAAGAAGATGACTTGTACAAAACTATGGGCGGTCTTTTGAATCTGCTTTTCGGTCGCATTCCAAAAGAACTAGACAAGGCAAAATGGAATGGCTATACCTTTGAAGTCATCGATATGGACAATACCCGTATCGACAAAATCCTTGTTACCTATGAAGAACCATATTGTAGAACAAGAAGAAGAAAAATAATAACATATACATGCTTACTATTATTAACGATTAAACCTTAATAATTAAGGGTATTTAAAGATAATTAAGCCTTAATAATTTAGGGTAAGAAGATAAACAAACAGTATATATAAGCTTATAAACATGGTAAAAGAGTGAGTTCTCTAAAGAGGACTCACTTTTTTATTACTAACAACCTAACAACCTAACAACCTATGATTTTAAAATAAAAAGGCATATGTTCAAAATATACTAATAAATATGTCAAATAAGTATATAGTTCTTTTATATTCCGCATAAAGGGTAGAATTATATATTTAAATATAGTATTATTAAATTGTATAAAATATATAAGTAGAATAGTATTTCTATTTCCTTATCTTGTGTATGTATTTAGAAATATGCTAACAATAAAAGTCCTATGATGTTTAGTTGTAACGAATATGTTGCACCTTTCATAGGGCTTATGTGTGGTAGTAAAAGGAGAGATTCTATGAATCAAAGAGTCATAGCAACCATAGGAGCACTCTTAATCGGGACTTCCATCATAAGTGGTTGCGGATCAGAAAAGCCCCCTGAGGATACTACTCTCAAGGTGCGCACCATCACCATCGGTCAAGAATCAGACACTACCAGTGCTGGTTATGCAGGCACCATCCACAATAAGACGGAAACTAAACTAGCCTTTCAAATTGGAGGCCGCGTTATCAACAAATTTGTTAATGTTGGTGATGTAGTAGAAGCAGGACAAGTGATTGCTCAAATCAACGGTTCTGATACGGCAGCACAAATGCAAAATGCAGAAGGCGCCGTAAAAGCAGCTCAATCGGCTTACGAATTAGCAGAAACCAATGCTAACAGATACCGCGAACTCTATGCGCAACAAGCGATTAGTAAATTGCAATTAGACCAAGCGGAAAACCAATTGAATGCGACAGCTGCTCAACTACAACAGGCCCAAGCAAGCCTCAATTTGAGTAGCAATCAAAATAGCTATACCAACTTAACGGCTCCAGATACAGGCATTATAACGGCTCTCAATCTTGAATCTGGCCAAGTGGTCGCAGCAGGTCAAAGCATTGGTACCTTAGCGGCTGGTCATGATCCAGAAGCAGTTATCGCTTTACCGGAACAAGAATTGAGTAAAATTCACGTAGGAAGCCCTGCCACTATTACCTTCTGGGCCGTTGCCAGATGTAAAGGTCCAAGGCGTTGTACGTGAGATTTCACCAGTTCCCAGATCCTGTGGCGAGAACGTATACCGTAAAAATCGCCTTACAAAATGCGCCTAGTGAAGTACAACTAGGTATGACAGTAAACGTAAATCTAACTACAACAGATACGAGCAATATTACGATTCCGTTGACGGCTCTTGTAAAAGACTCGAACGGCAATAATGCAGTCTATATCATCCGCGATAAAAAGGCTCATCTCGTATCTATCAAAACAGGCGATTTTGGTCAAAACTCAGTTATCGTCACATCTGGCTTAGCTAAAGGCGACATTGTCATCACCGCAGGTACCCAACAGTTACAAGAAGGGACGGCGGTTAGTCAATGAAACAATTTAACTTAGCCGAATGGGCTCTCAAACACAAGTCCATTATCTACTACTTCATGGCTGTGCTCCTCACCTTTGGTATCTTCTCATACACCCATATGGGACGTATGGAAGATCCAGATTTTACGATGCGTACCATGGTAGTCGGCGTTGCTTGGCCAGGGGCTTCCCCGCAAGAAATGTCGGACCAGGTAACGGACAAACTAGAAGAAAACTGCGCGACCTACCTGGCGTAGATTATACGAAATCTTTCACAGATGGCAGCAAATCGGTAATTTATATTAATCTGAAAGAAGATTTACCATCTGATAAAATTCGTCCCGCTTGGGAAGAAGCGCGGAATATGATCAACGACGAATGGAAATCACTGCCCCAAGGCGTTCAAGGACCGACCATCAACGACAGGTTCGACGATGTATATGGCATTATCTATGCCATCAGTGGTGATGAGTATTCGTATGAAGAAAAACGGCAACAAGCAGAAGACCTAAAACGTCAGCTTTTATCTGTTCCTAATGTATAAAAAAATCAGCCTCATTGGGGTACAACAACAAACCCTCAATGTAACGATCAACAAGGATAAGCTAGCATCTTATCAAATCAGCACGCAACAGCTATTAACGGCTATCAAACAGCAAAGTATGATGGTTCCAGCTGGTATGATTACAACGGATACAAACAATGTATATCTCCGCGTCAACGGCCTATTCGATAGTCCTCAAGCGGTGCGAGATATGCCAATTCGCATCAATAACCAAACGTTGCGCCTCGGTGACATGGCTGATGTAACTATGACCTATCAAGATCCTAGCAATCCTCAGTTCTACTTTGAAGGTAAACCAGCTATTGGCATTGCCATCTCTATGGATGCAGGGGGCAATAATATCGAATTCGGCGAAGCTATCGACAAAAAACTCGGGGAATTACAGAAAACGATTCCTGCAGGCCTCGAACTCAGTCAAGTATCGAATCAGCCTCACATTGTTAAAGAATCCATTGGCGATTTCTCTCAATCCTTATTTGAAGCCATCGCCATCGTATTACTCGTAAGCTTTGCATCCCTTGGCTTGCGAACCGGTGTCGTAGTAGCCCTCACCATTCCAGTCGTTGTGTCTACGACGTTCATCTTGATGTATGAAAACGGTATTTACTTACACAAGGTTAGCCTAGGTGCCCTCATCTTAGCACTGGGCCTACTCGTAGACGATGCCATTATCGTTGTTGAAATGATGAGCGTTAAACTCGAAGAAGGTTGGGGACACTTTAAAGCGGCCACCTTTGCTTACCAATCAACGGCATTCCCTATGCTATCTGGTACGCTCATTACCTGTGCAGGCTTCTTGCCATTAGCACTAGCAGAAGGTATGGTAGCAGAGTTTACAAAATCCCTATCCATCGTTGTATTTATGGCTCTCATCCTATCATGGTTTGCTTCAGTTCTCGTCAGCCCTGTTCTCGGTTATAAAATCATCGAAAATAAAGAACCAAAACCTGAATCAGAATGGACTAAACGAGACCATATCATGCACAAGCTAAGCGTGACCTTCTATGAAAAGTTTGAAAAGCTTTTACATTGGGCACTAGGTCACCACAAAGCAGTATTACTAGCTACTTTAGTCATATTCGTATTATCTCTACTTTCATTACCATTGATCAAACAGGAATTCTTCCCGTCATCAACGCGTAATGAAATTATCGTGTCCATGCAGTTCCCTCAAAGTTCATCCATTGAGTACACCGCAAACCAAGCAAAGATCATTGATGAATATTTGCAAGGGACGACGAGCGCATTGCAACCTTCACATCCAATATTGGACAAGGTTCTCCTCGTTTTGTCCTCACCTTAGAACCTGAATTGCAACGGAACAATTTCTTACAATATGTAATCGTTACAAAATCCTTAGAGGGCCGCGATAAACTGTATAATGAGTTAACGTCTTACTTAAATACAGAATTCCCATCAGCTCTTGTAAATGCTCAGTTTGTCCAAATCGGGCCTCCATCTAAGTATCCTGTTATGCTCCGCGTAGCAGGTCCTGATCAAAAGGTAAAGACATTGCAAACCAAGTAAAAGCTAAAATGCAAGACGATAAAGACTTACTAGAATATCGCCTTTGACTGGCCAGATACAGAACCTGTAGCCAATATTCACATCGATCCGAACAAGGCGCGTTTACTAGGTATCGATAGCTACGCTGTATCCTTGCACTTGCAAAGTCTATTGTCTGGTACTAAATCTGGTGAATACTACGAAGGGAACCAAACCATTCCTGTTACCTTCCGTTTAGGCGGCAACGAACAGCACAATTTAAGTGCCCTTTCGTCCTTACCGATTCAAACAGGCAACGGTTCCTACGTACCACTTAACCAAATTGCGACCATTACCATGACGCAAGAGGATGGTATTATTTGGCACCGTAACATGATGCCTACCATCAGTGTGTATGCTAATGTAAAACCTGGCGTCTTAGGCAATGCGAAAACGAAAGAGGTCTACAAATCCTTGCAAGACATTCGCGATTCCTTGCCTACAGGCTATTCTATTGACCTAGACGGCGCCGCTGAAAAGAGCGAAACAGCGGTTCAAAGATTATTAAAACCAATGCCAATTATGCTCTTTGTTATTATGACAATTCTCATGTTCCAATTGAAGCGTATCGCCCTCATGATAATGGCTTTACTCACAGCCCCACTAGGCCTCATCGGTGTCGTATTAGCACTGAATATTACGAGAACGCCGTTAGGCTTTATGGCAATTCTAGGTATCATCGCCCTATCGGGTATGATCATTCGTAACTCCATTATCTTGTTAGACCAAATTGAAATCCACAAAGCAGAAGGACAAAGAACCTCGTGAAGCGATTATCAACTCCGCTACACTTCGTTTCCGCCCTATCATGCTCACCGCTCTCGCAGCGATTTTAGGCATGATTCCTCTCATGGGATCTGTATTCTGGAGCCCACTAGCCATCGCCTTTAGCGGCGGCCTATAGTGGCAACGGTGCTAACACTTATCGTACTACCAGTCATGTACGCAAGCTGGTACAAGATTAAATAATTACAAATATACCTAACATTTGTAAATCTAATATGTACTAGGAACTTTATTTCCTTAGTAAAAATCCCCTAATCTTTGTAAAAGCTATATCGCTTTATACATTGATTAGGGGATTTCTTTATAAATAAGTAACATATAAAAAACAGCAGGACTAAAGCCTGCTGTTTTTTAGTCACAAGAATACATTGCAACTTACTTATTTCCCTTAGGATTATATTAACAGTTATATCTAACGTAGTCTACCATCTATTAAACTACTACAGCTGTACCATTGCATGTAATCATAAGCATGCCATTTTGTGCACCTACAGTGCTATATTGGAAGGATACGCCAATAATAGCATTAGCACCCAATTTAGAAGCTCGTTGAGACATTTCATCAAGAGCCGCTTTGCGCGCACTCATCAAAGAATCTTCATAGCTACCGCTACGGCCACCAACGATGTCGCGAATACCAGACATGAAGTCTTTAACGAAGTTACGACCTTCTACTACTTCACCAAATACAATACCTTTGTACTCTTGTACAGGTTTATTTTCAATATGAAAAGTTGTTGTAATAATCATAATTCTCTCCTCAAAATTAATTATATATAATAAAATATTATAATATTAGTATATCAGCATATACAATATAGGTACACATTGACACTATTAAGATTAAAATGGACAAACTTTTATATAGTTTTTTCATTATTTGTCCTTTCATTGCATTAATAGTATATTAATTTTTGTAATTCTGTTTTGTATCCACTAAATGAATCACGTATAGTTTTTTGATGCATTTCATTAAATTTAGGAATTTTAACTAATTCTTGAATTAAATTATCAGCTGTATAATTAGTATCTTCTTTTTTTAGAGTATTAGAAGATACTTTTTTATACTCTACTTTATTTAAAATAATATGGTTATCATCTTTACTGTAATTGTATGTGTTTCTAATTCAAATGATTGTAATGTTTTTGGATCCATATAGAAATCACGATTTACGTAATAATACTTATCTAAATCGGGATTATATCGTTGAATTGTAAACCGCATTCTTGTAGCAGGTTTATTTTGGTAAGTTATATCTTTATCTAAAACCATAAGATAATAATGTTTATTATCTTGTTGTACCTCTTTTCCATCTTTGACTATAATATATTCACCTGTTAAATCATCTGCTGTTTGTTTTCCACATCCAGTAAATAATACAGAAATTGACAGTATCGATATTATTGCTAATATAAATGTCATGATTTTTTCATAGTATTCTCTCCTATACTAATTTTTTAACATCTAATTTTAAATATTTATCATTTTTGTTTCATTAATAGTAAATATATTTTCTTAATTCAGTTGTAAATCCACTAAATGAATCAGAAATATGTGTATCATCCATTTTATAGAATTTAGGATTTTTACTAATTCTTGAATTAATTTATCATCTGTAAAATTTGTATCATTTATTGATACTGTTTTAGATGATATTTTTTTGTACTGTACAGAATCTAATATGATATTGTTGCTATCTTTAATTTAAAAGTATGTGTTTCTAAGTCAAAATGATTGTAGGGTTTTAGCATCTATATAAAAATCATTATTTACATAATAGTATTTATCTATATCTGGATTATAACGTTGTTCTGAAAAACGTAATTGTACAGCAGATTTATTTTCATATGTAGTATCTTTTTCAAGAACTAATAAATAATAATGTTTTTAGATTCTTCTTTTTTTTCCATTTTCAATCCAAATATATTCACCTGTTATATCTTCAACTGTTTGTGTGCCACACCCAGTAAATAGTATAGAAATAGATAGTATCGACATTACAGCTAATATAAATGTCATTATTTTTTTCATAGTTCCCTCTCCTTTACTACTCAGTTTATTACTATAGTAATTACCTTTACATGTAAACATATAACAACTACTATTACATAAATTATTCTTAAATTTATTAAATTATCCAATATGTATATCATACAGTAAAAATATTATAAATACAAAAAAAATCCTACTTAAATTACTTTCACAAGAAAGATTAATTAAGTAGGATTTTATTATAGTATTGATTAACTATTGACTGAATTAACCATTATTTATCGAAGTCACGATCTAGGTTAACTTCTTTCAACGGCACAACTTTAGTTTTGTTGATATATTTGTAACCAAGGTAAACTAGCGAAGAAGATTGGCAAGCCAATGTATGCAACGGATACACCGTACCAGTCGATTGTTTCGCCTGTGAAAGCGGAGTAGTTTTGACCACAGATGATGATGACGCAAAGAATGAACGCCAAGATTGGGCCAACTGGGAATAACCACGCTTTGTAAGGCAATTCGCTAAGATCTCTGCCTTGTGCAATGAAGGCACGACGGAAACGATAGTGAGATACTGCGATACCAACCCATGCGATGAAGCCGCAAAGACCGGAGATATTAACAATCCAAGTATACGCAGTACCTTCGCCGATGAAGCTTGTAAGGAATGCAAATAAACCAATTGCAGTCGTTAAGATTAACGCTGGCACTGGAACGCCACGGCTATTAAGCTTAGCAAAGATTTGAGGTGCTTGACCTTCTTTAGCGAGTGCGTACAGCATACGCGTAGAAGAATATAGACCAGAGTTACCAGCACTGAGTACTGCCGTTAAAATGATAGCATTGATGAAGTTAGCAGCAAAGGAAAAACCAAAGCGATCAAATACGAGTGTAAATGGAGAAATAGAAACGTTTTCCACACTAGCATTCAAAAGATTTGGATCAGTGTATGGAATCAAGAAACCGATAACTGTGAAAGCACCGATATAGAACAATAGAATACGCCAGAAGATAGAGTTAATCGCTTTTGGCACGTTCTTTTCAGGGTCTTCTGCTTCACCAGCTGCTACGCCAATAAGTTCAGTACCTTGGAAGGAGAAACCAGCTACCATGAAGATGGCAAGGATGGAACCCAGCCACCTACGAATGGCGCTTCCCCTATTGTCCAATTTGTAAAGCCTGGAGATGTGTCACCAATGCCAAAAATGAGCATGGATCCACAGAATAGGAATACGAATACAGTAATAACCTTGATGCTAGAGAACACATATTCACTTTCACCAAAGGAACGAGTCGATAAATAGTTCAAGCCGAATAGAATGAGCAAGAACAGAGCAGACCATACGATGGCAGGTACATCAGGGAACCAATATTTCATGATGAGCGCCCCTGCTAATACTTCAGCAGCCAAGGTAATAGCCCAGTTAAACCAGTAGTTCCAGCCTAAGGCAAAACCAAAGGCAGGGTCTACATAGCGTTTTGCATAAGTCCCAAAGGAACCAGGAATCGGTAAGTAAGTAGCCATTTCCCCAAGAGAAGTCATGAGGAAGTAAACCATGAGGCCAATGAGGCCGTAAGCTACAAGAGCACCACCAGGGCCTGCAGTACTTACTACTTCACCACCGGCAACGAATAAGCCAGTACCGATAGCACCGCCAAGAGCGATCATATTCATATGACGCGCTTTCAGGGTACGTTTTAGATGTTGATCTTTGTTAGACGTAAACTCTACGTTATTATTTTGATTATCAGCCATGGTGCACCTCTTACAAATCTAGATTACGCACATATTTTGCGTTATCTTCAATAAATTTACGACGAGGTTCTACCTTATCTCCCATGAGAACGGTAAAGATTTTATCAGCTTCGATGGAATCTTCCAAGCTAACTTGTAAAATCGTACGATTTTCAGGGTTCATAGTAGTTTCCCATAATTGTTCAGGGTTCATTTCACCTAAACCTTTGTATCGTTGGATAGTGGTACCATCACGGCCTACTTCATCAAGTTTAGCAGCTCAACTCTGCGTCAGAATATACATACCATTGGGATTTACCCTTCTTGATTTGGTACAAAGGAGGTTGAGCAATGTAAATATGGCCTTCTTCCACCAATGGTTTCATATAGCGGTAGAAGAATGTTAATAACAAGGTACGGATATGAGCGCCGTCAACGTCCGCATCAGTCATAATGATGATCTTATTATAACGGGATTTAGTAATATCAAATTCTTCCCCAATGCCAGTACCGAAAGCGGTAATCATGGAGCGAATTTCGTTATTAGCCAAAATCTTATCGAGGCGTGCTTTTTCTACGTTAAGGATTTTACCGCGCAACGGCAAAATCGCTTGGTAACGACGGTCGCGACCTTGTTTTGCAGAACCGCCCGCAGAATCACCTTCGACTAGATAAATTTCAGTCATAGATGTATCTTTTTCGGAGCAGTCTGCCAATTTACCAGGAAGACTGGAAATTTCCAAAGCATTTTTACGACGAGTTAAGTCGCGAGCTTTACGAGCTGCCTCACGAGCACGGCTAGCCATTGTTGCTTTTTCGATGATTTTCTTCGCATCTTGCGGATGTTCTTCAAAGAATGTTTTAAGACCTTCTGTAACGATAACGTCTGTAATACCTTTAACTTCGCTATTGCCAAGTTTAGTTTTTGTTTGGCCTTCAAATTGAGGTTCCAATACTTTTACAGAAACAACAGCTGTCAAACCTTCACGTACGTCTTCACCGGAAAGGTTGGATTCATTTTCCTTGATCAAACCAGATTTACGGCCATAATCGTTGAGGGTACGAGTCAAGGCAGCACGGAAGCCAGATAGATGTGTACCACCGTCAATAGTATTGATATTATTTACGAAAGACAACAAGTTTTCGCTGTAACTATCGTTATATTGCAATGCTACATCTACCACAACATCGTCTTTTGTATTTTCAATGTTGATAACAGTTGGATTAATTGCTTCTTTATTTTCGTTCAAGAAAGTAATGAAAGAAACCAAACCACCTTCATAGTGGAAGCTTTCAACACGAGGTTCCTCTAAGCGCAAATCGCTCAATGTAATGCGAAGGCCTTTGTTAAGGAATGCCAATTCTTGTAAACGCATTTTCAATGTATCAAAGCTAAATACTGTAGTTTCAAAGATCTCTGCATCTGGCTTGAAAATAACTGTAGTACCAGTGCCTTCGGCCTTGCCAATTTCGTGCAACTCGGAAGTTTTGTGACCACGAGCAAAGGAAATTTCTTGAACAATACCATTTTGAGATACTTGAACCTTAGTCCATTCGCTCAATGCATTAACTACGGAAATACCTACACCATGAAGACCACCAGATACCTTGTAGCCGCCACCGCCGAATTTACCACCGGCATGCAATTTCGTTAATACTAGCTCTACCGCAGACATACCAGATTCATGCATCCCTGTTGGGATACCACGGCCATCATCCACAACAGTAACACTATTATCTGGATTGATGGACACTTCGATGTGTGTAGCATAACCAGCAAGCGCTTCATCCACAGAGTTATCTACAACTTCGTATACGAGGTGATGCAAACCACGAGCAGACGTACTACCAATATACATCCCTGGGCGTTTACGCACCGCGTCGAGACCCTCAAGAACCTGAATATTCTGAGCGCCATAATTTTGTTCAGGCATGAAACAAACTCCTCCTAACAATCTATCTCACTGTACATACTAGAATTTGTATGACAACACATGTACAGGATTAAACTTATCTCTTTATTATACTATAAAATTCATCAATCCGCCTCATTAAAGTCTTAATACTGATACCAGATCCATACACACAAGCATCTGTGACCACATATGTCTTGATTTGCTCCTCTGGCACTATGGCGATATATTCTAACCTTTCATAGTGATGAATAGGACTTTTATGGGATTTTCCGCCCTTAGCATGCACCATAGTAATGATGGATTCAATCGGCACGGAAATGGTATCCCCAATATGAACGTACATAAGAATGCCCCCTCTACTTTTCTAATGTCCCATTAAGGGCATCGATTTTGCGCTGCTCCTCTTCAGCAAGGAACTTAGACCGATATTTATTACACAAATTAATAACGTGCTGATCCGTCAGCTCATCAGGCTTCTTATGAGTGATGAGCATAGCCACCATAAACATGTGACGGCGATTGATAGACCCTTTATAAATTTTATCTAAGTAAAAGTATATACATTCTCGCATAGCTTCTGCAAAATCTGGGAAGGTACATTGTATAAACTGCTGACAGTCGCTGTATTTAAAGTACGGATACTTTCTAATAACTGCCTTAATGTCCTTAATATGAGCGCGATGCAATTCATATTCGCAAGTAGGACAGATGTCCCTTGTTTAGATTGCATATGCATGCCACATCGACTTACAACGATGATAACCATGCTGCTCTAAATAGATTTCCTCGCTTTCGAGCCGTAATTTGTACTTTTCTGAAAGCAGCTCGTAATTCTTCGTTATCCGTTTGTTCTAAAGACTTATCGATGGCGTCTACATCTTCTTTTGAAAGCACGATGTCTGCGAAATTAATCCGTTTTGTAATCATCTGTTCATCAGGCACTGAAATCGATGTATCAGTATTACTTTCATAGCTCTGACGTTTCATGATAAAGCGAATATCGTTGATTACCTCTTGATGGTAATACTTGTTTACAGCCTCGATGATACGTCCGTTTTTGCATCTGTAGTTCTTGCATCCACATGGAATTATCTGCACTGATAACCATATTTGGAGGCTTTATGGATACAATTTTTGTATGGTCCGCAATGACATCTCCCACTACATGACGCCACTTGTGAATGAGGGTATTTAATTTATATTGTTCCAGTAAATTCAGTTCTGCTAAGGCCTTTGGTAAACAAAGATCAAGGCTGTCCATACTGAACCTGTCCCCCTTCACAAGAAATAAATTGAACGGATTTCAAATCTTTAAAATCATGAATATCTGTAGTGGTAATAAATGTTTGAATACGTTTATGAATAAACTGCAATAAATTCGCTCGTCTCGACTCATCAAGTTCGCTCAATACATCATCCAATAACAGAACTGGATATTCCCCAACCTCGGACTTGATAAACTCAAGCTCACTCAGCTTTAAGGACAGTACAGCCGTTCGTTGCTGACCTTGGGATCCAAATTTCTTTAAATCCATCGCATCGGAGAAAAATCTAAGATCATCGCGATGAGGACCTACGCTAGTAGTCATCCGATGACGATCCTGCGGCAATGCTGCTTTGATGCGCTCGTAAAAGCCTTCCTTTGTATATTCCAAGGAACCGTTGTCCATGTACGGCTGTTCATAACCGATGGTTAAATTCTCGAGGCCACCTGTCAGTTTACGGTTCATTAAATCGATGAGAAGATTGATTTTTTTTAAGCTTTCTAATCGTTTCTTTACGATAAAACTCGCCATATCGGCTAATTGCAAATCCCATTCTTCAAGAGGAATATTCTGCTTACCTCTATATTCTTTGAGGATCGCATTGCGCTGCTGTAATAACCGATTATACTGCATCAATTGATGATAATAGGTAGCACTCGTCTGAGAGATTTCCATATCGAGGAAAACGTCTACGACCCGACGGAGTTCCCTTGATGAGCTGTAAATCTTCAGGACAGAAGATAACTGTATTTAATGTACCAATCAATTCTTTTTGAGATATTTTAGTGTCGTTTAACCGAATATCCTTAGGACCTTGACGGAATAATTTAATATTTACCTTTTGAGGCGTATCCTTTTTCTCGAACTTTACGACAATGCCTGCTTCCTCAGCATTGAACATGAGCATATCCGATGTATCGTTGGTACGATGGCTTTTACCAATGGTACCAACATAAATCGATTCGAGGATATTAGTCTTACCAGCCCCATTGGTGCCGTGCAAAACGATAATCTCCTGGATTAAACTGAATCTGTACATCCTTGTAATTACGAAACTGGAATAATTGCAGTGAGTCAATTCTCACCGATTATGCCTCCTCTTGTGTAATTACAAGATCTACATCAAGACCTTCACAAGAAATCACATCACCAACGCGGCATTTCTTGCGCTTTTCCGTTACAACTTGACCATTCAAGGCAAGGATACCTTCATCGATAAAGGATTTTATTTGACCACCTGTTTCAATAATGCCTTCTAACTTCAACAACTGATCAATTTGAATGTACTCCGTATGAATGGGTACCTGCTGTTGCTCTTTCATAACGTCCTCCTATAGTGGACAATTCATAACTATATGGGAATTAGGTAACGATGACTTTTAATCATCATTACCTAATATAGATATGTATATTAATTCAGTAAAACGTTAATGCATTTGATCACGTAACTGGTGTTACTACGTATGTATAGTTCGGATTATTGTCTTGGCGAATGACAACAGGACCATTTTGTTTTAAGAACAAGTGGATGTTATCTCCTGTGCTGTGACGTAAGATGTCGGAGATGTAGCGGCCATTGAAGGAGATAGTGAAAGGTGTTCCTTTAAATTCAACAGCTACGTCTTCTTTTGCCATACCTATTTCAGTATTTTGAGTAGACAATGTGACATTACTTTCAGACCAATCATAACGAATTACATTATAGCTGATGTCTTTAGCCAACAAGGATACGCGGTCAACAGCACCAGCGAATTCGCGGCGATCGATAACAGCGCTAGAGTCGAATTGGGAAGGAATAACCTTTTCATATTCTGGGTACGTTCCTTCGATCAAGCGAGAAATGATGTAAATCGATTCAAAGTTAAACACGATTTGTGTGCGATTCCAAATGATGTTGATCATTGCTGGATTATCTGTTGGTAATAAACGAGATACTTCAGCTAACGTTTTTGTTGGAATGATAGCACGCATTGGTGTCGTTGCTGGTTCATCGATAGTAATTTTTTTAACAGCCATACGGTGTGTATCAGTAGCAACCATAGTGACTTCGTTTTCTTTAATTTCAAGAAGAGCACCAGTAAATACAGGACGATCTTCGTCTGTTGCAGCTGCATAATTTGTTAAATCGATGAGTTCTTTCATAGCAAAGCTATCGATGTTTACATGATCTTGGTCGTGAATTTGTTCAACCAAGGAGAAATCATCTGGATGTAATGTTACAAGGTTGAATTCAGAAGATCCGGATGTGATGGTTAAAGAATTTCCGTCTTCTGGTTTGTAAAGTTCAATAGTATCGCCAGGTAATTTGCGAATTAATTCTTGGAAATAACGGGAACCTACTACTAAGGTGCCAGGTTCTTTGATGTCGCCGTCGATGGTTAAACGAATGCCGAGTTCAAAGTCGTTACCTTGCAATTCTACTTGGCCATTTTTTGTAGTCATGTAGATAGCACCTGGTAAATTGGAACTTGTTTTATTTTGAGATACCTTTTGCAATACGTTGATTGCTTTTTGGAGATTTGCTTTTGGGAATGTAATATGCATATGTTACTCCTTTATGATTTGTATGTTTGTTTGTAATATTCTATGTTTGCTATCGTAGATGCTCTATAGATATTCTGCGATAGATCTGTTTCTACTGGTTTTTTGATTGTTTGTTAGTTTTAGTAGTAGTAATAGTAGGGGCCTGTTCATATGTGTAAAAGTGAATTGGCGCTACTAACTGTGTGAATTTTCTGGGTTGTGTATAACTATGTTGATAGTTTGTACCTACTTATCCACATACTCACAGCGGACGTGCGGTTTTTTAGGATATCCACAAAGTTACGCACCATATATCCACAGAGTTATCCACAGGTTGTTAATTTCTGTTTAATTTCTGCAACCATTCGTTTAGTTTCTTCGTTTTTTTCAATTTCCTTCGTGATTTTATCGTACGCATGGAGAATTGTTGTATGATCACGAGAAAAAGCAGCTGCGATTTGAGGATAGCTTTCATTGATCATGTCGCGGCATAGATACATGGCGATTTGCCGTGGAAATGCGAATTGGGCTTTTCGTTTCTTGCCGAGCAGGTCTTGCTTTTTAATATTGAAATAAGAACTTACAAAATTCTGGATACTTTCAATATTAACCATGTTCACCTCTTCTGTATGAACGAGGCCAGCCAAGGCTTGTTTTGTATATTCTAGGTCGATAGATTCGAGACGTTGATCGATAGATGCTGTACCGATGAGTTTGGTGAAAGCACCTTGCAATACGCGGACGTTTTCGCTAAATTGTAACGCTACGTAGTTGATGGAGTCGTTATCGATGCGAATAATACGGTTCTTTTCTTATATTCTCGTTCGAGCAGTGATCTGAAGATGGCAATGCGCGTTTCTAAATCTGGATTTTCCATTGTAGCAATGTAGCCAGCTTGGAAACGAGAACGGAGACGATCTTCGAATTGCTCCATATCGTTTGGCATCGTATCAGAGGTGAGGACGATTTGCTTGTTGTTATTTAATAATTCATTGAACGTATTAAATAGCTCAGTTTTCGTACTTTCACGACTTTCAAGGAACTGAATATCGTCGATCATGAGTACATCGATATTGCGGAATGTGTTGCGGAACAATTTACCTTGGTTACGCTGCAATGTTTCGACGAAAATATTCATAAAGTTTTCGCTCGTAATGGACATAACCTTCATGTGTGGATGATTTTCCTTGATGGCATTGCCGATGGCGTGCATCAAATGCGTTTTACCTAGACCTGATGGACCATAGATAAAGAGCGGATTATAGTCGCCGCCTGGGAACTCAGCTACATTTTGAGCCGCCCCAAAATGGAATGCGGTTCGCGTTACCCGTTACGTAATTATCGAAACGGTACGCTGGATTGAGATTAGATAAGGATAAATCCACAGGTACATTATCAGATTGTAATGTAGGTGTTGTAGTTTCAACCGTTTTATTAGTCGCTACCATTGGCTCATCTGGAATATTCACAGGAGCTGGTGTGCGGTCGATGTAGACAGGCTCCTGATATACCGGTGTGTAGAATTCATCTTGTTGAGCTTTTTCCTCCACCACAGGCGGTAAAGGCATCGGTGGAGCCACTACAGGAGCATCATCGATGAGACTTTCATCAACAAAGGTAGTATCTATACTCTCTTGATTGAAATCGAATAACACCATATCTCGATGAGAACCGATAACCGTAGTAATAGCATCCTGTAAAGCCTTGCTAATCTGCGGCTGCTGATCGATTAAGTTTTTAACAAATGTTTGCATGACCCCAATATGGATCGAATGACTGTCGAGAGACATGGGAATCAACGATGACGTGACGCGCAAGTACAATGCGTCAGGCAAATGTTGCATGTTCTTTTTCGCCTCTTGCAATATATGTTCCCATATATTATTCAAATCAAATGATTGCATGACGTGCCTCTTGTGTATAACTATTACGATAAATGTGCATAACTTTAGGAGTAATGTGTATAATTATTGTAAAAGCTGTGGAAAACCATATTATTCCTGTGAATAACCTGTGCACAACCTGTGAATAAGTGAAAATAAAATTCTCTTCCAACCAGATAATAACTGACTTTATAGATTACACAGGTCAAAAGAGAAAAAATGTGGATAACTTTAAAAATTATCCAACAAAAACTTATAAAAATATATACTTTTTCCTAATTTCAGTTATGATTGTACCAAAAAATAAGTAATTTGTCATTTATTCTGTGGATAACTTTTATAAACTGTTTATAATGTATATTTTAATTTTCTCTGGGTATATCTATTACTTTTTGGGATAGGAAGTGAAACTACTTTTATCGCTCCATACGACGCGTAAGTCACTCAAAAAGTAGTTTCACTTCCCCTCCTCCAACCAGATAATTTTATAATTTCTATACACACAACTGGAAAAGTAATAGATATACCTTTTAGCAATCTACATTAGACCTGTTTATAAAACGTTATCTGCACAACTTAAATGAAAATTGGGGAGAGAAGTCAGATGAAATTAACAGCATCTACTTGTCCTCTTCCCACAACTAGAGATCAAAAGGTAAATTTGTCTTATATAAAAAGATTAGAATGTGAGTTCTTGTATTGCTGTAAATTGATGTTACGTTTACATCGGGTAGTGGTGTGTAAGTTGACATTAGGGTTTACTTAAGGGAGGGAATATAGGGTCCTTTTGAGCGACTTTACGCGTCGTATGGAGCGATGAAGGAGCCATCTTTTGGAAACGTAACATCATTCCCTATCTCCTTCCCCAGAGGATAAAAGGTAAAATTTGTTATATCCTTAGATCCGTATTCTGAAAGACTTTTATTGATTTCCTATAAAAACTGATACTACTTTTTATACTGGTGGTAGGTGTTATAGTAGTCATTAGAATGTGTTGGGAGCAGGAATAGATGTGGATTTTTGACCGACCTACGTGTCGTATGGAGGGAGAAAACCACATCTATTCCTCCCCTCTCTCTAACTAGAGATCAAAAGGTAAATTCGTCTTATATAAAAAGATTAGAATGTGAGTTCTTGTATTGCTGTAGATTGATGTTACGTTTACATCGTGTAGTGGTGTGTAAGTTGACATTAGGATTTACTTAGGGGGGAATATAGGGTCCTTTTGAGCGACTTTACGATGAGTATGGAGCGATGAAGGAGCCCTATATTCCTCCCCCTGGAAACGTAACATCAATTACTGGATGAAATTGTGTGATAGAATTATTTTCAGAAATACAAGAACTCACAGCAGAACCCCTTTATTATATTGACAAATTTACGTTTTACCTCTATAATTACCCTGTTATGGTATAAGTAAAACAATACAGAATGACGAGGAGGTGTTTTACTAATGAAACGTACTTACCAACCAAATACTCTTTGGAGAAAACGTACCCATGGTTTCCGTGAACGCATGAAAACTATTGGTGGCCGTCTCGTTTTGAAAAGAAGACGTGCAAAAGGCAGAAAACGCTTATCTGCATAATATAATAGCTGTTAGGCAGGAGAAAAAACTTGGCGCTGCTGCCAAGTTTTTCTATTCTTAGGACTTAAGGACAATGCATATGGATTATTGCCTTGATAAAGCAAGACGACTGACGCACAATAATGAATATCGCCTTGTATATAAGCACGGTAAATACGAAGTAGGACGTATGTGTGTACTGTATCGTATGCCCGTGGCGAAGCAACCTACTCGCATTGGTTTTGTAACAGGTCAAAAAGGTTGGTTGTGCAGTGGAGCGCAACCGAGCTAGACGCCTTATGAAAGAGGTATATCGTCTCAATCAGCACGCCATTCGCGAAGGGTATCATATCGTAATTGTTGGACGTGGCCCTCTGAAAAACGCTACCTACGAAAAAGCGGAAAAGGAGATTTTGTATCTCTTGCGAAAAAGCAAATTATTGGTACAAAATGATAAATAGGACCACAAGTTAGAGGCTTTGGTCCTTTTTGTATATATGGAGATTTCTATGAAACGCTATATAACCATGCTTTTACGACTTTTAATTAGGTTTTATCAGCTCGCCATATCTCCCTTAAAACCTGGATGTTGCCGTTATTATCCGACATGTTCCACATATACTCTGCAGGCCATCGAAAAATATGGTCCTTTGAAAGGTAGCTGGATGGGTTTAAAACGCATTCTTCGCTGTCATCCTTTCCATAAGGGTGGCTATGATCCAGTTCCCTAACCCACTTGGGCTTAGGCTGGATGTGTTGTGTGAAAGCAACTTTCATCATTACCATTTAGCACAGATTTGGAAATACCTGAGCATCTGTATGGATGAAATTTAGACCATACCATAACGATATATAGATGCGCAAAGGACGATTTCGACTGTAAGAAAAAGGAGAAACAATGGAATTTTTAAGTAGTGTATTCCAACCTATCGTTGATTTAATGAGTTCTTTGGTAACTTACGCGTTCCAATTCACTCAAATGGTAGGTTATCCAAGCTACGGTGTAGCTATTATCCTTTTAACAATCTTTATTAAAGCGATTTTAGCACCACTTACTGTTAAACAAATTAAATCCATGAAGGCTATGCAAGAGTTACAGCCTCGCATGCAAGAATTGCAGAACAAATATAAAAATGATCCTGCAAGATTGCAAGCGGAAATGGGTGCATTGTACAAAGAAATGGGCGTTAATCCACTAGCTGGCTGCTTGCCTTTATTGGTTCAAATGCCATTCTTGATCGCTATCTTCTACGCTTTACAAGGCTATCCATACGATCAAAACTATGTACAATTCTTATGGCTACCTAGCCTTGGCGAACCAGATCCAATGTACATTTTGCCAGTATTGAGTGCGGCGTCCACTTGGATTATGTCTAAACAAACTGGTAGCGGTGCAACTGGTGCTGCTGCGCAACAACAAAAGATTATGACAATCTTTATGCCTCTATTCATTGGTTACATCTCCCTTAACTTCCCTTCTGGCTTAGTTATTTACTGGATCGTATCCAATGTGTTCCAATTTGTGCAACAACATTTCATTTACAAAGGCTTAGAAGCTAAAAAATAGGAGACACTATGGAATTTATCGATGTATCTGCTAAAACCATTGAAGATGCCATTGCCAAAGGTGTAGCTCAATTGGCTGTAGATGGCCAAGAATTGGTTGAAACTAAGGTTTTAGAACAACCTTCTAATGGCTTCTTGGGCATTGGTCGTAAACCAGCCGTTGTGCGCTTATTCTTCACAGCTATGGCAAAAACTGCTACTGTGGAAGAAGTAGCTCAAGCAGAAGAACAATCTGTAGTTGTTGCTTCCAAGCCGGTTGCAACGACTGAAACAGAAGTGCAAGAAACAGCAGCTGTGGAATCTTTTGATGACGAAGTAGAAGAAAAACCTTCTAAAAAGGAACTTTCAAAAGAAGACCAACAAGCAATTGCTGAAAAAGGTAAACAATTCCTCGATGATATGTTTACTCAAATGGGCCTCACAGTAGTTATCGAAAAAATGATGACGAAAGATAAAATTACATTCCAAGTACACGGCGAAGAGCTAGGTATTTTGATCGGCAAACATGGTCAAACATTGGATGCTATCCAATACTTAACTAATCTCGTGGCTCACAAGGATGTATCCGGCCATTGCCACATCGTTGTGGATGTGGAAAATTATCGTTCTCGCCGAGAAGAAACATTGGTGAATCTCGCGAAACGCTTGGCTTCTAAGGTAAAACGTAATCGTCAAAAGGTTTCCTTAGAACCGATGAATGCTTTTGAACGTAAAATCATTCACACTGCCCTTCAAGGGGACAAACATATTGTAACGAACAGCGAAGGGGACGAACCGTTCCGTCACGTTGTGATTTCTTACAAAAAATAATATAGTGGTGCAGCTTTCGAATAACTGGGTTTTTCGGTTATTTGGTGGGCTGCCCCCTTTATTCTTTAGGTTATGGTGAAAGCTAACCTAAGTTAATCTTCGCGAGGGTAAGATTGGTTTAGTTTAACTTTCACAGGCGAAGACATGAATATTGGACATATCCAAAAATATATTGTAAGCAGTAAATCAAAACGATGAATCTTGATTTCATATGTCTTATGGAATGCATAATAGATTATCGAAATACGGAGATTTTTATGTATATAGATGATACAATAGCGGCCATTGCGACGCCGCCCGGCATCGGCGGGGTTGGTATTATTCGTGTTAGCGGCAAGGATAGTTTTCCTATTGTAAATAGCCTGTTCAAGAGCGCTGGCACCGTTCCTTTGATGGACCGCCAAAATAGAACGATTCAATATGGGACCATTGTGGATCCAGCAACGAACAAGACCATCGACGAGGTTCTTGTGTTATTAATGAAAGGCCCTCATTCCTACACGGCAGAAGATGTGGTAGAAATTCAGTGTCACGGCGGTATTGTGCCGGTTCGACAAATCTTGAAACTGCTCGTAAATCACGATGTGCGTATGGCTGAAGCCGGCGAATTTACGAAGCGTGCCTTTATGAATGGACGTATCGACCTCACCCAAGCGGAGGCGATCATTGACATTATTGAAGCGAAAACAGAGGACTCACTCTCCCTCGCTGTATCGCAGCTAGATGGGACCGTTTCGTCCTTTGTAAAAGATGTGCGTGAACAGCTCATCGCCATGATTGCTCATTTAGAGGTAACCATCGATTATCCTGAGGAGGATATCGAGGACGTAACGAGTCAAGAGGTTCGCGATCAGTTGCAGCCTATTTTGAAAGCTATGGATGAACTCTTGTCCACAGCGAATACGGGACGCCTAATTCGCGACGGTATTACGACGGTTATTGTAGGCCGTCCAAATGCAGGTAAATCGAGCCTTATGAACGCTCTCTTGCGCGAAAATCGCGCTATTGTAACGGATATTCCTGGTACGACGCGGGATAGTATTGAAGAATATATGACCGTAGAAGGCATCTCTCTGCGCCTCATTGATACGGCAGGTATTCGAGACACACAAGATACGGTGGAAGCCCTCGGTGTGGAACGGGCTCGCGATTATATCAATAAAGCGGATATCGTACTCTGCGTTATTGACGGGTCTACTCCATTAACCCCTGAAGAAATCGAAATTTTGACCTCTGTTAGCGCAGTTTGAATACTATCGTACTCCTCAATAAGTCCGATGTGGCACAAGTTGTTACAGACGAAAATATTAAAGAACACGGAAGTTTTACAGCTATCGAACGCATTAGTGCTAAAGAAGGCGAAGGCTCTGCAGTTCTCTCTAAATGGGTACAAGAACTCGTCTATGGTGGTCGCGTGTAAAACAAGACAACAGCGCCATGATCAGTAACGTGCGCCACATCAGCCTCATGGAACAAGCAAAGGCTCAAGTAGAACAAGCCCTCTCCTCTATCGACATGGGCATGCCTGTAGACTTTGTAGCCACCGACCTACGCAGCGCTTGGGAACTACTAGGCGACATCACGGGCGATACCATCCGGGAATCCATGATCGACGAACTATTCAGCCGCTTCTGTTTAGGGGAGATAAAGTAGGGCTTGAGGGAGCAGAGGGCGCGACGATGAAAAAGCTTCACTTTGTTCGAAAGTAAAATTTTCTAGGCTACCCAGCCTAAAGGAACAAGTGCTGGACTAAACTCAAATTTTAAAATTTCATTGTGAGGAACTGGACTAAACTTATCAGGCCTCGTTTAAATAAAATAAGCTTTCAAAATAAGTAATATATAAGGAATTCAATTGATATGTACACAGTAGATAATTATGATGTCATCGTCATCGGCGGTGGTCATGCCGGTTGTGAGGCGGCCCTCGCCGCTGCCCGCATGGGTCATCGTACGTTGATGGCGACCATCAGTTTAGATAATATTGCGCTTATGCCGTGCAACCCCTGCCGTGGGTGGCCCTGGTAAAAGCCATCTTGTTTTACGAGGTTGACGCCTTAGGCGGTCAAATGGGTATCAATGCGGATGCTACGGCTATCCAAATGCGTATGCTCAATATGGGCAAAGGACCTGCCGTTCATTCTTTGCGCTGTCAATCCGACAAGGTTAAATATCAACATTTGATGAAACAAACCGTAGAGAATACAGAGAACCTCAATGTTAAGCAAATCATGGTGACTGAGCTTAAGGTTGAGGATGGCAAGGTGACAGGTATTGTTACAGAGCTTGGCGAATTCTATGGCGCTAAGGCTGTTATTCTTTGTACAGGTACCTACTTGAAAGGTAAAATCCTCATCGGCGATATCGACTACGTAGGTGGCCCAAATGGTCAACGCGTAGCGGAACATTTCTCTCAATCCTTGCTCGATAATGGTGTTGAATTGATGCGCTTTAAGACGGGTACACCAGCTCGCGTAGACAAACGGACCCTTAACTTTGAAAACATGGTGGAACAAGCAGGTGATGCTCACCATCACTCCTTCTCGTATATGGACGAGTGGATCAACCGTAACGAAGACGTATGTTGGTTGACGTATACTAATGAGAAAACTCATGAAATCATTCATAGCAATATTCACCGCGCTCCTATGTATAGTGGCAAAATCGAAGGCGTAGGCCCTCGTTACTGCCCTTCTATCGAAGATAAAGTGGTGCGCTTTGCCGACAAAGAACGTCATCAATTATTCGTAGAACCAGAAGGTACTAGTACAAACGAAATGTATGTACAAGGTATGAGTACGTCTCTTCCAATGGATGTACAATATGCGTTCCTGCGTACCATCCCAGGTCTTGAGAATGTTGAAATCATGCGTCCTGCATACGCTATCGAATACGATTGCTTGAACCCAACCCAATTGACACCAGCACTTCAAGTGAAACATATTGAAGGTCTTTACTCTGCTGGTCAAGCCGAATGGTACATCTGGCTATGAAGAAGCAGCGGCTCAAGGCCTTATGGCTGGTATTAACGCAGCATTGTGGATTGAAGGAAAAGAACCGTTCATCCTCGCTCGCTCCGAAGCGTACATCGGTGTTCTTATCGATGATCTTGTAACAAAAGGTACAAATGAACCGTACCGCATGATGACAAGCCGCAGTGAATACCGTCTATTGCTTCGTCAAGATAATGCAGACATGCGTCTTACGGAAAAAGGCCGTGAAATCGGTCTTGTAAAAGACGATCGTTGGGCTAAGTTTACTGCAAAAAAAGCTAATATCGAAGAAGCGATGGAGCTTTTACGAAACACACCTGTTAATCCATCTAAGGAAACGCAAGCCTTGCTTGAAAGTTTAGGTACAGCCCCTATTAGAACGGGCATTCACGCCTACGATCTAGTAAAACGTAACGAACTATCTTATGCCGTCGTAGCCGATGCATTTGGTTTGAAACGCTATACACCTGATGTAGAGGAAGCTGTCGACATTTCCATTACCTACGAAGGGTATATCAAAAAAAGCAAATGGACCAAGTCGATAAGGTTCGCAAACTAGAAGAGAAAATTCTTCCAAAAGAATGGGACTATACACAAATCAAGGGTATTTCCCTTGAAGCACAACAAAAGCTCAACAAAATTCGTCCTCACTCCATCGGCCAAGCAAGCCGTATCTCTGGCGTATCTCCGGCGGACGTATCTGTTCTGCTAATTCAATTGGAACAATATAATCGAAGCAAATAAAATATGTGATTGCATACAAAAAGCTAGGGTTATAGGACAAAAAGTGTGTGTGACTAATCCCAATAAGTTGGAAAATCTGTAGACATATGTAGCTCATTCAAACAGGAGCATCCCCATTGAGGGATTGAACGATCATTTGGCAATAATCAGATAACCGTTTGTAGATAGCAGCAATCGATTCATCTGTAGGCATATAATTTAATATATCTGAAATAGAAAGCGGTCTTGGTGAGTGCATATAGCACCACCAATAGACCGCTTTAGTCTTCTTTCAAGTGAAAGACCCTATGAGCCGTAACATACTTCTTAGTTGAGCATTTACTCCACCTTCAATACGATTATTTGTTGTAGGTATTGTAATATCAAAACATTCCAAAAAAGTAAATAAAGTTTGTTGCCTAATCAGACGCCATAATGATGATTCAGCCTTAAGCAAACGCTCATGTGTAGAGCGTTTGTTTCCGATCATCAATCGTCATTTCTCGTAAAAATCAGAATATGTCATTCGCCACGCTGAAAGCTCATTAATCCATATAAAGGCTTGATCCATTGTTTCACATTAAATAAAGCTTTGGCAAGACTATAAAGGTCCTTCCCAGCTAACGTTTTAGGTCTACTTGTCGTATATCGTCTAACCTGACAAAAAATGTGAAACAGGCATCTTTGGTGACTGCTATGAGGCCAAACTTTACGTAATGCTTTAGGCAAACCATTAGCACCATCAGACACAACGACTTTAGGTTCGGCAATCCGTTCCATTAAACACTGCCAAGCTCTAGCATGCTCATAACGACAGACATACCATCCTAGAACATGAGTATCATTGCAACAAATCAACACACATAAATTCCTAGCTAAGTAAATTCCATCAAGATATACCACATCATGTACTTCTTCTTCCACTTTTGGTGGCAATGGCCATATGGACCAAAATTTAGTGGTTTTACGTCTGAATGTACGACCTTTACCAGGCATATCAGCTTGAATATCGGTGCTGAATAACCAATTCAAGAATAGGCAACTCTTTACTTAGATTATTGATTTTAACAGTAAATGCCACCTTACAACGTTTACAAAACCAACGCTGAGAACCAGATTTTAAAACACCGTGTTTAATACATGTTTCATTACAATCAGGACATTTTATTTGTCGCATAAACTCTTCCTCCATATTTGTTTATATATAGGAAGATATAACCTCATTTTAGTCAGTAATTACAAGGGTTAATTGATGTTTTCACCCACACTTTTTGTCCACCCTCAAACTTCTCCAAAAAAAGATTAAACCCTTATAACACTAGTAAATATCTAGTGTTATAAGGGTTTTACTTTGTCCTATAAGCCAAAAGCTAGTTAATCAATAGATTAACTAGCTTTTTTAGTAAATATTTATAGGTTTAATTAGCTTAATGGTTTAGACCAATCTTCTACTTTTAATTGATTAACCCTTTTAAACTCTTTTGTATTGTTAGTTACAATAGTTAGACCTTTCGATTTAGCATGGCTAGCTATGAGTAAATCCATAGGACCAATAATTTTTCCTTGTGATTGTAAATCAGCTTTTATTTTTCCCATATTCTTCAGCAGCGTGACTATCAAAATCAATAATTTGGATAGGTGATAATAAAAGTGTTAAAGCTAATCTATTTTTATCTTTTGATTGACTTTTTTCTACCATGCCATTAACTCAGCATATGTAATTGATGAAATACATATATCTGATGGATGATGTTTTAAAATCTTTTGTAGTACAACTTCTGGATCTTGTTTGATAGCATAAATACAAATATTCGTATCTAACATATACTTCATAAAGTTTCACGCTCCTGATGATCGATTTCTTCCCGTCCGTTACACATAAAATCATCTGTAAATAATGATAAGCCTGCTACAAAACCTGCCCACTCATCATCTTTTGGCATTAGTAAGACTATATTGCCTACTTTGTTGATGATTACTTCATCACCATTAAATCGAAACTCCTTTGGTAATCGTACAGCCTGGCTACGGCCATTTTCAAATAGCTTTGCTGTGGTCATACACATCACCTCCTTGTTAATAGAAGTATATACCTTGATATATATTTTTACAAGGTATAATTTTGTATACATATTATAATGGAATTTTTGTGTATATTTGCATGAATATTTATAAAACCTTAATTATCCTATCTATAAAATATGTACACTAGAGAAGCACATTAAGTGTACATTTGGAATAGACAATTTAATCGATATATGAAGAAAACGTTCATGGTAATAAATTAGAAATAAACAGTGAAATTTAGATACACATTAAAATAGGACAAAATAAAGAAAAGATAAGTCAAAAAGATGGACCGATTTCTCAATTAATTATTTTAAATGATAATACAGGTATAACATTTCTCCCCTATCCTATTTTGTGTTGCGCAGGTCATAGATTTTGGTTGTAAATGAGAATAGGCTGAGAATATGCTATAATATAAAGAAATAATACCTAAATATTTCGCTTGTAAGGTCTTTTTATTAGTTTTCATATATAAACTTATATAAAATGGATCAAATAAGCTGTATAGCTTAAATTTTTGAGTTTTATAGCATTTGAAATTAGAAATACTATTTTACTATTTCACATATTGTTAATTACATTGTTAATTACATTGTTAATTACGTAGATTTATTTATATGATGAGCTATATGACATGAGTTGTATTGTATAGATTTTGATAGCTTTTACATTATATAAATATCGAATAATTTATTAGGAGTACTTATGAAAGAGAAATACGATGTGCCTATAGCACCGGAGTCTGAATTTGTTTCGTACATGATGGAGCAAATGACCAAATTTGGTCTGCCATGTACAGAAGAACAAGCAAAAGACTTTTATGTGTATTACACACGCATGATTGAAACAAATAAATACCTCAACCTCTTACGGGCATCACAGATATGAAAGAGGTTGTAGTAAAGCATATGATCGACTCCCTCTCCTGCTATGACTCAAATATCATTAAATCTGGTATGTCTATTATTGATATAGGTACTGGTGCAGGGTTCCCTGGCATTCCATTGGCTATCTATGATCGTAGCCTCAAGGTTACGCTGTTTGATTCCTTGAAAAAACGTCTTACCTTCCTTGAATCTGTTATAGATGAGCTTAAATTGACGAACTGTACTACCTTACATGGTCGTGCGGAGGATTTGAGCCATCAAGATTACCGTGAAAGCTTCGATATTGCTACGAGTCGTGCCGTAGCAAGATTACCTATTCTCTTGGAATGGACTGTTCCCTACGTAAAAGAAGGCGGCTACGTAATTGCCTCTAAAAGGTGCTATTTACGAAGAAGAAGTGGGAGAATCCAATAAGGCGCTCAGTACATTAAAAGCTAATCTTGAAGAAGTACGTACCGTTACTCTGCCAACATTGGATGATAAACGAGCAATCCTGTACATCAAGAAAACAGGTAAAACACCGAAGCAATACCCACGCGTAAGCCAAAAGAAATTAAAGACAAACCGTTAGTGTAATCTTTAAAGGGGAATATAGTTGCTTGTAAGCACGATATAAACAAATTCTACCTTATATAAACAACAAGAGGATGCAAATCATAGATTTGCATCCTCTTTCATTGCATAAAAATCTCATAGTTTCCTACTTCTCTTTGGAATTTTCTATTAATCTTATAATGATTTATACGTGATCAATAATATGTAATGTTGTATCGATATCGTTTAAAGGCATAATATGTACGCCTGCAGCGATTTTTCTTGATTTGTTCCAGTGTTTCGATAGCGATTTCTGTACCCGCTTCTTTGCCGCCTTTTTCAACGCGGTCTAGGATTTCTTGAGTAAGGTTGATCCCAGGCACTTTTTCATGTAAATATGTAGCCATTTTGAAGCTTTTAAGTGGAATCAAGCCAAGCATGATAGGCACATCGAATTCAGACATCTTATCGATGTAACGTTTTGCTTGTTCTAAATCGTAAATTGGTTGTGTTTGTACGAAGTGAGCGCCATTTTGGATTTTAGCAGCCAATTTTTGGCGTTCAATCTCTAAATCTGGAGCACCAGGATTACCAGTGGCACCGATGTAGAAGTTTGTAGGTGCGTCTAGGTCATTACCTGCAAGGTCTTTGCCTGCATTTAATGTCTTAGCAATATTGAGCAAGCCCATGCAATCTACTTCGAATACGGATTGTGCAAATGGATGGTCCCCATTGTCTGGTTTATCACCAGTGAGGGTTAAAATATTATGCACGCCCAATGCCGCAGCGCCGAGTAACTCAGATTGCAATCCGATAATATTACGATCGCGGCATGTAAGGTGGAAAATAGTTTCAATTTCTTTGTTATGTTGTAACAAATAAGAAAGAGAAATTGGGCTCATGCGCATTTTAGACATAGGGCTATCAGCGATGTTGATAGCATCCACCTTCCCTTTCAAACGAGCCGCTTGTTCAAAAACCTTTTCTGCAGAACTACTTTTCGGTGGGTCTAATTCAACAGTAATAGTGAACTTCCCTTGTTGATGTTTCTCTCTTAATGTCATCATGTACCTCTTTATTAATAAATTATTTCTCTAAAGTTTCAAAGAAATCATTGGCATGGTTAACAGCAGCGATGCCGTCTTTAGCGTAGATATCTGCGCCTGCTTGATCTGCGTAGTCTTGGGATACTACGGCGCCGCCTACCATGATCTTAGTTTTGAGGCCTGCTGCACGGATTGCAGCGACAGTATTGTCGATTTGAGGCATTGTAGTAGTCATCAAGGAACAGATACCAACGAGGGCAGCTTTGTTATCTTTAATGGCTTGTACGATAACTTCTGGGTCAACGTCCTTACCAAGGTCGACGATTTTGTAACCATTGTTTTCGAGCAATGCTGCTACGATGATTTTTACCTAAATCGTGGATGTCGCCTTTAACTGTAGCTACAACGACTGTACCTTTATCTAAACTTTCACTAGCAGGAATAATTTCTTTAATCGTGTTGAAAGCAGCCTGCATTGTTTCAGCAGCAAGCATTACTTGTGGTAAGAATAATTTACCAGAACCGAATTTATCCCCTACTACATTCATCGCTTCAGATAAGCCTTTTTTCGTAATATCTAATGGGTCCATACCATCTGCTAAGGCTTTTTTAACAAGCTCGACGATGGCTTCCTTCTCCCCTTGTTCTACACAAGCGCGGATATTTGCTAATGGATCATTGCTGTCGAAGGATTTTTTCTCTGGACCTTTCGGAGCGGAGTTCCCTGGTGCGCTTGATTCGTCTTCGTAGCCATATTCTTTGATGAATTGAGCAGAACCTGGGTCCCAACCTAATAGCGTTGTACTAGAAACAAAAGCTTTTTTAGCTGGATAGTTTAATGGGTTCATTATTGGTGTTGTTAAGCCACAAGCAAGAGCCATTGTTAAGAATTGACCATTCAAATATGGACGTTGTGGCATACCGAAGGAAATGTTGGACAAGCCCATTACTGTTGGGAAGCCAAATTTCTCTTTATATAACTGTAATGTACGCAATGTTTGACGTGCACTATCTTCACCGCTGGCAAGTGTTAATACCAATGGATCAAGTAATAAGTCATGTGGTTGAAGACCATAACCGTAAGCGCGATTTACGATGCTTTCAGCTAAAGCAACGCGGTCCTCTGCTTTTTCAGGAAGGTCACCACTAGATAATGGCAAGCAAAGCAATGCTGCACCATACCGTTTAGCCAAAGGCATAACGTGAGTGATGGACTCCTCCTCCCCATTTACGGAGTTGATTAGGGCGCGGCCTGGGTAGTTTTTAAGAGCTACTTCCATGGCTGCTGGATCCAATGTATCGATGGATAATGGAGTTTCAACGAGCATGGATAATTCAAAGATAGCACGCTCCATCAATGGCGTTTGGTCCATGCCAGCTACACCCATGTTTACATCGAGGATATCTGCACCTGCTTCTACTTGGTCTAATGCATCACGTTTTACACGGATGAAAGAGCCATCGCGTAATTCTTGGGCCAAAACTTTACGGCCTGTTGGGTTAATACGTTCACCAATGATAAGTGGTTTTGTATTGTGACCTAATTCTAACAATCTAGTACGGCTTGTAATAATTGTTTTAGGTTCAATATGAGCACGCTCCTTAGGAGTATGTGCTTTTCACAGCGTTAGAAATAGATTGGATATGAGCTGGTGTTGTACCGCAGCAGCCACCTACATAGCTAGCCCCTGCATCAACGATCGGAAGCATCAATGGGCCCATCTCTTCTGCTGTAAGTGGGAATACAGTTTGTTTATTAATCAGTTGCGGCATACCTGCATTTGGTTGGCAACTGATCGGTAAATTTGTAACGCTAGCAATTTCTTCGATAAGCGGTGTAATTTGTTCAGGTCCAAGAGAACAGTTAATACCAATGATATCTGCACCCATTGCCTCTACGATAGCAGTTGCTACTGCAGGCGGTGTACCTGTAATAGTACGGCCGTCTTCACTGAAAGAAAATTGACAGATGATTTGTACATCTTCCTTTGTCTTCCCTGCTGCTTCACGAGCGTCAAGAGATGCTAATAAAGCGGCACGCATTTCTTGTACGTCGATAATAGTTTCGATGATAATGAACTCTACGCCACCTTCGATTAATGCATCTGCTTGTTCGCGGTACGTGTCATAAATAGAGTCAAAACTCATATTGCCTAGTGGTTGCAAGAAACGGCCTGTAGGCCCCATAGAGCCAGCTACACGAGCAGATGGCTTAACCTCTGCAATAGCTTCTTTTGCTACCTTTACGGCTGCAATATTAATTTCTCTTACTCGATCTTGTAAATCGTAATCTTCTAATTTTAGACCACATGCACCGAATGTGTTGGTAGTAATAACATCACTACCATGTTGTAAGTATTGTGCGTGAATATTCTTTACAACTTCTGGTCTTTCAATATTAAATAGCTCTGGACAATAGCCCTCTTCTAAGCCTGCCGCTTGAAGCATTGTGCCCATAGCACCATCAAAAATATACATAAACATCTTCCTTTAGCATCCTAAAATTATAACTGTTTCACGTGAAACATTATTCTGTTGGTTGGCCTTTCATAGCGATACCTGATACATCAGCAGTAGTCTTACTACTATCCTCCTCTACCTTGTTTTGATCGTTAGTAGTTGCTTTTTCAGGTAACTTTCGAGATGCACAGTTCTGTTGTGAACAAGATGTACAGCCTCGTTTAGTTTTAATATCTTCGTTTGCTGGCATTAAACCGATGATAGCCGTTACAGACTTACGTGGGAACAATAAATAGTTCTCCGTAACTTGTAAGCCGATTAGCTCTGTTTTAATAATTTTTGCTAATTCAGGCTGAATTTCTAATGGCCAGTTGCCGTAACCAGGACTAAAGCGCCATGTTGGTTTATAACCTTGTTTTTTAGCAATTGTATTGATTACTTCGTTTACCTGATCAGCTACCTGTTCTACAGCAGTTGTGGCTGCTGCATCAAGTAATAAGCCTACCGTATAGTTACCTTGTTTAAATAATTGTTCACTACGAATTTCTACATCTTCACCTACTGTTACGCCTAGTACATAGACTTTTGTAGATTTTTCTAAGTGTTTTTCAATGATAGACCCTTCAATTTTAAGCGGTGGATTGCTTAAAATTGTTTTTGTTTCTGCATCGTAATCATATTCTTGATATACACCCCTAGGTGTAGCCAATAATTGGATTTCCTTACATGCTTCGTCAACATAGTTTTGTGGGAAATCTTCAGCGTGACGAAGTCCTGCGTATCGTTTTACTTCTGCTTTATCGATGGCAGGAAGCATTCCGTTATAGATGGGCATAGAAACGCCTCCTCTTCAAAATAAAAAGCTCTGCGTATCCGTAGAGCGTGTGTGCTTACTATTATTTGTATAGTTAGATCATATAGTCAATTAAACTATATTAAAGATAATCAATCTAATTACTACCTAGTTAATAGTATATAGATATGATGAAAGCCTGTCAAAGCTTATGGGGCCTGTATTCTCATATAATTTAGTAGTATATAGGTATAGTTTAAAGTTATATCTACATGTTGTTTTATAACAAAAGTTATTAGCATATATACACTACATATAGTAATAGATATTTTTAATCTATAATTTAGGCTTTGAAACTATTAGAGTTTTACTATAAACATAGTTAGAGTTGCATTACTTATACACCTATACGCCTACACACTTATATACTTATATTATTTATATATTTTTATATTCTCACACACCTATACTCTTATACTCTTATATAAAAATCTAACTTATAATATCATCGTGTGTTGAGTTAGTAATGCAATCTAAGTATCAATAAAAAAGTTTAGATAAATTTTACTATTGCGTATACATTTATATTAAAACCATATTTTTTAACCTAATATTTTTTGTGATTGTTTTTCTAAAATTTTTGTTTACACTGTTTTTGCTGTTAGTGTAATTTCCACAACTGTTTCTCCTATGATTTCTACAGTTATACTTACTGGAATTAGTTCTATTATGATTTTTATTTTCTTTAGATTATAAATGTTTCACGTGAAACAATTGTAAATGAAAATAGATTATTAAGTTAGTTATTCACATATAAGCTAACTGATTCTGATCAAAAATTAAGTTTTAAAATGTAATTACATGTATAAATAGATTAATTTTTAAGAATTTGATTTGTTATTACCATAAATACAGTTTTTTTATGTTATAATGAAAAAGAACTATTTTGAACGAATATGCGAGGTGAATTAAGTGGGCAAAGTTATAGCTATTACTAATCAAAAAGGCGGTGTTGGTAAGACTACAACATCAGTAAATTTGAGTGCTTGTTTAGCTGATGCAGGCAAGAAAGTGTTACTGGTTGATTTGGATCCACAAGGTAATGCTAGTTCTGGGTTAGGCATTGAAAAGGATGATTTAGAACTCTGTGTGCACGATGTCCTAATTGATGGAGAGCCAATTGCTGATATTATACATCCTACAATGCTTAAAAAGCTATTTGTGGCGCCTGCGACGATTCAATTAGCTGGTGCAGAAGTAGAGTTGGTTTCCGTTGTTTCACGTGAAACAATGTTGAAAAAAGCTTTGGCACCAGTGCGTGATGAATATGATTTTATTATCATCGATTGTCCACCATCCCTTGGTTTACTAACTTTAAATGCTTTTACAGCTGCAGATAGTGTATTGATTCCAATTCAAAGTGAATTCTACGCACTAGAAGGGGTAAGTCAGTTAGTTAAGACTATAACTATCGTACAACAAACTTCTAATAAAGATCTTGAAATTGAAGGTGTGCTATTGACTATGTTTGATGGCCGGACAAATTTATCTATTCAAGTAGCTGATGAAGTATAAAAAGTTCTTTGGCAGTAAAGTATATAAAACAATTATTCCTCGTAATGTACGCTTAAGTGAGGCACCTAGTTATGGGGAGCCAATCATTGTATATGATCCAAAATCCAAAGGTGCTGATGTATATACGAAATTAGCTAAAGAAGTAATTAAAGCATCTAAGTCTTAATAAATGCTATATGTAAGGTGAGAGAGGTTAGTTATATGCCTAGAGAAATTAAAAGCAAAAAAAGCAAAGCGTCCGGATTGGGGAAGGGCCTTGAGAATTTAATGAAGGTTGACTCTGTAGAGTCAGTATTGCCTGAAAAGGAGATCCATGAACTGCCAATTTCTGAGTTAGTTCCAAATGTAGATCAACCACGTAAAAGTTTTGATGAAGATAGTCTAGCTACATTGGCTGAATCAATCAAGAATCTTGGTATTTTCCAACCGATTGTAGTTCGTAAACAAAAGAATAAATACCAAATTGTAGCTGGTGAACGCCGTTACCGCGCAGCTATTATTGCTGGTTTAGAAACAGTTCCAGTTATTGTAAAGAAATATAATACAGAAGAAATGACTGAAGTAGCCCTCGTTGAAAACTTGCAACGTGAAGGGTTAGATCCAATTGAAGAAGCATTGGCTTATCAAGGATTGATGGATACTTATAAGCAAACGCAAGAAATGATTTCTGCTCGTCTTGGCCGTAGTCGTTCATATATTGCTAATATGGTTCGTCTTTTAAAACTTTGTGATTCTGTACAAAAAGATCTTATAGAAGGGAGACTTAACAGTAGGTCAGGCTCGTCCGTTGTTGGCACTTCGTAGCGCTGCTCAGCAGATAGAAGCAGCTGAACGTATTAAAGAGGGTGAATTAAGTGCTAGACAAGCAGAGGCCCTTGTTAAGTCTATGCAAAATAAATCCCCTAAGACTAAAACAAATAAACCACAAAGTACGGCCGAAGTACGTGCCTTGATGGATCGTTTAAAATTAAGCTTAGGATCTCCTGTAAATATCAAGTTCCGTGCTGGTAAAAAGGTACAAGGCAAGATCGAAATTGCTTTCTCCTCTGAAGCTGAATTGGAAAGACTGATCGCATATATGGATGGGCAAGACCAAACTGAAGATACAGAAGTAATGGAGTTCCGTGTATAATATACTTTACATACTAAAATTAGCATTAGCCTATGTTAAATTAGTAATGACAAGTTGATAATATTTCTGTATAATGTAAATACAATTTACAATCCACGGTAAAAGCGTAGTCTACGGGCTGCGCTTTTACTGTATTTAAGGGTTTAGTAAAAGAAAATGATCTAGCAAAAGAAAATAATTCTAGCACAAAAAAATAATTTTAGCACAAGAAAATAATTCTAGTAAAAGAAATCAATTTTAGTAATACTAGAGGTTTTTTGTAAGATATATACGTTAAGTTACAAGGATAGACTATGGAACAAACACCTAAAGCAAACCGCGTTCATATAGGTTTTTTTGGCCGTTGTAACGCTGGTAAGTCTACATTGATTAATATGTTAACTGATCAGCCTGTGTCTTTAGTATCTGATGTGGCAGGCACGACGACAGATCCTGTGAGCAAGTCTATGGAAATCTTGCCGCTCGGTCCTGTAGTTATTACTGACACAGCAGGTATTGATGATACAACTGAACTTGGTGCATTGCGCTTGGAAAAGACAGAAGAGGTTGTAAAAAAGATAAACCTTGCCGTCTATGTGCTTCGTACCGATGAAGAACCAACCGCTGATGACATGCATTGGTTAGGGCTTTTAAAACAAAATAATGTGCCTATTGCGTTATTCGTAAATGAAATTAATACAGAAAATAAAGAAAAAGTTGAATTAAATACAACTAATACAGATAAAGTTGAATTAAATACAGCTGATAAAGAAAAGCTTGAATCAAATACATCTGCTTATATTAAATCTTATAAAGGATTAAGTGATCTTGCTACCGTAATTGGTTCAGCTGATTTTACTTCTCATGAAAAACGGATTGAATTGTTAGATTTACTTGGCGGTTTAACGCCGCTTGATGTAGAAGGGGAGCAAACACTGTTACAAGGCCTTGTGGAAGAGGGGGATGCTATCATTCTTGTGTGTCCTATTGATAGTGCAGCGCCAAAGGGTCGCCTTATTTTGCCACAAGTACAAACGATTCGTGAAACCTTAGATTACAAAGGCTTAGCCTTGGTGTGTCAAACAGAAGAGTTACCGTCTATGATTAACTCTCTTACACATCCACCTAAAATGGTTATCTGTGATTCTCAAGCCATTTGATCGTGTCGATGAATTGACACCGCATACAATTCCGTTGACCTCTTTTTCTATTTTGATGGCTCGGTTCAAGGGAAAATTACAGGATTTAGTAGCTGGTGTTAAGGCTATTAAGAATTTGAAACCAGGTTCTAAGGTTCTTATTAGCGAAGGTTGTACACATCGTCGTCAATGTGATGATATTGGGACTGTAAAAATACCTAATCTTCTTAAGAAGCAAGGTTATACGGATTTACAGTTAGAATTCACTAGTGGGGGAGCATTCCCGAAGGACGTATCACAGTATGATTTGATCATCCACTGTGGTGCTTGTATGCTCACACGCCGTGAAGTATTACGACGTATTGAATGTGCCGTTGTACAAGGTACGCCTATCGTAAATTACGGTGTACTCATAGCAGCTCTACATGGTATACTAGAACGAGCAATAAGCCCATTTATTGACGAAATAAAAGGGTAGATATAATTAATCTATCATTACGCATATTAAATTAAATTGCATGCAGTCATTTAACTTTCACAATTAGAATGGTATAATTAAGTGTTGGAGTTTTGATGATTGTATAGGAAGGAAAATACATGTTCGAATCGATTCAACCGTGGATAGGCATGGTTACCATCGTTCTTGTTATAGTGTTATTCGTATATTGTGTAATCTTACACATTCGTTTAGGTAGCTTGAAAAAGAAATACGATTTCTTTATGCAAGGGGAGCATGGTGCGAGCCTAGAACGTAAATTATCTGTAGAGGTCAGTGAAATTCGCGATGCTGCGAAGGGCCTTGAGTCCTTGTTATCCGAGCAAGTGGCAATCCGCAATATTCAGAGCAATACGATACAAAAAATTGGCTTTATTAAATATAACGCCTTTGAAAATATCGGAAATGATCTGTCCTTTGCGCTTACCTTGCTAGATGGCAACAATAATGGCATCTGTATCTCTAGTATTTACGGTCGTAATGAATCTCGTATTTTTAGTAAACCTATTGTGAAAGGTAAAAGTCTTGTTAGTCTTTCACAAGAAGAATTAGAAAGTTTGAACGAAGCGTTGGGTGAGCGTACCAATGAGGAAGCGTTGACGAGCGCTATCGTCTCGAAATAAGGAAGTTTTATGTTGAAATTACCGGCATTCATTTCAAACAAAGTTGAAAGAAATGGTGACAACTGCATATTGACGTTAACCACAAAGCAGGCGAAGATAGCAGCTATTGTTGGCTCTATCCTAATCATCGCGGCAGTGGTACTCGGTATTTGGGGCATCGTGCGCCAGGCTGAGGTTGTGCAATTACGTCAACAAACGCAATTGCAATCAGAACAACTGAAATTGTTACAACAAAAAACAGAGGTTCTAGATAAAGAAAATCCAAAACTTAAATCAAATTAGTGAAGAGAATAAGCAAATGCTAAAAGGCGCTGAATCTGGCACACCGGCTCAAGGTGGCGGGGATGGTAGCGACCCAAAGCAGGAAGCCGCTGATAATAGCGAAGTAAAGACGTTAACAGCGGCACAATTATCGGCTCGCTTGTCTAAAATGGATAAAGACGCGCAAAAATTGCTCGTTAGCTTCTATACGATGCGCAATATCCTTCGCGATGGTGGCGCACAAGATTTGATGGCGTTACAATCCATCAACTTCTCCGCTGGTTCTGGTGGTGCTGTGAACAGTACGACACCAAGTATCTGGCCGAGCAAGGGCGTTATTACATCTCCATTTGGTAGCCGTGTAGACCCTGTTACAGGTGCTATTGGTGCATTCCATGAAGGTATCGATATCGCCGATGACTATGGTTCCCAAATCGTGGCGACCGCAGCTGGTGTAGTTACGTTCGCTGGTTATACTGACGGTGGTTATGGTAATCTCGTTGAAATCGATCACGGCAATGGCTTCGTAACTCGTTATGGCCATAACAGTGCTGTAACTTGTGACGGTAGGTATGAGCGTGAAACAAGGTCAAACCATAGCCTTGATGGGTAGTACTGGTAAAAGTACGGGTGCTCATGTTCACTACGAGGTACGTTTAAATGGTGCCTCCTGTAGACCCTATGATTTTCTTGCCAATTAGTAACTAATCGTTGCATTATTTCGGACTCGATGATGATGTAATTTTCTAATTGTTGAGTAAATAATCTAATAGACTTCATATAAAAGAACTTGTTATACGTGAACCGACCCCTTAATGTTAGACCAAAAATCTTAACGTTAAGGAGGTCGGTTTTTCTATGGCAAAATATAGCCTTATATTTAAATTAAAAGTCGTTACCGCATATCTAAACGGCGAAGGTGGATATGAGTATTTAACTAAGAAATACGGTGTGAAGGATGCATCGCAAGTTCGTCGTTGGATTAGTGCATTTAAAGAATTTGGTAAAGATGGTTTGTGTCGAAAGCGAAATAATACAAGATATACTTCAGAATTTAAGCTAGCTGTGGTAGAGTCATACTTAACTAGTGAATTATCGTATCGGCAAATTGCATTACAATATGGGCTGAATAATCCTTCATTAATAGCTCGCTGGAAATCGGATTTTATGAAATATGGGACCAATGCTTTTGTCGAGCGACCGAAAGGACGAATACCTACCATGAGTCGAACAGATGAAAAAGCAAAGATTACCACACATACTAAATCACGTAACCAAAAGAAGAAAAAAGAATTAACACCAGAGCAAGCTCGTATTTTAGAATTGGAAAAACAATTACGCTACGCTCAAATAGAGAATGCCTATTTAAAAGAATTGAGGAGATTGCGCCTCGAGGACGCTCGAAAAATGAAAGAACAGCAAGAATCATTAGCAGTCTCCGAAGAGAATTCAAACTAACTGAGATTCTTGCTGCCTTACGTTTCCAAAAGCAACATATATGTACTGGCAACAGCGCTTTGACCGAGTAGATCCAGATCTACAAATACGAATAGCTATTGAAGATATTCGTAAGGACCATCCCAACTATGGATATAGAAGATTGTTACCTTTGTTGCGATCACGAGGTATTGTTATTAATAAGAAACGATTGCAACGAATTATGCAAAAGTTCAATCTGCAAGTAATAGCATTCTCCCGTAAGAGCCGAAAATATAACTCATATAAAGGCGTTAAAGGACGGATTGCACCTAATCGAATTAAGCGTAGATTCTATTGCAGTCAACCACATCAAAAAATTACTACAGATACAACTGAATTTAAGTATTATGAACTAGATGCAAACGGTGCTTTGAAAGTTGGAAAACTATACTTAGATCCATTTATGGATTTATATAATCTTGAAATTATTAGTTTTAGTATAAGTCCTACACCATCGGCTGAGTCTATACTTTCAGCACAACAACAGGCGATTGAAAAGACTGCCGATGCTAAGTATCGACGGACATTTCATTCTGACCGTGGTTGGGGTTACCAAATGAAAGCGTATCAACATAATTTAAAAGTGCATAACATATTTCAAAGTATGTCTAGAAGAGGTAATTGTCTCGACAATTCACCAATGGAAAACTTTTTTGCTATCTTAAAACAAGAGATGTATTATGACAATACCTTTCATAGTTATGATGAGTTAAAAATGGCGATTGAAAACTATATTATGTATTACAATACTAAACGAATTAAGGAAAAATTGAACTGGCTTAGTCCAGTTGATTATCGTTTAGCTACTACTGCAGCATAAAAATTCCGAGCAACCAGTTTAGGTTACTCGGAAATAAAAGTCTAACTTTTTGGGGTCACTACATACGTGCAAATGCACTATAGCAAGTTCTTTTTCTTTCTTTTTGCATATATATATTGTAAAATAAAAGTATATGAACGGAGGTATATCTATGAAGGCCTATGTACAAGTTTATACCGGCGAAGGGAAGGGCAAAACGACCGCTGCTATCGGTCTAGCAATCCGTGCCATCGGCGCTGGCAAGAAAGTCCTCTTTTTACAATTTATGAAATCTAAAGTATATAGTGAGCATACTATTTTACCTACCTTAACTAATTTAACGTTAGAAACTGTGGGCAAGCCATTCTTTATCATAAAAGAAGGGATGAAGAGCAAGGACGAACTCGCTAAATGGGGCGATGAAGTCGTTGTCTTTGAATCTGGTAATCCCCCTAAGGATTATGTAGCACTCATTGAAAAAGGCTATGAACGTGCTCTAGCTGCCATCGGTAGTGGTGATTATGATCTCGTCGTTCTTGATGAGTACAACATGGCTCTCTTCTTTGAACTCATTTCTTGGGATAAAACAAAGGCGTTGCTCGATGCTCGTCATCCAGAAACGGAACTCGTATTTACGGGCCGTGGGGCTCCTCAAGAATTAATCGATGAGGCAGATCTCGTAACGGAAATGAAAGAGATTAAACATTACTACCTACAAGGTGTAATGGCTCGAAAAGGTATTGAAAACTAATCATAGGAACACCTAAGGAGGTGATGTGGTTGAGTACAGTGGCTATTGTGGCTCTCGTTATCGTGGCCATCATTGCAGCACTCATCTTGATTATCCTACTGACACCAATCACATATATCATCGAAGTTGACGGCCGCACGCCTTATCGTGGCGAGGTGCGCGTTAAATGGCTATGGCGTGTATTTTCACTTCATTTAGCATACTTACAGGGTAAACCATTTTTTAAGGAATTATACGTTTTGGGCATGCTCAAGATAGGTCCTGTGAAAGACTATGAACAATGGCTTGAAAATCGTGTAGATGAAGAATATCAAAAAGGTAATGGACGATGATGATATGTCACAAGCAGAGGCTTTTGCTAAAGCTATGCAAGGGGGCGGACAAGGCCCTTCTGCAAGCTCTAATGGTACTAGCTTTGAAGATTTGAAGAGCTCTCAAGGTTCTACTACAACCTTTGGTGACGAAGAATCACCAGGGGCGGGTAGCTCCCAAAATCCAAATGAGCGCGTTGAACGTCCTGCACCAGGTTCTAAAGATATGGATGCACAAGCTCGTGCTGATCGGTATGATTCGATACAACAAGATCCAACGGCTCATATTCAAGATGATGATGAAGTAGTAAGTCGTGTTACTTTCAATAGTGACGGATCTATTAAGGAAAAGGTATTTACGAAGGTAAATGATATCAAAACGACTGTGAAAAGTCGTTTTGCAAAGCCAGATCCAAACGATCCGGTAGCATCATTCAAGTCTGAAATTCCTACATTCTGGTTCATGAAACATGTACGAAATACAGAATTGTGGCGTCAGCTATTCCTTGTGTCGAAACGATGTTATGACCACTCTAAACCACGGGATGTGGCCATAGAAGGTCGATTTGGTATCGGTGACCCATATCGCATGGGGCTTATCGCATCTATGTTGTATAGCATTTGGCCTGAGCAAGCAGAGTCTATTGAAATAGATTATGTGAACTGGGCCGGCGAAGGCAGCGGTCACATCAAAGGGCGTATGATTCTTGCCGTATTGGCGTGGTATGGTACTAGATTCTTGGTATCTAAACCTATGCGTTCCCTATTGGGTGAAAGTGCTCGTGTCTTCTGGGTTAAACGGAAAGAAGCAAAACAGCTAGAAAAGCTGAAAGCCGCACAAGGCCAAACAGCGTAAGGATATATTAAGTCAAACTAAGTAAATGAGCTGTATTAAGACAATATATAAGGATGTCTATAAATAATGTATATGCCATCTAAAGTAAATACATAGTATAAACCCTAAGTATTGTATATATAGCAATGATACTTTCACAAAAAGCGGAGGTACTGTGATGGAGAACAGTAATGTAAAAGAGAATTTGGAAGTCCTATTCGAGAAGTTTAAAAATATGATCAAAGTGGAAACTGTAGTTGGTGAAGCTGTGCAAATCGGCGATACCACGCTCGTTCCATTCGTTGACGTAACCTTTGGCTTCGGTACTGGTACAAACCACAACACGGCGAACAAAAACCACGAATGTGGCGGCGGTGGCGGCGGTGCCAAAATGGAACCAAGCGCTATCCTCGTTATCAAAGGGGACCGCATCGAGTTGTTCAACATTAAGGGCAATCCTTACAGCAGCAGCTTCGATCGTCTTATCGGTTTGGTACCTGACCTTGTATCCAAATTGAAATCCGATAAATACATTTATTTGAACGATGAACAATAATTCGACGTCGAATTATAAATAATTGGTGAAAGCCGAAATGCCCACATGTGTGTTCTGAATATGTCCGTCATGACTGCCCTAAGGGCTTCAGAGCATACCTGTGGGTATTGTTTTAATTTCTATAGACATTCATAAGCATTTCATAGGGCTTTATTATGCTATGTATCAGAGTCTTGTGAAAGTTAGCAAGATTTGCTATAGTAAAAATAGTACACTATTGGATTGTATAGTGACACTTTTAATCGAGGAGGATTTCAGATGAAATTATCTAAAAAATTGACTACCTTAGCTATCGTTAGTGCTATGTCTGCTACTGCTGCAGTAGCAAGTGCTGCTAACATTGGCTTAGTAAATATGAGCCAAGTAGTAAATAGCTACCCTGGCTACGGTGCATTAGATATGAAAATGCAACAAGTAGACGCTCAATACCGTCCACAAATTGAAAAAAAAGTACAAGAAATTGAAAAAATTAAAGACTCTGCACAAGCAGAAGCAGAATTCAACAAAACTGTAGCTCCATTGCTTCAAAAAGAAAACGAAGAAATCAATAAAATTGCTCAACCTATGATGCAAGCAATTCACAATACTGTTGAAGCTATCCGCGTTGAAAAACAAATGGACGTAGTATTGGATGATCCGTACACAATCCGTGCGGCTGACGCTAACAGCAAAATCGAAAACATTACTAACGAAGTAATTAGCCGTCTTAAAAAATAATACATATAAAAATTGACCTCTAGTTGAGAAATTAACTAGAGGTCTTTTACTTTAAAGGACTTTTTTATTTATATAGCGAATTATAAACATTAAAAGCGTTATACATTTTATTGCAATTATAGCATTATAGTTCTTAAATTAATCGTTATGATGCAATTTAGTTATGTTCCCATGTCTTGAGATATTCATTAATTATGATATACTATAGATAGTGAATAGACTTCAACGCTAAGGGCGTTGGTCACTAAGGCGCTATCTATAGATAGTGCCTTTTATTTTATATAGGGAGTTTTAATCATGGCTTTTGATAAACCATTTTTGGATTTAGATAAGCAGCTTAATTTACTAGAGTCTCGTAAGCTTATTATTACTAATCGAGATCGAGCAAAACGCCTTATTATGACGTCTTCTTATTATGATTTAATCAATGGATATAAATCTGTTTTTATGTTGTCCAATGACAGGTTTAAAGATAATGTAAAGCTAGAAGATATTTATATTTTTCTTTTATAGATAAAGGTATTCAATCTATTACTATGAAATATAGTTTAATGATTGAAACATTATTTAAGACAAGACTATCCTATGTAATCTCAAATCATTTAGGGGTACATCAAGATGATTATTTACATGCTAGATACTATAAACGACAGATAAATCATCTTAGCTTTGCAAAGGTAAAGCAAGAGATTAATAAACAGCTTGATATATGTAATGCAAAACAGCCTACGAAGTATTATTTAAAACATCATAATCATGTTCCACCATGGATTTTATTTAAAAACATTTCTTTTGGAAGTGCTATTAATATATTTAGATTATTAAGTACAAAACATAAAAGAGAAGTTGCTAATCTTTTACTTCCTACTGATTTGATTACGTGTAAAGATAAAATAGAGTTATTAATTAATACATTAGAGGCAATTCGTCGTTTTCGTAATTGTGCAGCTCATAGTTTAAATTTCTTTGGTTGTCGATCTGTATATAATATACCAGGTAATATTTTATATACCATCGTACCAAATGGTGTACTTAAACGAGAGAAAGGTGAAATAACAAGTAGAGATAAGAAATCATTAAAAGGAATTTATGGTGTATTGATTATGACAGCACTATTATTAAATGATAAATTACTTGTTAGTTCTCTTATAGCTGAATGCAGAGGAGTTTTTAAGCCAGAAGTTAGTGGAGATGACGATTCAAAGCATATTGTAGACTTAATTAATGAATTAAAACAAAAATATAAAGAAGCTACACAAATTCCTATAGATTTTATTGATAGACTCGAAATTATATATAAATCAATTACATAAATAATACTAAAATCTTATAATTAGTAGGTTTTATGATATTCCCGATTAAAATATAATGTTTGATATAACATTAAGGAGTGAAATCTAATGAAGGATTTTAAAGCATTAGCCACAGAACGGTATTCGGTTCGAAAATTTGATACGAAACCTGTAGAGCAGGAGAAGGTAAATATAATCTTAGAGGCAGCAAGATTAGCGCCTACAGCTCATAATTATCAGCCACAACGACTACTTGTATTAAATACAGCAGATAGTCTTAATAAACTAAAGACTGTACAAATGGTCATTTTAATGCGCCTTTGGCTATTATTGTTTGTTACGATAATCAAGTGAGCTGGAAGCGAGAATATGATGATGCGGATTTAGGCACTGTAGACGCCAGCATTGTAGGCTCTCATATTATGTTCCAAGTCGCAGATATGGGCCTCGGTACAACATGGATTGCTCATTTTGATCCCGCTAAAGTGCGTACGGCTTATAACTTGCAGATACTATCATACCTGTAGCCATCTTTCCTATTGGATACCTACATCCAGACTGTATGCCTGCACCGGGCCATACAAAACGGTCTGATGTAAGTGAGCTAACAATATATAATTCCTTTTAAGCTCTACAAAATGTAAGCTCCACAAAATTATATGCTCCATAAAATAGTAACTATATAAAACGGGCAGCTTACTAAAAAAGGCGGTTAATCAATTACGATTAACCGCCTTTTCTTATAGGGTTTATGTTTAAACTAGTTTTTATTCTGGTTTATGAATAAGGTTTACTAAGAATTCGCTGTCTTCAACAAGTGTTGCTTGGATGTAGTTATCGCCGTTGAATTCTAATACTTGGCCTGGTACAAGTACGTGTTCTTCAGTTTCGTTAAGGAACACTTGTACTTTACCTTTTACTACTGTGAAAATTACGTTTGCTTCAGGGTGATTGTGTTTTCAACTTGTTCACCAGCTTTGCCGCCTTTTTCACGATTACATAGTTAGGACCTTGGAATAGTAAACCTAATTCTTGATTAACTGTGCCTGCCATAATAGACCTCCTAATTCTAGCTTTTTATGTTCTGAAAGCTGACGCTATCACTTAATTAAATTAACTTGTGTAATTACCTTATAATTATATTATAAATGATATTGCTTATCAATGCTGTGCCTATAGCTACAGTTTTGTAAAAAATATATATAAAATATAGATTTAAAACGGGCGTAAAAACGGACGAAAATATTTACGTTCGTTTTTACGCCCGTTTTATGATATAGTATATAAGAAGGTGGGTGATAATATGCGTGAAACTAAAACCTTAGAATTTAAAGAATCAGTTACTAATACATTTTTAAAAACTGTAAGTGCTTATGCAAATTATGGAACAGGAATAATCCGGTTTGGAATAAAAAAGATAATGGGGATATTGTTGGGATAGATAATCCAAAAGAAGCATGTTTATCTATTGAAAACAAAATTAATGATAGTATTACACCAATTCCTAATTTTAGTTTGGATATTGATGAAACTACTAATGTTATAACTTTGACTGTGGAAAAAGGTAAGGATACACCTTATTTTTATAATGGGAAATCATATAGACGTGGTGATAGTGCTTCAATACCTGTAGATACAATTGAATTGAAGCGATTAGTTATGGAGGGAGAGAATCTTTCATTTGATAGTTTAGTTTCTAAACGTCAAGATTTACAATTTACTGTATTAGAAGATGCTTGTAAATCTATTATGGGGATATCTGCTTTAACTCGAGATCTACTAATTACCTTAGAGTTATATCGGATGAATGAAGGATATACTATTGCTGGTGAGCTATTAGCGGATGAAAATTCATTTTCTGGTATAGATATGGCTCGTTTCGGTGAGTCTATAAGTGTTTTCTTGGAAAAGAAATACAATTGAACATACATCATTATTAAACTACTATAATGAAGCATTAATCATGTATCGACGTTACTATCAATATAGTGAAATAAAAGGATCATCTCGTAATCAATATGAACGTATACCTGAGACGGCATTTAGAGAGGCTATTGCTAATGCATTGGTTCATCGTGCTTGGGATATACCAGCTCATACTAAAATTTCTATGTTTGATGATTATATTGAAATTGTATCGCCTGGAGGTTTACCAAAAGGATTAGGAGAATCTCAATATTTAGAAGGCCAAATATCTATCCTTAGAAATCCTATCATTGGGAATGTGTTTTTTCGATTAGACATTATTGAGCGTTATGGTACTGGCATACAACGTATTCAAGAGGCTTTATAGAAATAGTGTTATAAAACCACAATTTGATATTTCAGAAAACTCGATTAGAATCATTTTACCTGTCATTGAACAAAATTTGGATAAATTAACAGCTGATGAAAAGAAAATATATGATATTCTACAATTTAAGGCTTTGCCTTCAGGAAAATTAGTAGAGTATACTGGATTTGGAAAAACGAAGGTATTACAAATTGTTAATAAATTAGTGAAATCAGGTTTTTTAAGAAAACAAGGTTTAGGACGTGGTACTACATATACTATTAAGTAATTGTAGAATATAAATAATAAGATAAAAAGCGAACGTAGAATTTTACGTTCGCTTTTTCGTTTCGTTTCGTTCGTTTATAGTCCCTAAACAAACGAAATGTTATGTATTTATTATTTTTCTTAATTGTATATAAACGTGTGCCGTTTTCTTCAGTCGTTACAAGTTCAAAAGGCTGGATCGATAGCTTTCACAAAAGCTTCGAACCATGTTTGGTATGCTAATGCCATGAATTTAGGGTCAACGCCCGCTGTACGCCAGTAGCCTGCTTGTAATCTGTGGTCACCCACCCACGTGAACTCATCTGGGCTTTCAGAAACCACTTGGTCACCGCCATCGCAAGGCATGCCATTTACGTAGAAGTTTTGCAACGCATTGTAAATCGCTGGAGCAGTGTGTTCTTCAAGGTTATCTTGAGCCACAACGCCACATGCTTGGCCTTGTACTGCGAATGCATCGAGAATAGCTGTTACTACATGTCACAGCTTCGTCGCCGGAGTTAGTATCAAGCAAATCTCTAATGAAAGCTGCTTCACGAACGGAAGCAATGTTGATTTGGTTAGCTAACCAGCCGTGGATATTGCCGTGGTCGATGATATTTTCCAAAGGAATGCTTGGGTTGATTGGCTCGCCGTATGTATCTACGGAGATGGAGTGCAATTCCTCTGCCAAATCATCAACAACTTTAGTTGTTTTTTCTAAAATCAAGTTTTCACGCTCTACGAGTAATTGAATTTTGCGATATAACCAGTAATGGATGTGACCTAAGAATGCGGACATATTAAGCTCCTTTTCGTGCTGTTTCTAACTTCTCTACTAAATCGTATACATTAAAACCGTGGATTTCTGCGGCTTGCCATAATGGCTCAGCTGTTGCAGATGGGCAGCCTAGGCAACCCATGCCAATACCTTGCAATACAGGTACAACATTTGGATATGTTTCCACGATGTCGCGAATGATTGTGTCTGGAGTAATAGGGGAACCTGCTTCGAGGCGAGGTGCTTTACTTCAGGATCGTTACCTTGACCAGGCAAGAACACAGCTGGTTCTTCGGACTTGCTTTCAGCTGGAGCCCCTTCAAGGTCGCCCAATACAGCTGCTTTGAAAGCCTCTAAACCAATGCGATCGATGAATTCGCCCATGCGTTCGATTTGAGCGTTTTCTTTATAGTATGCGATGATTCGATCAACTAATGCAAGAGCTTCTTTTTCTGTTTTAACCTCTGCGATGAGGTCGCCGATGCGAGGGTGCGCACCGCCGCTACCGCCAGCGTATACGTTCCAACCGTCTACAGTACCGATAATACCCACATCTTTCAGGCGACTTTCAGTACAAGAATTAAGACAACCGGACACGCCGATTTTCATTTTGCTTGGCATTTCTTGAGACAAATATTTGCGCTCGATTTGCATGCCAAGATGTACGCTATCTTGTTTAGCACGTTTACAGAATGTAGTACCAGGGCAGATTTTTACGCTGCGCACGCGGTTAGATACAGTGTACGCTGGCTCCATGCCGAGCATCTCCCAAGCTTTATCTACGTCTTCTGCTTTCAAATTCGTAATCATAATGCGTTGGCTGCCAGTCAATTTAAGAACGGCGCCGAACTCATTGGCTACATCGATATATTTTTGTAATTGTTCAGGTTGAATGAAACCTCTGCAGGAATGCGAGGTGTAATTGCATAACGGCGTTGGCCGTTTTTAATGCGTTGTAAATTTGCTGCAATTTGTGCCATGTTAAATCCTTTCTCGAGCCCTCTCTGCGGAGAATTGTGGCTAAAACTACTTAGTTAATCTATATGATCCTTTGTTTGTAAAAAATATACGCCATTGGGTTTTGTGAAAGCTTCGCACGTATACGAACAGCGTGATGAGATCAACTAGGCGATGCCTCATCAAAACCCGGCGTAACGATCAGTATGGGTATTTAAAATACTGACCCGATGTTTCTAGTATAAACTATTTTAACACGTAATAATGTAACCTAAGCTACAAAAATGAAAGTTTTTAATATTAATTATTAATAGTATATATGATTTATAATACTAGATATTATAAACTAATTTACCTAATTGGTAAATTATATGTTTACATTTATAGTTAAGAGAGTATAATAGAATTAACCTACTAGGTAAATTATTATAAATGGCCATTTATATTGTATCAACCATTCACTATGATTTGAGAGATTGTATTGATTAACATTAGTATAGAGATTAGAGAGTTGATTACATTAGTATGAGAGATATATGAAGATATATGAGAGTAAAACTTTTATTGCTATCCCACCTGGAATGACAATAAAAGAAGTTTTAGAAGATAGACATATGTCCCAAAAAGAATTAGCTACACGAATGGATATGAGTGAAGAAACACATTAGTAAGCTCATTAATGGTGAAGTCCCACTAACACAGGATGTGGCAATGCGCCTTGAACGGGTATTTGGTGTAGAGGCAAGTTTTTGGAATGGTTTAGAAGCTAGTTACAGAGAGAAGATACTAAAAGTAGAGTACGAAGAACTCTATTGATGAAGAAATTAACTTTGCGAAGCCTTTTGGTTATGCCAAACTCGCACGTTTAGGTATCGTGCCAGAAACAAAAAAAGCAGCTGAGCAGGTCAATAATCTACAAAAGTTTTTTGAGGTAGCTTCTTTAAAACATGTAGCTGATGAAATGATTATGCCCTTAGTATATGAAAATATTAAGGATATGGAGCCTGATAAAAAGAGTGCAATTTATACATTGGTACAAATCACGAAAGGGAGGGCGCGCTTTGTAGAGGTAAATCCCTACGATGCAGAGTCACTAGAAAAGTTTATACCAGAATTAAAGACTTTCTAGTGAACCTTTAATTGGTGTGAAAGAGCCTCTCAAGGATATGTTAGCAGCATGTGGTGTGATTATTGTGTATTTACCAATTATTGATAACATAACCTCTACATGTATTACATATTCCAAAGGAAACTCCATTGTTCTTGGAATACCAACGGAAGATTCTGATGATTTTTGGGATTTATTAGATCAGGCTTTACATAATTTGGTAAAACGAGACTTTCCACACAGTAATCGTAAATACCGCAATAATGATCCTGTAACTGTGGTGAATTATTAATTCAGATTTTGTAAAAATTTAAGGTGTTACTTATTATGCTTTTCTTAGGTCTTTCATCATGCAATTTGTAAGAACTTTCAAAGCACAATCCGTAGGACTCTCATCCTGTAATAAAATAGCGTATAATAGACACATAGAATATTATTGATGTAGGAGAAACAATGAAAGTCCTTTACGATACAATTTTAAAAGCGAAATATACTGGTCGTCCGAACCGTTTTGTGGTGACCTTAGATTTAAATGGTGAAAGCGTGCTCGCTCATTTGCCAAATCCTGGTCGCATGTGGGAGCTCTTGTTTACGGGTGTAACGATGTACATCGTGCCTCACGATAAGCCTGATGCAAAGACAAAATACCGCGTGGTAGGCATCGAGCGCAATGGCGTTCGTGATCATGCTCGACACAAACTACAGCAATGATGTAGCGCAGCATTTGATCGAAAATAAACTCATACCAGGTTGGGAGGAGTGGCGCGTTGTACGGCGTGAGTATACGGTTAAACTACATGGCACATCATCTCGGTTTGACTTGCTCCTTACCAATGATAAAGGCCATGAGTTCCTGTTAGAGGTTAAGTCTTGTACGTTATTCTCCAAGACTGGAGCTATGTTCCCTGATGCTATTACAGAGAGAGGTCGTAAGCATTTATTGCATTTAAAAGAATTGCAAAACGAAGGCTACCACACAGGTGTTTTATTCCTCGTACAATGGGACCGGGCACAGTGGTTCTTGCCAGACTACCATACAGATTTGGAGTTTGCGAAAACCTTTAAAGAGGTGGCATCTTCTTTAGACTGGAAAGCCGTTGCGGTGGCTTGGGATGATACTTTTACCATGCCCACTGTAACACGTGAATGTTCCTATCCGAGTAGCATTCTCGACACAGAGGCTCACGATAGTGGCGTGTACGTAATGGTCATGCATCTCGACCATGATTTAGACCTTGAGATCGGCTCTAAAGGAATGATGCATTTCAAGGCGGGTTACTATATGTACGTAGGCTCTGCGAAGGCGAATTTAACAAAGCGCATTGAGCGCCATAAGCGAAAACGGAAGAAAATGCACTGGCATCTAGATTACTTCCGTGGTCACTGCGAAATGATAGCAGGTCTGCCGATTCGTACTAGCTGGGCTGATGCGGAATGTGCTCTCGCTGATGCGGTCCGTGGCGTTGCCGAATGGGACGTGCCTAAATTTGGATCCTCTGATTGCGACTGTAAAAGCCACCTATTTGGGATGACGGACAATCCCATACACAATCAATCCTTTATGAATGTAATAGAAGACTTCCGAATGAATAAATTGGATGCGCTAGTTAAGTGATTGTTGTTGGGGCCCCGTCACATAGTGGTTTACTAGTTAAAAAAGTTAGACACTTATTCCTTCGCTCCATAGTGACCTAAGTCGCTCATTCATAAGTGTCTAACTTTTTTACAACCCTATATGTGGACTAGTCCCAACAACAAAAGCACTTTTCCTTTCGCATGGGGCGAGGCCCCTGATGGGGAAAGGGTGTGAAGTAGAGTATCAACAATCAGCTGATGTTATCAATGATTGTGTCTGCATATTTGATATGAATACTTGATACAAATGGGGAAAAGGAGAGAGGTGTGGTTGTGTATGCCTTTGTTTGTTAGGTTTGTGTTGTTGGTTTTGTTGTGTGTTTGTAGTGTTGTATTGGGTGGTTGTACTTCTTCTCGGATAACGCTGTTTGATGGGGATCCATACACGCCAAATGATGTGAAGGAGATGGTTGAGGAGCGTTTTTCGGCTTATAATCCCCGTCTTGTGTTGCAGTCTTCTAGGGTTGTTTCTACAAAGCCCAATAAACATAATGAGTATACTTTTTTAGATGAGAATAATGGTTTTGTCTTTACTACAAGTGTGTATGTGAAGACTCCTGAGCTACCTATTCCAGGTGGTCAGCGGGTAACGAAGGCTGAGTATAGGTATGCAGATACATATTTAAATCATTTAAATAGTGAGGTAGCTCTTCTTGCTACAAAATATCGCTTTCACATAGCTAATGATGAGGAGCGTAAGGCGCTCATCAGTGCTAAACTCATGCGTCCAGATGGTAATAGTACAGCGCCTTTGTTTGATGAAGGAGATTTTGTATTTCTTAATCAAACATCTAATGGTGCTGGTGTAGTGGGCATGTTACGAGACATATATTCTCTATATAAACCTAATGGTGACGAGACCTTAGTAAGTAGCGTGTATGGCCGTAAGGTTAGCTTTTACTATTTACCAAATGGTGAAACAGACAAGAGCAAGGCTCTGTACCTAATAAGTTTTAAAATTAGAGGGCGGGAAGATTGGCGAGATACCTTAATGAGTGGTGTTGGTTATCAAGATAAGAGTTCTGAGCAGATTGAACGAGACATAATTACCGTTGTTGATCGGGAAATACAACAGGCTGTGCGAGGAAAATAGGTCAGGGAGAGGTGTATCTATGAAGCAGTTGATTAGGTATATATCATTAGTTGTTGTGTGTATTTGTACATTTTTATTGAGCGGTTGTTCTTTTGTGTGGACCACGGAAAATGGTGATCCTGCTACACCAGAGGATATCAAGTCTAGTGTGGAAAAGGAGTTCAGCGTTGTTCATCCTCGCCTAGTTCTTCAATCTGCTGTGGTGGAGAAGGAGAAACCTTTCCAGCGCAATGTGTATGTTCTTTTATGATGAAAGCAACGGTTTTTCTTTTACCATAAATTCTGTGGTGCATCGTCCAACCTTGCCAGTGCCTGGTGGAGAGCGGGATAAAATGCGATTTTGTTTATTCCAAGAATATTTAATTCATTTAAATGGGAAGCTTGTGGAGGAGTGCAGCCGTATGGATTGCGGATGGCTCCCTATGAGGAAGTCCTAGAACTATCTAAATCTTAGCGCCACACGTGTAGCAGGTACTAATAAGATACCCCTATTCAGATCCAATGAAATTATCTTTGTAGATAAGTCTGTAAAGGGTGAAGATATTCTAACCTTTATGAAATCTATATATAGCCTATATAAACCAGCAAGATAACCCAGCTCTACTGTTCCTCGCTGAAAGACACATTGGCATTTACTATTTGCCAAACGGAGAAGAGGACAAAACGAAAGCCCAGTATTTGATAGGTTTTAGGTATATGGCAAGAAATGACTGGAAAGAAACTATGTTAACCGGAATTGGTAGCACTGGTAAAGATACCTTCGCCGTAGAACGAGACTTTGTTAGCATTTTGGATCGATATGATATACATGCGATGGTCATTATATAAGCATAGAATAGTTATAAGTATGAAATAAAATGAGATATAAATATAGAGGGGGATTATATGACATCCTTAGAAAATGCGATTACAGGAAATGTGATTGTATATCAAGCAGAGAATGAATCTGTTTCTACGAATGTACTATTTAAAGATGAAACATTTTGGATGACACAAAAAGATATGGCAAAACTATTTGATGTTAATCCACAGGCTATATCCAAGCATTTAAATAATATTTATTCTGACGGCGAATTAGAAAAGCTAGGAACTTGTTCCAAAATGGAACAAGTTCAAATAGAAGGAACTCGTACTGTTAAACGGGTAATAGATTTTTATAATCTTGATGCTATCATTGCGGTAGGATATCGGGTAAATAGCAAAAAGGCAACTCAATTCATCGAATTTGGCGACAGGAGTTTTACGGGAATATATTATCAAAGGTTTTGCTCTTGATGATGCTATGTTAAAGAATGGACGTGCATTTGGACAAGATTATCTTTAAAGAATTGCTACGAAGAGTCCGCTCAATTCGCGCTAGTGAACGACGCATATATCAACAAGTGACAGATATATTTGCTGTGTGTGCAATCGATTATGATGCACAATCGCCTATTACCAGAGAATTTTTTGGAACGATACAGAATAAGTTTCATTATGCTATTACTGGTCAAACTGCTGCAGAGATCATATAGTCATGCAGATGCTACAGGATCATATGGGATTGACTACGTGGGAATCTGGACCAGAAGGGCGGATTTATAAAGAAGGATGTAATTGTAGCAAAAATTATTTATCTGTTAAAGAGATTGAACAACTTGAGCGAATGGTATCTTCATTTTTTGATTATATAGAACGTATTATTGAACGACGTGTAACATTTACTATGAAAGCTTTTATTGAAAGTGTTGATAAGTTTTTAGATTTTAATGAGTATCAAATCTTAAGAAATAAAGGACTTATTTCTATGACACAAGCAAGAAGAAAGCTGTTAGTGAATATGAAGTATTTAATACACAGCAGAAGGTAATTTCTGATTTTGATAGATTTGTGAAAGAACACAGTTAATAATAAAGGGTTTATAGCCTTTAGCCCTTAAAAATGCTATAATAATATGATGAATTAGTATCAGTGTTAGTAAAATGAGGTGAGATTGTGGCAGACCAACAATGGTCCCATGGGAATATTCATCCCGTTCAGATTGATAAAGAAATGAAGAACGCCTATATCGATTATGCGATGTCCGTAATCGTAATGCGTGCTCTTCCAGATGTGCGCGATGGCTTGAAACCAGTGCATCGTCGTATTTTGTACGCGATGCACGAAACAGGCATGACGCCAAATAAACCGTACAAGAAATCCGCTCGTATCGTCGGTGACGTACTCGGTAAATATCATCCACATGGTGATAGTTCCGTTTATGACGCAACGGTTCGTTTAGCGCAGGATTTCAATACGCGCTACCTCTTGGTAGACGGCCACGGTAACTTTGGTTCTATCGACGGCGATAGTGCTGCTGCGATGCGTTATACCGAAGTACGTATGGCGAAAATTACTCAAGAAATGCTCGCTGATATCGACAAGGAAACTGTTGATTTCATGCCGAACTATGATGAAAGCTTGCAAGAACCGACCGTATTGCCAGCGAAGATCCCAAATCTTCTCATCAATGGTTCCAGCGGTATCGCCGTAGGGATGGCGACCAATATTCCACCACATAACCTTAACGAAGTATGTAATGGCCTTGCCATGCTCATCGACAATCCGGATGTGACTGTAGATGAATTGATGACGCAAATTAAAGGCCCAGACTTCCCGACTGGGGCGCTCATTTTGGGCCGGGAAGGCATTAAGAAAGCGTACTCACAGGTCGTGGCAGCGTAAAAATGCGCGCTCGTGCAACCATTGAAGAAATGGCGAAGGGCAAGCATAAAATCGTAGTGACTGAGATCCCATACCAAGTTAACAAGGCTCGTGTTATCGAAACGATTGCAAACTTGAGCCGTGACAAGGTAATTGATGGCATCACAGCACTTCGTGACGAATCTGACCGCCAAGGTTTGCGCATCGTTATCGAATTGCGGGCCGATGTGCAACCAGACATCATACTTAATAAATTATATAAACACACTCAACTTCAAGAATCTTTCGGCGTGATTATGTTGGCTCTTGTAGACGGTCATCCTCGCGTATTGAATTTGAAAGAAGTATTGGGTTACTACTTAGATCACCGTCTCAATGTAATCGTACGTCGTACTCAATTCGAGCTTAACAAAGCAAGCGCGTGCTCACATCTTGAAGGTTTGTTGATCGCCCTCGACCACATCGATGAAGTTATCGCTACAATCCGCAGTTCCCAAACTGACGAAATCGCACGTAACGCATTGATGCAAAAATTCGGGCTTTCAGAAAAACAAGCAGTAGCCATCCTCGACATGCGTTTGCGCCGTTTAACAGGCTTGGAACGCGAAGAAAGATCGAAGAAGAATACAAGGAATTGTTGGCATTGATCGAAGATTTGAAAGCTATCTGGCTAGCGAAGCGCGTCAACGTCAGATCATCAAAGACGAACTCGAAGATATGAAGAAGAAATACGGCGACCCTCGTCGCAGTGAAATCACAATCGACACGTCCGACCTTGATGTAGAGGACCTCATCGCTGATGAAGAGATGGTTATTACCTTGACGAAACAAGGTTACATCAAACGCATGAATGCCAACGTATATCGCAATCAACATAAAGGTGGTGCTGGCGTTATCGGCATGAAGACTAAGGAAGATGACTATGTAACGCAAATTATGCATGTTCGTACGCATACATTGCTATTCTTCACGTCCACAGGCCGTACATATCGCCTCAAAGCATACGAAGTGCCAGAAGCAGGTTCCCGTAATTCTCGCGGTACTGCCATGGTTAACGTATTGCCACTTGCGGTAGGCGAATCCGTTACGACTATGATCGACCTTGAACGCGTTCAAGAAGATGTCTTATTCATGGTAACTGAGTTCGTTGTAAAACGTACAGCTATCGAAGAATACCGCAACATCCGTCGTTCTGGTCTCAATGCTATCAACCTCGACGAAGGAGATCACTTGATTTCCGTTAACGTAACAAATGGTAGCCAAGACATCTTGCTAGGTACTAAATTAGGTATCGCTATTCGCTTCAGCGAAAACGATGTGCGTCTCATGAAACGTGCGGCTCACCGTGCGCGGTATTAAACTCAATGCAGGCGACGTGGTTGTAGGTGCTGGTGTTATTAATGCTGATGAAAGCGAAGCACAAGTGTTTACTATCTCAGAAGAAGGTTTCTGGTAAACGCAATGATGCGGAAGCTACCTGCAAAACGGTGGTAAAGGCTCTAAGAACTTCAAGATTACGAACAAAACTGGAGACGTAGTATCCAGAGGTTGTTCATAACGATGACGAAGTAATGCTTATCTTGAACAAGGTAAGATTATCTCGCTTAACATGAACGATATTGCTGTTAAAAAGGCAAAGCTATTTCCTGGTGTGAAACACAAAACCCCGACGAAGGTGATAAAGTAGCTAATTGCTGTTATTCCAGGTTCTGGAAATCGAAGAAGACGCAACTGAAGAATAATATATAATTAAGCAATTAAGATACAAATATATAAATAACTATGGGCGGCCATCTTAGATGGTCGTCTCTAGCGTTGAGAAATGAAAATGGTTAGCTGCCAATGTTTGCAGCAGGTGTTCTTTGTGGTGGCATTAGCGGCTGATCGGCTGATTACGATTATATCGATGCTGACGCTGACGATGCAGCATGATTTTATGATAACCTTCCTGTATATAAAACAGATGATGCGTAGCTACAGTACTTGTTAAAATTCAATGTAGAAGGCTCTTCATACATCTACACAGTACGCACCGATCAAAGAAAAAAAACATGGACAGAACTTGATACCAACAGTATACAGTGCATCCGTTAGGTTGTCCAGTAAAGACGCACAAAACCTACGAAAAATTGAAGAAAGATACCATGCTGGAAGTTGGCGTATATCCTGCAGGGTAAATAATCCAACAATTTAATAGAAGCTGATATCTGCCTGTCTAGTTAGATATTCAGAACGGGTAGCCCTGAACTATCCCTGAAAGCTCCATAGTGATCGCAGTCGTTTCTCAGAATAGTCTGGGCTTCTTTTCAACAATTTTACAGGGCGAATATCAGCCTCAAATCCATTGATTATTTAAAGCCCATAGGGCCTTGCTAGATGTTCCTTAGGGTTCTATATAATATGCATTTTATAGAGTTTTATTGTGCATTATACAATTATGGTGTTATAATGAAGTCATAGTGAATTGTATTATGCGAAATGCATAGTTGTTTAGATTTTCTAATCAGGAGAGAACGGTTATGAAAAATGGTTTGCATGTTTAGCGGTAGCAGGTTTGGTTTGGCCCAAAGTGCCGGTGTGTCCGCTGAAAGTTGGTAACCTCCTTTAATACTGATGCGGATGGTCGTAATTGGTTACATCGATAACGATACGGTAGAGAAAGACGATGCAACAGGCTGTTGAATTTAAAGATTGTTGACCTTAGCGGCGATCACCTCTTCCATACTTGCAATTTAATGCTGCAAAGACTGGCGAAACTGCTCGAGATGAAAGCATACAATCCAATATATACGATCGGTGGCCAAACATACGACAATACAGAAATACAAATACAAGAAAGGAAGCGATCACGTAGATTCGAATGGTAAATTCCTCCTTAATTCTGGGATAGTTCCTCCAACTCCAAAGCGAGCTAAGTCGATTTCGAGGGACTATCCGCCCTTGTATTTTCACTAATGTGGAAATTCTACCATATCTGTTCGGAAAAAGCGAGCTAAGCTCGTCCTACGAGATATATCCTGGTTTCTACTCTGATGAGGAAATGTATCCAAAACGGCGTTTCAGGAAGAAAGGCAAATGACCTAAGTCGGTCTCAAAGAGATAGAACCCTTTCTGTACGTATGATTAAATGTATCTAAATTATTTATTCCCTTATTTTATGATATAATTTGAAGGGAATAATTTTATTTGTAAGGGATTAGAACGGAATGGAGGTGTGTATGCGTCGTTTTGAGTATGGACAGATTCAATCTTTGTCGTGGATATGGATATCTTGAGTCTTATTGGGGGGATTTATCGGGCAAATGGCAAGGAGGAGGTTTTGCTTCAGAGTCCCAGCTATTAGAGTCTCTGGAGTTGGCAAAGGTGCAGAGTACGGAGGCTTCCAAATGCGATTGAAGGGATTGTGACGACGAGTACACGCCTTCGGCAGTTGGTGGCGGATAAGACGACGCCTCTAACGGGATGAGCGAGATTATGGGTTATCGTGATGCGCTGAATATCATCCATGATAGTTATGATTCCATAACGTTGTCACGAAATCATATTTTGCAGTTACATAAGATTCTATCAGTATCAGTTTAATGCTCGTGGAGGGGCAGCAAAGAGTGCAGAATTATATTAGCGCCAATTCCATCCGTGATGGCCATATCTGAGGCCTTTGGTTTTTACTCCATGGCCCCATATGAAACGGCGGAGGCCTTTGATCAGATTTGCACGGAATATAATCGCGTTGTCGGCAATGGTGAGGTGGAGCCGCTCTTGGCGATTCCTATATTTATTCATGATTTTGTGCATTCCCCTTTAACGATGGTAATGGTCGCATGAGTCGATTGTTGACGACATTGTTGTTGTATCGCAGTGGCTGGTTGGTAAATATGTCCTTAGAGGCTAAAATCGCCGCGAACAAGGATATGTATTATGCTGCTTTGTGTGAGTTTAGTGATGCCTGGTATGATGAAAAGCTCTTGTCCTACGGCTTTCATTCGGTATTGGTTACAAATGTTATTGGCCGCGTATCATGACTTTGAAGACCGCAGTTCTTTATTGGTACATAGCGGTTCTGCCATGGAGCAGAGTGCAAGCTGCCATCGACAATCATTTAGGAGCTTTACAAAGCAACATATTCGAGAATGGTGCCCAAACCTCAGTGATAGTTCTATTGAGGGCGCGGTGCGTACCTTATGAAGAATGGTATAATTAGTCGTAAGGGCGGACGACCGATTATGTGAAGGTATAAAGGTTGAGCACGTTTGTCTTTCATAAAATATTTAGTTTTATCGAATATACTAAATTTCATATTCTTGTATTTAAGTTTGAGAGGTAAAATATGAAAAAAACATTAGCAGCTGTTTTGGCAGCAGGCGCTTTATTGATTGGTGGCATCAGTAGTGTTGATGCTGCTAACTGGTACACTGTAGGTACTGACAGCAACGGTATTACTTGGTCTATCGATAACGATTCCGTTAAAAAAGATGATAAAAAAGCTGTAATGGACATTAAAGCTATGGACTACGAAGGTTACCACTACATCGTGACTGAAGAGTTCAATCATAAAAAACAAGAGGTAAAAGACCTTAAGGTTACTCTTTACGATCCACAAGGTTATGTTGGAAAGAGGAACAACCTAGCAAAACAGCCGGAAGGTTGAGCCAGGTACTCCTGCACAAGCAGTATTCCAACTTATCGGGGCGGTAAATAATCTAATCCTATAGACGAGCACAGGGCTTGGCCATAATACACTGTTAAATAGTCATGTCTCGTTTAGACTAATGATTTTTGTGAAAGCTTCACACACGCACGTTCTCCTCTGGAGGGCGTGCGTTTTTTGTCTATTGTGTATTACTCTTTTAATTCCTTTAAAATAATTCCTTTAAAATAGATGAATTATTTGTCTATTCGCGATAAAATGTGATTTATATTATAGATTTTGTAAAAGTGTAACAATTCTACATAGTATAAACTTTCACTATAGCGTATACTATAGATATGATGAAGAAGTACGCAGGGCGAAGTGCTCTGTAGTTTAGCATATTTCGTCCGAAAAGTTTAGTAGTTATAGTTTATTAGAGGAGGTCCTCATGTCTCAATATCAATTAATCGATAAACGTGTACCGATTGCACTCAACAATCCATCCATTTATCACGACATTTCTAAGTGTAAAACTGTACGTTATGCCGTCGCGCTTGTGGACACGTAATGAGCGTACTCGACTACTACGATCTTGATGCAAATGGCGATGCCTGTATGTATCCACTGTGGTCAATGTGCGGCTGCATGTCCATTCGACTCCATGCATGCTAAATCCGAGCTTGATAAGGTGAAAGCAGCTCTTGCAGATCCTGAAAAATCGTAGTAATCCAAACAGCTCCAGCTGTTCGTGCGATCGGTGAAGGCTTCGGCTATGAACCAGGTACATTCCTTGAAGGTAAAATGGTTGGCGCAGTGCGCACTTGGTGCAGACTATGTAGTAGACACTAATTTTGGTGCGGACTTAACAATTATGGAAGAAGCATCTGAGCTTGTAGAACGTCTTAAAAATGGTGGTCAAATTCCTCAGTTCACAAGCTGCTGCCCAGCGTGGGTACGCTTTGCGGAAATCTACTTCCCTGAATTGATTCCTAATATATCTTCCACACGTTCTTGTATCGCTATGGAAGCGGCTATGATTAAAACATACTTCGCTGAGAAAAAAGGTATCGATCCTCGTAAGATCGTGTCCGTATCTGTAAACCCTTGTACTGCTAAAAAAGCAGAAACAAAACGAGAAGAAGAAAATGCTGCGGCTCGTTACCACAATGATGAATCCCTTGGTATGGATACAGATATTTCCATCACAACTCGTGAGTTCATCCGTTGGATCCAAGAGGAAAACCTCGACTTTAATGCTATCGAAGAATCCCAATTCGACGACTTAATCGGCATGGAAACTGGCGCATCCATTATCTTCGGTAACACTGGTGGTGTTATGGAAGCGGCTATGCGTACAGCTTACAAACTTGTTACTGGCAATGAGCCTCCTCCACGCGCATTGACTCACCTTGAGGAAGTTCGTGGTATGGAAGGCGTAAAAGAAGCGACTGTACAATTGGGTGATGATGTAACATTGTCCGTTGCTGTAGTGCATGGTGGTAAAAACGCTCGTGACTTCTTGAATGCTTTAAAAGAAAATGGCAAACACTATGACTTCATCGAAGTTATGGCTTGTCCAGGCGGCTGTATTGGTGGTGGCGGTCAACCGCGCACTAAATTGCCTCAAGCAGTTAAAACTAAAGAAGCGTATCAGGTCTTTACGAAGCTGATGCAAACTACAAATGGGTTGCTTCCTACGAAAACGAAGAAATCCAAGCGTTGTACAAAGATTTTTAGGTGAACCATTGGGCCACAAAGCCACGTGAACTCTTACATACACATTACACAGACCGCAGCGCTGTTCTTGGTACTCGCAAAGACGTAAACACCTGAAACTTGTCCAACATCCCCTAAATTTAAAGGCTAATCTTGAATAGCTCATTATAATAAACCTACGAGTCATGAGTGATCCTGATACTTTAATAGTTTCCAGTTATTGTAAGTAATTTCACCTACAAACGATTCGTGTGGATTTTTCTTTGGTATAGGGTTCATTGGCGTTTCATTTTCGGTGATGCATATACGTATTGAATTATATTCAATACGTTTAATACTTCGTACGATATACTACGTATTTAAATGTAGAGGTTAGTATATCAAGTGATAAATTATTATCAATTGGTATGTAACCTTATTATGATAATTCAGCATAAGAACTTTGCTTTCAACATGAGGAAAAGATGAATTATATAGTGTATAATATAGAATCATACTCGGGTTCTCAAAGGGAGAACCATGGGTGTAAGAGAGAAACATAGAGAGGCCCATAGCTATCATTGCATAAGTAAGGGAGTTTCTAGGAGAGATGGAACCAGTTTTTCTGGCGTGCCCATGCAGCAGCCTTGATAGTTTGCGCTGTTGGTACAACTGGATGCCAACATGAGAGTAAGGGTAGAAGTAAGAGGATACGAACCGTATCGTACCGCGCCGTCATGGAATCGGAACAAGCCGTCCCTGAAAGGTGAACACGCTTTGGCCAGCTGGTCACGAGGACAAGGTGGGACAACTGATGACGATCAGCCTTCCTGGCAACACATTGGGGCAATCCCAAAAGGATGTAATCCGCAAATATCGTGTGAGCGGCGTTATGCTAACCAATGAAAATATACATAATAAAACCAAGTGAAAGCTTTAACAACGATATCATGCAAACGGCGATGAATGCCAGCATGGTGACGCCGTACATTGCGGTGAATCGCGATAAAGTGTTGCACACTAACGATAGTTTCTTGCGCTTGCCAGAACCTAATCGGTTAGGTCAATTGCCGATGGAGCGTATCATTAACTTGGCGACCCGATCAGCCATTGAAATGCACGATATGGGCTTTAACCTTGTGATTGGGCCCAATGCGAACCTTGGGGTGCCGTCCTACATCTGACCCGACTTGGGCAGGCTATATGGACCTAGCCATGGCGGAGCGTTACCAAATCAATCAAATGTGGTTTGGTTATAACTACTCCCAGCGGTCACACTTGGAGACGCATCCTTTAACACCGCTGATGAGGCGAAAAACTACCTCAACAATAATGATGTAGCCGTCTTTAAACGACTCATCGCACAGACGACAGCCAATACCTATATGCTCGTTATGAGCCATATTCAAATTCCAGCTATTGATAACCAGCACTTGGCGAGTGCGTCAAAACCAGTTATCCAAGACTGGCTCGCAAGGACCTCGGCTATGACGGTATCGTCATGACGGACCGTATCGATGTGGCGCTTTGCAGGCGAACCAAAGATAGGGGATTACGCTGTAGCTTCCGTTGTGGCTGGTAGCGATCTCATCTCGTTGATGCGGACACAGTTCATATTGACGAAGTCCATCGGGCGTTAACACAGGCGGTGGCAAATGGAACAATAACGAATGAACGCCTTAACGAAGCGGTTAAGCGTATTCTATCCATGAAAATGCAAGCACAAATTCAACAATAATTAAATATGAGTAAAATGCAAATGACGTGTCTTACCTTATAGAAGGCACGTCATTTTTTATATTTGTTGACTGTAAAAGATAGATTATATACCGTACCCCGTATGCTCTTTCAATACCTATATACCTATATAAATGTATAAATATCGATACTTTTACAATAGTATGAGTAAAAAATAAACCATAAAATAAGTATATTTTATGCGTAAAAAATTTAACATAATCAAAAGTCATGTTAATAATATGAAAATAAGTTTAAAATGATTTAAATTTATGATATAATAATCTCCATAGACAGTTGGAGGTGAGAGTATATGAATTTTGTGGGACGTGCTGAGATTATAGAGAGTATCCAGTCCCGTATCGTTGAGGGCAATATGAGCTTGTGTGTTGTGTACGGTCCTCATCGCAGTGGTAAATCCTATGTGGCTTCGCAGCTTGTACGCCGGCATAAGGCGTTATATTTGGCGGGGCGCATGGCCAATGAATCAGTCCATGTGGCTGATATGAATAGAGCTCTTGAGGCACGTTTTGTTCCGACTGATGATCAGGACAAGTTCGAGCCTGTAGATAGCTTGCATCAAGCCTTTGTAGGGCTTTTTGAAAGCAGTGTAAAACTCCGCAAACCGTGGTGATTGATGACTATCCTTCCTTGGTGGAGGCTGTGCCGCAATTCCCCATTCACTTGCGTGATTTATTAGATACTTATAAAGATACGAGTCGTTTGAACATCATTTTGATGGCAAATGGTCTAGAACAACTTGATGGCCGCATCATTGGCGCGCAGCCTCATCGGTCCGTTCGTGTCCGAATACTTCGAGGTGAAACCATTCTCCTTGGTGGATATGAAATCCTTGGGTCTTCACTATGCCAAGGACGATTTGCGCACTGTTTTGCCGTGACAGGCGGTTTGCCTGCGTACGTGCAGTACTTTGATAATGGTGAAAGCATCGATACGAATATCATTAATTTGTTCTTCTCCGTATCGGGTGCTCTATTTGAAGAAACACAGAATATCTTACATCGAGATATGAAAAATATAACAGGTGCTAACGCTATCCTGTCTGGCCTTGCTACCCTTGAAAGACCATACTACGTGGAGCTTTCTACAAGCAAGCCAAATTAAAAGCGGCACCTTTACATCCCGCTTGAACGATCTCATGTCCATGGGGCTCGTAGGTCGCATTCAAGCCAATAGCCGTGGACCTGCCAAATACGCAGATTACCACTTTACCAATAGCATGTTCCATTTCTGGTACCGCTATGTATATAAATACTGGGGTGACATCGTGCGCGGTAACGGCGCTGATGTGTACCACACACATGTAAAACCGCAGCTCAAAGACTTTGTGCAAGCTGCATGTATTGCTATCTAATCCAAGATTGTTTATATTTGCCAATCTTTGATTGCGTACTATTACCCAATGATAGTACTATATTCCTCTTATAAAATAACACCACATCCTATGATGTGGTGTTATTTTTGTATATAATGCTATATTTACTGCTCTTTACTATTCTTTATTAGTACTATTTACTGCTTGTAGTATTTACTAGTATTCTTTACTAGTATTTTTGCTACTATTATTTACTACTAGTTTTATCTACTAGTATTCACTGCTAGCCTTTAGTAATTAGTTTTTATTAATTTTCTATTTTCAGCAATTACTGTGTTGATCGTATAGTTATGACATACTATGGATAGAAATTACGTCATAGATACCATTAAATGTACAGGAATTCTAAGAAATTGCCGATTTGTCAAAATCCCCGTTCCGCGTTATTGTGTAGTTAAGCGCTATGCCATGGCAGGAAAGGGGATTTATGTTATACCAAAACGAAGAACCTTTAGTACAAAGAACATGTATAAAAACTGCAAACTTACAATCTGATACAGACACATCAGACAAACTAGAAACACAGGAGTTACCTCCTGAGGGGTTACGCCCAAAATCATTACCTCGGAGGAGCTGAAATTACAAACTCTCATTTGTGGACATCAGGTCTTAACGTCCTTGTCGGACAAGAGTCTCGTGTCCATCTGTCAAAAGCCAAATATGCGGATCCAGACGGTGGGATATCAGCCCTGGACCGTCGATGAGCTGCGTCATGATGCGGCACAAATCGAGCTCTGCCGCAGGTATCGACCACTCATCTTGCACTACACGAATCGCACGGGAAACCGCGAGTTCCGCGAGGATGTAGAGAGCTATTTGTGGGCCATCCTTATGGAGTCCATCTATAGTTTTGACTTGGAGGGGCCCGTACCATTTGCTGGCTTTGTGAAAGCTGGTGTTAGATACGGTTACATGCGGTACTGGAAGCGGGAGCGATTGCGCAATCATCGTGAGATTCACATACCTGACCGCACTACCGACGATGGAGACGTAGCGGTGGGCATGGATATCTTCGCATCTGGCGAGAATATAGCAGACATGATCATGACTGCAGATGAAGAGCAAAGGCTGCGAGCCCGTCTCGTGTGGGCATTAGGCAGACTGTCTCCAGATCAGCGTGACCTATTGCGTCGCGTTTACGGAGAATGCCAAAGCTTGGTATCGGTCAGTGAAGAACTGAACTGTAGCCGCCAAGCCATCCAGCGCCGCCATGAACGAGCCATTACGAAAGCTTCGGAGGTACTTGACCACAGATTTTAATAAGATACAAGTGCATTAGACTAAATTTAGTCTATTGAACTAGGTCCACCTAGAATGTATAGAATACATCAGCCCTAAGGGTAGTTAGTGTAATGTATGTGTTAATATAATTTAATTTCTTATTTATATTCCGAAAATCTGTATATTTCTGTTAATCTCGATTAATAGATATACATAAAATATGTATTTCTCAATTTAAATGAGAAAATATTGACACATCAAGGTATATGTAACTTTTACAAGATCATAAAGTTTTTAATTATACATAAATTTCTATAGTTTTGTGTATATATTTACAAAATATTCAGCATAGTATACAATTAAATCAGCAGCAGATTAAAGCATGCGAATCTGCTTTCACAGAACACGTGTTCATTGTATTGTTGAAAGGAATGTTCCTAATTAGAGGTGGAGAGAATTCCTATGATAACACATGATGAATTAACAGATATGATGGCCGCTCGGCTATCTAAGGGAGAGGATTTGGATTTGATCTATACGAATCCAAAGAACCACATTGTTTGTTTTATTCCTACTTATGAGCCTGGTGGTGGTGACAGTACGAAGTGCTATTTCGTAGATGGCCGTGAAGAACTGGTCTGTCTGCCGATGCGCACCATTACGCGGGAGCTGGCGCTACAGGAAGGGCTGAGGCCCAATTATATTATGACCAGCGACGGTCGGCGTAGTAGCTATACATCGCCTAAGACCTATGGTCCGCATCTGACCTTTGCCCATATCAAATGTCGGCGTCCTATCGGCAAAGACGTGGTGTATGGCCTCTTTAACGTGGCTATACCCTATGAATATATCGTTACGGAAGGTCCGGAACCCGATACGAGCTATATTCACGTGGGGAACTTCGCACCGATTTTGGTCTACCAATCCCCGCGTCACGTCAAACACAAACTGAACGAAGCCATGTTAGAACACTGCAACTACGTGCGCAAAATGCTAGCCCGTATCAAACTCAGCCAAAACCCACAAGTCGTGGCCGAACTATTTATCGCCTGGAGAGACCTAACGAGATAACACGTTAGGAGAGACGAACCGAACGCTAGGGGAGAAATGAACTAGTAGGGAGATGATGTAATAGGGAGAGAAAGAGAGGAGGAACTATAGGGAGACAATAACATAGGGAGATATAAATAAAGGTTATCATTAAGACAACTCAAATAACGATTTACTCTCTTACAGAGCTATCTTGTCACGAGATAGCTCTGTTTTCATATATTTTTCATTCCCTTTGAGCTGTGCTAAAAAGGTTCTACTTTTTAGGTGGAAACTTTTTATGTGTAATTTTTTCCTTATTTGTCTTGGTATAGTAAGGTTGTAATAATGGTGTTTGTTAGTCCCGTTATAGTACTGGAGTAAGGGGAAGTTATATGGATTTGCATGTTAAGTCCAGATTGATGATGTTATTAATTCTTATATGGGCAAGCAGTTGATGATGATTATACCAAGTCAGTCATTAGAGACAAATGTTGATGCGTCACAAATTAATCGTTTTACACTAGTAAATAAACAAATATATCAAGGTTTGCCTTATTCGTATACGACTAGTCGAGATTGGCAGCGTCATTGTATTCATGGCACTGTAGATAGTAAAGCTTTTACTATGAATCTGATTTGTTGGCAGCCCGATAATTTACTTGATCTACAAGACATAGCGGCATGGTATACACAGCAATATGGCTTTCACCATGCCCTATTTATATCTCTGAAGGGAGAAACTAGGATTTGGCAGTATGAGGGACATCGTATTAAAGGACAGATTCGACTAGGTGCATGGCAACCGGAGCATATGGAAACCTATGGGCAAATAGTAGTGGATAATTCGACTAATTTGAGAGGAACATATCAGTGTTTATCGATTGAGGATGATTATAGAGCCATTCGAGCTCCTCGTTGTGAACGCTCTCATTTGGAAGATTTCGGTCAGCTTCCAAATCATTTAGGAGCAGATTACATCCTATTTATGCGGCTTTCACCCATGTGGTACACGGTCGCACGATGCAGCAGTATCTAACATTTCTTGATGTGCCCTATGACAAGATATATCATGTCTTTGATTCTGGTGAAAGTAGCTTGTATTACGTTTTGTATGTTCGTCAGTGCAAATTAAAACAGTATTAGATGTAATGGCGTTGTTGCTTGAAAATATCAATATAAATCCTGTAATCTACGTGACACCAGAAGGTAATCTATATGAATTAGGACCTGATATGTCCATACATAGAAACTACGGTGTGTTTTCTCGACCTAACTATGAAAGTATCTTTACCCAATCTGGTAAAAACGGATTGCAGATACAGATAGATGAGGATTTTCAATATACTCGGCCATCCATGTTTATGCAGAATGGGTGGAGGAATGATACTTAGTCGGTTAACTAACTAAATAGATTAATGGTAATACTGGTGGGTAAGTGGGTTAATTCTTTTGTAAAAGCAAATGAAAAGAAAATGAACTTAATTATTGACGCAAAATCTATAAACCCTTATAATAACTGTAACCTTAGAAAAATCATTTATCACCAGTATTTACCTATGCTCATCGGCATTTCTGATCAAATGGGAGCACGTTTTGACCGTTTACGGTATTGAAACTACATAGATATTATATGCAACCGCAAAGATACTATCACCCGTTGCAACAGCTCTTACCGTTTACGGTATTGAAACTGGCTTTGAACATAGGATAGGTAGATATTTTGTAGTTGCAACAGCTCTTACCGTTCAGGGTATTGAAACACGCCAGCCTCTTTCCAAGTTTGTTTTGCTTCGTTGACTACGGTTGCAACAGCACCTACCGTTTACGGTATTGAAACTTTATTTTTTGCTAACAAGTTTTAGTATTGCTAGGTTGCAACAGTACTTACCGTTTATGGTATGCACCGAAGGGTGCGAGACAGTAGAGGAGCAATGCGACGATGAGGTCCGCACATCTCAAGTACCTGAACGAAGTGAAGGTAAAACAAAGGTGATGAGGAAATAGTACTTACCGATTACGGTATTGAAACACTAAGAGTATTCTAATTACCGTAAGCGGAGGGGTGGTTTGTTGCAACAGTACCTACCTTCACGGTATGCGCTGAAGGGTACGAGATAGCAGAGGAGCAAAGCGACGATGAGGTCCGCACATCTCAAGTACCTGAACGAAGTGAGGGTAAAACGAAGGTGATAGGGCAACAGTCCTTACCGTTTACGGTATTGAAACTGTCAGCTCATTCAGAGAATCGACACGGCATGATGGTGTTACAACAGTGCTTACCGTTTACGGTATGCGCCGAAGGGTGCGAGACAGCAGAGGAGCACAGCGACGATGAGGCCCACACATTGCAAGTACCTGAACGAAGAGAAGGTAAAACGAGGGTATTAAAGCAACAGTACCTACCGTTTACGGTATTGAAACTAGTCACCTTCACAAGGAAGGTTCATATCATTTACTGTGGTTGCAACAGTACTTACCGTTCACGGTATGCGCTGAAGGGTGCGAGACAGCAGAGGAGCAAAGCGACGATGAGGTCCGCACATTTCAAGTACCTGAACGAAGTGAGGGTAAAACGAAGGTGATAGGGCAACAGTCCTTACCGTTTACGGTATTGAAACTGTCAGCTCATTCAGAGAATCGACACGGCATGATGGTGTTGCAACAGTGCTACCGTTTACGGTATGCGCCGAAGGGTGCGAGACAGCAGAGGAGCACAGCGACGATGAGGTCCACACATTGCAAGTACCTGAACGAAGAAGGTAAAACACTCAGGTGATGAGGAAATAGTACTTACCGTTTACAGTATTGAAACTCCAACAATAATTTTTTAATCTTAGCGACTGTTTCAAGGTTGAAACAGCACCTACCGTTTACGGTATTGAAACGGATCACCTAATGCACGGAGATATTGACTATCTTTATCTATTGCAATGCACCTACCGTTTATGGTATGCGCCGAAGGGTGCGAGACAGCAGAGGAGCACAGCGACGATGAGGTCCGCACATCTCAAGTGCCTGAACGAAGAGAAGGTAAAACACAGGTGATGAGGAAATAGTACTTACCGTTTACGGTATTGAAACTCGCAGGAGATAATTTTCACTAGCTTACCTGCAGAACATTACAACAGTACTTACCGCTTGCGGTATTGAAACGCTGTTATAATTGGTAGTCACTTTTTTATTATCTTCCTTGTTGCAACAACACCTACTGCTTGCGGTATGCGCCGCAGAGTGTGAGACAGAAGAGGGCCGAGCGACGATGAGGTCCGCACATCTCAAGTGCCTGAACGAAGTGAGGTAAAACGAAGTGATAGGGCAACAGTGCTTGCCGTTTACGGTATTGAAACAAGTAAGACTGACATTCAGGCCAATATGGTAAATTAAAGTTAGAACAATTCTTATCGTTTACGATATTGAAACGACTCAACATAAAGGCCATCTCCTTGTTTACCTTTACTGTTGTAATAGCCCTACCGTTTACGGTATTGAAACACTGGCAAGGAAGAAATGCTCGCATGCGCAAGTGGCACACGAAGTTACAACAGAACCTACCGTTTACGGTATTGAAACCCTGCAAACTGCTTCATTATTTCTGCAATTGCTGGTAATGTTGTAACAGTACTTACCGTTTACAGCATTGAAACGTTACGTACGCTATATAAAGAGATGTAATTTCGTTTTTATTACAGCAGCTTTTTCTTAATTTTATTAAATTAAGCTGTAGTTGATATCTCACTAGGTTTTCTTTGGTATTTCCTTATGTGATGTTTAGTGTATCTGAATTGTAATTTTAAAAGTAAATAGTGCAAAAAAATAAAGATCTATTTGTATAGTTTTATACGAATAGGTTTTTTTTTCTGTTTATGAGTAAATGTCTTAGTTTTTTTGAATAGGTTTATATTCATTTACTGTATATACTAAGGCCATTCCAATAGATTATTGGAGCGGAGTTTTGTTTAAGGTACGGTGTTATGTGTTTTGTACATAGGGTAGTAGAAAAAATTGTGTAGATTTAATGTTAGGTGGTGATTTTGTGTTTATAGGTTTGTGACGTGTTGAAATTGTATTTTGTATTCTATAAGTTGTTGTTGAGTAATGTATATGTATTGTATAAAGGGGATTAATTATGGAAATGTTAAAACGAGATATGATTACTGTAAAAGATATTAAGGAAGATATTCAAAATGCACTCTTGGAGAAACCTGTAGAAGGTGAAGATTTTGATGACCGTTATGATCGTTTGCATACAGAATGGTTGGTGAAGGGTCTAAAAAAATATCGTCAGGAGATTAATGATAATTTTGCTAATAATCCGGACTTTAAAGGTTGGGTAACGGATATTTGGGGCGATGTTGAAACTGCAGTAGATGTTATAAATGAAGAACTTAAATTACGTGAGATTGAAACAGTACGAGGCAGCAGAATGTGCTGAGTTAATTGGTTGTACATGTATCTTCTGAAAGTGGGCAGCGTGAAGAGGCTGAACAAAAGGTAATAAAGAACCTTGAAGAAGGGATTAAATAATCATGATAAAGGTGTTATCAATCTATTTGAGGTTGAGGTTGTACCATTGCTCAATTGGGTTGAAGAATTACTTACCATTAAAGCCTATTTAAGTGATGAAACTTATGAAGTGGAATCATTTACAAAGGTGTTTAAAACTATTTACAATAATAGCTTTATCTTGTTAGATACGAATATTGATAATGAGGAATTACGCAATAATGCTCACCCATTGAAATACTATGTTGATCTAGAAGATGAATGGGAGTTTTTATACTTAGATGATCTTAATGTAATAGAAGAACTTCTTACTATTTTACCTAATAGTCCATATACCTGCGATGTTCTTTATTATGCAAAAACTATTAACAAAAATATAAAGGTACAATGTGTAGAGACTTTTACAAAAGAATGTGAAAGTTTATATCTAAAATGGATTGCCTTATAAATTTTAAAATGAATGCATAGTATTAACTATAAGTAGTGGGTTAACAGGGAGATATTTGTATGAGTTCAAGAAGATTAAAGGCTGGTGATATTGTATTTTGTCAGAGAAGTAATTTCTTTAGTGGTGATACATATCAGCATTATGGATATATATTGGATATAAAAGAATCATTCATTATGTAAAGGGCAATCATATCTTAGATGGAATCATTGCTGAAACAAGTATAGATGAGTTCTGTAAAGGAGATACCTTATATATTGCAGAAGAAGATACTTTATCATCTATATTTCAAGAATCAGATTTAACAGCTACATTCTTTGGTCCCCGGAAAACGATTCTTAGAGCGAAAGCACTCATTGGAACGAGGGGATATGATTTGTTAGACAATAACTGTGAACACTTCGCTATTTGGTGTAAAACTGGAGTGAAAAAGTCTACACAAGTAAGCTTTGAAGGGATTCTTGCAAAGTTGATTAGACCATCCTATGGTCCATTCAAATGGTTAGTGGATGAGCTGTGGCGTGTTAAAGCAGAATATTAGAGTTTAAAATATAGTTTAGAGTGCTTTATTGAGACTCGCCTTTATTTTGATGTAGATAAACAAATTAATCTCATAATGGTAATGATTTTGAATGATGGGGTAACTATTTTAGATAATCATATATATAAGAAAACGAGTGATCGCTAGAGGTCACTCGTTTTCTTATGCGGTAAAAGCAACTTTAAACTTAATAAATACAGATTTTATCAAGGTTTTGCTAAAAATAGGTCGAAAAGAAAATGATGATGAATATTGACGTAAAAATTAGAAACCCTTATAATAACTGTATTCTTAGAAAAATCATTTACCACCAGTATTTACCTATACTCATCGGTATTTCTGATCAAATGGGAGCCCAAACTGACCGTTTACGGTGTGAGGTTTGCCAAACCTAATTTTAAGTCCCATGAATACTGGCTTTTTAAGACCCGCTGTTGCAACAGTCCTTACCGTTCACGGTATTGAAACAATAAGATCCCTACTGCTATTAAAGAATCTAGTGTAGTTGCAACAGTCCTTACCGTTCACGGTATTGAAACTGTGTTGAATACAATAATTTTCGAGACCCAGATACTGCAGGTTGCAACAGTCCTTACCGTTCACGGTATTGAAACCCGCCAACAATTTGGAAGCATCTTTCAAGATAGGTGTCTGTTGCAACAGTCCTTACCGTTCACGGTATGCGCCGAAGGGTGCGAGACAGCAGAGGAGCAAAGAGACGATGAAGTCCGCACACCTCAAGTACCTAAGCAAAGAAAAGGTAAAACAAAAGTGATCAGCCAACAGCACCTACCGTCTACAGTATTGAAACTCAGTGCCTGCTGGATAGCAAGCTGAAATTCTTGACGTTGCAACAGCACCTACCGTTTACGGTATGCGCCGAAGGGTGCGAGACAGCAGAGGAGCAAAGCGACGATGAGGTCCGCACATCTCAAGTACCTGAACGAAGAGAAGGTAAAACCAAGGTGACAAAGGATTATATCTACTGTTTATGGCATTTAAGTAATTTTATATACTGGTCATCTTTGGTGTGCCTTTGTTTTGCAATAACACCTAGTACTTGCAGCATATATCAATTGAATAGAATTAAACCCCGAGTGAATCATTTTGATCTGCTCGGGGTTTTGTGTCTAGTTTTATTGAATATATTCATGGTCATTTCTTTTATATACTTAAGATGTAGCCTACGAGTTATGGAAATTAAGATAGAGGATACGTCCTAGTAATATTGATACAGAGATTTTCAAAGTTAAGGTTATACTAAGAGTAGTGATTTTAGTATTTTGTAATTTTTAGGAGGAATTAATATGTTTCCATTATTAGGTGCTGTTGTATGGGGAGCTTTCATAGAAGGTGTAACATTAGGTGTTTCAGTATATCAAGCGACAAAGTCCAAGTATTAATATACTTTATTGTATAAGAAAAGGTAGGTGATAGTATGTATCCATATGTAGGGTTTGTAGTAGCGGTAGCTGTTTGTAAATTGTTGGAAGATTAGGAGTTGAGAGTAATATTAAAACATAATGTATAAGAAGGGAGAATGAATATGTTACCAGTATTAGGATTATTTGCAGCTGCATCTGCATGGGAAGTATTTTCAACAACTGTAACTATAGGATCAACAATATATCGGGCAACACGGGACTAGTTTAACTTCTATGAGAAACGGAGGTGTTATATATGGTGTCATCGGTAGATTTTGCTAAAAATAGGTCGAAAAGAAAATGATGATGAATATTGACGTAAAATTAGAAACCCTTATAATAACTGTATTCTAAAAAAATCATTTACCACCAGTATTTACCTATGCTCATCGGCATTTATAATCCACAGGGAGCCCAAACTGACCGTTTTCGGTGTGAGGTTTGCCAAAACCTAATTTTAAGCCCCATGAATACTTGTATTCTAAGACCTGCTGTTGCAACAGCACCTACCGTTTACGGTATTGAAACTAAAGTTGTGCTAATTACGTTTATAAGATTCATAGTAGGTTGCAACAGCACCTACCGTTTACGGTATTGAAACTCAATTTGGGTTGTTTCCCATGTTTGATATTGACACGTTGCAACAGCACCTACCGTTCATGGTATGCGCCGCAGAGTGTGAGTCAGCAGAGGAGCAAAGCGACGATGAGGCCTACACATTGCAAGTACCTGAATGAAGTGAAGGTAAAACAAAGGTGATGAGAAAATAGTACTTACCATTTACGGTATTGAAACTGATAACACATATATAATTCGTGTTCTAAGAATGGTAACCGTTGCAACAGTCCTTACCGTTCACGGTATTGAAACTGGACTATCTTCAATATCTTGATCCATGGCAATTACCAGTTGCAACAGTCCTTACCATTTACGGTATGCGCCGCAGGGTGCGAGACAGCAGAGGAGCAAAGCGACGATGAGGTCCGCACATCTCAAGTACCTGAGCGAAGCGAGGGTAAAACAAAGGTTATGAGGCAATAGTACCTACCGTTCACGGTATTGAAACATAATATGACCGATAATGCTCGGCGCAATAATTAATACAGTTGCAACAGCACCTACCGTTCACGGTATTGAAACTCAGGAGTAGACAAGTAAACTCTATCAGCGAATAATTTGGTTGCAACAGTCCTTACTATTTACGGTATGCGCAGAAGGGTGCGAGACAGCAGAGAGCAAAGCGACGATGAGGTCCGCACATCTCAAGTACCTGAGCAAAGCGAAGGTAAAACAAAGGTGATCGGCAATAGTACCTATCGTTCACGGTATTGAAACTAGTAGACAGAAGCGTCTATGCAGAATTGTTCTGCAGGTTGCAATAGTCCTTACCGTTTACGGTATGCGCCGCAGAGTGTGAGGCAGCAGAGAGTAACGCGACGATGAGGTCCACACATTACAAGTGCCTGAACGAAGTGAAGGTAAAACAAAGGCGATAAGGAGTTAATACTTACCGTGTACGGTATTGAAACTTGCACCATTGTGGTTCAGGGCATCCATATTGGGTTGCAACAGCACCTACCGTCTACGGTATTGAAACTTTAATTCTTTCATGACAATATCCTCCTTATATAAAGTTGCAACAGTTCTTACAGTTTACGGTATGCGCCGAAGGGTGCGAGACAGCAGAGGAGCAGAGCGACGATGAGGTCCGCACATCTCAAGTACCTGAACGAAGTGAGGGTAAAACGAAGGTGATAGTGCAACAGTACTTACCGTTTACGGTATTGAAACCCCATTAATCGATAACCTGCGATTAATGTTTCTAAATTAGTTGCAACAGTAATTACCGTTTACGGTATTGAAACATGTCCTCGATTAGCTCGTTAACGTAGCCAGTTAAGCCGTTGCAACAGTAATTACCGTTTACGGTATTGAAACTGTAATAGTCCGATTAAGTCCGGCCAGCTTCTTTTGTGTTGCAACAGTCCTTACCGTTTACGGTATTGAAACGCACCGTCGCTGTTGTAGTCAAAACAATTTCTAAGCTGTTGCAACAGTCTTACCGTCTACGGTATGCGCCGAAGGGTGCGAGACAGCAGAGGAGCCGAGCGACGATGAGGTCCGCACATCTCAAGTACCTGAACGAAGAGAAGGTAAAACCAAGGTGATGAGGAAATAGTACTTACCGTTTACGGTATTGAAACTACCCTGTGTTAAGTCTCTCAGTGAATTCTTCAATTTCATGTTGCAACAGTACTTACCGTTCACGGTATGCGCCGAAGGGTGCGAGACAGCAGAGGAGCAGAGCGACGATGAGGTCCGCACATCTCAAGTACCTGAGCAAAGTGAAGGTAAAACAAAAGTGATCAGGCAACAGTACTTACCATTCACGGTATGCGCCGAAGGGTGCGAGACAGCAGAGGAGCAGAGCGACGATGAGGCCCACACATCTCAAGTACCTGAACGAAGAGAAGGTAAAACCAAGGTGATGAGGAAATAGTGCTTACCGTTTACGGTATTGAAACCCTTGAGCAGCAGTCTCTGATTTGATGCCGACCATATAAGTTGCAACAGTCCTTACCGTTCACGGTATGCGCCAAAGGGTGTAATATAGTAGTTTTTCTATTTACAAAAAAACGAGTGAATCTTTTGATTCACTCGTTTTCTTTTATGTCTTAGTTTTTTTGAATTTGTATATATAGTGTTTTACCCTATACTAATGTTGTGGCCAATGAGCGATAATAATTGAACAAAGTAATAGACTGTTTTAGTTTTATATTGATAGGAGGGATGATATGTCATCTTTAGAAGTAGATTCTGCAGTAGCAGTATTAGTAGCAGTGCTTGATGCACTTGAAGAGTAATTTTAGCTTTATTTATTAAATTAATTATTACAAGGTGGTGATATTTTGAGTAAGTATAGAATTGGTTTAGAGAAGTAATTTTTATTACATTGTAAAGGTAGGTGATTATATGTCAGGTTTTATGGTGCCTCAAACAAAGCTTGGTAAGTGGTTGCAGGCCTTAGGGCTCGTTAAGTTTTAGCGTATTTTAGTAGATAATATATTTTATGTTTTATGTTGCATAATGTAACAATGGGTGTAGATTTTGATTTTGTTAGAAGAATATTAAAGGACCTAGTACATGGATGTGTAGCTAGGTCCTTCTGTTTGTAAGGGTGTTTTGTATATGTAGAGATTTTACTATAATCGTATATTTGGTAAATATTACATAGTTGGTGCGTGAACTAATGCAGTTTTATAGATAGTTTCTAGTTGATTTTTTAGTGGACTATCATCTGTAATGCGTACTGCACAACCAAGTTTTAATAGATGTCGTAAAATATCTAATTCTTGGAATGGTAGATAGCTAACTGAGATAGTAAATTCTTCATCAGTAATATCTTTAGCATGGATTGTATAGTTACTAAAGTAGTTAAAGCAGCGATCGACAGCATTGTTTGCGTCGTGTAAGGTAAATGTTACAGTTCGCTTTGTCTCATCTCTAAAGTTTGCATATACAGTTTCTATATCTGCTAGTCGTGGTATATCTATTGGTATGATGTTGGATACATTGTGTAGCGGATAGTCTAAGAAGGTATCCATTGTATGGTTATAAGCAATGAGCGTATAGCCGTTACTTCCTACAGAATACTCTATCCTGCAAGGGGATACTACTACGTTTTGTATTCTAATCCGTTTGTTACTTTGGATGGCTTGTAAACACTGAATAATTGTTTCCATTGATATTGGTGTATCATCTGCCATGGTTGGCATAGGTGTCCATGTTCCTGGTGGAAAGGTGTTTCTTACAGATTCTAATTCAGTAGATAATATATGGCACAGTTCTGGTGAAAGTAGCCAATTCGCACGTGAATCAGAAATAAGGTCTTTTAGGAACATTCTTTCAGCACCACTAAGAATAACGAGAGGTAAATCTGGAAGGATAGATTCAAGGTCATTAGTATCAGTTGCCTCAACTAATGCATCAGCTAATAGGTGCTCGTAATCGTCATTTCGTAAGGCCTTTTTATATACTGATGGCGTAAGTAGTCTACGTTGATTAATTAATTCTTCAATATCTTGTCTCGTATAGTTAAGACCATTAATCAGGTCTAATTGTAATTGATATTGTGTTGTAAAGGTAATCGCATTGATATCGTTTAGGACCGATGATACATAGGTACCATCGATGTCTTTATCTTTTTTAGCCTTATTATTGCTATTCTCTTTTTTGTGAATCGGCTGAAGGAACCGATTAATTTTCTTTCGTTTTTTATATCCTTCTGGTTCTATAAAGTTCATATCTAAAGAAGCATATAAATTACTGTAGAACCTCTCTTTTATGCTGGCTTTACTAGTATATGTAATGTATACATAAGGTAAATAGCTCCGTAAAAGTGGTAGTAATTGTAATGCATCAGGTACGCTTAGTTGTAACTCTATATACTCTTTTGTTGTTGAAAGTACCGTTAAAGAATCTCCGAAATGACGAGTGAATTGATCGTAAACTAATTCATAATTTTCTAAGGTTAAGAAGTGAATGATACAAGTATCTAATGTTTTTTCTTTTGCCACTACCTCGGGTACAACATCAGAGCTATTGTATTTAGTGACCTCTAAGGATTTGATACGATCAATACGGTTCCATTGGAGGCGGCCGTTATTGATGCTACATAGTATATTTTGTTTTCCCCATAATAGGTATATAAAGATACGGGACTAACGATTTCTTTAGGTTTGCCTGATTCGTAAAATGAGAGTCGCACTTTTTTGTGTCGATGCAAGGCATCAGCTAAAGGATAAAAAATATCGCCATCAATGACATTGTTAGGATTATTATCCTTGAAAGAGAAATATGTATTATTAAAGTCATAGTACTTGGATTCTTGCTGGTCCTTTAAGGAATAGTCATGTATGAGATACATGATTTTCTTGAGTAGAATGTGACCAGCAGCAGAGGTTATGGATACATTAGTATAGAAAAATACAGCCGTTGCTAATTCTTGTAACTGCTGTTTTGATAGTTCTTCAATAATAGTTGGTTTAATTGAATAGGTGTAGCCTTTTGTACGCTCAGTTTTTGCTATAATGCCTAAAATCTCTAATGTTTTTACTTGGCGTTGAATGTATTGTTGATCAATAAGGCTAGGTGGTTCTTGTTTTTTGTTTCGCTGTTTATATAGGCTTTCAACTAAATCAATATAGTGATCTAAGTATGGATCTTGGTTTAAATTGTTATATAAATCAGTAATCGTTACATCATCATTGGACCCAATATAAGAGAGGATGCATAACTGTACATAAATTTGCTCTGGAACGGCAGCATATAGTTCATACACATTATTGAGATAGTTGTAGCCATCTGTGAAATCATCTTTTGTTAAATGATGAATGGATGCTTTTCCTACTCGTTGCGTATAAATGTGGCGCATAATATCAAAATAATCAAGGCGCCGAATGACATCATCGTGTTGACTCTCTTTATACCACGAATCGTTGCTTTGCCTCTGTTATGATTTCCGAAGGTTAAGCTACGGATAAATTGGCGCATACTAGCTAAATCATTTAAATAATTAGTTGTTGTTGCCATAATTAATTCCCCTTTTATGTACACTCCCAACTGTACAAAATTATTCTTAATTATGAATATAACATGATACAATGTAAAATGTAAGGACAAATGTGAGACTAGGTCTTGATAGTATAGACGTGACCAAGTGTATGTAATCGATTAATGTAGGTTTGGTGGTAGTTATGGCAATTCATAATATATTTTTATCTTTTTGAGTAAAGTATCTAATACGAGTATAAAGCGGATTGTAAATGAAGATATGGACGATGCTATTCGTGATAGTATTGCTACAAATGAATCGGCGTTGAAATATATTCTATATCATACATGGCAGGATAAAAACTGAGAATACATCTTTTGATAAAATCTATTTACTATGTACCGATGGTGTTATGGAACATAAAGATGATAACCCATCTTCATATGATATCTTCCTTAATCAAATGTGCAAGTTTTATAATGTGATGGGGAAAAATAAACAGGATTTTATAGATTCCCTTCATCCTGTAGCATGTGGTATGGATTTAGATGATATTAGTCGTATCAAATCTAGTATTATTGAAATATCAAAGGCAATTCTTGATTTTAAAGAGACTTTCACCAATGAAAACGATGAGGTTCGTCTCTACATGGATATTACTGGTGGTCCACGTAATGCGGCGATGATTCCCTCGTTATTAGTCGAATGCTTGCATATCATGGCATTATCGTTGATGATGTGTATTACTCTGGATATAAAGTGATTGAGAATGGTACGGACCATTACAGTTCATAAAGTTCTAGATATTTATGAGCTCTTTGATATTATTGCGGGTTTGAAGAGTTTAAGCTATTTGGTAGTGCTAAAAATTAAATACTTATTTTAAGCGTACTGAGAATAGTGGAACGGATTCGGTTAATCCAACTACTACTGCTACCAAAGAATTACTCAAGGCTATGGATAGTTTTTCAGAAGCTATCAACATTTCAAGCCGTGGTGCTTTTGAAACATCTGTGGCACGATTGGATGATAGTTTGTCCTTGGTGAGTAATACAGTGAGTGATACAGACAAGGATAAGTCTTTTGATAAGAGCTCGTTAAGTTATTACATAAGCCTATTGAGCAATCTTACACTACACTGTTACAACATCATCATAACCATACATCTGATGAGCTAGCCTATATCGACTGGTGTTTAGATCATGATTATTTACAACAAGCACTGACGCTATTTTGTGAATATGTACCAGAATATGCAGTGGAAAAAGGCATTATAAAGTATGATCCTGTCGAGTTTAATTCATATTATGAAAGTCTACAACAAGATAAGGATAAAAGGGTTCTTCAGGCAGCTATAAAAGCATGGAACAGAGCGGGAAATAACATCAAGTTTAGTACATTTTATAACGTGGTAATGCCGGATCATGATAAAAATATAGCCGAAAAAGATGTGCGTTCCATGCCTATGCGTTTATTTAACTCAATTAATAGTGCTCGAATGCATAGTTTGGCGAACATAGTCAATATAAAAAAAGATGCAGTAGCTCCTAGTATAGATAAGGCTATTAGTAGCTACATTAAATCAGTTAGGAATAGAAAAAGGATATACGACTTAAAGAAAAAGACCCTCAAAATCAGAAGAATCGAATCCAGTTGATAGTAGAGGATGCAACGATTCAACTTAAAGAAACCTGTGAATCTTTATTAAATCAGCATGGGTTTAGTCTTTATGTACAAGATGAAAGATACAGTGATAACTATACATTACTAGAATACATTTCTTTTCTACATACGATTCTTGAAAGTGCAGAGCGTGTAGTATCCTTTAATGATATTTTAGAATCTTTGCGTAAAAATATAATCACTGAAGTGTTGAGTAAAGATGAATATAAAGCGTATATTACTTGTGATGTGAGTAATGGTTCAATTAAATTTAAGCAAACTAGTAGGTTAGCATATAATACGGTGTGTAATGGTATATTAGATCATTTAGTAGGTGTAGAAAACATAAGACCTATAAAAGTTTGATTATGCATCGAATACCGACACGAAGGATAGCTCCCTATCGGCTGCTGAACTATTAGTATCTCAACGAAAACCTTATCAAACGGGAGTTCCCTTATTTGATGTTTCGGTGTATATGTTCCTCATGTAGCATTAGACGATGTGGCTAAAACCATGAAATTTATTGAACAATACTTTGAGATAAAAAAGCTCGTAACGACAGCAATCATGCGAATAAAGAAGCATTATGCAAATATACTACCTCCCAAGAACTACGTCATGAGATGCGTAAGTGTATTAGTATAGCGCGTGAGTTAAGTAACAAGTAGAATAGGAGAGTTAAGTAACAAGTAGAATATAATGTTAAAAGGCTATAGATAAAATCTATAGCCTTTTAACATGGTCTCGTTATTCCTGATTGTAAGGATGGATATATTTACGAATATCACGAATATCGTTAAGACACTGAGTTAATTCTCTTTTAATATCTTCACTTTTAATAAACTGTCCCCGTTTTTCTTCCCGTGCATGAGCTGTATCATTACGACTTCCTTTTAACGTTCTATATAGATTTAATATACGGGCTACTTGTGCTATTTTTCAGGCTGATTTTTAATGCTGGATGAAGTGCTAGCCCATCTATACCATAAAGCTGATTTGGGAATCTATCTATTGGATATTGATATACAACACAGTTAGCAAATAAATAACGATATATAAGATCATTATTCTGATTGGTAAAGATTGAAATAAATGCATCTCGTACTTTGAAGAGCTTATTTGTGTTGTTAAGGGTAATTTCATATTGATCGTTAACTGTTACAACATCATCTGGCAATTCTTTAATTTCTTTTATTTGATGGAGAAGTTCATCTATAAGATATCTTCTAATCTCTTTATCGAAATCATTTATACCCATAATAGACTTTGTACTTATACCTACATTACTGATTAGTCGTAATAATTTGCTAGGTACATTAATGTTATTATGGGTGAAAGTTTTGTATTTTACATAATCATAAGTTTCTTTATCAGCCTCGTTTGAGATGATTTTATTCAAATCATCTATTAGCTGATTTTCATACTCAGGATACTTTGTATCTTCTCTTGTAATATTTGTTGTAATATTATTTTTCTTGTTTTGTTTGGACTGCTGGATAATTCGTTTAGACTCTTTTGAAAACTCATTGCTTAAGTATTTTGATAATAAACTTTTGATCTTGTTGTTAATTCTAATGGCTATGGTATTAACAATTTCTATTATCTTGGCAGTATGCTCATTAATCGTATTAAAACTCTCCATAGAAGCACTTAGTTCATTATCTGAAGTTGTAGGAAATGTACTTTCATCTAATATAATCATTTTAGAGTCTAAAATTGCACGAGGTACAAACTCAACAAACAATGCCAATGCCTGTTGTAGATATCCATTGGCGAGACACCAATCAATATAAGCTAAATCATCTTCTTTGTTATGGAGAACCGTTTTATAGTTGTTTTGAATCTTGTTGCTCATTAATTTAAGGGCTTCAATTTCAAAGTTTTATGACCTTCTAATGCATCTATAGTAGTCTCTTTTTTTGCTGTTTCAATATCTGTTAAGACTGTATGAATATCCTCCATAGAGGTCTGGAACATACCACGGCTAGACAGGCGAACGGCCTCTGAAAAATCGCCCATACTAGCAATTAGCTTTTTAATCTGAACATCTGGATTCTCTAATGTATTTACATAGTTTGTTAGTGTATCAACACTACCAAATTGGTTGAACTCTGCAAAGCCTGTAATCATATCGTAAATATTATAGATGGAGGTCCCTTCATATACTCGAACAATGCTGTTATTATTAGCATTTACGTTGGCATATAAAATAGATCCAATTTGAATACCTTGAAACGCAACAAGGCGAATAATGGCTATCATTAACATAATAGCTGTTCGCGGACCGCCAGATAAATCTACATGTAAGATAACCTTGTCGTCAGAAGGTTTTCATTATAATATTCCATGATAGCTTGGGACATATCGATGATGCTGTCCTTTAGATTATCAATATAGTCAATATCACCACAATGTATATAATTAATTGTCCCAGTTTCCCACGGAATAGGTATCTTATTTTCTTTAATATAAGCACACATCTGATCTTCAAATACACTAAGACTTGATATGTTAGATTCTTTAAAGGTATTTTCCATTTCTGGTGATTTAAAAAAGAATAGCTTATCTAATTTGAATTGGGAGCACCCGTTTCTCTTAGTATGTAACAGATACTTTAAGGCGGATTCATTAGTTTGAAGGATACGATCAAAAGGTGCTATTTCGCTTAGATTAACTACTGTTTTTCAAGCTTTTTCGGATTATATGGATTATTTTTCGTATATAAAGTACTGAGGAATGTTAGATAAATGTGATGTTCCATAATAGTGCTCCTGATAAATTGAGATTTAAAAATGAAGCTTTTATGAATACTATACCAAAATTTATAAGAATTACATAGAGGAGGGTTTCTTGTAAAAACTGGTATACATAAAAAGTGAATCTTAAGATCCACTTTTTCTCTTAGTTTTCTTGAATAGGGGCACCTGAGTTTCCGTTTTATAATAATCTTGTAGCCGATACGAGAAATCTTTTGAAGCATAATACTAAAGGTTCGTCCTAGTTTTTATGAATTCATAGGTTAATCAAATTGGATTATACTTTAGATAGTTAATGTAGGTTTATATAACAAGGAGGAATTAATATGTTACCTTTATTTGCAGCAGCAGCGGCAGTGTCCGCATGGGAAGGCTTTGCAGCCGGAGTATCCTTAGGTGTAGCAGTATATAAAGCAACAAAGTCGTAAGACCCATTGTTGTGTACAATATGAGAAAGGTTGGTGAAACTATGTATCCATTTGCAGGATTTGCTGTAGGCTTAGCCCTTTGTGCATTATTAAAAGATGAATAGTATTAGGAGGTGTTTGTATGGCACTATTTGTAGACTTTGGGTTAGTTCATGTGTGTGTTGAGGCGTAATTTTGGATATTATAATTGAATTTTATATTAGTTAGACCTATTTGTATGATGTCATATGAATAGGTCTTTTTATGTAACATATAATAAATCGTTCTCCCCGTGTTAAAACTGATCAAAAAACAATACATATAGATGCTACCTAGGTTTGTCTAAAAATAGGTTAAAAAGAAAATGATGACGAATATTGACGTAAAAATTAGAAACCCTTATAATAACTGTATTCTTAGAAAAATCATTTACCATCAGTATTTACCTATGCTCATCGGCATTTCTGATCAAATGGGAGCCCAAACTGACCGTTTACGGTATGAGGTTTGCCAAAACCTAATTATAAGCCCCATGAATACTGGTCTTCTAAGGTATACTGTTGCAACAGCACCTACCGTTCACGGTATTGAAACTCTTGAACGATTTCAATAGCAGCGTCACGAGTGTCAGACATAGTTGCAACAGTCCTTACCGTTCACGGTATTGAAACTCATAAGACTCAAACTCGGACCATTGGAATTCATCAGCAGTTGCAACAGTACTTACCGTTCACGGTATGCGCCGCAGAGTGTGAGGCAGCAGAGGAGCAGTGCGACGATGAGGCCCACACATTGCTTACCTGAACGAAGAGAAGGTAAAACAAATGTGATTGGATTACCGTCGTATAATTTTATATTTTATATAAAAAGAGTGAATCGTTGGATTCACTCTTTTTTGCGTCTTAGTTTTCTTGAATAGGGCCACCTGAGTTTTCGTTTTATAATAATCTTGTAGCCCAGAAGGAACTACTTTGAATAATGGAGCTGCTGGATCGCCTTAGTTTTTATGAATTTGGTGGTTTTCTTAATAGGGTTATACTATGAATAGTTAATTTTGATTATATGTATTAGGAGGTAATGGATGACTCGTAGAATTGGATTTTTAAAATTGTAATTATTAAAGTGTTTGTGTTATGTATATGTGTTTTAGGAGGAATTAATATGTTACCTTTATTTGCCGCAGCAGTGGCAGTGTCCGCATGGGAAGGCTTTGCAGCCGGAGTATCCTTAGGTGCAGCAGTATATAAAGCAACAAAGTCGTAAGACCCATTGTTGTGTACAATATGAGAAAGGTTGGTGAAACTATGTATCCATTTGTAGGATTTGCAGTAGGATTAATGGTTGGTAAAATATTTGAGAAGTAATATAAGGCGGTATGGTATGGAATATTTGTTACAGTATAAATTGGCAAGAAATCGGAGCTGTAATTTTTAGTGTTGTATTGAATTGGTAGTAATGAGGTGAAAATATGGATGAACTATTAGATCTAGTAATAGAAGTAGCTGTTGATGTGGCGGTAGATTTTGTGTTAGATGAATTGTTTGATTAGTTAAAGGATGTAGAGTTTGTGTCAACTCGTTGTTATTGTATATAGTCTGATCGTATCTTGAGGATTAATGGTAAGAGTAATAATGGAATTAAATCGTATATAGACCTATTCGTATGATGTCATATGGATAGGTCTTTTTTATATAATATATAGTCTAAATCATTTTCTAAGATATTAAAAGAAGACTGACATCCGATAAACATAGATAGTATCTGTATTTCTATAAAAATAAGCTAAAAAGAAAACGATGAAGAAGATTGACGTAAAATTAAGAAACTCTTATAATAACTGTATTCTTAGAAAAATCATTTACCACCAGTATTTACCTATGCTCATCGGCATTCTTGATCCACTGGGAGCCCAAACTGACCGTTTACGGTGTGAGGTTTGCCAAAACCTAATTTTAAGCCCCATGAATACTGGTCTTCTAAGACCCGCTGTTGCAACAGTCCTTACCGTTCACGGTATTGAAACTCTGTACAAGTTTAACCCAAGATGAAATGCCATTGCCTCAGTTGCAACAGTCCTTACCGTTCACGGTATTGGAACTCTGCAGTCATCCAGTCATAGTAGTGTACATCATATTGGAAGGTTGCAACAGAGCTTACCATTTACGGTATCGAAACTCCATCCAAGGTCTAACAGTAACTCCGGAAGCTTTTGTTAGTTGCAATAGTACTTACCGTTTATGGTATGCGCCGCAGGGTGTGAGGCAGCAGAGCGACGATGAGGCCCACACATCTTAAATAGCTGAGTAAAGCGAAGGTAAAATAAAGGTGATTTGGTGATAGTACCTACCGTTTATGGTATTGAAACGCACTTGCCGACAAGGAAATTGGTACATATCGATCTTCTTCGTTGCAACAGTCCCTACCGTTCACGGTATGCGCCGAAGGGGGCGAGGCAGCAGAGCGACGATGAGGTCCGCACATCTCAAGTACCTGAGTAAAGCGAAGGTAAAACAAATGTGATCAGGTAACAGCACCTGCTGTTTACAGTATGCGGAGTAGAGTGTGAGATTGTAGAATAGAGGCAATGTGCTGATTTTTTATCTGAACTATTTGAACGAAATTAGAAAGACTTGTAGCTAGAATTCTATATGTCTTAGCAAAAAAGAGTGAATCTTTAGATTCACTCTTTTTTGCATCCTAGTTTTCTTGAATAGGGGCACCTGAGTTTCCGTTTTATAATAATCTTGTAGCCGATACGAAACATCTTTTGAAGCATAATACTAAAGGTTCGTCCTAGTTTTTATGAATTAATAGGTTGATCGAATTGGATTATACTTTAGATAGTTAATGTAGATTAATATAATATGGAGGTAATATGCGTAGTAAAATTGGATGGTTAGATTTGTAATCGTAGTTGTATTATTTTATTTCATTTTAGATTTTAGTATAGGAGGAATTAATATGTTACCTTTATTTGCAGCAGCAGCGGCAGTGTCCGCATGGGAAGGCTTTGCAGCCGGAGTATCCTTAGGTGTAGCAGTATATAAAGCAACAAAGTCGTAAGACCCATTGTTGTGTACAATATGAGAAAGGTTGGTGAAACTATGTATCCATTTGCAGGATTTGCTGTAGGCTTAGCCCTTTGTGCGTTATTAAAAGATGAATAGTAGTAGGAGGTGTTTGTATGGCACTATTTGTAGACTTTGGTTTAGTTCATGTATGTGTTGAGGCGTAATTTTGGGTACTGTAATTGAATTTTATATGAGTTAGACCTATTTGTATGATGTCATATGAATAGGTCTTTTTTATATGTAACATATAATAAATCGTTTTCCCAGTGTTAAAAAAAAAAACTGATCAAAAAAATACATATAGATGCTATCTAGGTTTTGCTAAAAATAGGTTAAAAAGAAAACGATGATGAATATTGACGTAAAAATTAGAAAACCTTATAATAACTGTATTCTTAGAAAAATCATTTACCACCAGTATTTACCTATGCTCATCGGCATTTATGATCAAATGGGAGCCCAAACTGACCGTTTACGGTGTGAGGCTTGCCAAAATCTAATTTTAAGCCCTATGAATACTGGCCCTCTAAGACCCGCTGTTGCAACAGTCCTTACCGTTTACGGTATTGAAACTTTTCAGCAGTCTCAATAACTGCCATATCAGTGGAATGTTGCAATAGTGCTTACCGTTTACGGTATTGAAACGAAACAACAACCTCACCTTCTTTTAATAGACCTTTGTCAAGTTGCAACAGTCCTTACCGTTCACGGTATTGAAACAGTTTTTTCAATGCAATATCTTTCAAGTCATCTTGAGATGTTGCAACAGTTCTTACCGTTCACGGTATTGAAACGATTTGAACTTCACTTCAACTTTATAAGTTTTAGCGTTGCAACAGTCCTTACCGTTCATGGTATGCGCCGAAGATCTCTAGCGATTTCTTGATTGAACAATGTTAATAAAACAAAATAACACTAACTAAAAGAAGAACTGTGTTCTTGTATATATACAAGAACACAGTTCTTTTTTCGTAGTTTTTTTGATTATTTAATTTTGGGATCTATTCATATAATAGGTTTATTCATTTATTGATTTTATATGAGTTGTTATATGAACTAGATATATGCTTATGCATGATAGATTTACACAATTAGCATTAGTGTGTTTGTTAGTTATAAGTAGGATATGAATTTATTGTTATCAATTAGATGAGGTATTGATGCAATATTTAATTTCTTATGATGTTTCAGATATGAAAATTAGAAATAAGGTAGTTAAATACGTGGCGTCTTTTAACGCAATAATACTAGATGTTGTTTTAATTGCCAGGTGTATTGCTTGCTAAATGATAATCATACGTTGTGAGTGATTGACGGAATATATGCACTGGCATATAATTGATATAATAATTCATGAAAAATTCATAATTAAAAGTGTGTTTATGAATATGTGAGGTGGAATATGGGGGATTATTTGAAACCGGAGTTAGAGCATCCTTGTATGGAGAAAAAGGCTGCTCGCTTGATGGATGAGTTTGTAGGGTATCATTTAACATCGAGCCAACAGAAATTAGTGGCTGCGCTTGAAGATTTTTTACACAATGATTCAGAGCATGTGTTTATTTTAAAAGGGTATGTTGGAACAGGGAAAGAGCTTATTTTACAAGGTGTTGTGAGGTATCTTAATACAATTCATCGCTCTTTGAGTCTTTCAGCACCTACTGCTAAGGCCGGTTTTTGGCTAGATAAAATAGTGGGGAATAATAAAACTAGAATATATTCTACGATACATTCCATGATTTATCGTTTTGATGAAAAGAAAGAATCTCTAAATAATAATCCATTAAATAAATCACGTTGTGTTTTTCGTTTAAGAAATAACGATGATTCTTTGGATCATGTATATTTAATTAGTGAAAGTTCGATCTTATCAGATGTTAAGCCTAATGGAGATTATCTTCAGTATGGTAGTGGAAAGTTACTTAAGGATTTAATGAAATATATTCATCCTAATAATGCACTATGTAATAGAAAAGTTATTTTTATTGGTGATGATACACAATTACCACCGGTAACATTGAAAGAATCTCCTGCACTTACAGAGAATTATTTTAAATATTTATATGGCGAAAATTTTTCCGCTAGAGTATTCCAATTGACAGATGTTGTTGTTTCTCAATTGAAGAATTTAATCGTAAAAAATGCTATACAGATTCGTCAGGGCTTAGATCATAATAGATATACTCGATTGACATTTGAAAATGACACATCTACTATGATTCCGCTCGAAGAGGAACAGCTTGTTGAGACATACTTAGATGTTTTATTAAAGCTGAAGGTGATAAACCAATCATACTTGTTTCTACAAATGAGCTTTCCAAGCAGTATAATGAACTGATTCGTAGATCCTTATTCCCTAATAAAACTACAGTTCAGCCTGGAGACTGGATTATGTTTACTGAAAATAGAACGATTGATCATCATCGAGTATTTAATGGTGGATTTGCTAAGATTTTAAATGTAATGGACTGTGAAAATATTCGGGAAAAAGTTATAGATGGTTATAGAAATCTAAGGTTTAGACATGTAGAACTTGAGTTTATTAATGAGCAGGGTGAGAAGGTAATAGCTGAATGCTCTTTACTTGAAGATATATTGGATGCTTCTGGTTCTAAAAAAACTAATGAAGACTGGATCGAGTATTTGATAAATAATCCGATGTATACTGATGCTATATATGCTCAATACGGTTACTCAACAACAGTTCATAAAGCACAGGGTGGCTACATGGAGTACAGTATTCTTAGATACTGATTTTTATCAGAATAGAAAAACTAGATTAGGATTTACCTGGTTATATACAGGAATTACACGCGCTAGAGAAAGATTATATTATCTTAATTGGTCAGATATAGGGCCTAATTTAGCAGGCAGGATACCATCACTTTCACCAAAGAAATCCGCTGAGGTTGAAGAACTGTTACCATCTAAAGACTCTTTGGTTGAAAAGATGAGACACAAACCTCGTCAGATAATATGTTGCAACAAGTTGCATATCCCGCTGAATACCAGGAATTTTACAAAATCTTGCACAAGAAATTACTGCCATATTAGGTGAGTTAGATATTACGATTAAAAGATAGAACATAAGTATTATCGTGTTCGCTATACTTTTACTCGTGGCAATAGTATTGCTACAGTAGATGCTGTTTATAATAAGAAAAAGAAATCTCCTCCATACAGCCACTCAGAAAAAAAGGTGACGATGACGATTTTGTTAATGAAGTTGAGCATATAATGAATGCTTGGATTGATTAGAGCTGTTTTGAAAGTAAGATTAAACAATTAACTATAATCATAGGGCAGTGATTATTGTATATGATAGTGAAAGAGATGGTATGTAAATGGAACGACAAGAATCTATAACGAGTGGTGCTGTATTTGAGTTGCGCCGAGAAGGTAAGGTTGATCAAGCGTATGCAATGGCTAAGCAATTAATGAAAAATCCTAATCATAGCGTATGGGATAAACGTGCATATGCTTGGTGTTTAATTGATCTAATTAAACGTGCTAATAGCGGAGATAAACCTGTTGAGGGTGAACAATATCGTAATGAATTAAAGCAATTAAACATTCCTGAAACAGAGGACGTTCTTTTTAAGCAAGCTCAATATACTTTAGCTTTATCTGGACCTGTAGCAAAAGAGTTAGGGGTTATTAAATCACTCCGAGAAAAGGGAGAGCATCAAACTGCTTTAGAAAAGGTTAAAGCCTTATATGTACAATGTCCGAAAATGATTCTGTAAAACTGCTTATGGCTGGTGTATCTACAAACTTTTACAGACAGAAGTAAAAGTAAAAGACGTTAACTTTAAGCGTATTCAAGAGTATTTAGATGATATATTCTCGTTAGGCCTCCATAATAATATCGGTTTTATGCGATATGTTTGGGGAACTTTACTAGGTATTAAAACGATTGAAACTCAAATTCATCTGTATCAGTATGCATTGCAGTTAGACTTTTCTACTTTTGAAAAGAAGATTATAAAGTTAAGAAATATACTGGTAAAGATGGTTTAGTTCATGATTGGCCCTCTCTTGTTATTCGGATATTAAAAAAATCATTAGATAGCCTCAATACAAAAGTTGATAAAGAAGACATTATTAGTATTCGTGATTTAGCTGTAGAACATATGGCTCGACTAGAAGAAGATACTATCTTTTTAAAATGGTCCATTGCAAAGGCTAATTTAATGGTTCATGAATTCGATAAAGCGCAGGTATTAATTGCAGATCTTTACAGGCAAAACCCAATGAATTCGGCTTTGGAATGGATTGGCCAAAACGGCTAGAAATAATCAGGCCTTTGCTTTAGCTTGTTACTGTAAATCGTTATTGTGTAAAAGTGATTTGAAGTTTAATGGTGAAGCAAAAGCTGGTGTTATTCAATCATTAGTGGAGTTGAAACAATACAGTGAAGCAAGTGCTGAGCTTTATGAATTAGTTGATTTTAAAACTAATAATGATCAAAAAATTAGTCAACAATTAAATAGCTACCTTCGCGCAGAGTGGTATAATCCTGATGCGAAGAAGCTTTCAAAGGATTTTTATAAAGAACATAGTAAAGCTGCTGTAGAATTTTTATGTCAGTCCTTACCTGAAGCTATAGGGGTTGTAAATTATGTTGCTAAAGATCAACATAAAGCATTCATTGTTTTAGATGGGGATATATTAGTAAACTATCAATATGACGGACAAAACCCTTTACATGAAATGGATGTTGTATCCGTTAGTTATACGGAATATAAAAACCGAGATGGTGAGATGCGATTGAAAGTTGCTTCATGCCGTAAAATAGATCAAGAAGCTCCCGCATCACTTGTTAAGACCTTTAACGAAACTATTAAAGTTATACAATCTGGATTAGCCTTCACAAAAAATGGCAATATACTCATAGAAAATAAACTTGTTCAACAATCTAATTTAGAGAGTGATGATATTGTTGAAGGCATTGCTGTTCGTTCCTTTAATAAGAAAAAGAACTGTTGGGGTTGGAAAGCAATATCTATTTTATCTGTTGATAGTAGCTATCGTACAATTCTATAAATTCATTTATAGTTACTGTACATAAAATTTTGAATTTGTAGCCTTATATTTCATAGTTAATAAAAGGTGATCTTTCGATTACTTTTGCATCCTAGTTTCTTGAATAGGGTACCTGAATTTTTCGTTTTATAATAATCTTGTAGCCGATACGAAAAATCTTTTGAAGCGTAATACTAAAGGTTCGTCCTAGTTTTTATGAATTCATAGGTTAGTTGAATTGGTTTATACTTTAGATAGTTAATGTAGATTAATATAATACGGAGGTAATATGCGTAGTAAAATTGGATGGTTAGATTTGTAATTGTAGTTGTATTATATTGCTTTAATTTGAGATTTTAATATGGAGGAATTAATATGTTACCTTTATTTGCAGCAGCAGCGGCAGTGTCCATGGGAAGGCTTTGCAGCCAGGAGTATCCTTAGGTGTAGCAGAATATAAAACAACAAAGTCGTAAAGACCCATTGTTGTGTACAATATGAGAAAGGTTGGTGAAACTATGTATCCATTTGCAGGATTTGCTGTAGGCTTATCCCTTTGTGCATTATTAAAGAGATGAATAGTAGTAGAAGGTGTTTGTATGGCACTATTTGTAGACTTTGGTTTAGTTCATGTGTGTGTTGAGGTGTAATTTTGGGTATTGTAATTGAATTTTATATTAGTTAGACCTATTTGTATGATGTCATATGAATAGGTCTTTTTTCATGTAATATATAACAAATCGTTTTCCCAGTGTTAAAACGATAAAAAACAATACATATAGATACTATCTAAGTTTTTGCTAAAATAGGTTAAAAAGAAAATGATGACGAATATTGACGTAAAAATTAGAAACCCTTATAATAACTGTATTCTTAGAAAAATCATTTACCACCAGTATTTACCTATGCTCATCGGCATTTCGATTCATTGGGAGCCCAAACTGACCGTTTACGGTGTAGGTTTGCCAAAACCTAATTTTAAGCCCCATGAATGCTGGCCCTCTAAGACCCACTATTGCAACAGTCCTTACCGTTTACGGATTGAGAACGCGAGTTCCTTACCCCAGCGATTGATAACTTTACGGGTTGCAACAGTACTTACCGTTCACGGTATTGAAACTTTCCTCCTTAAACTAATAACTATATCATATCACCTTAATGTTGCAACAGTACTTACCGTTCACGGTATGCGCCGCAGAGTGTGAGGCAGCAGAGGAGCAAAGCGACGATGAGGCCACATTTGCAAGTGCCTGAATGAAGTGAAGGCAAAACAAAGGTGATTTGGCAATAGTCTTTACCGTTTATGGCATTGAAACTTGCCATAGATACCGATGTCAGTGATGATGTATTTTTCCGTTGCAACAGTACCTACCGTTTACGGTATGCGCAGAAGGGTGCGAGGCAGCAGAGGAGCAGAGCGATGATGAGGCCCGCACATCTCAAGTACCTGAGTAAAGCGAAGGTAAAACAAAGGTGATTGGATTACCGTCGTATAATTTTATATATAAAAAAGTGAATCGTTGGTTCACTCTTTTTGCGTCTTAGTTTTCTTGAATAGGGCCACTTGAGTTTTTATTTTATAATAATCTTGTAGCCTAGAAGGAACTACTTTGAATAATGGAGCTGCTGGATTGCCTTAGTTTTTATGAATTGGTGGTTTTCTTAATAGGGTTATACTATGAATAGTTAATTTTGATTATATGTATTAGGAGGTAATGGATGACTCGTAGAATTGGATTTTAAAATTGTAATTATTAAAGTGTTTGTGTTATGTATATATGTTTTAGGAGGAATTAATATGTTACCTTTATTTGCCGCAGTAGCGGCAGTGTCCGCATGGGAAGGCTTTGCAGCCGGAGTATCCTTAGGTGCAGCAGTATATAAAGCAACAAAGTCGTAAGACCCATTGTTGTGTACAATATGAGAAAGGTTGGTGAAACTATGTATCCATTTGTAGGATTTGCAGTAGGTTATTAATGGTTGGTAAAATATTTGAGAAGTAATATAAGGCGGTATGGTATGAAATATTTGTTACAGTATAAATTGGCAAGAAATCGGAGCTGTAATTTTTAGTGTTGTATTGAATTGATAGTAATGAGGTGAAAATATGGATGAACTATTAGATCTAGTAATAGAAGTAGCTGTTGATGTGGCGGTAGATTTTGTGTTAGATGAATTGTTTGATTAGTTAAAGGATGTAGAGTTTGTGTCAACTCGTTGTTATTGTATATAGTCTGATCGTATCTTGAGGATTAATGGTAAGAGTAATAATGGAATTAAATCGTATATAGACCTATTCGTATGATGTCATATGGATAGGTCTTTTTTATATAATATATAGTCTAAATCATTTTCTAAGATATTAAAAGAAGACTGACATCCGATAAACATAGATGATATGTATTTCTATAAAATAAGCTAAAAAGAAAACGATGAAGAAGATTGACGTAAAATTAAGAAACTCTTATAATAACTGTATTCTTAGAAAAATCATTTACCACCAGTATTTACCTATGCTCATCGGCATTCTTGATCCACTGGGAGCCCAAACTGACCGTTTACGGTATGCGCCAAAGGGTGCGAGGCAGCAGAGGAGCAAAGCGACGATGAGGTCTACATATCAAGTGCCTGAACGAAGAGAAAGGTAAAAGGTAATCATGGCAATAGCACCTACCGTTTACGATATGGAAACTTTTGCTCTTTAAGCAGCGCTTTTTCACTGTCATTTTGGTTGCAACAGTACTTATGATTTGTGATATACTTCGTAGAGTATGAGACTACAGAATAGTGGCAATGTGCTGATTTTTATCTGAACTATTTGAATGAAATTAGAAAGACTTGTATCTTCAATTCTATATGTCTTAGCAAAAGAGTGAATCTTTAGATTCACTCTTTTTTGCATCCTAGTTTCTTGAATAGGGGGACATCAGTTTTCGTTTTATAATAATCTTGTAGCCAATACGAAAAATCTTTTGAAGCGTAATACTAAAGGTTCGTCCTAGTTTTTATGAATTCATAGGTTAATCGAATTGGATTATACTTTAGATAGTTAATGTAGATTTATATAATATGGAGGTAATATGCGTAGTAAAATTGGATGGTTAGATTTGTAATTGTAGTTATATTATTTTATTTCATTGTAGATTTTAGTATGGGAGGAATTAATATGTTACCTTTATTTGCAGCAGCAGCGGCAGTGTCCGCATGGGAAGGCTTTGCAGCCAGGTATCCTTAGGTGTAGCAGTATATAAAGCAACAAAGTCGTAAAGACCATTGTTGTGTACAATATGAGAAAGGTTGGTGAAACTATGTATCCATTTGCAGGATTTGCTGTGGCTTAGCCCTTTGTGCATTATTAAAGATGAATAGTATTAGGAGGTGTTTGTATGGCACTATTTGTAGACTTTGGGTTAGTTCATGTGTGTGTTGAGGCGTAATTTTGGATATTATAATTGAATTTTATATTAGTTAGACCTATTTGTATGTCATATGAATAGGTCTTTTTTATGTAACATATAATAAATCGTTCTCCCCGTGTTAAAACTGATCAAAAAACAATACATATAGATGCTACCTAGGTTTGTCTAAAAATAGGTTAAAAGAAAATGATGACGAATATTGACGTAAAATTAGAAACCCTTATAATAACTGTATTCTTAGAAAAATCATTTACCATCAGTATTTACCTATGCTCATCGGCATTTCTGATCAAATGGGAGCTCAAACTGATCGTTTACGGTGTGAGGTTTGCCAAAACCTAATTTTAAGCCCCATGGATACTGGCCCTCTAAGACCCGCTGTTGCAACAGTCCTTACCGTTTACGGTATTGAAACTCAACAACAGATACCACTAACTCTTGAATTGTTTGTGGTTGCAACAGCACCTACCGTTCACGGTATTGAAACATTTCCAGAATAGGCCAGATGTCTACTCGCATGTAACATGTTGCAACAGTCCTTATCGTTCACGGTATGCGCCGAAAGGTGCGTGACAGCAGAGGAGCAGAGCGACGATGAGGTCCGTACATCTCAAGTGCCTGAACGAAGAGAAGGTAAAACAAAGGTGATCGGCAATAGTACCTACCGTTTACGGTATTGAAACTCTTCAAATTTGCCGAAATAAATGGCATATTTTTCAATGCCGTTGCAACAGTCCTTACCGTTCACGGTATGCGCCGAAGGTGCGAGACAGCAGAGGAGCAAAGCGACGATGAGGTCCGTACATCTCAAAGTGCCTGAGCAAAGCGAAAGGTAAAACAAAGGTGATAAGGCAACAGTACCTACCGTTTACGGTATTGGAAACTTTGTGTATTGAGGTTCAGGGCAACCAAACTCGTCGAAGTTACAACAGTGAATACCGTTCACGGTATGCGTCGAGGGGGCGAGACAGCAGAGGAGCAAAGCGACGATGAGGTCCACACATTGCAAGTACCTGAACGAAGTGAAGGTAAAACGAAAGTGATCGAGCAACAGTCCTTACCGTTTGCGGTATTGAAACAGAATACTGACAGCATAAGCTGCCCAGCATAGTAAAAGTTGCAACAGCACCTACCGTTCACGGTATGCGCCGTAGAGTGCGAGACAGTAGAGGAGCAGAGCGGCGATGAGGTCCGCACATCTCTTACCTGAGCAAAGCGAAGGCAAAACGAAAGTGATCAGGCAACAGTGCCTACCGTTCATGGTATGCGCCGAAGATGTCCGCACTTCTCTTGCCTGAACGAAGTGAAGGCAAAACAAAGGTGATTAAGCAACAGCACCTACCGTTTACGGTATTGAAACAGCAATACAGTCCTTAGACAAATCAATTTATAGTGTTGCAACAGCACCTACCGTTTACGGTATTGAAACGCACAACGAAGCAGCGAAGATTTATTCGTCATCACCGTTGCAACAGTGCTTACCGTTCACGGTATTGAAACTATTATTTAGAAAGCACTAAGAAAGACTTAGTACTTCCGTTGTAACAGCACCTACCGTTTACGGTATGCGCCAAAGATGTCCGCACTTCTCTTGCCTGAACGAAGTGAAGGCAAAACAAAGTGATTAAGTAAGAGTGCTTACTGTTTATGGTATTGAAACTTTTTGACGAATAAGTCTAATGCCAGAATATTAATCCGGTTGTAACAGTACCTACCGTTTACGGTATTGAAACGAAGCTTATGCTTCCCGAACAAGAATTTCATCGGGGTTGCAACAGTCCTTACCGTTTACGGAATGCGCCGAAGGGTGCGAGACAGCAGAGGAGCAAAGCGACGATGAGGTCCGCACATCTCAAGTACCTAAACGAAGTGAGGGTAAAACAAAGATGATAAAGAGTTAATACTTACCGTTTACGGTATTGAAACTTTGATAACTCGTTGTCTAAAATGATAATGTCTGCCGGTTGCAATAGTCCTTACCGTTCACGGTATTGAAACCAGCTACATGTGGCTGATCATCGAAGAAATTGTCTACCGTTGCAACAGTCCTTACCATTCACGGTATTGAAACATGTTTACAATCGCCCCTGTTTCCAGGTTTTCGGCGGGTTGCAACCGTGCTTACCGTTTACGGTATTGAAACAACACTTTATTTTCCCAGCGTATTCCATCGCTAGGACGATTTAAGGTTACAACAGTCCTTATCGTTTACGGTATGCGCCGTAGAGTGCGAGACAGCAGAGGAGCAGAGCGACGATGAGGTCCGCACATCTCAAGTGCCTGAACGAAGTGAAGGCAAAACAAAGGTGATTAAGCAACAGTGCTTACTGTTTATGGTATTGAAACTTCTTGCAGTCTGTTAACGTCATGTTAATAACATCGATAAGTTGCAACAGTCCTTACTGTTCACGGTATGCGCCGAAGGGTGCGAGACAGCAGAGGCGCAGAGCGACGATGAGGTCCGCACATCTCAAGTACATAAACGAAGTGAGGGTAAAACAAAGATGATAAAGAGTTAATACTTACCGTTTACGGTATTGAAACTTAATCCCATATTCTTGAGTATAGCGACCTAAAGTTAGCAAGTTGCTACACTACCTACTGCTTGCGACATGCACATCTCAAGTGCCTGAGCAGCGAAGGTAAAACAAAAGTGATAAGGAAGTCTTTTGTTGCAATAGTATCTACCGTTTACGGTATTGAAACTTCCCAGTACTGCCATAACCGCCAGCACCACGTTCTGTGTTGCAACAGCACCTACCGTTTATGGTATTCGCCGAAGGGTGCGAGACAGCAGAGGCGCAGAGCGACGATGAGGTCCGCACTTCTCTTACCTGAACGAACTGTAGATAAAATAGTTTTATAACCACATAACCTAAAAGAACTGTATTTTTGTGTATATCACAAAGATACAGTTCTTTTTTGATTCCTAGTTTTTCTGATTAGTTCACTTTCTGTATAGTTCGTATAATGAACTCAACAAGTTTGATGGATCGTTTATAGGAGGTAGTATATGACAATGTTGTTGTTAGCTTTATTAGTTTGGTTTGTATTACCATCACGGCATGACTATTAAGGAGGGTATAATGGAAAATTTTCAACAAGAATTGAAATCTATGTTGTCCTTGTCAAGGCGTATGAATCGTCGGTCGTATTTTATGAATTTATTAATGATCTTTGGTATTGGCTATATTGGTGGTGTCTGTATTAGTCTTGCGTATGTGTCAAAACTTTTCTGGTTATTAGGTTGGTTAATCATAGGTTATTCTGTTATCCGTGAATTAGCGATTGCATCGAGTCGTATTCATGATTTAAACGGGCCCACTTATTTGGCTATTATTTACATTGCGGCGGCCATCATAGCATTGTTTGTGCCAACGCTAGCTAAGGTTATGCTTTTAGTAAAAGTCGGTTTAATTCTGATGCCAGGAAATAAGGATGTTAACACCTATGGTGAAAGACCAGCATCTATGATTGTTGTTTAACAAAGGAGAGTTTAATATGACTGGATTTGTAGCTATGTTTTATAGGGGTTTTACTCCTTGTAATATTTGATGCACTTACAAATGATAATGATAGAGAATAAATCGGGGTAGGAGGTTCTGATACGGCCAAGACGCCTATATGGTGTAATGAAACGATTCCATTAACAGAGGAAACGATGTTGATTATTTAATTAATGGTAGGAGGTTGTGATGTTAGAAACTCTGTATGTAATGACACCCTGGCATATCGATACGACAAGATGGCGGTCTATTAGTGCTCGAAAAGGACCATTCCATTATTAAAGAGGTCCCTATGGCAACGGTATCGAACCTTGTGTTAGGTCGAACGATTCAAATCTCTACACAGGTTATGTTTTTCTTTAGTAAAGCAAGGCTCTCTCATTTAGTTTGTAGATCATAAGTATCAGCTTGTAGGAACGTTAGGGGATGAACATACAACATTGCAACGTTTGCTGTGGCAAGCAGTACACTTTCAAAATCAAGAGTTTGCCTTAGCCGGTGCCAAGTATATTGTGCGACGCAAGATTAAAGGGCACATATCCTTATTAAATCAGTATAAGAAAAGTAAAGGGATTCCTAATTTTGAGTCCGTACAGAAAACATTGAAAGCACTGTTGAAACGTGTGGAGCGAACTCAAAAGGTAGATAGCTTACGTGGTATAGAGGGGCTAGCATCTCGGACGTATTTTTCTGTATTAGGGCATGTACTATCTGAACCATGGGAATTTTGAGGACGAAAACGCCATCCGAGCCCAGATCCTGTTAATGCTATTTTGAGCTATGGTTATTTTTAGACAAGATATAATCGATCGTTTTGTATTGAAATTATTGAATCGCCATATGATAGTTCCTGAGGATTTAGATATATCAGAACGTGGGTGTTTTTGTCTAAAGAGGCCAATAAGAAATGGATTGAGTTTTATGAAGGTTATATGATAACTGAGCTTTCACGACTAGGAAATATAACACCGAGAAAATGGATACAACGGGAGGTTCAAGCCTTTATGTCGTATCTAAAATCATTAGATGAAACACTAAGTGTCGCAGAATGTGAGAATATATCTTGATAGATAGGCTGATGCATATGTGAAAGCATGATATCAGCCTATATATTTGCGTAATTATATACAATTTATAAATTATGAAAAATCTTTCATAAATCGTATATTTATGGGTGCTTTTTTTCACACGATTTGCTATTATTAAAGATGAATAAAAATGAATTTTGTGATTTGCATAGCGAGGAGTGGTTATGTTTATCAATCATACAAATCATCCTTCTCAATATTGGTCGGATGAACAGTTGGCAGCGGCTCATCAATATGGCGAGGTGGTAGATATACCATTTCCTCTCATTGATCCAACATTACATTCTGATGAAATAGGTCAGTTTGTACAGGAGTATGCAGGGCGGATAATTGCTCTCAATCCACAGGCTGTGCTGTGCCAAGGGGAGTTCATATACTGCCATGCGTTAGTGGAGCGATTATTAGCGGTAGGAATTACCGTATTAGCTGCCACTAGCGAGCGTTTGGTCAGTGAATCTTACGAAGCAGGCATAAATGAGAAAATCGTCAACTTTCAGTTTGTTCAATTTCGGGAATATTGTCATTTATAAGTGTTGTGTTAATAGGTAAGGAGTGAGCCTATGCAAGTAAATGCTATTTTGTTTGATGTGCAGTCTATTCAAAAGTACATTTTTGCAAACAATAAATTGAAGGCCAATGTAGGGGCCTCGTTTATTGTGGATAGATTGTTTGAGGATGTATTGTGTAAAGAAATCATCGAGAAACTGGGGGTAGAGGCAGACGCTACATCTTGGTTGACTCGTAGTGATAGTATTACATCTCTTCCAAAACCTGTATATGTTGCGTATATTGGTGGCGGTAATGCTCTCGTTCTCGTAGAAAATGAACATGAAAGTTTGGTTCAAGACATCGTTAAGAAATTTACCACTCAAGTCTTGGTGCAATATCCAGGTCTAAAAGTAGGGGCTACAACTGGTAACATTACTCTTGATGGTACACAATTTTCTACGGATCTTGGTCAATTATATAAACAATTGAAAGCCAACCAATTTACATTGAATCCAATTGTACATCCTGCTAATACAGGTTTGACAACTATTTGTGATTTCAGTGGTGATGTAGCGGATACTACGCAAAGCTTTGGTAATGAAAAGCGTTTAGTAGCCACATCCTTTACATCTAAATTTGAAGCCTTTGATGCAGCCAACAGTCGTTTGAAAACAGATTTATTTGGTACAGAAGAGACTGACTGGATATTCCCATCTGAACTTGAAGATTTAGGTCAAAATAAATCCACTGAAAAGAGCAAAACTGGTATCAATGATATTGCTATCGTTCATATCGATGGTAATAATATGGGTGCTCATTTTAGACAATGTAAAACATTAGAGGAACGCAGTGCGCTTTCTAAACGGGTAGCGACTAAAACATTGGAAAGCTTTAAGTCTTTAGTGCAATGGATTGTTGATAAATATGATGTTCTTGATGATAAACTTGAATTGTCTAAGAATATGTTGCCGATTCGTCCAATTATTGTTGGCGGCGACGATATTACTTTTATCTGTAATGCCCGTATTGCAGTGCAAGCATCTCATTACTTAATGCAACAGCTTTTGAGTGACAAAGATGGTATGCTCTATTTCCTCATGTGCGGGTATTGCAGTAATCCCAACATCTTATCCTTTCTTTAGAGGCTATGAAATGGCAGAGCAGCTTTGTGATAGCGCGAAATCTAAAATGCGCGAATATAATTCAGCCCACAAGGTTAATGAATCTTGTTGGATGGATTTTGCTTTCCTTCATGGTGAAACAGCACCTACCTTAGAGCAGTTCTTCGCTAATGAATATAGTAGCTTAACAGGTAATATGCACTTTGGTCCATACCGTGTATATGGTGTTACAGATACTAATGCGACTAAGGATATGGAAGCATTACATCAACTGTTGGATTGCACAGCCCAATTCAATGAAGGCAAGGTTATGGCGCACAATAAAGTCAAAGAATTGCGCTCCGTATTACAAGACAATGAACATATGTGGACTGTATTCCTCGAGCAGTTACGCAATACTAATAAATCTATGCCTACTGTAGCTGGGTGGGATGCTTTCCAAGAAAAACTATGGGCTAAGGTAAATGGTGAAATGCGCACGCCGTATGTTGATGCTATCGAATTAATGGATTATATTTTGCCTGGATTGGAGTAAGTATGTACACATTAACTATTAAATTATTGTCGCCAACGATGCTTATGTCCGGACAAGGCGATGTCAACACGGACAGCACCATCGTCCATGATCGTTACGGAATTCCTTTTATTCCTGCTAAACGTGTGCGTGGTGTTTTATATGAAAGTGCCATTGAAGTAGCTGAAATGATGCATGCTGCAGGTTTGAATACTTTTACAATTGATGATGTAAAGGTATTGTTTAATCGCCTCGAAGGTGCAGAGGATAACCCTAGATTATCTATTTCTAATTTAACTATTGCTGACTATGCGATGTAGCTAGCGAAATAGCAGCCTTGAAGAGCAATATCCGAGACGTATTTACAAAGGATCGTGTTCTTGAAGAGTACACATCTTTGCGTTATTACACATCTATTGATCAAGTAACAGGTACAGCGCTAGAAGGCACATTACATAACTCTCGCGTTCTCAACAGAGGTCTTGCCTTTAGTGGTCAAATCGGTGGGAAGATATGAAACAGAACGATTGATTTTAGCATGTGCAGTACGTAATTTGACTGGTATTGGTGGCAAACGTAACCGTGGCTTTGGTCAAGTGGAATGCACAATTGATGATACATCTTTTGATTTAGAAACTTTAGGGGTACATTATGGAACAAGTAAATATTACGATTACCGTTAAATCCCCAACACTTATTGCGAACTCCTCCACAGCAGGTGTATTAACATCTACGCGTGGCTCTATTGATGGTCGAGTATTGCGCGGTCTTTTTGCATCTCAGTTCATTTCTTCTCACAAGCTCGGTAGAGAAGCTCATAAAAATCAAGATTTTATGAAGTTGTTCTATGGTGACTTACGCTTTGTTGCTGCCTATAAAGCAAAAAGGTACGTCTCTTCCCAGCACCGTGCTTACAAAAGAACAAAATGCTGAAGGCTATGCCAGCGATGATGTAGTAGACCTCTACACGGGCAAAGATCTTTTGGGCTTTAAAGGCGTTAAAGGTTTTGTCGTTGTAGATGGTAAAGAATGCAGCCCTGTACAAATTGAAACGGCTATTAAATTGCATATGTCTCGTTCTTTAGAGCAAGAACGCGTACAAGTCGCAGTAAAGATGGAAATATCTTTAACTACGAATACCTTGAACCAAATCAAGTGTTTGTAGGCTCTGTAGTGGGTCCTAAAGCTGCATTAGAGGAGTTTGTTCGTCAATTCCTAAACAGTTAGATTGTTATATTGGTCGTTCTCGTCGCACTGAATATGGACACTGCTTCGTTGAAATTGGTGATATTACACCTGTTCCAACACCAGTGAATAGTGGTAACTCTGTATATATACGCCTTCATACGCCATTAGTGCTAGGTAGTGAGTCTATTGGTCATGTAGTAGCTGCTAGTACAACCGCTTGGTTCAGATATCTCTGTAGGTGAGGTGTTTGCCTCTTATCAAGAGGAGCAAAGCTTCAATAGTATTTGGGGCGTTCGTAGTAGTGCTGAATCGTCTGCATCTGCTGGTAGTATCGTAGAGCTTGTAAAGGCATCCGGCTGGTCTCAAGATAATCTAAATACATTACAACATATCTTGTATAACGGCATAGGTACACGACTTCAAGAGGGCTATGGTCAAGGTCGTTTGTGGACTCCTGGCGAATTCAAGATGGTGAAACTAGGCAAAACAAGAAGCGCCTAAGCTCAAATCTTTACATACGTCAACACAAGATATCGGTAAAAGGTATTGGAAAAACAAGTTATTGTAAATGCTCGTTTGCGTGCTGCTCACGATGTAGATGCGTATATTAAACGCACCATGATTAGAGCCGGTGTATCTAAGCATTTTGCATCTGTACTATTAGCTGAGCTTGGCACAAATCATGAAACAGGTCATAAGCAATTACAACAATTCTTGGAAGATAAGAAGGCAGAAGGGCAAAAGAAGAATGAGCCAAGAGTGATTGAAAAGAACTTGCGCGAGTTCCATTTAGAGCATGCCTATACACGTAGTGAAACAAAACGAGTTAACTTGATGGAGTACATCATCGATTTTGATGCTCCTACATTAGTGGCGGCTTGTTTGGCAAAATCTGGTGAAAGTGGTACATATTACGAAATTCCTGCTGAATTAGTCGATATGGTAGGTCTCGATAAACAAAAACTTTCAAATGTAGTGGCCTACGAATATTGGACATATTTCTTTAGACATATTAGAAAGATTAAGTAAGGAGGACCGTCGTATGTTAAACTCTGCAAGTGTAATGGGGCGGTACACTCTAACTGGTACTGTCAAACTCACAAGCCCTCTCGTTATTCGAGCTGGTGTTAGTAATGATATTTTAAATGATACGGTAGATGATATTGTAGTAACCTATCACGATGGTCAACCATTTATTCCAGGCACATCCTTGGCAGGTGTGTTACGTCAAGCGATTCAAGGTCTTGAACCTGTTTCTGAAGACGTATTATTTGGATCCATTGATGATAAAGGGACACAAAGTGCATTACAGATCAACGATATTCCATTAGATAATACAAATATTGTTGTTCGTGATGGCATCCGTATGGACGATGTGCGTGGTGTTACTGAAGATGGCGCCAAATATGACTTTGAAGTTATCGAATCTGGTGCGACTGGTCAGTTGCGTATCGATTGCGTAATCCGTCAATGCCATGAAAATCAAGTAGCAATTGAGCGAGCCTTGTGGCACTAGCAAATTTACTTAAAATGGTATCTCCATGGTGCTCGTACGGTAAATGGTTTAGGGCGCGTAGCATGTAAAGATATTTCTTTAGAGCATTATGATTTCACTAAGCAGAACACGTAAAGCGTGGTTACTACGCAAAGCTGGTACATCTGTTGCTATTCCTGAACGACGCATGGTTGCCGATAAAGATCTTGTTATCGATATGGAATGCCTAAGATACTGTTCTTATTAAATCTATCTTCGAAGAGGCTTGGGAAGATAAGTCCGTTGCTCTCTTTATTCCAGGCACATCCATTAAGGGCGTACTACGTCACCATTGTAGCCGTATATTACAGGCATTAGGCCGTAGCAATCAAGCGGTAGATACACTCTTTGGCTATAGCGTTGAAAAAACAAATGAAAGCCGTAAAGGTCGTGTCATGGTAGATGAAGTTTACTTTGATAAATCCTTTACCCAAGAGGAACAACCTCGCATTCGTGTGTACCGTTTCACAGGTGGTGCCATGAATGGTGCTTTATTCCAAGACCATCCTGTACGTAAGGGAAAAGGTAAACAGTTAGCATTCCCATTGCGTATGACTATTAAAGACTGTAGTGATAGTGAAGCGGGCATTGTGCTACTCCTCGTAAAAGATCTTATGACCGGTCAAATTACGTTGGGTGCTAATCGTACAATCGGTTATGGCCATTAAAGGTAACTCTGTTACTGTTCAATATCATGGTGAAAGCTATGGTATCGATGGTACTGGTAAGGTTACAGAAGGTGAATCCACTAAACTTGAAGCTTTGGTTCAAGCGTTACATCAAGCTACAGAAGATACAATGTTAGCTAAGGAGGGTGCTCATGAGTAAACAATTACATAGCCATGAAGGTGTATATACACGTACTTGCGGCACATGTGGTCCTACAGCTAATGTGAACGTACTAGCTGTAGCAAAAGAACAGATGAAACAAGATGGCCTAGTTATTACGTGGTCTGTTCATGAAGTTAAATGGGGCTATTACAAACAAGGTGGGTTCCAATTTTCTGATGGAACAACTGAGGCAGACTTGGCATATTTACAAGATATGCGTATCTTTAATGAAACGGAAGAATTGCGTCTCACTGTACAACATGGTGAGGTTGTGTATCGTTATATTAATGATGAAGCTGGTGAAGCTGTAACGTATGTTGATTCTTCCTCTCGTATGATTGGTGAAGTTGATGCTGGTCGTACGCAGCTGAACCGAGTAGAAGGCTTTACAAGCTTAGTTGATACAGGGCGTAAACTTTCACAAATTATCCCTGTGTCCACTACAAACAATACTGTTATTTAACAACACGTAATTACATTGGCTATTTAGATAATCATCAAGCGAGCTATACCGATTATCGATATGTCAAAATCGTAGATAAGGAGGTCTAGTATGGCTGGTAAAGGTAAAAGTAAAAATAGACATGCTGCTAGTGCGGCCTTCTTTGCACGAAACAACCCAGGGATGGATGTTGAAAAAGTAGCCAATGAAAGACATTCCGGTGGCAATCGTGGCGGTCAAAATCGCTCTGGTGGCTATAATAATTCCTACAATAATCAAGGTGGTAATCGCAGCGGTGGTAACAGCAAATACCCAAGTGAGCCAGCAAGCGCAGCGTACAACTTTGTTCGCTTGCAAGAGCATGTAATTCCAGCTGAGTTTTACAATGGTCACTTTGAAGGGGTTACAAAAGATGTACTCAAAGCATATTGTGATCATGTACAACAAGCTGATACACATACAGGCTATATCGACCTTACGATTACGACTGAAACACCATTATTCATTGGTGGTCCGTCTAAACAAGACGAAGATACACCTCTCGAATTTTATGGTGGCCAAGATAACCCTACAATTCCAGGGGCTAGCCTTAAGGGTATGGTAAAACAAATCTTCAAGATTGTTACGGCTAGTAGCTTTAGACCTTACCAACGAGGTACAGGTCTTGGTGATTTCGAAGATAGACATTTGTATTTCCGTGATTTTGCAAGTTCTATTAAATCCCTCAAAGAATACTACGCTTCTCGTATGGTAGGGATGGAAAAGAATGGCAAAGGTGAAATGAAAGCTGCTACAAAAGCAACACCTGGCTTTATCATTCAGACTGTAGACAATAACTATTTTGCTGTACCTAGTGAATCTAGAAAAATGTCGTATTCTGACGATTATGAAATGCAAAAGAAAAAAGATACCCCATCTATTGACTGGAATGATCAGTATGTCAATATCCATACAGGTAGAATGAACTCTAAAAAATCTTACATGCGCATTACTCGACCTGGTAATTTTGAAGGTAAGCGCATTCCTATTCTTCAAGAATGTATCGATAGTTATAAAGATGATAAAAACCGCGGTACATTAAACCTATTGGATAAAAAAGTCGGTAAATCTGGTGATGCAGCCAAGAATTATACACGCTGTAATGATGTTAAGTTTGTAGTACCATGTTTCTTCTCTGAAAAAGATGGTATTGTAGAGCATTTTGGTCATGGTCGTTTCTATCGTATTGCCTATGACTTGAAAATTGAGTGATCACTACCAACTACATTAGAGCAACATAATAATGGTGTATCTTTGTGACAGCGTATTTGGCTATGGCGATAATTGGGCTGGCCGCTTATCCTTCTCCGATGCTCATGTTGTGGGTCCTGTGAGAATGTGCCAATCCGACTATCCGCATCCATTGATGGGACCAAATCCAACATCCTTCCAATTATATTTGGAGCAAGATGTGGATAATCACTCTACTTATAACCATTGGGGTCATGAAGGGGCATCTATTCGTGGTTATAAAATGTACTGGCATCAACCATTAGCTAAAGCAAAAGCATGGACTCGTACAGAAGAGGAAAAGCGATTAAAGGTACTCGTAAAATCCGTCCAGTTGATACTGGTGTTACCTTTACAAGTCGTATCCATTTTGATCGTTTAAGCAGCGTTGAGTTAGGTGCATTATTGATGTCTTTAGATTTAGACCATTACTCTGGTGGTACTCGTCGTACATACTATAAACTCGGTATGGGAAAATCTATCGGTTTTGGTAGTGTAAAACTCGAATCTGCTGTAACCGTTTTCGATAGTAATGAGCGTTATGGTAGCCTATTTGGTGGTGATACTTGGAATACAGGTGATAGTACAACTACACCTAAAGAGTATGTAGATTCCTTTACACAGTATCGCGATAATGCACTAGGTTCTAATGTATCCTCTTATAAGGCTATGCTAGATGATTTATTCATGATGCTAGATTGGAATATTGCGAATGGTCCAAATGCAGCTAAGAATTGGACAGAAGGTATTTCTATGATGACTATTAAGAATAATAAAATGGATCCTCGTATTAAATACCGTAGCAAGTTAGATACACCTAAATCCTTCATCGCAAAGTGGTCTAAATAATGCTTGGAACAGTTACGATTGCTTTAGAGGCTCAGAATAGAGGCAGCTTGCCTGCTTTCCTGGGCGATACCTACACGCGGCACTTTTTCTATTCTTAGCCATGTAGATGCAGATGAGGCTACATGGTGGCACGATATAGAAGGGATAAAGCCTTTTACCGTACATTTATCCTTTAAAGAGTCTCGTCAAGATAGCTCTATTCGCCGTGGAGATATCCTATATTTACACGTTTCTGTATGGCATAGTGAGTTATGGGGCTTACTAGAAGGTATACCTGAGGATTTAGAGGTAGTTTTCGGTCGTTTGCGTACTAGCATTATAGGTATTCGGTATGGCGCGCCTTTCAATTTACCGTTAAAAGTAGATAATGAATTGGAGCTCATCAGCCGTCGCCTCTCTGCAAAACAGGCGAAACGCATTACCTTTGAGTTTATGATGCCTACATCCTTTAACGGAACACATGGAGATATAACGTTCCCTACATCAAGTCTTATTTTCTCTCTCGTAGACAAATGGAATGTTGGAGATATGGCAGATGTATTAGACAAAGATCTAATACGGTCAGTTGCTGAAAAAGTAACCCTTGAGCGCTGGGAAGGTCATACAAAACGCGTATTTTATGGTCGTGACCGTGGTCTTACTGGTTTTGTAGGTAAATTTACCTTTAATATCTCTAAACTTACAGAAGAGGAAAATCAACTCATCACTATTTTAGCCCTTTTTGGTCAGCATTGTGGTATAGGTAGATTATCTAGCCAAGGTCTTGGCCAAGTGCGTGTTACATTACAAAACAAATAGAGTTTATAGCTAATACAACTGAACTCAATTGGAGTTCAAATATAGTTACTCTCAAACAAAGAGGCCTTAAAGGCATCTGTTACAGATGTCTTTGAGGCCTCTTTTTGATTCCTAGTTTTTTTGATTATCTCTATTTTCGTTTAATCCGTATAATGAACACACAAGTTAAGCCTGAGGGACGAAGTATATAGTAGATATTTTACCTCCTTTCTATGATAATGATAATTCTCCTTTTTTAATAAATTTTCTCCTCCTTACATATATTGCCTCCCTGAGGTATGGAGACCGTTTTTGATGGTTTGAGATTTTGTGATGATAGTCTCTCAGGTTTAACGGTAATTTAAATAGTTTTGTTATACGTGTTTATACATATGGAGGGTCTTATGGAACAGTTAGTTAAACCTTTACCTTATCTAGCAATGCCTATTTATCTCGTGATTGTGTTGGTTATTACCGTGACTTGTATTTGCGCTATCGTGAGCCGGGAAATCCCGATTTTCTTAATACCTTAAAAAATACATTGAATAATTATTGTCCTAGTGTCCTAAAATCTGCCCGTCAGGAAGTGTATGATAGAGTGAGAAGGGATATCCCCGATATCATGAAAGCGGAAGGTCTTGAGGAGGCGGTGATTGCCGTTGTACCAAGATCTAAAGCTTTTATGTCACCTAATCAGTTAGGCTTCCGCGATGCGGTGCAAGAGTGTGTCAAAATACTACAGGCCAACGGATACTCCGGTATCACAGATGGCATTGATGTATTACGCGGCATACAGATACGAAGACAACACATATTCATAAATTTTTACCAGGCTTTGATAATTGCGGTAGCGAGCCTATGTAGGGATTACGAATGAGACTTGTCATATTGATAGCAACGCAGTTCGAGGCAAAACGGTTATTTTAATTGATGATATTTATACGAAAACTGTGAACGTTGATGAGGATTGTATTCAAGCGTTATATGATGCGGGCGCAGCTCGTGTTGTATTCTACGCTGTGGCATATACCTACCGTCGTTCTACTTATAGAAAAGGGGCATAATATGAACATTTCACCGATAGCTTTAAAAATCTGGGCCGTCCATAATACGACGAGTCGCATTACAACGAGAAAGAGCTTTCACGATACGTGGAAAACAGAGGATGAATTCTCGCCATGATGAGTGACATTCCCAACATCGATGATGTAGTGCATGAACTATCCGTTGCGGTAGATGACATGGACTGGATGGACGGTGCGGTATGTTGCTTTGATGCGGATTATCCTGTTATTAATGAAAGCGCCCGGGTGATCGTCCCTATCTCTTGTTTTACAAGGGGGACTTGTCTCTGTTGAGCGATTTAAATCGTAATGTGGCGGTCATTGGTTATACAACGCCGAATGAGGACATCATTGCTCGTGAAAGCAAGATTGTTGAGCAATTAGTACAGCGCGGTCAGCATATCGTGAGCGGCCTTGCAAAAGGTTGTGATGCCATTGGGCATACGGTTTGTATGGATTGCGGTGGAAAAACGATTGCCATCTTGCCTTCACCCATTAGATGCGATTTCGCCGGCAGCCCATCGAGAGATGGCTCATCGAATTGTAGAAGATGGTGGCCTCGTTATTTCTGAATATTACAATGGTCCCCGCAGTCGACATGAGGCTATCAACCGCTATGTGGAGCGAGATCGGTTGCAAGCATTGTTCGCCAAGGCTGTAGTACTCATCGCAAGCTATGAAGGCCGTGATGGAGATAGTGGGTCCCGTCATGCTATGGGAAAAGCACATTCTTATGGACATCTGGCCTGTGCTATGTACGATGGGAAACAACAGACAGCGAAGTGTTAGAGATGAAACTAAACCGTAGCTTGCTTTCACAACAAAAAGCGCGACAACTGGTAACAAATCCAGAGGGGATAGGTATAGCAGGGTATACATCGGTAACGGTGGATGACCTAGTAAGCCTTGTAAATCCAGCGCTAGAGGCGCAGCAAAAATTATTTTGATATAGATGACTAAAGGAGGTTCTTATGTTTCACATTGTAGATGTAGATAATACATTGGTTTTACCGACGAATTAAATACAGCTGGTTATGTACACGCTTTGGCATATATGGCATTAGAACCTCGTAAGGTCGTGCCACGTATCACCCGTGAAATCGTACAGGAATGGTATCCCCAGCTGTCAGAGTATGACTTAGTTCATATGGCTACCCTAAAACAAGCATATGTAGAAAGCCACTTGGATATGTCTCAGTTAAATGTTTCTGTAGCTCGTGTGCTCAGCACATATGGCAGAGAGCACTGTGCCTTATGGACAGCAGCTAATCCTGAACGGATCCGCATGTTACTAAGACACCATATGGTTACTGATTATAGGGCGATACGCTTTAGCAATAAAACAGAGAATGATATAGCCCATGCGGTGCAGGATTTTTGTGTGCTCTTTGACTGTGAACCAGAGGAACTATGCTTTTACGAAGACAATCTGAGGTTATTAACCATCTGCAAGCTAGGGATAACTGTAATGGCTATTGAAGGAAAGTAGATACAGTTGTAGTTGTATAGGGTGGTAAAAGAGAAACAAGACTTGAATGTAATAATTGAGAGATTGGTTGTTATAAGTTAGAACGTTTGTATAAAGAGAGTTTATTATTATGTAGTATTATGTATAGGGAGGACTTATGAAATTTTTAACCTTAAGCACAACAGGTATATTTAATGCGATTCGACCCTCGTTGTTTTCACCTATAGAAGGAAAGGAAAGAACGACATTTTTGCTTGCTTTGGAGTACAATTTTCCTATTATTCCTTTTTAGAGGATAATTCAGAGGAGGTAAAGGCCGCTCGTGAGGACCTTGCGTTAGAGCGGCAACGTATTCGAGCCTTTGTAAAAGCACTTTGTAATGATTTTGGAAAACCGATTGAGGAACTTCGGACAGAGGTTATTAGCTGTTTGCCAGAGTTTATCAAGCAGGGCACCTATGACGGTGAAGCATTACTATCTAAACCGCGTAAAGGGTCGTATAGGGTGTATTCTATGTATAAAAGCTACAGAGGTCGTAAGATGCTGTTCCAAAAGCATAGATCACCTAAGGACGAGGCTCAGTATATACACGACCATATGCTGCGATATTTTCTAAATAGATTCTTTTCAACAGATGGACTTTGCGGATGTATGACGGGTGTGGATTATATTGATACACCTTTATCTGTTACAACTGTGCAACAAATATTGGAGGATGTTGAGCGTGCCTCTATGCCGGATACCGTGTCTGTTTCATCTATTCCTAATACGTATACAATGAACGAACCTACGTTGATTAATTCGGAGTTCTTATTAATCGCTGATGCATTAGGGCTTATATGGTACGAGGTATGGAAGGTGAGACAGAAAGTGAGCAGCTAATAATTTAACTAAGGATACGTTCTTCTCTGATATTTGTGAAAGCTTATATAAGCATTTTATTTTTATTAGTGACTGCTCTAAAATAGCTGTTTATGATGAGTGGAATATTTGGGTAGATAAATTGTTAGATATCTATTCAAGAAATCAATATTCACAGCTATATCGTCTGCTACAGAACGAGGTGCCATCCTATAATGATGGAGTTATAGGTATGTAAAAATTATCATATTGGACCGTTGCTCGATCGACTTGTGAATGACCTTACAAGAGACCGGTTGAAGATTCCATTGTATCCAAAACCTGACCAACGTCAATCATACCTTGATTTTATACTGCGTTATGGAATTCACTACAGTCAACTATTGAAGATATATGTAAACAAGGTGGCGATGGTAGCGATATCTATAGATACCAGGATTTAGCTACTGTTTTGACATTAGATGCACGTTTATGCTGTACGTTTTACTGTATGATTGATGCATGTTGTACGGCTCTTAATAAATATATGTATGCCGCTATCATACCTATTGTGGATAAATTAGATGAAAAGTTAGCTAAGGTTCAAATCTCGGCTACTGACACATGGCAAGTTGAGTATGTGGTTAAACTATCACGTATATCCTAGGTATCGCATTAGCATATGCTTCACAGGCAAATGAAAATGCAGATACAATATTTAAAGACCTAATGGATATACAAGAAAAAGACCCTGTTAGACATAGCCAATACTTTCAGATCCTATTCTATGGGCGGCGAAAACCCTGAACATGCCTTTAGTATCGATAGTTTGCGTTATGTATTATTACACTATTATGTGGAAACAAAGAATAGACTTGGCTATGAGCGTTACATTAAAGAGATGTATCCATCAGTATTTGGTTTAGAATTTGACTATAATGCACAAATGCATGCTCTATTGAGATCTTAGCGAAGATGGGGTTCATGCCAACTATTCCAACAAGGATTTTATTTATGGTTGAAAGCACTATATACGTTCCACTTAGACCATATTGATAAAGAACTTTGGAATGAAATGGCTAGCCTATGGAAAACTAGATAAAATATCCTATTTGTTTGCGTAGACTATTATGCATTATGTACTAAATATATGGTTAAGCTCGCTATTCGCTTTGGGGATATTCAACGAGCAGAACGATATAAACGAGAGATAGCTGCTGCTATTGCTGAAGTCGGATGCGAACTTGACGATGCTCTAGTGACTATAAATGGTCTCTTATTCGAGTACTATATAATGGCTCAAATTAATGAAACCCTGGCCATTTAGATTTAGCCAAAGAAGAGTACCATAAAGCATACAATCTGGCTATGTTCTCTAAAGCAAGCTGGCAGCAATACGAAGAAGATAACGGTGGAATTTGGAAATCGATGAAGACTCTAACTTTGAGTTCCGAATTGAAACTAAAAGACTGGATCAAAGAAAATACAGTAACATATGACACCATAGAAGAATACAAACAAAACCTGAGTAAATATATGACCTATATATTTGATTAGTAATCTATTAGTCTATTAGTTTACTAGTCTATGTAAAAGCCACCTAGCACTTTGTTAGGTGGCTTTTTCTCTTTGCAGTATAACAAGAACAGAAAAATATTAGAATATTAATATAATGTATCCATTGGTATTTAATGAAAGGAAAATGAATTAAATATTGACGCAAAATCTGAAAAACCTTATAATTACTGTAACCTTAGAAAAATCATTTACCACCAGTATTTACCTATGCTCATCGACATTTTTTAATTAATGGGAGCCCAAACTGACCGTTTACGGTGTGAGGTTTTCCAAAACCTAATTCTAAGCCCCATAAATACTGGCCTTCTGAGGTACGCTGTTGCAACAGTACTTACCGTTTACGGTATTGAAACGACTCTACATATAAACCGTCACCTTGCTTACCTTGTTGCAACAGTACTTACCGTTTACGGTATTGAAACTTAGTGTTTACAACTTCTGCACAACCGAAAATATGACGGTTGCAACAGTGCTTACCGTTTACGGTATTGAAACTTGAAGTTAGCTTGCAATTTAGTCAAGTTAGCATAGGTTGCAACAGTGCTTACCGTTTACGGTATTGAAACAATTTTTACTAAATTGGATTTTAAATTTTTGACCGACTTTAGTTGTAACAGTACTTACCGTACGATATTGAAACAATAGCTTCAATAGTAGCGTTCAATTGGCTACCGTTTACAGTTGCAACAGCCCTTACCGTTTACGGTATGCGCCGAAGGGTGCGAGACAGCAGAGGAGCAAGGCGACGATGAAGTCCGCATCTCAAGGCACCTGAATGAAGCGAAGGTAAAACAAAGGTGATAAGGCAACAACGGTTACTGTTTACGGTATATTAATAGAACCATTAGCTCTAATATGATAGATTTATCATTCTAGAGCTAATGGTTCTATTTCTTTTGTTTGAGATATAATAAATCTAGAATTAATCCGCAGAAAACTAGATTTACACCATTGTGATAGTGACGCAGTTTATAGATATTGTTTTAGTAGGCTAAAGTGTCTTTTAGGTCAGTTTTGCAAACTCCGCCGTTTTTTGTATTTTCCAATTAGTAAATATCTGTGGTTTCCAAAGACAGAGTTAAAAATAATCCCCAATGGGGTCAGAAAGGCACTATCTTCTTATTTGTAGATAGTGCTTTTTCTAATTTTATATAAACATTAATTTTTTACGGCTGCCATTTAGAGTACCCAAATCCCATCATGATAATACTGACCACAAGCATGCCATTACCAAGGGTAATGGTGCTTTCAGTTGTGGCTAGGCATGTAATAAAGGATCCGATGCCCATAATGATTGTGCCTAGTATAGCAGATAGTTTATGAATTGCCATGATAATCACCCTTTGCTTTCACTAACAACATCAGGTTTAACAATATACGTAATGAGTGCGTACAGTAGGGCACCGCTTACGATTCCGTTCAAGGATGGAAGGCCGAATGGAATAAATTTCACGCACACTAATGCGATAGCCCAAGTGATCCATGGAACTAGATTCCATTTTTTGAAAGTCGCTTTGTTGTAATCGATATATTTTCCACGATGAACCAGGTAAAAGTCCGCTAAGATAATACCGCATAGTGGCGGAACGATAATACCTAATGTACTTAAGAATACAAAGAGGGAGTCGATTTTATATGGTTGTGTCATTATTGCTAATGCAGAGATTGCAATGAGCACGGCTAGCATAATATTTCGATTCAGTTTGAAAGAGTTGGCTAGATTCAATGATGTGGAATAGAGGTTCGCACCATTTGTGGTAAAGATATTTGTAGTCAACAACAGTAAGCTTGGGAATACGAGGCCAAAGCTTAAGAGTACGTTAATTAGGTCACCATCATTCATAGCAACGCCTGCGATAGCACCGCAACTGATCATCAAGGTATTGCCGCCTAATAAACCAATTGTGCTCGCTGTAATAACGTCTTTCTTGCTTTTACCATAGCGCATAATATCAGCGATACATGTGGCAGTAGATAAAATCCATGTGCCGATAACGATGGTAATGCCTGAAAGTAAATCGATAGGTTGTAATGGCACATAGTTAAATAATTCTTGCCAACCACCGATTGTTTGAACCGAGCGAGCCGCCGTTCCTAGGGAAAGGAATACGATGGACGGAATCGCAATATAGCCGAATACAGCGAGAGATTTAATGCCGAGAACTGCAAAGATACCCATAATAACGGCGCTGAGCATCATAGCAATGACTTCGCCCGTATAGGAGAGGTTGAATACTTGAGCAATAAAATGTCCATATAAAGCCGCTTGAATAGTGTACCAACCTAGATTGACGATAGGTACGAAGAGAGAGGCAATTCTAGATCCTTCCTGACCGAAACTGTATCGAGTCAAAAGGGCAAAGGTAAGGCCTGTTTTATAGGCGATTACACTCACTAGTCCTGCGATGATACATAAGAAAATATTTCCTAGAACCATGGCTAATAGTAATTCGTTGAAAGTCAGCCCCGCAGCTAATCCGCCACCAGCCATCATACTAGTAACAAGAAAAACGAACCCAGTCCAAACGATGGTGAGAGAAAAAGCAGGACTTTTTGCCCTCTAATGGGACAGGCTCTCTAGAGTACTCATTATCTGTGTTTGTATCAACTGGTTCTACAAACTCTAATTTCTCCTTACTCATACATCTATACTCCTTTACGTAATAAAAAATCTACCATGATGTGTTTAAGATTTATATAAGCATGGTAGTAAAGACCTATTATGTAGCGTAAATATAGTGAATTTTTCTAATAAAGGATAGATATTTAATTTGTCATAAACGAATGGTATTTGTCTTCATTAAAACATACGGGGAATGAATATTCAATATGTATATTATGCATATTGAGCAATGTTGAGAATGATCGTTTCTTTCTTGCTATTGATATTGGTTGGATACATTAAGTTTTAAAGGAGAATGTAATAGACATGCCGTTGAAATAAAAATAAGTGAGACTTATAATTGTAATATATTAAGTAACTATATTTATTATTTAGTGTGTAAGGTGTATTAGGGAGATTAAAAATGAAAGAAAAATTGAAGTTATTTGTTTGTATGTGTTTTAGTATTGTGTGCTTAGTTTCTGCATTAACTATTGAAGCAGCTCAAGTGCCATTAGATAGTGTTATCCGTACATCTCAAAGGTTGCAGGCGTTTTTATTATTCAAGAGGCTCAAGGTAGAAAAGCTATTCATCTAGAGTGGTTGGGGAATGGTGAGCATAGAACCTTAATCATGAATAAAAGCATCAACTAACCAATAAGTTACAAAAAGAGCATTATGAATCTGTTAATGGAGTTTATTTGGGGATGAATCGACAAGCAGTTATTGATTTACTAGGTACGCCAAGCTCCAGTGAAAAGATGCATAGTCGTGAAACATTAAAATATTCGAATTTAGGACTTAAAGTAGTGACTGAGCATTATATGGTTACAGTTATTACTCTTACTGGTAAAAATGCTCGTTTTGCAAAATCTGGATTGAGTATCGATTCATCTATGATTGACTACTATAACTTCTATCAATTTAATAGAATGCCATCTGAGCTTTCAAAAGGATAAATACCAAGGACCATTCTCCATTGGTCATGGTGAATATATATTCTTTGATGGTAACGAAGTTTCTCTCACTATGTATAATACTTAGTATGGCTAGAATAATTTGTCATTTAGATTATACTGTATCAGAGTAGTATGGATTATTGCTTGGTTTCAAAGGTTAGATGTTTATTTAGTAAGATATTTAATTTATATAAAGGAATATCAGAATATGGGATATATTGAGTTTATATTAATGTACATAACAGATATATCAAGATCTTTTAAAGAGGTAATAAACTTTATAGGAAGTCTTTCTGCATCTGTTATTACGATTTATTTAGGATATTTAACGCTAAGAAAGTCAGTGAGATTTATTGGATATACTTCTTATAATAGTGTGTGGAATGGTAGTAGTTATGGTATTACTCTTTTTAACAATAGTTTGACTGCAGTGTGTATTAATGAAATTTTATTGGTATTCGATTCAAATAAATATTTTACCAATACTATTAAGAAACTTCAATGAACCACTTACAATTGAGCCTCGCCGTATTATAGAGGTCAAGTCTAATCCTGTTAGTAAATATATTAATATAAATCATGATAAGTTAAGTGTTAAAGGCATTATTATTAAATATGCTACTGGAGAATATGTATTTTGTAATTTTAGATATAATGGTATATTTCAATGGGTAAGAAATAAATTAAACTGTCATATATGGATAAATAAAAAACAAAATAGATATGTATGGTTAAATAAAAAACTGCATAGATGTACATGGATAAATAAAATAGTGAAAGACTTTAATGAGATTCAAAGTATTCGTAAGACCTTTGGTGATACAGTTATTATTGTGCTGTTAAATATATTGTTAATATTACCTATAATGATACTAATACAAGTGAGCGTATTTATATATTACGAAATGGTACATTAAGTCAATGGATTAGCAATAGTAATAGTAATATAAGTATTGGATGTATAGATAGTCAATATCTTAATAGTGATAAACAATTATACGATTTTTTAAAAACTATGTTTACGTCAAATGAAAATATTTGTATATCTATTGATGATATGGATAAATAATTTGAATATCTATTTTTAGATATGTAGATTAAATTTATTTAAATACTTTATGTGACTATTTATAGTCTTAAGTCTTATTTGCAGGCACGTTCTCACGAGTGTAGTATACTAATACTAATGCGAGAACGTGCTTATTGTTGTTTGAGAGGTGTTATATGAAATTAAAAAGTATATTGTTGGGTTTGGCCGTGTCGCTAGCTTTTACCATGCCTATTGATGCAGCGCAGTATACTGTTCCTGAAGGGCAACCGCCGGTACTAGGGGCTGATGCAAGCATTCCAGATAATGCGTATCAGAACTATCGTTATGGTGATATTCGTAAAGCGCCTGATTTTGAAATACAAGAGGTACTTAAGCTCAGATATAAAGAGATAGATGAGCTTGTTCGTAATCGTGAGATAAGTGTAGAAGATGCAGAAGCACTTAAGAAAGTAAATGTTAAGTATATGGATTTGACTTCTCATGATTCTACGGTCATACTACTACATGAAGATGGCTTTAATGCTAAGATGACAGCACCTATTAGAGCTGTAGCTGGGATATTTACTCCTTTAAAGTCTGATGGTATTACGTCTTTTGCTGTAACCGTTATGCACTTGCATCGCTTTCAGGTACTATAAGTAACAACTGAGGACAACTATAATGAAAATAGCGAATTGCATAAAGGTATGTTTATTTATCCTGGTTTTAAATCGGCCTATTGGAGCATAAGTGATGAATCAGTAAGAAATGATAGTCCTATGATGCTAGCTTATGTTACATTTGATAGTGATTCTAATCGACATTATATTGTTGGATTAAGTAAATTTCACCAACCAAATGTAAAGGAACTAGAAACAGAAATGGCTAATGTCGTGATTCCTTCTATCCAGTCGTTAGATGAATTAGCACGTATTAGTGATCTTGTTAAATGGGATAATATTACGTATCCTTGCCCTAAAGGCATGATGTTGAAAGCGGAAGAAATTGATTCTGAGTATAGTAGACGAGTATATTATGGTCAAAGGGTTAGAGTTAGTTATTGATAGAGGTCCTATTGTACATGATGATAGTGCAATGAGTGGATACTTTAATCGTATTTTTGAGGATTACCTCTATGGTTCTTCATCACCTTTATTACGAGATATACCAATTCAATCGGCCATAGTTTGGAATAACGGTGTACCTACATATCTTATGGATCAACATAATCCAGGTAAACAATCACGTATATTCCAATTAATACAAGACAATCAGTATAGAATATGATATGCATCTTACCTATGAGGATGGAAAGGCAAAGTATAATCATATTGAACTACACCAATATAATGGAATATTTAAGATTTTAAAAATGCTAAAGAGTTAAGAAGAAAGAAATAAAGACAAAGAAATAAGCAAAGAAATAAGCAAAAGAAATAAGCAAAAGAAATACATAAAGGGGCTGTAACAAAACAGCCCCTTTATACTAAAAATAGCTATTAGCTGATTATATAATCAACTAATAGCTATTAACTCTATATTTATAAGAAAAAGGACCCCGAAGGGTCCTCTTCATTGGTATAATTAAATTATGAACAAAACCATACCAATGAATTTAATTATACCAAACTAGCCATGCCTCGCCAACTAGTTTTACCATTGGATTATGGCATGTTGATAAAGAAACAGCGCCTGTGCGGTTACTCGATGCTGTATTGGAGGAATTAGACTATAAAGAGTTACAGTATTTGTATTCTTCTAAAGGGAGAAAATCTAAAGTTCCACCGCACATTCTGTTCAAAATTTTTGTCTATGCTATGTCTAACGGCGTGTATTCTACACGTATGATACAACAACAATGCGAAGAAAATATTAATTATATGTGGCTTCTTCAAGGCTATTCAGCCCCAAGTCACATGACTTTCCAACGATTTTTTGCCCGTTGTACACTCGATATCTTAATGAATCTGTTTTCACAGATGATGGAAGCTATTAACAGACGTGATACCTTAACATTTAATGAAGTCTTTATTGATGGAACTAAACTAGAGGCTAATGCCAACAAGTACACCTTTGTCTGGCGAAAAGCAGTACAAAAAAGACTAGATACATTACCATCTAAATTAGCTATATTAAAGCAAGACATCTGGAATGAATTAGGGCTAGATACCCATTATATGAATGATGAATGTATATATACTTTCTTAGCCAAAGAAATTGAAGTACAACATATGGAACTCGTACAAGGAAAAGGCAAGCATAAAACACCATTGCAACGGTTGTATGAGCGAGCTGAAGTTCTATATGAGAAACGCAAAGAATACGAACAGCAGTTGTATATTATGGGTGAACGCAATAGTTATTCTAAAACAGATCATGATGCTACCTTTATGCGTATGAAGGAAGACCATATGCGTAATGGACAGCTTAAACCTGCCTACAATGTACAATTAGCTGTTCATTCTGAATATATTATGGAGTTGGTGTATTCGCTAAGCCCAACGATACGAATACGTTAATTCCATTTGTACAGCAATTAGAACAGATCCATAGTCGCCGATTCACATATGTGGTGGCTGATGCTGGTTATGATAGCCATGAGAACTTAACTTGGTTAAAAAACAACCAGTACCTATCTTGTATAAAACCACAATATTATGAAAAGGCAAAAACTAGAGCTTGGGCTAAAGATATTAGTAAAGCTCGTAATATGGAATATATACCAGAAGAAGATGCATTTATATGTGCAAAAGGCCGTAAATTAAAATATGCTTTAACTCGTAATGCTAAAACAAAACCGGATTTATATCTGAGCGAAAGGTATATGTCTGCGAATCTTGTAACCGATGTGGATACAAGAAGGAATGCCAACGGTATATGAAACCAACAACAGTAAATCCAGTAAAACGAATTGAAATTACACCTGCATATGATGCTGTATTGGCAGAAAACCAAGACAGACTGCTTAGTGATACAGGCATTCAATTACGAATTAACCGTTCCATTCAAGTTGAAGGCGCATTTGGTGTGTTAAAACAAGATCTTGGGTTTAGACGATTTTTACACCGTGGCAGTGGAAAAGTGCATAAGATGTTATATCTACTGGCTATGGGATTCAATATTGAAAAATTACATAACAGAATACAAGCAGGACGCGTTAACACAACATTATTTACTGCAAAAGAAACTGCTTAAACTAAGAAATTTTTAAATAGGCCTAAAGGTCTATTTAGGTGCGCCTAAAAACAAAAAATACCAAGAGAACATAGGATTTTACAAATCTAATTTTCTTGGTATTTCTTATATTTTAAAGGGACTGCAACTAGAATGCGGTAAAACCGCATTCTGTTACAGCCCCTTTTGTGGGAGGAGTTATGTTATCTTATTTTTTACTTGCCTTATCTATAGGGCTTGAATTATTTGCAACGACCATGTTGAAAGCATCTGATGGTTTTACGCGGCCGTTACAGACTATTGCCTGCGTATGTGGCTATGTAGGATCTTTCTATACATTGACGCATGTACTGAAATATATTCCACTCAGTGTTACCTATGCTACCTGGTCTGGCGTAGGCCTCGTGGTGACAGCACTCATTTCGGTCTTTATCTTTAGTGAGGGCTATAATATGTACACTATTTTGGGGATAGGTCTTATTGTAGTTGGTGTTGTCATCCTTAACTTGTGGGGCAGTGTAGGAAACTAAAACTATAGCTAGTTTCTATATCATAAATTAGAATACTGTAGATGTAGATGTAGATGTAGATGTAGATGTAGATGTAGATGTAGATGTAGATGTAGATGTAGATGTAGATGTAGATGTAGATGTAGATGTAGATGTAATTATTGAGCAATATATTTCAAAGGAGGCCTTTATGAATTCTTCCATGTATCGAAATTTAACTATTACTGCTTTATTGATGGCATTAGCTATCATGATTCCTATTATGATGCCTCTGAAAGTTGTCATTCCACCGGCTTCGTATACATTGGCGAGTCATGTACCTATATTCCTGGCTATGTTCTTGTCTCGTAAGATGGCTGCTTGTGTTGTTATAGGCTCTACGCTAGGTTTCTTTGTAGCTGGCTTCCCTATTGTTATCGTTATGCGCGCTGCATCTCATATCATCTTTGCCTTGATGGGGTGCCTATTATATTAAACATCATCCAGGCGTATTGACTGGTGCTCTATCCTTTGCTACTTTCAACCTTGCTTGTGCTATTGTTCACGCTATTGGTGAAGTGCTTGCGTGTCTATTATTCTATACGACAACTACGATACCTAATATCGATCTAATTTATGTCGTATTCGTTCTGGTAGGCGGCGGTACTATCGTTCATAGCATGGTTGACGGATATATTGCATTATATATCTATAAAGCTATTCCAGGATTATCTAAGCCTGAGAATTAATAATCGGACGTTATCCTAGCTTATTTAAGGTAGATAATAAACAACCGGCTATTAAAACTGCATATGCTCGTAACCACTCATAGGAAATCTATTGTACGCTAATGTATAGAATTTGATTATCTATGAGTGGTTTTTTAGAATAATTATCAAATCTGTACCTACAGATACAGACTTAACTATGCGATATGGGTATAATAAAACCATAGTTAATGACCGAGTTGTGATATATGCATAGCAGTATAGATAGATTTATACATAGATACCACATAGGCCATACATATTGTTAATTGTGAAAGACTTTCACAAGAATTATGGAGGTTATTATGAGAAAGCATATAAAAAATAACGTATCTTGGGTTGGTAAAATCGACTGGGAATTACAAGAGTTTCACGGTTCTGATTACAGCATTAATAATGGGTCTAGCCAAAATGCGTACTTGATTGAAGAGGAGAAAACCGTCCTCATCGATACCGTATGGAAACCTCATTCCTCAGAGTTTATAGACAATTTGGAATCTGAAATTGATTTAAATAAAATTGATTTTATCGTATGTAATCACGGCGAAGTTGATCACAGCGGTTCCTTGCCAGCATTGATGGAAAAAATACCTAATACGCCGATTTACTGCACAGAAAATGCTGTTAAGTCCTTGGTTGGTCAATATCATCACTCTGAATGGAACTTTAAAACTGTGAAGACAGGTGATTCTGTAGATATCGGTAACGGTAAATCTTTGGTATTCGTAGAAATGCGCATGCTCCATTGGCCTGACTCTATGGCAACCTATATGACTGGCGACAATATTTTGTTCTCTAACGATGCGTTCGGACAACATTTCGCGGTAGAAGAATTGTGGGCCGATAAGGCTGATCAATGTCGTCTATGGGCAGAGGCGATGAAATATTACGCTAATATTTTGAATCCATTCTCTCCATTGGTAAAAGCTAAGGTTGAAGAAATTCAAAAGCTTAACTTGCCAATTGATATTATCGCTACTAGCCATGGTGCAATTTGGCGTGAAAATCCATTGCAAATCGTAGAGAAATACTATGAGTGGTCTCAAGCATACCAAGAAGACCAAATTACAGTCGTATATGACACTATGTGGGATGGTACAAAGAAATTAGCCCATAAAATTGCTGATGAGATTGCTAAACAATCTCCTGATACACGGGTTAAGATCTTTAATATCAGTAAAACAAATAAAAACGATATCATGACAGAAGTATTCAAATCAAAAGCGATCGCCGTTGGTTCTCCGACAGTAGGGAATAGTGTTATCTCTTCTGTAGCTGGTTGGCTCGACTTTTTACGTGAATTGAAGTTCAAAAATAAAAAGGCTGCCGTATTTGGTACCTACGGTTGGTCTGGTGAATCTACGAAGGTACTTCGTGAAGAATTAACTAAATATGGTTTCTCCGTGGTAGAACCTGAAATTAAATGTAACTGGAACCCAGATGTAGATGATTTTGGTAAAGCAGAAGAACTTGTAAAAGCTTTATTAGCATAATCATTGCTTATATGGCAAGACATTAAAAAAGGTGTACCAACACAAATCAACATGTTGGTACACCTTTTTTTATATAGTAGCTTCTAGTTAGTATATGTATCAAACACAAAGTCTATAATTGTCCGAATGGTTTCATTAGCCCCTATAATCTTGATTTGTTTATACGATTTGAGGCCTAGAATTTTAATTGGGTCTGCCAATAAAGCGGTTAAGAAGCTGTGTGTAGCTGTTATAGCGTGAGAGAAATCAAGGACTACGGTTTCTCCTTTTTGTATAGCCGGAATAATTTTTCGCTCTCTAAGATTAATGGCCTCTAATTTGACTTCACATCGTTCTCCACAATAGTTGTACATATCAATATATAATTCTGGAGCGCGGACTATATTATTTCGTTTAGCTACAGTTTCGGTAGCATGTTTTCTGAATTCCTCTAGGTGTTTGTGTAGGTCATATGTTTTTAATCTATCAAAGCCAATGGTCATGTATATAAACGTGCCGGGCCAAGCGTTGTTTAGCGTTGTGTATGTTACATCTAACGGGGAGATATGTGCGACACCATCGCCTGATACGATGTACATATCTGCTTCTAATGTTTTGCCGAGATTGCTAGACAAGTATAGGCCCATGCCGGCATTATTTTGTTGCTTGTAAGGACCTACATTAACGCCGAATGTGCCAGAAATTTCCGGCTCTAGTGCCATGGCGATGGCATCAGTATTGTTTGTGAAAGGTGCATAGGTTTGCTCTAAATGTGTTTTAATACCTACACCAAGATCAGCAAGAATAAATGATAGTTGGTTTTTATCTCGATACCAGTTAAATTGTAATAATGATGGAATCTGAGGATTAAAACCGTGTTCTAATGCATTGTATGTCAGTTCGGATATGATATAACGAACTGCATCCTCATATCCTCTAATTAAATCTGTAGGTAAGTCCATTGCATAATCACGAATTGTATTTAGCATTTGCGTAATATTATGATCTTTGTATTTGATGGCGAAGAGTGGTTTGTTGTAGACGTAGTGAAAGTTATTTTGGGAATTATTTAGAATAGAGAGGTAGTTTGGACCATCTAAACGATTCCACATAATATCTAGTGTGGAATGTTTAGGAAATTGGATGGAAATAAATGTTTTTTGTTGTTTTAGTTTCCATAAATATAAGATTAGTAGTGTGAGTGTTTGATAGCTTGCATGTTTGCATTGGTTTCCATCAATAATAATTTTGGTATTTGAATAATTCCATTTAAATAAAGATAGAATTGAATCAAATTCGGTAATACCATTTTGAATAAATGAGAATGCTTTTGGTAGGGGGATGATAGGGGTTCCTTGTTTTGTGCGTAGTGTGTTAGTCATGTTTCTCTCTCCTTTAATTGACAATGATTAATCACTATTGCTATACTAATCGTATAGAATAACACTAAGGGGGGCCTTGATAGAGCGAAATGTTTGCCCCACAGTTATTATGAAACATCATGTTTCATGCCCCATACTTTGTATGGGGTTTTCTTATACCTATATTATAGAACTAATGTTTGCTAAAAACAAGAGAAATATAGCTATTATGATTAATTGATACATATCTACTATTATTCCGTGATTTTTGCAGTTTTATCATACCGTTCCGAAGTAGTTTCATTTCTCTGTATGTCCAGCTATTTTCTCATCTTGAATTGGATGTATTAATTTTATACAATATCTGTAATATTAATTTATGGGAATGTAGCACGTTTAGGAGATATAGATGAGTGGTCAGAATTGGTGGCGACGCCTAGGTTTAGTTGTGTGCATTGTAGCGAGTGTAGGCGTTGTCAGTGGCTGTGAATTTAATATGGATAATTTAAGAAATAACAGTCAGGTGAAAGCAACTCAAAGTGATAGTGAGAAGGAAATCTGGCGTGTTTTTAGATTTTATTTGGCTGCTACGAATGAGTTTAATTTCACTAGTGTAAAATATAGTCATCAACATATGGAAACGGTGCAGCAAGCACAACAAAATGTACCGCTAGCTGCGTTTAAGGTGCGGGATTATGAACGTCTTGAGCAAGAACTCATTGCGGCGCGAGAAGCGGGGCACACACATAGTGACTTGGAAGCAGCTACAGATGCTTTATTACCGGTATTACACGACGTTGTGGTAGCCGTGAAAGAGCTAGATACGTATTATAAAGAAAAACGCTATGAATCAGATAATTATGCATTTGCTCATACGCAGTTGGAGAAGCTTTCATCATTAATAGATGCATTTAGGCCGAAATATGATGCGTTAGATACCATTGTTAATACCTATCACAAGCAGGAGGGAGAACGTCTTGTTAAGTTGATGCGCAACAATGGGCAGACGAATGGCGCTAATATGGCGGAAATGATGCTTATTTATAGCGGTATAGTAGATCATATTGTGGAGCATAAATCCGATAGTGATTTCCAATGGGTGAAAGCACAGAAGGAAGCAGCCGATGGGGTTGGTGCAAAGATTACTGCCGCCGAGGCTCAGAATCGGTTAGAGCAAAAGAGACATCTTGATAAAGCGATTGAGGATTTTATGGCTAATCCTTCTAGTGAAACGGAAGAGACCGTTGTTGAACAGTATAATGAAATGGTACGTAGTCCGATGAATTTTAAATTATTAGATTCTGTACAGAAGCCGTATGTGCCACAAGAATTATAATGTGAAAAGTTATATGTTAAACACGATATAACATTTTGGGTAGAATATATTTGACAACCTACCCTCAGGAGCCCTATAATTATCTATTATATGAATATTGCGTTGAAAAAGACGGCACATCTCAGACGGATTTAGTAGAGACCAAACTCATGGGCTGAAAGGTTTGGAAATCTAGAGATTTGCGGATCACTTTGGAGCAAGCAGGAACCCTGCCGGTGAACACCGTTATATGTCTAAGTGGCTTTCACAAATTGAAGCCTAGTTATTTCGTATGCTCGGAATATTCTAGCTTTCACAGAAGGTCAGTAGGGTGGTACCACGGATATTACGTCCGTCCCTTCGGGGGCGGGCGATTTTTTTATGTAAAAGGAGCACATCATGGATTACGGTAAGACGTTACATTTGCCTGAAACAGAATTCCCAATGCGCGGCAATTTGCCTAAGCGCGAACCAGAAATTTTAAAGTTCTGGGAAGACAACAAAATTTATCAAAAACGTTTGGAATTGCGTAAAGACGCAAAACCATTCATCTTGCATGATGGCCCTCCATATGCAAATGGTAAATTGCACATCGGTCATGCCCTCAACAAAACGTTGAAGGACATCATCATGAAATACAAAACAATGACTGGTCATTATACTCGCTACATCCCAGGTTGGGATACGCACGGTTTGCCAATCGAGCATGCGGTTATTAAAAATACTGGTCTTAATCGTCATGAAATGGCGCCTCTTGATTTGCGCAACAAGTGTAAGGAATATGCATTAGAATGCGTAGAAAACCAAAAACAAGACTTCATTCGCTTTGGTGTATTAGGCGAATGGGAACGCCCTTATTTGACATTGCGCCCTGAGTTTGAAGTTAAACAACTTGGTATCTTCGGCGAAATGGCAAAACGAGGCCACATCTATAAAGGCCTTAAAACTGTATACTGGTGTACACACTGCGAAACTGCATTGGCAGAAGCAGAAATCGAATACGCTGAGAAAAAATCCTTCTCCATTTACGTAAAATTCCCTTACGTATCCGAGAAAAAGGTAACATTGCCAGCTGGCGTAGATCCAAAACACGCATACTCCGTTATTTGGACAACTACTCCTTGGACAATGCCTGCCAACGTAGCAATCTCTGTTAACCCAGAGCTTGAATATGGTTGGGTAAAAGTAGGCGACGAATACTACTTGATGGCTACTGAACTCGTTGATGCGGCTATGAAAGATATCGGCATCGAAGACTACGAAATCGTAAATCGCTTCTCTGGTGCAGATTTAGAATTGGCTGAATTCAAACATCCATTTGTTGAACGTAATGCTACAGTATTGTGTGGTGACCATGTAACACTCGAAGCAGGTACTGGTTGCGTACATACGGCTCCTGCACACGGTGAAGATGACTTTAATATCGTTATGCGTTATAACAAGGAAGGCAAAACTGAACTTCCTATCGTATCTCTTGTTAATGAAACTGGTAACTACACTAAACAAGTGGACGACAACCGTTATGGTGATACTGAATTCCCATTGGCTGGTGTAGAGATTCACGATGCAGAGGTGCCTGTAATCAAAATCTTGGCGCATAACAATGCATTGCTTCACAAATCTAGCTTGCGTCACCAATACGCTCACTGCTGGCGTTGTAAAAATCCTGTCATCTACCGTGCTACAGAACAATGGTTCTCCTCTGTAGATGGATATCGTCAACAAGCACTTGATGCAATCGATAATCAAGTACAATGGATTCCTAAATGGGGCCATGACCGTATCTTCAACATGGTTCGCGATCGTGGTGACTGGGTAATTTCCCGTCAACGTATTTGGGGCGTGCCAATTCCTATTTACTATTGTGAAAGCTGCGGCGAGCACATCATCAACGATGATACTATCAAAGCATTGCAAGAAAAAGTAGCCGTAGAAGGCTCCGATGCTTGGTGGGCTCACAGTGCAAAAGAATTGTTGCCAGAAGGGTTCAAATGTCCTCATTGCGGTCATGATGAGTTCAAAAAAGAAACAGACATCATGGATGTATGGTTTGACTCTGGTTCCTCTTGGTCTGGCGTACTTGAAGTTAACGGCTTAGATGTACCATGTGCTATGTACCTTGAAGGTTCCGACCAACATCGCGGTTGGTTCAACTCTTCCTTGTTAACTGCAGTAGCTACAACTGGTAAAGCACCATACAACTCCGTATTGACTCACGGCTTCGTTGTGGACGGCGAAGGTCGCAAAATGTCTAAATCTGTAGGTAATACAGTGGCACCTAGCGACATTATCGACGTATACGGCGCTGACGTTATGCGTTTGTGGGTATCCTCCGCAGATTACCAAGCAGACGTACGTTTGTCCAAAGACATCGTAAAACAATTATCCGAAGTATATCGTAAGATCCGTAACACATTCCGCTTCTTGCTCGGCAACTTGGATGACTTCAATCCAAATACTGATAAAGTGGCTTACGCAGATATGTCCGAATTTGACAAATGGGCATTGTTGCGCTTAGAAGAAGTACGTCAAAAGGTTACTGACGCATACGAAAACTATGAATTCCACATGTTGTACCATGCAATTCATAACTTCTGCACAGTAGACTTGAGCTCTATCTACCTTGATGTAATGAAAGATACTATGTATGCTGAAAGCAAAAACAACGTAGCTCGTCGTTCTGCTCAAACAGCAATGTACGAAATCTTGAAAACATTGGTAGCAATGGTATCTCCTGTACTTTCCTTCACAGCAGAAGAAGTTTGGAAATACATGCCTAAAGAAGACGGCATGCCTGAATCCGTTATGCTTCAAGATTGGCCACAAGGCTATCCTGAACACTTCAACCAAGAATTGGCTGATAAATGGAGCCAATTGTTAGACTTGCGTACATCTGTACAAAAAGCATTGGAACTTGCTCGTCAAAACAAAACAATCGGTCACCCACTAGATGCATCCGTTACAGTATATGCTGAAGGCACTGCATTCGACGCATTGAACGCTCTTGGTGAAGAAGGCTTGGCTAAACTCGTTATCGTATCCGAAGCTCACATCGTAAACGGTGCTGCGCCAGCAGAGGCTGTAAAAGACGAAGAAACAGGCGTAGCGACAGTAGTTGCTCCATCTGAACTTCAAAAATGTGAACGCTGCTGGATCCATCGAGATACAGTAGGCCAAGATAGCGAACACCCTACACTATGCCATCGTTGTGCAGAAGTAGTGAAAGCTCTTTAATAGCGACTTGTTTTAACACTATATAAAAAATATCCCCTCCGATAAGCTCCACCGGCTTTAACGACCTAGCGGTCTAGCCAAAGTCGCTTCTCGAAGGGGATATTTTTACTTTATAATATAAGAACGAGCAAAAAAATTAAAAACTTTTTAGATTTATGAATTCATTGTATGCTACCATTCTCCTCAAATATATGATGATAATTGTTATCGTCCTATTTTCCTCATGAAAACTTTATGTGTAAAAATCTACTCATTTCATATTAGGGTTAAAATAATCGTTTATGATATTTATAGTTAGTTTAGTAAATGAGTGTATGAGAAGGAGGAATATGCAATGGTAGTAACAATCATTAAAGCTGTTATGGCTGCTCTTACTGGTTTGGTAAACGCATTATTGCCTTTATTTAAATAATAAAGTTCCCAAAACCCTCATAAACCCTTAAAGCTTGAGTATGTATACTCAGCTTTGAGGGTTTTTTCTTTATGTATATTTTTACTTACCATAGAATGAAATAATATGCAGATTTGAGATTTAAACGATATTTATTGTTGGTTTAAATGTAGGCTCTTTCGTTGACTATATCTAAATATATACATATAATAAAAATGAAATAAAGATGAATATACATCTTAGAAGTACATATAGAGGGAGAATGAGAGATATGAAAAGAATATTAGTTGTAAAAGCTATGGTTCTTGGGGCCATAGCTTGTTCTATTAGTGCTATTGGATTTGCAGCGGGGTGTAGAGTCTACACATATACAAGATGCAACCAATATGCAACAAAGTACACAAGGTACAGAAAAACATAAGGCAGTACAATCCAATTGGATGGACCGCACAGATATTAAGGTTGGCACACAGTCTAAGGTGGGTGCGCAAGTGTCTATAGAAACATTGCAACCATTAACTCATTATGATGAGAACTCCAAGTCCGTATTGTTTGTACAAGGCGGTATTGGTCGAGGTGGCCAAGAGCATTCTGTTAGTTACTATCACGGATATCATGAGATTTGGTATCCTTATAACCCTGTAACAGGTAAAGGTGACCAACGATATATGGCAGAGAAAAATATGAACATACGAAATCATTAGGCACTGTAGCGAATGTAGGTTTAGGGTATCGCCATCTTAGTAAGAATGAGCATGCCTATGTTGGTGTCAATGCCTTCGTTGATCGCGCCTTTTCCGAGAATGCTAATCGAGTTAGTGGGGGCCTAGAATATGTATCAGGCCTTAACGAAGTTCGTGCTAATGTATATAGAGGTTTAGGGAGTGTGAAATCGCAATCTGATATGATACATTTACCACAATCGTACTTCACATTTGATTTGGATGGGGGCGCTGCTTACTATATGCCACATACGTCTCAAAAGGTATTATCTGGATATGATGTAAGTTATGCTCGTACATTTAAAAATGCTCGTTGGGCCCGTGTACACGCAACCGTATATCATTGGAATGGTCTAAGTGTGCCAAATCATAGCGACGCATTATTGAAAACACTGGAAGTTGGTAACAGTCATGGATGGAAAGTAGGAACTACATTACAAGTAGCGCCTCATGTATCGCTAGATGTAGGCTATACATCAGATAGTAAGTATACTAGTGGTGCTTATGGAGTTGTTAAGTACACATTAGGTACCTCTAAGTTTGCATGGCATGGTGGTAAACATAGTGATGATACGATTACGAATGCTCGCGCTAGAATGTTAGATAAGGTAGACCGTAGCCCTATAACAATAGGCCGTACATATGAAGAAGATTGGTATGTAGATCCTAATGATCATTTATAAAATTGATGATAATTTATAAAACTAAAAAGGAGAGAAGTTTCGTAATGAAATATAAGTTAGTATTAACATCTATGGTTTTGGGTGCAATAGCATGTAGCACAAGTGCCGTAGTGGGAGCAGTCGATGTGGCGCCACAAGTGAGTGATACAGCAAAACATGATGCAGTGCAATCTAATTGGATGGACCGCACGGATATTGCTGTAGGTGTACAGGCTGGAGGCAAATCCAAATTAGATAAAGGACATTTTCTAACGGATGACCAGAATACTATTTATAATAAGCAGTCTGATTATGGTAATTTAACGAAAGCCTATATAGAAACATTGCAGCCTATTTCTCATTATGATGAGAACAGTAAAAGTGTTCTGTTTGTACAGGGGCGCATTGGACGTGGCGGTGAGAAAATAGCTTCGAAAGAGATGCGTGGTTATTTTCTTCCTGAATTAATAATCAATCGGCATGGGCAAACTAGTTACACCGTAAAAAATACGGATGAAAAATCATCAGAAATATTAGGGATTATTGGTACTGTTGGTATTGGATATCGACGTCTTAGCCGCAATGAACATGCATATGTAGGTGTTAATGCATTCGTTGATCGAGCTTTCTCGGACAATTACAATCGTATTAGCGGCGGCGTAGAGTATGTAAACGGACTCAACGAGGTATATGCTAATGTGTATAAGGGGCTTGGTAATACGGGCGTCGTGAGAGGTTTTGGTGGCAATCCGTACCCTAAACGCTTGTATCCTAATGGTTACCCATCAACATTTCCTTATGATACGATTTCTAGTGAAAATTATTATACCTACAAAGGCGGTAGAGCACTAGGTGGCTATGAAATCGGTTTTGCTAGATCCTTTAAGAACGCTCGTTGGGCTCGTGCTTATGTAAATGGATATCGCTGGAAGGGCCATGGATTCGGTCATAGTCAAGAATATAATTATGGGCGTCCAGGCCATTGGTCCGTTCCATGGTTTTCTGTGCGGAATACAAATCACTATAAGGGGATTAAAATCGGTGCTGAATTACAGTTAACACCACATATATCCTTAGATATTGGGTATAATAATGCTAACAATATGTCGAAGGGGATGTATGGTACTGTGAAATATACATTAGGTACATCTAAATTTGCCCTCTGGGGTGGCAAGCACAGTGATGATACGATTACGACAGCTCGTTCTAAAATGCTAGATAAGGTACGTCGTCAAGATATGATTGTAGAATCCTTTGATGACATTGAATATGGTTATTTAGCACCTATTAATCATCTATAATATGGAGAAAATGTTAGTTTTATCATTGTTATGAGAGGGGACTATATATAATGTCAGGTAAATTATTATTGAAAGCTATGGTTTTTGGGTACTATGGCTTTCAGTATATCTACAATAGGAATGGCAGCAGAGGTTCAAGATGCAAATGGACTAGATTCTGCACAACAAACAATTGCATCCGATACAGCTAGGAAAGAGGCTGTTCGTTCTAGCTGGATGGACCGTACAGATGTGGTAGTCGGCGTTGGTATGAAAGATTCGAAAGAGACGCATACACAGAACCATGCTATTGGTGCATCATCGAGTATACATGTACTACATACTGTAACTTCGAAAAGTTTAAAATCTACTGAAATCAATAAATTGTATATTGAGACCTTGCAACCTATAACCCATTATGATGAAAATGCTAAAAGCGTTGTCTTTGTACAAGGTCGTATTGGGCGCAGTGGAGAAAAAATTTCATCTTATAAATTAAATGACTATTGGGAGCCAGCCAGACCTGCAGGGACGTTTATAAGACACGATAAACAAACAGATAAGAAGGAATCCTTAGGGATGAATGCTAATATTGGTATTGGCTATCGTCGTCTTAGCAAAGGTGAACATGCTTATGTTGGTGTTAATGCGTTCTATGACCATGTATTTAAAGGTGGTTATAAGCGCGTTAGTGGCGGTGTAGAATATGTGGCAGGCCTTAATGAATTTCATGCTAATCTGTACCGAAATCTGGGGACTGATGAAAGAAAATATATAGGACTCCATGGACGTAGTCTTGTATTGGGTGATCCTACAGGACTGTATCCATATGGTAGGGATTCTGATACTAGTCTTTATAACTATGGTGTGGTTTCTTATGAAAATCATTGGATGTTATTCGAAAAGGTTGCTGCCAGTGGATTTGATGTAGGATACTCACGGACCTTCAAAAATGCTCGCTGGGCTCGTATCTATGCGGACTATTATAATTGGCGTGGTAGATCCCCTGTGAAAGTTGGCTATTATAAATTAAATAAACGGGATGCCATAAAAGGTTTTAAAGTGGGGGCAGAATTCCATATTACACCGCATCTTACTCTTGATGCTGGTTACCAAACGGCATCTCATCATTTGAGTGGCCCTTATGCAACCTTGAAATACACAATCGGTACATCTAAGTTTGCTTGGCGTGGTGGTAAACATAGTGAAAGCGCCATTACAACAGCTCGTTCTAAGATGCTTGATAAAGTACATCGTAGTGATATGGTTGTACAAGAAGTTGAGGAAGAAACTTATGATCATGGCGTTGTCGATGTAGGTTTATAATTTGTAACAACATAGTTTTAATATAATAAAAAGAACGCACAGAGGCCCCGGTATTCAATTGATAAGTTGAATATCGGGGCCTTGTATGCGTTCTTTTTATTTTGTTTATTATTGCAAATCCTTAGGCACGCTGAGCGGTTTCCAGTTATCTAGCTCTGGAATATCTAAGGTCGTAATGGTTCGTTGTATCCAGTAGTTCAAGGATACTTCGTTGCCAAAGTACTGTTCAAATAGGTATGTATTACCGGGAATGTCCTTTTGTTTGCCGTGTTCGTCGACGATATGGCGCATCGATTCCTTGAGGTACAGTTGCACCCTAAATGGTGTGGACCGCTTGCCCTTGAATATGAAATAGGATGGCCCAATAAAATCGTGGGTACGAACGTTGATTTGCTCGTAGCGATTGCTCTTAAGACCTTCCAAGGATGCTTGTATCATGGCGTTGGCATCGTCATATTCCTCGAGTAGGAATGGTTCTTGATCGACGTCGAGTACATAGTGCCACGTCGGTTTTTCTTCATCTGTTTCGATGGCCCATGCCTCTGAAAGCTCCGGTAAACGGTGGCTTTCATAAAGATCATGCCACAAATTATGGGTGTCCTCTGCGTTGAGCAGCGATTTATAGATAATCTCATGCCCTTCAGCTGGATCGTAGCCGTACAATCGAACTTGATAGGTGTTTCGTGGCATACGTTTAGTTTCCAGTTTATAGATATTCCGTAATTTGTCTGGAATGGTTAGGAAATGATTGTAAAAGCTAAGCACCACCGTATCTTGTGTGGATAGGGCCTTATCGATGGTTTCCTCGGTCATATAATGTGGTATCCCACTGAAAGCCATTCATATTGACAGATAATCGGGCTGCATTGTGAGGCCATGTGGTAGGGGCCGGGCGCACGGTCGTAGAGGATTCGGTTATGCCTTCCTTGTAATGCCAATGGCCGTCTATCTACCTTTTCGAAGGCTGCTAATCGTTCTGCTGCTTCGTCATCTACGGGAATATCTTTGATTTCTTCGCTGCGATTGGCGAGATGTGACACGATGTACTGATGGGAGCTTTCATAATAATGAACGGCACTGTCGAGGTCAGGTGTTCCCGTAACATAACCTTTTTCATAGGCGTAGCCCAAGGCAACGCGTGTGAGCGCACGGGTGATGTCGTAGAAGAGCACGCGGTCCTCCTCTTGAAGCGCCCGTTTCTCTTCCTCTAACACGCGGGTCAAGGATTGAATAGCAAAGCGAATGTTTTTGGTCACGCCGATGCCGTGAATGCGCATATAACTGATATATGGCAAGGAGAACAGGAACCGATCCTTTGTCGCCGCCATGTGTGTCAAATCGGCGATGAGCCCCCAGTCGAGCGGGTAGGCCGCCAATGTGAAAGATATAGTTAAATGCGGCTTGTAACGCGGCATAACCGGCGTCATTAAAGTCCTTTGTGGCTGCCCGTTGATATAGTTCAGTCGCCTTGATTGGGTCGTACGGGATGGCAGCGCGCAACGCAGGTTGCTCATAAAAATGGTAGTAATAGTCGGCGAGTTCCGCGATACATTCTGGCTGGCCTAGTTCGGCACCCTTTGTAAACCATGTGAAAGCCTCTGTAAACTCGCCTCTTTCGTGATGGTCGAGAGCCGTATAGAGCATCATGGTCGGATTGCCTAGTTCAGCGGCCCTGCGTGCCACACGGCGTGCATTTTCATAATCGCCTTCATCGATATAAATATTGCGCAAGTTCCCTTGGAACATGGCGAGCCCTTGATCAAGGGCTTTGGTAAACCAGTATTTCGCATGCTCCCGAGATTTTGCTTGTAGCGTTTCTTCGTCTACCATACCGCGCAAGGTAGCAATGACTTCACGTAAACTCTTGCTGCGCGTCGCTTGGCTGTAATCGTTGACTAAAGCTAGCCTTTTCTGGGCCTAATAGTTGTTTAGCTTCGTTAATAACGTGGTAATCGCCCCAAAAGAATACGTTGCCTATAATATATTGGCAGTATGCATCATCTTGCTTTGCATAATCATAGATGATGCGGAATGCATCATCAAAGGACAACTGCATATCTCGCCTCACCGTAGGCGTAATCGACCCAGCTATGCGCAATGCTTGTAATGTGCCAATTGGACTATTTTGACGGATACTATCATGCAAACACTGATAGGTGCGCATATTATCCTCTGGAAAACCCGACTCGGCCCACGTAAATCGCGGTCCAGCGTACACACGTGCCAATAGGGCGTATGCGTCTCCTAATTCACGTTCTTCTGGAGATAAAGCCTTCTGGTAGATCTCCTCAGTATCCGATTTGCCCGTACTGCCTTGTGATGTAGCTGTGTTGCGCAACTCATGCTGAATCGGCTTTGTCACAGTCGATTGATTATTTATAATCGACTCTAACATGCGCAGACCCTCTTGAGCGGACTGCGGATCATAAGACATAAAAATTAAGTGGAAGACCCGTTGGAGGCGGTCTGTGAAATATTGAGCCATAGGCCCTCCTTTCGTTTTTATACAATACACTACTATTATATACCGAATATGTCTTGCGTTAAAGGTGGGAGGGCGGTGGCGTGTCCTGAGAACCTCCACCGGCCGGGTCTGACTACGCCCTGCGGGCTCCGCAGGGCCAAAGTCGGTTTCAGAACACGCCACCGCCCCACGCATTAAGGCTAGTGTCAATTCGGTATATAATAGTAGTGAAATTGATAAAACCCGTTATTGCCCACCCAGCCGAGGGAGAAAGGAGGGCCTACGGCCCGTGCGGAGCCCGAAGTCGTTTTCAGAGGCCCCATCACCTTCAACTATCTCGTTCTATGTTGATTCGGTATATAATAGTAGTGAAATTGATAAAACCCGTTATTGCCAACCCAACCGATAGAAAGGAGGGCCTACGGCCCGTGCGGAGCCCGAAGTCGTTTTCAGAGGCCCCATCACCTTCAACTATCTCGTTCTATGTTAATTCGGTATATAATAGTAGTGAAATTGATAAAACCCGTTATCGCCCACCCGACCGTTGGAGAGATAAAAATAATTTCTTAGTCAGGTTAGAGTGGATATGAAAAAAGACACCCCGTGAAAAAACGACTTTTCCAGATGCTGTGGATTTTTCTTTGGAAAATCTTACGCCTCTGGATTAGCGATGTGTGGCTCCCATGCGTCGCTATGCTCCTCTGTTAGCTCACACCCTGCGTCGGCCCTGCCCTTTCACAACAAAAAATAATTGATTAATGTACATAGCGTAGAAAGAGAACACCCTCTCTGAAAACGACTTCGGGCTCCGCGTAGCGCAGTATTCTCTTATCTGTATAACAAAGAAATAATTTCTAAGTCAGGTTAGAGTGCATATGAAAAAGACACCCCGTGAAAAAACGACTTTGGCCCTGCCCCGAAGGGGACAGACCCGGCCGGTGGAGTTTTTTTCGCTGGGGTGTCTTTTGATTATCGTTCTAGCTGTTGACTAGAAATTATTTTTTGTTATAGTCACCAAACCATTTATCATAGATTTTTTGGTATGTGCCGTCTTCTTTAAGTTCTTTAAGAGCTTTGTTAACAGCTTGTTGTAATTCTGTGTTGCCTTTTTTCACACCAAGTACTGTGCCAGGAGCTTTTGTAGGTTCGCCTACGAGTTTAAGGTCTTTATCAGCGCCTTGTTTTAGGTAGTACATAGCAACTGCGTTATCGATGATTGCACCATCGATTGTACCAGCTTTCAATTCCATAAAGATATTGGCATTGGAGTCCATTTCTTTTACTGTTGTGTTAGGAATTTTTTTAGCCATGTCTGCAGGAACAGTACCGATTTGAACGCCTACAGTTTTGCCAGCAAGTTCGTCCATGTTGTGGATTGTGGAGTTGTCTTTGCGAACCACTGTGATGAAACCGCCTTGGTCAAAGTAAACATCGGAGAAGTCCAATGCTTTTTCACGTTCAGGAGTAGCGTTGATACCGGCTGCGATCATATCGATGTCGCCAGATTGAACTGCTGGAATCAAAGCGTCGAAGCCCATGGATTTGAATTCCATTTTTAGGCCCAATTTTTTAGCGATGGCTTCGGACAAATCAACGTCGAAACCAACGTATTTATCGCCTTCAGTAAATTCGAATGGTGGGAATGTAGTTTCAGAACCTACACGTAACACGCCAGCCTCTTGTGTCATTTTGCTTTTTTCGCTGCCACAACCAGCCAATAAACCCATAGCAGCAACAGCTACGAGTGCGATGGCTGTTAATTTTTTGAATTTAAACATAGTATCCTCCTCAAACACGATACAAACATATTAATCTGTTTCTATTGTACGGAATTTTGAACCAATAGGCAATAACATTGTATAATTAAAGGTACGTAAACAAATTAAGTACACGAAATGTACCTTTTACTAAATAAGGTCGATTATTTATACACATATTTAGGAGGACCTATGTCTCTTACTGAACAATTTTCCAAGTGCTTCTGAAAGCTTCGCCCAAGAGGCTTTCACCATTAACTATACATTGGCGAAGAATCCAGAACTGTCTAGTCATGAGTTTAAGTCTGTTAAGACAATCGGTGCTGTCCTTGAAAAACACGGTATTCCTGTGAACTATGAGTTCTGTCACTTGCCGACTGCTTTTAAGGCGTCTGTTGTGAAAGTAGATAATCCTAAGGGCCGTTTAGCTATATTATGTGAATACGATGCGTTGCCAGATGTGGGACATGCGTGTGGCCATTGTGCTAGCGGATCTATGAGCACCTTGGCAGCCCTTGCATTGCATAAGATGCAGCAAGACGGCGTAGCTTTCAACATGGACATCGACATCATTGGAACCCCTGATGAGGAAGCGATGGGCTGCAAGGTGGATATGTGCAACGCTGGCGTGTTCAAAGAATACGATTTTGCCATTATGGTCCATCTCGATGGTGAAGAAACGCGCCCAAACTCGCAATTCCTAGCCCTCGACTGTTTCCGCGCCAAGTACCATGGTAAATCGGCCCATGCGGCGGGTGAACCTTGGAATGGCATCAATGCGGTAAACGGCGTGCAACTCGCCATCCATGCCATGGATATGCTGCGCCAACAAGTGCGACCAGAATCTCGCATCGGCACGTGGATCATTAACGGCGGCACCGCGTCCAACGTCATTCCTGCCTATGGCGAACTAGAGGTAACCGTACGTCACACAGAACGAGAGTATTTGAACGGTTTGTCCGAGCAAATTAAAAAGATTTTTGAAGGCGCTGCCCTTTGTACCGGTACGACTGTAGACGTTGAGTTTTACGGCAACCCTTACGATGATATGAACCAAAACCATCGCGGCACACACCTTATCGAAGACGTGATGGCCGACATGGGCCTCGATTTTGAACCAGGCCCAGCAGATATTGGCGGTAGTTCCGATATCGGTAATGTGAGCTATCAATGCGCCGCATTCCATCCTAAACTACGCTTGGCAGGCCCAGATAAGGTATGTCATGCGAAGGAATTTGCGGACGCCATGCTCGAACCAACCATTGAACAAACCATCGTAGATGGTGCTAATATCATTGGGCGTACATTGCTGCGCTTAGTTGAAAATCCAGTTGTCTTAGAAGAAATTGTGGCCGAGTTTAACAGTACTAAGTAGTTTCTAATCGAGATTCGCAATGTTAATAAAGTGCTTCCTATATCTATCGGGGGAGAGCTGTAATATCGTAGATAGAATTCGGTATCTGTATCAGAGTTATTGATAATAGATGATAATGAAATACTGCCATTTATAAAGCTACGAATTTTTGGTAAAATAGGCACCTACCTCAACGTCGTGGTGATAGAGCGCCCATACCACGTCGTTTCCAGCGATGAATGGAATGTATTTAAATTCAAGAAACTCCAATAAACCGGCTATAGTTATATCATCAGGTACGGTAAATTCTTCACGATGATGATTCATATCATCGGCGGCACAAACGGCATCTCGATCGATTAGTATATGCATATGATTTCACATCCTTTGAATCGATAATTCTATAAATTATATGCTATCTTTATTGTACATCAAGTAAAGATTATATTGTATTAAAGGAGGTTTTATGTCCTCATCTGAACCATTAGAGATTAAAAATTATATAGGCCTTACTGGCGATACACCGATTCGATTCATCGCGTCCGACGTGGATGGCACCTTGGTGAACGATGCGAAAGCCGTGGACTCTGAGGTGGTGGCCGCTGTTCGTGCCGCTCGTGAAAGCGGTATCCGCGTGGCTATCGCATCGGGCCGTGCGTGGCATGAGATGGATGATGTTATCGATGCCATGCCGTGCTTGCGCTACTTTGTGTGTGCACCAATGGTGCCTATGTTATGGATAAAGAGGAACAAAAGGAACTCGTTCATATCTCCTTTGATAAAACTCGTGCCATAGATTTAGTACGGAAACTCATGACCTATGGCGTGTTTGTAGAGGCTTATGTGAAAGCCGAAATTTTCGGCCAATATCCAACAGTTGGCAATGAAACATCACAATCGGAACATTTCTTTAGACCGAATATTAGACCATTTATCTTGAAAACGCGCACAATGGTGCCTGATTTATTGACATATCTAGAATCCTTGCCAGAAGGACCGGAGAAAATCCAAATCTTTTATGGCGATGAACGTATACGAGAACGCATCCTAGCCGATTTACGCGATGAGTTCCAGGGGGCAGCCACAGATGATAAGGGGCGCGAACGTTTTTACGATGTCCTTGAATCAAGCGAAGGAAATTTAGAATTTGTATTGCCTCACACGACAAAAGGCACGGCAGTAGAAGCCTTGGCGAACCATTGGGGCTATACACCTGACGAGGTGATGACTATTGGCGATAGCGAAAATGATCTATCCATGATCCGCTTTGCTGGCACTAGTGTAGCTATGGGAAACGCACGAGATAATGTGAAAGCTGCCGCACGCTATGCGACAACAGATAATAACAATTACGGCGTAGCTCGTGCACTCTATTCGGCTATTGCACATAATCGCGAATTAGAAACTAAACAGAAATAAAATCTGATAGCGAGTTGATGATAATCCCCATAATTGATAGCGAGGTGATGTAATATGGGCAATCTAAAATTTGATATAGACGATACCTGCGTTAAATGCGGCGCCTGTGCTGAGGATTGTCCTGTACAATGCATCACCGAAGGGGCTACAAAATTTATCATTGGTAGCGGCTGCATCGGTTGTGGTGATTGTTATTCGATTTGCCCAGTCGGAGCCGTGCAAATGCATAAACTGTTTAAAGATAGAACAGGCCTGTAGTAATCTGAAATGGGTGTGTAATAGACTCTCTAAAAAATAGAACAGGCCTGTAGTAATCTGAAATGGGCACGTGCAATAGGCCTTCTAAAAATAGAACAGGCCTGTAGTAATCTGAAATGGGCACGTGCAATAGGCCTTCTAAAAATAGAACAGGCCTGTAGTAATCTAGAATGGGCACGTGTGATAGGCCTTCTAAAAAATAGAACAGGCCTGTACTAATTTGAAATGGATGTGTGTAATAGGCCTTTTAAAAAATAGAACAGGCCTGTACTAATCTGAAATAGGTATGTGTAATAGGCCTTCTAAAAATAGAACAGGCCTGTTCTATTTTAAAATAGGTATGTGAAAGGGCGACCTTGAACTATCAGGATCAGAAATGTATTAAGAAATCCGAACGTTAAAAAGTAATGTATAACTTTCATACGGAATATATGGAGTACATATGGTTCCTATGGTATAATAGACTGTAATAAAAAATTGGCGTTTTGTTTGTAAGACGCACCCCCAGTACAGGAATGTATGGACATTATAAATTGGTGAATATACTTTCACAAATAGATGCATACGGAGGAACTATGGAAAACAAGGAATTTGTTATTGTTGTCGATTTCGGCGGTCAATATAATCAGTTGATTGCACGCCGTGTTCGTGAAAATCATGTATACTGCGAAGTATATCCATACAACAAAGCATTAGAAAAAATTAAGGAATTGAAGCCGCAAGGTATCATCTTCACTGGTGGCCCTAACAGCGTGTACGAAGAGAATTCCCCTAAAATTGAAAAGGAAATCTTTGAACTTGGCATTCCAGTTCTTGGCATGTGCTATGGTATGCAATTTATGGCGCATACATTGGGTGGCGAAGTTAAATCTGCGGACAACCGTGAGTTTGGTAAAACACCTACTAAAGTGGATACTACATCTTCATTGTTCAAAGGCTTGGACGAAGAACAAGTTGTTTGGATGTCCCACGTTGACTATGTAGCAAAAGTACCTGAAGGTTTCGAAATCGTTGCTCATACAAAAGATTGCCCTGTTGCATCCATGCAAAACAAAGAGCGTAAATTATACGCTATGCAATACCATGCAGAAGTATTGCACACTGAACATGGTAAAGAAATGCTTCACAACTTCTTGTACGAAGTATGTGGTTTCACAGGTACATGGACGATGGCAAACTACGCAAAAACTGCTATTGAAGAAATCCGTAATACTGTAGGCGATGGTAAAGTATTGTTGGCATTGTCTGGTGGTGTAGATAGCTCCGTTGCAGCAGCGCTTATCTCCAAAGCTGTTGGCGACCAATTGACTTGTATCTTCGTTGATCATGGTTTAATGCGTAAAAACGAAGGCGACGAAGTTGAAGCAGCTTTCAAAGATTCCGGCATGCATTTCATCCGCGTCGATGCAGAAAAACGTTTCTTAGACAAATTGGCTGGTCTTGAAGATCCAGAAGCTAAACGAAAAGCTATCGGCGAAGAATTCATCCGCGTATTCGAAGACGAAGGTCGTAAAATCGGCTCCGTTGACTTCTTGGCGCAAGGTACAATCTACCCTGACGTTATTGAGTCCGGTACTGGTGAAGCAGAAGTTATCAAATCTCATCACAACGTAGGCGGCTTGCCTGCAGTTGTTGACTTCAAAGGACTTATCGAACCATTGCGCAACCTCTTCAAAGACGAAGTACGTGAACTTGGTTCTGAATTAGGCTTGGCTGATTACCTCGTATGGCGTCAACCATTCCCAGGTCCTGGTCTTGCAATTCGTGTAATGGGCGAAATTACAAAAGAAAAACTCGACATCTTGCGTGATGCGGACTACATCTTCCGTGACGAAATTGCAAAAGCTGGTCTTGATCGCAGCATCAACCAATACTTTGCAGTACTAACATCTACACGTACCGTAGGCGTTATGGGTGACTTCCGTACATACGATTACACATTGGCATTGCGTGGCGTAACAACAACAGACTTCATGACTGCTGACTGGGCGCGTATCCCTTACGACGTATTGGACACAATCTCCCGTCGTATCGTAAACGAAGTACAACACATCAACCGTATCGTGTACGACATTACATCTAAACCACCTGCTACAATTGAGTGGGAATAATAAGAAATATTGATTTATAAATTCATTAACTGTACTTTTTGAATAATACTAAATTCAACTGAAAGGTAAAAGAATAGGTTTGAAAGGGAGTTATTGAATTTTAAGTGCGCATAAAAGCCTCCCGTCAATTTGCTGGGAGGCTTTTTGTTGTGTTGTCAGTGATAAATTATAATTTCTCTGTTTTGTATTATAATAATAAGAAAATTGTAATATTTATTATAATTAACCGAAAAGCAAAAAAAAGGAGAAGATTATGGGAGGAAAAGACGCTTCACGAGGCTTTTTGTATCAAGCATTTGCATCCGTTCTTGAAGCACTATGTCAAAAGAATTGGGATAAAATTTATATTGAATTTGATTCTGAAAAGGATAAGGTTGATATTGCATTAGAAAAAGAAAATAAGGTTTTCAAAAGTATTCAGGTAAAATCAACAATAAATACTTTTACTAAGAATTCTGTAAGTAAATGGATACAAGATCTTATTAATGATGATGTGGGTTCAACTGAATTTGAATTATTTTTAATAGGGCAATGCGATGATACTGCAAATACATTTATTAATTCAATAATGAAATTTCAAAGCAATAAACTGGATAAAAAATCACAAAGTTCATTGAAAGGGTTTGATACAAAAATCATAAAGGGGATGAAAATAGATTTTAAAATGCTCCCTTTTGATGTGGGAATATTGGAACAAATAGTTAGAGATTCATTGAATAAATATATTTCATCTAAAAATCAAACAGTAACTTTTGACCAAATTAGCTTTATTGCATCTGCTACTGTGAATGACCAAATGATTTCTTCAACACATGGTAAGGGGATTGATAGAAAGACATTTGATGAAAATTGGAAAAACGTATTTTTATGATTGCCGATAAGTATTCTCCTAAAAGAATATCTATTAGTATTAAAAGCTTTAATCGTGGAGCAGTAGATATAGAGGATGAAACAATGTGCTTATCCTTATTGGATAAATTTAATAATCGTAAGTTAAAAGATGAATATAATTGGAATAATGATATTTATGAAGTGATGAAGAAATTTTTGCTTACAAATACAAATAACAATGATGCTTATCAAATATATTTAGATACACATGTATCTTTAGCTTTGCTGCGGGGAGAGTTCTCGATAGCAAATCTGGTATTAATGTAATTCCAATACAAAAGTCAGCAACAAATGGCATTGAATTATGGGATGTAAAACTATCTTCTATAAGAAACTATTCTAATTGGGATATTTCATATGAAATATTTGATGAAAATCAAGCCGATTCTGTATTAATACTAAATGTTACCCACAATATTTACGATGATGTAGTTAGATATATTAAAGAAAACAATCTACCGATTAGGCGTATCATAATTTGTACACCTGATAAAGGAGAATTTACAAACTTTTCGATAGAAGATGGAAACCATGCAGCAATTCTTGCTAATTCTGTTTACAATGCTATTGTAGAAAGGTCTATTGAAGAACGACGAGCAACACTACATATTTTTGCTTCTGCACCAAATGCTTTTATGTTTTTTTTAGGACAAAGCTCACGAGGATTCGGTAAATGCGTGTTATATGAATATGATTTTGAACAACGTGATTCTTGTTCATATTCAAAATCAATAAGTTTCATAAATTAAAGGGGGATTATTTATGTCTACTGTACCGTCATATTTTAAAGATTTTCTATCTAATATTCGTTTGTCTGAGAATCAAGTGAATGACTTGAAAAGCGGACATATGATATTAAGAAAAAGATTAGAAGAAGACAAAACATTATCGAATATTATTGTTAGCACTTTTTTACAGGGGAGTTATCGTCGTTCTACAGCGGTCAAACCAAAAAATGGAAATAAATCAGATGTTGATATTATTGTCGTAACAAAGTTAGACTCTGAAGAATATACTCCAGAAAAAGCATTAAATATATTTGTACCTTTTTTAGAGAAACACTATAAAGATAAGTATAGAATCCAAGGCAGGTCAATAGGTATAAGTTTAAGTTATGTTGACTTAGATATTGTGCCTACTTCCGCAAGCGAAAGTGAAATAGGAATATTGCAAGATGAAGACATTATTTCTGAGTATACAATTGAAGAATTTCAGCAAAATTTGCTAGTAAAATCATTAGATAATTTTTGTGGTTAAAAGTGCCTATAATATATTTTGTAAATCGGATAGCGAACTGCAATGGAAATCTGATCCACTTCTAATCCCTGATCGTGAAGCCGGAAAATGGGATAAAACACATCCGCTTGAGCAAATTCGATGGACAGTTGAGAAAAACAAGAGTTGTAATACACACTATATAAATGTTGTTAAGGCATTAAAATGGTGGCGTAAGATACAGTTTCCAGATATAAAACATCCAAAGAGTTATCCATTCGAGCATTTTATTGGTGATTGCTGTCCGAATGGTATAACCAGCGTAGCGGAGGGGATTGTGTTAACTCTTGAGAATATTGTTCTTGACCATCCTAGTAAACCTTTCTTGGCTGATAGAGGTGTTCCTGAGCATGACGTTTTTGCAAGAATTACAGAGGACGAATACTCTGATTTTTATGATGTAGTATGTGGTGCTGCTAAGATTGCTCGTGAAGCTTTTGATTGCGAAGACTTATATGATAGTGTTTGCAAATGGAGAGAGTTATTTGGTACTGAATTTCCCCCTGCTCCAGAACCTACAAAATCTAATTCTTCAACAGGTTTTTCAACTCGCACTGAAAAGTCAATAGCTATTCCAGAAGGAAGATTCGCATAAATGGAAAGAATACAAATTCCTGAAAAACTAAAACAGGCTAGAAGAGCTTTGGATTCGTTATCACAGGTTAAAATATTAGATGATTGGAAATTTGATCATGAATTAAAATTTGGTTTTGCATTTAGGCATATCAATTAAATATGAAACATCTTATTTTCCTCAATTGTCCCAGTGGTATGTTATAGCAGAAGATGAATATCCAAAGGGAAAATTAAGTTATATCCTGATGTAGAAAATAGTATTAACGTGACCTTATATCATCAATCTAATAATTCAAAATTGGAAAGAATGGTTTATGGAGAAAAGGCGCATTGTGTTTGGAGAAACACAATATCCGGCTTTCGGAAGAGCCTTATAGTGTCGATGAACGATTGCTGTACCATGTAAGTAGGGCAATAATTTGGCTTGAGTCAAGGCACAAAATAAATTAGTATTAGATAATGAGCTATTTGAATTGCCTGATTTTAGTTTGGCTTATGTGTCTGAAATACAATTTGCTTTTCTGAAAATTGTGTCACTTATATGCAATGGCAAAGTACTAATTCTAGATATGGAATCGCAGAATTAGATGTTTATAAAAGTAAGCCATTTGTGTATTATGTAAAGTGTTTTAAATCATTAAATGGTGATATAGAGCACCGTACACAATGGGGTAATTTTCTTTCAAAACAAATATATCTACTCCAATTAAAGCTCCGTGGATACTTTTGAAATATCCACCAGTAATTAATGAATGGCAAGCTCCAGAAACTTTGAGTGAGTTAATAGATGCATGTAATAATCAAGATATCGATATTATGAATGTGTTGGAAAAGGTTGTACCAAAGATTAGGGATGGAAAACATCATTTACTTCTACTGGGATTTCCAATTCCGAGAGTTTTTGGAGGTGAGACTGAAAGTATTATTTTGGATGGCTATGTATTTACCAGTTGTATCATATGGTGAAAAGACAGCAAATGGATTTAGAACTAATCATAAAGGATGGTGGTTTCGTGATAAAGAGTTTTAACACGAAAATGAAATTGGAATGGCTTATTTCAGAGAATTGGAATCAACAAGAAATATCGCAGAGAGGGAAGTTGGACGACTTTTTAGTTAGAAAAAAGGTATTGCTCCTTGGAGCAGGTTGTGTCGGCGCATCAGTAGCAGAAGTACTTGTACGGGCAGGCGTATACGATCTCACTATTGCAGATTCTGATAAATTTGAAATCGGAATTTGTCTCGTCATGTTCTTAATATAGGTAATATTGGTGAGTCTAAAGAACAATCATTGAGCAATTATCTTAATTCCTTAAATCCATGCAAATATTGAAGTAAGAAAAGATATTCTTACAATTGATGAAGAGTATAAAACAAATATTGATTTAGATAAATACGATATAATTATTGATTGCACAGGAGAAAATAATGTTCTTGATATTTTTGAAAAAGTTATTTTACAAAAGTCATATTATAGCCTCTGTATCTGTAGGTTTGGGCGAAGCATTTATATATAACGTTAATGAGTGGCAATTCTTTTTAGTTTTGATTCATTTCATAAGTTGATTTCGCCATATATACAAAAGAAAGAGAATTAATTGATGATTACAATTTACCAAGGAATGGAATTGGTTGTTGGCATCCAACATTTCCTGGAAGAAGTGATGATATCTGGCTTGCAGCTTCTACAGCGGTAAAGGTAATCGAAAATTATATTGTTTTAAAACCGGAGAAGACGCTTTGAATTGTTTATAAACAAAAGAAAAAAATGGGATTTTTGAGGGGTATATATTGGTAGAAAAAAAGGAAAATAGATAATTAATGATCTTTAAAGATAAGAGTCAAGCATATAATGTATATTTGGGAAAAGATATATATAAACAAATGATTAGTTATTGTCGTGAAGCCAATCCTTATGAAACTGGAGGTGTGTTAATAGGAAATTACTCACATAATCAAATGATAGCAGATATTTTACAGATAACACCAGCACCTAAGAACTCTCAACACTCAAAATATAATTTTCGTAGGAGTTCAAGCGGACTAAAAAGCTTTTAGATTCAGTATGGAATCAAGGTTTATATTATTTAGGGAATGGCATTATCATCCAAATGCTTCGGTTGACCCCAGTATTACTGATTTAAAACAAATGTTTACCCTATCTAGAAACAATGATTTAAAATGTCCTGAACCGATATTGATAATTATTGGAGGAAATGAAAGTAATTGGCAGATCTCAGCTAGTGTCTTTTTTAATAAAAGCTATGTTCGTTTAGAATTAGTAAAATAGTCAGACTTTTTTTATCTACTTGATAGAATCAAAATGCTTATGATTAGAATAAATATAGTTGAAGATAGTGGTTATTCTAGATTTTCTAATATAGTTGACAAAGGAAAAAGATTATATAGAAAAATTGGAAATGAGTTAATTATAAAGGGATTGAGGCCCTATGAAAACAATAAAATCTTTTGGCGAGTATCCCAAATATTCTCTCCATGATGCAAGGGTACAAAAAATAGAATACGCAGATGATAATTTAATTTTTACCTTTAATTATATTTTTCCTATGAGAACGGTGATGAACAGACTCATAAGGCTAAGATTGTATTTGAGAAATGTGATGTTGATGATCTAGAAATTCTCGTCTTTAATAGTACAATCTTAGATACTTTCACAGGTAAAAGTATTGAGTTACCTCAGTATCAGCAGGATTATAGTGAAAGTGAGTTCGAGGTTATTACAGAGACTTATAACTGGGGTCGCGCTGTATTCCAAGGATGGTTATGGACCGAAGGGAATCCTGTACATTGTATAATGAACATATACTTTACAGGTGACATGTTATATGTAATTGATGAGAGCTTGTAAAATAAATCTTTCAACATAAACCAATGGGAGAAAATAATTATGGGCTTGAATTTATAATCTAAGTGCAACTAAAAAAAGATTCATGGCTTTCTGATAAAATCGTGTTTGCAAAGACATCTAAAATCAGGAGGAGCCATGAATCATTATACTCATTTTACACTAAAAGAGCGCGAAATTCTAAAACATTTTATTGATATAGGAAAAAATCAAACAGAAATTTCAATTTTACTTGGGAAAAATAAATCGTCTATATCAAGAGAAATCAAAGAAATAGTCAAAATGGCGAAATACATACCTTGTGAAATGACAGATATAAAATAGACGCTTTAATTGTAAACCAAGAAAAAGCTAGATAATCCAAGTCTATATGAATGTGTAAAGAATTTATTTTGAGACATCAATGGTCTCCGGACAGATCTCCTCCTCGATTGAAATTTGAAAATTCAAGCTTCACTATTAGTTACAATACAATTTACAGGGAAATATATAATGGTCGTTTTGATGAAAAGAATTATCACATGGAAATAGAGTTGTTCGCAAACTACACGACATCGTGGTAAAAGTCGCGTCATACAAAAATTATGAAGAAAGACGTGGAAAAATTCAAATTAGTAATTTAATTACAGATAGACCAAGGCTGCAAATAATCGAGAACGATTAGGTGATTGGGAGGCTGATACACTTATGGGCAGACTGGTAAGGCTTGCTTAGTAACATTAACTGATCGAAAAAGTAGGTATCTGCTATGTAAAAAAATTGCAAAAAAGAATGCATTTTTAGTCAAACAAGCGATGATTAAGCTTTTAAAAAATCAACCTCTAGAAACAATAACTCCAGATAGAGGGAAAGAGTTTTCTAAACATGCAGAAATTAGTCAGAGTTGAATTTAGTAGAATTTTATTTTCCATTACCACATCATCCTTGGCAAAGAGGAACAAACGAAAACACCAATGGATTGCTTAGAGAATATTTCCCGAAAACTGTGGATATTAATCAATCAGATAGCTATGTTGAAGCAAAAATGAAAGAAATAAATCTTAGACCGCGCAAATGCTTAAATTGGAAAACTCCATACGAGGTTTATCATTCAGTAGAGTTGCATTTGACTTGACAATTCAAGGGTTATAAAATGTATGTACCAACTGCAGAATATCCTTGTCAGAGGGCACGAATTACGAGTTATTTAATACAAATAAAACCTGTCCCATATGTAACGGCAAAATGTACTTTGTGAATGAGAAGTTTAAAGCTCCTAAAAATCTAATGATAAAGAGTGGACGATTATAGAGTATTTGTTGTTGAGTGGCTATGATTTTAGGAATCCCATTTATGGTGCTGAAAGGTATATGTATTTCGAGTTTCCTAAGAACTTACAGGAGGCGGAGGCATTCGTGCGTGAGATGAGAGAGTTATAGTAAACTATATGAGCAAAGAGCTTTAATGATATGTAACGAGTAACAAAATTTGCAGAGAGAGGCAAAAACTATGTGTGAAGTAACAATAACACAAGCTACATCAGAATTTCCTATGCTTGTAAAAACTACAGACAGGAGAAGAGTCTGTTGTGTATATCAAACAAGATGGACGGACTGTAGCACAGCTTCACTATCTGAAGACACTAGACAAACAGAGTCTAAAGTGGATGTGTCGAAACGTATAGGCATTGCAAAAGGTAAAGTTAAAATGCCAAAAGATTTTGATAAATGGGATAAAGATATAGAAGAAATGTTTGGAGATACAATATGAATATACGAAAAGCCACTACTGATGATTTAGACATTGTTGCAAATATAGAACCTGTGTTTCCCACTATTGAAGCCCCTCGTGAAGCGTTTAAAGAACGCTTGCCCATTATGCAGATCATTTTCTTATTATTTTTGATGGCGACACACAATCGGTTTTATCGATGGATTTGTAACGGATGATGAAATCCTAACCGATGAGATGTTCGCCGATGCTTCTTTGTATAACCCTAACGGAGCATGGCAGATGATATTTGGACTAAATACATTGCCAGCGTATCGCAATAATCGGCGTAGGGGGCAGTTGATTGAGGCTTTCATAAACTGGCCAAAAGAAAAAATCGAAAAGGCGTTATTTTATGTAAGGAAGAAAAGATTCACTATTACGCCAAGTTTGGCTTTGTCAATGAAGGTGAATCTGTATCTGATCACGGCGGTGCTAAGTGGTATCAGATGCGTTGTGTTCTGCCATATAATTGATATAAAAGAAGAGCTGAAATCTTTGCAGTAAAAGTTGATTTCAGCTTAGCTTTGTTAGAGGAAAATATTGGTATTGTATTTAAAATAATTTCCTTAACTTGTGACACGCCTTTATCGGTCAGCATATAGTATCCATTTGTTACATATAACAAGCCTTGTTTCTTAAGGTGTGTACGGCTTGCGTGTATAGTCTGGTTTCCAGTTCAAATGCTCGTGAATGGTACCGATACCATTTTATTCGCCACTGGTGTATTCATATGGGTGTAGATGTGGCAGAGCATCATTGTTTCTCGATAGTGACGACGCATGGCGTTGGCGAATGGGTTACAATATAGCCGTCTTTGGCGTGCAAATAGGCAATTAATACGCGAGACCAATTGTTGTTGCGATAGCGCCACAATGGATACGTCTAGGGAATGAAAGCGACTTCCTGTACCGATG
>SCPN01000232.1_pt1 | contig 253160 bp, 243 predicted proteins | sample 6106831 | NCBI WGS metagenome assembly SCPN01 (sample SAMN10720447, study PRJNA508395) | human gut metagenome | isolation source: Participant 1, 0 month
AAAGAAAGAGTATTTGAGCTAATTAAAATAAAAGGAGATTTCAAGTGTTATCTTGTGAATCTCCTTTATTTTCTTCATTATTATATAGATTGCGTACTTTTTCCTACTTTTGCAGACCATTTTATTCAAAATCCAACCATTAATATGCAGGAGAAAATAATAATTCTTGATTTTGGTTCGCAGACTACACAGCTTATAGGCCGTCGTGTCCGCGAATTGGACACGTATTGCGAAATTGTTCCTTACAACAAATTTCCTAAGGAAGATACAACAATTAAAGGGGTAATCCTTTCGGGAAGCCCTTTTCTGTTTATGACAAAGATGCTTTTAAAGTAGATTTGAGCGAGATTCGCGGTAAATATCCTATATTGGGTATCTGCTATGGAGCACAGTTTATGTCGTATACCAATGGCGGAAAAGTAGAGCCGGCTGGTACGCGCGAATACGGACGTGCTCATCTGGCTTCTTTCTGCAAGGATAATGTGTTATTCAAAGGAGTTCGTGACGGTTCGCAGGTATGGATGAGTCACGGTGATACGATTACGGCTATTCCGGATAATTTTAAGAAAATCGCTTCGACGGATAAAGTAGAGATTGCTGCTTATCAGATAGAAGGTGAGGATGTATGGGGTGTTCAGTTTCATCCTGAAGTGTTTCACAGTGAAGACGGTACACAGATTCTGAAGAATTTCGTGGTGGATGTTTGCGGTTGCAAGCAAGACTGGTCGCCTGCTTCCTTTATCGAAAGCACGGTTGCCGAATTGAAAGCTCAGTTGGGCGATGATAAAGTAGTACTCGGTTTGAGCGGTGGCGTAGATTCTTCTGTTGCTGCGGTATTGCTGAACAAAGCCATTGGCAAGAATCTGACTTGTATCTTCGTAGATCATGGTATGCTGCGTAAGAATGAGTTTAAGAACGTGATGGCTGATTACGAATGCCTCGGTCTGAATGTAATCGGCGTAGATGCCAGTGAGAAGTTCTTTTCCGAATTGGCCGGTGTGGCTGAGCCGGAAAGAAAGCGTAAGATTATAGGTAAAGGCTTTATTGATGTGTTCGATGTAGAAGCTCACAAGATAAAAGATGTGAAATGGCTGGCTCAGGGCACCATCTATCCGGATTGCATCGAATCATTGTCTATCACAGGAACAGTGATTAAGAGTCATCACAATGTAGGTGGTCTTCCTGAAAAAATGAATCTGAAATTGTGCGAACCGCTTCGTTTGTTGTTTAAGGATGAAGTTCGCCGTGTAGGTCGTGAATTGGGTATGCCGGAACATCTGATTACCCGTCATCCGTTCCCGGGGCCTGGCTTGGCTGTACGTATCTTGGGAGATATTACTCCGGAGAAAGTGCGTATCCTGCAAGATGCTGATGATATATTCATCCAGGGATTGCGTGACTGGGGATTGTATGATAAAGTTTGGCAGGCAGGAGTTATCTTATTGCCGGTACAGTCTGTTGGCGTAATGGGGGATGAACGTACTTATGAAAGAGCAGTTGCCTTGCGTGCCGTAACATCTACGGATGCCATGACTGCCGACTGGGCACATCTGCCCTATGAATTTATGGGTAAAGTTTCGAATGATATTATTAATAAGGTGAAGGGCGTGAACCGCGTGACTTATGATATCAGCTCCAAGCCACCGGCAACTATAGAATGGGAATAAAATATCCATCATAAGAAAAGCCTCAATGGGATTTCCCGTTGAGGCTTTTCTTATGATATGACTTGCTTGTTGTATTATATGTGTCAGCACTTGTGAAGCATCTGGATATTATTCTAAACTTATTAGATTAGCAGCCGTTGTGCGTCCGGAATAAGAACCTCTTTCCGTCGCAATTCAACCAAACCGTTGTCTTGCAATTCATTAAGCGCTTTGGAAGTATTCAACCGGGTGTCGTCCAAATAGCGGGCAAGGTCGTCCATCTTAATTTTGAATATCTTTTCTCCTTGAGGCTTTTCGCAATGCAGCAGAAAAAAACGGATGATTTTGCTTTTCAAATCCTGTGTGGACTCTTCCCATAAACGTGAATAAAGGTTCTGTGCCCGATTGCTCACAATATTCATGTAGTTGAGCCGGAAGATTTCGTAGTTAAACAGGTCGCTGAGTACAAACGCTTTACTGATTCTCACGGTGTGGGCTTGCGTATGCGCTATATAAGAAGAATTATAATTGGTATTCATTCCGAATAACGACTGCGGCTCTATCAGATAGGGCGCTTCCATTCGCTCAATGACAGTATAAATGTTTTCTTTGGAATTTGTGACGATTGAAACTTCGCCTTTCAGCAGAAAACGGAGCTGTGTACAAGGACTGCCACTTTCAATGATAGTTTCTCCCGCTTTATGCTTGATAAAGTGTAACTTTACCTTATCCAGTATGCTGGTGAAATCTTCATGGCAAAGACCTTGGAATAAAGGCAATTGGAGTAAAGTGTCGAACATCGTTTCCATACGTCGTAATCTCTTGTTAATCGTACAAATTTACTCATAATACAACACTGCTGTCAACATATGACCTCTCTTTTTGTTTTTTTTATTGTTTGAATGCATAAAAATAGAGTATATTTGCAGAAAAAAAGGAGGAAATTATGTTTGCAGGCTTCAATTGGCAACAGATGATCAGTGCGTTTATCGTACTTTTTGCGGTAATAGATATTATCGGTTCTATACCTATTATTATTAATCTGAAGGAAAAAGGGAAAGATGTGAATGCAATGAAAGCTACTGTCATCTCTTTTGTCTTGTTGATAGGATTTTTCTATGCGGGAGATATGATGCTGAAACTCTTCCATGTAGATATTGAATCGTTTGCCGTTGCAGGTGCATTTGTTATTTTCCTCATGTCTTTGGAAATGATTCTGGATATTGAGATTTTCAAGAATCAGGGTCCTATCAAAGAAGCCACTTTGGTGCCGCTTGTCTTTCCTTTGCTGGCAGGTGCCGGGGCTTTCACTACATTGCTTTCCCTGCGGGCGGAATATGCCAGTATTAATATTATCATAGCCTTGGTGTTGAATATGATTTGGGTTTACTTCGTGGTAAGTATGACCGGACGTGTGGAGCGTTTTCTCGGAAAAGGCGGTATTTACCTTATCCGTAAATTCTTCGGCATCATTCTGCTGGCTATTTCAGTAAGGCTGTTTACAGCAAATATAACCTTGCTGATTGAGGCGTTGCATAAGTCCTGACAGGAAGTTGCTGTATACCTGTTTTATGTGTTTTCGCCTTCTTCCGGAGTTGTTGCTGCTTCGCTGGCTTCTTCCTCCTCCTCTTCATCTGCAAAAGGTTCCGGTCGTTGAGGCCCGTGATTTACGAAGGCAAATGCGCAGAGCACTCCCATGATTCCACCGCTGAGATGCCCTTCCCACGACATATTGGCGGGAGAGAAGTAGGGAAACATATGCCAGATAATCCCGCCATATAAAAGGTGACAAGTGAAATGGCAATAAGCGGGACATATTTGCGGAGAATACCGCTGAAAAAGAGAAAGAAAGCCAGTCCGTAGATAAGTCCGCTGGCACCGATATGCCATCCCGGTTTACCTATTATAAAGGTGAGCAGTCCCGCGCCGAGCCAGATAAGCACAAAAATTCTGCCGGCTATTCCCCGGTAAAAGTAAAAAAGACACCATGACAAGAAAAAATAAAGGGAGTGTGTTTGCCAGTAGATGACTGAATCCGCTGTGTATCAGCGGATGAGTTAAAATACCGGTCAAACCACGCTTTTCCATAGGGTATACCCCCAGGTGGGAGAAGTCCCAGTCCATCCCGACTTCGAGCAACTTGAGTATGTATAATATGAAAATTAAGAACAAGGGCTTTGCGGCAGCCACCATGATACGCTGAATATCTTGCTTCATGACATTCTTTTCTTTAGATATTTTACGCAATACTACGAATATTTGCACAAAATCTGAAAATAAAAAGGCTTTTTATTTTTGTTTTTATCTATAATTTGTACATTTGGGCGTTATACCTGTTGTATATACTGTTACAGCCGATATATATGCGGTGTAACATAAATATATATACAATAATAATAGCCAATAATTAACCTTTAAATAATGCACAACTATGAGTTATTTACGATTTGACAAGACCCTCATGACGAATCTGGAAGAATCTCTTCAGAGAGAAATACTCCGGACGAACAAGGCAGGAGCTTATCATTGTACAACGATTGTTGATTGTAACACACGCAAATATCACGGCCTGTTGGTGATTCCTGTTCCCAATCTCGACGATGAAAATCATGTGCTGCTATCTTCTCTTGATGAAACGGTAATTCAACACGGTGCAGAGTTTAACCTGGGATTGCATAAATATCAAGGAAACAACTTTAGTCCCAACGGACACAAGTATATCCGCGAGTTTGATTGTGAGCATATCCCGGCGACGACTTACCGTGTTGGAGGTGTGGTTCTCCGCAAAGAAAAAATTTTTGTACATCATGAAAACAGAATCCTGATTCGTTATACTTTGCTCGATGCGCACTCGGCAACGACGTTGCGTTTCCGCCCGTTCCTCGCTTTCAGAAGCGTACGCGAGTACACTCACGAAAACGCACAGGCAAGCCGCGAGTATCAACTTGTGGAAAACGGTATAAAGACGTGTATGTATCCTGGTTATCCGGAACTTTACATGCAGTTGAATAAGAAGTGCGAGTTCCACTTCCAGCCCGACTGGTATCGTGGTATTGAATACCCGAAAGAACAGGAACGTGGGTATGACTTCAATGAAGACCTTTATGTTCCCGGTTATTTCGAGGTGGATATCAAGAAAGGTGAGAGTATCGTGTTCTCTGCCGGAATTTCGGAAACATCCCCTCGCAGACTGAAGCAGACCTTTGAAGCGGAAGTGGCCGACCGTACGCCACGCGACAGCTTCTACCACTGTCTGAAAAATTCAGCCCACCAATTCCATAACCAGCAGGAAGGAGAACATTATATCCTTGCCGGTTATCCCTGGTTCAAATGCCGTGCGCGTGATATGTTCATTGCGTTGCCGGGACTGACACTTGCCTTGGATGAAGTTGATGAATTTGAGGATGTAATGAAAACGGCGGAAAAGGCGGTTCGTAACTTTATCAACGAAGAGCCTGTCGGATACAAGATTTATGAAATGGAGCATCCTGATGTCCTGCTTTGGGCGGTCTGGGCTTTGCAGCAATATGCTAAAGAGACTTCGCGCGAACAATGCCGCCAGAAATATGGAAAACTCCTGAAAGATATTATGGAGTTTATCCGCCAGCGGAAACATGATAATCTCTTCCTGCATGAGAACGGATTGCTTTATGCCAATGGCACGGAGAAAGCGATTACATGGATGAACTCTACAGTGAACGGACATCCGGTGATTCCACGTACGGGATATATTGTTGAGTTTAATGCCTTGTGGTATAATGCATTGCGCTTTGTGGCGGATTTGTCGCGTGAGGGTGGTGATGTATATCTGGCAGATGAACTTGATGCACAGGCAGAAGTGACAGGAAAGTCATTTGTCGATGTATTCCGCAATGAATACGGGTATCTGCTTGATTATGTGGATGGCAATATGATGGATTGGAGTGTACGTCCCAATATGATATTTACCGTGGCATTTGATTACTCTCCGCTAGACCGGGCGCAAAAGAAACAAGTGCTCGATATTGTGACCAAGGAATTGCTGACTCCTAAGGGAATACGTTCCTTGAGCCCGAAGAGTGGGGGATATAATCCGAATTATGTCGGACCGCAGATACAGCGTGACTATGCATATCATCAGGGAACGGCTTGGCCTTGGCTGATGGGATTCTATTTGGAAGCTTATCTTCGGATTTATAAGATGAGCGGTCTGTCATTTGTGGAACGTCAACTGATTAGCTATGATGATGAAATGACAAGCCATTGCGTTGGTTCCATTGCGGAATTGTTTGATGGAAATCCGCCTTTCAGGGGACGTGGCGCTGTATCATTTGCGATGAATGTGGCAGAAATCCTGCGTGTTTTGAAGCTGCTGTCTAAGTATTATTAAAAAAAGGAGGAACGAAGATGAAAGTTTTAATGTTTGGATGGGAATTCCCCCCAAAAATATATGGTGGTCTTGCAGTTGCTTCTTACGGAATAACTAAGGGATTGAGCTTGCAGGGTGATATGGAAACAATCTTCTGTATGCCTAAACCCTGTGGCGAAGAAGAACAGTTCTTGAAAATAATCGGTATGAATCAGGTGCCTGTCGTATGGCGTGACGTTAATTACGACTACCTGAAATCCCGCTTGCAGGCGCATATGTCACCGGAAGAGTATTACTCTTTCCGTGATCATATCTATGCCGATTTTTCTTATATGCATGTCAATGATTTGGGATGTATGGAGTTTGCCGGCGGTTACCCCGGAAACTTGCATGAAGAAATCAATAATTTCTCCATAATAGCCGGAGTAGTTGCTCGTCAGCAGGAATTTGACATTATTCATGCACATGACTGGCTGACTTATCCTGCCGGTGTACATGCCAAGATGGTAAGCGGCAAACCGCTTTGTATCCATGTGCATGCTACGGATTTTGACCGTTCCCGCGGCAAAGTCAATCCTACTGTTTATTCGATAGAGAAGAACGGCATGGATCATGCCGACTGTATCATGTGCGTGTCCGAGCTGACCCGCCGAACGGTTATTAACGAGTATCATCAGGATCCGAGAAAGGTATTTGCCATGCACAATGCCGTTTATCCGTTGTCACAAGAGCTTTTGGATATTCCGCGTCCCGATCATTCTAAAGAGAAGGTGGTTACTTTCCTCGGACGTATTACCATGCAGAAAGGGCCGGAGTACTTTGTGGAAGCTGCCGCGCTTGTATTGAAACGCACCCGTAATATCCGTTTCGTAATGGCGGGTTCGGGTGATATGCTGAATGCCATGATTAATCTGGCGGCAGAACGCGGCATTGCCGACCGTTTCCACTTCCCGGGCTTTATGAAAGGTAAACAAGTATATGAGGTTTATAAGAATAGTGACGTATTTGTCATGCCTTCTGTCTCCGAGCCTTTCGGTATCGCTCCTTTGGAAGCTATGCAATGTGGAACGCCTTCCATCATTTCCAAGCAATCGGGCTGTGGTGAAATTCTCGACAAGGTGATTAAGACCGACTACTGGGATATTCATGCTATGGCGGATGCTATCTATTCCATCTGTACGAATCCATCTCTTTTCCAATATCTCCAGGAAGAAGGAAAGAAAGAGGTTGACGGAATTACTTGGGAAAAAGTAGGTTTAAGAATCCGTGCTCTTTACGAGGATGTGTTAAGAAACTATGGTAAATAACGAAACAATATACAAAAATGAGAACTATCTGTCTTTATTTTGAGATACATCAAATTATACATTTGAAACGCTACCGTTTCTTTGATATCGGTAATGATCATTATTATTACGATGATTATGCGAATGAAACGGGCATGAATGAAGTGGCCGAACGTTCATATATTCCTGCTCTCAGCACATTGATTGAGATGGCGAAGAATTCGGGCGGTGCTTTTAAGGTTGCGCTGTCCATTTCGGGAGTAGCTTTGGAACAACTCGAGATCCATGCTCCGGCAGTGATTGACTTATTACATCAATTGAATGATACCGGTTGTTGTGAGTTCCTTTGTGAACCTTATTCACATGGCTTGTCTTCACTTGCCAATGAAGATTGCTTCCGTGAAGAAGTGCTTCGTCAGCGTGATAAGATGAAACAGATGTTTGGAAAGGAACCGAAAGTGTTCCGTAATTCCAGTTTGATTTATTCGGATGAGATTGGCGGCTTGGTGGCTTCTATGGGTTTCAAGGGAATGTTGACTGAAGGTGCCAAGCATGTGTTGGGATGGAAGAGCCCGCATTATGTATACCACTGTAATCAGGCTCCGAGCCTCAAACTTCTATTGAGAGATTTCAAACTGTCGGATGATATAAGTTTGCGTTTTTCTAATTCGGATTGGGCGGAATATCCTTTGTTTGCAGACAAATATATCAATTGGATTGATGCATTGCCACAGGAGGAACAGGTTATCAATATCTTTATGGAGTTGAGTGCGCTGGGTATGGCTCAGCCGTTATCTTCCAATATCCTCGAATTCTTGAAAGCGTTGCCGGAATGTGCGAAAGCGAAAGGTATTACTTTCTCTACGCCAACTGAAATCGTGACGAAGTTGAAATCTGTTTCCCAGCTTGATGTTGCTTATCCGATGTCATGGGTGGACGAAGAAAGGGATACTAGCTGCTGGCTGGGTAATGTTATGCAACGTGAAGCTTTTAATAAATTGTATAGTGTAGCAGAGCGTGTTCATTTGAGTGACGATCGTCGTATCAAGCAGGACTGGGACTATTTGCAGGCCAGCAATAATTTCCGTTTCATGACTACAAAGAATAACGGTATGTGGTTGAATCGTGGTATCTATGACTCTCCTTACGATGCTTTCACTAACTACATGAATATTTTAGCTGACTTTATCAAACGGGTAGACTCATTGTATCCTTCAGATGTTGACAGCGAGGAACTTAACTCTTTGTTGACTACGATTAAGAATCAAGGTGACGAAATCACTGAGTTGGAGAAAGAGGTTGAGAGGTTGCAGGCGAAAGTTGCAAAGGAAGCTGCTAAAAAGGCTACGGTAAAGAAAGCGGCGGCTGCCAAAGAATCGGTGGCTAAAGCTGTTGCCGATAAACCTGTTGCCAAGAAGGCTGCTGCTAAATCTGCTGCCGAACCAAAGAAGCCGGCAGGCAAGGTAAAGAAAGCTACTGTCAAGAAAGAAGAGTAGGATAATACATAATCTTGATGGATATAATTAAAAGCCGTGAGCTTGATGGAAATCGAGCTTACGGCTTTTATCTGTCTGTCATTTGTTTGGGGATGTATATCTATAAAATAATAACGCGGATTACTTGAGGTAGTCCGCGTTATTATTTTATAGATGTTTCTATGATTTCTTATTTTGCTCTTGTCTCAAAGTTTGTGGATACAACTTCAAGTTTTAATACATTGGCAGGGTTAGTTCCACCTTTCAAACGTGCATAACTTGGTTTCAAATCATGCTGTATACTTATGACCTGACTGGAATTATTATTGTAGTAGCTATTACTTGAAGAAGAGTCTTTGGTAACAAGTACCGGAATAAGTACTACTTTGTTCCAATCACTGAATTCTTCCCAGTCTTTAATATTGTCAACGATCTTAGATTCAGTTTTACCCTCAGAATTGGTGATTTGCAGAGTTATTGTTTCATGATTGTTGAATTTCTTTTCTGCAGCATCTCTTTCCCCATCTGCCAAACAATCATTTATCAATTGCGTGATATTATTATACGTGTATTCAGTAAAGCTATTTGTATATGATGAATAATCAAATAAAACTGAAGTTATACCATTACTTAATTGGTTCTTTTCAAAGAAGGTGTCTTTATGCTTTTTACGTATTAATAAAACACTTCGTGGAGCAGACATTCCAAATTTCTTATTATTTGTTTCATTATAGATAGGAATACCTAATTTGACGGCATTCAAAGTGTCTCCTTGAAGTTTATCTGCTATTTCGCTAACAGGTAGAGTAACTTGGTAAATATTCCTGCCGGACTTTTTAGATAACTCCAATCGGGATTATTGATACATGCTTGAATAGCATCTTTATCATTATCCAAACTATTTGCTTGAATTACTTCACGGGTAGACGTAAACATGCGATATCCATAATAGGTGGAGTCTTTGCTTTCACCATCATGTATTACTTTCCTTTGTAATATAGAACCTGTAATTGTATCTACTGCATAACATTTATATACTACATTCATTTGGATTTGGTCTATATAAAGTATTGTACCGTCACCATAGTCACTCTTTACATAAAGTCCTGCAAAAGCTTCTTTAAGTGCTTTTCTGTCAAAGTTACTTCCAGCGTCATAAGCTTTTGTTATTATATCTTTTCCTATTTTTTTGGCCATCTCATCTTTAAAAGAAACATGTACGCTAGGAACGTATGTGCTAAGATTACGAATAGAGTCTTTTACGGATAGATCAACTGCAGTATAGGCCTTAGTCCCTAATAGATTTTGAGGATTGTAAAATTCTTCAGGCTTAATATCAGTATAATAAGCATTATCTTCATTCAACTCTTTTGCTGCTTCTCCTAATTTATATACACTTAAACGGGAAGCTGTTAAGGAATCTCCGAAATAAGTATCATACCACAAATAAAGTTCGATAGTGTGGATATTGCCAATAAGTTTGCCATTACTGTACACAAATTCAAGTCCTTCTTTATCTATAGGGTCTCCACCTTCGCCTACCATCGTCTGTGTAGCTTTGTTCTTGCTATCGAGAGATGTGTTTTTTTCATAATTGTATACCCCTGGAAATGTCATTCCTTTCGTACAGTTCAGTTCTGCCAGGAATCCGGCTTGATAAGTACCGAATACATCATCCGTAAATTTTCCTACATAACCAATATTGCTCATCGCATAAATTTGGCCTGCATGAACGGATTCCGTTCTAACATCAAATGTTGTCAGTCTTCCATTGATATCTTGGTCGCTTCCCGGAAACATTCCCAGTCCTAATCCTGCTGTGTTATCATCACAACCGAAAAACGTGATTGCCAGTAAAGCTATTAAGGCGTATTTTGCTTTCATGATCGTCGTATCTTGATTTTTATTCTTCTTCGTTGTTGCTGGAAGTGGCATCCCATACCTGGTCGTAAAACTCGTTGCAAGCGTCTGCATAGTTTTCCGGAGCCTGGTAATCAAGTACCAATTTGCCTGATTGGCGGGCGTATTCGATGATAGACTCATCTACCTTTTCACTATTCTGTATTACTCCGTCGGAGTAGTCAACAGCAAGTTTGCAAAGAGCAGCGTAATCTACCGGTTCTTTCAAATCCCCCAAGTCTTTCTTTGAAATACCCTTCAGCATCAGCTTTGTGGCGAAGTCGTCGCTAAGTGTATTCTTGAAGTCGTCCTCATAAACAGAGAAAACAACCTTGGCATCACGGAAAGAAGGCTCGTCTTTGTAGGCTTTCTTAATATAAAGAGGAGCCAGAGCCGTCATCCAGCCATGGCAATGGATTACATTCGGACACCAGCGAAGTTTCTTCACTGTTTCCAGTACACCTCGTGCATAGAAGATAGCGCGGCTGTCGTTATCATCATATTCCACGCCATTTTCGTCCGCTGTCTGCATACGGTTCTGGAAATAATCATCGTTGTCGATGAAATATACCTGCATGCGTGCGGATTGGATGGAAGCGACTTTTATAATCAGTGGGTGATCAGTATCGTCGATAATCAGGTTCATACCGGAGAGGCGAATCACTTCATGCAGTTGGTTCCTGCGCTCGTTGATGTTTCCCCATTTGGGCATGAAAGTTCTGATTTCACGGCCTTTTTCTTGTATCGCCTGTGGAAGGTTCCTACCTATATTGGCCATTTCGGATTCTGAAACGTAAGGTGTAATCTCTTGAGTAATAAATAAAACTTTATTCGCCTTTGTCATAATAACAATAGTTCTCTATAATATTCTGCAAAGATACGAAAAAAAAGACACATTAAATAAGATATTCTTTCTTTATGTGGCAAATATTAGTTTATTTTGCAGAGTTTTTGCAAACGAGTAAAACATAAACCAATTGACGAAAATGAAAATAGTGCACACTATCAAGGACTTACAGGCAAATTTGACTGCCCTGAGAGCCCAAGGTAAAACGGTAGGACTGGTTCCTACAATGGGTGCTTTACACGCGGGACATGCATCTCTGGTAAAGCGCAGCGTAAGTGAGAATGGTGTAACTGTTGTGAGTGTTTTTGTAAATCCCACACAGTTTAACGATAAAAACGACTTGGAGAAATATCCGCGTACATTGGATGCAGACTGCCGTCTGTTGGAAGAATGTGGCGCTGCATTTGTGTTTGCTCCTTCCGTGAGCGAGATGTATCCGGAGCCGGACACCCGTCAATTCAGCTATGCTCCGTTGGATACAGTGATGGAAGGTGCGTTCCGTCCAGGGCATTTCAACGGTGTTTGTCAGATTGTCAGCAAGTTGTTTGACGCTGTGCAGCCGGACAAGGCTTATTTCGGCGAGAAAGATTTCCAGCAATTAGCAATTATTCGTGAGATGGTACGCCAATTGCAATATAAGCTCGAAATAGTAGGCTGTCCGATTGTGCGTGAAGAAGACGGACTGGCATTGAGCAGCCGTAACAAGCGTTTATCTGCACAAGAACGTGAAAATGCTTTAAATATTTCTCAGACCTTATTTAAAAGTCGTAACTTTGCAGCCGCTCATACGGTGAGTGAAACGCAGAAGATGGTTGAGGATGCGATTGAAGCTGCTCCGGGCTTGCGGTTGGAGTATTTTGAAATCGTAGACGGAAATACATTGCAGAAGATAAATGATTGGGAAGATACTTCCTATGCAGTGGGATGCATCACGGTATTCTGCGGTGAAGTCCGACTGATTGATAACATTAAATATAAAGAATAACTAAAAAGACGAAACCTTATGATGATTGAAGTGTTGAAGTCGAAAATTCATTGCGCACGAGTTACAGAGGCCAACTTGAACTACATGGGTAGTATCACGATTGACGAGGACCTGCTGGATGCTGCGAACATGATTCCGGGAGAAAAAGTGTATATCGCTGACAATAACAACGGCGAACGCTTTGAAACCTACATTATCAAAGGTGAACGCGGCTCGGGTAAGATTTGCCTGAATGGTGCCGCTGCACGCAAGGTGCAACCGGATGATATTGTCATTATCATGTCCTACGCATTGATGGATTTTGAGGAAGCCAAGTCGTTCAAACCGGCTGTTATTTTTCCGGATCCTGCGACGAACAAAGTAGTGAAGTAAGAAAGTATCTCTGATATTTTAATAAAAAGAAAAGCCCCGTCTGCTCAGTGTAGACGGGGCTTTTCTTATCTCGTTTATGGTTATTTCCCAATGCTTGCTTTTATCTGTTCATTCATGGCGGCGGCAGCCTTGCGGCCGTCTCCCATGGCAAGAATGACCGTGGCTCCACCGCGAACAATGTCGCCACCCGCATAAATCATAGGGATGGAAGATTCCATATTGTCGTTGACGGCAATCGTCCCTTTGCGTCCCAATTCCAGTCCTTTGATTGAGCTTGGCACAATTGGGTTGGGCGATACGCCGACACTTACGATAGCCAAATCAATATCGATCGTTTCTGTTGCACCGGGAATAGCTACAGGGCTACGACGTCCGGAATCGTCCGGTTCGCCCAATTCCATCTTTTGCAGGATAACCTGTTTTACGCAACCCTGCTCATCAGCGATATATTCGAGCGGATTATGCAGTGTCAGGAATTCTACTCCCTCTTCCTTGGCATGCTTTACCTCTTCGATACGTGCGGGCATTTCTTCTTCCGAACGGCGGTAGATAATCATGGCGCGTTCGGCTCCCAGACGTTTTGCCGTACGGACGGAGTCCATAGCGGTATTACCGCCGCCAATCACCGCAACATTCTTACCGAAAGTTACTGGGGTATCAGAGTCTTCACTGGCAGCATCCATCAGATTGACACGCGTAAGGTATTCGTTGGACGACATGATATTGATGGAATTTTCTCCAGGGATATTCATAAAGTTGGGCAGACCGGCACCGGAAGCCACGAATATGCCTTTGTAGCCTTCCTCTTTTAGGTCTTCTACGCTGATCGTCTTTCCTACGATGCAGTCTTTGACAAAGTTAACCCCCATCTTGGCGAGGTTTTCAATTTCTACATCTACAATCTTGTTAGGCAGACGAAATTCGGGGATACCATATTTCAATACACCGCCGATTTCGTGCAATGCTTCGAATACGGTTACGTCATATCCATATTTCGCCATATCTCCGGCAAATGCCAGTCCGGCAGGGCCCGAACCGATAACAGCTATTTTTATACCGTTTTTATCTGCGATGACGGGAACAGAAATCTGTCCGCTTTCACGTTCATAATCAGCCGCGAAGCGTTCAAGATAACCGATAGCCACCGGCTTTTCATTCATTTTCAGATGAATACATTTGGATTCGCACTGTTTTTCCTGTGGACAAACACGACCGCAGACAGCCGGAAGCGCACTCGTCTCTTTCAGTGTCTTGGCAGCTTCGAGGAATTCTCCGCGTTCGATGTTCTTGATGAAGCGGGGAATGTCGATACCTACCGGACAGCCTTCCGTACATCCCGGATTGGCACAGTCGAGGCAGCGTTTGGCTTCTGTGACCGCCTGCTCTGCTGTCAACCCCTGGTTTACTTCCTCTTTGCGGCTATGTGAACGGTATTCTGCATCGAGTTCGTTCATTTCGACACGGGGAATGGCTGTACGTTCTTTGGGTTTCATTGATTTACGCAATTCTTGTCTCCATGCAGCATTGCGGCTCTTTTCGTCGATTTCTTTGGTCGCCTCACATTCAGGCTGCAACTTGTGCATTTCTTCGCGCTCGATTTTCTTGAACGCCCCCATACGTTTCAGCATTTCGTCAAAATCCACCTGATGACCGTCAAATTCGGGGCCGTCCACGCAAACGAATCTTGTTTTTCCGCCTACGGTGATGCGGCAGGCGCCGCACATACATGTTCCGTCTACCATGATGGTGTTTAACGAAACATCAGTCGGAATCTCATATTTTTTAGTCAGCAGACAAACGAATTTCATCATGATAGCAGGGCCGATAGCGAAGCATTTATCAACTTTTTCGCGTTTGATAACCTCTTCCACGCCTTCCGTCACCAGACCTTTGCGACCGTAAGAACCGTCGTCTGTCATGATGATTACTTCATCGGAGCTTTCGCGCATTTCTTTTTCCAGGATAATAAGGTCTTTGTTGCGTCCTGCCAATACGGTAATCACACGGTTGCCGGCAGCTTTCAAAGCCTGTACGATAGGAAGCATCGGAGCCACACCTACACCGCCACCGGCGCAGACCACTGTTCCGAACTTCTCAATATGTGTAGCTTGTCCCAAGGGGCCTACTACATCGGTAATGTAGTCGCCTTCGTTCAGTTCACAAAGGCGGGTGGAAGACAGTCCGAATTCCTGTATAACCAAAGTGATAGTGCCTTTCTTTACATCGGAACCGGCAATAGTCAAAGGCATACGTTCCCCTTTTTCGCCTACACGTACGATGACGAAATGGCCGGCCTTACGAGATTTAGCAATTAAAGGAGCTTCAATTTCAAATTTGAACACCTTCTCCGAAAAGCGTTCTTTGCTAATGATTTTGTTCATTATCTAATTAATTTGTTGGTTTTATTACGTAACTGCTAGCAGAATGTTATAAATTTTGGCAAAGATACGGCTTATTTACGAAAAATAAAAAGAAAAGCCACTCTTTTGATGAGTGGCTCCCTATATATGAGTGAATCTCTCTTTTTATTTCGTTCTGATTTTGTATCCGGCCACTCCGTAATATAGGATGAACAGGAGCAGGGGAGACACAGCCAGTATGCCTGTTGGGGAGTGGCTACGTCTTTCAGCCAACCGTAAAGGGTGGGGATAACGGCTCCGCCGAACATTGCCATGATAAGCAATGACGAGCCTGCTTTCGTGAATTTGCCGAGGTCTGCCATGGCGAGCGGCCACAGTGCCGGCCACATCAGTGAGCATCCCAATGCCATAAACGAAATGAAATAGATGGAAATGTGGCTTGGAGTGAGTACTACCAGCAGTGAACCGATGATTGCCAGAATAGAGCAAATTTTCAAGGCTGTTGCCTGGCTGAGGTATTTCGGGATAAAGATGATACCGCAGATATAGCCGATAACAATACCGATAGGAGCAATCCATGCGTAGTTGGCAGCGCCTTCCAAGCCGAGTTCTTTGGCATAATCGACCAGCGTACCGAGTGAGACTGTTTCAACACCTACATAAAGGAACAGTGCCAGACAGCCCAACAGCAAGTGCGGGAACTGAAAAACGGAAGTTTTACTTGCAGCATACGGGCAGGCTTCGGCTTCGTCCTCGCTTTCATCTTCTCCGGCTGCTTTGACTTCGGGTAGCGGTGCGAAGAATGCCATGACACCCAAGGCGACAAAAGCGCAGATGATGATAATGAACGGCTTGCTCAAATCTTCAATACCAATCAGGCTGACATCTTTGCCCAGCAGCCATACAATGAAGATAGCAGGAATAGGCCACGCCAGCTTGTTGCAGATACCCATTATACTGATACGTTTTGCGGCACTGTCCAGTGGTCCCAGTATCGTAATATAAGGATTGACGGATGCTTGCAGATATGCATTGGCGGCTCCGCTGATGAAAGATGCCAACAGGAATAAGGTGAAGCTTTCCTGTGATGCCGACAGGATGAATAGGTAAAATGCCACAGCAAAAATAAAGAAAGACAGTGACATGGTACGTTTGTAGCCAATCGCCTTGATGGTGAGCCCGGCAGGATAGCCGAATACCAGGAATGGAATAAAGGTTGCAGCAATGATAAGGTAAGAAGCCGTGTTCGAGATTCCCAGTGATTTTTGTAGTACGGGAACCAATAGTGAATTAATTCCTAATGCGAAACCAATCGCGAAGAACATGATGCCGATGAATGTCAAAGGCAGTGCAAAACTCTTTGTGTTTTTTGTCATGGGGGTAAATCTGTTAAAAGGTTATGTAAAAAAACTCTTGTAAGAAGAAGACCTTCCTTATTCTTACAAGAGTGAAAATTTCTTTTTTAGTCTATGATGTCGAAACCGCAGTACGGAACCAATGCTTTCGGAATTCTGATACCTTCCGGAGTCTGGTTGTTTTCGAGCAGAGCGGCAACGATACGCGGCAAAGCCAATGCGGAACCGTTCAATGTATGGCAAAGTTCGGTTTTCTTATCTGCGTTACGATAACGGCACTTCAAGCGGTTGGCCTGATAAGTGTCGAAATTGGATACGGAACTTACTTCCAACCAGCGTTTCTGTGCTTCAGAATATACTTCGAAGTCGAAGCAAAGCGCAGCGGTAAAGCTCATATCGCCACCGCAAAGACGGAGAATGCGATAGGGGAGTTCCAGTTTTTGCAACAGTCCTTCTACATGGTCCAGCATTTCCTGATGAGACTGTTTAGAGTGTTCCGGCTTGTCGATGCGCACTAATTCTACTTTGGAAAATTCGTGCAGACGGTTCAATCCGCGTACATCTTTACCGTAAGAACCGGCTTCGCGACGGAAACATTGCGTGTATGCGCAGTTCATAATCGGCAATTGTTTTTCTTCGAGTATTACATCACGATAGATATTGGTCACAGGAACTTCTGCTGTCGGAATCAGGTATAAGTCGTCTACTTCGCAATGGTACATCTGTCCCTCTTTGTCGGGAAGCTGGCCTGTACCATAACCGGAAGCGGCGTTGACTACTGTCGGCGGCATGATTTCGGTATATCCGGATTTGCGTGCTTCATCCAGGAAGAAGTTGATAAGGGCGCGTTGAAGTTGTGCGCCTTTACCTTTATATACAGGAAAACCTGCGCCTGTGATTTTAACTCCCAAGTCGAAGTCTATCAAATCGTATTTCTTTGCCAGTTCCCAGTGAGGGAGCGCGTCCTTGGGAAGTTCTGTTTCCATACCACCCATCTTTTCTACAACGTTGTCTTCGGCTCCTACACCTTCGGGCACTTCATCGTAAGGAACATTGGGAATGGTATAGAGGATATTCTGCATGTCGGTCGCAGCCTGCGTCATAGTGGCGTCCAGTTCTTTGTTGCCTTCTTTCAGTTCGGCAACGCGTGCGCGTGCAGATTCAGCCTCTTCTTTTTTGCCTTCCTTCATTAGTTGGCCGATAGTGCGTGAAAGCGAGTTGACTTCTGCCAGGTTTTTATCTAATTGGTTCTGCGTGCTACGTCTCTTGTCGTTTAGAGCGATCACTTGATCGATCGTTTCTTTGCATTTTTGAAATGCTTCTTTTCCAGTCCGCGGAGTACCGCCTCTGTGTTTTCTGTAATTTGTTTAATGGTAAGCATATCTATACTTTTTATGAACTTTCGTTTAATGGATGCAAAGATAAAGAAAAAACGAACAATCAAGCAATGAAAACGGACATAAAAAAGAGAGGAGATGTAATCCTTTTCAGATTACATCTCCTTCTCTCGAATATTTTGGGTTATGCAATTATGCTTCTGTTGCAGGAACGATAGAAACATATCTTCTATCTTCTTTACCTACTTTGAAATTAACTGTTCCGTCTACTAAAGCGAAAAGAGTGTGGTCCTTACCCATACCGATGTTTTCACCCGGGTGGAATTCAGTACCTCTTTGACGAACGATGATGTTACCTGCTTTGCAAGCTTCGCCACCAAATATCTTAACGCCTAATCTCTTGCTCTGTGATTCGCGGCCGTTCTTAGAACTACCGACACCTTTCTTATGTGCCATTTCTTCTTACTTTTTAAAATTGATTAAGCTACTACTTCTGTGATTGTTAACTCTGTGAACTGCTGACGGTGACCGTTCAACTTTCTGTGACCTTTTCTTCTTTTCTTGTGGAAAACAAGAACTTTGTCACCTTTAACCAGGCTTGAAACAACTTGGCAAACAACTTTAGCGCCTTCTACAACAGGAGCGCCTACAGTTACATTTCCGTCTTTGTCCCAAAAGAACTTTTGTCAAATTCTACTGTTGAACCGTTTTCTGCATTCTGGATGTGGTGAACGAACAACTTCTGACCAGCTTCTGCTTTAAACTGCTGACCGTTAATTTCTACAATTGCGTACATCTTATATAAATAAATGTAAGTTAGCTCCGTCGGGTGGTCTTTAATCACTTAAAGAACTCTTTATCGAACCCGTTGCGGAATAATCGGGCACAAAAGTACTACTTTTATTCAATCCAAGCAAATGTTTCCGCTCTTTTTTTATTCAATAGGATTACTTCTTCTTCTCTACATAGTTTTTAAAACGCACAAACATCTGCCATCTGCAACAATTTCGCTATAACTATCAACTAATCAAGCTATTATAGCGTTGCAGATACCTGTTGCAGATAGGTTGCAGAAACGGTATCTGCAACACACTCGTTATTGGTATTGAAAATCGGAAAGTAGGGGAAAACTTTCGTAATCTATAGGGGGACTTTGTGTTTCATGCCTTGAAACTGTTGGTTTCATACGGTGAAACACTTAGTTTCAAGCCGCTGAAACTTGAGTTTCAAGCGTTAGAAACTAAAGTGTCTAGCTGCGGAAACTGAAGTTTCCTGCCTTGGGTACAGGAGTTCCGACCGTTGAAACTGGAGTTTTGGCACAGGATGAGAGTAAAATCGCTATTAAACTTTTTCTGATCTCTTTTTAAAAGTTCTATTATGAGAAAAGAGCTAAACTAACTTTCCGAGATTCTCCATAATCATCCGATGTGGGTAAACACGAAGTTCATCGGCAGTGGTCATTCCATTGAGTACGCCTGCAAAATCGACTCCTGCATTCCGGGCAGTTTCCGCATCTACGGTACTGTCACCGATGTATAATGTTTCTTGTGGGGTGCTTCCCAAATGTTCCAATGCAAAGAAAACCCCTTCGGGTGAAGGTTTTGCAGCTTTTACATCTTCTCCGCCTACCACTATATCAAGAAAGTCTTCCGGCAGATAATCGTCCAGGAAGCTCAATATGCGGAAACGGTATTTGGTAGAGATGATTCCGATGCGGGCACCTCGTGCCTTTAACGCTTTCAGTGTAGAAAGGGTGTCGGGGAAAAGACGGGTGTTCGCGTTCATGTGTACATCCGCTTCCAGTCTGTACTCCTGTCGGAAAGCTTCGAGTTGTGCCGGGTCAGTGATTCCGGTGAGAATGCTGAAAGACTCTTCCAGCGTTTTGCCGATAGTACGCTTGATGGCTTCATCGGTAACTGTTAAATACTGGTGGCGGGTGAGCACAATTCTGAAACATTTGACGATGCCACGTGACGAATCGGCTAGGGTATAGTCGAAATCGAATAAATAGGTGTTGTAGTTCATTGGGAAACTTTTCTGCAAAAGTACTAAATACTTTTCTTATTTCGCAGGTTCTACTCTTATTTCACAGGTTCCACCGTATATCCTTGGCTTTTTTAGTAACTTTAATAATCCTTTTTCTCCGGGAAGGTGCAGGGCGCCTACCGCAACAAAAGTCGGAGCAGCTTTCATGATAGCCGGTAATTTTTCAGCCCATGCCTTGTTGCGGTCGTAAATCATGGCATCTTCCTCACCGGGAGTCGCATCGCATTGATTGCCCCTACGCTCTTCGCTGAGTCGGAGCATTTCGTTCAAGTCCTGTTTCATGTAGGCGTTCGTGAGCTTTTTCAGGTTTTCTACTTCGGTGTCGATGTTGTTGAGCGTACACATTAGCAGTTGCGCTTGGCGTTGCAAGGAATAACCGTTGAAGAGCAGGTCAAATTGGAACTCCGCGGTTTCCAGTCCGTCTACTTTTTTCCCGTTTTGGGTGGCTTGGGACTGAAAGAAGGTGTCGAGTTGTTCTTGTGGATTGAATTTGCCTATATGTTTTACATAAGCTACCACTACTACATTATTCAATAGGAATGCAGGTTTCAGTTTGGGGGCTGCGTTTAAATCTATCATCAGGTTCTCTTTGCAGAATTTGTTGGCAGTTGCGAAGTCTTCGGGCGATAGGAGTGAAGCCAGTGTGGTGTCGTTGGCAATCATCATAGCCTGCTGCATCTTCTGCATGGTAGCCGGTGATTGCATTTCGGACATTTTCAGTTCGCCATATACCTGTTGGGTTTCTTTCATCGCTTTTTGAAGTCCGGCAATGCTGTCCATGATGCTGAACGGAGCCAGATGGTGTGTACCTATAATATAGGATGGTTGCTCCATCCCGTTGTCAGATACTTTCCACAAAAGTTGCGCGTTTGCGCTGAATGCCACGCAGATAAATATAACTGCTCCGATAAATGACTTCATAATGTGTTGTTATTTAGAGTTGTTGATTTGATTGTTAACGTATTCTGCCACCGCATATCCAATGCTTGCTATAATAATCTTCGCCCAGCCTGCTGACGATTACTCCCCGGCTCGTGCTGGAATGGATGAATTTCCCGTTCTTCAGGTAGATGCCTACATGGGCAACTTTCTTTCTCGAACGGTTGCTGCTGAAGAATACCAGGTCACCTTCCTTGAGATTCCTTTTGGCTATCTTATTGCTTTTATCTTTCAGCTCTTCCGAGTTTCGCGGCACTTGGGTACGATATACTTTCCGGTATATCTGATAAACCATGCCCGAACAGTCGGTTCCCCTTTTCGAATCTCCGCCGCCACGGTAAGGAGTGCCTATCCAGTCGGCGGCTTCCAGATAGAGTTTATGATTGTCCTCAAGATTGATGTCTACACCCAATAGGAGAGAAGCCCGCGCCAATGCCTGATAGTCCAGGCGGGGAGCGGACGTTCGACAGGAACTGAGGATGGCGGCCAGCCCTGCCAATATGAAAAATAGTTTGAAGTTAACTTTCATCATTTGTCTTCAATCGTAAATCGTAAATTGTCAAATCGTAAATCCCCTTACTCTTCTACATTGAAATAGGCTTCCAGTTCTGTCTCTGCCGAATTCTCCTCATTCATAATGTCCCGGATAATTACTCCATGCTCCAAGAGGGCAATCCGCGGACATACATCTACGGTATGATTCAGGTTATGGCTGGAAATGATAACCGTAGCCCGATGTTCTTCATTATACTTTTTGAGCAGGTGCTTGATGATAGACTGTGAGCTGGGGTCGAGGAAATTGAACGGTTCGTCCAATATCAGTAATTGCGGATAATGAAGCATGGCGGAGATAATGCCAATCTTCTGTTTGTTTCCGGCAGAGTAGTTGCGGATTAGTTTTTTTTTGTGTCCGATGACTTCTCCGTTCATAAAACGTTCGAAAGGGATAAGACGTTCGTCTACTTCTTCTTTCTTCAATCCGTACATCTTGCCGATGAAGTAGAAATATTCTTCAGGAGTGAGGTAATCAATCAGGAAACCGTCGTCGATAAAAGCACCCGTGAAGGCTTTCCAGTCTTCGTTTTGGCTTACGTCGATGTCGTTGATAATCACTTTTCCACCGTCCGCTTTCAGTAAGTCCAGTATTAGTCGAAAGAGAGTCGTCTTGCCGGCACCGTTGTTTCCCACCAATCCGAGCATGTCGCCTTGATTGATTTCGTAATGTTCTATGTCTACGGCAACCTTTTCACCAAAATTCTTTTTAAGTTTATCAATGGTAATCATGATCTTCAATGTTTATATGGTTAGTGACCCATGAGTGTCTATTGGCGGCTGTCTCTGAAACCTTCCATATTTTCGTATCGCCGTTTCATGAAGCGATGATATACATTTTTTATCCATAAAGGAGAGGTTAGGGTAAATCCGAGACCAATCACTAACAGGATAATGTAGGCCATTGTTTCGCCTAAGAATGCATTCAGTGTGCTATATAAGATAAGCGGTACGCCGAAAGCACCGAAATTGACCAACATCTGTATGGCGCTATTGTTTTGTCGGCTTGTCACTTTTTCGTTCAGAGGTACTGTCTGTTTGTTGTAAACAGCCAGTTGGAAGAAGCAGAAATAGATAAAGCCAATGGTATAGAAAAACCAGGCAAAAGCACCCAGTAAGGTAAGTTTGTTCATGATGATAGCGGGGATCATCAGTATGAAAGGTATAATTTCGCCGATGCTGTATGTATAATATTTAGCTTTCAGCAGGCTCATGATTGACTCTTTGCGGGACATCAGTCCGTCGATGTAGTTGCCTTCGAATGACATTAGCTGCGAAAGGATAATCATTCCGAATACGGCAAAGTTATAAACACAGATAAAGGAAGTCATGAAGTTGCCGTCGTAGACACTGGAAAAACTGAGTGCGATAGAGAAAGCTGCAACTACGATACCGACACTGCGCAGCGAACCTTTACAACGGCGGTTGCGCAAAAGCATTTTCAGTTCCAGTCTCATGTATTCGCCGACTTCTCCGTAGCGTTCGAAGAATTTGTATTCGGATACATTCTTTATTTGGGTATCGTCTGTCTTTGCCAGTTCTGCATAGATAAGCCCCGACATAATCTTGCGGTTGAGCAGCCATAAAAGGATGATGACCAGTATCGTGCCGAGGAAACAAAGAATATTCCCCTGAATGTATCCGTCTCCCAAATCCATAAAGAAATAGAAGAGAGGGCTGTCTTTGGGAATAAAAAGAAGGCAGCCTATTCCACCGTAGAAAGCGATGGGTAATAGAATCCACCAAATACGTTCATTGATAAGTGTGCGGCACAGCAAGTACCAGTAATTGTTGGCAATAATCAGAAGCAGGATACCTATAAGATAGGTGATGACACCGATAATACCGAAATATTTGGTAATAGTGATGAAGGAAAAAGGGACAAACAGGAACAACCAGAACAGGTTGAACAGGCTGAGTCCGGAGCGGATAAGAAGGAAGTCGATGACACGGTTCCGTTTAACCGGCAGCAAGAGGTAAGGTTTTACCTCTTGCGTCGGTGTTTTTTGGAACGGAACACGCAACAGAAAGTCGAGTGCCAGGATAAATATCAGGACAACTGCGTTCATTACATGATATGGTTCCCGGTTGGGAACCATATCTGAAAAACCGAACGCGAATGTCGTACCGAAAAATATCAGGTAACCGGCCCAAAATGCGCCCATGACATAACCGAGTATTTTAGCGAATTTGTTCTTCTCATACATCGGATGCCGTTTGGCGGCAAGCCTTCCATGTTTGCGTAGTTCGTTGAGTATCATCATTCTGTTGGTATGCTAAAGGAATATTATTTGCTTTCTTCCGGCATGGTCATAATGACTTGAATTTCGTTGTCCTGTTTCAGCAGTTTGGCAAGGAAATCCTGAACTTCTTTTGCTGTGACGCTGCTGACCAACTTTTCATAGTCTTTTGTATTATCGATACCGGTGTAGAAGTATTCGTCCATGTTATTGAGCCAGTAGCCATTTTCTTTTTGGGCGTCTTTGTACTTCTTCAACATATATTCTTTAATTTTCTGCATATGTTCGGCAGACGGACCTTCTTTTGCCATCTTGTTCAACTGTTCTACAACGATAGCAGACAATTTATCTTTCTTGGCTGGGTCGGTTTGGAATACAATCTGAAGAACCAGTTCTTCTTTCGGATATTTACCCAGGCTGCCGTTACAGCTTACGCCGTATGTACCGCCTTCCTTTTCACGGATTTCTGCTGTGTAAACCATATCCAAGGCTTGGTCGAGGAAGCTGAGCAGGACATTGTTGCGCAAATCATATTTGCAGGTACCGCTGTAAAGGAACATGATGGTAGCCATCGGAGTTTCCTGTTTCTTGGCAAACTCGTTTTTGTATTGTCCTTTGCGGATATCCATCTTGTTGTCTTTGAAAGTTTCCTTGCGGTTGATAGACGGCAGGGCGCCCAGATATTTGGCAATCATAGGTTTCATTTCTTCCAGGTTCACGTTTCCTACCAGGTAGAAAGTGAAGTCGCTTGCATCTTTGAAACGGTCTTTGTACATTTCGAGAATACGGTCGTAGTTGATTTGGTCCACCATGTTTTCTCTCATCTTGATAGCACGCGGGTGATTGCCGTACAAAGCACGTGTCACTGTGTCGCTGAATGCCGTCATCGGGTTGGCGTCTGCATTCTGAAGTTGCGCTTTCAGACGGTTCTTGTAAGATTCGAATGCTTCATTGTCCTTGCGTGGAGAAGTGAAAGTCAGATAAGTGAGTTGCATCATTGTCTCAAAATCTTTCGGTGCACAGCTACCGGAAATTGTTTCGGTCGTATTGCCGATACCCGAACCTACGGAAGCACGTTTACCGGCAAGAGCTTTGCCCAAGTCAACCTTGCTGAAATTACCGATACCACCCACCAGGGCTACACCGTTCAATTGAGAAATATTGATGATTTCTTCGTTCGGGAATACACTTGTTCCACCGAAACTTACCCCCTTTCATAACAATTTGGTCAGCTTTGAAATCAGTAGGCTTCACATATACAGTTACACCGTTGGAAAGTACCAGTTTCGTACTGCCATAAATGTCTCCGGCTTTTTCGGATACGATCTTTCCACCTTTGATGTCTTCGGAGATAAGCGGTTCGTTAGAAACCTTGTCTTCATATGGTTTCAGGTCGAATGACTTCATCTCTTTCAGCAGGGCTGCGATTTCTTCCTTGCTGGGATATTTCACGCCTTCTTTCTCGGGGCCGGCAAGCAGAACCACTTGATTGTTGTCTGTGATTAGCTGTTGCATAAACTTGTTGATTGCATCTACCGGAATGTTCGGTGCCATCTGGTTGACAAGCATATATTCGAATTCGATGCCCGGAATCGGTTCTTTGTCAAGGAAGTTGTTCACATATTCGTCAACGTATGCGCTGCTCTTTGTCTTTTCACGTTCGTTATAGGCAGACTCTACAGCTTGCATATAGTTGGCGCGTGCACGTTCATATTCAGTAGCTGTAAATCCGAAGCGGCGTGCGCGTTCTGCTTCTTCCAATACGGTTTTCATCGCTAAGTCGATGCCGTCTATTTTGCTGCCTGCACTCAGGCTGAATGCTTCTTTGGTCTTGGCAAGGAAAAATTCACCGTATCCTGCGCCTGCACTGGTGAAAGGCGGGTTGGCTGTCTGACTAAGTTCGTTCAAACGGTTGTTCAGCATATTCATAGCCATGCTGAGCATATATTGGGTAGCATAATAGGCAATGGTATTCTTCATGGAATCCGGCGTAGCGTCTTGCTTGAAGAAGATGTTGACAGAAGGATTTTTCACTTCTTTGTCAGTACCGATATAGATAAGTGGTTCCTGATTGTCTGCTACCGGATAGTAGATACGTTCGGCCGGATTTACCGGAGCTTTTACATCGGCAAAAACCTTTTTCAGTTTCGCTTCTATCTCGTCTACGTTGATGTCGCCGACAATGATAATTCCTTGCAAGTCTGTACGATACCATTTTGCGTAGTAGTCGCGGATGTCCTGGTAAGGGAAGTTGTTGATAACGTCGATGCTTCCGATAGGCATACAGTCGGAGTATTTGGAGTTCGGATACAGGGTGGACTGTGCGTCTGTCATGATGCGGAGCATACCGCTGTTACGGCTTCTCCATTCTTCACGGATGACACCACGTTCTTTGTCGATTTCCTTGTCGGCAAGGTTGATGGCATTTGACCAGTCGTGAAGGATGAGCAGGCAGGAGTCTACGACATTGACATTCTCTGTCGGTACGTTGCTGATATTATAGACTGTTTGCTCGACACCGGTATATGCATTCAGGTTGGTTCCGAACTTGATACCTTTCGTTTCGCACCAGGGTACGATGCCTAGTCCGGTTTCATCAGCCCGGGAAATTCTTTGTTCCGTTGAAAGCCATGTGTTCCAGGAAATGAGCCAGACCGCGTTGTTGCGGTTCTTCGAGAATGGAACCTACTTTCTGGGCAATGTAAAATTCTACACGCTTCTCCGGAAGTGCGTTGTGCCGAATGTAATAAGTAAGTCCGTTGTCCAACTTGCCGATACGGACATTTTTGTCCACAGGCAGTTGCTGCATGGGTTGTGCAAGTACGGGCTGAAAATTGCAGCATATGATAAGTACTGCAATGAATAATCCACGTAATAAATGTTTCATGTTCTATTTAATTTAAATAAATGTTTCTGAGTAATTTGTCGTTGTATTTGGCCGCAAATCACAAATAGACAGGGAAAAAACGTTATTTTACAGCTTCCCGTATACGGACTAACTTAGTCAGCAACCCTTCCAGCAGGTCTAATTTGAGCATGTTGGCACCGTCACTTTTGGCTACGGCAGGATTTTCGTGCGTTTCGATAAAAATGCCGTCAACGCCTACGGCAATGCCTGCTTTGGCTATGGTTTCTATCAGTTGCGGCATTCCACCGGTTACTCCACTGGTCTGGTTGGGCTGCTGCAGGGAATGGGTAACATCCAGGATAACAGGATAACCGAATGTCTGCATTTCGGGTATACCACGATAGTCAACTACCAAATCCTGATAACCGAAAGTTGTTCCGCGTTCGGTCAGCATCACATTTTTGTTTCCGGCTTCCACCACTTTGTCCGCAGCAAACTGCATTGCCAAAGGGGAGAGGAACTGTCCTTTCTTGATGTTAATCGTCTTCCCGGTCTTGGCGGCTGCGACCAGCAAGTCTGTCTGTCGGCAGAGGAAAGCAGGAATTTGAAGGATATCCACATATTCGGCTGCCATTTCCGCTTCTTCTGCGCTATGGATATCTGTCACGGTAGGAACTCCGAACGTATCACGTACCTTTTGCAGTATTTTCAGCGCTTTCTCGTCGCCGATACCTGTAAACGAATCCAGGCGTGAGCGGTTAGCCTTGCGGTAAGAGCCTTTGAATACGTAAGGAATCTGCAATGTCTCAGTGATTTTGACCACTCGTTCGGCAATACGCATTGCCATCTCTTCACCTTCTATCACACATGGCCCGGCAAGTAGGAAGAAGTTACCGGCAGGATTGTTTCTTAAGTTCTATCATTTTTATGCTATTATTAGTTTATTTCTTAGGTACGGATTACGTGGCTTTTGCAGATGTAGATTTACTAAAAACCGTGTAATCCGCGTAATCCGTGCCTGAATTTATCAATTTGGAATAATAAGTGTCGTCTTTTCAGGAAGGATGCCCACCTCTAAAGGAAAATGCCTGGGCAACAACCGCCCGTCCAAATCCACAGCGGCGTTTTGTGCCCGTAGTACTTTCACTTTCTTCGTCCGGTAGCTTTTCACTACCTTATGATTCAGGATTCTTCCCTGAATCAGCATCCATAGTCCGGAAATAATTTGCAGGAATTCAGGTCGGTAGATAACGGAGACATCCAGCCATCCGTTATAAGGAACAGCGCTAGGCGTCTGTCCCCATCCCCAGGCACTGCCTATGCATACGGTCATGATGCGTCCGCGGATATGCTCGTCGTTAATACGTAAATGCATTCTGTATAGTTTCCGCTCGAATATCAGTGAGAATAGGGCGGCAACATATGAAAGGAATTTTACTCCCCAAAAACGTTTGGTCTGGTCGGTGATTTTCACAATCCGTGCACCCAAACCGATATTGACGGCATTAAGGAAATAACGGCGGCAGTGTTCTTTTCCATCATAGAAATTACAGTATCCTACGTCTATTTTCTTCAGCCGGTGGTTGATGATACAGTCAACAGCCGGCTTATACTCAGTGCTGAGTCCCCAGTATTTGGCAAAATCGTTCCCGATACCGTTCGGTATAAGGCCGAGGGCGATATTCTCTTTATCTTCGGCATCGGACAACATGATACCGTTGATGGCATCGTTCAATGCACCGTCACCGCCCACAATGACAATCGTGCGATAGCCGTTGTTTGCTAGAATCTTAGCGAGACGTTCTACCGAACCGAAACCTTCGGATTGCACATAATCATAGTCAACGCCTTTGCTGTCCATGTATTCCTTGATTTCTTTCCAGCGCTTCTTTACCTTTCGGGTACCGGCTTTCGGGTTATAAATCACCCCCCATTTCTTTGGTTCTACACTCATATCCGTATTTCTATCCTACTGTATTTAAAATCTCACTATATAACTGACAAAGATACTAAATCCCTTCCAGTTTTCTCTTTTACAAAAGCTATCTTTTCTTTCATCGGCAGTTCCGCATTCATCCAATGGATGGTAAATCCTCTTCTTTCCATGCCGCGAAACCAGGTCATTTGCCTTTTGGCAAACTGATGGATTGCAATTTCCAGACCGTTGAACATCTCTTCATAAGTCAGTTTGCCTATGACGTACAAGGTCAGATACTTGTATTCCAGCCCGTAGTATATCAAGTCATCCGGCGCGATGCCTTGTCCGATCAATCGTCGTACCTCGTCCACCATGCCTTCGTCCAACCGTTGTTTCAGTCGTCGGGTAATCTTCTCGCGACGCAGTTCCCGGTCGATATCCACACCGATAATAAGACTGTTCAAATCGGGAAATTCCCGTTCGGGAACAGGGTTGGTTGCATAATATTCTTCAATCTCTATCGCACGGATAGCACGTTTCACGGTATCTACGTCGGTAGAATTGTGTAATGTTTTGTACCGGCCTAATATTTCCGTCAACTCTTCGAGCGAATGATTTGCCAGGCGGGCGCGCAATTCCGGATTTTCCGGCACGGGCATGAGCTTGTATCCTTTCAGTACGGATTCAAGATACATACCTGTCCCTCCACATAAAACGGGGAGACAGCCTTTTTGTTTGATTGATTCGTAAGAAATCAGGAAATCGCGTTGATATTCGAATACATTATATTTATATCCGGGGTCGGCAATATCAATCAAGTGATAGGGGATAGCACGTCCGTTTACTGTATAATCGGCAAGGTCTTTTCCCGTACCGAGATCCATCCCCTCTGTATATCTGACGAGAGTCGGCACTGATAATTTCCGTGTTGAGTTCATTGGCCAAAGCAGCGGCAAAAGGTGTTTTACCCGAGGCTGTAGGTCCGAGTATGGCGATTAAATCATAGTCCGGCATAGCTTCATTCTTTTATATCCGCAAAATTACGAAATAAATTTTACTTGTTTGGGATTCAGTCGCTTTTTTATCGAGATAAGCGTCCCGGAAATTTGCAGAAAAGGCAGGAATGAGTATTTTGCCTTTATTTAAAACAAGTCAGTGTGTGGTTCGCTGGATTTTAAATCTAATCGTATGATAAGAATTTACTTGCTATTCTTTTTGTTTTTCTGGTGTGCAAATTTATACCCGAACTCTATAGATGAGATAATCAGCAAGCCCGTTCGTTTTATGCTCCTTCCGAATATAAAAGCGATGCGCAGGTATGGAGTATTTCAAAAGGAGAATATGATGATGTATATTTTGCGACTAATGAAGGCATTGTGCTTTATGACGGAGTACGGTGGGAAAAATATGTTACTCCGAATGAATGTATTATGCGGAGCGTCTTTTATGATGAAGAAAACAAAGTAGCGTATAGTGGCGGTGTGAATGAATTCGGATATTGGAAATATGATGAATACGGAAATTTGCAATACACTCTTTTATATGAGAATTCTCCAAGTGCGCCAACTCAGGAGTTTTGGAAAATAGCCAAAGTGTCGGGAAGTCATCTGGTTTATTTTGAGTCTCCTTTGTCGCTTTTAGTGTATGACACACAAACTGGTAAAACAACACCCTTGGAAGATGATGGGATGAGGTTTCATTTCCTGTTTATAGTTGGTAATGATGTGTATGTACAACAGAGTAATTATCTTTATCGGCTGGATGGATACGAAAAACGGGTAGTGACAGATCAGCTCGAAAACTTCTATTCGGTTTACATGACTTTAACTGGTAACGGCAAGCTTCGTCTCTTCAGTTCGGAAAAGGGCTCATTGTTATTGGATGAAAAAGGAAATGTTGAAAAACGGATATCCTATGAGACAGATATGCGAATCACTTCTATGAGCCGTTTGGGAGAAGATTATCTGGTTGGTACCGGTAATACAGGTTTTTACAGGATCGATGAAAAAGGTACTGTTCTTTCAAGGATAGGAGAGCAAATGGGGCTGAAGAATACGGTTTTGAGTGTGGGAGTAAATAATAGAGGAGATATATGGTTGGGGTTGAACGGTGGGATTATGATGATTGAGGAGAGCGTCAAGGAAGAGTCTTTGTTGCTCGACCCCCAAGAGAATATCGGATATGTATATTGTGCCGTCAATCAAAAAGAGCAGTTGTATGTAGGTACTAATAAGGGACTTTTTCGTGTAAACAAAGCGGATAAACAAGTCAATTTCGCATTAGTCCCTGAATCCAAAGGGCAGGTTTGGAACTTATATAATATCGGTGATGAAGTGATAGTAGCTCATAATAAGGGGTTGTTTAGCGTTTTCAACGGTATGTTCCGTGAAATAAAACATAGCGGCGTTTATGCATTGGTTCCGGTTCCCTCTCGCCCCGGATATTACATTAGCGGAAATTATGTAGGATTGTCCTTGTATGAAATAAAAGATGGTAAACTGGTGTTTCGTAATAACATATCCGGTTACGGAGATTTAGTACAGAACTGTGTATTTGATAAAGATGGAAACTTATGGATTGCTCATTCGAGAAGAGATTATATGCGGTTGCGTTTTAATGATGATTATACTTCTATTGTCGAGTCCGAAATATACACTGTGCCCACTACGGTATCCAAACGTGCTTTTCAGGTAAAGGTGGGCAACGACCTTATTTTTATGAATAATGAGGGCGGTGTTTATAAATATAATGAGTTGAATAATACGCTTCAACCGGATGAGTATTATGCTACCCTGCTGGAAACAATCAACCGGAATATATTGAAAATCCAGGCTTTTGATGACCGGTTTTGGCAAATCAATGAAGATGGCGTTTGTCTTTTACAGAAAAACTATAATAAGGTAAGGGTGAATGCCGGGTTGTTTGCCCGTATGAAAGACAAATTTATACCCAAAGGATTCCGTAAGGTTATTCAGTTGCAAGATAGCATTTATGCTATCGGTCTGGAGAATGGACTGGGGATTATGAATGTTGCCGCGTTGAATGGCCAGCCGTCCATGAAGCAGCCGCATATAAGAAAGGCGGAAATTGTGGGAGAGTCGGAAAATGTAATTTTAAGTTTGAAAGAGGGGAATCTGTTCATTCCTGCGCATATTAATATGGTACGATTGTGGCTGACTTCTTTGAACAGAAGTCAGCAAGTGGAATATCGTATCGTAGAACGTGGCGACAAATGGGAAACCTCTTCCGGTGGTTACGTCCAGTTGTCCTATCTTCATTCGGGAGACTTTACCTTAGAGATAAGGAGTAGCAATGGATATGGTATTTATTCGGACACCAATCAAATTATGTTACATATAGCATCACCGTGGTATGCCACTGTGTATGCTTATTTGTTCTACGGTTTACTGGTTGTCGGAACTATATTCCTTATATATAGAGTAATACTCGTTCAAACAAGAAAAAAGGAAGAGAAAATCCGCTTGAATGAAGAAAGAAAGCGGAAAGAGGAAATGGAACGTTATCAGTTAAGCTGCCTTCAGGAAGAGTTGGGCAATAAGAATAGCAAATTGATGAGTATCACAATGTTGGGCGTACAGAATAATACCTTCCTTAAAAAGATAAAGGATGCCGTGTTGGAGATAGATACAAACCAGTCTCCTGCTACCAGGCAACAGGTACAGCGATTGGTGAAAGATATTGAGCGGCAGTTGAACGATCAGAGCGGTTGGGATAACTTTGCCGAACATTTTAATAATACCTGTAACGGCTTCTTTGACCGCCTGATAGAAAAACACCCTAAACTGACTAATAGTGATTTAAGATTATGTGCCTATATTCGCTTGAATTTAAGCACAAAAGAAATAGCCTCTTTGATGAATGTATCCTCTTCTTCCGTAGAAATGGCTAAATATCGGTTAAGAAAAAAACTGGAATTGGATGAATCTGTTGCTTTACCTTATTATTTGACGGAAGTTATTGCCACATTAAAATCGTTTGTGAATAATTGATTTGTAGGGGGATTGTCTTTGAATTATATAGTTGAAATATAGATGGTTATAGGTTTCGTTGTTAGAGATTTGTAGGGGGATGGTAAATTACTTTTTTCAGGTTGTATAGTGTTTGTAGGGCTTTTATTTTTGGGAAGTGATTAAGACGCTCTATATTTGCATCAACCAAAAAAAGTAATAGTATGAAAAAACTTCTTTTCAGTGCGGTTTGCCTGTTGTTATTTCAAATCACTTCTCTTTACAGCCAGCATCGGCTGATATGGAGTGACGAATTTAACTCCAAACAATTGGATGAAAGTAATTGGACTATGGCATTGGGGCACGGTTCACAAAATGATGGATGGGGAAATAAGGAACTTCAGAATTATACCTCAGATAATATTTCTTTTAAAAAAGGAAAGTTGGTTATTACTGCCAGAAAAGTAGGTGAGAGCAAGAAAAGAGGAGATTATACCTCTTCCCGTATTTCAACTAAGAATAAACAATCCTTCTTGTATGGACGTATCGAAGCACGTATGAAACTTGCTACAGGCAAGGGGATATGGCCTGCTTTTTGGATGCTTGGAGCAGAAGGCGGTTGGCCGGATGGCGGTGAAATAGATATTATGGAGTATGTCGGTTATCAGCCGGGAGTGGCACATTCGGCTCTGCATACACGCTCCAGTCACGGCGGTACGATTAATAAAAAACATGTGGAAGTGAAAGATTTGGAGAAAGGATTTCATGTTTATGGTATCAATTGGGATAAAGACAAGATTGAATTTTATATTGATGACCCGGAAAAACCTTTCTATGTGTATGCTCCGGAAACGAAAACACCAAAGAACTGGCCATTTGACAAGCCACATTATATTTTATTCAACTTGGCAGTAGGTGGTGTTTGGGGTGGGAAAATGGGAATAGATAATTCTATCTTTCCACAAGACTTTGTCATTGACTGGGTACGTGTATATTCTAATTAATTAAAAACGTACTGGATACTATGAAACAGATTTATTTCTTTTGTATTTTCTGTTGTTCGCTGCTTAGTTCTGCTTATGCACAACGGATTTCTATCAATGAGCATTGGAAGTTTGCCAAAGGTGACATGGATTTTTCTATACTTAATCAGCAAGCGGCCTGGACTGATATTACCCTTCCACATACTTGGAACGGGCAGGACGGGCAGGATGGTGGCGACAATTATTACCGGGGTACAGGTTGGTATATGCACGACTTTTTGATAGATGAGAATGACCGTGGAAAATGTATTTATTTACGTTTCGGAGCTGCTAATTACTTTACGGAAGTATATTTGAACGGTGTATCTGTTGGTACACATTCGGGTGGGTACACAGCTTTTACGTTTGATATCACTCCGTTTGTCCGCTATGGCGTATCCAACCAATTAGCGGTGAAAGTGAGTAATGCAGAAGGATTATCGATTCCCCCTCTTTCTGCCGATTTCACCTTTTTCGGGGGATTGATTCGTGGCGTAGAGTTAATTAAAAGAATAAAGTACATATCACAGCCGAAGATTATGGGTCGGATGGTGTATATATTCGTCAGGATAAAGTAACGAATGACGAAGCGACGCTGTCTTTTACTGCGAAAGTCCGTAATACGGAAACAAAGGCTCGAAAAGTAATCGTTTCTTTCCTGATTAAAGAACAAGATGGCAAGGTATTGGAAAAGCATAAACAGGAAGTAACTATTGAAGCCGATGCAACGATGCCCGTTACAGGTATTTTACGGGTGCATCATCCGCATTTGTGGAATGGTAAGAAAGATCCGTATTTATATACTACGGAAGTACAGGTAAAAATAGGTTCGAAGATTACGGATAACTATGTTTGTCCTTTAGGAATCCGCTATTATTCCATTGATCCGGATAAAGGATTCATCCTGAATGGACATTCATATCCTTTGCGGGGAGTATCGCTACATGAGGAGAGAAAAGATAAAGGGAATGCGGTAAGCGATACCGAACGCAAAGAAGATATTGACAGGATAGTAGCCATGGGAAGCAACTATATCCGTTTATCTCATTATCAACACGGTGATTTTACTTATCGCTACCTGGATTCTTTAGGAATTATCTGTTGGACAGAGACTCCCGTCATCAATAAGATAAAAGATACGGAAGAGTTTGCCGTTAACTGCGAAAACGGATTGAAAAGTCTGATTCGACAGTTGTATAATCACCCTTCGATAGTGGTATGGGGTGTTTCCAATGAGATAAATTATAGAAAAGGGCCTAATCCGGTTCCGTTGATTGAAAGACTGAATAGGTTGGTGCATCTGGAAGACCCGACTCGTCCCAGCACATTGGCTGCCATGTTTTCCGAAAGACCGACAAATTTTATCACAGATGTGTATTCTAACAATCGCTATGATGGGTGGTATTATAACACGGTGGAAGAGATAGGAACATTTGCTGATAAACTCCATCAGAAATATCCGCAGAGATGTATCGGATTTAGTGAATACGGGGCAGGAGCGCATCCGTATCATCATCAGGAAGGGAAAGGAAAACCAGATGTCGACGGACATTGGCATCCGGAAGGTTATCAGACTTATTTTCATGAAGGCTACCTGAAAGCCATCCAGCAACGTCCTTATCTGTGGAGCACTTCCGTATGGGCTGCTTATGATTTTGCTTCGGACAGTCGTAATGAAGGAAATCAGCCGGGAATCAATGACAAAGGCTTGATTACTCATGACAGGCAAATAAAGAAAGATGCCTATTATTTTTATAAAGTCAATTGGAATTCGGAGCCGATGGTGTATATCTGTGAGCGGCGGTTTGTCAATCGTACTCAACCGGAAACGACTCTGAAACTTTATTCCAATTGCGAAAGAGTGATTTTTAAACTTAACGGGAAAGAAATTCCATTAAAGAAAGGGGAGAACCACATCTATCTATCAGAAAAGGTCATATTAAAGCCTGGGGTGAATCATGCAGAGGCTTTTGCTTATCAAGGGGATAAGCGGCTTGAAGATAAGATTGTCTGGTACTATTTATCAGAAAATTAATATAGAAAACTAATATAGATACTATGAGAGATTATTTGAAATTAACTTGGATGTTCACATCCTTGTTGTGGATGCTGTTTCCGTTAGGACAGGATTTATGTGCACAGAGTAATCCGAAATTGGATCCTCTAATCCAAAATGTGTATGGAAGAAAAACGATTTCACTGAATGGCAGTTGGAGTTATCTGTTGGATCAGTTGGAAGTGGGATATTATAATTATCGCCGTACTCCCGACCCTAACGGATTCTTTAAAGACCCTATGGTGGACAACGTGACTGTTTACAAGGAATATGACTTTGATTCCGCACCTGTGATGTCCATTCCCGAGATTGGAATACATGGGAAGACCGTTTCTTCTTTTACGAGGGAACGATGTGGTTCAAGCATAAATTTCTTTATAAAAAGACAGACAGCAGAGTCTATCTTTACTTGGGAGCCGTGAATTATGATGCGAAAGTGTATTTGAACGGCGTAAAGGTTGGCGAGCATATCGGGGGATATACACCTTTCAATATGGAAGTTACCGGACAGATTAAAGACGGAGAGAACTTTGTGGTAGTAAAGGTGGACAATAAACGTACTGCCGAAGGAGTGCCGACATTGAATTGCGACTGGTTTAACTTTGGTGGAATCACGCGTGACGTTATGTTGGTGGAAGTTCCCCAAACCTATATCAGCAATTACCGTGTGCAGCTCAAGAAAGGCAGTAAAGATACATTGACCGGCTACGTGAAGATGGACGGAACAGAAACTTCGCAAAAAGTACAACTCGAAATTCCTGAGTTGAAGATTAAAAAGGAATTGACTACGGATGCGAAAGGTTACGCTTCTTTTGAAATAAAGGCAAAACCTGTCTTATGGAGTACGGAAAATCCCTATTTGTACCGAGTATCTTTGAGCACAAATGCTGATAAAGTAGTAGATGAAATTGGTTTCCGTACGATTGAGACAAAAGGGCGTCAGATTCTTCTCAATGGTAAACCGGTATTTTGAAAGGTATCAGCATCCATGAGGAAGCTCCTTTCCGTTCCGGCCGTATTTGCTCGGAAGAAGAAGACCTGACATTATTGAATTGGGCAAAAGAATTGGGTTGCAATTATGTGAGACTGGCGCATTATCCTCATAACGAAAAGATGGTTCGTCTGGCTGAAAAGATGGGACTGATGGTATGGTCGGAGATTCCCGTCTACTGGACTATCCAATGGGAAAACGAAGGAACTTATCAGAATGCGCACAACCAGTTGATGGAAATGATTGAACGTGACCAGAACCGTGCCGCAGTTATCATTTGGTCGATTGCCAATGAAACACCGCATGGGATGCCCGTGACCGCTTCTTGTCCAATTTGGCGAAAGCTGCCCGTGAAAAGGATAACTCACGTTTATTGAGCATGGCGATGGAACGTTCGGATAAATCGGCTACGGTACTTTCCATTCAAGACAGGATGAGCGAATATGTGGACATTATTTCCTGCAATCAATATTTGGGATGGTATGACGGATTAAATGAAAAGATTGACCGTGTGCGTTGGGAAGTAGATTATGAGAAGCCTTTGGTGTTCAGTGAGATGGGCGGTGCCGCAGTTGCCGGATACCACGGAGATAAGACACAGATTTGGACGGAAGAATATCAGGAAGAATTATATAGGAAAACATTGAGAATGATTGATGAACGTATGCCACCGGTAGCAGGTATTTCTCCCTGGATATTGATGGATTTCCGTTCTCCGAGGCGATTACTTCCGCAAATTCAGGATGGATTCAACCGGAAAGGGTTGATTTCCAATCGTGGACAGAAGAAGAAGGCTTTCTATATACTTCAGGAGTGGTATCGGAATAAGTGATAAAGTATATTTTCTTTGATAAATTAACCAAAAGTAGTATTATGAAAAAGGTGTCGTATGTATGTTTATGCTCTTTCTCTCTGTTGCTGGCTATGTTGCCATTGCAACAGACTATGGGAGAGCAGGTAAGCAAAACAGAGACGTTGACTGCGCAAGGTGCACAGCAACAAGTGCGGAAAATCACCGGTCAGGTGGTGGATGACAAAACGGGTGATCCTTTGATTGGCGTGAATGTGAAAGTGAAGGGAACTACTACAGGGGCGATAACAGACCTGGACGGACAGTTCACATTGATGGTTACGGCTAAGAATCCTGTGATTATCGTTTCTTATATAGGTTACTCACAACAGGAACTGACCGCGTCAGGCAATCATCTGAACATAAAGTTGAAAGAAGACGCTATGGCGCTGGATGAGGTAGTGGTAGTCGGATATGGTGTGCAGAAGAAAAGCTTGGTGACAGGCGCTATCGCTTCCGTCAAGGGAAGTGAACTGGAAATGACCGGTATCATGCGTGCGGACGACGCTTTGCAGGGAAAGACTCCGGGTGTGCAGATTATATCCAATAGCGGACAGCCGGGAACGGGGACTGCTATCCGTATCCGTGGTGTCGGGACGAATGGTACGGCGCAGCCTATTTATATTGTTGACGGAATGGCAGTAGGAGATATCGAATACCTGAATCCAGCGGATATTGAATCTATTGAGGTTTTGAAGGATGCCGCATCATCTGCCATTTATGGAGCTCGTGGCGGTAACGGAGTTATTCTTGTAACCACGAAGAAAGCGAAGGTAAAACATCGGTTACCGCAAACTTCTCATATGGTATCCAGAACCTTGCCCGGAAAGTGGATGTGCTGAATGCGAAAGAATACTGTATTCTTCAGAATGAAGCAGCCCAAAATGGGGGACAACCTTTACCCTTTACAGATGAGCAAATAGCCCGGTATAACAAAGGTACGGATTGGCAGGAAGCTGTTCTTTATCGCAATGCTCCTACGATGCAGGCACAAGTATCCCTCTCCGGAGGAGATCAGAAAGGTTCTTTTCTTACTTCCGCTTCCTACTTTAATCAGGATGGTATTTTAGCAAAAGGGAAATCGAATTTCAAACGTATCACAGTGAACCTGAATTCAGAACGGCGTTTCTTCGACGATCATCTGAAAGTGGGAGAAAATGTATCCTTGTCGAAAGTAGAGCGGCAGTCGGTCACACAGAACAGTTTGACGGCAGGCCCGTTGGTAAGTGCATTGAATATGGATCCGTTGACTCCGGTGTATGATCCAAAGAATGAAGATCCGCTTTATGGTGGTTTTGGTTCATCGAAATATGTATCCCAGGAAATAGTGAACCCTGTGGCACGTATCCATTATTCCTATGGAAACTCTAATTACTTTAAATTGATTGGTTCGGCTTTTGCGGAAATCAGCTTTCTGAAAGACTTTAAATATCGTTTTTCTATCGGTACGGAACGTACATGGAATGTCTCCTATGGTTATACTCCTTTGTACAGACTGAATTCAACGACAGGAAATACGACCGCCAATGGAGCAAGTCAGAGTATGGAGAATTCCTGGTCTATGAGTTATGAGAATGTTTTGAATTGGGGACACGTATATGGTGTTCATAATATATCCGCTTTGATAGGTACTTCTTATATCGACCGTTCGGCTACGTTCATGTCAGGTAATCGCAATGATCTGATTATTGATGATCCGGAGTATGCTTATTTGAGTATGGCTACGGCTGCTACTGCCGGAGTATCCGGTGGTATGCGCAATCCGTCACGTCTGCTTTCTTATTTTGGTCGCGCCAATTACTCCTATGACGATCGGTATATGATGACCTTTACCTTACGTCGGGATGGTTCGTCCCGTTTCGGACCCAACAATCGTTTTGGTACTTTTCCATCTGTTTCTGTCGGATGGAACTTAATGAACGAACGTTTTATGTCGAAGTTCAATTGGTTGAACGCATTGAAACTGCGTGCAAGCTGGGGACGTAATGGTAACGAAAATATAGGTGATTTCCAATACATGTCTACTATTTCCACTTATGGCTTGGGATATGCTTTCGGAAGCCAGCTTGATGGGCAGGCTATTTCCACGGGTGCTGCTCCTACCAAGGTCTTGAGTCCCGACCTGAAATGGGAAACAATCGAACAGACTAATATCGGAGTGGATGCAACTTTGTTCAATTGCCTGACTGTCAACCTCGATTATTATCGCAAGAATACCAAAGACTTGTTATTGACTTCTCCGACTCCTTTATTCCTCGGAAATACTTTCCCGACAATGAATGCGGGATCAGTTCGCAATGAAGGTTTTGAGGCTTTTGTCAGCTACAAGCAACGAATCAACAAACTGAATATGACAGTAAGTGCCAACATGGCTTATAATAAGAATGAAGTAACTTACGTAGGCACTTATACCGGATTTGTGGCAGGAACTACCGTGCAGGGTATGTCCGGTGCTGTCACAAGAATGGAGAAAGGGTATCCTATGGCGTATTTCTGGGGATATAAGACAATGGGGATTTTCCAGAATCAAGATGAGATAAACTCCTATGTACATACCAATGAAGACGGAACCAGGCAACTTATCCAGCCGGATGCCAAACCCGGTGATTTCCGCTTCCAGGATACGAACAATGATGGAGTTATTGACGATAACGACCGTCAGAACCTAGGCAATCCTTATCCTGACGTAACTTATGGATTTAACCTGAATCTTGAATACCGGGGCTTTGATTTGACTGTGAATACGAGCGGAACAATCGGCAACAAAATTTTCAGCGTATTGCGCCGCATGGATTTGCCAATGAGCAATTACCAGTCATGGGCGTTAGAACGCTGGCATGGGGAAGGGACGTCCAACTCAATTCCTCGTGTGACAACCAATGATACGAATCAATCCTGGAGTAAACCATCCGATTTTCATGTGAAGGACGGCAGTTATTTCAGAGTTAGAAACATTATGCTGGGCTATACGACCAAGTTGTTGAAGAACTATTATATCGAGAGCTTGCGGGTTTATGCTTCGGTAAATAACTTGTTTACTTTTACTAAATACGAAGGTTATGATCCTGAAATAGGAGGTGGAGTGATGAGTACGGGAGTTGATTCAGGTGTATATCCTCATCCTCGCACAGTATCTTTTGGTATAAATGTAACATTCTGATAAAAACATACGATTATGAATAGAAATAATATATTGAAATCATCTATATTGGTGTTTACGTTGGGGCTTACGACTGCCTGTGGTGATTTGTTGGATTTGGAACCGCCTATGACACAGGTGACCGAGAATTTTTACAGAGATCAGAAGGATGCTTTCCAAGCTTTGACATCTGCTTATAATATATTGAATTGGAGTGCTCCGAGCACGGCTTCCGGCAGTCCGCAAAACTGTGCTTTTGAGGTGGTAAGCGAGATCTTGGGAGATGCCTGTTATGCCGGTGGTGCCAATGCCAATGACATTCCTACCACGGGACGTATCAACACTTTTGAAATGCGTGTGAATGACCCGGCACCGGAAGCGTTGTGGAATAAATACTTTACGGGCATTTACCGGTCTAACCAATTATTGGTGAAAATTGACGGAATTAAATTTGCAGAAGAGAATTTGAGAGCCCGATATAAAGCGGAAGCCTTGTTCCTGCGTGCTAATTATTATTTTGATCTGGTTCGCCTGTTCGGAAATGTGCCTTTGATTTTGACTCCGATAACTCCTGCCGATTATGCGCAGGTACAAATGGCACCGGAAATTATTTATAAACAGATTGCAGACGATTTGTTGGCAGCTATTCAGGCAAAAGATTCAGAAGGAAACTACAGTCTTCCGGCTTCTTCCTTGCAACTGGCTGCTGCCGATAAAGGGAGAGTTACACGTGCAGCAACCCAATCCTTGTTGGCTAGAGTATGGTTGTACTATACAGGATATTATCAACAAAATGAACTTCCCGGAGTCAGTGCCCGGGATATTGTCGGACAAATTGAAGATGTGATAGAAAACAGCGGGCACAGCCTGATGCCAAATGCATATGACAGAGAAGCTACTTTAGCCGGCAAAACTTCGCCTTTGTTTGATGTCGCCAATAAAAACAATGTAGAAGGAGTTTTTGAAATTCAGTACACCGATTTGTCAAAATGGGGTTCTTGGAGTAACCGGCAAGGCTGTTTAGGTAATCAAGCGGTTGTACTTTGGGGAATGCGCGATGTAAGCGGGCTGTATGCTTCCGGCTGGTCATTCGCTCCTGTAAGTAAAAGACTTTTCGACAGGTTCGATTCAAGCGATCCGCGCCGGCTTGCTACTTTTATCAATGCTGAGGCTGCTGTGGGGGACAATGACGGAGAGGGGCTCAATTATACAAAAGGATATCAGAACACCGGGTATTTTAACCGCAAGTTCACGCCTCTAACTGCAAATAACGCTCGTTACGGCGGCACGCGGGAATTGAATTACCGGAATAACTATCCGATGATTCGTTTTGCTGATGTCCTGTTGATGGGAGCCGAACTGGAATTATTATATGGAGACAAAGCGAAAGCGTTGGATTATTATAAACGTGTGCGCGAGAGGGCGATGGGAGCAGGGAGTGTGAACATCTCCCAAAACCAACTGACTTTGGATATGATTGATAACGAGAGAATCTTTGAGTTGTCTTTGGAAGGACACCGTTACTGGGATATTCTTCGTCGCGGACAAGAGTATGCCCATAGAACACTGACTAATGGCGAATCAGAATGAATTTAGTGTGACGTACAATAAGGCGAGAGCCGGATTAATGCCGATTCCGCAGTACGACATCAGCCAGTCGAAAGGCTCATTGAAACAGAATCCGGGATATTAACCATTAAAGAAGAAAAGCTATGATAAGAAATAAATATTTATATATCGCCCTAGTTGCCTTGTCTTTTTTGGGCAGTTGCTCACCGGACGACCGGATGGGACTGGAGGCTCCGATTCAAGATTTGAAGATTGTTGTTGTTCCAGGCGAACAGCCCAATACATATACCTTCAAGACAACGCCTGCTGATGTGATTGGATTTTGGGATTTGGGAAATGGAGTAGTTGCTGACGGAGTCAGTTCCGTGAAAGGTGAGTTTCCTTTCCCCGGTAATTATTCAATTACATTGAAGGCTTTCGGACAAGGCGGACAGACCAATTCGGTTTCTATTGTCCTTCCTGTCATAAAAAGTAATTATGATTTATTAAGCGACCCGATTTATGAGAAACTGACGGGTGGCATTAATAATGAAGCTGGAAAAACATGGGTGGTTGATTCCCTGCTTCCGGGACATTTGGTTAAAAATCCCTTGAATAATGGAGGGAATGGTGATTGGTCTGCCCAAATAGCAGGACATTTGAATCGTGCCAACAACAAGACTGGTGGCGGCATGTATGATGATGAAATAACTTTCAAGCTGACAGACAAGGATGGAGCTGCCTTTATTTATGAGAACAATGGTTCCAGTTGTGCGGCTTCTAATCCGATTGCTGCCGGAAACCCGAGTGCCGGGGCGGGGATTTATTCTCTGCTGGTCACGGATCCTGCATGGAAAACTACCCGGGCCGATAAAATCTCGGCTGTATATCCCGGCGGTTGTGGGGATTATCTTGTACGTTGTACTCCGCCCGATAAAATGACATGGACTATCTTGAAGGACGGTGCAGGCAATTATTCCTTATTGTTGCCTAAAACAGCGGATGGCAATGGCGGGTTCCTTTTCTATTTTACGGATTGGAGTGCTAATTATCAGATAAAATCAATAACGGACGATAAGATGGTAGTATGGAAAAGTTGCTCGGACGGAGCTACCCGTCAGATTGTGATGATCCGGAAAGGATGGATTGACCCGGAAGCGGCGACGGCTCCTGCCAATTAAGCGAATGTTGACTATTAAAATTGATAGAAATGAAAAATAATATACTGTTATATTTGCTGGGTCTTATTTTATTAGTAGGGTGTAGCAAGGATGAAGAGAACCGCTATATATCTTTTGCGCTGGATACCGAACATAACAGCGTAGAAGGCAGTTTCGTGCAGGGGGCAGAATTGCTTTCCAGTTGCCAGGCTTCAATCTCTTATGTGAATGCGGCAGGTGGTACGGCTACTTTCAGCTCGGAAGAGGTGAATGGCATTCGTATTGAGAAAACTTCTTTGCCGTTGGATGGTAAAACCGGTACTGTGAAACTGCGGATTACGGGCGTACCTGTTGAATTGGGAATTATGTATTTGCCTGTATTGGTAGAGTATATGGGCAACAAATATGAGACGACGGTATCTGTTGTAATCTTTGAAGATACGGATCCTTCGGGAAGTATTGAATTCCAGATGGAAACCAGCCCAATCACCCATATGAAGTCAGTCGTTGAAATTCCGTTTACCGTTGTGCCTACTATGTCTGCGGTTATGGCTTCCGAAATTCAGGGATTGAATGTGAAGATTACACAGGATTTGAATACCGGACAGGGGGTAGTGACATTAACTCCTACTGCTGAATTATTGTCAGGGACATTGGAGATTACAGCATCGTTCGGAGCCCGTACACCGGTTGTGAAAGAAATCAGCGTAAGTGCATTCGCAGAAGGAGAGGGCACGGCGGAATCTCCTTATAAAGTATCAGATGCCGACGGATTGAACAAATTAAAGTTCGGTTTGGATAAGGCATTTGTTCTCACTGATGATGTAGAAATAGAAGCAAACTGGACACCGGTAGGAACGACCGAATCACCGTTCGCTGGTACTTTGGATGGAGATAACCATAGGATTACATATCATATCAATGCTCCGGCAAGTGACTCACAAGCTTTCTTCGGAGTTGTAGGTGCCGGTGCGGAAGTGAAGAATCTGAATTTTGGCGGAGAAGTAACAGGACGTACCATCGTTGCCGGAGTGGCTGCCAGCAGTGCTGTGCCTTTGGAGAACTGTAATGCGGACGATGTGCTTGTCAAAGGAGAAAATCATCTTGCCGTATTGGTTGCTTCCGGTGATGGAAAAGATAATCGTATTTTGACAGTTGGTAAGAATTTCCCAACGCTGATTAATATCACTATAGGAGATACGTCGGCTAGCGAATTGCTTGATGTTCTTCCAATGGACATATCTGTAAATGTATTGGAGAATGTCACAAACGCGAATATTTCCTACGATAGCTCTAATGGGAAAATTACTGCCGATATAACGAATGGTGGATTTGAAAGCGGTGATATTACGGTTGAACTGAAACTGGCGCAGAGCGGAAGCGGTTCAAATGTCGTATCGTTGGCGAAGACGATAACGATTGCTTCAAAGAGGATGAATGAAGGTGGCGATGGTTCTGAAGCTTCTCCGTATATTGTAGCGGATGGAGAACAGTTGGCAGCAATGATGACAAATGCCCTTCCAGTTACATTGTCTTGCAGAATGATATTCTGCTGTCTGGTGAGTGGCTGCCCGTTGCAGAATTTACAGGCGATTTGGATGGCAAGGGATATGCTGTAACAGGATTGAAGATAAACGCAACAACAGCTAGTTCCGGATTTGTGAAAACAAATAAGGGTATTATCCATGACCTTAAATTTGTAGGTGTAGATATTACCACCACACAATCTTTCGGAACAATTGCCGGAATTAATCAAGGAACAATTCGTGATATAGAAGTATCCGGTAAAATAGCTAGTACGCATACTAGTGATTTGCTGGGTGGTATTGTTGGAGATAATATTGCGCAAGGCGTTATTGAAAACTGTTATGTAAATTTGGATATGACAGCCACTTGCGGTATGGTTGGAGGAATTGCCGGTCGTAACAAAGGTACGGGGAGTGGTGCCATAGTACGCAATTGTACATCGGAAGGAACTTTGACTGTCACCGCTTCTAAAACACGTATCGCCGGTATTGTAGGGCGTGGCGAAGGACCGGACTTGATAAAGGGATGTCTTTCTTCAATGACAATTACCGCTACTACTTCCGGAGCTAATGGCGTTGGAGGAATTTTCGGAGCCAACAATAACAATGACATGAAGATTGAGGAGTGTATGTTTACCGGAACTGTGAAGAGTGGAAATGATGTCGGAGGTATTGCCGGAGTAGGAGTTAATGTGCGAAACTGTCTGGTTGAAAATGCCTCGGTAAGCAATACGGTAAGCGGCTCTAACGGAAATGCAGCAGGCGTATGTGGTACTAATAAAAAGTATGCTACTAACTGTATCGTTCGCAATGCTGAAATATCCGGAATCGTTGGAACTGGTAAGGCTGTTTCCGGAATTAATGGAAACTATCAGAATAATGGAACCGCCAACGGTTGTGTGGTAGAGTCTGCTACAATAAAAGGTGCTAAGGTACAGCGCATTTCTGCTATCAATCCTGCAACTGTGAGCAGCAATCCGGGTGCTCCTTTGGCTAACAACTGGACATGTAATGTCACACTTCTCGACGGGAACAATGAAGATATAAGTTCTTCCGCAACTGATGACGCGGCAGGCTTGGACGGTGGAAAAGTGACCCCGAGTCAGATAAACCAGTCATGGTATGAATCATTAGGTTTTGATATGACTGTTTGGGAATGGAAAGATGGAAAACTGTCTCTTAAGAATGTTGGTTATAAACGTAAATGAGAAGAATTATGAAAAGGATAAATAAGATATTTACATTCATGTGCATACTGACCTTATTCAGTGCTTGCACCAAAGACCAAATGATTACTGATCTTACGGATGAAGATGGAACTGCTACTTCTTCCAACAAGGCAACCATCTATAAGCGTGGCTGTGGATTTAGCTTGGGTACAAGCACGGGGCAGTGGTGGGCGAGTATTATAAATCTGAAGGCAAACTGGTATTATACATGGGGACTGACTGGCTGTCAGGACCCATATGCCCCGCAAAATGTAGAATTTGTTCCGATGTTCTGGGGACATACGAACGTAACTCAGTCCAACATTGATATGGTGAATGACTTGTATCGCCAGAAAAAGATATTCTATGTGCTTGGATTTAATGAACCGGATTTATCTTCTGAAGGGAATATGACCGTAGAACAGGCATTGGAAGACTGGAAGAAACTTTCGGACGGGCTTGACCCGGGTATAAAACTGGTAAGTCCGGCTGTATCCTGGCCCGGAGCTGCATGGTTCAATGACTTTATGAAAGGTGTGCAAAGCCAGAATCTGCGAATGGATTATATTGCCCTTCATATTTATATGGGGCAATCTCCCAAAACGTATTCAGATCAGGTAAAGAAAATATTCTCTACTTATGGCAAGAAGATTTGGATTACGGAGTTTGCGCCCAGAGATGACAGCGCGACGTCCGGAAAGCCAGAAACCAATAAAGTCTCAGAAGAGTGGATTCGTAATAATTTTATAGAGCCGGTACTGACAGATTATGAGAATATGGATGAAGTCTTTCGTTATGCTTGGTTCAGCGGAAGTCCGACAATGGCAGGCCTGTGGACTTCAATGTTAGTTGATAGAGACGGTAAACTGACTTCTTTGGGAGATTATTATGCAACGATTCATCCAAATGACGATGCTGCTCCTGCCAATGGAATGACAATGCCACAATGATGCTGTATATGAGAATAAAGACATTTGTATTTGTAATGAGTTGTTTCACCCTGACCGTTTTTGGTCAGGGTAACAATTCTGTAGAGAAGAGAATTGACGAACTGGTTTCGCAAATGACTTTACAGGAAAAGATCGGGCAGATGAACCAGTTGACAGGCATGGGACTTTCAAAAAACATGAAAGAATCAGTTAAGACAGGTAAGGTCGGGACGATTTTGAATGAGTTGAATGTGAATGTGGTGAACGAGCTTCAGCGCATAGCTGTGGAAGAGAGTCGTTTGCATATTCCTCTGATCGTAGCTCGTGATGTTATTCACGGGTTTAAGACTATTTTCCCCATACCTTTGGGACAAGCCGCTTCGTGGAATCCGGAAGTTGCGGAAGAAGGTGCCCGGGTAGCTGCTGTGGAAGCGAGTGCTACGGGGATTCGCTGGACATTTGCACCAATGATTGATATATCACGTGATCCCCGGTGGGGACGTATCGCCGAGTCTTGTGGGGAAGATCCTTACTTGACTTCTGTCATGGGAGTAGCCATGGTGAAAGGTTTTCAAGGGACGGATTTGTCAGCTCCCACAAGTATCGCTGCTTGTGCCAAACACTTTGCCGCTTATGGGGCATCTGAATCCGGTAAAGATTATAATACAACCTGGATTCCGGAAGTCTTGCTGAGAGATGTCTATCTCCCCCCGTTTGAAGCCGTAGCAAAAGCCGGAGCAGCAACTTTTATGTGTTCTTTTAATGATATAAACGGCATTCCATCTTCCGGAAATCCTTATCTGAATCAACAGATTTTACGTAACGAATGGCATTATGACGGAGTTTTGGTTAGTGATTGGGGCTCTATTCAGCAAATGATTCCCCATGGCTTCTGTGCCGATTTAAAAGAAGCGGCTATGAAAGCGGCCAATGCTTCAGTAGATATTGACATGATGGGCTATGCTTACACTAAACACTTGGAAGAACTGGTGAAGAGTGGGGAAGTTAGTGAAAAAACAGTGGATGAGGCTGTTCGTAATATCCTTCGTCTGAAGTTCAGGCTGGGACTATTTGACAATCCTTATACAAAGGTTGAAGGGAAGCCTTATTATACTGAAAAGGCATTGGATAAGGCAAAAGGGCCGCTGCGGAAAGTGCTGTTTTGCTGAAAAACGATGGAGTATTGCCTTTAAAGAAAGACATAAAAACAATAGCCGTAGTAGGTCCTTTGGCGGATGCTCCGGCTGACCAGTTGGGTACATGGTGTTTTGATGCAGAGCCGGAAAGGGCTGTCACACCTTTGGCGGCTTTGCGCGATTTATATGGCAAGCGAGTGAAAATAATTGCGGAACTGGGGTTACAATATAGCCGTGACAAGAGTGAAGAAGGAATCGTGAAAGCAGTAATGGCTGCTGAACAGGCAGATGTCGTACTGGCTTTTGTGGGTGAAGAAGCTATATTATCCGGTGAAGCACGTTGCAGGGCGGATATTGATTTGCCAGGCAAGCAGACCGAATTATTGGCAGCATTGAAACGGACAGGAAAACCTGTTGTCATGATAGTTATGGCGGGGCGTCCTCTGACGATTACTCGGGAAGCGGAAATGGCGGATGGCATTTTGTATGCTTTTCATGGTGGTACAATGGCAGGACCGGCTTTAGCCGATTTGATATTTGGTAAATCCGTCCCTTCGGGAAAACTTCCTGTAACTATACCGCGCATGGTAGGACAAGTTCCTATTTATTATGCACATAAAAATACAGGACGTCCTGCAAGTAATATAACTTTGATGGATGACATTGAAATCGGGGCCAAGCAGACGTCTATCGGTTTTACCAGTTACCATTTGGATGCGGGAGACAGACCTTTGTTTCCTTTTGGGTATGGACTGTCTTATACGGCATTTCAATATGGCGATGTGAGGCTTTCTTCCGGGAAACTGAAGCAGGGGATACATTAACTGTCACCTGTGATATTACAAATACAGGGAATTATGATGCCAGTGAAGTGGTGCAACTTTATATACGCGATAGGGTAGCTTCGTTAATTCGTCCGGTTCGTGAATTGAAGGGATTCAAGAAAGTGTTTGTAAAAGCAGGTGAAACTCATACGGTCAGTTTTCAATTGACTTCTGCTGATTTAGCATTTTGGCAGAATGCGAAAATGAAGAAGGCGGAAGCCGGAGAGTTTCAAGTTTGGGTTTCTACAGATAGTCAGACGGGGACACCGGCTCGTTTTCTTTATGAAGAGTAGCTCATGTGTCTTGGGAAATAAGTTGAGATACAGGTAAGTCAGCCCCAAGATATCGGCAGAGTAACGTTAGGATGCTGGTAACGTTGCTTTAAGATGCCGGTATTGTTCTGTCAAGGTACCGTTATCTTTAGCTTACCACAGGCGTGACGACTTCTCTTCTCAAGGCTGTGGTGAATTAGGGATAGCGGCATCTTAGCAGAACAATACTTACTTGATAAGATAAGGATAATTGCATCTTAACGGAATTGTACTTGCTCGGTAGGGTGAAGATGATAGGTCGTATGTCATCCTTTGTTTATAGTTTGTATGACTCGGCATGCTTTCCCCTTTTTATCCACACCCTCTATTATTATATCTTCCGGTGCAGTGCTGTCCGGAGTATAATATTCAATGGTTACTTTTCCTTCTGCGTCCAATTGTAGTGACGGGTTCCAGTAGATAGTACTCCGTAAGTCTGAACGTTGTGCATTCTTCTTTTCGGGGGTATCGTAAGCAGGTACATAGAACTCAACCGAATCGCTGTATCCCAGTGGGGTGCACGTGATAATACCCTGTGCAGGTTTGGCGGGAAGGTCTTTTCCATCTTTTAATGTAATGACAATGGCACCTGCCGAACCACGGGAACCTAATATGGCGGCATCGGCTCCACGAAGAAGGCTCAAGCTGGACATGTCGCTGGTTTGAATCATGGTCAGTATGTCGTTGTCGTCTTCATAGACAACATCATCAATGACGATAACGGGCTGTTCAGGATTATTACGGATATGTATTTCGTTGCCGTTGGTTACACTGACTCCCGGAAGTCTGCTTACCGCATCGAAGGCGGTTTGGGCTCCACCACTTTCGAGTTTGTCTCCCTCGATGGTGTAAGTATTGATTCCGCCCGTGTAGATACTTTCTGAACGGGGCTTGGAACGATTTCCCGTGATAAGTACTTCTTTCAGGTTATATACTCTCATGCCGCCTTCCATATAATATTGGTTGCGTGTGTTGAGCAGATAGTCTTCCATGAAAGTTGCCGTGGCGTCGCGGAATGGAGATTTGTGCGAAGCAAGCGGGTATTTGGGAGTGTCGATTTCTATGTCTACTCCGGCAAATCCTCTTTTGGTACGCGCTTGGACGAGGAAAGTCGTGCTATCCCTGAAGGATGTATTCACGATAAATTCTCCTTTTTCATCTGTGGTGGTAGTGGCAATGATATTCTGTTTGGGAGCCAGGATACAAATAGGCCCTTTCTTCACATTACTTCCGAAGAAGCCTTTGATTCGTCCGCTGATGGTTTGCCCTTTTTCCATATAATTAGTGAGATTCAGTGAGGGGGCAGTCAGTACGTTTTTTATGTGATGTCTGCGCCATCCGTGAGTCATCATTAAGAAGTCAAGTGTTCTTAATGTCCTGGGGTCTTGATGAAGAAAATAATATCCGGGGTCTTCTTTATCCGAAGTCAGCTCAATGAGCAGATTTGATAGGATATTATCTGCGAGAGAATCCGGTTGGATGCTTCTACGGTCAGTGATGCTGATAGAGAAATTGCCTTCTATGGGGTTACCGTTATTATCTTTTGCTGAAATTTGTAGGGATACTTTTTCTCTTTTCCCGTATGTAGGTTTATCGGACTGGATTTGCCATTGGTAGGGATTCCGGTCGGGCACAAAGACTAACCGTTCACTGAGTGCGTTTCCTTGTTGGTCGATGAGCATAAAATGGGTAATGCCTGCGGTGAAGAGGCTATCATTCATTCTTCCGAAAGTCCTGTCGGTATTGATTGGTTGAAGAATAGCTAGTTTCCCACGGGTATGTGCTATTAAAAATAACTTTTGCGGCCATTCGGTTGTCTCCGTTTTCTGAATTTCATAGCGTATTTCCTTTTTATAATGTGATATGGACAGTCCGATTCCTTTTTGCTCTACTGCGGGCAGGTCGAATCGTTTGCTGATGCCGTCGTTGGTTTTGGCTATCACATAGTAGGAGTTTCCGTTGGTTGGATTTAATGTGAACACTCCCATGCCATCATGTTCTGAACGGAAAGCGGTCAATGTATCCCCTTTGGCATCGAACAGGAATCCTTCTATTTCTTTCGAGAAGCCATCGGTTCCCTGAACTTTGAAAGCAATGTTTTGATGAGCGACAGCCAATAAGGCGCCACCTTCCGGGAAGAATTGAACGTTGAAGTCTTTGTTGAATGAAGGCAGATAAAAGGTCTTCTTATATATATACTGCGGGTCATCAAACTCGACTTCGATATGTCGCGTTGCTGTGGGCTTTAAATCCGGTAAGGAGATGGAAATCAATCCGCTCTCATCTGTCTTTCTTTTGCCTTTGTCTTTTACTTTGCCATTCTCAATGTAACGGTAGTGAACGGTGGTGTTTTTAAAAGCTTCCTGGGTATTACTTGCGAATTTGACTTTAGCGGTATAATGCGCTTCGTCTTCTTTCTGATATTCAATATTCGAAACGATGGTGTTATCAATAGAATTACCAATCTTCAAGTTATGTGAATAAAAGAATTCCGGTTCTTGGTTGAGCATCCAATTGCTGTATGCCCGCAGGTAATAATCGCCGGCGGGAAGGGTAGGCGGGAGAGCAAAGGCATTGTGAAAGCCTAAGGAATCCCTGCGAATCTTTTTCCGTCCTATGATGGAGTCGGAACGATTGATGAGTTCTGTAATGATGAAATTACTCTGTGTGTTATCTTGGTGTGTGACTGCGTTTACCAAATATCCTTTGAACCATATTTTCTCTCCAGCTCCATAGAATGGTTTGTCAAGATGCAGGTACAACTTTTCCTGAGGTACATTTTTCAGGAGATTGAAATACGCAATAATCGTATCCTGCATATTTTGTGCGGATGCAGATAACGTAAACAGGCTTGAAAATATTCCGGCAAAGAAAACCTTCAAACCTTTATCTGTAAGGAACGTAGTCTTGCTTTTCATATCATATATGTCTTTGTGAAAACTGCGTAAAAGTACCACTTATTTCGAGAACGCAAAAAGGATTTATCGAAACAATACTGAATGTGTATGATATTACAAACTTTTGCAATATTATTGCATCTATGCCTTGTGCATCCAGATGAAAAGTATCTTTCTTTTGACTGCAAGTATGTTGATTACCGATACTATGATGAATAGAAGGATGCCCATGCTGATGGCTGCCCATAAGGTGCCTGTTTCCAGTTGCGGAAAAAGTAGCCTGATACTGTCAAGGTAGTAGCTGCGTAGCCAGCAGACCAGTCCGATGGATAGAACGAGTACGATAGTGTTCAGTCCTACTGTGAGTAACTGATAGGGTAATGCTACTCTGCCGGGACTGTATCCAATCAGCAGCAGGCTTTCCAGCTTGGCCGTATTCTTTTGCAGCAATAGGAAAATACTTAGCATCAGGATATAGAATGAAAGGATGCTGATAAATAAACCGACTCCCAATACGATGCCTACGATAAGGCGGAGAAAATATGTCGTTTTTCCGGCATCCAGTTTTCCGTCTTCCGTTTCATATCCTTTCTTTTGGAAATAGCTGGCAATGGAAGAATCTGCCGGATTGTTGACTTCGATAATCAATCGGGCAGGCTGTGCTTCCGCGTTCGGGGCGAAATTTTCGTTGGCCCATTTCATAAAGGCTTGGGGAACAAGGATGGTATTCAGGCGGTTGGAGAAACCGACAATATTTCCTTTGTACTGTTCTACCCGTCCGTTGCCGCGCATCATAATGTCCATTTGGATAAGACCCATTAATCCTTCCGATAGTTTAGGCAGGCTTCGGCTTTGGGCGAAACCGAAGTTATAAAGATTCAGATAGTTGCGGGGGATGATGATAGGGATTGTATGAGTCTCTTCGTCAAAGTGCCATTTGTCGAGCTTGATGTCAACAAATTCATCTGGAACCGATTCGAAAAACATATCTGTGGAGAGATGAATACCTGCTTCCCGCATTCCCAGTCCTGCCGATACTTTGAATTGGGAAGGAGTGAATGTTCCTATGGCCTTGGTGAACGGCTGTTTTTTCAGGTCGGCGATGTCTTCGGCAGTAAAGGTGTTGTTCTTTCCGGCAAAGGAGCCGAGTGTGCTGATTTTCTTTGTTGCTATGATGAAGTCTTGCTTCATAAAACTGTCGCCTTCGGTGAATACCGGGATTACATCTTTATAAAACTGCACACTGAGCAATACAATCATCATACCGAATAGATTGGCTAAAAAGAAACCGGCTAGTTGACCGATACTGATATGTTGGCGGAGAAGTTTCCAGACAAGGGTATTCATTGTTTTATACTTAATAATTTTAATACGTGCCTAATTACTTTATGATAATGCATAGCCATTTCTTTTATAAGCTGAGAATATGTTGATAAGGCAATTCTATATGCTTGCCGATGGAAGTCGCTATTACTCCGGCTCCTTGCTTTTCGGCTTCGGCAATAATGAGTTCTCCCATGATACGGCTATTGTCATCGTCCAAATGACTGATAGGCTCATCCAAAAACAGGAAATCGAACGGCTGGCAGAGCGCGCGGATAAAGGCGACACGCTGTTGCTGCCCGAAAGAAAGTTTACCGGCTTTGGCGTTTGTTTTATCTGCGATACCCAGTTGCTCGAAAAATCGAAGGATTTCCTTTTTCTTTTTGTATCCGGTAAGGTTGTTTTTCAGTTGCACATTCTCAAAAGCGGTAAGTTCGGTGAAGATGCGTAAATCTTGAAAAAGCATACTCAGTGAATGTTTTCTCAGGTCGACCCATTGCTTCACGGAGTATGCTTTGATATTGGTTTCATCGAAATTGATAATCCCTGATAGTCGTTGCGGTAGCCGTAGATATAGCTGCACAATGACGATTTTCCGGTGCCGGAAGCAGCTTCAATCAGGTACATTTCTCCTTTCCGGAAGATAAGATCCTGATGCCATACGTCTGAGGTCACCGAATTACGGTCAGCAAACACTTGGGGAAGTGTTTGCTGTAGGTGAATACTATTCATACCGTTTGTTTACAGATTATTACATGCCGGCAAATTGCTTGGCAAAGTCCACAATTTGTTTAAGGGCATTGACATCTTTATCTTTCAGGCAGAGGTCCATTTCGCAGATTTCTCCTTCAGTGCTTATAGACAAGAAAGATATTTTATTGGCCAGTTCAAGATAAGTCTTCACTTCCTGACCGCCGAAACCTGCTGCCATTTTAACAATAGGAAGTTCGAGTATAGCATCGGTATTAATGGCAAAGAAAACTGTTTTTCCCTTCATCTCCGATGCATAAGGGGCTTCCTTGATGGACTTGTCCGCTGCCTTGCCCACATTTTTGTAGAGTAATTCATCGTTGGTGGCATACATTTGCTTGTCTTTGATTCCAAAGAATATATTCATACCTTTGGTTTTGTAGACATATTCGTCTTTTCCCAGTTCCAGAATATCTTCTCCTCTTTTCAAGCCCAACGATTGTTTGTTCTTATAAAGAGCTTCGAGTGCGTTTCCGTTTTTTACATCTGCGTATAGCATGAAGGTTGGAGCGCTATTCATGGTTACGTTAATCAGTCCGGCAGAAATATCACCATTGAACGAACTGAATAATTCCTTCATTTCGTCCGCTTTAGCGATAGATATCGTATTACGGAAATCCTTGTTTTCGCTTAATAAGTTGTAAAGTCCTTCTCCTTTTACACCTGCATTAATGAACATTAATGTAGATGCAGGGAAATATTTAACAAAAGTACCGTTGACCTTTTCAAATGACTCCTTCTGTTTTTTCAGCAGTGCTTTTACTGCTTCGTTTTCTGTATAGTTCTCGGTTTTGAGGGCAATCTTTCCTTTTTCAAAATTCAGTCCGCCTACAATAGTGATGTCTTCCGGCTTCACTTCAGTGGGTAAGCCCATACTTGCCTGACTGCGGTAAGTTGCGGGAATAGCTGTCATAGAAGCGAAGAAGTTAACGTCACTTTTCTGTTTTTCCATTTTTTGGAAAGCACCGGATTTCACAACACTATTGTCTGCAGACTGTTTCATCAGGGCAGTGATGCCTTCTTTGGCTTTTTCTATTTGGGAAGTACCGTTGACAGTAACAATCATTACGGTAAAGTTGTTGAAAGCAAGCAAACTACCTTTCATTGTTGTGAAGCTGTATCCGTCAGCTTCGCTGACCGGTTGGCAGATTTGTTCTTTAGCCATCACGTCCAATGAAGTGTGCAAATTATCCTCATTGTTTACCTTACCTACAACAGTCGAATATGGAAAAGAGGAGGAGGAAAACGCATAGAATGGGGATTCTACATCAATACCCGATTCGCTGGGATTCTTCATGACTTTTTCCAATTGCTGGAAAGTAGCGGCATTCATTCCGCTTTTCAGTGCTTCCAGTATTTTTTGTTTGGCGGCTTCATTCTCTTTATTATCCAGTCCCGCTTTGCTGGCGAGGGATTTGAGGTTGATAGAAGCGACTACCGAGGCATCAGCCGGTATCACGTTGGTGTACTCTGATGTCTTGGAACATGCTGCCAGAAAAACAATCAGTACTGCCAGTACCGAGAGTCGTGAAATCATTTTCTTTGCCATACTTATATTATTTAAAGTTGTATAATCATTGATTCGGACGGTTATTGATTTGACAGATTCAGCGTGTGGCAAGCTACCAGTGCTGCTGTTTCTGTACGAAGCCGTGATTTACCCAGGCTGATAGGGGTGAATCCCCGCTCAATGGCTTTCTTCACTTCTTCTTCACTGAAATCTCCTTCGGGGCCTATCAGTACAAGGGCGTCTTCTCCGGGTTTCAGGATATCCTTCAACATCGGTTTCTCTCCTTCGTAACAATGGGCTATAAACTTCTGTCCTTTGAATTCCTGAGCAATGAACTTATTGAAATCGGTCATTTCATTCAGTTTCGGCAGACGGGCTTTGAGTGATTGCTTGATTGCTGAAACGAGAATTTTCTCGATTCGTTCGGTCTTGATGACTTTACGTTCGGAGAAACGGCAGTTGAGGAAAGTCAATTCATCAAAGCCTATCTCGGTAGCTTTCTCTGCAAACCATTCGTTACGGTCCATATTTTTGGTTGGGGCCATGGCAATATGTAAGTGGCACGGCCAAAGCGGTTCTTGAAAGATCGTTTCTTTGATGGTTACCTGGCAACGTTTGTTGGTTGCAGCCGTGATTTCTGCTTTATAGAAATAACCCTTACCATCGGTGAGGGTTATTTCATCTCCGATACTCAGCCGTAGAACACGGGTACAATGCTGTGCCTCCTCTTCAGGTAGTTCTTTGCTTTTTTGTATATCGGGAGTATAAAATACGTGCATAATATAAGTTACTGATTTTTGTTTCTTGAATTAATCTGATCCCGTATCTGTGCGGCCAATTCGTAATTCTCGTCTTTAACAGCTTGTTGTAAAGCCTCTTCCAGAGATATGGAAGAGGAACCGGATGAATTGCGTCTTTCTTCAGATTCTTCGCCATCCTCTTTTTCTACGGAACGGACTTTTCTTCGTCGGATATACGCAGACATTCCTGTTCAAGGATAGATTCGTAAATCAGGATTGGACAGTCGGAACGCACAGCCAAGGCTATTGCATCCGAGGTACGCGCGTCGATACGTATAATTTCCTCATCTTTTTTGAGGTAAATATAAGAGTAGAAAATACCATCTTTCGCTTTGTAGATTAAAACACGTATCAGATGGGCTCCTAACACAGTGAGAGTAGTAATGAATAAATCGTGTGTCAACGGGCGGGGCGTTTTAACCCCCTTCAGATATAAAGCGGTGGCTTGAGCTTCTGCCGGACCGATGATGATTGGCAGTTGCCGTTCACCGCTCACTTCGCCTAATAGCATGGCAAATGCGCCTACCTGAGCCTGGCTGTTTGTGATATTTATGACTTGTAATTCTACCTTTTTATCCATTGTCTTTCTTACTTAATTGGTGTGACTCTCCCGCTGGTGCTTGTATTTGAATACTAAAGCAAACAGAATGCCGATAACGAACGCATAAGCTGCAAATATCAGCCAGATATCCGTCCATTCACGACTTACCAGTTTACCGTCGGCATATACAGAGAATGCGTCTACCACAGCACCGCTGGCATATCCGCCGATGATTGCTCCCAATCCGTTGGTCATCATAAAGAATAATCCTTGTGCACTGGCACGGATGGAAGAACTGGTTTCCTGTTCAACAAACAACGAACCGGAAATGTTGAAGAAATCAAAGGCCATGCCGTAAACGATCATGGAAAGGATAAGCATCCACAGTCCGTTGCCCGGATCTCCGAAGCCGAACAGTCCAAAACGGAATACCCATGCGAACATACTGATAAGCATTACTTGTTTGATACCGAAATGCCTCAGGAAGAAAGGTATGGCAAGAATGAACAATGTCTCGGACATTTGGGATATAGATAACAGGATAACCGAATGTTTCACTCCAAAGGATTCTGCAAATTCAGGAATACTGGCGAAGCTACCCAAAACAGGTCGCCGTACGTATTGGTAATCTGTAAAGCTGCCCCCAAAAGCATGGAGAAAAGGAAGAAAATGGCCATTTTCTTTCTCTTGAATAATACCAGTGCATCCAACCCGAAGGCTGAAAGCAGTGATTTGTTTTCCGATTTAGTGGGTCGGCAGGCCGGCAAGGTGAAAGAATAGAATCCGAGTAACAATGCAGAAGCAGGTTCGAGGAATCCCGGGTCTACAACATGATAAAAGCCGATAGTTCCCCATACGCGGATAGGAGGGAAGTCTTTGATGAGGTCGCACTTATATTGTTCCAGGGAATTGTATGATACGGTGTTCGCTAGTGATAAAGTCGGCATATATACCAATAAGTTAAGCAGCATTGCCCAATACATCTGGTCATAACTTGTTGCCGTGGAAGCATAGAAAAGACAGGCTGCTCCTGCAATATGGCAAAGTCCATATAAACGTTCTGCATTAAACCATTTATCGGCAATAATACCGATGATTCCCGGCATCACCAAAGAAGCGATACCCATAGTAGCGAAAATGGCTCCGATCTGTCCACCTTCGAAGTGGAGTTCTCTACCCATATAACCACCTAGTGATATTAACCATGCCCCCCAAACAAAGAATTGCAGGAAGTTCATAATAATCAAACGAACTTTTATACTCATGACTTTTTTAATTTGTGTTTCTCTTTTGTTGATAATAGATGCAAATATAATATTTTCATTGAATAGGTGGACTAGTAATTTGAGAAAAAGGGGATAAAAAAGGCATAAATGCTAAGAAACGAAGAGATTTGGAGTTGAAATCTAAGAAGCGGGGGTAAAAGAAGGCTATCTATCCCAGACAGCCAATCTTTGTTAACCTTAAATCTAATACCATGAAAAACACAGTGCAAAGATAAAGGGATTTATGTTATACAACATAATGTTTTCTTGTAAATCTTCTATTTGTTAACTCTAATTAACTTTAGTGTTTCCTTTTTTCTGTTACAAGCATCTGTTTGGCTATACCAACGGAGTGGTTTCTGACGGAGAAATGACTGATGTCTGAATGGAAACCTGACTCCGACGCTTTGTCGGTTACTCTACATAGAGTACTAATCCTTTCAGGTACTCTCCTTCGGGATGGTAGATATTTACCGGATGGTCGGCAGGCTGGGTAAGCTGGTGCAGAATACGCACACTGCGTCCTGACATGGCTGCAGCGGTAAATACGGCAGTGCGGAAATTATCCTTGGTTACTACTTGTGAGCAGGAAAAAGTAAACAATATGCCGCCCGGTTTGATTTTCTCGAATGCCTTGGCATTCAGTTTCCGGTAGCCTTGCAGGGCGTTTCGCAAAGCATCTTTATGTTTGGCGAAAGCGGGTGGGTCGAGGATGATTAAGTCGTATTGGTCACCCATACGGTCAAGGTACTTGAAGGCATCTTCGCCAAAAGCCTCGTGGCGGGGGTCGCCGGGGAAGTTCAATTCTACATTCTTATTCGTTGAATCAATGGCTTTGGCGGAACTGTCGACAGAGTGGACGAGTGTCGCACCGCCGCGCATGGCGTAGAATGAGAACCCGCCGGTGTAGCAGAACATATTCAGTACCGAACGGTCTTTGGCGTAACGTTCCAATAAAGAACGGTTTTCACGCTGGTCTACAAAGAATCCTGTTTTTTGGCCTTTCAGCCAGTCTACATGGAACTTCAGACCATATTCTTGCGCGATATTGTCACTGCTTCCTCCTTTTAGAAAACCGTTTTCAGGGAAAAGGTCGGCTTTGAAAGGAAGCGTTGTTTCTGATTTATAATAGATGTTTTCGATTTTATCCCCCATCACTTCGGATAGGGCTTCGGCGATTGCCATGCGGTCTACGTGCATTCCTGCCGAGTGGGCCTGCATGACAGCGGTTTTGGCGTAAATGTCGATAACCAATCCCGGAAGATTGTCTCCTTCGCCATGTACGAGACGATAGGTGTTGTTCGTCGGATTGGTGGCGATGCCGATGCTGCGGCGCATATCGTATGCTATTTCCAACTTATGTTTCCAGAAATTATGGTCAATCGGTTCCTGATGGAAAGAAAGTACGCGTACGGCAATACTTCCGATTTGGAAATGTCCTTCGGCGATAAATTCCTTTTTAGAGGTGTATACTTCTACGACTTCACCTTCTTCAGGTTCTCCGTCGAAACGGGAGATTGCGCCGGAGAAAATCCAGGGGTGAAATCTTTTGAGAGACTCTTCTTTGCCGGGTTTGAGGTATACTTTATGCATGATGTTTTATTTATCTGATTCAATTAAATGTTCTTCTTTCTTTTCTTCGGGGGCTATTTCATAATTGCCCGTCTGTTTCAACTCTTGCAACAGGTTATAGATATTGAGACAAGCCCAGGCGTCGGTAGCGGCATATTGTTTTTGCCCGTCGCTCAGTACATCGGCTTCCCAATTGGAGAGGCGTTGTGATTTGGAAATCTTTTCTTTAAACAGGATTGCGTAAATCTTTTGCAGGCTTTTGTCCTGAATGCCGAACTGGCGTACATAATCTTGCAACTCGATACAACTCTGTTGGTTGAAGGGCGCGCGTTTATGCAACATCATGAAGTCATCCTTTAGTGAAAGGCCGACTTTAATCACCCCCGGATTTTCCAATAAGTCGACTAATGGTTGGGTTAATCCGGTCATATTGAGACGAAACAAGAAACAGCATTCCTCGGAAGAAATCTGAAGGAGTGCTACTTTGTGTGATTGTCCTTTAGTGAAGGAAGGACGTGTTTCACTATCAATACCTATTACAGGCCTGGATTGCAGATAAGCTACTGCTTTTTCCGTTTCCGCTTCCGACTGGATAACATGAATCCGTCCCGGAAAAATAGTTTTCGGGAGTTCCTTTAATTCATCTTTATCTATGGTTCTTCTTACAATCATTGTTATTTATTCATCGTGATGGCAATGACAACCGTCCTCGTGGCAGTGGTAATCGTCCTCGTGGCAATGGCAACCGTCTGCTTCACAACAATTGTCGTCATCGCTTGGTTCGTAAAATCCTTCTTCAGTATCCTCTTCCGCTACTTCATTTTCGTCCTGCTGGTTGTACTTCACATCGTGGAGTGCACGCAACGTGTTTACCAGCTTCTGTCCCCACAACATTCAAGTTCTCTTGGCAGAGAGCCAGTGAATCGTTCATCGTTTCGTTCAGTCCCAGTTGGAAGACGAATATGAAGTCTTTGATATCTTGATAGATATCTGCCAAATCTTCCGAAATGGACTTCTTGATAGGTTGGTCGCTATAAACCATATCTTGTACGAATACGTCCAGATAATCGTCTTTGTCGCCCAGTAACTCCGAAAGGTTGATGCGCAGAATCTCGTAGATTTCCTCTGTAACATACGTTTCGAGTAACTCGTCCCCGATAGTCTCACATTTTGGGAGCATGGATGCTTTAGATAGAGTAGGGAGTATTTTCAGGGATGTATCGACAAAGTCGCTTCGCCTCGTGCGTTCGGCACGTTCGAGGAATGCGCAAAATTCGGCGGCTACCGTTACGAACTCAATTACATTCTTATCAAATATCGTTTGGCTTTCTTTTTCCATAATCAGTATTGATTTGAAACGCAAAGGTAAGAAAAAGGATTGAATGAGCGTAGCGCTCGTTATTTTTTTATTATTTTTGCAGCTCAGAATCTGATTCCAATTTTATAAATAGAATAAAAGACTCATGGCAAAGAAGAAATTAGATAAGGAGGCGGAACGCACTCCCTCTTCCCCAAGTAAAATCGTAGCAATAGTTAAAAGTGAAACTGTACATTTTGTCATCGGACTGATGCTGGTCATCTTTTCCGTTTACTTATTGCTGGCTTTTTCTTCGTTCTTTTACGGAGCGGCCGACCAAAGTATTATTGACAGTGGAAATCCGGCTGACCTGTCGGTGGTCGACAATCATGTGAAGAACTACGCAGGTTCACGTGGGGCGCAATTGGCCAGTTATCTGATTAATGACTGTTTTGGTATCTCTTCTTTCTTTATCCTTGTTTTTCTGGCAGTGGCGGGGTTGAAATTGATGCGCGTACGTGTTGTCCGGCTATGGAAGTGGTTTATAGGGTGTACGTTGCTGCTGGTCTGGTTCTCGGTGTTTTTCGGATTTGCTTTTATGGACCATTATCAGGATTCTTTCATCTATCTGGGTGGTATGCACGGGTATAATGTCAGCCGTTGGTTGATTTCTCAGGTGGGTGTGCCCGGTGTATGGATGATTCTGTTGATAACGGCTATCTGCTTCTTTATATATATTAGTGCACGCACGGTTATCTGGTTGCGCAAACTTTTCGCATTAAGTTTTCTGAAACGTAAGAAGAAAGAAGAGGTGGAGGCGACTCCGGCAGATGCCAATAATCCGGAGTTTACGAACTCTCAACCGCAGGAGGTGGAATTTAACCTGAAGCGGACTTACAGGCAGACGCCGCCGGCACCTGTGATGGATGTACAGGTTGAAGAACCGGAAGAAGAGGAAAACTTCCTGGTGAGCAGGTTGGAGACGGAAGAACTTTCTCCTTTATCTGACGAAAGTGAAGGGGTAACTATGGTGTTTGAACCGACTGCTTCTAATCCGGTTTCACCAACACCAAAGGAAACTGTTGAGGATGAAGAACCTGGGTTTGAAGTGGAGCCAGCCGCTTCGGAAGAAGAATATCAGGGACCGGAAATGGAGCCTTACAATCCGACTAAGGATTTGGAAAACTATCGTTTCCCTACTATCGACCTGATGAAGCATTTTGAAAATGATGACCCGACGATTGATATGGATGAGCAGAATGCGAATAAAGACCGTATCATCAATACGTTGCGTAGTTTCGGTATTGAAATCAGTACAATTAAAGCAACGGTGGGGCCTACGGTAACTTTGTATGAAATCACTCCCGAACAAGGTGTGCGTATCTCCAAGATCCGCGGATTGGAAGACGATATTGCGTTGAGTCTGTCCGCCGATGGGATTCGTATCATCGCTCCGATACCGGGTAAAGGTACTATTGGTATTGAAGTGCCGAACAAGAATCCGAAGATTGTTTCCGGACAAAGCGTTATCGGCAGCAAGAAATTTCAGGAATCAAGTTTGACCTGCCGATTGTGTTGGGTAAGACTATCACAAATGAGGTCTTTATGTTTGATCTTTGCAAGATGCCGCACGTATTGGTGGCAGGTGCAACCGGTCAGGGTAAATCTGTCGGATTGAATGCGATTATTACTTCCTTATTATATAAGAAACATCCGGCTGAACTGAAATTCGTCCTGGTGGACCCGAAGAAAGTGGAGTTCAGTATTTACTCTGTTATTGAGAATCATTTCCTGGCCAAGCTTCCGATGGGGTGACCGATTATTACGGACGTATGAAGGTGGGTGCAAACGCTGAATTCGGTTTGCGTGGAAATGGATACCCGCTATGACTTGTTGAAAATGGCTCATGTACGTAATGTTAAAGAATACAATGAGAAGTTTATCAACCGTCGTCTGAATCCGGAGAAGGGGCATAAGTTTATGCCATATATCGTAGTTGTCATTGACGAGTTTGGTGATTTGATTATGACCGCGGGTAATGAAGTGGAACTTCCGATTGCCCGTATCGCCCAGTTGGCACGTGCTGTCGGTATTCATATGATTATCGCTACGCAACGTCCGACTACCAATATTATCACGGGTACGATTAAAGCCAACTTCCCGGCCCGTATTGCTTTCCGTGTATCTGCTATGATGGACTCCCGTACTATTCTTGACCGTCCGGGGGCAAACCGTCTGATTGGTAAGGGAGATATGCTCTTCTTGCAGGGGGCCGACCCGGTGCGTGTGCAATGTGCCTTTATCGATACGCCGGAAGTAGAAGAAATCACGAAGTTTATTGCCCGTCAGCAAAGTTATCCTACTCCGTTCTTCCTGCCCGAATATGTAAGTGAAGATGGAGGCGGTGAAGTAGGAGAGATTGATATGGGACGTCTTGACCCGTTGTTTGAAGATGCTGCCCGACTGGTGGTGATTCATCAGCAAGGTTCCACTTCGTTGATTCAGCGTAAATTTTCTATCGGCTATAATCGTGCCGGTCGTATTATGGATCAGCTCGAAAAAGCGGGAATCGTCGGTCCGACACAAGGAAGCAAGGCGCGTGATGTGCTTTGCATCGATGATAATGATCTTGAAATGCGTTTGAACAATTTGCAGTAATCAATCGTTTATTAAACAAATGAGAAAATACATTTTTAGTGTTTTAATAGCTTTACTGTCATTGCCTGTGATTGCTCAACAACAGCAGTCGCAGGCTAAAGCTGTTCTTGATAAAACAGCCGAAGCGTTTCGGAAAGCAGGTGGGGTGAAAGCGGATTTTACTATAAAGGCTGTGACGAACGGTTTGGCGGAAGGATCGGAGAGTGGAACTATTCAATTGAAGGGAGAAAAGTTTGTGCTGAAAACCTCTGATGTAGTTACTTGGTTTGACGGGAAGACGCAGTGGAGCTATGTGATAAAGAATGATGAAGTGAATGTCAGTACCCCGACTCAGGAAGAATTGCAGCAGATTAATCCGTATACATTCCTTTATATCTATCAGAAAGGATTCTCTTATAAGCTGGGCAGTGAAAGACATATCGGGGAAGGCTGTCTGGGAAGTGGTTCTTACGGCTAAGGATAAGAAACAGGATTTGGAACGTATCATTCTTTATGTGACGCAGGATACTTACGATCCTCTGTATATTCTGCTTCAGCAACGTGGGCAACAGACACGTAGTGAAATAACCGTTACGAGTTATCAAACCCGGCAGAATTATGCGGATGGTATTTTTACCTTCGACCGGAAACAATATCCGGGTGTGGAGATTATTGATTTGAGATAAAATATTTTTGAATAACAGAACAATAAAGGTATAATAAAATGGCAGAAATAGAAAAAGTTAAGTGCCTGATTATTGGTTCAGGACCTGCCGGATACACGGCAGCGATTTATGCAGGACGTGCAAATTTATGTCCGGTGCTTTATGAAGGATTACAGCCTGGTGGTCAGTTGACTACTACTACGGATGTTGAGAACTTCCCCGGTTATCCGGAAGGCATCAGCGGCCCGCAGTTGATGGAAGACTTGCGTGCGCAGGCCAGCCGTTTCGGAACAGATGTTCGTTTCGGTATTGCTACTGCGGCGGATTTGAGTAAAACTCCTTATAAAATAACGATTGACGGAAAAGGAAATCGAAACGGAAGCGTTGATTATCTCTACCGGGGCGACTGCTAAATATCTGGGATTGGAAGACGAAAAGAAATATGCCGGAATGGGTGTCAGTTAGCTTGCTACTTGCGACGGATTTTTCTATCGCAAGAAAGTGGTTGCCGTAGTCGGTGGTGGCGATACTGCTTGTGAAGAAGCGATCTATCTTGCCGGACTTGCATCCAAAGTATACTTGATTGTGCGTAAGCCTTTTTTGCGTGCATCGAAGATTATGCAGGAGCGTGTGATGAATCATGAGAAGATTGAAGTTCTTTTTGAACACAATGCTGTCGGTCTGTATGGGGATAATGGCGTAGAAGGCGTAAACCTTGTAAGACGCTGGGGTGAACCGGATGAAGAACGTTACAATTTGCCTATTGACGGTTTCTTCTTGGCTATCGGTCATAAACCGAATTCTGATATATTCAAGGATTATATCGACACGGATGAAGTGGGGTATATTATTACCGATGGTGATAGTCCACGTACGAAGGTACCCGGAGTATTTGCTGCAGGGGATGTAGCCGATCCCCATTACCGCCAGGCTATTACAGCGGCAGGAAGTGGTTGTAAGGCAGCTATTGAAGCTGAACGTTATCTTTCCGCAAAAGGAATTATCTAATATAGAGGAAGTTATCCGATAACTTTCTCCGACTATAATTGAACAGTAAGAGGTTAAGTTTTAAGTCCTCTTCAGAAAGAATCGCTTAAATTTTACCTAAGGTACGTTGAAACTCGTATCTTGGGTAAGGTTTGAGCGATTTTTATTATAAGTATCTCCCTGGTGCTGTTTTGTATATGCTTCTTTTAATCGATAACGTACATAAGGGTTATTTTTTGCAGGGTGACGTTGCCATAACTATTTATGAGTTTGTTTGGCTTATTTATAATTTCTTCAATAAAAATGTATGCTAATAATATTATGATTTGTATTGAAAATTTATTTGTATGTAATGGGTTGGTTTTTGTCGGATATTTAACATATATTTTATTGTGTCTTTGCTCGTAATGAGTATATTTGTGGCGTTAAACCTTTAAGGTGGGGTAAAAGTGGAAATATTACCTCATGGTGAATATGCTTCTGATATTTCAGGGGTATGTGTTTATTTGCTTAAAATATAGTTTGTATTAATATTTATGTAAATAAATATATTTGTTGCATGTAAATAACTTTTTTTAATTTTAAATTTATTATTGAATGAAAACAACTCTGAATCGCAAAGGCTTTTATCTGCTCTTTAGCTTTTGTTGCTTGCAGGTGGTGGGAGTGTGTATGCATCCGACTCGCATGCTGTCAGTCAAGTGCAAGACAATGTAATCAGTGTTTCCGGTATTGTGAAAGATACCAAAGGAGAGCCTCTGATTGGTGTAAGTGTCCTGGTGAAAGGTACGACTAATGGTACGGTAACCGATCTGGATGGAAAATTCTCCTTGAAAGTTTCCACCGGTGATGTCCTTGAATTCTCGTATATTGGCTATGCTGCCCAATCTGTGACGGTAGCCAATGCTAATCCTTTAAATATTGTATTGGAAGAAGATACGGAAGTATTGGATGAAGTGGTGGTCACAGCTTTGGGTATCAAGCGTTCTGAAAAGGCGTTGACGTACAACGTACAGCAGGTGAAAGGTGATGAATTGACCGCTGTAAAGAGTTCTAACTTCATGAGCTCGTTGGCAGGTAAGGCTGCCGGTGTACAGATTAATAATAGTTCATCAGGTCCCGGTAGTGGTGTAAAGGTAGTGATGCGTGGTGCCAAATCTATCAGTCAGAACAATAATGCGTTGTATGTGATTGACGGTATTCCGATGTACAACGTCAATACGTCAAGTAGTGGGGATTCAATGAATTCTCGTGGTAGTACGGAATCTATTGCCGACATTAATCCGGATGATATCGAGAGTATGTCACTGTTGACTGGTCCTTCTGCAGCTGCCCTTTATGGTTATGAAGGTGCTAACGGAGTAGTGCTCATTACTACTAAAAAAGGTCGTAGCGGCAAAACGAGTTTAAGTTATAGTTTGAGTGCTACATTCAGCAATCCGCTGATGATGCCTGAATTTCAGAACAGATATGGTAATATGACAGGTGAATCGGATAGTTGGGGGAATCCTACGGATTATCGCTATGATCCTTCCGGATTCTTCAACACAGGAACGAACATTACTAATTCTGTAGCTCTTTCTACCGGTACCGACAAGAGTCAGAGCTATTTTTCTGTAGCTGCCACTAATGCCACAGGTATTCTGCCTAATAACGATTACGACCGTTATAACTTTACGTTTCGCAACACAGTTAATTTTTTGAATGATAAGTTTACTCTGGATACCAGTGCGAATTATATCATTCAGAATGATAAGAACATGATTTCCCAAGGATCTTATATGTCTCCGTTTCCGGCTCTTTATCTGTTCCCGCGTGGCGAAAGTTTCGACGATGTTGCCACTTACGAGCACTTCGATCCGTTGACAGGTGCCACAACGCAATTTTGGCCTTACGGTCAAATGGGGCTTGACCAGCAGAATCCTTACTGGACGATGAACCGTATGAACCGTGAGACGGAAAGAAGGCGTTATAAACTGGCTGCCAGTCTGCAATATAACATTATGGAAGGACTGAATGTACAGGGACGTGTCAGCATTGACAATACCGAAAATATCTTTACGGAAAAGTTTTATGCTGGGACATTGGCTACATTCTCCGGCCCAAAGGGACACTATAAAGAGGATATCCGTCTCGACCGTCAAACTTATGCTGATGTGATGGCTAATTTCAATAAGACATTCGGTGACTTCAATATAGTTGCCAACCTTGGTGCCTCTATCAAGGATACTCGTATGAAATCCAGTGTAATAACCGGAAACTTGGAATTGGTGACCAATCATTTTACAATTGAGAATCTGTCTCGTACCAATAATTATAAAGTAGAAGCTGACGGTTTGAAACGGCAGACACAGTCAGTTTTTGCCAATGCGGAAATCGGTTGGAGAAGTTTCCTTTATTTGAGTCTTACAGGACGTTCGGATTGGGATTCTGCATTTGCGTTCTCCGACAGAGGAACCAAGGCTTTCTTCTATCCTTCCATAGGTCTTTCCGGCATTCTGAGTGAAGTTATTAAACTGCCCGATTGGTTCACCTTCCTGAAGGCGCGTGTATCTTACACCTCTGTGGGTAACTCTTATGATCCGTATATGACTAAAGTGCGTTATGAATACGATCCGCAGAATCATGCCTACAAGGTGATGTCCCACTATCCGAACTCTGACCTGAAACCGGAAAAGACCAACTCTTTCGAAGCTGGTTTGAATATGCGTTTCTTCGACAATTCGCTGAACTTTGATATTACCTACTATACCTCTGACACTAAGAACCAGACGTTCTACGCACCACTTCCTGCAAGTTCCGGTTTCAAAGACGTAGCTATTCAGGCTGGTAGTGTACAGAACCAGGGTATTGAGATGGCGTTGGGCTATAACAATGAATGGAAAGATTTCGGTTGGAGCTCTAACCTAACATTTACTTACAATAAGAATAAAATCAAATCGCTGGCAAATGGCGTGCAGAATCCTTATACCGGTGAACTGATTCAAATGGACTTTGTTGAAAAGGCACGTTTGGGTAGCGGAAACGCTCCGACGTTGCGTCTGGTAGAAGGAGGCTCTATGGGTGATATTTATACTAACCGTGACTTCAAGCGTGACAACAACGGTTATATCAGCCAGGATCCCAAAACTGGATTGCCTACTATGATTGAGACAGAACACAGAAAGATTGGTTCCGTACTGCCTAAAGTCAATATGGGTTGGAGAAACTCGTTCACTTATAAAGGTTTCCGCCTGAATGTATTATTGAGCGGACGTTTCGGTGGTAACGTGGTTTCCGGTACACAGGCGTTTATGGACCGTTTTGGAGTGTCGGAATATAGTGCGAAATTACGTGATGCCGGTGGGGTAGTGATTAACGGACGAACTATCTCCGCCAAAGATTATCTGGGTATTGTGGCAGCCGGTTCTGGTGAAAGTGACTTCTATGTGTACGACGCTACCAACATTCGTTTGCAGGAAGTAAGTTTAGAATATACTATTTCCAAAAAGAAACTGCGTAATATTGCCGATGTAACGTTGGGCTTAATTGGAAACAATCTTGCCATGATTTATTGCAAGGCTCCGTTCGACCCCGAACAGGTGGCATCGTCTACCAGTACGTTCTACACGGGGGTAGATTATTTCATGCAGCCTAGCTTGAGAAACATGGGTTTCAGTGTAAAAGTACAATTCTAAAAAAATGGAACGAATTATGAGAAAAATCAATATGATTAAGACTGCAAGCGCAGTAACTTTCGCGTCATCGTTGTTGCTGGCTTCATGTACAGGAAACTTTGAAGATTTAAATACGCATCCCACGGATGTTTATGATGACCAGATGACCGAAATTGAAAAGGTCGGTTCGGTATTTCCCGTGATGACCTATCTGCTGAATCCGCAGCAGGAAAACAACAGCCAGATGACAGAACAGATGGTAGGCTCACAGTATGGCGGTTATTTTACGTGTACTAATAAATGGAATGGCACCAACTTCAGCTCGTTCAATCCTCAACTCAACTGGGTGGACACTCCTTTCAAGGATATGTTTACAGATTTCTATCCTAACTTCCTGAAGGTGAAAGAGCAGACCGGAGGTACCGGAACGATTTATGCCTGGGCTTCTATTATACGGGTAGGCGTAATGCTCCGTGTAGCCGACACATATGGTCCTATCCCTTATTCTCAGATGGGACAGGGAGAATTTGCTGTGGCTTATGATGATACTAAGGAACTCTATCACAATATGATTGCTGACTTGACAAAGAGTATTGAAGTACTTTCTGGCGTTAGTGGAACTTCCACTGCATATGCGGATTATGATGTAATGTATCAGGGAGATTTCAGCAAATGGGTGAAATATGCCAATTCCCTGAAACTACGTATGGCAGTGCGTATTGCCGATGTGGATACGGAATATGCCAAACAAGTGATGGCGGAAGCTATTCAAAGTGGGGTGATTGAATCCAACAGTGATAATGCTTATTTGAAGACTATCAATAACCCGTTCCGTCTGGCTTCGCAAGACTGGGGAGATTTGACTGTCAATGCCACAATTTCTGCGTACATGAACGGATATAGCGATCCTCGAATCGGTAAATACATGACAACTTCCAAACAGAATTTTTGTGGGGCACGTATGGGTAATAACAGTGATAATTTCAAAAATAATTATGGGCAGCCGGGTGTTGTTGGAGCAAGTGCCAATTATTCAAAACCCGCATTTGAAAGTAATTCACCGATGCCTGTCTTTTATGCTGCTGAAACCTATTTCTTGAAGGCGGAAGCTGCTTTGCAAGGCTGGATTCCCGGTGGAGAAGCCGCTGCTAGGGGGTATTATGAACAAGGTATCAAGACTTCTATGGAGCAATATAGTGTGAGCATAGGCAACTATCTGTCGAGTACAACGAAACCGACCGGATTCACAGATGCGATAAATAGTAGTGATAGTTACACATTTACAACAACTGCCGCTTCTGTATCTTGGGAAGATGGGGACAACAAACTTCAGAAAATCATTACCCAAAAGTGGATTGCCAACTTCCCGATCGGCTTCGAGGCTTGGAATGACTTCCGTCGTACGGGTTATCCGGAAATGGTTCCTCCGAAGAATAATTTAAGTTCAGCCGGTTATATAGGAACTATTACCGACAGTCGCATGGTGCGCCGTCTGCCTTATCCTTCTACAGAAAAGGACAGCAACTCTGCAAATGTGGAAGCTGCAATTTCTATGTTGGGTGGTCCGGATAATGGTAGTACGGATCTGTGGTGGGCTAAAAAGAATTAATCTTTAAATTATTTCAAGAATATGAAAATGAAAAATATCAAGACTATAGGATTCTCATTTGCGGTTGCGCTGTTTGCAGCAAGCTGTACGGATGTGGAGTCTATTAATAACGTTGACTTGAACGGAACCGTCAAGACGGATGAATACTATGCCGCTTTACGCGAGTGGAAACAGACACCGGGACTGCCGCAGGTGTTCGTATGGTTTGACAGTTGGACTGGCATTACGCCTACAGGGGAAACTAGTTTGCGCGGTTTGCCTGATTCGGTAACGATTGCTTCCAACTGGGGCGGTCATCCGAAATTCGAACTGACTCCGGAAAGAAGAGCTGATATGGAATATGTGCAAAAAGTGAAAGGGACAAAAGTTGTTGTAACGTTGTTCTCACAGAATGTCGGTGATGACCTGCCGGATAAGGAGATTTATCATACGGCAGGTACAAGTAGGGATCCGGAAGTGGTTAGACCTGCTATCAAAGCATATGCAGAAGACTTGTATAGAGCATGTCTGGAGTGTGGTTATGATGGCTATGACTGGGACTATGAACCAGGAGGAGGAATGGGACGTGGGCAACTTTGGGCTAATCCAGTGCAAAGAACCATTTTTGTAGAGGAACTTTCTTATTGGTTCGGACATGGAGCAATGGATCCCAATCGCGACCGTGGCGACCGTGCTATGCCGGAAAAACGTCTTCTTTTCTTGATTGATGGCGAAGTTGGTGTTCGCACCGGTATGGATAAAGAATGGCTTTCTTATTATGTAGACTACTTTGTACTACAAGCTTATGGTGGAATGGCTGATTGGAGAATGACGGGTGTGTTTGGAGATATGGATGACTGGATTCAGCAAGGTATCATTACTCCTGACGAGATTGTTCGCAGAACTATCGTAACCGAGAATTTTGAGTCTTATGCCAGCACTGGTGGAGGATTCCTAACTACAATGGCTAATTATATTTATAAAGGGACGTATAATATAAAAGGCGAAACGGTTAATATTGACCAGCAAATTGGTGGTTGTGGACTCTATCGTTGTGGTTTCGACTATAATCAGGGCAAGGGAGATTATGACGGTTCTCCGGAATACTATTTCTTGCGTAAAGGTATCACTACTCTTTATAGCATCTATTATGATCGTCTGAATGGCACAGCCAATGGCGGTGAGGAAGAATAAATAACGGTTAAATGAATCTTATAAGCATAAAAGTTATGAAATATATCTATTTATCAAGTCTTATAGTTGTACTGTCGGCATTTCTGTTTGCAGGATGTGATAATGCAGATTACAAAGCTCAGGGAAATAGCCTGTATATTGCAGATGCTGCCGGTACAGCCAAAGCTGCAACAATCACGATGGACGGTGGTGCAGATATTAGCGTCACAGTGCGTCTGGCTCAAAAGCTTGCGGAAGACGTAGAAGTGGAAATCGGGTTTACTCCGGAAATAATTGCAGGTTATAATGCTAATAATGGTACGGAGTATGAAGCGTTGCCAGCGGAACAATTGCCGCAGGGGGCTACGGTTACTATTCCTGCCGGTGAAATTAGTGCCACTTTCCAGTTACATATTGACGACTTCGCCACAAATGGTATTACTTATGCCGTTCCCTTGACATTGGGCAATGTATTGAAAGGAAATGTTACAAAATCTGCTGCACAAGGTCGGTTTATCTATGTATTGTCTAAACCGTTGAATGTATCTGTTCCGGTGATGAAACCCCAGAGTTCTGAAAAAGCGGAGACAGATCCGGATACTGACTGGGGCGTTTCTGTTGAAACTTATACGCTAGAAACATGGGTACGTATGAGTAAATTGAATAAGAATAATCAGGCTATTTTTAATGTTCGTGCCAACAATGAAGTCTATGTTCGCTTTGGTGATGCCAACTCTCCTTACAATTACTTGCAGGTTAAGGCGCATGGTGACGGTGGAACAGAGACGGCAAGAGACTGGAATACCAATCAATGGTATCATTTAGCTATCGTTTATAATGGAAGTGAACTCATTATTTATCGTGACGGATTGCGTGTGGCAGGAAAGCAAGTGCCCGCACCGAAGGGTGGAATGGTGATTAACGGCTTGCAGATGATTTCCAGCAGTGCTACGTATTTCCCGGCTGAATGTGCTATGAGTCAGGTACGTTTCTGGAGTTATGCTCGTTCGGAGGCTGAAATTCAGAATAATATGTTCTTCGAAGTGAATCCGAAGAATCCGAACCTGATTGGTCTTTGGCCATTGGATGAGGGCGAAGGCAATACATTCAAGGATGCTACCGGACAAGGACGTGATATGACTGCAGGTGATGGTCTTGTCAGACGTTGGGAACATGATGTCCGCTTCGATAAAAAATAAACGACTTTTTACATAATAATGTGAAATAGGTATTGGTAATACACAAGGGAAGCCCCGGTTTATTCGAGTATCCGTGAGAATACGAGGTAATGCTGGGGCTATTTTTTTGTGTTCTTCAAAGTGATGGGCTTTACCTACATCTCCAAATTTTTTATTACCATGATAGATAACAATAACCAGGTAGAAAACAAATTTTCAGCTCTTTTTTTAGAAAACTATTCTAAGATAAGAAAGTACGCTTATAGATTGCTGAAATCAGAGTATGATGCAGAAGATGTGGCACAGGACGTGTTTGTCAAACTTTGGGAACAACAGGAAATATGGGTGAACAATGAGAGAAAACTAGACTCCTATCTTTTGGTTATGACTAAAAATATTGCTTTAAACATCCTCAAACACCAACGGATAAAACAGGAATATCAAGAGCATTTTGTGCAGGAGTTCCCATTCTATGAACTGGCTAATAATGATAATTTTTGGGCGGACATATACCATCGGGAAATGCTGCAAAACATCTATATATTACTGGAAACTGTTCCAGAACGGAGAAGGAGTATATTTAAACTCAGCCGTTTTAGGGGCGTAAGCCATAAAGAGATAGCTTGCAAAATGAATATATCCGTCCATACAGTTGAACGACAAATATATTTAACGCAGTTAAAATTAAGAGAAGTTTTCTTGCTCATTTAGCAGCCAAAGGCTTTGAAGTCTATCATGGAACATTTACTTTTTCAAGAATAAACAAAAACGAGACTGTCTAAAATGAAAGTCTCGTTTTATTTATTGATTAACTTGCTTAATAAGCCTCGATTTCATCAATCCACAATTCAGCAGGAATAACTTCCGGACCGTTGTTCTTCTCGAAATTAACGCCATTGCGCAATGTTCCGCCACTCTTAATCTTAACTTTCAAGAAAGTAGCCTGTGTCGGTTCAAATTCGATAGAATCGGTGAAAGCGATTCTTCCTGTTTCCGGATAATCGTGTTGCAGGGCTTTTGCTGCTATCCGGGTATATTCTTTTCCGTCAGTAGATACCTCTACGGCAACTCCACCGGCAGGAAGTATTCTCATGGCAGGATTGAACAAAGAACCGAAAGTAACTTTGCTGACCAAAGTCGGCTGATTCAAATTTACAGTGAATTCCAAGTCTTTCCCTTCAGTGACGGCGAAGCTACTCCATGGATTATAAGAAGCACCGTTTCCTCGTTTACCGTTAGTCAGGCCAAAAGTAGTCTTGTCTGCTCCCATTACATCATTCTCATCGAATATATCGCCTGTTCGTCCCATCTTATAATTGGCGGTAAACGGTTTTCCTGCTAATAAATTGCCATATAGCGGCTTGTGAGTGACTTTGCCTAGCATTTTACCGTCTTTGAAAGCAGCGGTTTTCAGGTCGATATTTCCTTCGAGTACGAAAGGTAATTCATACAGAGTCGAAGTTGGAACAGGTTCACTGCCGTCCGTCGTATATCGGATTTCTGCATTCGGATAGTAACTTTCCAGTAATACCATTAAAGGTCCGTTTTCGTCTGCATGAGTGTTTACGTTTACTTCAAAGAAGTTGAGGCACGGTTTCGTATCCATTACTTTCAGACGCTCAAACACAGTAACCATACGTTCGCAGAAATTCCTCCAGTTCTTGTTGGCATCCAGTGTCCATCCGGTTTCCGCGATAGCCATTGCACGTGGGAAAGCCTGATAATCCGTGCGGTCGGAGTTTTTCATATATTCTCTCCAAATATTACCTTGCATACCAATGACATGCTTCTTCACTAACTCGTCTGCGTCGTCCGGCACAGGATTATAACTGTATGTCTTTTTCAAAGTAGTATATCCGCCGATAGTGGTCGGGGCGATGGCTGGGTCCTCCTGATAGAAGTCCAGGTAAGCATACGGCATAGGAGTCATAATGGCGTTATGGCCGGCTTTGGCTGCGTTCAGTCCACCTTCTACACCACGCCATGACATGACGGTTGCATTCGGAGCCAGACCGCCTTCCAGAATTTCATCCCAACCGATGATGTTGCGTCCTTTGCCATTCAGATATTTCTCCATACGGGTGACAAAGTAACTCTGTAGTTTATCTTCTTTACTATGTTTCACACCGTCCACCTTACTCGGAGTTACATCGTCTCTCAGGCCTAACTGACGGATTAGCTGCTGGCAGAAAGTACTGTTCTTCCATGCCGTCTTGGGACATTCGTCCCCACCGATATGAATGTATTCGCTGGGGAATAGCTCCACCACTTCATCCATTACCCCTTCGAAGAACTTGAAAGTCGTTTCGCTTGGGCAGAAGACTTGTTCGAATACCCCCCAGGTAGGAGATACTTTATATGTCTGTGTAGAATCACAGGATAATTCCGGATAAGAAGCCAGGGCAGCCAATGCATGTCCCGGCATTTCGATTTCGGGAATAACATTAATATATTTGCTTGCGGCATACGCAACTACGTCTTTGATTTGTTCCTGCGTGTAATATCCTCCATGTTCTTCTTCGTCAAACACTTGCGGATAATTTACATAATAGTAGTCAATCAGTGTCTTTTCGCGTTTAGATCCAACTTCTGTCAACTTGGGATATTTCTTGATTTCGATTCTCCATCCTTGGTCGTCCGTCAGATGCCAGTGGAAAGTATTCATCTTGTTCATAGCCAACTGGTCGATGAACTTATAAATATACTCTATCGGTACGTAATGACGACATACATCCAGCATCAGTCCGCGGTAAGCAAAACGCGGAGCGTCTTCAATTTCTACGGCAGGAATCGACCAGTTGGCTTTTTTATCCATTTGTTTTCCATAAACTGCCGGGGGAAGTAGTTGGAAAATGGTTTGCACTCCATAGAAAAATCCGTTGGGCTGGGAAGCGCTAAGCGTAATGAGATTGGAGGTGACGGATAGCTTGTAACCTTCTTTCGGCATACCTTCTTCTACTACGAAGCAGATGGCCGGTTTTCCGTTTGCGCTTTCCGTTTCTTTCAGCGAAATTCCGGCTGTCAGTTTCAGCCGTTCGGCTAATCCATTAGCGATTTCTTTTACTTCGGGTGCATCGGGGGGAACTACCAGTCTGACCTTATTACTTAATTTAAAACGCCCTTCCCTCGGGATAATTTGGTTGGGTTTGGGAACGATGTTGTACTCGTTCACCGCTTCTTTTGTCTTTTGGCAACTGGGGGTAATCATTAGTAAAGACAAAAGAAGAAGAGAAATACTTTTCTTCATGGTCAAAATATGTGTTAAGTTATAAATAGAATTGACAGGACAAATGTACTCGTTTAAATGATAAGTTCCAATAATATGAAAATAAAAGAGCCGGAATTAATTCCGGCTATAATAAAAGAGAGAATTTTTATTTCAGGAGTTGTTCTTCAATGATTTGTACATACTTCTCCGGAGTGGCACCAACTTCAATAATCGGTTTTCCACCGACAGGAATAAAGAATAACGTAGGTAATGCTTGTACACCAAAGTGGCTGCATAAATCTTTTTCTTTGTCAGCATTAACCTTGTAGAATATCACTTTTCCTTTATACTTATCAGCAAGTTTCTCCATTTCCGAAGTAGGCGCATACAAGGTCCGCACCATGTAGCCCAGAAATCAATGACTACCGGTTTGTCTCCGTTATAAATGAAATCATTTCCTTTTCTGTAGTCAAAGATGTGTTCAAGGAAGAATTGGCGGGTAATCGGATTCAGCTTGCCATCTTCAATTTGGGTTTCCGTAACTTTAGCTTCTGCTTCCGGTATGGGAACCATATCGAATGGTTGGAAATAAACTTTCTGATGAATATAGTCGATGGATATAATTCCGTAGTCCAGGATCTTCTTACCTAATACGGAACGTTTCAAGAATGGGTTTTTCACTGCCATGGCATCTTCAATCTTTGTTTTTACAAACATCGTTTCAGGTAAGATGAGACCTTCCTCTTCTTGAGTTGCTTCTTTATATCCATTGGAAACTTTTTGGTTGGTTCCTTTTGTATATTGTGTACTCCATGTTTTGAAATCCTCTTCGGTAAGATTCACTAGTCCGTCACTCCATGTATCCAATACAAGAGAAACAGGCTTTCCCTGAATGTTTATCGGACATACTATTCCCAATCCAGTTATCAGATTAAAGTTTTCCCGATAGTTTAGTTTCATGTAGGAAGGACGGTAGGGTTGGGTGACCGTAATTTTTTTCCTCTTCATATCAATGGTCAGAACAGAAGTGCGGAAGACAGCTCCGCTTAACACACCCATAACCCCTAGTTTGCGTAGATAGGGTTCGTCTTCCAGGGCGAAGGCCGGAAGATCGTTGGCAAATGTATTGTTGCCAATAGCCACTGTTGCTATTTCATATACTTCTCCAACAGGTACTTGTTTGAATACAAAATCTTGATAAGAACTGAAAGTACCTTTTTTTTCTGTGTTAATACGTAATTTCCTGAGAGCTTCAGGAAGTAGGGCATTATGTCCCGATAAGTCAAGAACAAAGTTTGCCGTTTCGCCATTAATGGTAGCTTCTACGATAATCTTTCCATCGATGGTCTTGAATGGAATGACCTCTGTCATACTATTCTGTGTTTGTGCGCTGATGCCTCCGGCAATACAGAATGCAAGTAGACAGAGATACATTTTTGTTATTATTTGTTTCATATTTTTTTGTTTAAAGTTCATTTCTCTTTCCTGATTTCAATTCTTTTCTCTTGATTGTCTTTTTTGATGATAATATAGCCGTTATCGCCAGGTATGGCATTCATAATTTCTTCCACCGCCATCTGGCTCATGGGACAATCTTTCAAAGAAGTTCCGTTGATGTTAATCACTTCATCGCCGAAAGCAACTTTATCTTTCATGCTGTCCCATATTGTTGTGATTTCGAATCTCTCATTGCGCGGCAATATACTCACATTCCAAAGAGCGGGAGCACCACCCATATCGGTTTTTCCTTCTTCGAACGGTAAAAAGTAAAAACGTCTGCGCATATAATCAATGATTACTTTGCCATATTTCAGTAGATCCACTCCGATGATAGTCCCGTTCATGACAGTCGTTGTACTACCTACGTTCGTGAACTCTTTTCCCATAATGTTGATTGAGGGAATAGCTACTTTCTTTATATCCACCGGTTTACCCAGACCTGTAATCCCGGCAGCTACGATACCATATCCATGATTGGTAACTTGCGAAACATCAGCCAGTCTGTTGCAGTCGTCCGTAGAATAAAGCAGGAAGCCTCCGGCGCCTGTGTCAAACAACACTTTTAAATCATTATCTCCTAATCGGACATTGACTATGGAATGATGTTCTGTTTCATCCAATAATGGAAGTCCGTCTGTTACTTTTAACCTTTCGGGACGATACGGATAGTTAATAACCATTATTTTCGAACGGGAATCGAATGTCACAACCGACTGTGCGAAGGCATCTCCTCCAAGAATTCCGACAACTCCCAGTTCTGTGAAGAATGGGCTTTTAGGTAGCACCATCGTTTTCAACTGTTTGATTTTATAGCTTTTTCCGATAGAGATATTCTGTACGTGGGCTTCCTGATAGTTGGAGCCTTGTGCATTCACATCAGAAATACGCATATATCCTGCGGCAGTAGCTTTCATTTCCGTTGCTGCATCATACATGGTCCCTGTTCTTCCTCCGGTATCGACGATGTATTTTACTTTTATGCCATTAACGGTGACGGGTATGATGATTTTCTCATGGATGAATTCATAAGGAATGGTATCGCAAACCTTATTTTGGATTTGCGCTACCATTTCTAGTCCGCAGTTTAGAAATAATAGCAGCCATAAGCCGGTCAGTATTCCTATTCTTTTCATATCATTCTTTTTATAGATAATATCTTTTACTCCGGAAGCTGTCTGTATTGTTAGCTTCGTCTGTTTTTTCTCTTTCAATTCCGGTATTCCGTTCAGAATACTTTCGCAGAAGTCATATTTTTTAGTAGGTTTGCCATTAATCTTAATTACTTTGTCCCCTACTTCTATCTCCCCCTTCGTGCTGCTCCAGACGGTAGATACATATAAGTCTCCGTCTTTGACCGTCAAATCGAAGTTATTACATTGATTGTTGATCTTATTATCCGGTTGGAAAGCTTCAAAATAGAATCTTCCTCGTGGATAGTCGATGGTAACTTTACCGTATTCCAGCAATTTGACACCTAGTAACGTATAAGGATGTTTGTTCGTACTGGTCGTCAAGTTACGAAATTTGGTGGCTCCTACTGACAACAGGGGGATATATACTCTATGAGAAGAAGCTTTATCCGCTTGTCCGGCTACTCCGATGCTTCCTTCTCCATATCCTTCGGAAACGACTTCTAAGGATGCCTCCTGTTTTATTTTCTCAAAATCACTTTCAATGAGGGATAGTAGGCTGGGACTACCTGTATCAAATAATACAGTAATGTTGCTGACCGGAGCTATCTGCACATTGACAATTGGCATACCACCTTCTTTCGTGAAATTCAACATTTTCCGTAAAGATACCGTAGAAGGTTTTTCTGCAGAGGTGACTATGATATTTTTTGTCTGCGAATCAATATTGACAATGGTATTTGCAAATAAATCGCTGCCGATGATACCGTCTACTCCAAAACATTCCCAACCTTTTACCTCGTCGATGATCAGTGATGGGGCATGTTTAAAGTTGATAACATTATCGGGAGTTGTCAGGTTTTCTATTCGTGCAGTTTTGTAATAACTTTCCACGTTGTTCACATCTGTCACCTTCATCGAGTCTGTTGCCACTATTTGTAATGTTTGGCAAGCTTTAGTCGTGAGAGCAGTGCGTCCTCCGGTATCAAAGATGAAAGTGCGTCCAGTGCCGTTTACTTTCATTTCGACAATCATTTTTTCGCCTACCATCCGATAGGGTATGGTTGCTTTATATTGTTGGGCGAATAAAGGGACCGCCATGCAAAAGGCGATGACGGTTCCAGTTAAACGAGTATACTTCATAGGCTAATCTTTATTTACTGACTTTTTCTGCTTCCAAAATTGCCTGATAAGCATTTACGATACCTCCGGAAATACATAGATCATCAAAAAGGAACAAATCTTGTGAAGGACTATTGTTCACGCGTATTCCTTTTTCTACTTCTACTCCCTTGCGTGAGGTGACGCTTTTCAATAATATATCACGGATTTGAGAACCGGTCAGTTTTGGGAAATAAGATTTCACAAGGGCAGCTACGCCGGCTACGGTAGCTGAAGCCATTCCTTCGCCAGTTCCTTTCTGGTAAGTATCGCCCATATAGGAAGAATAGATATCCGTTCCCGGAGCATAAATATCAAGAGCCGTTGCGCCGTAATTCGTATTCAATACAGGATTACCTTTCTTGTCAGATGAAGCAACCACCATGAAATTGGTAAGCTCACCATCTTTGCTCATCTTCCGGTTTGGAAAAAATTCGCTTTTATCCATGTCTACTGATAGATCCCATACAGGAACAATAACTAATGCTCCTTTCTTTTCTGCTTCTTTCAGTGCATCTGTTACCCATTGTTTCTGTTCTTCTGGATATAAAGAGTTTTGTTCCGGCAGTAAGATTACATCTGCTCCATGGTTTACTGCATAGCGGATGGCTAGTGCCATATCTTTCAGGTAAGGTTCTCCTTCTCCCGGATGAATGCGCAAGGTCATGATTTCCGCATTATCAGCTATACCGTTACTTCCAACACCGTTGTCACGTTTGGCTGCGATGACACCTGCTTTCATTACACCGGTTGCTGCATCTGATGTTAACAGTACGTTATTTCCGTAATGCGTGTCATTAATATCCATAGGATTGTCACCTACAATTTCTTTACGGTTGTCTGTACCATATTTCTTTAAGGCATCTGCATAGGCTGCTTTAGCTGTCTCTACGCTTTTCTTCCCCATATTCTGATATACGGGTTCCCATTTGTCTGTATTATAGAGACTGAAGTAGTAGGCTGTAAACACAAAGGCGACTTCAGAAAGACTGTCTCTTTCTGCTTTGGGATCATAACAACTTTGGAAATCCTCAACGGTTAATTCTTTTCCCGGAAAACGTTTTTTCATGTCCTTGTCGAACTTTTCAACATATTCTTCTATAACATAAGAAAGTTGCAAGCCGCCATATGTACCTCCAATTCTGGATTCCGGCATAACCTTAAAACGATAGTAATTGTATTCTTCCATATTTTCCGGTGCGGGAACCTCCTGACGTCTTCCGTTAACGATTTTATAATATTTCTTTCCATCAAAGACATAATCAGCGTATTTATCCTTGAGGCGGAAGAATTCACGTTCTCCTTCGCGTGTCAGAGCTTCCATAACCTGTCCGTCTTTGCCACCGATGAAGTTCCATCCATTGATGTCGTCAACAAATCCGTTCTTATCATCGTCTTTCTGGTTCTGTTTTTCTTTCGGGTTGATCCAGATAGCATGTTTCAAGTCCTCGTGTTCTACGTCCATTCCAGTTCCAATCAATGCAACAACTGGTCTTTTTTTAGCTTTCTTTTTGTTGGCTTTCAGGTAATCATATGCTTTGTTTACTTCGGCTCCGTACACACTGTCCTGGTCGAAAGAGCAGTTAAACCAGTCCAGTTCGGATTGTTTCTTTTGCATTTCAACCTTTTGTTTGATTAACTGGGCCGATGCTGTAATGCTGACAAAACAGCATACAATAGAAAATATAAGTTTCTTCATTGTTGGATGAGTTATAATTTATATAGTTTATTTATTTTCTAATTTTTAATATGGCTTCGCGCACTTGTTCACCTCGAACATTTCGTGCTGCAAGTTTGCCTTCTTTGTCAATGACTACAAGGAAGGGGATAGAGTAGAAGCCATAGGCATTCTGAATAGCACTTGGAGTTTTACTGTTTTTAGGGAAGCCTGTCTTATCCCACAGCATCACCCACGGAAGCTTTTCTTCGTCCAGCATTTTTCTCCATTTAGCTTCGCTGTCATCCAGCGAGACACTGATGAATTCCAGATCGTCAGCTTTCAGTTCATTGTATATGGTCAGCATACTGCGCATTTCTTTGCGACAGGGACCGCACCATGAAGCACAGAAATCTAGTACGACAATTTTTCCACGAAAGTCTTTCAGACTTACATTTTTTCCGTTGGCATCTATGAAAGTAAAGTCGGGACATTCTGCACTGATAATTTGGTGGGATAGGACCTCTACTCTGTTTACCAACCATTTGGCAGATAACGATTTTCTGTCTTGCTCTGGTATCATGTCTAATAGCATTTTGTTGGATTGGTAATCATTTATATCTGCCAGATAGGCTAATGCAGCTGCCATACTGGGAGTGAGTTTTTCTTTGACAGAAGTAGAAATCGTTGCTATATCCGGATCTCTTTCTGTGGGCATATAGGTTTGCAAGGTCAGAAACGGATCGATGCCGGTGAATGAAAGAGAGCTTTGTTCAGGATTCTTTTCATCGAAAAAACCATGAATGTTTACAGGGGTATTTTCGAGGTATATGTTTTGCTCTGTATTCCCAATATATAGTGTATATACATCAGGTAAAATGTTTTTCTTTTCAGTTTCGAATACTCCATTCTGGCTAATGGGACAACTTAAAACGAGTTTTCCGTTCAAGTCCTTAACTTGTAAAGTGGTTGGCCTGAGTAGTCTCAACTTTCCTTTGAACAGTAACCCGTCGTCGCTCCATAAAGGAGTAGTGCTCCATAAGAATAATAATATAAATGAAAGTCTTTTTATTAATTTCATGATTTCTTGTTTATAAGATATTGTAAGATATCTTGTTATTATTTGGTCTATTCTTTAAGATGATTATCTTAATGTTAGAGAGTTTTACCAATAATCTCACCAATCCCAGCCTGCCCAAGGATCATCATTGTCATCTCCTTCATCTGTTTCCGGTAGTTCCGGATAAGGTTTGATATCCCAATCTTCCGGCCCTTGGGCAATAGCTTCCAAATCAATATTATATTTTTTTAGATAGTTTGTTACAAAATCAAACTTAGTGTTTAAAATGGATAAGTTGCTGAAGGCCACATTGTTTCTCGCTCCTCTTTTGTAAATCGCATGGCTATTTGCAGGTAACCGATAAATGTTTCTTTGGCTGTTGGAGGATTGTTGGAATTAGGTTTGTTATGATTGGCCGATAATGAATTTATATTACCGGGATAACCTCTTCTAAGATAATAGTCTGGTTTAGCTTTGCTTTCAATAGCTTCATCTATGATAAGTGAAGTTGAATGGTCGAATCCGGCATCAAATTCGTCTTCTGGTATGATAATATTCCCTCTTGTGATAGCTGTACGTATGACCTCATCAATAATTTTAAAACGGCGTATTGTATAGCTGTCTTGATCGTTGGCAATGGGGCTTCTCCATGCTGGAATCGGAGCTTCATATGTACTGTGGGCAGCATCTCCCCAAAAGCAAGTTATCCAACAGTCGGTTTGGTTATCATCATGTTCGGATAATGCGACGTAGTATTCTAATATTCCGGGTATTATGGATGTAAATACAGAATAATTGTATACAAAATACCAATACATAGGAAAGACTCTATCAGTCACCTCTCGGTTGAGGTAAGGAAATACATGGTTTTTCATAAAGGTGATATAAAATGCACCCATCTCGTCATTGAGACAATTTTCGAATATTTTGATGAATTGCCGAGTCCACCATTGGTCCAGTTTTTATTGAGATCTTTTTCTGTTATATTTTTATATATCAGTTTGACTCCGAAATTCTTATAGATTTCCATAGCATCATTGTCCCACGGGTTGTCTCCTTGAGGAAATTCGAACCCTCCGGCAAGTGCTAGCGGGTCTGGTGTCGGCTCGATTATATCTTCATCATAACAGGAAGAGAATGTGAGACAGAATAGTAATATCCATACATTATATATTGGCTTCATAATTCTCTGTTGTTTAAAATTGGTAATCATTGTTTCTTGTTATTTATATTTTAGTCTATGACGGGAACTCCGGTTCGTTGCGGTCCGAATGAGTTTTGTTCTAGTAATAAGTTCTTTTGTATAACTTCTTGAGGTATAGGTAATACATACGAAAGATCATTCTTTGTCAGTGTATACACTTTTCCTTCCCATTTATGTTGTATGGGAAGCATACCGTAGCGACGTAAGTCGAACCAACGTTGGCCTTCATAACAAAGTTCTTTTCTACGTTCTTCACGTATTTTAGTGATGAGAACTTCTCCACTTAATCCCGAAAAGGAAGGTGCGTTTCCTTCAACGTATCGTTTTTCCAGTAATGTGTTCATTGCAGTTATGGCGTCTCCTTCAGACTTGTTCATGGCAGCAGCTTCTGCATAGTTCAGATAAGCTTCTGCTATTCGGAAAGAGAGGGCAAAATAATCACTACTTCCTGAAGTGGGAACAGAACGGAGTGTTTTGTATTTGCCATAAGGAAGATAAGTATCATAAAAAGTACTGTTTTCCGGTACCATTTCGTTGTACTGTACCTTCTGGTGATGTAACGATCTTTGCGTAAATCCTCTTAGAAGCTCTTGAGCAACTCGTCTGCAGCTTTAAACATTCTTCTGTTCTCTTCTCCATCGGAATTATTGTCTTTTTTTTCGATATAACCTTCGTATTCGCCTGTTAGATCTCTTATGGTTCCATAACTCCAAATAACTTCCGGTGAATCATAGGTATTGAATGTATAATAAGGTTCTTTCATACCTGCTTCCGGTGCAGGAATTGTATTCAGGTCACGTAATGAAAAATTCCAGTCTTTGATAACTTTCTCCTGCATACGTTTTCGCTTCTGCCCATTTTCCATATATAGTGCTATACGTGACTTTAATAATTGCACCATAGGTAGGCTGACGAGGTAGTTCGGTTCATATTGCTGTGTGGTAGAGAGAGTTAGAAATAAGCGTTCTGCTTCGTTGATATCGGCAACAATCTGCAGGTATACTTCTTCTACCGTGTTCCGTTTTATCAATATATTGCCTTCATCCCTCATTTTACTATCCAGTTTGAGAGGAACTCCCAGCGATTCTTTGTTATAATTATAAGGAAGTCCATACTGATTGACCAGCATGTAATAATAGAAAGCCCTTAAAGCGTAGGCTTGTGCTTTAATATAATTTTTTTCGGATTCTGTACCAGACACTTCGTCAATATAGTCAAGTGCGGCATTAGCTCCTAAAATATATTCATAGAGGTTTTCCCATGTATTGACCGTTTGGTATCCTAATTTCTCCCGTATTTCGAACATATTGGGTTGCCAACTATACAGAATTTCAAAAACTTCCATCTTTGCCTGGTCATTTTCAGTGAATCCGTAGCCTTCCACCTGATTCTGCTCGATATCATCTGCGAGTATTTCCAGATAGTTGAGAAATCTAGTGTCCTGCTGTCGGGGATAAGCTTCTCCAATAAGCATCTCTTGTAATGCGTTAGCGTCTTTGGGGATGTATTGACTCTGTGACTTGGGCTCTAAAAAATCTCCACAAGCGGTGAGACTGGTAAGTGTTATTGTATAAATTAAATATTTAAGTTTCATATCTCTCTTTGTTTATTGTTTAAAATCCGATATTAAGTCCCAATGAGAAAGAGCGTGGCATGATGCTGTTCTCTAATTCCGGGTCGAAGCCGTTAAAGCGTTTACTGGCTATTACAAATATGTTGTCCATATTGAAATTGACAGACAGGTTTTTGGCATGTATCTTGTCGCACCATTCTTTTTTCATTTGCCAGGATAGTCCGATGTTGCGGCAACGCAGGAATGAAGCATTAACTTCCATAGCATCTGATTTTTCCCACATTGGAATGGCAGATTCTCCGTTATCTGTGTTAGGCAAAGTCCAGGCTATTCCTAACGGCCATGTCGGTAGTCCGGGGATATTTGTGTGAGCTTCGTCCCCTGGTTTTTGCCAACGATTCAGTAAATCCCGGTTTATATTCTTAGTCGGATCGGGCATCATATTATGATCCCCTCGGAAATCATTGTAAGGTGACGGCAAACGTTTATGGCTACCTAATAAAAGGGAGAAGCTAGTGTTCAATGACAAAGACTTGTAGCGGAAACTTAAACCGAGACCTCCGGTGAAGAACGGCTCTTTTTCTCCGGAATATACAAGGTAAGTGGTCGGATCGATGTCTTTACTTTTTTCTTCTTCCGGAACTTCAACGTAGTTGAATGTCGGTTTACCATTACTTCCGTCAAGACCTGCAAAGGAGTATGACCAGAATGCACTTAACGGATACCCCTCTTTTAAGATTTGGGTGCCGTTTCCATTCAGGTACATTGTTGTGTTTCTGTCAATCTTGGTTTCTCCGCCTTTATTCCAGTTTTTAGAGGCATTCAGGTTAACATTCAAGGCGAAATCACGTTTCTGAATAGGTGTGAATGATAATGTATATTCAATACCTCTATTGTAAATAATTCCACCGTTACGTTTCATCTGGTCAATTCCGTATTCGAATGGCAAATCAACACCGATTACTGCATTGGAACGTCGGGTGTAATATTCTAGGTTCATGTAAAACATGCGGAATAGTTCTAGATCCACACCAAAGTTCCAGTTCTTGGTACGTTCCCATGAAAGGTATGGGTTGGGGATCTGGCTGATAGTAGAGTAGTAGCGGTTGTATCCGGGTTGTACTCCCTGTTGATTTAAGATTAGTTCGGGACTTTCGCGTGTCAAAGCATTCCCTTGAATACCGAATGTTCCTCTGAAATTAAGTGTAGTGATCCATGACAGATACTTTTGGAAGAAAGCTTCTTCTGATGCCCTCCAGGAGAAACCGAATGAATAAGTCGGGTCGATACGGTGATTGATATCCTGTCCGAATACATTGGAAGCATCATTTCGCACATTGGCATTCACTACATAGCGGTTTTTGAATGAATATGCGAAAGTGGCAAAAAACGAAAGGAAGTTGTTGGTGTTGTTTGTTCTTTGCCAACCTCTGTTATAGATTTCTTTTAATATTCCCCAGCCTGTAGGACTTCCTTCCGGTGATACTACTTCGCTTGGTATGGTAGGTGCTACGATGCGTTCGCCTCTGTCCGGGACATATCCCCAGACGGTATTGGCGGTCCCTTTGGCTGTAGAGGAACGGAGCTCCATACCTAATAATGCATTTAATCGGTTGTCAGCGTTGAATGCCTTGCTGAATTGTAATTTGTTCTGAATATTGTAAGAGTACTGATTATTATCATTTGTATACAATTTACCTCCGAATGGAAGTTGTGCGGCCTTAAATTCAGGGCTGGTGGGAGTTACGGAATTAAAATCGTATCCACGATACTCGTTGGCTATGTAGTATGTACGTTCAGTAGCCCAGCTTTCATTGGTACTATTATTGTTTGAATAACCTCCGGTAAATTGATAGGTTAACCAGTCGAGGATATGCCAGTTTACATCTAAAGAGGCGGACATAAAATTTGAACGCGCTTTCGAGCCACTGTTATCTCGTTCATTGATGAAATTATATGAAAGAGTTTCTTTATTACCTGTTTTATAGTGGTATCCGTTCTCTTGCATATAGTAAGCGTCTGGATCAATGGCACGGTTCGTGCTAGTGGCGTAACTCATAGGATTGACATTATCGAAGAAACCGTTGGTGGTAGAAACACTACCGTTTAATGTCAGGCTGATAGTTAGTTTTTCTATTGGACGTAACATGAGGGCGATACGTCCGGTCATACGTTCGTTATCATTTCCTATTTCTTGACCTTCGCTGTTGTTATACCCATAGATGCCGAATAGCTGAACTTATTTGTTCCACCATAAACGCTAATATTGTGAGTATGGCTGAACGAGCGGCGTGTCAGACGTTTGAACCAGTCTGTATTGCGGGTTTCCATGGCGTTATAAAGTGCTCTGTATTCGATGTCTGAAATATCGTGTTCCTGTAACATACGTAACAGACCTTCATAAGTGTTAGGATCTTTGTAGGGCATTGTTATGTAAGAGATGCCGGCATCGAATGCCTCTTGTGAAAAACGGATACGTTCTTGAGAGTTCATAAAATTGAACATTCCATAATTGGGACGTTGTCCGATATTGAAATTGGTAGAGTAGTTCACTGTCAGTCTGTCAGTAGTATTTTTTTTAGTTGTGATTTCGATTACCCCATTAGATGCTTTCGAACCATAGATAGCAGTGGCGGAAGCATCTTTCAAAATTGTGATGTTTTCGATGTCGGCAGGATTTAGCCATGAAATTTGATTACCGATGATATCCTTTAAGTTTTTGGTCATCAGTTCACCGTTATCTAGTGTTACTTGGAAATCTTCTTGGATAATGCCGTCTACTACCCACAATGGATCACGATTTCCTTGCAGCGTACTGGTTCCTCGAATCTGAATTTTAGGAGCAGTACCTACACGGCTACTTGAATTAGTGACAACCATACCTGCTACACGTCCTTGCAACATCTGGTCAATAGTAGTATAAGAAGGCATTATAATATCTTTCGCTTTGATCGTAGTTATAGAACCTACGAGGTCGCGACGTTGAATATTTTGATATCCGGTCACTACAACTTCATCAATTTCTGTACTGGAACCACTCAAGGTGACATTGATTGTTTTCTTACCCGTATATTTTACCGTTTTCTTTTCCATTCCGATAAAAGAAAAAGTAAGGATCAATCCCTCCTGTGCCGGAATATTGAAAGTATAATGTCCGTCTAGTCCGGCGATAGCCCCATGTTTAGATCCCCGGATTGTAACAGTGGCCCCAGGTAATGCCTCACCACTGGTGTCGCGAATCCAACCGCTGATGGTTACTTTTTGATTTTGCCTTTTCTTTATTACGATTGCACTACCGGAAATTTCATAAGTCAAATTTGTACCTTCCAGACATTCATCTAGAATTTCAGTAATAGTTTTATCTTTAGCCTTAACAGTGATATCAGTTACATTAGCAATATCTTCCGTGGCATACATAAAGATAAATTTTGTACGATTTTGTAGATACCAAAGTGCTGATTCCAAAGTTTCTCCTTTTAAGTCGATAGAGATTCTTTGGTTGTCTTGCGCTTGAATCATAAGTGAAGAAAGGGAGAGTATCCATAAAAAGCAGAGTTTCACAAAGTTTCTGCTTACATGAGATATCTCCCGTGATAGGAATTGCGTTCGTCTTTTCATAATGCGTTAGTTATATATGTATATTATTATTGTTTATAGGAAATATGTAAGATGCCTTCTCGTTGCTTGATATTTACCAAGTTTAATCCTTTTATCATGTCGATAATCGGGTTCATGTTTTCGTAACGATTAAGGTAAGCCCCGATTCGTACTTGTTTGGCAGTTTCATCTTCGAATGAATATTGGAATCCATACCATTTAGAAAGATATGACATTACATTCTCAAGAGGAATATTTAAAAAGATGAATGAACCGGACTTCCAGGATGTATACAGGTCTGTGTTTACATTAGTGACAATATTTGTGTTAGTACTTTTATTATAAGTGTAGTGCTGGTTGGGGATTAATTCAAATACGTCATTTTCACTGTTAATTTTTACAGCTCCACTGACTAATGTTGTACTTTCTACTTCTTCATCCGCATAAGCCCTTACGTTGAAAGAAGTTCCTGTCACCTGAATAGAAGTATGCGGTGTTTGCACGATAAACGGATGTGTTTTATCTGGAGCAACATCGAAATAAGCTTCACCCTCAACCTGTACGATACGTTCATTATCGTTGAAACAAATCGGGTAAGTCAGTTGGGATTCTGCATTCAAATGTACTTTTGTTCCATCCGAAAGGACAATGTGACATTCCATTCCATGCAATGTACGAAGCGTATTTTTGATATCCTTCACTTTGGGATTGTTGGCAGGAGTCTGATAATTAATCCCTTTGGAGTCAATGATGAATACTTCAGTTGCACCTTCCGGTAGAATATTATCAAAAAGATTGAAAGTGGTTCCATTACTTAAAGTCAATTCTCCACCATGGGTTCCCGGAGGATTTCGCCGATTGGTTCTCCGGATACCCAATTATATAAAAGGTAGGAAACCGGTATTATCAGCAGCAGGATAAGAGCCGCATATTTCAGACTTTTTCTCCATGAAAGGAAACCGGATGATTTTTCTCCTCCTAGTAGCGGGTAGATTCTGTCCCATGCTTTTTGCGAAGAGAAACTTTTAATTAACTGTGTGTTTCTTTCATACGTTTCCTCATTCAATATTCGTTTGGCTAGCTTTTGATGCTCCGGATTTTCATTAATCCATTCATGGTAGGCTTTTTCTTCCTCCGGGATAGATGAATGAGTGAATAGAGAAGCAAGGGTTTTTGCAATTCTAAAGTTTTCTTTGAATGAATTCATCGTTTTTAGGATTTGTTTGTATATAAAACAATCCAATCGAAAAAACGGGGTAATCAAAAAGTCACTTTATTTACATAAAAAGAGTAATAAGGTATAATTTATGCCCTTAAGAGTTTCGCGGAGCTTGCGATAGGCTATTTTTTTTAACGTATGGACAGTCCCTTCTGAGATTTGCAATTTGTTAGCAATCTCATGGTTTTTTAAGCCTTTCATTGAATATAAGATGATATTCCGCATTTGAGTAGGCAATTCTTCTACCGCTTTGCGAACTATGCGGAATGTTTCCTGCTCAATTATGGCTGCTTCGAAACCGTTATCAAACTCTTCTTGTCCGGAGAAAACAGGAATTTCTAATTGTTCATGTTTGAGATGATTCAGACATTTATTTCTGGTGACGGTATAAAGGAAACTTTTACTTTCGGGATGTCATTGAAATCTTCTTTTCGTTCCCAATATGCTAGTAATGCATCTTGTGCGATATCTTTGCAGACTTCTTTGTCCTCAATATAGTGGGAGGAGAAAACACAAAGAATAGGGTAGTAGTCATCAAATAGCTTTTGAAAGCTTTTGTTACCCACGTTTTATGTCTGCAATGATATTTTCTATATATATGCTCACTATTTAGAGTCGGATTGCGATAAGCGGTATGTTATCCAATCTTGCTTATTTTCTTCAATTTCTCTTCTTCGATGATTTTATCTTTCTTCCGTCGATAGTAATCAGCCTTCCGTAGCAAACTGGGACAGCGTGCGGATAGCGTCGAAGTAGTCATATTCGAAAGATTTGCCAAATCTTCGCGTGACAGGTAAATACTCAGCGTTGAACCGTCTTCTTCTAGTCCATAACTTTCTTTCAGGAAAATCAAGGATTCTGCGAGACGTCCGCGGATATGTTTTTGAGTCAGATTGACAGTGCGTTCATCGGAGATGCCAAGGTCGATAGAAAGCTGGCGGATAAAGAACATTGCCAAGTCATTATTTTGGGCAACTAAAGTAGTAATGGCACTCATTGGTATAAGACAGACAACAGAAGGCTCGAAAGCAGCGGCGGCAGTTACAAAATCCTGTTTGGCAAAATAGGCACGATAGGCAAAGTATTCGCGTGGCTTAATCATGCGGATAATCTGACTTCTACCCCCTACGCCATCTTTAAAGATTTTGACTTTGCCACTGATAAGGCACATCAGATGAGATGGTGTTCGCCTTCACAATAGATGGTTTCATTCTTTTTGTAGGTCTGTATCGTATAATTATTCATCAGAAACTCCTTTTGTTCATTATTCAAAGGAGCTATCATATCGGATAGTGGTTCCGAAATATCGATGTCTGACATGTTCATTTTTACCATGGGTGCTACAAAACTGTGTTATACAGCACAAAAGTAAAAATAAAAAATGAGAAAATGCACAAATCTATAAAAAGATTGCACAAAAGTGGGAGCTTTCGTGCAATCTTCCTGGCGTTTTATTTGGTAAACAGCAGTTCCCTGTATTTAGGTAACGGCCATATTTCGTCGTCCACTTCCATTTCCAAGTGGTCAATATGGTCGCGGATTTGATCGAGGTACGGGCGTACTTTTTCTTCGTATGCAAACGCTTTTTCCTTATAGTTCTCCAAGTGGTTGGCTACCTTTCGTGCTTCGGTCATTTCGCGAACCAATACTTTGATTGAAGTCACCCGGTGAGAGATTTCCCGGATCAGTTCTTTGTGGTCGGCACTCAGCACTTCGTATTCTTCGGCAGAGAAGATTTCCTTCATTCCGCGGAGGTTTTCAAGCAACCGGTTCTGATAGGCAACGGCAGTCGGTACAATGTGGTTGATGGCGAGGTCGCCCAATACACGGCCTTCAATCTGAACCTTCATGGTGTATTTCTCCAGTTCCACTTCCAGGCGGCTGTTCAATTCCGTCTCGTTGAAAATACGTTCGCCGATGAGTACGGCTTTGGATTGATTGTCAACATAGTGCATCAGGGCTTCCGGGACGTGGCAGATATTAGTCAGTCCACGGCGGGCAGCTTCCTGCTTCCATTCTTCGGAATAACCATCGCCTTCAAAACGGATAGGTTCGGAAGCGATGATTGTTTCTTTCAGCAATCGGAAGATAGCTTCATCTTTGCCTACTCCTTCCTCCATTAGTTTTTCCACTGATGCACGGAATTCGTTCAACTGGTTTGCCATGGCAGCATTGATAGCAATCATGGCAGCGGCACAGTTGGCAGATGAGCCTGCAGCACGGAATTCAAAACGGTTTCCGGTGAAGGCGAAAGGAGAGGTACGGTTACGGTCGGTCGTATCGAGCAGGATTTCGGGGATACGTCCGATGCCCAGTTTCAATGTAGTCTTTTCTTCCGGTGTCATCTTCTCGTTTCCCACCTGACGGACAATTTCGTCAAGGGTTGCCGAAAGTTGTGAACCCAGGAAGCAGGAGAGGATGGCGGGTGGAGCTTCATTGGCTCCCAGACGGTGGCTGTTGCTGGCACTCATAATGGAGGCACGCAGCAGATTCTGGTTTTTATAAACCATCATCAGTACGTTGACCAGGAAAGTAAGGAACAGCATATTTCCTTTCGGATTCTTGCCCGGTGCAAACAGGTTGACGCCTGTGTCGGTGCAAAGAGACCAGTTGTTGTGTTTGCCGGAGCCGTTCACGCCGCTGTAAGGTTTCTCGTGCAGAAGTACGTTGAAGTGATGCTTGCGGGCAATGCGTTTCATCAAGTCCATGACGAGCTGATTATGGTCGTTTGCCAGATTACAGTTCTCGAAGATAGGAGCCAGCTCGAACTGGTTGGGTGCTACTTCGTTATGACGGGTCTTGGCGGGAATCCCCAGTTTATGACATTCTATTTCGAGTTCTTTCATAAATGCAGTGACGCGCGGCGGGATAGAACCGAAATAGTGGTCTTCCAACTGCTGGTCTTTGGCAGAAGAATGTCCCATCAATGTCCGTCCGGTCAGACAGAGGTCGGGGCGTGCATTATATAAGGAAGAGTCGACAAGAAAATACTCCTGTTCCCATCCCAAGTTTGTATAGACGCGCGTCACGTTCTTGTCGAACAACTGGCATACCTCCGTAGCCGCTTTATCTACGGCAGCAAGTGCCTTCAACAACGGAGTCTTGTAGTCCAGTGCTTCGCCCGTATAAGAAATAAAGATGGTAGGGATACAAAGAGTCGTATCTACTACGAATGCCGGTGAAGAGACATCCCATGCCGTATAACCGCGTGCCTCGAAAGTATTGCGGATACCACCGTTGGGAAAAGAAGAAGCGTCCGGTTCTTGCTGGATAAGTAATTTCCCGGAGAAGCGTTCGATAACTCCGCCGTCTTCACCAAACTCGATAAAGCCGTCATGCTTTTCGGCTGTTCCGTCTGTCAGAGGTTGGAACCAGTGTGTGTAATGAGTGACGTTGAGTGACTTGGCCCAGCTTTTCATACCGTTGGCAACCAGGTCTGCCACTTCGCGGCTGATAGGGGTACCCTTTTCGATGGCATCGGTCACAGCCTTATAGGCTTCCTTAGGAAGATACTCCTGCATCTTCTTGCGGTCGAACACGTGGCTACCATAATAATCAGAGAGTTTGTTGGAAGGAGCAGTAACTTCCAAAGGTTTCCGGTTGGAAAGCTCTTGTAATGCAAAAAATCTCATTTTAGACATAAATGGTCTGTTTTTTTATCGGTTGATGGCGCAAAATTATATGTTTTTCTGAAAGTACCCTATTTTTGGGGGTAATTTTGGAAAATAGTATATTTTTTGAGAAATACCCCTCTGGTATAATAGACGGATTTAGCAGACTAGGGTAATTCCCTGCCACATTTTTGTTTTTATTTTAAGTATTATACGGGGAAAAACAAAAATGTGGCAGAGCTTATAATCAATGATTTAGTACTAAAAATAGCCCTGAAATAAGAGAAGTTTACAGAAAACTTATATAGAGTTTTTGCTTTTTTGGGAAGATAAACTGCATTTTCTTTTCAATTATTTGAATTTCAGGATTTTAACTGTTCTGTTGTCATGTTTCCATCCTTTTTCCACTTCTACATATTGTTCCAGTTCCTTTGTCGTGATGCCTCTTCCCGTATTCAGTCCCATCTTCTTGTATACCTGTTTGAGCATGCTTTTTATTTCCTGAACGGAAAATTCGGAACCTGCGGGAAAAGTACGTTGGATGGCCGTCCGCATTTGTCCCGATTTCTTAATCGTATGTTCGCTGCTGACATTCAATGCCGTACGCAGTTTGTTCTCGTTATAATCGGATTCCCGGATAAATTCAGCTCCGAACCGGCAGAAACAATCGTATATATACCTGTCGGCGGTCGAAGTAATCAGATTTCCTAACATACGTTGGTAACGCTTTTGCAGTTTCTTGTCAGTGGCTCTATTTATCTTCTCCATCTCTTCCAGTTTGCGGACGATAAGCTCCGCCCGCTTTTTCTTTGCCAGTCGGTGCTGGATTGCCATACGCTCATTGTCCGAAATCGGCATAAGGCGTTCTTCATGTGAGAACTCAAAATAATTGGTCTGCTGATAGGCATTACACAACAGCTCGGTAGATGTATATAGACGTTTCACTTGTTCCTTCTCATAGAAATTAGCTATCAGGAACGGATCGGGTTTTCCGTTCTCGTCCAGATAAGGAAGATAGGAATTTTCTCCAATAGCTTCCTGCAATAAGGTACGTTCGCCTATATTCAACGTCCGTGCCAGTTGTGCTTTCCATCCGTTGAAAACGGTAGTTGCTCCCTGAATCCAGCAGTCAATTTCCGATGAAGACATACATTCCAGTTCCGGACGGATAGAAGCAATATGTGTCACACTGTTTACTCCGCCCCGGAAACGCCCGATGATTTGGATAGCTTCGGTAGCCGGGTCGATAACCGATTGTGCGGCGCCGTATAAATCGCTGATGAAAATCACATGCGGGGGATTCTTGCACACGATGTCTACTGCCGAATAGAAACGTGAGGTGAAGAAATTATAGCGTTCCAGTTCGGTAATCATCATTGATTTCTTGCGTCGGTTACCTTTCCATAGTTTGTATTGCCCGTCTTCGCTGCAAAAAGTACATGCATTACTCAGTTCGGGTATCAATCGGTAAAAACTGTCTATCGAGTCGATGCTGTTGCAGAAGATGCAGACCGTTCCGCGCTTCGCTTCAATCACTTCCTGCAATGTTTCCAGTACATTATTCGTAGTGATAAGTTTCAGCTTTTGGCGATATGCGTAATCCGGTTTAATCAGTACGCGTGTAAAGCCGTCGAAACGATTATCCTTTTCGGGTATGATAGGGGTGGCGGATATCAGTGCCTTGTTTTGGAAATGAAAGAAATCGTTCATCGGTTCGCGGATAGAATCACGGTAATGTACGTCCTGCACTAACTTCTCGCATTCATCAAACAGGATGAAACATTCTGTGTACATATCTATCCCCACCGCTTGCATTGCTTCCTTGATTTTCGTGAAACCTTCGGGAGTAGTCAACAACTTGTAATCTTTATCACGGTTTTCTTCCAGAAAATCAGCTACCTTCCGGATAGTCACCCCTTTGTAGACAGCCAGCGCGTTCTTGTGTTTCTTCGTTTTCGACTCGATAACAGGTACGTTAGGTTCGATAATGATCGATTTCCGCTGTGCTGTCAGTTCGCAATGTGTAGCTCCCAGTCCGGGCAGTAACTTGTTGATGATACAATTGGTCGGGATAAAGTCTTTACCGGCGCGTTTCAGTGCATCCGCGAAGTACTCACCTTTTCGGATGGAGTAAGTTCTGTCGTATTCCATATTGTTTTAGTATTTTCGTTTGTTATGTCTTTCAGGATTGTATTTCTCAAATCCTGCCGCAGTTATCCGTCTCTTCAAGCGCTTTTCCGCTTTGAATACGATATTCTTCACTTCTATGGATTCCGCGCGATGGTTTTTGCCGGGCTCTTTGTCTTCACAGAAACTGCCATTGAGGGAGAAACTGCCAAAATCGTCCAGATTGAGAATATTGCCATTTCTCAGAATGGCTTCTATGCCTTCCAATACCATGCTGAGGTTTTTGTATACATCGCCTTTGGAAATGTTATGCTTGTCGGCCAGATACTCAACGAACGCTTTGGTGTCCAGTGTATCCCATGATAATAGTTGTACCCGTACATTAGTTTCTTTGTCACCACTGAAAGTATCTGCAAAGCGGGTTGTCTTGTAAAGTATGCTCATAATAATTCCTTTTAGATTATCACTGTTTGTTGCAGTTGGGCATTCACCGGAATGGATTAGTGTAACTGGATTGTTGCACAAGTGTATCTGGCTAGTTGCCCAAGTGCAACAGATTAATTCAAGCGGATGAAATTGCTAAAAGATAAGGGGAAATTATTAATCTGTGTGGTAGAAGTGATTAATTCTTCCTTATGAATTGGTAAAAACATCTTGTCGTTTATAATATTGCAAAGGTAGAAAAAAGATATTGTGCGGCAAAGGAAAGAGCGTTTTTTCGAAAAAGATAATAAAAGTTTGATTATATGTGAAGAAGTACGTTACTTTGCAGCATCATTCACAAATTAAAAGCAGGCAATATGAAGACAGGTCTATTTTTCTTACTGGTATTATCATTTTTATATGGATACAATAGTATTGATGAAGATAACGGTAAACTATCTCTGAATCCCTCCACTAACCATATTATATCAAAAAAAGTGCAATAATCTTATTTCTTTTTGAGGTTTTGCTAATAAAACACAAACGATATAACAAACTAAATATTTATATAAGATGAAAAAGAATTTATATTTTGTGTTAATTCTGTTATTCCCAATACTATTGGGTTTGGGTAGTTGCTCTTCTTCTGATGATGACTGGATTGATTTGAACTCTGAAGAAATAATAGGGACATGGTCTACTGGTACGGAAGGTGTTCATAAATACCTGAAATTCGAGAATGATGGGACTGGATATTACGCACTTCTCAACGGGGCTGATTTTGCAACCAATTATTTGTTTACCTATAAAATCTCAGGTAACAATATTAATATTGTAATCACTTATTCTGATGGTGGAAATAAGCTCGAGGGACAGGAAAGAGTATGGGAATGTTTGTTCTCAAAAGATGTCTTGAAAATAAGCAATGGTCAGGAAAGTGGAACTTATAAGAGAATAGAATGATTTTCTATATAAGTTAATCTATCATTTCAGTACTTGTCATTTAATGAATTTCTAAATATTAAAGATGTGATTATGAATAAAATTCTTATTTTTCTTTAGTTGTTTTGCCTATTGGTTTATGTGCGCAGAATTCTTCTAAAATAGAGGAGGTCAAAGAAGTTTCGTTGAGCAAAAATGAATTGTTCTCAAAAGCTAAGATATTTATTTCGGATAAATGGAATAATCCTACACATTCAATACAGAATGAGGATAAAGATAGTGGAATAATACAAGTTAAAACGGAAAAAGAATTTTCTATTAGCGTGGGGATGGGGCTAAAATGTGTATATAAATATGAGTATTTGACGAAGTTTAGGTTTAAAGATAACAAATATAAAATAGAAATATACGATATTAATTGTGTCTCAGCAGAACAAACGGGTGCCGGTAAGGTATATAGTGTGCCTTTAATTCCATATTTTACAGGAGATAATGTTCCTGATACTAAAAAAATGGGACGTGGAATTTCTAAGAAAAAAGCGATTGAAATGATGGATGAATTGCGGGCTGAGTTCAATGCAATATTAACTCAATATAATAAGTATATTTCAATAGAAGATGATTTCTAATTAGAGAACTGGCAAAGTGTTATTTGAGGTATCTATAAACAATAATATCAATATATAGTTATGAAAAAGATATATAGTTTGTTTCTTGTTCTATTTATAGCGAATTATATTTATTCTCAGGATTCTCATATTGAATTTAAGGGAATATCTTTAGATGGGAGTTTGTCTTCTTTTGTGGAGAAAATGGAGAAGAATGGTTTTACTTTACAAAAATCTCCAAGAGAGCATGTGGCTTTAATGAAAGGTTTGTTTACAGGCAAATGGGTAGAAGTCTTAATTCTCTCTTCTCCTAAAACGAAGACTGTATGGAAGGTTAGTGTTTACTATTCAAAACAGGAATCATGGACATCTTTGAAAAGTGATTATAATGAAATGGTGGAACTTTACAAAAAAATATGGAGAGCCTAAAGATCATTTTGAGTTTTTCTCTTCACCATATTATGAAGGAGACGGATATGAATTGCAAGCATTACGTAAAGAAAAATGTAATTATATAAGTTTTTGGACACTTGACAAAGGGGGGATTATAGTAGATATTAATCAGTATGGGCAAATTCAGGTTAGATATGAAGATAAAGTAAATGTGAAGATAAAGGAGAAAGAAGAAGATGAAAATTCATTGAATGATATTTAATTTGCTATCTTTTATTTCCTATACTAAAATGGTTATGTATGTAGGAGAGGGGCTATCTGTAATGCTGGATAGTCCCTCTGTCTTTTATTACTAGTTTTCTTCAATAACTCTTTTTAGTACCCCAATCTCCTTGCTTTTCGATATTCTTTTTTATATTTGCCTACGTTAATGAAGGAGATACGACGATTGAGAGATAAAATACTGATAGGATGCATACTATGCATGTTCTCTTTTACTTTAAAGGGGGCAGCCGGTAACTATATAATGAATCCTTATACCCGTCAGGAAATTTCTGCCGATTCCATCATTGGGCGTGTCATGACTTTTGCGCCTTTATATGAAACGATAGTCAGTGATTATCGTGCCAACCTATATATAAAGGGTAAGATGGATATTCAGAAAAAGAATTTTATCCTTCGCTATGTACCTTCTATGTTCCGTTTGCAAAAGGGGGTGCGCGAGTATCTGCTCGAAACTTACAGTGACCTTCATTATACCGCTCCCAATATATACGATCAGAAAGTAAAAGCCTCACAGGGAACTGTAAGGAAACAGAGGACTGCCGGGATTGCTCGAATATTTTAATGTGAACATCTACTCTTCTTCTCTGCTGAATGACGAACGGTTACTGTCGCCATTGGCCAAGAACGGGCAAAAATATTATAAATACCGGATAGACAGTGTGATGGGAGACCCGAATAATCTGGATTATCGGGTACGTTTTATTCCCCGGACAAAGAGTGACCAGTTGGTAGGCGGTTACATGATTGTCAGTAGTAATGTCTGGAGTGTCCGGGAAATCCGTTTTTCGGGACGGTCGGAACTTATAACATTCACCTGCTGGATTAAGATGGGAGACGTAGGCAAGAAAAATGAATTTCTGCCTGTGCGTTATGATGTGGAAGCCCTTTTTAAATTTCTTGGCAATAAGGTTGATGGCAACTACACCGCTTCTTTAGATTACAAATCCATCGAACTGAAAGAAAAGAAAGTGCGCAAGAAAGAGAAGACGAATTATAATCTGTCGGAATCATTCTCTTTGCAATGCGACACGAATGCCTATAAGACAGATGCTTCGACTTTTGCCATCATGCGACCTATCCCTTTGGATGAAAACGAGAAGAAACTGTACAGTGATTATAGGTTGAGGCGTGATACGGCTATTATACAGAAACCGTCCAAGAGCCAGTCTTTCTGGGGGACAATGGGCGACCTGATGGTGGAAGATTACAAATTCAATCTGTCTAATATCGGAAGTGTCCGCTTCTCTCCGTTTATAAACCCGCTCCTGTTCAGTTATAGTGGAAGCAACGGTTTGTCTTATCGGCAGGATTTTCGCTACAACCGTCTTTTCAGGGGAGATAAATTGCTCCGTATAGTGCCTAAACTAGGATATAATTTTACCCGCAAGGAGTTCTACTGGTCATTGAATGCCGACTTTGAATATTGGCCGCAGAAACGGGGATTCTTCCGCCTGAATGTGGGTAATGGTAACCGTATTTATAGTAGTAAGGTGCTGGACGAGTTGAAAGCAATGCCGGACAGTATCTTTAATTTCGATTTGATTCATCTTGATTATTTCAAGGACTTGTATTTTAACTTCCGGCATACTTTGGAGGTAGTCAACGGTTTGGATATCAGTCTGGGGTTCTCCGCTCACAAGAGAACGGCTGTGGAGCCTTCCCGCTTTGTGATAACCGGTGATTATCCGATGCCGCCTCCGGAATTTATGGAGAAATTCAAGAATACCTATATCAGTTTCGCTCCCCGTATCCGGGTGGAATGGACGCCGGGACTCTACTATTACATGAATGGAAAACGAAAGATAAATCTCCGTTCTTTATATCCTACCTTCTCGGTCGATTACGAGCGGGGCATCAAAGGTGTATTCAAAAGTACAGGCGAATATGAAAGGATAGAGTTCGACCTTCAACATCAAATCCGGTTGGGACTGATGCGTAATATCTATTATCGTTTCGGATTTGGCGCATTCACCAATCAGGATGAATTGTATTTTGTGGATTTTGCCAACTTCTCCCGTCACAATCTTCCTGTAGGTTGGAACGATGAAATTGGCGGTGTGTTTCAGGTGCTCGACGGACGTTGGTACAACTCCTCCCGCCGTTATGTACGCGGACATTTCACCTATGAAGCTCCATTCCTTATACTGAAGCATCTGATGAAATATACCCGCTACGTACAGAATGAACGGATTTACGTCAGCGCCCTTGCTATGCCTCATCTTCAGCCTTATCTGGAAGTGGGATATGGTATCGGTACACATATTTTTGATGTCGGAGTTTTTGTGAGCAGTGAGAACTGGAAGTTCGGTGGAATAGGCTGCAAATTTACATTTGAGTTATTCAACCGATAGTTTTTTACGTTCTTGTTGCGTAAATCGAAAGATTTTTCTACCTTTGTATAGAAGAGGATGAGGACAAAATTTAGCACAAAAGAGGTGTAGTCGCCTCATAAGCACAGGTATTTTCCTAGAAAATAAATTCTTAGGTATAAATACCTAAATTTATTTTAGTAAATAACTCATCCTCTTCTCTCTTTTTTATATACATGATACAAAATGGACGGTATTTTAATAACGATACTTATAATCACTGGTTTCCTGATTTATAGAATGATTTCTTCGAGTAGGAAGCAAGAGGGCTATAAAAGGTGGAAAGCAACAGCAGGTGGGAAAGAGAAAAATCCCTCCGAGTCCGAATCTGGGCATGGCATCTGGCTTCGACGAGCTCTAGGGGTAACTGCTCCACGTGCTCCGTATGTTCCCAAGTTTGATGAAGAAGCGGTCGTTTGGTGCGCCAGCCTATTGGGGGTGGAAGCCAACAAACTGAAAGAAATACTCGAAAATATCCCTGCCCATTATCACGAGTTTTGGGTAAGAAAAAGAAAGGGCGGGTATCGGATGATTTCCGCTCCGCATAAGGAACTTAAATCTATCCAGACAATTATCAACACCCGGATCTTATCATCGGTGACTACCGTTCATCCGGCAGCAGTCGGCTTCCGTTGCGGACATTCGGTGATTGACAATGCCGGTCCTCATTTGGGAAAGCGGTATGTGTTGAAAATGGATATTCATGATTTTTTTTCTTTTCTATACGAAGTCCGAGGGTGAAGGATACATTCGAGAGGATGGGATATCCGGCGAATGTGGCAAAAGTCTTTAGGATATTGTGTTGTCTGCATAATTGCTTACCTCAGGGAGCTCCTACAAGTCCGTCATTGAGTAATATTGTCGGCTACGAGATGGATAAGAAATTATCTGCGTTGGCTGCAGAGTATGGGTTGACATATACCCGCTATGCCGACGACTTGACTTTCTCGGGCGATGTGTTTCCTAAAGACCGGATAATTTCTCGGATTAAACAAATAATCCGGGACGAGAAATTTGAGCCGAATCATAAAAAAACTCGTTTCTTGCATGAGTATGACAGGAAGATTATCACAGGAGTATCTGTCAGTTCCGGTGTGAAACTGACGATACCTAAAACAAGAAAGCGGGAGATTCGGAAGAATGTTTATTTCATTCTGACAAAAGGATTGGCGGAACATCAGCATAGGATTGGTTCCAAAGACCCTGCCTATTTAAAACGGCTTATCGGGGAACTTTGTTATTGGCGGTCGATAGAACCGGATAACGTTTATGTATCCGATTCTATTATAGCCTTGAAACGTTTGGAGCAACGGCATTAATCAGTCTTTAACGGTATTAATAGGCAATCGTTACCCGTTCATTCTCTATTTTTGCATAATCTCTTTTCACTGCTTCGCGGATTCCTCTCTGCATGGCAGCGTCTATGGTCGAACCCATGCGGGGAAAGCCGAATGTCTGCGCACATGCTTTTACTAAATCTGCTATAGGCAGGCTGATGGAGTCGGTTAGTATCTGACGGATGGCATTGGCTATTTCTTCAGGGGATATATCTGTTACATCCCGGTCGGAAACCGGTCGGTAAGCCGGATACGAACAACATTGCTCTTTATCTTTCCAACAATAAACATATCCGTCATGTTCCGTGCGGTAGATATTCAGTGTATCGAGGATAGCTTCTATGTGAGCTTCTATCCGTGGTCCCAAGCGGCTAATTCCCCATTCGGACAGAATCTTCTTGCAAAGTAACGATTTACTGACAGGAGCTTCGTTCTCTATAATTTTCTGTATTTGGGAAACAAGGATGGGGGAACTTTCCGTGAGGAAGAAATCTTCGGACAGATATTTGTCCGGAGTGACTTCGGCGGATTTATACTTCTGCTGCCTGTTTGGTTTAATGGGAACAGAATCCAGCTGCTTCTTGGCAGCAACTGGAGATGCTTTGAGAGGAAATGAGATTTCATTTGCAACCCCTTCGGAGATTGAAACAAGCTCTTTGTTTTGTTTTTCTTCTGTTATGGTTGTTGGAATAGTATTGGTTTTAACATGATTGGTTTCAATACTTGTTTTCGATTCAGCACCTGCTTTTGATTCTTTCTTTTGGGAGATTGCTTCCTGTATGGACGCAATTACTTCATCCGGCTTTTCCCACCAGTCCATGGTCCATATGCGGCAGATGTTCCAGCCGAGTGCTTTCAGGACATTATTCTGAACAATTTCCCGGTCGCGTGCGGTTTTAGTACGTTTGTAATTTTTCCCGTCGCAGATGATACCTAGTTGGTAATTGGACTCGTTTTGGGTATCTACTATGCCTATATCTATTTTATAACCTGAGCATCCGATGTCGGTATGCACCGTGTATCCCAGTGAACGTAACTTGTCGGCAATGATTTTTTCGATAGAAGCAGATGTTTCCGGTAGTGAACCGGCAGAACCATTGATGACGTTTCTTGTTCCTTTCTCTGCGTATTCCAGGAAACGTTTTAGTCCGGCTACTCCGATGGAAGAAGTCCGGTTCAAGTCTATCATGTCCGACCGTAGGGTAGAGTAGATTATCATCTCGTACCGGGCACGGGAGACTGCTACGTTGAGTCTCCTTTCTCCACCCGCACGGTTTAGCGGGCCGAAGTTCATGCTGACACGTCCTGCGGCATCCGGCCCGTAACCTACCGAAAAGAATCACGTCCCGTTCGTCTCCCTGCACGTTCTCCAAGTTCTTGATAAATAGCGGCTCTTCACATTCCAAAGCAAGTGTTTCCAGTTCGGGGTGGGCAATAAAGAGGTCGGACAATAAATCTTCTATTAAAGCCTGCTGGACGATGCTGAAAGTGACTACGCCGATGCTTTTCTTCCTTAATTCATCGTTTCTCAATCTTCTTTCAATTTCATCGACTACTGCTTGTGCTTCCGCCCGGTTCTGACGCGACTTGCCTTTGTCATAATAGCCGTTGATATTCACCATTCTGACTTTGATTCGATATTGTCCGGAGAGGGAATGTCATCAACTTATTGTCATAATATTCGGAATTGCTGAAAGCGATAAGACTTTCGTGTTTGCTTCGATAGTGCCATAGCAAGTACTTGGAAGGAATAGACAAGGCGAGGCAATCATCAAGTATACTCTCCAAATCTTCCATTTCAATATTATCTTCGTCAATGGTATTGACCGAGAAGAAGTTTGTCGGCGGCATCTGTTTCGGGTCACCTACAATAACCACATTCTTGCCTCGGGCAATGGCGCCTACGGCTTCATAAGTCGGCATCTGCGATGCTTCGTCAAAGACTATCAGGTCAAACTTGTCCGCATCCGTATCAATGAATTGGGCAACGGAAAGAGGACTCATCAGCATGCACGGGCACATACGCGACAACAACGTCGGAATTTGGTCGAACAACTTACGGATGGATATACCGCGTGCATTGTTGCGGATGTTCTTCTGGAGTATGCCAACTTCGGAGCTTTGGATAGCTTCATGAGTGAAGGATGGAATATTGGAAGCCAATCTGGCAAACAACTCCTTTTTGGTCGTTTCTTCGAATTGAGTGGATATTAGCTTGTACTTCGCTATAATATCATTGAATATCTTGCCATTGAATAACTCCAAAGTCGGTTCTTTGGAAATGATATACTGAATGGCAACCTGATAAAAGCTCTTGTAGAAACTGCCGGCAAGTTGGGCGGTAGGGATATTCTTCTCTTTATATTCCGTAGCTATAAATCCGATGTTAAGTCTGTCGAGCGTCCGGTAAGCTTGTAACCATTGATACCAGTCTTTGAGCTTATCCAAATTCTCTTTCCATGTTTGGGCTTTTGATATGCCTGTGTTTATCCAATCGGTGGAATTTATATAAAGCTCTACTGCTGATATGCCTAAAGTTCCGGAAAGTTTGTGTTCTATGTTCACGAGTTCATTCGCATACCGATGTAACTCATTGAGAGAATGGGCATGAATATCTCTGAATGTTTGTATTCCTTCAGTCAGTTGTACAGACAGGTTGCGTTTGATTTGTGAGACTTTGGCGACATCTTTCGAATAGCTCAACAAATGTGAATGGAGAGTAACCATGTCATTGATAATCTGTTCAATTACATTCCAATCTTCATTCTTGCCGAATCGTCCGAATAGGGTAGGCAGTTGGCTTGCTTATTTCTGAACGGCTTCTGCTTCTTCCTGGTATTGGACAATCTGGTGGAGCAATGATTTGATGGTATCCGGCTCGATGGCTTTCAGTGCATATACATGGAGCGCTTTCTTTATTTTTCTTTGCCCGAAATACCTGGGAATAAACCACTGGGCGGATACTCGGTTCCACTCGGCTAACATTGCTTTGGCGTTCGTTTCCAGGATTTCTTTGGTGAATCCGGTTTCAATCGTCTTTCTTAGTTCGTCACGTTTACGACCATGGTTCACTACTTCACGATATTCATCAAGAGTCTCATTCAGCGATGGAAGAGTCAATAATCCGGGAGTAAGTTCGGGAATATCAAGTATTTCTCGGATAATGTTCGCAATCGTTTGAAAGTCTGTACGTGTGGGGTGCGTTTCCGTATCTGTCAGAAGAACGGAGAATGCGTTTAGTTTCTGTCGGATAACTTGTAGTAAGTCAATAAAGTCAGTGAGTGAACGTGCGGATTCGTCCTTTCCGGCAGAAGAATATTCTGAAATAGAGATACCCGTCAACGGATGCTGGTAAGGGTGTCCGCACGCATTGGCTGTTCGTTCCAAAGATTCGATGGCGTCTTCCCATCGGGTAAATGTTTCTTTATCCAATGTCTCCAAGTAGGAGAGGGGAATATCGAAACAAGGTTCGGCATCCGATGATTGAAAATGAACAATCGCATCATATAATGAAATGCCGAACGGATACTCTTTATGCAGGGCTTCGATATATTTATTCAACTCTGCCCGTAAGCCAAGTAAGCGTTCGGCTTCTTCCTTGAATGCTTCGGGTGGTGTCTGCCTGATAATTTCGGTCGTCTCTTTCAGTTGTGAGATAACCGCAGATTTCTTCGTCTTGTTAGAGTGGATTTCCAAGCAGAACGGAGCAAGGCCGATAGCGGTCAATCTGTTTTGGACAACGGAGAGGGCAGCCATCTTTTCTGCTACAAACAGTACCCGCTTACCTTTATAGAGCGCGTTGGCGATAATGTTGGTGATAGTCTGCGATTTTCCTGTTCCCGGTGGGCCGTGCAGGATAAAAGTTTGGTCGTGCACCGCTTCATATATGGCTTCCAGTTGGGAAGAATCGGCGATGATAGGCAATACGATATCGGCAGGAGACAGTTGCTTGTCCATGTAACTTGCATCCATCTCTTCTGTAGCAGCTTCCCATTCTATCTTTCCGTTGATGAGGCTGGATACAATCTTGTTCTGAATCAGTTTGTGGGCATTGTTGTGAATATCATTCCACATGATAAACTTATTGAAAGAGAATATGCCCAGAATGGCTTGCTCTTCAACGTCCCATTTGCGTTGGTTCTTGATGCAATTTCGGATGATGGAGTAGATTAACTTTACGTTCACACCGCTTCCGTCGGTTGGCAACGGGTCTAATCCGGGTACGCTGATGCCGAAATTTTGGCGTAGCATCTCCAATAATGTAATGTTCATCATTGTTTCCTCTTCACGGGAACGGATGACATATCCTCTAGCTGCCGATTTGCGGATGATTTCGACCGGTAACAGCAGTATCGGTGCGTAACGCGGACGTTCGCTGGAAGGAGTCTCATACCATTTCAGCAATCCCAATGCTAGATAAAGCGTATTGGCTCCGTTCTCTTCGATAGATGTCCGTGAAGAACGGTAGAGATGCGTCAATGCCTTGCCTAAATCATTCTCGGATAAGTAAAAACGCAATCTTTTCTGTGAAAGCTCCGAATTGACAAAATCGACAATCGGATTGGATTCGGGAACGGATGAATAGATGCCGAACTCCATAGCCGGACTTTCCCAGTCGGCAGGGCGGTGAAGGATACGGAACTCTTCCCCGTCCGCCAAAGCATCTTCCAGGCTGGCAAGATTTGCCGGAATAAGTTGGAGCGTATTTTTCGTAATACGGATATTCAGCAGGTTATTGCGCAGGCTTAAATCGAGCAGCCGCCTTTCCCATACCAACTGTTTGGTGATGGCTGTTTGAGTTTCGCTGCCTGATAAATCATAAGGATTAATACTTTGCGGCGTAGCATGAACCGTGTTCTTCTGGATAGTCAGTGGGTTTTCTCCTATTTCCCAAGTCTGTCCGTGCAATATGCGTTGGGGGATAGGGCGGATTCCCGAATATCTCGCTCTTTTCACATCTACCGCGAGTATGAAAGGAGTGCCGTCTTTCAGTTTGCCGTCCGCTTTCTTCACGGCATCATCGAAGTCGGACTGATGCCCCATATTCATACAGGTCGTTTCCACTAAAGTGATGTCGTAGATTCCTTCTGCCGTCCTTTTGGTTAATAAGGAAACATCGTCTATTGTAGGGTCGGGAAAGGTTTCCGGCACTAGCCAGGCTCCCGCGAATGCATGACCTTGAGTAATGACGACAAGTGTGTTCAGCCCGATAGCTTCCAGGCACGAAGCATAGAGCAAGGACATATCCAGGCAAGTTGCCAGTTTCTGGGCCATCACGGAATCAGCCAGCCGGACACGTTGACCGTACTCTTCAAAACTTGCGGGAACGGTACTGTATATAATCTGCTGTTCTGAGATGGCGGTATAAATAGCTGCCATTTGCTTTCTTACCCTGTCCGGGTTGCGGCTTTGATATTCGTCGAGAGACGGGTTGTCCGTCCATTGTCCTAAGATGGCAGCCGCCCTTTTTATAATAGGTGAGATAGCGGTATGGTTGGGAGTGATAAAGGCGGCCAGCATTTCGGGGAGTACATTGAGTCCGCCCCATTGGTCATAAGCCAGAATGTCGATAGGGTAGGTCCGGGTAAATATCAGCGTTTCCCCGGAAGTGATTTCTACCTTCAGATTGCCGGATAAACGTTCGGTTAGTTGTGTGAGATAGTTGGCTGATAACGTGAGACTGGGCGATTGCAGAGATACTGTACTGTTAGCCGGAATCTGTTCGATAACCGTTGGAACAGTATTCCCGAAAGCCGGTTCAGCCGTGATTTTCACTTGTATGTCCTTTAATGGGGCAGAGGTTATGTTCTCAATGGAAAGTTGATGAATGACCGGTGCGCTGTTTTGTTGTATCGCAAAATTAATGAGCGGCAAATAGCCGAATTGTACCTTGACTTTGTCCAATCTCTCGTCCATGGCAAAAACTGTATATATTAAGACTTGCAATATTACAAAAAATACGGATATGACCATCTTTTATTCAGTCATTCTTTTGTCAGTCAAGAAAATATTCCTACCTTTGCGCCCGATTTATAGAAAATATAATGTCTTATTTAATTAAAGTATTAAACAATTTATTTATTAATGGAAAACTTAAAGAACGTAGCTCCTATTGAAGATTTCAACTGGGATGCTTATGAAAACGGTGAGGCAGTAACAAGTGCAAGCCACGAAGAACTGGAAAAAGCTTACGACGGTACGCTTAACAAGGTTAACGACCGTGAGGTTGTTGACGGAACCGTAATCGCAATGAACAAGCGTGAGGTAGTTGTGAACATCGGTTACAAATCAGACGGTATCATCCCTTTGAATGAATTCCGTTACAATCCTGACTTGAAAGTAGGTGATACAGTAGAAGTATACATCGAAAACCAGGAAGACAAAAAAGGACAGCTCGTCCTGTCACACAGAAAAGCCCGCGCTACTCGTTCTTGGGATCGCGTGAACGCTGCTCTGGAAAATGAAGAAATTATCAAGGGTTACATCAAGTGCCGCACTAAGGGTGGTATGATCGTAGACGTATTTGGAATCGAAGCATTCTTGCCGGGTTCTCAGATTGACGTTAAACCGATCCGCGACTATGATGTATTCGTTGGCAAAACAATGGAATTCAAAGTGGTTAAAATCAACCAGGAATTCAAAAACGTTGTTGTATCTCACAAGGCCCTTATCGAAGCTGAACTGGAACAACAGAAGAAAGAAATCATCGGTAAACTCGAAAAAGGACAAGTTCTTGAAGGAACTGTTAAAAATATCACATCATACGGTGTATTCATCGACCTTGGCGGCGTAGACGGTTTGATTCACATCACTGACCTGTCTTGGGGACGCGTTAGCGATCCGAAAGAAGTTGTTGAACTGGATCAGAAACTCAACGTTGTTATCCTTGACTTCGATGACGAAAAGAAACGTATCGCTCTTGGTTTGAAACAACTGACTCCGCACCCATGGGATGCTCTTGATACTGACTTGAAGGTTGGTGACAAGGTGAAAGGTAAAGTTGTCGTTATGGCTGATTACGGTGCATTCATCGAAATCGCTCCGGGCGTAGAAGGCTTGATCCACGTTTCAGAAATGTCTTGGAGCCAGCACTTGCGTTCTGCTCAGGACTTCATGAAGGTAGGTGACGAAGTGGAAGCTGTTGTCCTTACACTCGACCGCGAAGAACGTAAGATGTCTTTGGGTATCAAACAACTGAAACAAGATCCATGGGAAACTATCGAAGAGAAGTATCCTGTAGGTTCTAAACATACTGCAAAAGTACGTAACTTCACTAACTTCGGTGTATTCGTAGAAATCGAAGAAGGCGTAGACGGCTTGATCCACATCTCTGACCTTTCTTGGACTAAGAAAGTAAAACACCCGTCAGAATTTACTCAGATTGGTGCTGACATCGAAGTTCAGGTATTGGAAATCGACAAGGAAAACCGTCGTTTGAGCCTTGGTCACAAACAACTCGAAGAAAATCCTTGGGATGTATTCGAAACTGTATTTACAGTAGGTTCCGTACACGAAGGTACTATCATCGAAATGTTGGATAAAGGTGCTGTTGTAGCTCTTCCTTACGGTGTAGAAGGTTTCGCAACTCCGAAACACCTTGTAAAAGAAGATGGCGCACAAGCTCAGTTGGATGAGAAACTTGAATTCAAAGTGATTGAGTTCAACAAAGACGCTAAGAGAATCATCCTGTCTCACAGCCGTATCTTCGAAGATGTTGCTAAAGCTGAAGAAAGAGCAGAAAAGAAAGCTGCTTCAGGTGCTAAGAAGACATCCGGCAAGAGAGAAGATTCTCCGATGATCCAAAACCAGGCTGCTTCAACTACACTGGGCGACATTGACGCTTTGGCTGCATTGAAAGAACAGTTGGAAGGAAAGAAATAATCAGAAGTATTTCTAATAGATAGAAAGACGTTCCGTTAATCGGAACGTCTTTTTTTATGCCTTGTAGGTTCCTTGATGAAATTTTGTCCGTTCCTTTGCCGGATTGAATCTGAAATGCTTTATCTTTGCATACCATGGAAAAATTTGAGTTACATATATTAGGGTGCGGTTCCGCTCTGCCCACTACACGACATTTTGCGACCTCCCAAGTCGTCAACCTGCGTGAAAAACTATTTATGATTGATTGTGGGGAAGGTGCACAGATGCAGTTACGGCGTTCCCGGCTGAAGTTTTCCCGATTGAATCATATCTTTATCTCTCATCTGCACGGTGACCATTGCTTTGGTCTGTTAGGATTGATTTCAACATTCGGCCTGCTGGGCAGAACCGCCGACTTGCATATTCACTCTCCGAAAGGGCTTGAAGAGTTGTTTGCTCCGATGCTTGCCTTTTTTTGTAAGACATTGGCTTATAAAGTATTCTTCCATGAATTTGAAGCGAAGGAACCAACCCTTGTTTATGACGACCGTTCCGTGTCTGTAACTACGATTCCTTTGAAGCACCGCATTCCCTGTTGCGGCTTCCTTTTTGAAGAAAAACAACGTCCCAATCACATTATCAGAGACATGGTGGACTTCTATAAAGTGCCGGTCTATGAATTGAACCGTATCAAAAACGGTGCGGATTTTGTTACTCCCGAAGGGGAAGTAATTGCCAATTCACGTTTGACCCGCCCTTCGGCTCCGGCACGCAGATATGCTTATTGCTCCGATACAATTTATCGTCCGGCCATTGCGGAACAAATCAAGAATGTGGATCTGCTTTTCCATGAAGCGACTTTTGCGCAAGGGGAGCAGGCACGGGCTAAAGAAACTTATCATACAACGGCTGCACAAGCTGCGCAACTTGCTTTGGATGCCAATGTGAGACAGTTGGTAATCGGACATTTTTCCGCCCGTTATGAGGATGAGTCTATTTTACTCAATGAGGCATCCGCCATTTTTCCACAAACTATTTTAGCGAAAGAAAACTTATGTATCGATGTCGACGGAGGGACTGTATATGAAAAGTAAACAGTTGTTTTGGGGAGTGATAATCTTGTGTATCGGTTGCCTGGCGGCTTGCAAAAAAGAGAAGCCTTTATCTCTCATACCGGACTCTTTGGCAAACCTTCGGGAATTACTTAACCCCGCTTATCGGATTAGTACAGACAGTATCTATCAGATGATTCATTCTTATCTGAATGAGAATAAGCAGGCAACTCCCTGGGACTCGGCTTTGGTTGCTTACTATCAGGAGAAAGGTGATTTCTTTTGGCTGAATGATTCGCTGATCTCGGATAAGCCGACCGTGCAAGCGGCGGATTCCATGCTGTATTGGCTGGAGAATATCTCCCGACATGGTGTTAATCCGCATCTTTATCCTACGGATAGTATTCGTAAAGCATTACATCAGATACGGACATTGCAATTACAGGAGGGAAAGACAATGAACCGTCTGTTAGCGGGTGTTGAATATCAGTTGACGGTTGCTTATCTATCGTATGTGTGTCAGTTGACATTCGGTTTTCTGCCTTTAGAGGACAGATGGAACGACTCAATCAGCCGGATACCTCTGAAAAACTATGATAAGAGTTTCGCAATGGCTGCCTTGGATTCTTTGCGGACAAATGCGAACGCGGCTTTTCGTAAAGCGCAACCCTCTTCTCCGCTCTACCGGAAAATGCAGGAAGAACTGGAGCGTGTGAATGCCTGGGGAAAGACGGATACTACGGATTATTACCGTGACCGCTTGTTGGTAAATATGGAACGGGCGCGCTGGCAGTATGCTCTGGATAAAGGAAAGAAATATGTAGTAGCCAATGTGGCGGCATTTATGTTGCAAGCCATCAACGAAGAGACGGACTCCATTCTGGAAATGCGTATCTGCGTGGGAAGCGTGAAGAACAAGACGCCGTTACTGTCTAGCAGAATTTACTATATGGAACTGAATCCCTATTGGAATGTTCCTCAAAGTATTATCAGGAAAGAGATTATCCCTACCTATCGCAGGGATACGACTTACTTTACCCGTAACCGCATGAAGGTATATGATAATAAGACCGGTCTGCAAGTAGACCCTCATAGTATCAAATGGGCTAAATATGCAGGAAAGGGTGTACCCTATACAGTGAAGCAGGACAATAAGGCAGGAAATTCATTGGGGCGTATTATCTTCCGTTTCCCGAATCCTCATTCTGTCTACCTGCACGACACTCCTTCCCGCTGGGCTTTCACACGCAAAAACCGGGCAGTAAGCCATGGCTGTATACGACTTCAGAAAGCTCTTGATTTCTCATTCTTTCTATTGAATAAGCAGGATTCATTGCTTGAAGACCGCATCCGCATTGCAATGGACATCAAGCCGGTGAGTGAGGAAGGGAAGAAGTTGTCTGTCAGTGAGGCTTACCGTGAACTGAAACATTATAGTTTAGAGAAATATATACCTTTATTTATAGATTATCAGACTGTTTATCTGTCAGCCGATGATAAATTGAGTTATTGTGAGGACATTTATAAATATGATCCGTCTATACTAAAGGCTATGAGCAACTTGAATTTGAAACCATAAATAAACATACAGATAACGATAGATTATGACCCCCTATAACGAACGCGAAGTTCTGAAACTCCTTCAAGAGGAGAGTACTCAGCGGCGAGGATTCGAAATGATTGTGGTGCAGTATAGCGAGCAGTTGTATTGGCAAATCCGCCGGATGGTGCTGTCGCATGAGGATGCGAACGATCTACTGCAAAACACTTTCATCAAGGCATGGACTAATATCGATTATTTCCGTGCTGAGGCGAAGCTGTCTACCTGGCTCTATCGCATCGCGCTGAACGAATGTCTTACTTTCCTGAACAAACAACGCGCCATGACTACCGTAGCTATCGACGACCCGGAAGCGATGGTGGTGCAGAAACTGGAAAGCGACCCGTACTTTTCGGGCGACCAGATGCAACTGTGTTTACAGAAAGCATTGATGACTCTGCCGGAAAAACAACGCATGGTATTTAACCTGAAGTACTATCAGGAAATGAAATACGAAGAGATGTCGGAAGTATTCGGCACATCGGTTGGCGCATTGAAAGCTTCTTATCATCACGCGGTGAAGAAAATAGAGAAGTTTTTAGAAGAAATTGATTAAACCTTTTAGAACGTGCAACGTCTAAGAAAAAGAGAGGAGAAAAACGTATGAAAGAAGAAGATATCCTATTGAAGAAACTTGGTAAGGAAATTCCTTCAAAGTGCCTGATGGTTACTTTGAAAACCTGGCTTCAGAGGTGATGAATAAGCTTCCTGAAAGAGAAAGTCGTTTTTAAGGAAGAGCCTGTCAGTACATGGACAAGACTGAAACCATTGCTTTATATGGCAGCCATGTTTGTAGGAGCCGCCTTGATTATCCGGGTAGCGTCAACAGACCATAAACCTGTCACAGTAGACGAGGTGGCAGTGACGGAAGTGGATACTGAAGTAATATCTGATGAAATGATTGATGTAGCACTGGATCGTGCCATGCTGGATGATTATTCGTTATATGTTTATTTGAGTGACGCAAGTGTAGAATGATTTATTAAAACCGATTGAATATAAAAATGAGAAAAGTAATCGCATTAGTCGTTTTGTTGTGTGGCTTTATGCCTGTTCTTTGGGCTGCTGATGGATGTGACCAGCATTTATCCCGTGAGGAGTTCAGAGCAAAACAAAAAGCGTATATTATTGAACAGGCCGGATTGACAAAAGACGAAGCTGCCAAGTTCTTCCCCGTTTATTTTGAACTTCAGGATAAAAAGAAAAAGTTGAATGACGAGTCGTGGGATTTGATGCGCAAGGGTAAGGATGATAAGACTACGGAAGCCCAATACGAAGAAATCAACGAGAAAGTTGTCAATAACCGTATCGCTGCCGATCAACTTGATAAAACTTACTTGAGCAAGTTTAAGAAGATTCTTTCCAGCAAGAAGATATTTCTCGTACAGCGGGCGGAAATGCGTTTCCATCGGGAGATGATAAAAGGAATGAACCGCGGTAAAGATTCAAAGAAGAAATAAATCAAAGATAAAGAGAAAACAGAGCGTCTATTCATACGGATTAGACGCTCTGTTTGAGTAAGATAGAGGCTCTGTTTGGTAGTAATAGAGCCTCTGTTTTTAGTGATACTTCGGGTTCTTACAGCCCTTTTTTCTTTGCCTCATTCCAAATGGCATCCATCTCTTCAAGAGTCATGTCTTTCAGGTTCTTTCCTTCTTTGATGGTATGTTCTTCCAGATAATTGAAGCGGCGGATGAACTTCTGATTAGTACGTTCCAATGCATTGTCGGGATTAATTTTATAAAGGCGGGCCGCGTTGATAAGGCTGAACATGACATCTCCGAACTCGGCTTCTGCCTTGTCCTTATCCATATTGGCTACCTCTTCCTGAAACTCTCCGATTTCTTCTTTCACCTTATCCCAAACCTGTTCGCGTTCTTCCCAGTCGAAACCTACGTTGCGGGCTTTGTCCTGTATGCGATACGCTTTGATAAGTGAGGGCAGGGCAGCGGGAACACCGCTCAATACACTCTTATTGCCATCCTTTTCTTTTAATTTCAACTGTTCCCAATTCTCGGATACCTCTCCTGCTGTTTCTGCTTTTACTTCTCCAAATACGTGAGGGTGGCGGAAAATCAGTTTGTCGCACAGCTTGTCGCAAACATCTTTGATGTCGAAATCTCCCGTTTCCGAACCTATCTTGGCATAGAAAGCAACGTGTAGCAACACGTCTCCTAATTCTTTGCAAATATCTTTCTTATCATCTCTCATCAGCGCATCGCAAAGTTCATAAGTCTCTTCTATCGTATTGGGACGCAGACTTTCATTCGTCTGTTTACGATCCCAGGGACATTTGACACGCAGTTCGTCGAGAATATCCAGGAAGCGTCCGAAAGCTTCCATCTGTTCTTGTCTGGTATGTGACATCGTTATATTTTTTTTGATTTCATAAATAGTGCACTATAAAAGTGCACAAAGTTACTATTTTATGCACTTCCATAGTGCAGTTTATCTTATTTGTTTTTCCACTCCCGATAAGAAATCAGCAGCCCTACCACTTCCGAATAGTTCTGCCTACCGCTTTCTATCTTGTTCCCTTTCAGATAAAGATCATATATCCAATCCTGTACAGTACCCACCACCGGGCTATATTTGGCTGCCCAATACACTTGATTATCCTTTGCCAGTTGGATGATTTCCGGGCGGATACGATTGAAAAGTTGTGTATATTCTTCTTCGGAAAGCAGTCTCTGCGCATTCCGCAGGACATGACCGAGCACCGAGAAATAACCGGAGAAACGAATCCCCATAGCTTGAGAACGGGTGCAAACTTGATAAGCATAGAAATTAGCTTCAGCTTCGCTTGTAATACCACAGCAGATGCGCCAACTCGTGAGCATAAGTAGCCGGATAATTAGCAGGAAGTAAATCCCCGTTCAAAGTAAACTCACAGAAGAAAGGCCCCATGCTGCCGGTCACGCCCACCATCGAGATAAACGGGGTAAACAGCATAGTCTTTACTTTAGGAGATTCGTGTGGCGGACGGTGCACACGAAGGCTGTCGCTTAGTTTATTGTATAGCCGTACGGTTTCTTCACGTACCAAATCCTGGTTGATACTATTTATCGGAGTATAAGAACGATTGAGTTGCGTGATATAATCATTCACAAACTCCTTGAAATTCTCTGGCGTATAAGCTATATAAGGAATCTCAGTCCGCTGATAAAAGTTCTTTTGAGAATAATTGAGTCCCCAGGCAAGATAGAACCACACATAAATCCATAACAGGTACTCCCCATCATGCAACAAAACTCTCTTCCAAGGCAGTTTCTTGCGAAAACGACCGTAAAAAGGATAAATGATAACCCCTACGATACTGAGGAAGATGAACAAATCACCTATCGCAAAAGGGAATAGATTGGAAATAGCTGATAAACCATAGGAGATAAAGGGATAGATTGTATGGGAATATACAGTTGCCAAAGCAGGAATCAACTGCGTCATCCATACTAAAAGCAGTAATACTCCCAATACTATATGTCTATTTTTCAACCACCGTTTCATCATTCATTCAGATTTTGGTCAACAAAAATATGCATTTAATAGACGTTATGCGAAAAAATGCCTCTATATTTTATCCAAAAACTGTTAACTCCAACTTTCTTATATTACTTGATATGAAAGGTCGTTTTTACTATAAACCATATAAAAGATAGCTGTGACAGAAGAATCAAGCCTGAGGGTGGCAAGATTTGAATTTAAATTATTAATTTTGCACCCGTTATTTTTGAATATACAATCTATCATATACATAAAACAACATGGAATTAGCAAGTAAGTACAATCCCGCTGACGTGGAGGGAAAGTGGTACCAGTATTGGCTGGACAATCATTTATTCAGTTCGAAACCCGATGGTCGTGAACCTTACACCATCGTCATTCCGCCCCCTAACGTCACTGGTGTGTTGCACATGGGACACATGCTTAATAATACCATCCAGGATATTTTGGTTCGCCGTGCCCGTATGGAAGGCAAGAATGCCTGCTGGGTGCCGGGGACTGACCATGCATCTATCGCCACTGAAGCGAAAGTCGTAAACAAACTCGCGGCCCAGGGCATCAAGAAAACAGACCTGACTCGCGACGAGTTTCTGAAACATGCCTGGGACTGGACAGACGAACACGGCGGCATCATTCTGAAACAGCTCCGTAAACTCGGCGCATCCTGCGACTGGGATCGTACAGCCTTCACCATGGACGAGAAACGTAGTGAAAGCGTACTCAAAGTTTTCGTAGACCTGTTCAATAAAGGATTGATCTATCGCGGTGTCCGTATGGTAAACTGGGATCCGAAAGCGCTGACCGCTCTTTCTGACGAAGAGGTTATCTACAAGGAAGAGCACGGAAAACTGTATTATCTCCGTTACAAAGTAGAAGGTGACGCAGAAGGTCGCTATGCAGTAGTGGCAACTACGCGTCCCGAAACAATCATGGGCGATACGGCAATGTGTATCAACCCGAACGACCCGAAGAATGCATGGCTGAAAGGAAAGAAAGTAATCGTTCCGCTGGTAAACCGTGCAATTCCCGTGATTGAAGACGACTATGTAGACATCGAATTTGGTACAGGTTGTCTGAAAGTGACTCCGGCTCATGATGTGAACGACTATATGTTGGGTGAGAAGTACAATCTGCCCAGTATCGACATCTTCAACGACAACGGTACATTGAGCGAAGCTGCCGGCATGTATATCGGTATGGATCGTTTCGATGTCCGCAAGCAAATCGAAAAAGACCTTGAAGCTGCCGGCTTGCTGGAAAAGACGGAAGCTTATACGAATAAAGTAGGATACTCCGAACGTACCAACGTAGTGATCGAACCGAAACTGTCTATGCAGTGGTTCCTCAAAATGGAGCATTTTGCAGAGATGGCATTGCCGCCTGTAATGAACGACGAACTGAAGTTTTATCCGGCAAAATATAAGAACACCTACCGTCATTGGATGGAGAACATCAAAGACTGGTGTATCAGCCGCCAATTGTGGTGGGGGCATCGTATTCCCGCTTACTTCCTGCCGGAAGGTGGGTATGTAGTAGCTGTAACTCCCGAAGAAGCTTTGGAGAAAGCTAAAGAAAAGACCGGCAATGCTGCCCTGACGATAGACGATCTCCGTCAGGATGAAGACTGTCTGGATACTTGGTTCTCTTCCTGGTTGTGGCCTATCTCTCTGTTCGACGGAATCAATAATCCGGGCAACGAAGAAATCAAATATTACTATCCGACAAGTGACCTTGTGACCGGGCCGGATATTATTTTCTTCTGGGTAGCCCGCATGATTATGGCAGGTTATGAATACGAAGGACAGATGCCGTTCAAGAACGTTTACTTTACAGGTATCGTTCGTGACAAGCAGGGACGTAAGATGTCCAAGTCTCTTGGGAACTCTCCCGACCCGTTGGAATTGATTGAGAAGTACGGTGCCGATGGTGTGCGTATGGGTATGATGCTTTCGGCTCCTGCCGGAAACGACATTCTTTTCGACGATGCGCTTTGCGAGCAGGGACGTAACTTCTGTAACAAGATATGGAATGCTTTCCGTCTGATTAAAGGATGGACGGTTGACGATAGCCTTCAAGCCACAGAAGCAGCAAGACTGGCTACCCACTGGTTCGAGTCTAAACAGAACGAAGTAGCGGCAGAAGTGGCGGACTTGTTCAAGAAGTACCGTTTGAGCGAAGCATTGATGGCTGTTTATAAATTGTTCTGGGATGAATTCTCTTCCTGGTATTTGGAAATGATAAAACCGGCTTACGGACAGGGTATTGACCGGGCCACTTATAACGCTACCCTTTGTTATTTGGATAATTTGCTGCATCTTCTCCATCCGTTTATGCCGTTTATCACCGAAGAGTTATGGCAACAGATGTATGAGCGCAATGCAGAAGAGGGAGAAAGTTTGATGGTGAGTGCTTTAAGCATGGATACATATGTTGATACCAACGATGTTGCACAGTTTGAAGTCGTGAAGGAAGTCATCAGTAATATCCGTAGCATCCGTCTTCAGAAGAATATAGCACAGAAAGAAGCGCTTGAGTTACAGATACTGGGTGAGAATCCGGTTGCAGAATTCAATGCGGTCATTCAGAAGATGTGTAATCTATCTTCTATCGAAGTCGTTGAAAACAAAGCTGAAGGAGCTGCTTCTTTCATGGTCGGCACAACTGAATTTGCAGTGCCATTAGGCAATATGATTGATGTAGAAGCAGAAATCGCCCGTATGGAAGCCGAATTGAAACGTAAAGAAGGATTCTTGCAGGGAGTGTTGAAGAAACTCAGCAATGAGAAGTTTGTAAATAATGCCCCGGCAGCCGTTCTCGAAATGGAACGTAAGAAACAGGCGGACGCTGAAAGTATCATCAATTCTTTGAAGGAAAGTATTGCAGCCTTGAAGAAAGCATAATTTCTGACACCTGATTTTATTAATTAAGGCATCTCAATCAGATTTGGGATGCCTTTCTTTTTGAAAAAAGAAATTAATGTTATCTTTGTTTCCAACTAATATTATAGAACATCTATAGATGAAACAAGTGTTGAAGGTTCTCTCATTTTTCGGATTATTCCTTATTATTGAAGGAATCTTATCACCCGTGTCGGCTCGGACCGAAAATTCAAATAAAGAAGTATTAGTACTGAACTCCATCAATTTTAATTTACCTTGGGCTAAACATTTTTATTGGTATGTGCACGATGCCCTTCAGAAGAAGGATATATCTGTCAAGGCGGAGTCACTTAGCGTACCTGCTTTAGCAAACGGGATGGAAGCGAATGCCATAGTCGGTCATTTACGGCAGAAGTATCCGGTTCCGCCTAGTGCTGTTGTGTTGATTGGAGATCCGGGGGGATTGTTTGCCGTGAATTATTTGATGACGTTTGGAAGGATGTTCCGGTGATTGTGACGAATGCCCGTGACCGCCTGCCTGCATCTTTGGATGTTCTGTTGTCGCATGCTCCGTTGACGGAAACGAACAGCGTCTCCGGTGAAGAATGGAGACGGGGGTATAACATAACAGTCTTGAAGCAGCATTATTATGCAAAGGAAACAATCGAACTGATTTATCAACTGATACCTGATATGAAACGTTTGGCATTCATTTCAGATGACAGATATATCAGTGAAGAAACCCGTGGAGATGTCAAAGAAGCGGTAGAGAAAAACTTCCCTGATTTACAGTTGGAACTTCTTTCCACCACCCACTTATCGACAGAAATGCTGCTGGATACGTTACGCAGCTATGAACCGAATACGGGAATCATTTATTATTCGTGGTTTGAATCACACAACGAAAACGATAACAACTACCTTTTTGACCATATCCAGGAGATTATCACCAATTTCAGCCCGTCTCCTCTATTCCTTCTTTCTCCCGAAGACTTGTCGAATAATACGTATGCCGGCGGCTATTATGTTTCAACAGAATCTTTTTGTGATGCTGTATTGGAAAACCTGGAACTTATCTTGAATGGAGAGCAAGCGCGGAATATCCCGGGCAAAGTGGGAGGAAAAGGGAACGCCTATCTCTCTTATCCGGTATTGAAATCCTACAATATCCCTTCATCGCGCTATCCGAAGAATGCTTTCTACGTTAATGAGCCCAAAGCATTTTTTCTGCAATATCGTGCCGAAATCCTTTCCGGTTCTATCTTCTTGTTTATTTTGGTCGTTGCTATTACCTATTATATTCGTCTTCTTCGAAAAGCATATAGCCGCTTGCGTGAAGCAATGGAGAAGGCAGAGCAGGCCAACCAGCTCAAGTCTGCCTTTCTTGCCAATATGAGCCACGAAATTCGTACGCCATTAAATGCGATTGTCGGTTTCTCCAATATGCTTCCCGAAATAGAAGACCGTGCGGAGATGCGTGAATATGCGGATATCATCGAAACCAATACAGACCTGTTGCTTCAGTTGATTAATGACATTCTGGACTTATCGAAGATTGAAGCCGGAACATTTGATTTTTGCCCTTCATTGATTGATGTGAATCAGACTCTCACCGAAATCGAACAGGGTATGCAGTTGCGTCTGAAAAACGATACTGTCACGTTTACTTTTGCCGAACGGCTGCCGGAGTGTACTTTTTATATAGATAAGAACCGTCTGATACAGTTGCTTTCCAACTTTGCAATCAACGCTATCAAATTTACTGAGGTGGGAACTATCCGCATGGGATATCGTATGGTAGATGACGGAATGATTTACTTTTATGTGTCGGACACTGGCTGTGGAATGTCACATGAACAATGTGCCCATGTGTTCGAACGGTTTGTGAAATACAATCCTTTCATACAAGGCACGGGACTGGGACTTTCTATCTGTCATACTATCGTTGAGCGCTTGAAAGGGGAGATTGGAGTGGACTCGGAAGAAGGTAAAGGTTCTACTTTCTGGTTTACTTTGCCTTACCGGCAGGAATAAGAAATTAATAAATTGATGAATTTCATAAGTATCCGGCAGGATTTTGTAAATTCAGCCGGTTTTAAGGAAATAAGAGTGGTAATAGTAGCGGAAGATAATCTTTCAAGTCCGTGCGTAGCTGCTTTAACGCCTGTTGAATGCGGTAATCTATTGTTTTGGGAGATACGCCCAGTGTTTCCGCAATTTCTTTATAGCTCATATCCCGGAAACGGTGCATCACGAAAGCTTCCCGATAGCTTTCGGGTAGTGTTGCAATGGCTTCTTCAATTCGTTTGGTAAGCTCTTCAATCTGATAGTAGTCCGTATCTTGCAGCATTTCCTGCATCTCTTCATAGAAGCGGGTGTCGGCACGTTGGGTGGCGTCGATGTGGGCGAGTTTGTTTAAGGCCCTGCGGTACACCATCTTAAAAAGATAAGAATTAAGGGAAGATTCGATAACCAGAGTTTCCCGATTTTCCCAAATCCATAAAAGAGAATCTTCCACAATCTCTTCCGCATCTTCCAGGTCAACAAACCGGTGACCATACGCACACAATATCGGATAATATCTCCGAAAGAGTGTGTCGAATGCTTTCATATCTCCGTGTCGGATGGCTGATAACAAAAAAATGTTCTCTGACTGGTAGTTTTCTTTCATGTATTAGCTTTGTAATTTCACTGCAAATATAGCTTTTTTATAAGAAAACAAAGATTTTCAGAAAAAAAATGGATTTTAGTTTAGGAATCTATCCGGAGTCTCTTGTCTCATATATAAAAGACAAGAAAAACAGAATATGGATAATACAGATAATAATAGAATAGACGAATTGCTTCCCCGTTATTGTGAAGGGCAAGTGGCGGAGGAAGAACGTTTGCAGGTCGAGACTTGGATGAGTGAATCGGAAGAAAACCGGCGGATAGCAAAGCAGATTCATACGCTTTATCTGGCTGCGGATACCATTCAGGTAATGAAGAAAGTCGACACAGAGAAAGCATTGTCGAGGGTAAAAAGCAGGATGACAAGTAAGAAGAAAACGATGTGGTGGGAATGGGCGCAACGGGCGGCAGCAGTTTTGTTCATTCCACTCCTCGTTACTTTGATGTTGCAGTATTGGGGAAACGGTGAGCAAGAATTGGCACAAATGATGGAGATAAAGACTAATCCCGGAATGACAACCTCATTGACATTACCCGATGGTACACTTGTTTTCCTGAATTCGGAATCAACACTAAGTTACCCGTCACGCTTTGACGGAGATACGCGAAACGTAAACTTACAGGGAGAAGCTTATTTCGAAGTTGCCAAGAATCCGGAAAAGAAGTTTATAGTCTCTACTCCTCATCGGTCACAAATAGAAGTACTGGGCACTCATTTCAATGTAGAAGCATATGAAAAAGAAAATAGGGTTTCGGCCACATTGGTAGAAGGAAAAATAGGCTTTATCTACAAATGCGATAATACTTCGAAGAAAGTACTAATGGCACCCGGACAGAAATTGGTCTATGATTCGAAAGACACTAAGGTACAACTTTATGCCACTTCCGGTGAATCGGAGACAGCTTGGAAAGAAGGTAAGATTATATTCAGAAACACTCCTTTGGAAGAAGGCTTGCGAATGTTGGAAAAACGGTATAATGTAGAGTTTATCATTAAAAACAATCGTTTGAAAGGAGATTCATTTACAGGTACATTCACCAACCAACGCCTGGAACGTATCCTTGAATACTTCCAGCTTTCCTCTCAAATCCGTTGGCGTTATCTTGACTCCCCGAATATAACAGATGAAAAAAGTAAGATAGAAATATATTGATTTGACAACCTTAAAAACTGAAATGCAATGAAAGACAGACCCCCTTAAATAAAAAACATACGGGATGATATTGGCGTATCTTCCCGTATGGAAATCGGTAAATCTTTTTGAGCTTGTTTGGCGACAAGCCTAGATAAACTTTTTATTAACTTTAAGTCATTACAAATTTATGCAAAATTATTTTAGCATCCAATTTTTATGGGTGGTAAAGTCGCTTTGGCGAGTTTCTAATAAAATCCCATTATCTATGAGACTGTTGATTTTATTCTTTGTATGCTCTATCGGGTTGGGCTATGCGGCCGATAGTTACGCGCAGAAAGTTATGATTAGTATTGATGCTCACAATCAGCGTGTAGAGGATATTCTGAAAGAGATTGAGGAGCAAACGGATTTTGACTTTTTTTTTAATAATAAACATGTCGATTTGAATCGTCGTGTATCCGTATCAGCTGATAAAAGCAATGTTTTTAATGTATTAAAGAGAGTGTTTGCAGGGACTAATGTGAAATTCTCGGTACTGGACAAAAAAACTAATATTGTCTACAGAGATGCAATCGTCGCAACAGGAGAAAACAATCATTGTAAGTGGTGTGGTAACTGATGTGAACGGTGAACCGATAATTGGTGCCAGTATATTAGAAAAAGGGATAAATGGTAGTGGAACCATTACAGATTTGGATGGTAGATTTTCATTGAAGGTACAATCGCCAAAAGCAGAATTGGAGGTTTCCTATATAGGTTATCAGACACAAATAGCGAAACTTGTTGTGGGGAAATCTTTGACAATTGTATTAAAAGAAGATACCAAGACTTTGGACGAAGTGGTAGTGGTAGGTTATGGAACACAAAGCAAGAAGACACTGACCGGAGCTGTTTCTATGATGGATATGGATGATATAGAGGCTTCAACTGTTACTACAGCGTCACATGCCCTTGCAGGAAAAGCGGCAGGGTTGAAAGTTAACTTGCAGTCTGCCCAACCGGGCGGCGGTTCTAAATTTCGAATACGTGGCGAAGCATCTATTGCGGCAGGAAATGATCCATTGTTTGTGGTCGACGGCTTTCCTATCGGTTCGGGAAATTCTCTAGGCTCTGGAACAGTCTATAATGCAGGAACTACCGATAATGTACTTGAATCTTTAAATCCGGATGACATTGAATCTATTTCGGTATTGAAAGACGCTGCTTCCACGGCTATTTATGGTGCCCGTGCCGGGCATGGCGTGATTCTGATTACCACGAAGAGAGGTAAAAACAGAAAGGCTTCCATTTCTTACTCTGCTTCCGGTTCAGTACAAAGTATTCGTGCCAATTACGATATTATGGATAAGAGACAATTCATGGATATGCGCAACAAGCAGTTGTATGAACAATACCTAAGCAAATATGGGTTAGGTATCTATGAAGGATATGTGACACCGACAGAGACTCCGCAGGGATTTACCCCACAGTATACAAATGATGAAATTAAATATGGAATAGGTACCGACTGGCTGGACGAAGTGACCCGGACGGGATATATGCAACAACATAATCTGTCAATCAATGGAGGTGGGAGGCTATGCGTTATATGGCATCCGTCAACTACATGAAGCAGAATGGCGTGGTAAAGAATAACGGTACAAGCCGTATGTCGGCACGTTTCAATTTTGATTACGATATCAATAAGTATGTGTCCGTGGGACTGACATCTACCTATTCGCAAAATAAATATGACAATGTTCCTTTGGGAGATGGTGAACAGGAGAATTCGGGGATATTAGTAGCAGCTATCCGCGCCAATCCTGCTACTCCTGTTTACGATTCCAACGGTGATTATTATATTGACCCTAATCGTTCCACAGCACCTAATCCCGTATCTCTTTTGGACATCGTGGACAAGACGACTAAAGATCGTATTTTAGGATCAGCTTTTATTGTTGTGAAACCGGTAGAAGGATTGGAACTCAAAGTAAATTTGGGTGCAGACCGTAAATTCCAGAAACGTTCCAATTATCTACCAAAAACTACCTTGGAGGGACAGCGTAACAACGGTGCTGCGAATATTAGTCAGGAAGACGGTTGTGATTACCTCATGGAACTGACGGCAACGTATTCGAAAGCATTTAAAGACCACATTCTGAAGGTATTGGGCGGATATTCTTTCCAAAAGTTTACAGGTTCGGGAGTGACTGCTGGGAATACAGAATTCCTGATGGATGGTTTTCTGTATAACAATCTTAGTTCGGGAGGTGGTGCCAAGCCTTCTGTTTCTTCGTGGGCATGGACAAATAGTCTTGGTTCTTATTTTGCACGTATCAATTATATGTACGCCAATCGTTACCTGTTTGAAGCTACGGTGCGTACCGATGGTGCTTCTAATTTCAATCCGGAAAATCGTTGGGGATATTTTCCCTCAGTTTCTTTGGGTTGGGTGATGAGTGAGGAGAAGTTTATGGAAAAAACACGGTCGTGGCTGTCGAATCTGAAATGGCGTTTCTCTTATGGGCAAACAGGTAACTCGAATATTGGTAATTACGTGAACTCCGCTTATGCCGTAGGACGGAATTATGTATTGGGAGGAACGGAACGTAAAGGAGTGTATACTTCGAAACTGGGTAATCCGGCATTGACGTGGGAGACAACCAAGGAATTTAATGTGGGAATGGATCTCGGATTGTTTGATAATCGCATTCGCCTGACTGCAGAGTACTTCAACCGCCGTATTACGGATTTGTTGGTAAAAGAAAAACCGCTGCTCTCTTATCATGAGGTGAATACGATTGCTGCCAATTCAGGAGCTACGCAAAGTCAAGGTGTTGAAGTGACGTTGAACACGGTCAATATATCTCGGAAAGAATTCAGTTGGAATTCGACATTGACACTGGCACATTACAATGACCGTTGGCTGGAACGTGCCGCAGATTGGAAGCCGGAACCTTATGAAAAGGCAGACGATCCGATTCGTGCATGGTGGTCGTATCAGTCGATGGGACTTTTACAGGTGGGAGAAAAAGCTCCTGAGGCACAGAAAGACTTGTTGCCGGGACAGGTGAAAATTAAAGACCAAAACAACGACGGAGTGATAAATAGTTACGATCGTGTATATATGGATAATGGTGACCCTAAACTTACGTTTGGATTTAATAATTCGCTACGTTACAAAGATTTCGATTTCACCATTTATTTTTATGGAGAAACAGGAAGAAAACGTGGTGCTTCTTATAAAGAAGACTGGATACGCATCGATAATGGAGTGAATATCTCTACTTTTGCTTATAAGTCATTCAGCAGCTTCAATCAGGCTGCTACTGATCCCTCTTATCTCTCTAATTCGTATGGATATGGTGACTATTATGTCAAGTCAGTCTATTATGTTCGTTGCGGGAATATAACCTTGGGATATACTTTGCCTATTAGTAAGAAATTCATGCAAACTTGTCGTGTGTATGCGAACGTCAGCAATCCGTTTGTCATAACCAACTGGACAGGGCTTGATCCTGAAACTGACAATGGAGTATATTCATATCCCAATATAACGTCTTATAGTCTGGGTATTAATATTAAGTTTTAATTCATATTTATGTCGATCATGAAAAAGATATATATCAAAGTTTTAGTGGCTTGCAGTGTGCTTTTCGCTTTCAATAGTTGTGCGCTGGAGAATGAAATATACGAAGATATTAATCCGGATGTATTTCCTCAAAATGAAGAGGACATAAAGGCAATGCTGGTGGCCAATGCCTATAATGTGTTTTCTTCCGATCAATACAACGGTATTTTTGCTGTAGCTACCGGTTATCAGACCTGTTCGGACATGGTGACCGACCAGGCGGAAAATTCGTGGGTAGGATGGGATTACCGTTATAATTCCTACGAAGCCGGTGACTGGTATCTGGATGGAGATGCCGGAACAACCAACCGAAGTCCGTATCAGTATGCGAACCGTCTTTCGGCAATGAGTTTGACGATCGATCGCATTAAAATGTGAATATTGCCCCGAGAAACTTGCCCGATATACAGCAGAATTGAAATGTGGAATCGGTTCCTTGCATTCCTGCTGTATGATATGTATGGTCCGATTCCGTTGCCGGATATGGAAACATTGAAAAATCCGGTGGTAGACAATATCCTTCCTCGTGCCACAGAGGAGGAAATGCGAACTTATATAGAAACCAATTTGAAGGAAGCCGCTGCTATATTGCCTTATAAATACGATGCTTCTGATTACGGTCGTTTCACGAAAGGATTAGCAAACACTTTATTGCTGAAATTCTACATGCGAATCGGTGATTGGAATAATGCGGTGGTTGTTGGTGAAGAGTTGACGACAGACAAAGAATATGGTTATCAGGTAGTGGAAGACTATAATTCACTGTTTACACTGGATACAGAACGGAATATGGAAGTGATTTTTGCGGCGCAGGCAATAGACGGCTCTATGGAGAACAATTGGATTGCCCATGTGTTGCCCGCCGATTTTCCTACTCAGTCCGGCCTGTCCAAATGGGGAGGATTTAAGATGGCATGGCCTTTTATGATACGTTTGAGACGGGCGACAAACGGTTGGCGAGAATATATGCCGAATATATCGGTGATGATGGTACGGTACATAATCGTGGCAACGACCGAGATAATGGCTCTATGGGAATCTTGTATTATGGGGCGGTTCCTGCAAAGTATGGTTTGGAAGGTGTAAAAGGAGAAAATAATGAAACGGATTTGGTCATTTACCGATATTCTGATGTCAAAACATTGTATGCGGAAGCATTGGTGCGCAAGAATAATTCGGTAAGCCAGATTTCCTTGAATTATCTGAATGAAATTCGTACGAAACATGGAGGGCTGCGGGCATACACTATGCAGGAAGTCTTCAACCCGAAAATATATTTGGAAAAAATGCTGCAGGAGCGCGGACATGAATTTTACTTTGAAGGAGTGCGTCGCCAAGACTTGATTCGGCATGGGAAGTTTATCGATGCTGCCATAGAGAAAGCGCAGTTTGCCGGCAAATCTATCGAAAAGATTGCAACAAAAGTGGACGGGAAATATAAATACGAACTCTTTCCATTGCCTTTGAAGATTATTACTGAAGGACAGGGAATAGTGAAGCAGAATCCCGGTTATTAATCTAAGGTTATCAATGAATTTATATAATACGATTTAAATATGAAGTATTTTAGAATGCTTGCCCTGTTGGGAGTTATTTCATCCCTGACGGCTTGTCAGAAAGAAGAATATAAAACAGAAATACCGGAGTCAGGAGTTAGCTTGCTGCTTCCGGCAGAGGGAGATATGCTTGATTTAAATAGAGAAGAGATTACCTCTTATACATTCTCCTGGGATAAAATATGTGAGGGTGGGAATACGTTGATTATCAGTGCCTCACCCGTGCTGAAGGATTTGCCGCCTTTGCAGACTGTAGCGATTGAGGTAGGAGATAAAGCTTCTTATGATATGACGGTGATGGAGGCGGATGCCTGTTTTGCCGGTTTGGGAATTGGTGGCGGAAAGTCCGGTACTCTGTATTGGACTGTGAAGCCTACCGATAAACTGAGTGTGGCAGCAACGGAAATCCGTTCGTTTACCACTAAACGAATACAAACAGAACTGGTTACTCCAGAAGATCAGACTGCCATTACTCTGAATGTAGACACTCCGGATGAGGAAGTTTTCTTCTCTTGGAAAGTGGACAAAGATTCTGAAGGTACGGAATATCAGTTGTGTTTCGGATTGGATGGTCAGATGTCACAAGGAAAAGTCGTGACGGATGCAGGTAATGCAGGTGAATTCTGTTTGACCCATCAGCAGTTGCAGGACATATTGGAACAACTGCCTTTCAAGCCTTATGTTCAAAACAATATTTATTGGAATGTTATAAAGAAAGCAGATGGAAGCATGGTGTCCCGTTCGTCTCATATCATCAAAATGGAGGGTATGTTAATCTTTACAGATGTGCGTGGAGATGAGAAGATTACTTATCGTGTGACGAAGATTAAATATTCTTATGGAGAAGAGTTTATTTGGTTGGCGGAAAATCTGCGTGCTACTAAATATCCGGACGGAAGCGATATTTCTTTTAGCAGTTATGAGCGTTGGAATGCACCGACGGATGTATCTGAAGGTCATCAGAGGGCATACGGTTATTATTATTCTGTAAATATTGCCAATAAGGTTGTACCTGAAGGTTGGAAATTGCCGTCAAGGGAAGATTATTTCAACTTGGTGAGTGAAGCGAAAGCCTGTGTCAATGGCGGAGCGGATGTGATAAAACATCCAATTTTCTGGAACTGGAATAGTGGAGCGACTGAATATGCGAATGCTTGGGGATTGGGATTGGTGCCCAACGGGTATGTCCAGTGGGCAGGTGCCGATGGAAAACCTGTCAACTATAACGGAGCGGCAGGCGATAATAACTGTTACTTGTTAGCTGGAGATCTTCAGAATAAAATTCTTTTAATCAGTGATTGGGGATGTTCACAAGGAGAGGTCTATGAAGTGGAAGCATGGGGCGGCGCTCCGGTACGATTGATTTATGTAGGAAAATAAACAAATGGTAAAAAAATAAGATTATGAAATTACTGAATAAAAATATGTTTTCTTTATTAACGGCAATGTGCTTTGCTGCATGCGCTTCTTGTACGGATACCACATTGGTTCAGGTTGGTGATTATGATAACACAGGTGGAGGAAGCGGACCTTCCATAGAAGAATCTCAATGGGAAGTGAAACCGATAGCTCCTTTAGTCAATCCGGACAGGGGATATCATTTGGAATGTCGGTACTTTGCCGACAATCTGGTCAATCCTTTTGCGGAAAGAGAAGTCTATCCTATTGGTTTTTTAGATGATAGGAGAAAGAGTTTTCATCACAGGATGGTAGCACAAGGTTAGTGCAGCAATACATTTATCTTTCTAAATATGCCACTCGTGATATTGACGAGCAAGGTTTGCAGAACATCCAAAAGATTTTTGACGGCTTGCGTGAACATGGATATAAGGCTGTCTTGCGTTTTGCTTACAATTGGTGGGGCGAGAACCAGTATAATGCCAACTGGCGTGAAGAGGAAGAGCAGGAACCTTATGTGTACAGGCACATAGAACAGTTGGCTCCGGTTCTCCAGAAAAACATAGGTTTGATAGCCGTGATGCAGGCAGGATTTATCGGACGTTGGGGAGAATGGCATAATACGACTCTTGCTACTAATCAGGCTGCCAAAAATAAGATTGTGAGTCGGTTGCTTGCAGCAATCGGTGAACCGTATAATGTCGAGATGCGTTATCCCACTCAGAAAAATGACCTGACATTGGAAGATGAGAAAGGACGTTCACGTCTAGGCTATGGCAATGACTATTTCACGGCGGGCGAGCATTCACTTGCCTCGGGCAATGATTTTGTTCCCGGAGATGTATGGTATAATCAGGTTGCGGATGAGGCGCATAATGTCTATATTAGCGGTGAGATGCCTTATGCGGAAGAATCCGAATGGGGATTGCATGAGTTAATAAACCGTAATGTGGCGTTAATGGTATTTCGAGATCATCATTACTCGGCTTTTGATATTACGCAGAACTATGGGTTGAATATTCGTTCCTGGAAAAATAGTAGGATTACTCCGAGTGATCTGAACAGGAGTAAGATTCTTTTCGATGAAAGTTATTTCTTGGAGAACGGAGTAAACGTAGCCCGCACTTACTATGATTTTGTACGCGACCATTTGGGATATCGCATTAATGTAAAGAACGTGGAACTGAATGCCGGTGGAGGAAACTTGACTTATAAGATAGAACTGACTAATACAGGATTCGCAACGATAATGAATCCCAAGGAAGTTTATTTGGTGCTGATACCGGAAGGTGGTAATGAAGTGAAGGAACTGGTGAAACTGGATGTGAACCCGAAAGACTGGCAACCGTATGATGTGGTGAAAAAAGATTACAAGGTTTTAATACATACATTGGAAGGTGTGGCTGAAGTGGCAGGACTTGCCGGAAAGTACAAGGTCGGTATTTGGATGCCGGAAGTGGCAAGTAATTTGAAATATAATGCTGATTATGCTGTGAAGTTTGCTGTTTCGGAGCAGATGGCTCCGTGGAGTGACGATGCAGGTAGATATGCAGTGAACATTGTTGGTGAAATCTCTTTTTAGACAGCAATGTTTGAAAGTATGAAATAATTTGGTATTACACATCACAGAGGGAAGTCTGGTTTTACTTGGAACTTCCCTCTTTACAGAAAAAGCATATGAAGTATTTTTTTTTATTATTAAGTTTTTTCTCATTGACATTATATGCACACAAGGCAACTACCCCCATTTTGCCTTTGCCCGAACATATAGAGTACGAGGATGGAACTTTTGTTTTCTTGGATGAACTCCGTATATATGCCGGACAGGCCGGACAAACCTTCCGGTATATGGAAGCGGAACTGAAGAAAAGATTCGGAATTTTTGTAAAGCGGGTGGACAGGCAAGCGGATGCTAATTGCCTGTTGTTAAATACAAATCGAAACAGTCAGTCGGAAGCATATACTCTAACCATTAAATCCACTTATATAAAAATAGAAGCTGACTCAGAAAACGGAGTGTTTTATGCGTTGCAATCATTATTTCAACTATTAGACGCGGCAAGCGGACAGCCCAAAAGGCTGAGCACGCAGACTATTATTGATTCTCCCCGGTTTAGTTGGCGTTCCTTCATGTTGGATGAAGCTCGTTTTTTTAAAGGAGAAGCAGAAGTTATCCGTTTATTGGACGTAATGGCTCAACTTAAAATGAATGTTTTCCATTGGCACCTGACTGATGACCAGGGGTGGCGTATTGAAATCAAAAAATATCCAATGCTGACCGAGATTGGAAGCAAGCGTAAGGATTCTCAGTCAGGTGGATTTAACAGCAAAACGTATATAGGCAAACCTCACGAAGGGTTTTATACTCAAGAGCAGATTAAACGAATCTTGGCTTATGCCAAAGAACGCCATATTAAAGTAGTGCCGGAAATAGAAATGCCCGGTCATGCTTCAGCAGCTATTGCCTCTTATCCTTGGTTAGGATCATCCGATGAGAAGATTGAAGTTCCGGTTCGTTTTGGCAAGCTTTATTCTGTTTATAATGTGGTTGAGCCGCATGTACAGACTTTCTTGAAAGATGTAGTTAGTGAAGTTATTGATTTATTCCAATGTGACGTAATTCATATTGGAGGTGATGAAGTGCGTTTCAATCAATGGGAATCAAATCCAATGATAAAGGATTATAAAAAGAAGAAAGGTTTTACTTCTTTTATGGATGTTCAGATAGACTTTACTAATCATATGTCACAATTTATTCAGAAACGGGGATGCCGGATGATGGGGTGGAATGAGATTTTAGGGAAGAATTTGCATAAGGATGATAACATTGTTTTTACAGCTCCCAATCAAAAGATAGCATCGAATGTCATTGTGCAGTTTTGGAAAGGTGAATTGGATGAGATGAGAAAAGCAGCGGAGAATGGTTATCAACTGGTTAATTCGTTCCATGCCTATACTTATCTGGATTATAGTAATGAGACTACTCCGTTGCGTAAAGCGTATGAGTTTAATCCTATCCCACAAGGACTTCCTAGGGATTATGAAGAAAATATAATAGGCATCGGAGTACAGATGTGGGGAGAGTTCATTCCTACCGTTGCACGTATGAATGAGCAGTTGTATCCGCGGATTGCAGCTTTGGCTGAAGTAGCATGGAGTAAAAGGAAAAATAGTTATAATGATTTTTTAGCCCGGCTTGTATGGGTAAAGGAGAGATGGAGACATTGGAATATAAATATTGAATAGTAATGATGCAAAGTAAACTTTTATTTTTAATGTCTGCGATAACTGTTTGGCTGTTATCTGCTTGTTCGTCTATGTCTGTAGAACAGGTTAAAATAGAAAATGGTACTTTTAATATCAACGGAAAAGAGGTGCAATTGATTTGTGGAGAAATGCACTATCCCCGTATTCCGCACGAGTATTGGCGTGACCGTCTCCATAGGGCGCGTGCGATGGGACTGAACACTGTCTCTGCTTACGTATTCTGGAACTTTCACGAGCGGCAGCCGGGCGAGTTTGATTTCAGCGGACAGGCGGATATTGCCGGATTTGTCCGTACGGCACAGGAAGAAGGACTGTATGTCATTCTTCGTCCCGGACCGTATGTATGTGCGGAATGGGATTTCGGCGGATATCCTTCATGGCTATTGAAGGAAAAAGACATGACCTACCGTAGCAAAGACCCGCGTTTCCTGTCCTATTGCGAACGATATATCAAGGAACTCGGCAAGCAATTATCTCCCTTGACTATCAACAATGGCGGTAACATTATCATGGTGCAAGTGGAAAATGAGTACGGTTCGTATGCAGCAGATGAAGAATACCTCGCCGCTATTCGTGATATGATAAAAGAAGCGGGCTTTAATGTTCCGTTGTTCACCTGTGACGGTGGCGGACAAGTAGAAGCCGGACATATTGACGGTGCATTGCCCACACTAAATGGTGTATTCGGTGAAGATATTTTCAAAGTGGTGGATAAGTATCATCTGGGCGGCCCTTACTTTGTGGCAGAATTCTATCCTGCCTGGTTTGACGAGTGGGGAAAGCGTCATTCGTCTGTCGCTTATGAGCGTCCTGCCGAACAATTGGACTGGATGCTGAGCCACGGAGTATCTGTCAGTATGTATATGTTCCATGGCGGAACAAATTTCTGGTACACGAATGGAGCCAATACCGGCGGCGGTTATCAGCCCCAGCCGACAAGTTATGACTATGACGCACCTTTGGGCGAGTGGGGAAATTGTTATCCCAAATACCATGCATTCAGAGAAGTGATTCAGAAATACCTGCCCGAAGGGACTGTATTGCCGGAAGTGCCTGCCGATAATCCGACCACCACTTTCGCTACAGTCGAATTAAAGGAAAGTGCCCCTTTGAGTGCTGCTTTTCATCAGACTACACAATCGGAAGAGGTACTGTCAATGGAGGATGTAGGCGTTGATTTCGGATATATTCATTATCAGACAACCATTCCAAAAGCAGGAAAGCAAAACTTGTCATACAGGATTTGCGCGACTATGCCGTGATTCTGATAGATGGCAAACAAGTGGCTAGCCTGGATCGCCGTTACAATCAGAATAGCGTGACATTGAATGTACAGAAAGCACCCGCTACGTTGGAGATTCTGGTTGAAAACACTGGGCGTGTGAATTACGGCCCCGATATACTGTTCAACCGAAAAGGTATCACCAACCAGGTTCTGTGGGGCGATGAGAAATTGGCCGGATGGTCTGTTACTCCCTTACCTTTATATAAAGAGAAAGTTTCGGAGATAAAATTCGGTGAGACTATCAAAGGAGTTCCCGCTTTCCATAAAGGGACATTTACGGTTCAGCAGAAAGGTGACTGTTTTGTCGATATGAGCCAATGGGGAAAAGGGGCTGTGTGGGTAAATGGGAAATCACTCGGACGTTTTTGGAACATCGGCCCTCAGCAAACGCTTTATCTGCCCGCTCCATGGTTGAAAGAAGGAGAGAACGAAATTATTGTCTTTGAAATGGAAGATACGGGCAATCGCGCTTTGCGCGGATTGGATCGGCCTGTTCTGGATAGCCTGGGTATGGATAAGAACTATCAGAAAGGACAACACCGTGCAATAATGGGTACCCCGATTCTGGAAGACGGTGACATCGTATTGAAGACCGCTTTGCAAGAAACCAATGAATGGCAGCCATTCGACTTCCCTGTTGCAACTACCCTCCGTCACTTCTGCATCGAGACTCTTACTTCCTACACAGAAGATAATCAGGCCTGTATTTCGGAAGTGGAGCTACTGGACGATAAGGGGCGGACGATTGATAAGAAAAAATGGGAGGTTGTTTATGTGAGCAGCGAGCTGGTTGATAAGAACTTGGGAATAGGAGAGAATCTATTTGACGGAGATATTTCTTCTTTCTGGCATACGGATGCGGATACCGGTTCCCATCATCCTCACCGGATTATCATTGATATGAAGGAAATATATAAAGTTTCTGCTATCCGCTTTAAAGTTCGTAAGGGTTCGTTCTTATCCGGAAAGGTGAAAGACGTAAATATATATGGTCGTCCGCAATTCTTCTTGTTTCATTGATTAAAACGTGATTAATTGAAAAATAGTTGACTCTTATTTATTATATTTGGAGAATCTAAAAAATAAACTACTATGTATATGCGTTTTGTGTTGACTTTATTACTCGGGACTATATGGCTATGTAGCTGTCAGTCAGAGAAACTGCCGGTCAATTCTTTGGCTGGGCGTGTGACGGAAGGTACTTCGGACGGTCGGATTCTTTTCCGGATTATTGCTGACGGAAGCAACCCGGCAAAGGATTACTTTGAAATATCTTCGGAGAACGGTAAAGTTCTGATAACCGGAAATTCCGATTTATCATTGGCCACCGGGCTGAACTGGTATCTGAAATATGTGGCCGGTATCCATCTTTCTTGGAATAATCCGTCTCAGAAATTGCCGGAAGTATTGCCGCTTCCTGAAGAGAAAATACGTCAGGAGACGGCTATGAAGAACCGTTACTACCTGAACTATTGTACCTATTCCTACTCTATGGCTTTCTGGGATTGGGAGCGCTGGGAGAAGGAGATAGACTGGATGGCATTGCACGGCATTAATATGCCTTTGAGCATTACAGGAATGGAAGTTGTATGGTACAATCTGTTGAAACGTGTCGGATATACAACAGAGGAAATCAATGAGTTTATTTCCGGTCCGGCTTTTATGGCTTGGTGGCAGATGAATAATCTGGAAGGATGGGGCGGGCCGAACCCCGATAGTTGGTATCAGCAGCAAGAAGCACTTCAAAAGAAGATAGTATCCCGTATGCGGGAGCTGGGTATTGAGCCCGTATTTCCGGGTTATGCAGGGATGGTTCCCCGTAATATAGGCGAGAAACTGGGGTATCAGATTGCTGACCCCGGCAAATGGTGCGGCTTCCCGCGTCCGGCTTTCCTCTCTCGGAAGACGAGCATTTGATTCCTTTGCAGCGATGTACTATGAAGAATTGGAGAAACTTTACGGAAAAGCTAAATATTACAGTATGGATCCTTTTCACGAAGGCGGAAATACGGAAGGAGTGGACTTGGCAAAAGCCGGGGCTTCCATAATGAAAGCTATGAAGAAAGCAAATCCGGAATCAGTTTGGGTGATTCAGGCATGGCAGGCAAATCCGCGTCCGGCTATGGTTGATGCGTTGGATGCCGGGGATATGCTGGTATTGGATTTATATAGCGAGAGACTTCCCCAGTGGGGTGATCCGGATTCAATGTGGTATCGTGAAAAAGGTTTTGGCAAACATGACTGGCTTTATTGTATGTTGCTCAATTTCGGCGGTAATGTCGGTCTGCACGGGCGGATGAATCAGTTGGTGAACGGATATTATGATGCGTGTGCACATACAAATGGGAAAACATTGCGTGGAGTAGGGGCTACTCCCGAGGGTATTGAGAATAATCCGGTGATGTTCGAATTGTTGTATGAGTTGCCGTGGCGTGCCGGACGTTTTTCACCGGACGCGTGGCTGCAAGGATATCTGAAGGCCCGTTATGGTGGTGAATTATCACCGGAAGTTCTGGAAGCATGGAGAGCGTTGGAGCATACGGTTTATAATGCTCCTAAAAACTATCAGGGTGAAGGGACGGTAGAGTCCTTGTTGTGTGCCCGTCCGGGATTTCATTTGGACAGGACATCGACATGGGGATATGCCAAACTGTTCTACTCGCCTGATTCTACATCGAAAGCTGCCGGTATGCTGCTTTCTGTTGCCGGACAGTACAAGGGGAATAATAACTTTGAATATGATTTGGTGGATATAGTGCGTCAGAGTAATGCTGATAAAGGTAATGTATTGCTCGAAGAGATATCTCAGAGTTATGACCGGAAAGACAAAGGGAATTTCCGGAAGCAGACACGGCAGTTCCTTGACCTCATTCTCTCGCAAGACAGTTTACTGTCTACCCGGAAAGAGTTTTCCGTTTCTTCCTGGCTGACTGCCGCACGTTCTCTAGGGACTACTGACGAAGAAAAGAAACTCTACGAATGGAATGCGTCTGCATTAATCACTGTCTGGGGTGATAGCATTGCTGCCAATCAGGGAGGCTTGCATGATTATTCTCATCGTGAATGGAGCGGTCTTCTGAAAGATTTGTATTATCCGCGTTGGAAAGCTTTCTTTGAGCAGAAACAGCAGGAATTGGACGGCAAGTCTGTTGGTGAGACGGTTAATTTCTATGAAATGGAAAAAGCCTGGGCAGAGAAATCGCATGGATATTAATCTAAAAGTATAAGATAGTAGCGATTCTTTTCTTGTACTTTTAGCGAGGGTTCATCGGGTTCACCCTGTTGCTGGAACCCTGATGGATAAAGCGATAGCGGGTGAAAGAGAGAGGAAAAATCCGGTTGGAACCGTTCTTCACTCTTTCACCTTTGTTTTTTCGATATGCTATGAGCTAATTCAATTATGCTATAAGCTAAAAGAAATATGCTATAACCAAAAAGAAATTAGGTAATGGCAAATAATCTGTCAATCAATATGTTAATAGTTGAGTTGTCAAGTGTTAATAGCTTAATTATCAGGTAGTACTACTTGATATGTTGGGTATATATAGCTGACGTGTTGGATCTATATGCCCAACGTGTCAGCTATATATATCCAACATATTGGATCTATATGTCCAATAGACACTGCAAGCGAAACGATAATGAAGGTGAAAGCGATGAAAGGTAATTTCTCTTTGTCTTTTTTCCTTGCTTTCACCCGCTATGGCTTTATTCATCGGGTATTTAGCAATAAAGTGAAACCGGTGAACCTCCGGTTAAGCGCATAGAGGACTTTCTGCCGACAAGCCACAATATTATTGCCGTATATGATTTATTGCCGTATATGAGATTTTACTTTTCCAGCAACTCTTTCAGGAAATCATCCAACTCCTTATCCAGTCCTTTCAGCAGCTCGTCATTCACCAATATCGTATCATCATCTACCAGCAGCAATTCCGTCACCGTTTCCTTATCTTCGTCCACCAATACGAACGAGTAAGGTTTCAGGATAGTCACCTTGTCAAAGTCGCCTGCATCTTTCATTCTGCAGAGGATGGTACGTAGGGAAGGTTCCACGTTTTCCAGAAAATCATCACCGTCATACGTAGCCCATTCTTCTATCATGATGTTTGCCAACTCTTCATCATCATCGTTGTAAATAGTAAGTTGTCCCGAAGTCTGATCCGGTTGGAGATGAATGTCGGTAACGGTCGTTTGCTCGCAGTTACATGTATAGTTAGCGACTGCCTTTTGGATAGCCGCTTCGATAATAGATAGTGATTGTTGGCTCAATTTCATGGGTTCCTTCTTTTTGTTAGTTCAAAGGTATAAAAAAAATAAGATTTGATATACGATTTTCTTAAAAATCGTCATTAAATCGACTCATTTGCATCTTTAACTTAGGTAATTGGCTGTTTCTCTCCTTCAACTCCGCCAGATACAGGCTGGTGAGATAATAATTCGGCACATCGTCAATGGTGGCATGCATATTTTCCGATACATTCTTTTTCTCAATTTTCTTGGCTAGCTGCTGAGCTTTTTCAGCCCATTCCACTGCTTGTGCCAAACTGTCTTTCATCTCATAGTAAACCGCGATATTGAGGGCAGCCTGCATCTTCTTCTTTTCGCTCTTTGTTCCTTCGAAAGCCTGATGCCAAAGTTCATACGCGTTGTCCCATGAATTTTCGCGTACATAAACGGCGGCGTCCCGCATCGGTACCGAACCGCCGGTATAAAGATACCGTGTTCCTTTTCCACACCGGAACAATATTCTTCACCGGAATCGTTCCTGCAAATTCGGCAGCTTCCTGCAACATCTTCCTGTCGGGAATCATATGCGTGGCAGCTTCTATGGCCGAAGCACCGAATTCTTCCCAAAAGATGCTGTCGTTAGGGTGAAGCGTAGTCATCGGTCTGCTCCGTTCGGGTAGATAAATTCTGACTGTAGGGTATGCCTTGACGTCCACAGCTCCTTGGAAGCAGTTGAACTCATCCAGGTAACGGACAGTCTTTGTCGCTTTGAGTTGCAGATTTTCTACGGCAATGATTAAATCCACTCCTAAATCCGAAGCCAATTTGTGTACTTCTTCCTGACTCAGCGTGCTTTCACGCGGCAACTTATCATTTGCCCGCAAAGCGGAATCGCAAATCACCACTTCGTCAAAGTAGTTCTGATGCGCAATCTCTTCGGCCAGTGCCTCTGTTGCCACTTTAGTGTCTCCATTCACGTAAGCCGTTGCACGACTTACTATCGGTGAGTTCTCTTTGATTTTTTCAGTTTGTGCCATCAGTTTGTTATCCGGCGTATTGCTGGTATTATTTACGATGGCAACTTTCCGAAGTTGGGGAGGGAAGCTAAGGTCGGCAGCTTGCAGGTAATCAATGGAAATCTGCTCCAGGCTTTGGCAGCTACTCAATGCCAGCAGGAACAAAGAAACGAAAGCCAGTGAATAAGATTTTGCCATAGTTTTGTTCTATTTAGTAATTTGACAAAAGTACTATTTTGAAAGAATAAAAGAAAGTCTCAAACAGTTTTTAACCGTTTGAGACTTTCTTTATAAATATGATGATAGAGAATCGAGATTAAAAATGCAGAATCCTACGCAAAGAAAACATTCGTTTCCTGACTCTCAACTCTCCATTCTCAGCTCCCAACTTATTTAAGCGTTTTTACCGTGACAGTTTTTATACTTCTTACCGCTTCCGCATGGGCAGGGATCATTACGTCCCACAGTCTTTTCCGCACGGATTGGTTCACGTTTCTGCTGTTCGCGAGTATCCTGGTTGGCAGCAGCCTGCTGATTCGGATCAGTCAACTCTTGTTTGTTTTCACGATACTTGCTCATGTCCTGGCGTTGCTCGGGAGCAGCCTGACGTACTTCTACACGGCGGGCAGCTTGTTCGTCCGGAGCTTCCTGCACAGGGATTTGTCCGCGCATCAGGATAGCTACCGTCTGGTTATTAATCTTGTTGACCATTGCGTCAAACAAAGTAACGGACTCCAGTTTGTAAATCAACAGCGGATCTTTCTGCTCATAGCTAGCATTCTGTACAGAATGTTTCAGTTCATCCAGTTCGCGCAGGTTCTCTTTCCATGCTTCGTCGATAACGTGAAGCAGGATTGACTTCTCGAATGCTTTTACCACCTCTTTGGATTCCGATTCGTAAGCCGCTTTCAGGTTGCAGGAGATGTTATACATACGTTTGCCGTCCGTGATAGGAATCAAGATGTTCTCGTACATATGTCCCTGGTTCTCATATACCTGTTTGATGACCGGATTGGCAATCTGGGCCATACGGTCTGTCTTGCGCTTGAAGTTCTCCATCGCAATGTTGAAAGTCTTTTCAGCCAATTTATCCTTCTTCTCGTTGCGGAATTCCTCTTCGGTGAACGGAGTTTCCATAGCCAACGTCTGAAGCAGTTCCATCTGGCAGCCTTCAAAATCATTGTTTTCGATGGCGTTTGCGCAACGATCCCAAATCATATTCACGATATCCATACCGATACGTTCACCCATCAATGCGTGGCGGCGTTTTGTATAAACAACCGTACGTTGTTTGTTCATTACGTCGTCATATTCCAACAGACGTTTACGGATACCGAAGTTGTTCTCTTCCACTTTCTTTTGGGCACGTTCGATGGAGTTGGAAATCATCTTGTGCTCAATCATTTCGCCTTCCTGGAAACCGAGCTTGTCCATTACGCTTGCGATGCGGTCGGAAGAGAACAGACGCATCAAGTCATCTTCCAGTGACACGAAGAATACGGAAGAACCCGGGTCGCCCTGACGTCCTGCACGACCACGCAACTGGCGGTCTACACGACGGGATTCGTGGCGTTCCGTACCGATGATTGCCAAACCGCCCGCAGCTTTCACTTCCGGACTCAGCTTGATGTCGGTACCACGACCTGCCATGTTGGTAGCGATTGTCACCGCGCAACTGAAACCGGCTTTCGCTACAATCTCAGCTTCTTTCTGGTGCAACTTCGCATTCAATACGCTGTGTTCAATCTTGCGCATGGTGAGCATCTTGCTCAGCATTTCGGAGATTTCTACCGAAGTAGTACCTACCAGTACCGGGCGTCCTGCCTGAACCAATCGTTCGATTTCTTCGATTACAGCTTTATATTTTTCGCGTTTGGTCTTGTAAACGCGGTCATTCATATCCTTACGGGCAATCGGACGGTTGGTCGGGATAACGACTACATCCAGTTTGTAGATGTCCCAAAGTTCGCCTGCTTCCGTTTCGGCAGTACCGGTCATACCGGACAGCTTGTGATACATACGGAAGTAGTTCTGTAAAGTAATCGTAGCGAAAGTCTGCGTAGCGGCTTCTACTTTCAAACGTTCCTTGGCCTCAATAGCCTGGTGCAATCCATCGGAGTAGCGGCGGCCTTCCATGATACGGCCGGTCTGCTCGTCCACAATCTTCACTTGTCCGTCGATAACTACGTATTCATCGTCCTTCTCGAACATGGTGTATGCCTTCAATAACTGGTTGATGGTATGTACGCGTTCCGATTTAATGGCGTAGTTAGTCAGCAATTCATCTTTCTTCTGAAGTTTTTCTTCGTTGGTCAGGTTCGGTACATTTTCCAGTTCCGAGAGTTGTCCGGCGATGTCGGGAAGAACGAACAAAGTAGGATCTTCAGAATTACCGGTAATCAAGTCCACACCTTTATCTGTCAGGTCTACACTGTTCAGCTTTTCGTCAATTACGAAATACAACGGGTCAGTAACCTCGTGCATACGCTTGTTGTTCTGCTCCATGTAGATTTCTTCCGTCTTGAGCATACCGGCTTTGATACCCTGCTCACTGAGGAACTTAATCAAAGCCTTGTTCTTCGGCAGACACTTGTGGCTGCGATACAACGCAAGGAATCCTTCTTCCACCTCTTTCTTGTCATTCGATGCGATAAGTTTCTTGGCTTCGGACAGGTATTTGGTTGCCAGTACTTTCTGTGCTTCTACCAGGCGTTCTACCAATGGGCGGAGTTGCTCGAACAACTGGTCGTCACCCTTCGGTACAGGGCCGGAGATAATCAACGGAGTACGGGCATCGTCAATCAAAACGGAGTCAACCTCATCGACAATGGCATAGTTGTGCGGACGTTGCACCAGGTCTTTCGGGCTGATAGCCATATTATCACGCAGGTAGTCGAAACCGAATTCGTTGTTCGTACCGAACGTGATGTCAGCCATATATGCTTGGCGGCGTGCATCGGAGTTCGGTTGGTGTTTGTCGATACAGTCCACACTCAGACCGTGGAACATATAAAGAGGTCCCATCCATTCGGAGTCAAGTTTTGCCAGATAATCATTCACGGTCACCACGTGCACACCGTTTCCGGTCAATGCGTTCAGGAATACCGGGAGAGTGGCTACCAGGGTTTTACCTTCACCGGTTGCCATTTCTGCGATTTTACCTTTATGCAGAACGACACCACCGAACAACTGAACGTCGTAGTGAACCATGTTCCATACCGTGTCGTTTCCACCGGCCATCCAGTGATTCTGATAAATCGCCTTATCGCCTTCGATGCGTACAAAATCCTTTGTAGCAGCAAGCTGACGGTCGAAATCGGTAGCGGTCACTACTATTTCTTCATTTTCAGCAAAACGTTTGGCGGTAGCTTTGACAATAGAGAAAGCAACGGGCAGAACTTCGTCCAGTGCCTTTTCATATTTTTCCAGAATTTCTTTTCCGTCTTGTCTATTTGTGCAAAGACTTCTTCGCGGTCTTCCAGTTCGATACTTTCGACACTTGCTTTCAACTCTTCTACTTTCGCACGTTCGGCAGTAGCCGATTCATAGATTTATTTTTTGATTTCTTCCGTTTTTGCACGGAGTGCATCGTTGTCTAGTTTCTCAACCTCAGGGTAAGCAGCTTTGATTTTCTCTACCCAGGGCTTGATTTCTTTCATGTCTCGCGTGGATTTGTTTCCGAAAATCGAGCTTAAAAATTCATTAAATCCCATTTGTATAAGTATGTTTATTATTTATCTATTTAAAATTTCTTGCGCAAAGTTACATTAAAATGCTGATTTATTAATGTTTTGCACCCTGTTTTATGAGTAAACTTTTACCGTAAGTCGGTAATGGGTGCGGCAGAACAGGCATTGGGAGCCGGATGCGCATGAAATGTGCCAGTGTAGGCGCAATATGTTCGATAGTTACAGGAGTCTGTATGATAGCCGGCTTCACCGAGTGACCGATGAAAATCAGCGGTGAAGGAATAAACGAATGACGTACTACTTTACTTTCGCTGCTGTTTTCGTCCACCATAGTCCATCCGGGAAGGACGTCGATTACCAGGTCGCCCGAACGTTTGCGATGGTATCCGTTACGTATCTTATAAATCTCTGGAGTCCATGAACCCAGTAAAAGCCTGTTGGCGGAATATGCTTCGTTCACTCCGCTGAATTGCATGAGGAATTCGGCGGATTTCTCTTGTACTTCCGTCAAGTTCAGTTGCTTTTGTTCCAGCAACTTATGGTTCAGGTAAATCTGCTGGTTATGATGCGTTTCCACGTATTTGCCTTCACCGTAGGTAGCCATCAGATACATATTCAGCAAAGCTGCGCAACGGTTGAGGTAAAATTCTCCGCCGGGAATTTTATAAAGTCCCGAATCGGCTGATTCGCTGTCCGTATATCCGGTGGAAGTGATGAAAATAAGTACATTCTGCAGACCTACTTTCTTGTCAAGCAACTCAAGTAAGTTGGCTATACTGCGGTCGAGACGTACATAGGTGTCCTGCATTTCCATGGCACATTCCTGTACGGATTTATGCGCATAGTTTCCGGCGTAGTAAGTGAGTGCCAATAAGTCAGTAATGTCATCCATGCCGATCGAACTTTTGTTCAGTGCTTCTTCGGCAAGAGCGTTTACTTCATCGTTCACAAAAGGGCTGGTGATGAAACGCCGGTACTTATTGTTACGGTCATCGTCAAATTTATATTTGAAAACCATGTCCCGCCAATCTGGCAGAAAAGTGTACATTCCACGTGGGAAAACAGGTTCCCAAGTAATGTTTGCAATACGGAAATCAATGGCTTGGCGGTCATTGTACTGGCTTGCCCACCAGGGAAATTCTCCGTAATAAGTGGTTCCGCTCCATTTTCCCGTGTTGGGATTAATCCAGAAAGCACCGTTCCCGGCATGTCCGGCAGCAAAAATCGCTGCGTCACATTTGGGGGCGATGGCATATACGAGCCCTTTGCCCTGAGTCGCAATTTTGAGCTCGTCGGCAATGGTGGAAGTCAGTAATTTGGCGGGTGAGCAGGTCTGGTCTGTATAATAACCCATAAATGCTGTGTCGTCCGTGCTGTTGACGGGGCGTAGGGTAGATACGTCCATCCATCGTTTGGAGATGATTCCGTTCATGGAAGGAGTCGTGCCGCTGTAAATGGCGGCTATGGCCGAAGAACGGTCTACACCGCTGAAAGTATATTGGGCGTTACAGAACACTCTTCCCTCTTTCCAGAGACGCTTGAAGCCTTTTTCGCCGTAGAGTGACGAAAATGCTTCCAGATAGTCCGTACGCAGTTGGTCAATCGTCAATCCTACCACAAGTTTAGGGGCAGTAGGAAGCGACTGAGCTTGTAGCCCTGTGAAGGTGAGTACGGTGATAAGGGAAGTCAGTAGTCCTTTCATTATTTCTTTTTAGATGTCACTATTAAGTTGCTCGCTGAACGTATCAGCAAACAGAGTGCCAAAGGTACAACAGCAAAGTCAAATCTTTGCGGAATTAGTGGAAAAAGCACTATAAAAAGTGTTAAAACGGCTAGATTCAAGGTCAAATACCAGCATTTCTTCCTTTTTCGGACACAATAAATGATGTATGGCAGGAAAAAAAGTTGCCCCGGATGGAACACCAGCAACAAGAAATTGGAGCTGACAGCCGGATGTTCGGAGAAGAGGGCAAGAAAAGCAAGGACGCATCCCACGATACCTGCCGCACCGAAGAGGAACAGGTCGATTCCCCATAATCCGGTTCTCCGCCGGATGCCGTAGATGGTAGCGCCGGCCGTTAGTATAAATAATAGTAACGCGCATTGTAGCGGAGTGGGTATCCAACTGCTTTCATCCGGTTCGGGAGTCGCGTCTACCACCAGTTCGGCGGCTTCAGCGAGCGGACGTTGGATGGAGTCGTTCTTAATTTGTGCACCGGCAAAAGCGTCCATCAGATAGAAAGGTGCAAACATCATCTGTCGTTGCGTGATAGGTTGGTCTGCTTCGCTTCCGATACATAAATCAATGCCGAAACGTGCCCACGGATGCCCTTTGCAATATTGATGTACAATGTCGCGGAAAGAACGTGAGCCATCCTGTGGCTCTGCGGGATAAATCACTTTTCCTGCAATGCTTTCTTCTATCTTGTCGCGAGGGCGGGTCGCACAATTATCGTAAAAGAAATTATAACGGTACACCCGGTTTTCAGGACGGTAATTGTCTTGCAGCAATTGGATTAATTTGATTTTCTCTTCATTGGTCATGTTCAAAGTTTGCTGCCATACGCTGCGATTCAAGAATGCGTATTCTCCTGCAAAATGGGGTAGTCGACAACTCCTAATCGGTAGTCTGTTTCTCCAAGAGAGAAGCGGAGTTCGAAATTAGGGATGTCGAAACTGAATAATCCGTAATTGAATACGACATCAATCCCTTGTGAGGGGTTTTCGTAACGGATAGCGGTGTGCCCGAATAGGGTGTATATTATTTCACCGGGTGCACAAGTCAGCAGGCTGAGACGGATGGAGTCATTGCTATTGGCAGTTGTTTGTCCGAAGGGCAGAAGCAACAGAAAAAGAGAGAAGATATAATATAAAAAAGACCGTTTCATCAGTAGGCTTGTTTTATTTTTGCGGCGAATATACAAAGAATTGTTGGAATCGGAAAACAGAGCGTCTGTTTTATCTGGATAGTTTTTTTGTTTGGCTGAAAAATCTAAAATGAAAAACAAGATAATTCCTTCTATATGCTTTAATTTCTCTTTTTTTACTTTACCTTTGCGCCCGCTAAAGATGAAAATGCATTGAATTTAATTATCGACATAGGGAATACAATGGCAAAAGTCGCCCTCTTCAATAATGGGGAGATGGTGGAAGTGTTGGCCGAATCCAATCAATCGTTGGGCTGTTTGCAAACTCTTTGCTCCAAATATCCGATAGAGCAGGGGATTGTGGCTACTGTCATTGATTTGAATGAGCGGATACTTGCAGAGTTGGCTGTTTTGTCGTTTCCTTTGCTATGGCTCAATCACAAAACACCTTTGCCGGTGGTCAATTTGTACGAAACTCCCGAAACGCTGGGGTATGACCGGATGGCTGCTGTGGTAGGTGCCAATGAACAGTTTCCCCATAATGATATATTAGTTATTGATGCAGGGACGTGCATTACTTACGAATTTATTGACTCGAAGGGGCAGTATCATGGTGGTAATATTTCTCCCGGCATGCAGATGCGCTTCAAGGCACTTCATCAGTTTACCGGACGCTTGCCTATGGTAGATGCTAACGGACGTCAACTTCCGATGGGACGGGATACCGAAACTGCTATACGTGCCGGAGTCTTGAAAGGCATGGAATTCGAAATTTCAGGTTATATTCAGTCTATGAAGCATAAATATCCTGAACTTTTGGTTTTTTTAACGGGCGGAGATGATTTTTCTTTTGATAGCAGCGTAAAAAGTGTCATCTTTGCAGATAGATTTTTAGTGTTGAAAGGATTAAATAGAATTTTAAACTATAATAATGGTAGGATTTAAACACACACTATGTGCGCTTTTGCTCACGATGGTTACCGGAGTGGCAATCGCTCAAAATAATACAAACTCTCCTTATACACGATATGGCTATGGCGACTTGTCCGATCAGAGTTTCGGAAATAGCAAGGCGATGGGGGGGATTGCTTTCGGACTCCGGGATGGAGCACAGATCAATCCGTTGAACCCTGCTTCGTATACAGCCATTGATTCGTTGACTTTCCTTTTGAAGGAGGGGTCAGTCTGCAAAATATGAATGTTAGTGGTGGCGGTGTGAAGCTGAATGCTAAGAACTCCAGTTTCGACTATTTGGCAATGCAGTTCCGTTTGCATCCCAGGATAGGGATGAGTGTAGGGTTGTTGCCGTTTTCTAATGTGGGATATAGCGTATCAGACGCTCAGACGTCGACCGACCAGGAAACAGGCAATGTGTTGAATTACACCCGAAGTTTTACCGGAGATGGTGGATTACATCAGCTTTACGGGGGAATAGGTGTGAAAGTGCTTAAAAACCTTTCAGTGGGTGTGAACGCTTCTTATTTTTGGGGTGATATAACACGTACGCGAACTGTAATTTATCCTGAGACAACTAGTTCTAGCTCTTATATACAACAGGTGGGAGTTTCTGTCTCGGATTACAAACTGGATTTCGGGGCACAATATACGCTGGATTTGGGTAAAAAACATTCAGTGACAATCGGAGCAGTTTTTCTCCAAAGCATAAACTGAATAATGACTATACAGTGACAACTCAGGCTAGTGCGACTAGCAGTGACAATTTGGATGCTACGTTGGAACTTCCGAATATCTTTGGAGGAGGATTCACGTACAATTATGACAAACGTTTGACAGTCGGTATGGATTATAGTTTGCAGCAATGGTCTAAGGCTAAATTCGGTGTAGCTGCAACGGATGATGCCATGCGTAAGGAATTTGATGAAACTTATGCCTATTGCGATCGTCATAAAATATCAGTGGGAGCGGAATACATTCCTAATTTGATAGGACGTTCTTACCTATCCCACATCAAATATCGTTTGGGAGCTTATTATACGACTCCGTATTATAAGATCGACGGCAAAAAGGCTGCCCGTGAATATGGTGTAACTGCCGGTTTCGGTTTGCCTGTACCTCGTTCACGCTCTATCCTCAGTGTCAGCGGACAGTTTGTCCATGTCAGTGGTCAGGAGGCTGCTTTTGTGAACGAGAATATCTTCCGTGTGAGTATCGGATTGACGTTCAATGAACGTTGGTTCTTCAAACGCAGGGTAGAATAATTGAGTTGAAATAACGTGAGAGAGAATAGACGACTTTATAATAACAACTAAAATTTAAATACAATGAAGATTAAAACGCTTGTGGCTATGTTGGTCCTTTCAGCAGGGGCAACCACTGCAATAGCACAGGATGCGTCTAACTGTAATTCGAACAGTAGTATTTCGCATGAAGCTGTGCGTGCAGGTAATTTTAAAGATGCGTATACTCCTTGGAAAGCTGTGTTGGAAAACTGTCCTACACTCCGTTTCTATACCTTTACCGACGGATATAAAATTCTGAAAGGCTTGATGGCACAAATCAAGGACAAGAATAATCCGGAATACCAGAAATATTTCAATGAATTGATGAATACGCACGATTTGCGTATTAAATACACGCCTGATTTCTTGGCTAAAGGTACAAAAGTATCTTCTGCTGACGAAGCATTGGGTATCAAAGCTGTAGACTATATCGCTTTGGCTCCGAAAATTGATTTTAATCAGGCTTATCAATGGTTGAGCCAGTCGGTTAATGCAGTGAAGGCCGAATCGGCTGCTGCTACTTTGTTCTATTTCTTGCAAATGTCATTGGATAAACTGAAAGCGGATCCTAGCCATAAGGAGCAATTTATCCAGGATTACCTGGCTGCCTCCGAATATGCTGATACTGGTATTGCTGCTGAAACTAATGAGGCAAAGAAGAAAAACTTGCAAGGTATCAAAGATAACCTGGTTGCTTTGTTCGTAAACAGTGGTACTGCTGACTGCGAATCATTGCAAGGCATTTATGGTCCGAAAGTGGAAGCTAATCAGACAGACTTGGAATACTTGAAGAAAGTAATCGACATCATGAAAATGATGAAGTGTACTGAAAGCGAAGCTTACCAGCAGGCTGCTTATTATTCATACAAGATAGAACCGACTGCAGAAGCTGCTACGGGATGTGCTTATCAGGCATTCAAGAAAGGTGATATCGATGGTGCTGTGAAGTTCTTTGATGAAGCTATCAATTTGGAGACTGAAAATGCGACGAAAGCTGAAAAAGCATATGCTGCTGCTGCCGTATTGGCTTCTGCCAAGAAACTTTCTCAAGCTAGAGCTTATTGTCAGAAAGCTATCAGTTTCAATGAAAATTACGGTGCTCCTTATATCCTGATTGCTAATCTTTATGCAATGAGTCCTAACTGGAGTGATGAAAACGCTTTGAATAAATGTACCTATTTTGCAGTAATCGACAAATTGCAACGTGCAAAACAAGTAGACCCAAGTGTAGCTGAAGAAGCAAACAAGTTAATTGGCAGATATTCTGCTCATACTCCGCAGGCTAAGGATCTCTTTATGTTAGGTTACAAGCAAGGCGACCGCATTACTATCGGCGGTTGGATCGGAGAGACTACAACGATTAGATAAATATATGTTGCGAAAACGAAGTAAACGTTTGTTGCATAAAAGCATGAGCATAACAATTGTCCTTGGGACAATTGTTATGCTTCTTTTATTTCCTTCATGCGGCGGTAAGACGAAAGCAGTGGGTGAGGCTATCACCGAACGCGATTCTCTTCCGATGATGAGTACGTTGGGAGTCACTACTCTTATATCCGATTCGGGAGTGACACGTTACAGGGTGAATACGGAGGAGTGGCAGGTTTATGACCGTAAGAAACCTTCTTATTGGGCCTTTGAAAAAGGAGTATACCTCGAACAATTCGACTCGATCTTTCATGTAGAAGCCAGTATCAAAGCGGATACTGCCTATTACTATGACAAAGAAAGGCTTTGGAAGTTGATGGGGAATGTAGATATACAAAACCGGAAAGGGGAACGTTTTAATACGGAACTGCTATACTGGAACGAAGCCACTCAAAAAGTATATTCCGACAAGTTCATACGTATCCAGCAACCGGACAGGATTATCACCGGGCAAGGGTTCGACTCCAACCAACAAATGACTGTTTATACCATTCGTAATATAGAAGGTATTTTCTATGTGGACGATGAAGCGGGTGGCCCTCCCCAACCGGAAACAAAAGCACTGCCGGATTCTGTGAATAAAGATGCTGCGAAATAGGCGAAGTAATATCAATTGTACCTCGTGAATCGTCTAATCGTAAATCAAAACTTATGAATATTTATATCTCTCTAATAATCACCATGGTCTTCTCCGCTTTCTTCTCAGGAATGGAGATAGCTTTTGTTTCGGTAGACAAACTGCGTTTTGAAATGGAACGAAAGGGCGGAGTAACGTCCCGTATCCTTTCTATCTTCTTCAAGAATCCGAATGAATTTATCTCTACCATGTTGGTGGGGAACAATATCGCATTGGTTATCTACGGTATCCTGATGGCGCAGATTATCGGTGACAACCTGTTGTCGGGATTCATTGACAATCATTTCCTGATGGTGTCGGCGCAGACTATTATCTCTACTCTGATTATATTGGTGACCGGAGAGTTTCTGCCGAAAACAATCTTCAAGATTAATCCCAATCTGGTGTTGAATGTTTTTGCTGTTCCGCTTATTATTTGTTATGTCGTTTTGTATCCTGTTTCTAAATTCGCTTCCGGCGTATCCTGTTTGTTCCTTCGTGTTTTTGGAATGAAAGTAAATAAGGATGCTTCCGATATAGCATTCGGAAAAGTCGATTTGGATTACTTTGTGCAGAGCAGCATTGACAATGCCGAGAATGAAGAGGAACTGGATACGGAAGTGAAAATCTTTCAGAATGCGCTTGATTTCTCGAATATAAAAATCCGTGATTGCATCGTCCCGCGTACGGAGGTAGTGGCTGTCGACCTGACCACTTCGCTGGACGAATTGAAGAACCGCTTTATAGAGTCCGGTATATCCAAGATTATTGTATATGACGGGAATATCGACAATGTAGTCGGTTATATCCATTCGTCGGAAATGTTCCGTGCTCCAAAAGACTGGCACGACAATGTAAAGCAGGTACCGATTGTACCTGAAACGATGTCCGCCCACAAATTGATGAAGCTGTTCATGCAACAGAAGAAAACGATTGCCGTAGTGGTAGATGAATTCGGCGGGACGTCCGGCATTGTATCGCTGGAAGACTTGGTGGAAGAAATTTTTGGCGATATAGAAGACGAACATGACAATACTTCTTATATCTGTAAGCAGATTGATGAACACGAATATGTATTGTCTGCCCGTCTGGAAATAGAGAAAGTTAATGAAACGTTCGGACTTGATTTGCCTGAGTCGGACGAATATCTGACGGTGGGTGGGTTGATCCTGAACCAATATCAGAGTTTCCCGAAGTTGCATGAAGTCATACAAGTAGGATGTTATCAGTTCAAGATAATCAAGGTTACAGCGACGAAAATAGAACTTGTGCGCCTGAAAGTCTTGGAATAATAGCGATAATCAAGAAATTTTTGGCTAATAAATAGATGCATATTAGCATTTTTTGTATCTTCGTGCGCTAAAACGACAAAAGAAAGAAATAATAATAAACATAAATCGTATTAATCAAAATGGCAACGTTACAAAACATTAGGTCGAAAGGACCTCTATTGGTGATTGTTATCGGCTTGGCGCTGTTTGCTTTTATTGCGGGTGACGCATGGAAGGTAATGCAGCCGCATCAGGCGCATGACGTAGGTGAGGTGAACGGAGACGCTCTTTCCGCTCAGGAGTATCAGAATTTGGTAGAAGAATATACCGAAGTGGTGAAACTCATGCGTGGAGTGACCGCCTTGAACGATGACCAAACCAATCAGGTGCGCGATGAAGTATGGCGTTCCTACGTAAACAATAAACTGATTGAAAAAGAAGCTAAAGCATTGGGACTGACTGTTTCTACTGCTGAAATTCAGGATATCCTGAAGGCGGGTGTTCATCCTTTGCTGAGACAGACTCCTTTCCAGAATCCGCAAACAGGAAACTTCGACAAGGATATGTTGAACAAGTTCCTTGTTGAATATGCGAAGATGAGTGAATCCCAGATGCCGGCACAGTATGCAGAACAGTACAACAATATGTATAAATACTGGTCATTCATCCAAAAGACATTGATCCAAAGTCGTCTGGCTGAAAAATACCAGGCATTGGTATCTAAAGCTCTTCTTTCTAACCCGGTGGAAGCACAGGATGCTTTCGACGCAAGAGTAAACCAATACAATGTATTGCTGGCCGGCGTTCCTTATTCTTCAGTAGTAGACTCTACTATCGTGGTGAAAGAATCGGAATTGAAAGAACTGTATAACAAGAAGAAAGAGCAATTCAAGCAATATCAGGAAACTCGTAACATCAAATACATTGATGTACAGGTGACTGCCAGTGCGGCAGACAGAGCTGCTATCCAGAAGGAAGTAGACGAAGCAACTGCACAGTTGGCTACTACGACAGATGATTATACCTCTTTCATTCGTTCGACTGGTTCCGAAGCTCCTTATGTAGACTTGTTCTATAACAAGACAGTGTTCCCGTCAGATGTAGTGGCACGTTTGGATTCCGCTTCCGTAGGTACTGTTTACGGCCCTTACTACAATGGCACTGACAATACTATCAACTCTTTCAAAATAGTTGCCAAGGCTGCTGCTGCCGACTCTGTCGAATTCCGTCAGATTCAGGTATATGCAGAAGATGCAGTGAAGACTAAGACATTGGCTGATAGTATCTATAACGCTATCAAAGGTGGTGCTAACTTTGTAGATCTGGCTAAGAAATACGGTCAGACGGGTGACGCTAACTGGTTGGTTGCCGCACAGTATGAAGGTGCACAGATTGATGGTGACAACTTGAAATTCATCTCTACTATCAACAATACAGGTGTGAATGAACTGGTAAACTTGCCGATGGGGCAAGCGAACGTAATTCTCCAGGTGACTAACAAGAAATCTGTAAAAGATAAATATAAAGTAGCTGTTATCAAGCGTGAAGTAGAGTTCAGCAAAGAAACATACAACCGTGCTTACAACGATTTCAGCCAGTTTATCGCTGCTAATCCTACTGTTGAAAAGATGGTAGCTAACGCAGAAGAAGCCGGATACAGACTGCTTGACAGAGCGGACTTGAACAGCTCTGAACATGGCATCGGCGGTGTGAGAGGTACAAAAGAGGCTTTGAGATGGACATTTGAAAAAGCGAAACCGGGTGAAGTTTCAGGTCTGTACGAATGTGGCGAAAGCGACCACATGATTGTAGTCGGTCTGGTAAGCATCAAACCGGAAGGATACCGTCCGTTGAAAGCCGTACAAGAACAGTTGAGAGCTGAAATCATTAAAGATAAGAAGGCGGAAAAAATCATGGCTGACATGAAAGCGGCTAACGCTACTTCATTCGACCAGTATAAGTCTATGGCTGATGCTGTGAGCGACTCTTTGAAGATGGTGACATTCGCGGCTCCTGCTTATGTATCTGCATTGCGCAGCAGCGAACCGCTGGTAGGCGCTTACGCTTCCGTATCTGAAGTGAACAAGTTGAGCGCGCCTATCAAGGGTAACGCCGGAGTTTTTGTCCTGCAGGTATATGGTAAAGACAAGTTGAACGAAACATTCGATGCTAAAACAGAAGAAGCTACATTGGCTAATATGCACGCTCGTTTCGCCAGCCGTCTGATGAACGACTTGTATCTGAAAGCAAATGTGAAAGATACACGCTTCCTGTTCTTCTAAGATTAAATCGTAAAACGATAACTGCAAAAGGTCGTTCCTCTTTCGGGAACGACCTTTTTTGTTAACTTTTACATTATCACTATGCGGAAATCGACTTTATTTCCTTACATTTGCAAATATAAACCATGAACGGAAAGAATAATGTCTAAATATCCTCTTTTAGGAATGAATCTTGTTGAGCTTCAATCGCTGGTGAAAAGACTGGGGATGCCCGGCTTTGCCGCCAAACAGATTGCATCCTGGCTCTACGAAAAGAAGGTGGCCTCGATTTACGAAATGACTAATTTGTCATTGAAACACCGGGAGTTACTCAAGCAGAACTACGAGGTGGGGGCAGCCGCTCCGGTAGATGAAATGCGTTCTGTGGACGGCACGGTGAAGTACTTGTACAGAGTCGGTGAGAATCATTTTGTCGAATCGGTTTATATTCCCGATGACGACCGGGCGACGCTGTGTGTCTCTTCCCAGGTGGGCTGCAAGATGAACTGTAAATTCTGTATGACCGGAAAGCAGGGATTTACCGCCAACCTGACTGCCAGCCAGATTATCAACCAAATCCATTCATTGCCGGAACGCGACAAATTGACCAACGTAGTAATGATGGGAATGGGCGAGCCGCTCGATAATCTCGATGAAGTATTGAAAGCATTGAATATAATGACTGCTTCCTATGGATATGCATGGAGCCCGAAGCGTATCACGCTTTCCACAGTCGGTCTGCGGAAAGGGTTGCAGCGTTTTATCGAAGAGAATGACTGCCATCTGGCCATCAGCCTGCACTCTCCGGTGACTGCGCAGCGTTCTGAACTGATGCCGGCGGAAAAGGCGTTCTCTATTACTGAAATGGTGGAACTGTTAAAAAACTATGATTTTAGCAAACAACGCCGACTTTCGTTTGAATATATTGTTTTTAAGGGGCTTAATGATTCGCAAGTCTATGCCAAAGAGTTGTTGAAACTTCTTCGCGGACTGGATTGCAGGGTGAACCTGATTCGTTTCCATGCTATACCGGGGTAGACCTTGAGGGTACGGATATGGATACGATGATCCGCTTCCGTGACTATCTGACATCACACGGGCTTTTCACTACTATCCGCTCTTCAAGAGGAGAAGATATTTTTGCAGCCTGCGGCATGCTGTCGACAGCGAAACAAGAGGGAAATAATCAGAATTAATATATAAAACCGAACATCATGAAAAAGTACTTTTTTTATTTGAGCATCGCTTTGGTAGCCTTTGTCGTTGCTTCTTGTGGTCTGAAAGGAAACCACACTTCTAGTGGACGTGCATACGAGCTTTTGGTAGTAGTAGATCACGGTGTTTGGGATCGTGCAGCCGGAAGGGCTTTGCATGATGCACTCGATTCTGATATGCCCGGTTTGCCGCAATCGGAACCTTCTTTCCGTATCATGTACACTTCACCGAAAGATTATGATTCTACGTTGAAGTTGATACGTAACATTATTATTGTAGACATACAGGATATATATACGAAGGCTTCTTTCAAATACGCGAAAGATGTGTATGCTAATCCGCAGATGATTCTGACTATCCAGGCTCCGAACGAAGAGGAGTTCGAGAAGTTTGTGGAAGAAAACAAAAAGACGATTGTAGACTTCTTTACCCGTGCGGAAATGAACCGTCAGATTACTTTGCTCGAAGAGAAGCACAGCAATTTTATCTCACAGAAGGTGGATAGCCTTTTCGGATGCAACATCTGGCTGCCTGCCGAGTTGACCAACTCCAAGACGGGCGAAGACTTCTTCTGGGCTTCTACCAATACGGGCACTGCCGACCGTAACTTTGTAATGTACTCTTATCCTTATACTGATAAGGATACGTTTACTAAAGAATATTTCGTTCACAAGCGTGACTCCGTGATGCAAGCCAATATTCCCGGATTCAAAGAAGGCGTTTATATGTCGACCGACAGCTTGCTGACTGATGTCCGCCCCATCAACGTACAGAACAGCTACACACTCGAAGCGCGCGGACTGTGGCGTATGAAAGGCGACTTCATGGGTGGCCCGTATGTATCGCACACTCGCCTGGACGAGAAAACCAGCGGATTATTACAGCAGAAATATTTGTTTATTCACCGGATAAAATGAAACGCAACCTGGTTCGCCAGATGGAAGCATCCCTTTATACACTGAAACTTCCGAATGAAGTTCAGCAGAATCAGATTCCATTGGGTGGAGTAACCAAAGGGGCGGAACAAACTAATAAATAAAAACATGGAAGATAGCAAAATAAGAATTGGCATTACCCAGGGAGATATAAACGGGGTAGGCTATGAAGTGATTTTAAAGACATTTTCAGACCCTACCATGTTGGAACTTTGCACTCCGATTATTTACGGTTCACCGAAAGTGGCTGCTTATCATCGGAAAGCATTGGATATACAGACTAATTTCAGTATCATCAATACGGCTTCCGAAGCGGGATACAACCGTTTGAGCGTATTGAACTGTACGGATGATGAAGTGAAAGTGGAATTTTCCAAAACCGACCCCGAAGCGGGAAAGCTGCCTTGGGAGCTTTGGAACGTGCCATTGAAGATTATCGCGAAGGGCTGATTGATGTAATCGTGACTGCTCCTATCAACAAACATACGATTCATTCGGAAGAATTTTCATTCCCCGGACATACGGAGTATATCGAAGAGCGTCTGGGCAATGGCGAGAAGTCATTGATGATTCTGATGAAGAATGATTTCCGCGTGGCGTTGGTGACAACGCATATCCCTGTCAGGGAGATTGCGACCGCGATTACCAAAGAACTGATTCAGGAGAAACTGATGATATTCCATCATTGCCTGAAACAGGATTTCGGTATCGGTGCACCGCGCATTGCAGTGCTGTCACTCAATCCTCATGCTGGAGACGGTGGTTTGCTGGGCATGGAAGAACAGGAAATAATTATTCCTGCCATGAAGGAAATGGAAGAAAAAGGAATCCTTTGTTATGGCCCTTATGCGGCCGACGGCTTTATGGGTTCGGGTAATTATATTCATTTCGACGGTATCCTGGCTATGTATCACGACCAGGGGCTGGCTCCGTTCAAGGCGTTGGCTATGGACGATGGCGTGAACTATACGGCAGGTCTGCCGGTAGTGCGCACTTCTCCGGCTCATGGCACCGCTTATGACATTGCAGGCCAGGGGCTGGCAAGTGAAGATTCTTTCCGCCAGGCAATCTACGTTGCCATCGACGTGTTCCGCAATCGCCAACGGGAGAAAGCGGCTCGTACCAATCCATTAAGGAAACAGTATTACGAGAAACGGGATGATAGTGACAAACTAAAACTGGATACAGTAGACGAAGATTAACGATTAACGGGGTAGTGGTTAGTGATTAACTGTTACTAATTGGGCGGTTAATCACTAATCACTAACCACTAAACCCTAAACGAAGTGACAAGAGCGGAGATACAACAAGTGAAACAGCGTTTCGGTATTATTGGTAATACCGAAGCATTGTCACGTGCCATCGATGTTGCCATTCAGGTAGCTCCTACCGATTTGTCCGTGCTGATTACGGGAGAAAGCGGTGTCGGAAAGGAGAGTTTTCCACAGATTATTCATCAATACAGCCGGAGAAAGCACGGACAGTATATTGCTGTCAACTGCGGAGCTATCCCGGAGGGTACGATTGATTCCGAACTGTTCGGTCATGAGAAAGGCGCTTTTACCGGTGCTATCGGTGAGCGGAAAGGATATTTCGGTGAAGCGGACGGCGGTACTATTTTCCTTGACGAAGTAGGGGAGTTACCGATGCCTACCCAGGCGCGTTTGCTTCGTGTACTGGAGAGCGGTGAGTTTCTGAAAGTAGGTTCGTCCAAAGTGCAGAAGACGGACGTGCGTATTGTGGCGGCTACCAATGTCAACCTTGTACAGGCCATTTCAGAGGGACGTTTCCGTGAAGACTTATATTATCGGTTGAATACCGTGCCCATTCAGATACCGCCTTTGCGTGAGCGGGGAGAAGACGTATTTCTGTTGTTCCGTAAATTTGCGGCGGACTTTGCGGAGAAGTACCGGATGCCGGCTATTCAGTTGACAGAGGATGCGAAAAGGAACTGCTGGCTTATTCATGGCCGGGCAACGTGCGCCAGTTGAAAAATATCACGGAGCAGATTTCGATTATCGAAACGAACAGGGAGATTAACGCTGCTATCTTGCAGACCTATCTTCCTACTCAAAATATGCAACGCCTCCCTGCATTGATGGGAACGCGTGAAAGTAAAGGCTTTGAAAGCGAGCGGGAAATTCTTTATTCCGTTCTGTTTGATATGCGTCAGGAAGTGGCCGAACTGAAGAAGATGGTGCACAACCTGATGGCTGAACGTGCCGGACAGGTGGGCCAGGTAGGAGCGGTAGTTGCTACTCGGTGGTGACGGCCTCTCATCAACCGTCCGTGCCTGCCATTATCCATGCCGTACAGCAACCTCAACCCGCTGTTTGCAGGGAGGATGATGACATACAGGATACGGAAGAGTATGTCGAAGAAGCTCCTTTGTCACTGGATGAAGTAGAAAAAGAGATGATTCGCAAAGCGCTTGAAAGGCATCACGGAAAACGAAAGAGTGCCGCCAAGGATTTGAATATTTCTGAGCGTACACTTTATAGAAAAATAAAAGAATATGATTTGGATTAAGAAGATAACACGCCCTTTGCTACTGGTCGTTCTGCCGGTAGTGGTCATTGCGTGCACTGTTTCCTATAAGTTTAACGGTTCATCTATCAACTACGATAAGGTGAAGACGATTTCTATTGCCGACTTCCCGATCAAGTCGGAGTACGTATATGCTCCGCTGGCAACGAAGTTTAATGAGGACTTGAAAGATATATTTATCCGTCAGACCCGTCTGCAACTGTTGAAACCGAACCAGAATGCAGACTTGCAGATTGAGGGCGAAATCACGGGATACAATCAGTACAACCAGGCAGTATCCGCCGATGGTTATTCTTCGGAAACGAAGCTGACCATTACGGTCAATGTCCGTTTTGTCAACAACACCAACCACGCCGAGGACTTCGAACAACAATTTTCCGCTTTCCGTGTCTACGACTCCAGCCAATTGCTGACTGCCGTACAGGACGGGTTAATTGCCGAAATGTCTAAAGAGATAACTGATCAAATATTCAATGCAACCGTAGCAAACTGGTAATATAAATGACTTCCGCTAACTTTCAACAATGGATTCAGCATCCTGAAACGCTGAACAGGGATACTTTGTACGAACTGCGCAATCTTCTTGCAAGATATCCGTATTTTCAGTCGCTCCGCTTGTTGTATCTCAAGAATCTGTATATTCTCCATGATATTAATTTCGGCGGGGAACTGCGGAAAGCCATTCTTTATATCGCCGACAGACGGAAACTGTTTCAATTGATTGAAGGAAGCCGTTTTGATCTCCAATCCCGGAAAAAGGGGGTGCCCCTGGCGGAAGTACTGAAGGATGAACCTTCCGTAGACCGTACACTGGCATTGATTGATGCTTTCTTGTCTACGGCTCCCGAAGAAGTGACCGCCCAAACCGGATTTGACTATTCGGTGGATTATACTTCTTATTTGCTCGAAGAGGCTCCCGCGGCGGATGAATCGGTAGAAGAAGCACCTAAATTGAAGGGATTCGAACTGATTGACGACTTTATAGAAAAGAGCGAAAGCGACTCTCCCCGTACAATGAAACTTTTGCGGGAAGAAGCGGAGGAATCTGTTACCCCTTCGGACGAAGCAAGTGCGGAAGAAGAGGAAGATGATAGCTGTTTTACAGAAACCTTGGCTAAAATCTATGTTAAACAGCAACGATATTCAAAAGCTCTTGAAATAATTAAAAAATTAAGCTTGAAATATCCAAAAAAAAATGCTTACTTTGCAGACCAAATCAGATTTTTGGAGAAATTGATTATTAACGCTAATTCAAAATAACTAAAAATGTACTTATTATTCGTTATCTTAATGGTGATTGCAGCCCTGTTGATGTGCTTCATCGTGCTGATTCAGAACTCTAAAGGAGGCGGACTTGCTTCCGGTTTTTCTTCATCTAACGCTATTATGGGCGTACGCAAGACTACAGATTTTCTGGAAAAAGCAACATGGGGGCTGGCCATCTTCATGGTTGTAATGAGCATTGCTACCGCTTATGTTATTCCTCGTTCTGCTGTTGCTACAGACGCAGTGTTGGAACAAGCACAGAAAGAACAACAAACTAACCCGTATAACTTACCCGCAGGTACGGCTGCGCCTCAGTCTGAAGCTCCTGCTACTAACGCACCTGCTACGGAAACTCCGGCACCGGCTGCTGAAACTCCTGCTCCTGCTGCTGAGTAATTCGCTTCGGGTTATAGAGATATTTGGGTAAAACCATTCATGAGAGAGCGGAAAACGTTCTCTCATGATTTTTTATATAGGCACGGATTACACGGAATTACACGGTTTTTGATTAATCAATCTCTTAAAATCGTGAAATCCGTGTCATCCGTGCCTGAATATATAATAAAACTATCTTATTTTGATGAAAACAATGGAGATTTAATTAACTTTGTTGCCCGTTATGATATTATTAATTACCTTAAAATATAACAATGACAGAACAATTGAAAAAGAAATTGAATGACTCCGCAGTACTACGCTGGAGTGTTCTAGCATTGGTCGCATTTACTATGCTATGCGGCTATTTCCTCACTGACGTAATGTCTCCGCTCAAACCCATGCTCGAAAAAGAATTATTATGGGATAGTCTTGATTACGGTTTCTTCACGAGTGCTTACGGCTGGTTTAATGTATTCCTGCTGATGTTGATTTTTGGCGGTATCATTCTGGATAAGATGGGTGTCCGCTTTACCGGAATGGGAGCGTGTATGTTGATGGTTTTGGGTTGCGGATTAAAATATTATGCAATTTCTACGACCTTTCCGGAAGGTGCCATGCTTTTCGGATTCAAGACGCAAGTTACTTTGGCTGCATTGGGATATGCCATCTTTGGCGTTGGCGTGGAGATTGCGGGTATCACTGTTTCCAAGATTATCGTGAAGTGGTTCAAAGGCAAGGAGATGGCATTGGCTATGGGACTTGAAATGGCTACGGCGCGTATCGGAACAACCTTGGCAATGGTGATGACAGTGCCCTTGGCTGACTTTTTCGGATATACGGATGAGAGCGGTGCATTCCATACCAATATTCCTGCTCCGATTCTGTTTTGCCTGATAATGTTGTGTGTCGGTACGATTGCTTTCTTCATTTATACTTTCTACGATAAGAAACTGGACGCATCTCTGGACGCAGAGGGCTTGGAGCCGGAAGAGCCGTTCCGTATGAAAGATATCGTATATATTGTCACAAACAAAGGATTCTGGTTGATTGCACTGTTATGTGTGTTGTTTTATTCGGCAGTATTCCCGTTTATCAAGTATGCAGCCGATTTGATGGTGCAGAAATATAACGTAGATCCGAAGCTGGCGGGAACAATCCCCGGATTGCTGCCGATTGGTGCTATTGTGTTGACTCCGTTGTTCGGTTCGTTGTATGACCGTATCGGTAAGGGAGCTACCTTGATGGTGATAGGTTCTGTCATGTTGATTTTTGTACATACCATGTTTGCTTTACCTATCTTGAATGTGTGGTGGTTCGCTACTATCATTATGATTATCTTAGGTTTTGCTTTCTCACTGGTGCCTTCGGCTATGTGGCCTTCTGTTCCGAAGATTATTCCGGAAAAACAGTTGGGTACAGCTTATGCCCTGATCTTTTGGGTGCAGAACTGGGATTGATGGGTGTACCTTTGTTGATCGGATGGGTGTTGAACTCTTATTGTAAAGGTCCGGTGGTAGATGGTGCACAGACTTATGACTATACGTTGCCGATGAGTATTTTTGCTCTCTTTGGGGTATTGGCCCTGATTGTTGCTCTGATGTTGAAAGCGGAGAACAGGAAGAAAGGTTACGGATTGGAAGAAGCAAATATTCAGAAGTAATAAGACTATGGCTGCTAAAGAGAAAATAAACCTGTTAGAGGTCATTCCCTGTCGCAGTGAACATATTACAGCAGAACGGGAAGGAGAGACTATTGTGCTCTCCTTTCCCCGTTTTAAGTATTCGTGGATGCAACGCTTGCTTGTGCCGAAGGGAATGTCGAAAGAGCATCATGTGCATTTGGAAGAACACGGTACGGCTGTATGGGAGCTGATAGACGGAAAACGCACGGTTCGCGAGATTATAGAAGAACTTGCAGGGCATTTTCAGAATGAAGCGGGTTATGAGTCGCGCGTATCTGCTTATCTGTATCAGATGCGGAAAGATGGATTTATAAAGTTGATGATGCCGACGTAGCGTCGGAGCAAGGTTTTCCAATCGGTATGTTGGCATTTTAGGTACAGATGACATGGATTACGCTGTTGCTTTATACGGTCATATTTCAGAAAACCGTGGATTTCATGTTATCTGTACCTGAATTTTAATTATCGTTTATTTGATGAATGCAGCCCAAAATATTATGGCAATTGCAACCAATACGCCCATAATGATGAGCGTTCCCCATACAAAATAGTTACTGTCTTTTTCCTTTTTCTTTTCAGAATCTTGGATGATACGCTCCATTTCTTCCGACGTTGTATCAGGCAACGAGGAATGTCCGCTGGCTTGGTTCATATGCTTTAACTTCTCGCTGGTACGTTCGCGTCGCAGGCGGGAAGCCTCCCGCCCTTCGCTTAACCGACGTATCATATCGAGCATATGTCCTTCACCACCCATATTCTTTTCTTTTTTAAAGGTTTCTTATTTGCCTTCTTCTCTGTCTACTTTGATTAATCCGCCTGTGTTCGGGTCAAAGTATACTTTGATAGTAGAATTTTTGTTGAACAATACCGGAGCCAGATATTCTATTATACCGAATTGGGTAACAGGAAGTTCGCCCTCATATAGTTTCCTCTTGCCGTCGGTCAGGGTAACCAATGCCTGTCCGGGTACGTTGTAAGCAATCCCATCCAGGTCCTTCTTCTTTTTCCCGTCCTCTTGTGGTATCTTGACCGTTTTCAAGTCCTTCAGGCTGATATAGAACGGAGTTCCTGCCAAATCATTGTTGGCAACTACGCCCAGTTTCTTGGAGAAGCGGAAAGCAACTTCGTTATTGAACTCTTTGTCAAGTGTAAGGCGTACGGTAAATGTCCTTTCCTCCTTATCCTGTATGCCGGAGAACATTTTGGTCATGGCATCTTCCTGCATATTCAGGTTGTCGAGCATGATTTTAAGTTGTGCACCGTCTGAAGGTGTGTTGTCTGCTTGTCCGCGTAACAAAGCATTTTTGCTTTCGCGAATATTGTAGATTTCTTTAGCTACCAGTTCCGCCATTTTGGCGGTAGAACTTGCCATCAGAATTTCCTCGGTCAGAAAGTCGCGGGGATTCGCTTTCTTTTGGAAAGCGGGAGTGGTCGGAGTACTTTGCTTTGTGGAACTGTTTGGACTGTAAGGTACATTGATGGATTTCACTATACCATTCTCGGTCAGTTCCATAAGGGAGCTACTGTTTTATCTTTCAGTTTTACGAAGTAAGTGGCTTCGCTGTTCGGCACTCCTACCGATTTAACTTTTACGCTGGTCAGTTCCCAATACGTTTCAGGCTCGGCGGATACATTGTTCAACCGCAGATAGCGGTCGGCATATTGCTAAATTCCCCAGGAGTATAAGTTACCTTATTGGCTTTTATTTCAAGTTCTATTTGGGTTTTGGGAAGACTGTATACCACTCCATAGTCCTTGCCACGAGTGACGCCGGTCAGTACTTCGGTTTGTGCGTAAGCGGAAGTTGCCATAAGTAGGCCCGCTGCTATAATCAACTTTTTCATATTCGGTTCTCTTTTAACTGGTTTTGAAAACAAAGTTAATGAAGTTATTGAAAAAACTGTAAGTTCTTAACTTTTATTCGCTTACAAGTCGCCAGGCGGTGGGCAGGCAGGTGACGATGTCACTTGCTATCAGTCCAATCATGCCTTGTTTCTTTTGGGCGATATCTCCTGCCAGTCCGTGGATATAAGTGCCTATTTTAGCAGCTTCCTCGGTAGGATATCCTTGTGCCAGCAATGCCAGGATAACCCCGGTCAGTACATCACCACTGCCGCCGGTTGCCATTCCCGGATTCCCTGTCGGGTTGAAGTAACATTTGCCTTCGGGAGTGATAATGGCGGAATAAGCACCTTTCAGGATGATGTGGACATGGGCGGTGTGGGCCAGTTCGCAGGCTTTCATCAGGCGTTCATAAGAATCCTGACATTTTCCGGTAAGGCGTTCCAGTTCCTTCGGGTGAGGGGTGAGGATAGAGCCTTTTGGCAGGTGTGTAAGTGTATGGCGGTGGTTGGCGAGGATATTCAGTGCGTCGGCATCCAGTACGACGGGAGTTTGGCAATGTTCCAGTTGCTCGATGAGGGCAGCTTCCGTTTCCTCGTTCCGTCCCAAGCCCGGACCGATGCCGACGGCTTGATAGTCATCGGTGTCGGTAGGTACGGCAAAGTAGTTTTCGCTGGCGTCAGTCTCTACCATTGCTTCGGGTACGGAAGTTTGCAGAATGTCGTTGTTGCATATCGGAGCATGCACGGTGAGTAATCCTACACCGGAACGCAGACAAGCACGGGCAGCCAATACCGATGCACCCGCCATTCCTTTCGAACCGGCTATCAGCAGTGCATGGCCGAAATTTCCTTTATGGGCAAATTGCTTGCGGGGTTTGATAAGCGAACGGATTTCTTCAGTCTCTAGCATTTCGTAGTTTGTCTCCGTCTCTTCGATTCCCTCTTCGCTCAACTGGATATCCAGTAATTCCCATTCGCCTACGAACTCGGTGTTTTCCGCAAAGAGGAAAGCTAGTTTCGGCAGTTGCAGGCTGAAAGTAACGTCTGCACGGATAATATTGCTTTTGACGTTGAACGTATTCTCTTCTCCCATCAGTCCCGAAGGAATGTCGATGGCTACTACCATGGCGGGAGAGGAATTGATATATTTCACTACGGCTGCGAATCCGCCGCTTAGCGGTTTGTTCAGTCCTGAACCGAATAGTCCGTCAATCACTAGATGGTCGGGTGTCAGGACCGGTGGGACGAACTGCGTACTGATTTCGTGGAATGTTACTTCTTCCATCATTTCTACCAGTTCTTTGTTTGTCTGGCAGTCAGGAGAAAGATTCCCCTTTGTATTGAAGAGATATACTTCTGTCTTATATCCTTTTTCAGCCATCATGCGGGCTACGGCAAGGGCGTCTCCACCGTTATTCCCCGGTCCTGCAAAAACAGTGACGGGTGTTTCCGTATTCCATCTGTCCGTAATGGCTTTAGTTAATGCTGTTGCTGCACGTTCCATCAGGTCTATTGACGCAATCGGTTCGTGTTCAATGGTATAAGCATCCAATTTCTTGATGCTGCTACTTGGAAATATTTTCATTGCAATGTTCTTTTAGTTTTCGAACCACAAATGTACATGATTCTTCTGACTTTTCCCGTTTGTTATGGGAAGAAAACGTGTTAATCATGGTTGGATAGCGTGTAGGATATGGTTTGATTGTCTATGGGTAGGCTGATTACATTAAAAGTTAGTTCAAAACTGATGCGGAAATGAACTAAACGGTACGGAAATGAACTAATCTTAGTTTTTCTAAAATTAGATTGGCAGTATGCAATGATTTAATCCCCGTTATATATAAATTTATTCGTCTGACAGTTGTTGAACTTTCGTCTGACAACTGTTATTCTTCCGTCTGACAACTGTCAGACGAAAAAGCAACAATTGTCAGACGAATAAAATCATGCATCATCAATCATAAATTCATTCAGTATTAACGACAAATTAGCACAAGTTCGAAATTAGTTCATAACCGTACAGAAATGAAACAATCTTTTGCTACGATTGCTTTTGGTTATTTGCATTTTTCGAAAAAATGTTATCTTTGTAGGTAGGTAATGCGAATAACATTATTTTCCTATGCTCACAATGATTAAATCATATAATAACTGATTGTTTAATCTTCTAAAAGTTTGCATTATGGAAAAGACTAGAATTGGCTTGAATGCAGGAAAAGTATGGCGCATCTTAAATGAAAAAGGTGAACTTTCAATCTTCGATTTGTGCCGTGAGTTAGGTTTGACTTTCGAAGACGTAGCTCTTGCTATTGGTTGGCTGGCTAGGGAAAGCAAAATCTTTCTGAGAAAAAGGGAAGGAATGCTTTTTGCCAGTATCGAGAATGTCGAATTTACTTTTGGCTAAAGTGATGATTAACTTAAAATTAAGGTGGAACTCCACTTGATTATTTATGCCGTTGAAAGCTTAATGAGGTGGATAAGTGGGAGTAGCTGTGCCTGAAATCCTGTTTCTTTACTTTTTCTCTGATTTTTCCACCTATCCAATAAATACTCACAAGCGATTCCTACAAGAGTTTATCGACTTTGACTTGTTTATTGTTATTTTTCCTACCTTTGCACCTCATAAACTACTAAAACACATAAATTCATGAGTGCATTGAAAGGACATCCTAAAGGTCTTTATCTGATTTTCGCGACCAGCACGGCAGAACGTTTCAGTTATTACGGAATGCGTGCCATCTTTATTCTTTTCCTGACGCAGGCATTATTGTTTGACAAAGAAGCCGCAGCATCCATCTACGGTAGCTATACCGGATTAGTTTATCTGACACCCTTAATTGGCGGGTACATTGCCGATAAATACTGGGGTATCCGTCGTTCCGTATTTTGGGGAGCGATGATGATGGCAGTGTGGCAGTTCCTTATGTTTATGAGTGCTTCTACTTTAGAAAATAAGGAGCTTGCCCACTGGATGATGTATGGCGGGCTCGGGTTTATGATTTTAGGTAACGGCTGTTTCAAGCCAACAGTCTCTTCTATGGTAGGACAACTGTATGAACCGGGAGATAAGCGTCTCGATGCAGCATACACTATCTTCTATATGGGAGTCAATGTAGGTTCCTTTGCCGCTCCGTTGATTTGTGGTTATTTGGGTGATACCGGAAATCCGAATGACTTTAAATGGGGATTTCTTGCATCCGGAATCATGACACTGTTCACCGTTGTTCTTTTTCGAAACTCAAAAGAATAAATATCTTTTTTCTCCTTCCGGCGAACCGATTGGTATCCTTCCGGATGCCAAGAGGGAGAAAAAAGAAGATAAAGCCGAACACATCTCCCATCCGAAGATGGACAAAGAAAAAAAATACGTAACATAGTAATTATCATTGCCCTTACTGCTGCCCTGTTGGCCTTTTTCAGTTATGCTTTTGACGGCGACTGGGTGAGTGTCGGTATTTTTACGGCTTGTATCGTTTTCCCCGTTCTTATTCTGCTTGACGGTTCATTAACTAAAATAGAGCGCAGCCGTATCTTCGTTATCTATATTATAGCATTCTTCGTCATATTCTTTTGGGCGGCATACGAACAGGCAGGTGCTTCTCTGACGCTTTTCGCTTCCGAGCAAACCGACCGTAGTATTTTCGGCTGGGAGATGCCTGCTTCCTGGTTCCAGTCTTTCAATCCTCTTTTTGTGGTAGTTCTCGCCTATGTTATGCCGGGGTATGGAGCTTCCTTAGCAAACGGAATATGGAGCCTGCTTCTCCGACGAAGCAAGCTATCGGTCTGTTACTTCTTTCCTTGGGTTATCTTTTCATTTGCTTTGGAGTGAAGGATGCCATCCCCGGAGTGAAAGTGAGCATGATTTGGCTGACAGGACTTTACTTTATTCATACCATGGGTGAAATAGCTTTGTCACCTATCGGACTCTCTATGGTAAACAAGCTGACTCCCCTGCGTTTTGCTTCTCTGATGATGGGTATATGGTATCTTTCCAATGCCACTGCCAACAAGTTTGCAGGCATGTTGAGCGGGCTTTATCCCGAAGACGGAAAGGTGAAAACAATCCTCGGTTATCAGATTGCCACGATGTATGACTTCTTCATGTTGTTCGTCGTCATGTCGGGTGTTGCTTCGCTGATTCTGTTCCTTCTTTCGAAGAAATTACAGAAGATGATGCACGGGGTAGAATAAAAAATTGTATTTTTGCGACAACTTTTTTAAAATAACCGGTTATGGATACCATTCAGATAAAAGACAAATTGTTTACCGTTTCCATTAAGGAACAAGAAATTCAGAAAGAAGTGATTCGCGTAGCGAACGAAATTAACCGCGATTTAGCAGGTAAGAATCCGCTTTTCCTTAGTGTGTTGAACGGTTCGTTCATGTTTACCGCTGATTTATTGAAGCATATCACCATCCCTTGTGAAATCTCATTTGTGAAACTGGCTTCTTATCAGGGGGTGACTTCCACCGGAGTGATTAAAGAGGTAATCGGCCTGAATGAAGACATTGCCGGACGTACGGTTGTCATTGTAGAAGACATTGTGGATACGGGACTGACCATGCAACGCTTGCTGGATACATTAGGTACACGCAATCCCGAAGCTATTCATATCGCTTCTCTGTTGGTGAAACCTGAAAAGCTCAAGGTAAACCTCAACATTGAATATGTAGCGATGGAAATCCCGAACGACTTCATCGTAGGCTACGGGCTCGACTATGACGGCTTCGGACGTAATTATCCCGATATTTATACAGTAGTAGATTAATAGTAAATAGGTACCAGTTTAAATGGTAAATAGTAAATCGTTAAATTGTAAATAACAAGATGTTGAACATTGTAATTTTCGGTGCTCCGGGTTCAGGAAAAGGAACACAGAGCGAACGTATCGTAGAAAAGTATGGAATCAATCACATCTCGACAGGAGATGTATTGCGTGCGGAAATCAAGAACGGCACAGAGCTGGGTAAAACCGCTAAAGGTTACATCGACCAGGGGCAATTGATTCCTGACGAATTGATGATTGATATTCTGGCAAGCGTATTCGATAGCTTTAAAGATAGCAAAGGTGTAATTTTCGACGGTTTCCCGAGAACAATTGCACAGGCGGAAGCATTAAAGAAAATGTTGGCTGAAAGAGGACAGGATGTTTCTGTTATGGTAGACCTTGATGTCCCCGAAGATGAGCTGATGGTACGTCTTATCAAACGTGGCAAAGACTCCGGCCGCGCAGACGACAACGAAGAGACTATCAAAAACGTCTGCATGTATATCATTCACAGACTGCCCCGCTGATTGACTGGTACAAGAACGAAGGTAAATATCAGCACATTCACGGTTTGGGTACGATGGAAGGTATCTTTGCAGAAATCTGCGAAGCAGTAGATAAATTATAATAATTATTCAAATAAGTCAGTAACCGGAGTGTCTTGCTTTGGCTACTGACTGTTTTAACATACAGAAAAGAATATGGCTGAATCGAATTTTGTTGATTACGTAAAGATATACTGTCGCTCGGGCAAGGGCGGAAGAGGCTCTACGCACATGAGGCGCGAGAAATATTGTCCTAACGGAGGTCCCGACGGGGGCGATGGCGGAAGAGGAGGTCATATCATCCTGCGCGGTAACCGCAACTACTGGACATTGCTTCACTTGAAGTATGACCGTCATGCAATGGCAGGTCACGGCTAATCGGGAAGCAAGGGACGTAGCTTCGGAAAAGACGGCGCGGATAAAATAATAGAAGTACCCTGCGGAACGGTGGTTTACAATGCCGAAACCGGAGAGTATCTTTGTGACGTGACGGAAGACGGACAGGAAGTGATTCTGCTCAAAGGCGGCCGCGGCGGTCAGGGCAACAGTCATTTCAAGACGGCAACCCGCCAGGCTCCACGTTTTGCACAGCCGGGAGAACCGATGCAGGAAATGACCGTTATCATGGAACTGAAACTGCTTGCCGATGTCGGCTTGGTAGGTTTCCCCAACGCGGGAAAGTCTACACTGCTTTCTTCCATTTCGGCGGCAAAACCTAAAATAGCCGATTATCCGTTTACTACGCTCGAACCGAATCTGGGGATCGTTTCCTATCACGATGGAAAATCTTTCGTGATGGCGGATATTCCGGGAATTATCGAGGGAGCCAGCCAGGGCAAAGGTTTGGGACTGCGTTTTCTGCGTCATATCGAACGTAACTCATTGCTGCTGTTTATGGTTCCGGCAGACAGCGACGATATTCGTAAAGAATACGATATCCTGCTGAACGAACTGCGTACCTTCAATCCTGAAATGCTGGATAAACAACGTGTACTGGCTATCACCAAGAGCGATATGCTCGACCAGGAATTGATGGACGAGATTGAACCGACATTGCCGGAAGGCATACCACACGTATTCATTTCTTCTGTTTCCGGTTTGGGAATTTCCGTATTGAAGGATATTCTTTGGGAAGAACTGAACAAGGAAAGCAATAAGATAGAAGCAATCGTTCACCGTCCGAAGGACGTGACTCGTCTACAACAGGAACTCAAAGACATGGGTGAAGATGAAGACATCGACTATGAATATGACGAAGATGTTGATAGCGACGACGATGATTTCGATTATGAATACGAAGAAGAAGATTGGGAAGATAAATGATTTCACTTACAAAATATAACGAGCTGCTGGGGTACGAGTCGTTGAAGGCATACCCCGGAGTAGTTCATTTTGTAACTACGCGTCGTGGTGGTGTCAGTAAAGGAACTTATGGTTCGTTTAATTGCTCTCCTTATACCAATGACTCGTGTGTGAACGTCAACCGTAATCAGTATGAGTTGTTTCAACTAATGGAGCATCAGATTAAGGAATTACTTATTCCGGAACAGGTGCATGGTTGTGAGAGCTTGGTTATTGGTGAATCTTTTTTTGAAGATTCTTTGGAAAGAAGACGGCAACTTCTGCAGGGAGTGGATGCATTGATTACCAATGTGCCGGGATATTGTGTTTGTGTCACGACTGCGGATTGCGTGCCAGTGTTGTTGTATGACAGAAAACAACGGGCAGTAGCTGCCGTTCATGCCGGATGGAAAGGAACGGTGAAACATATCGTCGCCAATGTGATGGAGCACATGAACCGGTATTTCGGAACTCAAGGTGAAGATGTGGTAGCTTGTATCGGTCCGAGCATTTCGCTTGAGTCCTTTGAAGTGGGTAATGAGGTTTATGAAGCTTTTGAAGAAAGCGGCTTCGATATGTCCGCCATCTCTATCAAAAAGAAGGAAACGGGCAAATATCATATAGACTTGTGGGAAGCCAACCGGATTGAACTGCTTGATGCGGGAGTGCCTGCGGAACAGATTGAAGTAGCCGGTATCTGCACCTATATTCATCATGATGAATTCTTTTCGGCACGTCGGCTGGGTATTGATTCCGGTCGTATATTGTCGGGGATAATGATTAGAAAGTAAGATTCGGCGTCTGCAACGTCGTTTTTTTACGCTGATAATTGGTTTATGATAAGTTATGTTTGAAATAAAAGTATCTCAGGAAATAAAGAATGCGTGTCCGGTTTTTGCCGGAGCAGCCGTGTATGCCGCAGTAAAGAACACAGCTTACTGCGAAGGGCTTTGGAAGGAAATCAATGCTTTCACTGGACAACTGACTTCCACTACGCAAATGGAAGACATTAAGCGTCAACCGGTTATTGCCGCCACCCGCGAGGCGTACAAGCGTTGCGGAAAAGACCCGACGTTACCGTCCGTCGGCAGAAGCCTTGCGTCGTCGTCTGATGCGTGGGATTCCTTTATATCAGATTGATACATTGGTAGACCTAATCAATCTTGTTTCTCTCCGCACGGGACACTCTATCGGTGGCTTCGATGCCGATAAGATACAAGGCACGCATCTCGAACTCGGTATCGGAAGAGCGGAAGAACCGTTCGAAGGCATTGGGCGCGGAGTGTTGAATATCGAAGGGTTGCCCGTATATCGTGATTCTTTTGGCGGAATCGGAACGCCTACAAGCGACCATGAACGTACAAAGATGGACGTCGGAACTACTCATATTCTTGCTATCGTCAACGGTTACAATGGAAAAGAAGGTTTGAAAGAAGCTGCCGAAATGATTCAGTCCTTGTTAAGAGACTATGCGGAATCGGACGGCGGTGAGCTTTTATTCTTTGAATAATCAACCCTGTCTGAGTTGAAAAAGAAAAAATACATGAAGAACATACTTATTTCACTTATAGTCTTATTATTGCCTGTTATCATCCACGCACAGAATAAATCTCCTTTCTCTGCCAGGGAGATAAAAGATGTCCGGGTGGCTACTCCCGGATTATTTGCTAAAAGTAACTATCTCTATCTGCATCTGGATTCTTTGCAGGAACATGAATATGCCTTTCCATTGCCCGGTGGCAAAGTAATCTCTGCCTACGGAACTCGTGGGGGACATTCGGGCGCAGATATCAAAACGTGCGCGAAAGATACGATTCGTGCAGCTTTCGACGGCATAGTCCGTATGTCGAAACCGTATTATGCGTATGGAAACCTGGTTGTCATCCGCCATCCCAACGGATTGGAAACCCTTTATAGCCATAACTTCAAGAACCTTGTCCAAAGCGGCGATACCGTAAAAGCCGGACAGCCTATCGGACTGACGGGACGTACCGGTCGTGCCACTACGGAGCATGTGCACTTTGAAACCCGTATCAACGGACAGCACTTCAATCCGAACCTTATCTTTGATATGAAAGAAAAGACCTTGCGGAAAGGATGCGTTAAGTGTACAAAAAACGGGAATGGGATTGTAGTGAAAACGCATACTCCCGATAACCGTGTCGCACAGAATAATCAGATGAAGAAGTAATGAAGAGTGCATCTTTATGGTTGGTGAATGGACAATGAAAGTAATAAATCTTTTTTTGTCTTAAACTCTGTATTATCTATATCCGATAAACTTGCTATTTTTGATTAATTTGTATTTCTTTGTGTAACTGTTTATGTTCTAATAACTAACCCCCTTATTACTATTTATGAAGAACAACAAGATTTACTTTCTGGGAGCCTGTCTCCTATGTACTGTAACTGCATTTTCGCAGAATATTAACTTACAACCTGCTCCCCAAGAGCTTATTACCCGTGACAAGACCATCGACCTGCCCGCCATCTATCAACTGGAAGGTGAAAAGAAGCAAACCCGCATGCTGTGGAAGTCCTCAAAGAACTGCTTTCGGGTAAGCAAAGCACCAAACAAGGGCTCCGTATCTATATCGGTGAGAAAGGAGACAAGAGTGTACGGAAGTATGGTCGCTTGATTCCTAATCGCGATGAAGCCTATTATCTGTCAGTGACCGACAAGGAAATCGTACTGGCAGGAAGTGACGAACGGGGTACCTATTATGCTTTACAGACTTTTGCGCAACTGCTGAAAGATGGAAAATTGCCGGAAGTGGAAATTAAGGATTATCCTTCCGTCCGTTATCGGGGTGTAGTGGAAGGGTTTTATGGAACTCCCTGGAGCCATCAGGCGCGTCTCAGCCAACTGGAGTTCTATGGCAAGAACAAAATGAATACCTATATATACGGTCCGAAAGACGACCCGTATCACAGTGCTCCGAACTGGCGTCTGCCTTATCCCGCGAAAGAAGCCGCGCAGTTGCAAGAACTGGTAACGGTAGCCAATAACAATGAGGTGGATTTTGTATGGGCCATCCATCCGGGACAGGATATCAAATGGAATCAGCAAGACCGTGATATACTGCTGGCTAAGTTTGAGAAAATGTACCAGCTCGGAGTTCGTTCATTCGCCGTCTTCTTTGATGATATTTCCGGCGAAGGAACCAATCCGCAGAAACAGGCGGAACTTCTGAACTATATTGACGAGAACTTTGTGCAGGTGAAACAGGATGTGACTCCGCTTATCATGTGTCCCACCGAGTACAATAAAAGCTGGTCGAACCCGAAAGGCAACTACCTGACTACCTTAGGAGAGAAACTGAACCCTTCCATTCAAATCATGTGGACGGGCGACCGTGTAGTCTCCGACATAACCCGTGACGGCATTTCCTGGATTAACGAACGCATCAAACGTCCGGCATACATTTGGTGGAATTTCCCTGTATCCGATTATGTACGCGACCATCTACTTCTCGGTCCGGTTTATGGCAACGACACCACGATTGCCGGCCAAATGTCCGGCTTCGTCACGAATCCGATGGAGCATGCCGAAGCGTCTAAAATTGCTATTTACAGTGTGGCAAGCTATGCTTGGAACCCTACGAAGTATGATACCTGGCAAACATGGAAAGATGCTATCCGTACTATCCTGCCGGATGCTGCGGAAGAACTTGAATGTTTTGCTATACATAATTCCGATTTGGGCGTCAACGGGCATCAGTACCGCCGTGAAGAATCACAGGACATTCAGCCTGCTGCCGAACGTTTCCTTAAAAGCTATGTGGAGAATGGGAAGTATGAAATGGCGGACTTTGAAGCATTGCAGAATGCATTCGAACGCATGACGGAATCTGCTGATATCCTGCTGATTAATACAGAAAATAAACCCTTGATTCAAGAGATAACCCCTTGGCTGTATCAGTTCAGACTGCTGGCTGAAACCGGGAAAGAAGTGTTGAATATGGTGAAGAGCCGGGATAACTTCTCTCATTCTTATTTCCTGCGGAAGTACAACCATGTGAAAGCCTTGCAGCAACAGATGTTTGACATTGACCAAACGTACAATCAGAACCCCTACCAACCGGGAGTAAAGACAGCTACAAGAGTGATAAAACCGTTGATTGACCGCACTTTTGCAATTACCGTCGAACGCTATAATCAAAAGAACGGAACTTCTCTGGATGCTATTACAGACTATATGCCGCACAGGCTTATAAGTGACGTAGACCAGATAAAGAACCTGCCGTTGCAAATAAAAGTGAACCGGGTGCTTATTTCACCGTCCAATGAAGTGGTGAAATGGGGAGCGGGGAAAATGGTTGAAATAGAACTGGATAATACTTATCCGGCAGAGAGCATACAAATCGACTTCGGAAAGAAAGAGTCGTCTGCATGGGGACGTTTTGAAATCTCCGTAGACGGTAAGGAATGGAAGGCGATAGACCTGGTACAAAAGGCAGCAAGCTTACAGCGGGATTGCAGAAAGCTCCGGTGAGGTTTGTCCGGTTTACAAATACGGGCAATGAAGAACACGAAGTGTATCTGCGCCAGTTCGTGCTGACGATAGAAAAAGGGATGTAATTACCCTTTCTTCGACTTGCGGTATTCCCGTGGCGACATTCCCATGATTTTGCTGAATAGGCGGGAGAAATCAAGTGAAACCATATCAAAAGCAGGTCAACTCCTGATAGGAGGAGTAATATTTCAAGTCAACCTATAGAAAGAATAAGAAAACAACAAGTCAACCATTATCAGGGAAGTACACGTTCTCAAGTATTCTCACTGCGATGAGAAAAAATCTCATCGCAGTGAGAACTTCTCATTACAATGAGAATTTTTTCCCACTGGGGTGAGAATAATCCCTTGCCAGAATAGGCTGTGACTGACTTTTTTGTCAGTTATGCCATAAGTTACGGCACAAATTTTATACAGACAGGTTTGTCTACCTTTATATCTTTGTGTATATCCGATAGTAATCCTGTATCTGTATTCCTTTCATAAACCTGAATCGCATTACTATCCCTGCAAGCCACCAATAGATATTTTCCATTAGGCGTAATGATAAAGTTACGCGGATGAATCCCTGTCAGTTGGTAGCCTGTTTTCGTTAACTTCCCGTTTTCAGAGTCGATACGGAAGATAGCGATACCGTCCACTTTCAGCCGGTTACTGGCATATAAGAACTTACCGTCCGGGCTGATATGAATATCGCCACTACCTTTTGCTCCAACTGTGTCGGCGGCTATTGTCTGAATCTCTTCCAAGCTTCCATCTTTATATCCGAAAGCGATTACCGTGCTTGAAAGTTCGTTTATCAGATAAGCATAGTTACCGTTCGGGGCAAACGTCAGGTGTCGGGGACCTGAACCGGCTTCCACTTTAAAGGCGGCAGGAGAACCTTCTTTGAGAAAACTCTCTTTGTTCTCTGCATCTGCGTTCGGATTAATGATAAACTTATGTATCTGGTCTGTCCCTAAATTATCGGCAAACATGTATTTACCGTCCGGAGTGATACGGACACAATGCAAGTGTGGCTTTTCTTGTCGTTCTTTGTCGGCTCCTGAACCTTCGAATTTTATAATATCGGAAGCGGGCAGGAGTGAACCGTCTTTTGCGATGGGAAAAACGGAGATACTGCCGCCACTATAATTGGCGGTTATCACATTCTTTCCATTCGTAATGATATAGCAAGGGTCTTCTCCACCGGTCTTCTGTGAATTCAGCAATTTGAAAGTCCCTTTTTCCTTGTCGAAGGCAAATGCGTTGGCGGCAGCTTGTTCATTATTAAATTCACTGACCGCATACACAAATTTTCCGTCGGCAGAAGGTGCTAGATAGGAAGGGTTTTCTACTTCCACTTCACTGAGTGCGGTGGCTGTCCCGGTTTCTTCGTCGAAACGGTAGCTGTAAAGTCCTTTACTGTCTCCTACGGTATATGTGCCTACGAGCATTGTTAACTCCTGATTCACTGATTCGGGACTTTCAGTCCGGGCAGCTTTTTTTGATGTGCAACTGATTGTGGTCATACTGATTATACAGATAGTGGCGATAAATTTTATCATATGGATTGTTTTCGTATTGATTATTATTTCTTTAATTGAGGTAGTTTTACCTCTGCTATCCCTACCCGGTCACTACCTAATACAATGCGTAAATCGCTGGCGGTAGTTCCTTTGAAACGGAAGTCCAACAGTTTGTTGTACTCTTTCACAGTACCGGAATATACAGTGAGGAATTGTCCGCCGCCACTGGATAGTTGTATCTCAAAGTCTGTCTCCAGTCCGTTATCACGGGAGAAGGCAATGGATACTCCGTCTATTTTAGCTCCGTTCGGTAAGGCAAAGGTAATGTAATCTCCTTTATTGCCTTCCCAGGATGTAGTTAAATTATTGTCAATTACATTATCCGCTGTTTCTGGGTTGGTGCTGGCACTGACAGGGCTACTGGCTTTGGTTGTGTTTGCGGCAGGTGTTTGCCCCGGTTCAACAACAGTCAGCGTTCCGTTCAGACGAATATCCGTAGACGAGGCTCCTATCATGAATGTGAAATCACCCGGTTCTACTACCCAATGCATATCGGCATTCAATAATTCCAGTGCTTTACGGTCGACAGGGAAAGTGATTTCTTTTGTCTCGCCCGGTTTCAGATGTACCCGCTCGAATCCGGCAAGGTTCTTCTCATAAGTGGTGACGCTGCTCAGTACATCACGGACATACAGTTGTACTACTTCGTCTCCGGCTCTTTTTCCGGTATTGGTAACTTTACAAGTGACAAAAGTCTTTTGATTGGGAGTGATAACCGCCGGAGAGATTTTCAAGTCGGAATATTCGAAAGTAGTATAACTTAGCCCGTATCCGAAAGGATATAATGCACCGTTGGCGCGTGACATATTGCCGTCCGGTCCCGGATTCTTACCGCCGTCAATCTGTGATGAGGGTTTGCAAGGGAAGTTAAACGGGATTTGTCCTACTGTTTTCTGGAAAGTGACAGTCAGCTTCCCACCCGGATTATAATCTCCGAAAAGCACGTCGGCTACCGCTATTCCACCTTTGGAGCCCGGATACCAGGCTTCAAGGATAGCAGGAACAAACTTATCCGCCCAGTTTACAGAAAGCGGACGCCCGTTGATTAGCACTAGTACAACAGGCTTTCCGGTAGCTACTACCGCTTTCAGCAAATCGAGCTGGCGACCGGGCAGGTCGAGACTGCTACGGGATTTGTTCTCTCCGCACGTACGCTGTCCGCCACCTAATACTACGACTGCTGCATCTGCCTGTTTTGCCTGACTGACAGCTTTATCTATTTCTTTTTGTTCTTCATCTGTCAGAGGATAGTCTATCAATTCGGATTCCGGCCAATTGGCATCTACCAAGTCGCATCCTTTGGTATAAAGTACATCCGCTTTGCCTTTCATCTTTTCCTGAATACCTTTTAGTACAGAGGTAACCTCTACAGCTAAAGGGCCGTAATGAGTGAGTGCATATGAATGTTCATCCGCATTCGGACCGCAGACTGCTATCTTTCGGATGTTTGAAGCATCCAACGGTAATACATTCTTATCGTTTTTCAAGGTACGATAGATTCACGGGAGGCTTGCAAAGCGACTTCTTCGTTTTCTTTCTTTTCTACTTCTTCATCTGCTCCTTTCAAATTCGTCTGATAAGGATTATCGAATAAGCCGACAAGGAACTTCACTCTCAGAATGTCGCGTACACGGTCATTGATAACTTCTTCACTCAATCCCCCTTCTTTGACCAACTCCCTTAAAGGTAATACATACGAATCCGGCGAACGGAACGTACAACGCACATTCAATCCGGCTTCCACGCTTTGGCGAACGGCTTCTTTCATATCCTTGGCAGTCCCATGTTTGGTATAAAGATATTCTACGGCATCACTGTCCGAAACGACATATCCGCGGAATCCCATTTCTCCGCGCAAGCGGGTAGTCAGCCAGTAATAGCTGCTCTGAATCGGAAAGCCGTCATAGTCATTATAAGAACTCATCACACCGAGTAATCCCGCTTCACGGATAACTCTTTTAAAAGGATAGACATGAAGCATCTCCACTTCGCGCGGTGACATCTGCGGGTCGACACGAGCCATTCCTTCGCGTGCGCCTTTATTGTTGCTATAAGCAATGAAGTGCTTTCCGGTAGCTGCTACCTGGTGATTATGCTGCATGCCTTTCACCATCTCGATTCCTAATTCCGCAACTAGATAAGGAGATTCTCCATACACTTCTTCGTAGCGTCCCCAACGCTGGTCGCGTCCTACATCGAGTATCGGGGCATATACATTGGTATATCCCAGCATACGGGCTTCACGTCCGGTAATCAGTCCTACCTGATGAATAAGTTGCCGGTTCCATGTATGTCCCAAACCCAGTTGGGTAGGGAAGTTGGTAGCTTTATAACTCTCCACTCCGCGAATCCCTTCATTGGTAAAGTCCGTAGGAATACCAAGCCGTGTTTCTTCGATAAAAAAACGTTGTACTTCATTCAGTGCCCAGGCATGTTTGGAAGCTGGCCATACATATTCGTTGTCCGACGGTGGAAGTCCCCATTGCTGGAAACCGTTCAGATGCTCGTCAATAGCTCCGATACCGTCTTTCCAAAGCTGGTTTTTCCATTCGGGAGTAGGCAAGTCATCTTTTAAAACCCGTTTGTACCCGTAAAGAGTCACCATTTGGCATGTTTTCTCTTCCAGTGTCATTTGGCTGAGCAAATCTTCTATGCGTGCTTCGATAGGTGCTGCCGGGTCTTCGTAGGTATCTTTAACACCATTCTTATTGAAATCTATCCATCCTTTCTTGTACATTTCCGTACGGACGGGTTTATAAACATCAGGTATTCTAGTCGTTTTCTGTGCCGGGAGGAGTGCACAACTTCCTAGAAATAAGCTGGTCAGTAAAAGTTTTCTCATAATATATTTTTGTGTTAAGAATAAATTTGCTCCGTAAAGATAGTGCTTTGATATAATATTTGCTAACGTCTTCTCGTAATTCCGAAAACATTTCCTATCTTTGCACTCTTGGAAAGCGTTCTGAACAATCGCTATTCTGTACGAATGAAAATTTGGGGTTGACTGGATTTGACAGCGGGCAGAAATGGTAGGTAAGCATGCAGTGGGTCGGTAATTTCCACTTAAATCTCAGTTATCAAAATTTTATCTGGCGAAACTAATTACGCTCTTGCTGCTTAATCGAATCACAGTAGATTAGCTTAATCCAGGCACTAGGTGCCAGGACGAGACATCACTCGGAAGCTGTTGCTCCGAAGCATTCCGGTTCAGTGGTGCAGTCACATCGGGGATAGTCAAAGGCGGCCTCGCACTTTTGATGAAACTTTAGAGGATAAGGCAGGAATTGATGGCTTTGGTTCTGTTCCTGCACGAAAATTTAGGCAAAGATAAGCATGTAGAAAGCTTATGATTTCCTCGTTTGGACGAGGGTTCGATTCCCTCCAGCTCCACACAAAGTGTTGAAAAATAGGTGATTATGAATTTACTTCCCTGCTTTGCATTATTAAATGCAAAGCAGGGAAGTAAATTTTTAGGGATATTGCTATTACTTGTCTCCGCAAAATGTACGGAGAATAAAAGCATTCATCTTATGAATTAATTTCCGGTTTTAATTTGGAGGCAGGTTCTAAATGACCTTAAAGTATCTCAGCGCTTTGTATAGTCCGTCATTCTCTACAGTATCAGTCACAAAGTCTGCAGCAGATTTTACAGTTTCTGAGGCACCGCCCATAGTTACACCGATTCCTGCCGCTTTTAACATAGAAATATCGTTGCCACCATCACCACACGCCATGATTTCTGAAACTTCAACTCCATAATATTCCGCAAATGCCGAAAGGCCGGAAGCCTTGCTGATTCCTGTTACATTGATGTCTGCAAATGACGGATACCAGCGTGAGGCGGAAAGGTTCGGCAGGAGAGGCATCACTTTTTGCTCCGTCTCATAATCAAAATAAAAACAAAGCTGGCAACATTCTCTTTTTTCGAACAGTTCCTCAATATCTACGACCGGAGGAATAGGGTGTTCAACGATTTTGGCTAACTGTTCAACAGTCGGTGTCATCTGATTCACAAATACACCTTCATCTAATTCAATGGCAACTGCGAAATCAAGCTCTTTTGCTATTTCTATCGACTTCTTGAAATCTTCTTTCGGAATAGGGTGTCTTCTTATTACAGTACCGTCGCGTAAGGTACAGTCCGCTCCATTTAATGCAATTATTCCGTTGTAGGGTACAGCGCTGATTTCATGGAGATCTCCGGCGGCTCTACCTGTAGCGATTACTATCTTAATTCCTTTATCATGGGCTTCCTTAAGAGCCTTAATGGAAGAAGGTGGCACTTTATGAGTTTCAAAACTTATCAGGGTACCATCCACATCAAGCAATATAACTTTTATCATATATTATATTCGTGAACAGTTAATTAATGAGTATATGTATATTTGCGAGAATAATATTGAGCAAATATACTATTATTGAGTGGAATTGCCATCAAATTATTCTTTTTATCCGTCATCTAAAGAATGGTGTTTATTCGAAAAAATATCGTAAGTTTGTTCTGCTAATCCCAAAGAATGATTCAGAGAAAGATTATACATATCGACATGGACGCTTTCTACGCCTCTGTAGAACAACGTGATAACCCGGAACTTCGCGGCAAACCGGTAGCTGTAGGTCATGCTGAAGAAAGGGGAGTCGTGGCTGCTGCCAGTTACGAAGCCCGGCGTTATGGGGTCCGTTCCGCTATGTCCTCACAAAAGGCGAAGCGGCTTTGTCCCCAGCTTATATTTGTATCTGGCAGGATGGATGTTTATAAATCCGTTTCCCGTCAGATACATGAGATTTTCCATGAATATACGGACATTATTGAACCTCTTTCCTTAGATGAGGCTTTTCTTGATGTAACAGAAAATAAGAAAGGTATTTCTCTGGCTGTAGATATAGCGAAAGAGATAAAACAGAAGATTCGCGAACAACTGAACTTGGTAGCGTCTGCCGGAATATCCTATAATAAATTTCTGGCAAAAATAGCTTCTGATTATCGCAAACCGGATGGACTGTGTACCATACACCCGGAACAGGCATTGGATTTTATCGCCCGTCTTCCTATCGAATCTTTTTGGGGAGTAGGTCCCGTAACTGCTAAAAAGATGCACTTGCTCGGAATCAGCAATGGTTTTCAACTACGTAAATGTTCGTTGGAGATGTTGACGGCACACTTCGGTAAAGTGGGAGCCCTTTATTACGAGTGTGCGCGAGGTGTTGACGAACGTCCGGTAGAAGCTGTCCGTATCCGTAAATCCATTGGCTGTGAACGAACATTGGAACGGGATATTTCAGCCCGTTCATCGGTTATTATCGAACTGTATCACGTAGCGGTAGAATTGATTGAACGTCTCAGCCATAAAGATTTCAAGGGGAATACACTTACCTTGAAAATCAAGTTTCATGATTTTAGTCAGATAACCCGAAGTATGACCCAATCGCAGGAGTTGACAACTTTAGACCGGGTACTTCCGCTAGCGAAAGAATTATTGAAAAGTGTGGAATATGAGCAACATCCCATCCGGCTCATCGGACTTTCCGTTTCCAATCCGAAAGAAGAAGCGGATGAACAACATGGTGTTTGGGAACAGTTGAGTTTCGAATTTAGTGACTGGGAATAGTACGATTTTTGAAGTCTGTACTTTTTTGTCATGAGGTTCGTATGATTTGCTCACCTTACTTTTTGAGAGATGCGTTATCTTTGCCATACTTAAATGAACAAAATACCATGAATCGAATGAAACATTTGTTTTGTGTTCTTTTGGTAGCAGTCTTGGGAAGTTTCTCTTTCAAGGCAAATGCTTATACCGAACGCAATATGCTGCAAAAGGCAGCAGACGAAACTACGTTGAAAAACGTGTTAGTGATGAAACAAGCATGGGTACCTTATCCTGCTTATACGGATCGTGCCGCTTGGGATTCACTGATGGGCTCCAACAAACAACGCCTTATTGAAGCCGGCGAGAAACTTCTCAACTACAAATGGCAACTGATTCCTGCCACTGCCTATCTGGAATATGAACGTAGTGGTAACCGGAAAGTGATGGAAGTGCCTTATGACGCCAACCGCCAGGCACTCAATACTCTGATGCTTGCCGAATTGGCCGAGGGTAAAGGACGTTTTATCGACCAACTACTGAATGGAGCCTATATGAGTTGCGAAATGAATTCTTGGGTTTTATCCGCACATCTACCCCGCCAGAGCAGCAAACGTTCGCTTCCTGACTTCCGTGAACAGATTATTGACCTCGGTTCGGGTGGTTACGGCGCTTTAATGGCATGGGTACACTATTTTTTCCGTAAACCGTTCGACAAAATTAATCCCGTAGTATCTTTACAAATGCGAAAAGCCATCAAAGAACGCATCCTCGATCCTTATATGAACGATGATGAAATGTGGTGGATGGCTTTCAACTGGAAGCCGGGAGAAATTATCAATAACTGGAATCCCTGGTGTAACTCCAATGCCCTGCAATGTTTCTTCTTGATGGAAAATAATAAGGATAAATTGGCAAAAGCGGTTTATCGTTCCATGAAGTCGGTAGATAAGTTCATTAATTTCGTGAAATCCGACGGGGCTTGCGAAGAGGGAACATCTTACTGGGGACATGCTGCCGGAAAACTCTATGACTATCTTCAAATTCTTTCCGATGGTACAGGCGGTAAAATATCTCTTTTCAACGAGCCGATGATTCGCCGCATGGGGGAATATATGTCCCGTTCATACGTTGGCGATGGCTGGGTAGTGAATTTTGCCGATGCTTCGGCAAAGGGCGGTGGCGATCCCCTGCTGATTTATCGCTTCGGTAAAGCTGTAAACAGCGATGAAATGATGCATTTTGCAGCATACTTGCTGAATGGCCGTAAACCGTATGCTACAATGGGGAATGATGCTTTCCGTTCGCTTCAATCCTTGCTTTGCTGCAATGACTTGGCAAAAGTAACTTCGAAACATGATATGCCGGACGTTACCTGGTATCCCGAAACGGAATTCTGCTATATGAAGAATAAGAATGGCATGTTCGTCGCTGCCAAAGGCGGATTCAATAATGAAAGCCACAACCATAATGATGTAGGGACATTCTCTTTATATGTAAATACGATTCCTGTGATTATTGATGCAGGTGTGGGTACTTATACGAAACAGACATTCGGTAAAGACCGTTATACTATTTGGACAATGAAAAGTAATTATCACAACTTGCCGATGATTAACGGTGTGCCGCAAAAATTCGGTCAACAGTATAAGGCGACAAATACCGTTTGCAACGAGAAGAAGCGTGTTTTCTCTACGGATATAGCTGCCGCTTATCCGGCAGAAGCGAAAGTGAAGAGTTGGGTTCGCTCTTATGCACTTGATAATAATAAACTCATCATCAATGATGCTTATGCTTTGGATGAGGCTATTGAACCTAATCAGGTGAATTTCTTAACTTGGGGAAATGTAACGTTTCCATCGGCCGGAAAGATTCAGATTGAGGTAAAGGGACAAAAGGTTGAAATGCATTATCCGTCTCAGTTTAAAGCCGGATTGGAAACAATCAAGTTGGATGATCCGCGTCTGTCCAATGTGTAGGGGCAAGGAGATTTACCGTATCACGCTAAAGACAGAAGAGAAAAAAGTGAGCGGTAAATATGGTTTTGTTATTCAGCAGGTGAAGTAGAATTGAGAAGATTTAAAAAGTTAGAAGAAATAAATGGTATAATTAATTAAATTGCAGTAAGATGAAAAAAGTATTATTTGCCAGCCTTTTGGCTATTGCAGGAGTAAGCGTAAGTGCTCAGAACCTGATTAAAAACGAGAAATTCGCCACAGAAGTAACCAACAAGGTGACCAATGCCAATAAAGCTACCGCAGGCGAATGGTTTATCATGAATAATGAAGCCGACGGAGCGACTACTATTGCGTGGGAGCAAACCGGTGATGCCAAGTATCCCAATGCTATGAAAATAGATAATTCGGGTGCTGCAAAGAATACTTCCTGGTACAAGGCGTTTGTGGGACAGCGTGTTACGGACGGATTGGAAAAAGGTATCTATGTGCTTACTTTCTACGCAAAGGCCAAAGAAGCGGGTACTCCGGTGAGTGTGTATATCAAGCAGACTAACGAAGAGAAGAATGATAATGGCAAGTACAATACTACGTTCTTCATGCGTCGGGATTATGATGCCGATTCTCAGCCGAATGCTTCGGGTGCACAATACAACTTCAAGATTAAAGATGCTGATAAATGGACTAAAGTAGTAGTTTACTACGATATGGGACAAGTGGTAAATGCCATTAGCAGCAAGAAATCTAATGCAGCCTTGGAAGTTGCCGATACGGACGATGACGCTGCTATCCTGAAAGACTGTTATGTAGCCATTCTTGCTCAGAATAAAGGTGGTGTTGTAGAAATCAGTGATGTGACGTTGAGAAAGAAATAAAGCAAAGAGGTTTTTAATAGTAGGTTAATAAAAATATAGGGCGATCAAGTAGTGATACTTTGTCGCCCTATCTATTTGGAGAATATTTTTTATTTAATACCGAGTTTCTTTTTCAGTCCCTTTGGCAGAGAGTCTTTATGTACCATGACGCTGATTGTTTTGGCGCGTACATAACTTTCGGACATATTCTGATATCCGCCGAACTTGTTGCCGTCTGCTCCCCAGGAATTTTTGGTAATGTAGTATTTAGTACCATTCTGATCTTTTGCAATACCGGTTATATGCATCAGGTGGTCATCAGTCGTCACAAATTTCTCGTAACCTTCCTGGCGGATTTCGGGCGTTACGTTGATTTCCGGATAGGGATGCTCGAACTTGAACACCTCTTCCATACGTTGGTACTTGGGCATTGCTTCAAAACGTGCACGGTCGGTAGTAGAGTAGTCTTTCACATCTTCCACCTGCGGGTTGATGGCAACTCCGTTCTTATACGAGAAGCCTTGTTCGCTGACATCACCGTCCCAACATACGGTATATCCGTTGTTCAGTGCGTGGTCGATGGCTTCCATCAGTTCATCCAGTGGAAGATTATACATCGGCTGGTTTTCCCAGTTATCGGGTACTTCGGGTGAAAACGTTTCATAATAGGGTTTATGGGTGAAACTGGTCAGTTCTATATAATCATCCATATTCAATCCCAGACTTTCAGTGAAAGACTGGGGAGTATATTCTTTTCCTTTATAGGTGAATTTTTCGGGAAGCTTGCCCAAGTAAGTATCGAACAGGTTATTGATGAGGGCGTAAAATTCCGGAGTCCGCTTTTTCGAGGCGATGTTAGCATCCACCAAAGCTTTGAAATAACGTGTCAATGCTCCATGATTATGGTCTTTTGTATCGTTGAGCAAACCGGAATAAACTTCCTCGGGAACAATTCCTACTTGTTTATAGGCATTTGTGAATGTATGTGCCAGACTTCCTTCGCCGATGCTGCCTTTTCCGCGGCGGAGATAATTATCTTCCATTTGGTTCATGTACTTCTGACGGACGATATACATTTCCGAGAGATCATATTCTCCTTTTCCCATACGTAGTAGTTCGGACTCCATGAAAGAGGTGGTGGCAAAACACCAGCAAGTTCCGGTAGAACCCTGATCTTTGACGGGAGTTGTTTTGTGGGATACAACGGTTGTGAATTCATAACCGGGTGTTTGCGCAAAAAGGGTTACAGTTGACAGAAGCAACGCAACCGAAATCAAAAATTTCTTCATGATATTATGTGTTTTATTACATTCATACCACAAAAGTATAAAAAAAGCGAGGATACTTGAAAGTTCCTCGCCCAAATTAATATAATTAGTGTGTTTATTTACATGGCAACCTGCTGTGACAGCAGTTTTTGAAGTTTACCGTTCAAGGTTTGGCACATTGCACCATTTCCCATTGCCTGATAGCGTTTGATACGGTACTGTAACATCATAATTTTTTCATTTGCATTCTTTTTCATAATTTGTTTCCTCTTTTTTTGCCCTCCACGTTTTGAAGAGCGGTTTTACATCTTGTTTTCTTTATTAACACTGCAAAGGTACAAAATGTTTTGGTTTATATGCTGTAAAACATAAAATTCTTCTTTTTATTTTGAATTTTCTTTTTATAAGGTGTTTGGGCATGGCAGTTATTACAAACCTATTACATACATTTACAGTTACTTGTGCTGTTTTTCTAAAAAAAACTTGTAATTTTGTAGATGTGTACTTTTAGTATACATCTTTATTTTACGATTCGTTTATTTAATTAACACATAAATATGAAAACACTCGTCCATTTTCTGCTTGTCCCATTTTTCTCTGTTATATTATTTTCTTGCAGTGGATCTCACTTTCTGAAAGAAGAAGGTTATCGTAATCAGGTACTTCAGGATTTTGAACAGAAACAGAAAGCTCTCCCTGATGGGGAGCTGTTCTCTATCTTTTCGGATAGCACTTTGACTCTTTCGGAACGTGAAGCCTTGATGTTTCTGTATGCGTATATGCCGATTGGGGATATAACGGATTATCACGGAAAATATTATTTGGCAAATATTCGTCTTTCCGAGCAGGCTCGCCATGAGATGCCTTGGGGAAAGACTGTTACTGATGAGTTATTCCGGCATTTTGTGCTGCCTGTCCGTGTGAATAACGAGAATCTGGATGAATCCCGCAAGGTCTTTACGGAGAGTTGAAGGAGCGGGTAAAAGGTCTTTCGATGAAAGATGCGATTTTGGAGGTGAACCATTGGTGCCATGAGAAAGTGGTGTATCGCCCGAGTGATGCCCGTACCAGTTCACCGCTGGCTTCGGTGCAAACAGCCTATGGGCGTTGCGGGGAAGAATCTACTTTCACGGTTGCTGCGCTACGTTCAGTAGGGATTCCTGCACGTCAGGTTTACACTCCCCGTTGGGCGCATACTGATGATAATCATGCATGGGTAGAGGCTTGGGCTGATGGTAAGTGGTATTTCCTTGGAGCTTGTGAACCGGAACCTGTTTTGAATCTAGGATGGTTCAATGCGCCTGCAAGTCGGGGGATGTTGATGCATACGAAGGTGTTCGGGCGTTATAACGGGCCGGAAGAGATTATGCTTGAGACTCCGAATTATACTGAGATTAATGTAATTGATAATTATGCTCCTACCGCAAAGGCAGTAGTGACGGTGACAGATACGGACGGGCGTCCTGTCTCCGGTGCCAGAGTCGATTTTAAAGTATATAATTATGCTGAGTTCTATACGGTAGCCACCAAATATACCGATGCGGACGGTCACGCTTCGTTGACAGCCGGAAGAGGGGATATGCTGGTATGGGCTTCCGATAAGGGGGCGTTTGGTTTTTCTAAATTATCTTTTGGTAAAGAAGACAGGTTAACTCTTGTATTGGATAAGAAAGAAGGAGAAGCATCTACATTTGATTTGGAGATTGTGCCTCCGATAGAAGGGGCTAACTTGCCGGAAGTAACTCCGGAGCAACGCAAGGAAAACGATTGCCGGCTGGCTTTAGAAGATTCTATCCGCAATGCTTATGTTTCTACCATGATGACTGAGGAACATGCGAGAGATACGCTTTCCCGGTTCAATCTGAGTGATACCGACAGGGAGACGATGGCGAAGATGTTGGTTGCTTCCCGGGGAAACTATCACACATTGCTTGTTTTTCTGGAAATGGCTGCCGGACAGAAGAGAGAAGACTATGCTTTGGCATTGTTGCGGCAACTTTCTGCTAAAGATTGGCGGGATGTATCCATACTTAATCTGATAGAATGTTTGATGACAGCTCCCGACCTGGAGAAAATGGGAGTACAGGCAGGTGCGGAAATTGCCAACCTTCGTGTAGAAAATGAGATGTTGACACCTTATCGCCATTATTTTTTGCAAGCATTCCCGAAGAAAGAAGCGGAAGCGTTTGTAGAGGAACCTTCCCGGTTGGTGGAATGGTGTAAGAAAGAGATTAAAATTGATAATGAATTGAACTCTCAACGAATCCCTATTTCTCCGATAGGAGTTTGGAGAGCACGTGTTGCGGATGAAAAGTCGCGTGATATTTTCTTTGTTGCGATGGCTCGTTCTTTAGGCATACCTGCCAAGATAGATAAAGTGACGGGAAAAGCGCAATATGTAGATAAAGAGGGGCGTACGTTCGATGTGGATTTTGTAGCAAATAGCCAGGCGCAGATTCCTGTTGGGATATTGCGTGCGACTTATAAACCTATCAGTTCGTTGCCTGATCCAAAGTATTATTCTCATTTTACTCTTTCCAAATTCAAGGATGGAGTATTTCAGTTGTTGAATTATGAGGAAGGGGACGCAGACATGGGGCGGGTACTACTTGGACAAATCTGTTGAAAAATGGTACTTCATTAGATTCAGGTTATTATATGTTGGTCACCGGAACGCGTATGGCAAGTGGTGCGGTGCTCTCAAAAGTCACTTTTTTCACCATAGAACCGGAAAAGACAACAACCGTCGATTTAGTGATGAGAGAAAGTGAAGAACAGGTACAGGTAATCGGAAACTTCAATTCGGAATCGCTTTATACTCCTATATCGGGCGATAGCTTATCTACAGCGCAAAGTCTTCTTCAAACTTGTGGGAGAGGTTATTTTATTGTCGGTGTGTTGGGAGTGGGGCAGGAGCCTACTAATCATGCACTAAGAGATATAGCTGCCTTGGGCAGTGACTTTGAGAAATGGGGGCGGAAAATGGTTCTTCTTTTTCCATCTGAAGAACAATACAATAAGTTTCATGCCGCTGAGTTTCAAGGATTACCGTCTACCATTACTTATGGCATAGATATGGATAATAGTGTTCAGAAACAAATCGCTAAATCTATGAATCTCTCCAATCAGAATATGCTTCCTATGTTTATTATCGCCGATACATTCAACCGTGTGGTTTTCGTATCTCAGGGATATACCATCGGCTTGGGGGAACAATTGATGAAAACCATTCATGGATTGTAGAAAGCATAGATAAAGAAGAAATTGCAGGTAATAATAGAGTGTGACAGTATGCAATAATCGTTAATTCTCTGTATAGAGCGCACTTTTATGCGAATTAATTGTTACGTTTGCAGGAGAGTTATTATGAAGTATCTTTTGTGCATACTGTCACTTGCATTTTTACTTATAGGGAGTAGTCTGGCGACCCATAAAGAAGATGCTCAGGGATTTCGGGAGACAACCGTAATCTCTGTGGATAGTGATATATCAGCTACTACAACATTCTCTTCAACTCCTGCGGAAAGCTATTCTTTAGGAATCCTGACTACCTTTTCGCTTCCGCGAAACATTACTCCTGTACGGACATTGAAGTTTAATGATATTCCTGTCATTGTTCAATTATTGAGTTCCCGCTCTTTCCGTTTGCCCGAAGACAAAAGGAAGATGCTTCTTTCCGACACTAATTATCTGAAATATTCGAATCGATATTACATTTATACCTTGGCACATATCTTGATTTAGCCTTTTTTCTGAGTATTCCTGAGAATTTGCGCAAATATGTTTAACAGGTCCGGATTACACTGATTTCCGGGCATGTCATGTTTGTGCATAAATGATTATATAATCTGTTTTTATACTACTATGATTCATTTATTACTATCTACGTTGGCTATGATGGGGTTGACCTTTCTCATAGGCTTTTTCGTTGCGGCAGTTATAAAATTGATAGCTTATGCTGCCGATTCATTCGATTTTTATAGTTCCCATCGATTGGAGTTGCTTCGTCTGCATCGTTGGCGTCAGCATCGTCAGAAAGTGGAAAAACTCGTCAGGCAGATACCGCTTGAGGCAGAAGAGGCTATGGGAGATTACCGTGAAGACTTCAGTCGTGGTATCAACCGTAATTTTACCGGTTATGCCGGCTATTATCATGGCGTAAGTCCGGGTGCTTCGGATGAAACCCTGATGGATTATTATTATCCGCGAGATACCCGTGAGTTTTTTCTTAAGGAAGAAGAACGGGCACATGTTAATAAGAAAAACTCAAAGAAGTCAGTTACTGACAAACAATAAAAAAGACACTCATTATGGAAAATATAGATTTTACGACCTTATTTCAAGGTATTGGTACAATGATGGCAAGCGGTTGGTTGCTTGCTTCTGCCAGAATCTTTTTGGTGATTCTCGGTTTGTTACTTATTTATTTGGGGTGGAAAGGTGTGCTCGAACCTATGGTTATGATTCCGATGGGATTGGGAATGGTAGCTATCAACTGTGGGACACTGATTATGCCTGACGGCACATTGGGTAATCTTTTCTCGATCCGATGCTTTCGGATACTGATGCATTGATGAATACGATGCAGATAGATTTCCTGCAACCAGTCTACACGCTTACGTTCAGTAACGGACTGATAGCTTGTTTTGTCTTTATGGGTATCGGTACACTTTTGGATGTCGGTTTCCTGCTTCAGAAACCATTTGCAAGTATCTTTCTGGCATTGTGCGCAGAGTTGGGAACTTTCCTGACAGTACCTATCGCTGCAGCTCTCGGCTTGACTTTAAAAGAAAGTGCCTCTGTCGCTATGGTAGGAGGTGCCGATGGCCCGATGGTTCTGTTCACTTCACTGGCTTTGGCGAAACATCTGTTTGTCCCTATTACGGTGGTGCCTTATCTTTATTTGGGATTAACATACGGCGGTTATCCCTACCTGGTGAAACTCTTGGTGCCCAAACGCTTCCGTGCAATCAAGATGGTGACTAAGAAAGCTCCGAAAAACTATGATGCTAAAGTGAAACTGGCTTTCTCCGCTGTTCTTTGTGCTGTTCTCTGTTTCCTGTTTCCTGTTGCTTCTCCTTTATTCTTCTCTTTGTTTTTGGGAGTTGCCGTTCGCGAGTCCGGTATGAAGCATATTTATGATTTTGTTAGCGGGCCGTTACTTTACGGCTCAACCTTTATGTTGGGATTGTTATTAGGAGTACTTTGTGACGCACATTTGTTGCTCGACCCGAAAATTCTTAAATTATTGGTGCTGGGTGTTGTAGCCTTATTGCTTTCCGGTATCGGTGGAATTTTGGGTGGTTATATCATGTACTTTATAAAACGGGGAAATTATAACCCGGTGATTGGTATCGCTGCCGTAAGCTGTGTGCCTACTACAGCCAAAGTAGCCCAAAAGATTGTCAGCAAAGATAATCCGGACTCTTTCGTCTTGGGAGATGCTTTGGGTGCCAATATCTCGGGCGTGATTACTTCGGCTATTATCACAGGTATCTATATCACAGTTATTCCTTATTTATAAAGATATAGCTTGAATCGTATCCATAACTCTTCGGGCGGTTGTTACATTTCGTTCATATCCGTCGATATGTACAGTGCCGCCCATGGATACTGATTCATTCTTGTATTCCATTTCACTTTTAATACTTTCGCGGGCTGAGAAATGAAATTCCTGTATCCCTGTTTCCAGAGCGATTCGGGCAATATTCTTTTCGTTCACACCACATCCGGCAAGTAAGATGATTCTTCCTGCTGCTTGCTCCTGTAATTCTTTGAGTAGGGGAATACCTTGTTCGGCGGTTGCCTGCTGACCGGAAGTCAGAATCCGGTGACAGCCAAGTTCTATAATCTGCTCCAATGCTTCTTTGGGATTACGGCAAACATCAAAAGCTCGATGGAAAGTGACAGACAGCCCTTGTGAGGCTTTCATTAATTCTTGCATGACAGTGAAGTCGATTTCACCATTAGTGGTCAGACATCCAAAAACAACTCCGTCAACTCCGAGGTGTTTAGCCATCTCTATATCTTTCAACATCGTTTTTACTTCCATAGGCGAGTAGAGAAAATCGCCACCCCGGGGACGGATAATGACGTGCAGACGGGTTATGTCCAATACTTCACGAGACATGGATATTTCTCCGTAAGATGGGGTCGTTCCACCTTCAGGAATACCTGCACATAGTTCTACCCGGTTGCTCCGCCTGCCTGAGCAGCCAGGCAGCTTTCCACTGAATTGGCACAAACTTCAAATTGGTATTTTTTCATAAGTTGATGAATAAAAATGAAAGAAATGAAAAAGTGTTTGCTGTTATTAAAAAGGAATATTCATTTATTAAAAAAGGGCGAATTGCTTCGCCCTTCTATCTTTAAATTCTTTTTGAGTCTTTGGTCTTACTTGGCGAAGCTAACCGCACGTGTTTCACGGATTACGGTAATCTTCACTTGTCCCGGATAAGTCATTTCATCCTGAATCTTCTTGGCGATTTCGCCTGACAGGTTTTCAGTCTGTTTATCATCAATCTTATCCGCACCGACGATAACGCGGAGTTCGCGTCCTGCCTGGATTGCATAAGTCTTCGTCACACCCGGATAAGACATTGCCAATTGTTCGAGGTCGTTCAGACGCTTGATATAAGCCTCGACGATTTCGCGGCGTGCTCCCGGACGAGCGCCTGAGATGGCATCACATACCTGTACGATAGGAGCCAGCAAGCTGGTCATTTCCGTTTCGTCATGGTGAGCACCGATGGCATTGCAGATATCCGGTTTTTCCTTATATTTCTCCGCAAGCTTCATACCCAGCAATGCGTGTGGCAATTCCGGTTCTTCATCAGGCACTTTACCTATATCATGCAGCAAACCTGCACGTTTTGCTTTCTTCGGGTTCAGTCCCAGTTCCGATGCCATTACAGCACAAAGGTTGGCTGTCTCACGGGCATGCTGTAACAGGTTCTGACCATAAGAAGAACGATATTTCATCTTACCGATAATACGGATCAGTTCGGGATGCAAGCCGTGGATACCAAGGTCAATCGTAGTACGTTTACCGGTTTCGATGATTTCTTCTTCCACTTGTTTGCGTACTTTAGCCACTACTTCCTCGATACGGGCCGGATGGATACGTCCGTCAGTAACAAGCTGGTGCAAAGCCAGACGTGCAATTTCACGGCGAACCGGGTCGAAAGCTGAAAGTACAATAGCCTCAGGAGTATCGTCTACAACGATTTCCACGCCTGTTGCAGCTTCCAATGCACGGATATTACGTCCTTCACGTCCGATGATACGTCCTTTTATTTCGTCCGACTCGATATGGAATACCGTAACAGAGTTTTCAATGGCAGTTTCCGTAGCAACCCGTTGGATAGATTGAACTACGATACGTTTCGCTTCTTTGTTGGCAGTCAACTTGGCATCATCCATGATGTCGTTGATATATGACTGAGCCTGCGTTTTGGCTTCCTCTTTCAGAGATTCCACCAGGCGTTCTTTCGCTTCTTCGGCAGACAATCCCGAAATTGCTTCCAACTTGTCTATTTCCTGTTGTTGCAGTCTGTCAAGTTCTTCTTTTTTCTTATCGACAATCACCAGTTGCGCTTCCAGATTCTCTTTGACAGCTTCGGCTTCCATTTTCTTGCGTTGGATTTCTTCCTGGCGCTGTCCGAGCACCATTTCGCGTTGTTTCAGCTTGTTTTCCGCTTGCTGAATCTTCTGATTCCGCAATGCTACTTCTTTTTCAAGGTCCGCTTTCTTGTTCAGGAATTTTTCCTTAACTTCCAGTAGCTTGTTTTTCTTGATTACTTCCGCTTCTGTCTCTGCTTCTTTCAGGATATTGTCGTATCTGGACTTCAATGCATACCGGAATAGTATGTATGAAAGAACTCCACCTACGATGAAGCAAGCAATTGCTGTTGTTATTATTGCTATCATTCTACATTTAATTTAATATATAAATAAAAACGCACCGCCAAATATCAAAGCAAGTTCTTGCTCGGATATTGTGCAGTGCGTGGTTGTTTTTTCTCTTATCAGCGAATGGCCGGTCAATTTTATTCTTCCTTGAAATAATCTTCCAGCAATTCAGTTAGTTCTTTTACCTTCTCCGTATAGGGGGCGGTATCGTTACGTTGCATCAATTGCAGTTTCTCTAACGAGAACTGATAGGCTACCATGGCAATAATTTTTTCCGGTTCGAGGTTCTTGTAAACTTCCCGGTACTTATTAAGCCTGATATTTACCTGTTTGGCAGCTTCCCGCACCATTTCTTCTTCCTCACGGTTGATGGTTAACGGGTAGTTTGAGTCTGCTATCTGCAGGTTTATCTTTATTTTATCGTTCATACATCTTCTTCTTATTCATTTAACAAAGCGATGCATTTATCGACTTCACGCACTAATTTAGACAATCGCAGCTTCGTCTCTTTTACGTCGCTGCCGTTAAGGCTGATTGCCGTAGCTGTTTTTAGGTTTGTGTAGCTGACTTCCAATTCATCGTATTGCGCCTGTACCTTCTCATTCTTTAATTTTTCAATATCGAGAAGTTTCTTCAACTCGGCATTTTCACGCTTTAACTCATCGTGCAAATAGATCAAATGCCGTAGCTGCGTCTCAAAGGTATTCAATAACTTTTTTTCTTCTTCTGTCATCACTACACCAAAATTGTACACAAAAATACGATTAACTCTGATATTACAAAAACTTTTCGTGATAAAATGTGCATTTTAGGGTAAAATAGCGGGTTGGACGAGAGAATGGGGGAGTTCTGTAGCAATAATTACTTTATAAAATCAGTAATGGTCAGGAAAAACTATATCTTTGCAGTTCAATAAAATTAAGGAAACCTCATGTTGAAAATATTAGTAACTTACGCCGTCCAAGGCGAATTTGTGGAAATAAAGTGGCCTGATGTAGAGCCGTATTACATCCGTACAGGCATCGGTAAAGTGAAGTCCGCTTTTCATTTGGCAGAAGCTATTCGACAGGTACAACCCGACTTGGTTTTAAATATCGGAAGTGCCGGAACTGTCAATCATCACGTAGGGGATATCTTCGTCTGCCGGAAGTTTGTAGACCGTGATATGCAGAAGCTGGCAGGGTTGGGAATGGAATGTGAAATCGACTCTACGGCATTGCTCGAGGTGAAAGGATATTGCGGACACTGGACGGAGAATGGAATCTGTAATACAGGAGATGGATTTCTGACGGAGTTGACCCATGTCAGCGGAGACGTGGTCGATATGGAAGCCTATGCGCAGGCATTCGTCTGCCGTTCGAAAGAAATTCCGTTTATTTCCGTGAAATATGTGACCGATATTATCGGGCAGAACTCCGTGAAACATTGGGAAGATAAGCTGGCCGATGCCCGTCAGGGGCTTTCCGACTATCTCAATGTCTTGAAAGAAAGAATATGATAAGTGACACCTGCGGCTATCAGTCCCAGGAGAATCTTTACCCATAGCAGAGGAATCAGGAAGAAGATGCAATACAGCATTGTTCCCCACATCAGTACAAGTGAGATAATCTTGGCTCGTAGCGGAATGGCTTTATTTTCGCGGAAGTTGCGGATATAAGGACCGAAATGCCGGTGACTCAGTAACCAGTTGTATAATCGGGGCGAGCCTTTGAAGTAAAGGGCGGCTGTGAGTAGCAGAAAGGGGGTGGTAGGCAATAACGGCAGAAAGATGCCGAGAATACCGAGTGCCAGGGAAATGCTTCCTAAAATGATACATAGAGTTTTCATACGGCAAAGATAGTGCGAAAATAGGAAAAAATAACTGTCTCTGCTGAATGAAAACTCTATTTTGTATTACCTTTGCCGTTGCATCGAGGTGACATTAGATGCATATAACTATTAAAATACGTACAGCAATGTTTACAGTAATCAAACGCATGGAGATTTCAGCTTCCCATAAGCTGGTGCTCCCGTATCGCAGTAAATGCGCCAGTCTACACGGTCACAACTGGATTATCACCGTTTATTGTCGTTCCACACGACTTAATTCCGAGGGAATGGTAGTCGATTTCACCCGTATCAAAGAGGTGGTTAAGGAGAAACTCGACCATCAGAACCTGAATGAAGTACTTCCTTTTAATCCTACAGCCGAGAATATTGCCCGGTGGGTTTGTAAACAGATTCCGCAATGCTTTAAAGTAGAAGTGCAGGAGTCGGAGGGAAACACCGTTGTCTATGAGAAAGATCCTGTAGTAGGAGAAGAGCAGGAGTAAAGAGTAGCGAACAAAACATATATAACGATGAGAAAGATTAATGAAATCTTTACAGTTTACAAGGCGAAGGATACCATACCGGAACTCCGGCTATCTTTGTCCGTTTTTCCGGTTGCAACCTGAAATGTGACTTTTGCGACACGCAACACGAGGAAGGAAGAATGATGACCGACGACGAAATTATCTCCGAAGTAGAAAAATATCCCGCCGTTACCGTTGTTCTGACGGGTGGTGAACCCTCTTTGTGGATAGATGACGAATTTATCGATCGTCTGCATCGGGCGGGTAAATATGTTTGTATCGAAACGAACGGCACACGCCCCTTGCCCAAAGCCATAGACTGGGTGACCTGCTCGCCCAAACAAGGCGTAAAACTGGCTATTGACCGGATGGATGAAGTGAAAGTTGTCTATGAAGGACAAGATATAAGTATTTATGAACTGTTGCCTACCGAACATTTTTTCCTTCAGCCTTGTTCTTGTAATAACACTGCTTCTACAGTGGATTGTGTAATGCAAAATCCCAAATGGAGACTCAGCCTGCAAACACACAAATTAATCGACATCCGCTAGACTGATAGACGGATGTGGCGGAAGAAGCTTAAATTATTACATGATATAGTTATGAAAGTAGGTTTGTTTATTCCTTGTTATATCAATGCTATCTATCCCAATGTGGGCGTGGCATCGTATAAACTATTAAAAAGTTTGGGAGTAGACGTCGATTATCCGCTAGACCAGACCTGTTGCGGACAACCGATGGCGAATGCCGGTTTTGAAGATGAATCGGTGAAGTTAGCACTCCGTTTTGACGATTTGTTCCAAAAGTACGATTACATTGTCGGTCCTTCCGCCAGTTGTGTGGCTTTTGTGAAAGAGAACCATCCCGGTATTCTCAAGAAAGAAGGGCATGCCTGCCAGAGTGCGGGGAAGATTTATGACATATGTGATTTTATTCACGATGTGCTGAAACCTTCGAAAATCCCTGCACGTTTTCCTCATAAGGTCAGTATTCACAATAGTTGTCATGGGGTGCGCGAACTGCTTATTTCGGCTCCCACTGAGTTAAATATTCCTTATTATAATAAACTGCGTGATTTGCTCGATCTGGTCGAAGGTATCGAAGTTTTCGAACCCAGCCATATCGACGAGTGCTGCGGTTTCGGCGGTATGTTTGCCGTGGAAGAACAGGCCGTGTCCGTCTGCATGGGACGGGATAAGGTAAAAGACCACATGGCTACCGGAGCCGAATACATTGTCGGAGCGGACAGTTCCTGTCTGATGCATATGCAAGGCGTCATCAAACGGGAGCATCTGCCTATTCAGATTATCCATATTGTAGAAATTCTAGCGTCGCAATCATGAGTACAAAACATTCAAAGGCTGCCGAAAAGTTCTTGCAGGACGGCAAGATGGCAGCATGGCATAACGAAACCCTTTGGATGGTTCGCGCCAAAAGGGATAAGATGAGCAAGGAAGTTCCCGAATGGGAAGAGTTGCGCAACAAGGCTTGTGAACTGAAAATGTATTCCAACAGCCACCTTGAGGAGCTTCTGCTGGAGTTCGAGAAGAATGCTACCGCCAACGGTGCCATTGTCCATTGGGCGAAAGATGCCGATGAGTACTGTGCCATTGTCTACGAGATACTGAACGAACATAACGTACATCATTTCATAAAGAGCAAGTCTATGCTTGCCGAAGAATGTGGATTGAATCCCTTTCTGATGGAGCGTGGTATTGATGTTGTAGAATCCGATTTGGGCGAACGTATCCTGCAACTGATGCATCTCGAGCCCAGTCATATCGTACTGCCTGCCATCCATATCAAACGGGAACAGGTAGGCGAACTTTTCGAGAAAGAAATGGGTACGGAAAAAGGAAACTTTGACCCTACTTACCTGACGCATGCCGCCCGGAAGAACTTACGCCACCTTTTCCTGAATGCCGAAGCTGCCATGACAGGAGCTAATTTTGCCGTGGCTTCTACCGGAGACATCGTTGTCTGTACGAATGAAGGCAATGCCGATATGGGAACCTCATATCCGAAACTTAATATTGCCGCTTTCGGTATGGAAAAGATTGTTCCGGATTTGGATGCGCTGGGTGTGTTTACCCGGTTGTTGGCGCGTTCGGCTACCGGGCAGCCGGTGACGACATACACTTCTCATTACCGTCGTCCGCGTGAAGGTGGCGAATATCATATCATCATTGTAGACAATGGACGGAGTTCCCTGCTTTCCAAGCCCGACCATATCAAGACATTGAATTGCATCCGCTGTGGTGCCTGCATGAATACCTGTCCTGTATATCGCCGGAGTGGTGGATACTCTTATACCTATTTCATTCCCGGTCCTATCGGAATCAATTTGGGAATGGCGCATAATCCGGAGAAGTATTACGATAATCTTTCTGCCTGCTCATTGTGTATGTCCTGTTCTGATGTCTGTCCGGTGAAAGTCGATTTGGCCGAACAGATTTATAAATGGCGTCAGGATTTGGATGGGCTTGGAAAGGCAAATACGGGAAAGAAGATAATGTCCGGTGGCATGAAGTTCCTGATGGAACGCCCGGCGTTGTTCAACGCTGCTTTGTGGGCTGCCCCGGTGATAAACAGCCTGCCTCGTTTTATGAAATACAATGATTTCGATGATTGGGGAAAGGGCGCGAATTGCCGGAATTCGCTAAAGAGTCGTTCAATGAAATGTGGAAGAAAAACAAGGTACAGGGAAAGGAGGAGACCAAATGAGCAGTAGAGAAGAAATATTAGCCAGTATCCGTAAGAATACGCAAGTACGTTATGATAAGCCGGATATAGCGGATATGGAACGATTGTCATATCCGGATAAGATAGAGCAGTTTTGTGCTATCAGCCGTGCGGTTGGCGGCACAGCGGTCGTGTTGGGCGAAGGGGAAGATGTGGATGCCGTGATACGCAGGACATATCCCGACGCTATGCGCATTGCTTCCGTATTGCCGGAAATTTCCTGTGCGACTTTCAATCCCGACAACTTGGATGACCCGAAAGAGTTGGACGGTACGGATGTGGCAGTAGTGAAAGGAGAAATCGGCGTAGCCGAGAACGGAGCCATTTGGATACCGCAGACAGTGAAGTATAAGGCTGTATATTTTATTTCGGAGAAACTGGTTATCCTGCTCGACCGGAATAGAATAGTGGACACCATGTATGATGCTTACCATGAATTGGACGGACAGGAATATAAGTTCGGTACGTTCATCTCCGGCCCTTCAAAGACAGCCGACATCGAGCAGGCATTGGTAATGGGTGCACATGGAGCGCGGGATGTATTAGTCATTTTGATTTAAATATAAGTAATATGTATGCCAATAAAGTAAAGAAAATAGCTGCTGTCCATGACCTTTCGGGGATGGGGCGCGTATCTCTGACTGTCGTTATTCCTATCCTGTCATCAATGGGCTTTCAAGTCTGTCCGCTTCCTACGGCAGTACTGTCTAACCATACGCAGTATCCCGGCTTCTCCTTTTATGAAATGCCGAAGATTATAGCCGGATGGAAGAAACTGGAAGTCCAGTTCGACGCTATTTATACCGGATACCTCGGCTCTCCGAAACAGATTCAGATTGTTTCCGATTTTATCAAAGACTTCCGCCAGCCGGATAGCCTGATAGTAGCTGACCCGGTATTGGGGGATAACGGTCGTCTGTATACCAACTTTGATATGGAAATGGTAAAAGAGATGCGTCACCTGATAACTAAGGCGGATGTGGTTACTCCTAATCTGACAGAGCTGTTCTATTTACTGGACAGGCCTTATAAGGCAGATAATACGGACGAGGAATTGAAAGAATACCTTCGTCTTTTGTCTGATAAAGGTCCGCAAGTCGTTATTATTACTAGTGTTCCTGTGCATGGCGAACCTCACAAAACTTCGGTTTATGCATACAACCGCCAGGGAAACCGTTACTGGAAAGTGACCTGTCCCTATCTGCCCGCCCATTATCCCGGAACGGGAGATACCTTTACCAGCGTGATTACAGGTTCATTAATGCAGGGAGACAGTCTTCCGATGGCATTAGACCGTGCCACGCAATTTATCCTGCAAGGCATCCGTGCCACTTTCGGTTATGAATATGACAACCGCGAAGGTATTCTGTTGGAGAAAGTGCTTCACAATCTGGATATGCCGATACAAATGGCCAGCTACGAACTGATATAAGAAATCAGAACTGTACCGTAACCCTTGTCGGAAGGTTTCCGAACGTCCACTTCGGACCTTCTTTGACAAGCCGGATTGCTTCTTTATCAGCAGATTCGCATATTCCATGGACGACAGTGATGTTCTGTGGATTTCCTTCCTTGTCAACAAAGAAAGCAAGTACTACCTCGCCTTTCACATCCTTACACTTGTCATCATTCGGGCGGATAAGATTTTCTTCCAAATACTTCTTGTATTTACGTTTACCTATTACCGGCTGTGGAGTCAGGTGTTTATCTTTTGTTTTTGAAGAAACTGTTGCCGAGGCACCGGTGACGGTGGATTTCTTACTGCTGCCATATCCCACTACTACCACTTCATCAAGAGTTTGTTTATTTTCATTCATGGCAATTAACATTGTCCTGCTGGTATCTACGGGTATTTCTACCGGTTCGTAACCGATAAACTGTGCTGTTAGTTCATTGTTATCTTTTTCTTTTTTTAATGCAAACTCACCGTTGAGGTCTGTGATTGTACCTATATTTGTTCCGGTATATGCTACACTGGCTCCAATGATTGGTTGTCCCTTTTCATCCGTCACTTTCCCCTTTATAAAATTCCGGTTGGGAGTGGCTGCTTTTGCCACTTTCATTTCATGGACTTCGGAGAGGGGAATATTTGTATCCACCACTACTGTTTCTTCTTGCATTACAACTTGCCTGGCAGTTTCATTTTGCTCGGCGTTTTTTTCTATAATTGATGTTGCCGCCACTACTGGTGCGCTTTGCGGTTTGGAAGTGGTTTTGTTTTTAGCTACTATATTCTTTTTATCCGTTTGCTTCACGGTGACTTCATGAGTGGAATCCTGCTTTATTTTTGTTTTAGCCAAAGCGACTGTTTCCTCTTGCGGAGTGACCGGTTCGAACACTACCGAAGGAATATCTTCTTTGGCGATAAATACATCATCTGCCATACTCTTTCTGAGAAACAGGAAATAAGTACTGATGCCGATTCCAATCACCAGGCAAGCAGCAATGCTCCAAGTGATAGCATACGAATTTTTCTTCTTTGAAGGATTCGTATTCCTTGCAGAATGAGCCGAAACCTGCATCCGCAGTTTCTCTATCCGTTCTTCGTGATTCCCTTCCACCTGGCTGTATCCATCCATAGCATCAGCCAGGAAGGGGTCTTTCATCGACTCTTTTTCCAGTCGGTGCGCCTCTTTTCCTTTGCGGAGTCCTCGTATGTAGTCCAATAGTTTCATAGGGTCTGTTTCTTGATACAATTTTTCAAGTTTCGCTTTCCATTCTGGATATAGCTTTTCACATTGTTCAGAGTAAATCCTGTCTGCTCGGCAACGTCTGCATAGGACATCTCTTCCAAGAAGAAACGCGTAATGCTGAGCCGTTGTTCTTCAGGCAACCTTTCGAGGCAGTGATGTAACGCCTTCAGTTGCTCTTCCGAACTTTCCTCTTCACTTAATAGATGCAGAAATTCGTCGGATTCCATAACATTAATGCTGTAATCCAACGGAATTTCCTTGTTTTCTTTTCGTAGAAGCTGCAAGCAATGGTTCTTGCCTACGCGGTAGAGCCATGGCTTGAAAACCTTTATCTCATAATTGCTTATTTTCGGCAATAAGTCTTCAAACAACTGCATCACAGCTTCCTGCGCGCGGTCTTCATCTTGCAAATATTTCAGGCAAAGTCCATACAGTAACGGGATATATCGGTTGTATAATTCACCGAAATATTCCGTATCCCCGGACTTTATATAATGTGTCAGTAACTCTTCGTCCGATAGTTTCGATATGTTTCTTTTGAAAAACAGCATCTCTATTGGTTGCCAAAGATAGGGATTGGGACTAAAAATAACAACTGGAAGAAGAAAAATAAAAAAAAGTTTGATGGCTTTATGGAATCAGTGTGAAATCTGCATCTCTATAGTAAAAGCGAATTAATTGTCACATTTTTAAATAATGAAATTATGAAAACAAATCAATTCAGAGCGATGATGCTCGTACTGCTGATGGCGGTTGTTTCTTTAGGTACAGTGAGTGCGCAAGCTATTACGGTGACGGGTATTGTGACGGATGCGGCAGACGGAACGCCCGTTGTCGGTTGTTCGGTTTTGGTAAAGGGAACCACGAATGGTGTGATAACCGATATGAATGGTCGGTATTCTATTTTGGCTAAAAAAGGGGATACGTTGTTGTTCCAGTATATCGGGTATAAGCAAGAGCAAAGAGTGGTTAAGTCGATGCAACTCAATGTGAAGTTGAAAACGGATAATGTTGCATTGGAAGAGTGTGTTGTGGTAGGTTACGGCACAATGAAAACTAAAGCAATGACTGGTTCTTATATGGCAATTTGTCCGACTCCGGCAGTCATGTATGATAGAGTGAATACGGAAGAATACGGGCAGATTCAGGAAAACGGCTTCAAGAACGTATCGGATGCCGCGCTTTCAACTTTCTCTATTGATGTAGATGCTGCTTCTTACAGTAATATGCGCCGTTTTATCAATAAAGGAGAATTGCCGCCTGCCGACGCTATCCGTACGGAAGAACTTGTGAATTACTTCTCATACGATTATCCGAAACCGGCCGGAAGTGATCCGGTGAAGATTACGATGGAAGCCGGAGCCTGTCCCTGGAACACAAACCATCGTCTTGTACGTATCGGCCTGAAAGCAAAAGAAATCCCGACAGATAATCTGCCTGCATCCAATTTAGTGTTTCTGATTGACGTTTCCGGTTCTATGTGGGGAGCTAATCGGCTGGAATTGGTGAAGTCATCTCTCAAACTGTTGGTCAACAACTTACGTGAGAAAGATAAGGTAGCTATCGTAACTTATGCGGGCAGCGCCGGCGTGAAACTAGAGTCTACTCCGGGCAGCGACAAACAAAAGATTCGCGAAGCGATAGACGAACTGACGGCAGGCGGTTCTACGGCAGGTGGTGCAGGTATCTTGTTAGCGTATAAAATAGCCAAGAAGAATCTGATCTCTAACGGCAATAACCGTATCATCCTCTGTTCCGATGGAGATTTTAATGTAGGCGTTTCTTCGGCAGAAGGACTGGAACAACTGATAGAGAAAGAACGGAAGAATGGAGTATTTCTTACTGTATTGGGCTATGGAATGGGAAATTATAAAGATAAAAAGATGCAGGTTTTGGCAGAAAAGGGAAATGGAAACCATGCTTATATAGATAATCTGCAAGAAGCCAACCGTGTCTTGGTCGGTGAATTTGGTGCTACTCTCCATACAGTTGCGAAAGATGTAAAATTGCAGGTAGAGTTTAATCCTTCACAAGTACAGGCATATCGTTTGATAGGTTACGAAAGCCGCCTGCTGAAAGACGAGGACTTCAATAATGATGCAAAAGATGCCGGAGATATGGGTGCAGGACATACGGTGACTGCTTTTTACGAAGTAATCCCTACAGGTGTGAAGAATTACTATGTAGGCAAGATAGATGATTTGAAATATCAGAAGAAAGGGAAAGTAACCGTGAAACCGACGGGCTCTAATGAACTCCTGACTGTGAAGCTGCGTTACAAAGCCCCGGACAAAGATGTCAGCAAGAAAATGGAACTTCCATTTGTTGATAATAAAGGAAATAATGTTTCTTCTGATTTCCGCTTTGCTTCGGCTGTAGCAATGTTCGGACAATTACTCCGGAATTCTGACTTCAAAGGAGATGCCAGTTATGATAAAGTAATCAGTCTGGCAAAACAAGGATTGGATAATGATGATAAAGGGTATAGAAGGGAATTTATCCGTTTGGTTGAGACTGTTAAAGGCTCAGTTTGAAAGTTTGGGGATGTGTTCCAGAATAACTATAACCAAAACGGTTCTTTTCTGTGCGGAAATGAATGAGAATTTGTTTTCAATTACTGACTCGCATAAGTACAACATGAACTTTTGACTCATAAATTTCACCAGTTTCACCTTATCTCTGAAACATCGATGAATAAGGAGATAGCGGGTGAAAGCGTAGAAAAAATCAAGGTAAAATCTCCCGTTATTGCTTTCACCTTTTAAATTTATTTACACCGATTGCTGAACATATAGAGCCACCGTGCTGAATATATAGATTCAATGTGTTGAATATATAGATCTACCAACTCAAGTATTAATAGATAAGAGTCAAGATGCTAACACTTTACATACAGGCTGTTAATACCTGATGGATTATCTATTAATACCTGACAACGGATTTGTTATAAGCATATTTCGATTAGCTATAAGCATATCCGGATTAGCTATAATGAAATTTATTTTAGCTCAAGGGAAATTTTGAAAAGACAAGGTGAAATCGCTAATGTTCAGTTTCACCTGAGCTTACCCCTTGCTTTCACCCGCTATTACCTTATTCATGGGCATTTCGAGAATTAGGTGAAATCGATGAACCACAATTATATTATAGTTGTGTTTATGGTTGTTTAACGCAATAAAATGGCGGATTGTTAAAAGGTAGCGAAAGTTCTACTGTTATTTATGGATAGTAGAACTTTTACTACTTTTGTGGTGCTGGAAAAATAATTGATATGGTAAAGTCATCCGAATTTCATCGGCAGATACCAAAGGAAGGTAAAAAAATAGTGTCCGACATTTGTCCGACCTGTAAACAGGAAACAGCCGTAAGTTATTAACTTACAGCTGTTTATCCTTGCACGGGAGGAGAGGCTCGAACTCCCGACACCCGGTTTTGGAGACCGGTGCTCTACCAACTGAGCTACTCCCGTGTTTGCGGCTGCAAAGGTAGTATAAACTTCCGAATCTGCAAATGTTTGGGTAAATAAGTTTTGAATTATTTTAATTTTTCCCATTCGTCGGGCTTGAAACCGACCAGAACAAAACTGTCTGTCACTACCAATGGGCGTTTCACCAGTTTACCGTTTGTTGCCAGTAACGCTATTTGTTCATCTTCACTCATGCTTGATAGCTTCTCGCTCAGTTTCAGCTCTTTATAAACCAAACCGCTTGTGTTGAAGAATTTTTTTATCGGCAGGCCGCTACGTGGAATCCATGCTTTTAGTTCTTCTACCGTAGGATTCTCTTCCACGATTAAGCGATTTACAAACTCAATGTTATTTTCTGTTAACCACTTCTTGGCTTTTTGGCAGGTACTGCATGCCGGGTATTGCAAAAATAAGGGTGTCATACGTAGTTTATTATTTAATGATTACTATTATTATATACTGATTCTTTTCATGGGAGTATCTGTAAATCCTGATACATAATCCGGTAAGCAGCCGCTTTCTTATCCAAGGCCAGCGGATATGCCCGCGAGGAGGAAGGCATACGGTATAATCTCATGGCCCGTCCTTCAAAAACGAATTCAGCATAATCGCCGACTTTCGGCTCTTCCACATCAAACTGTTGCCGGAGCGTATCCGTAGCTTTTTGTCCGGTGGTGACAATTGCCTTACATTCGGGAAGTCGGCGAAGCAATGCTGCCACGTCGGTGGCTTCCACCACTTCGAGAAACTTGTCCGAAGCGTTATCCTGCAATCTGCGGATGGAAGAAGCCGTATCGAACAGCGCAATCCCCTTTTCATTCAGAAAGTTTATAATTCGTTCGCGGCAGAACGCTTTTCGTGTCGGATTAAGAAAGTGTTCCTTATCATTGAAGAATAAAACACCGAAAATCCGCCACATGTCATTATTCAGGTTCGGATAGTAGAAATCCATTGACCAGCGTTTTTTCTGTGGCGGAAAACTTCCCAACATAAGCAACTTTGTTTTCGCTGGGAGAAACGGTTCTAACGGATGTTTTTCGATTTCCATTTTTATGTGTCATTTTAATTTTCTGCAAAAATAGTGATTCTATTTATTTCCCTCAAAATCAATGCGAAAAAATGATATATTTAAAATAATTGGTTATTTTTGCGACATAATGAATGCATGGTTTATCGTAATGTTATTGAGAGTAAAAGTCGTTGTTAGCTGCTGTTTAATAAGCCAGTTCTTTTTCCTGAGTGAAAAATGTTACGCTTCAGAGCAACAGATGTTAAAACAAACAATAGAAATCCCTGCTGATAAAACGACAGTAAGGGGGCGCGTTGTCGATACCAAAGGCGAACCGCTTATAGGTGCAACTGTACGTGAGAAAGGGGGAGTCAACGGAACCGTGACCAATATTGATGGAAATTTCTTCTTGTCCGTGCCGGATAGTGCTGTTTTACAAATATCCTTTATAGGCTATGAGACTACAGAAGTTAAAGTTTCAGGCAGGTCCATGCTTGAAATATTTCTTCGGGAAAGTGCCATAGAACTGGATCATGTCATTGTGACCGCCTTAGGGCTCGAAAAGGATGAGGCTACGCTGGCTTATTCCACGCAGAAAATAAAAGGTGAGGAACTGAATCGTGTAAAAGAAATAAATATGATTACTGCCCTGGCAGGAAAAGCTGCCGGGGTGCAGGTCAATAAAAACTCTTCCGGTATGGGCGGCTCCGCAAAAATCAGTCTCCGGGGAATCCGTTCGGCATTCGGCGATAACCAGCCGCTTTATGTGATAGACGGAGTACCGATGTCCAACACCACTTCGGAACAATCTTATTCGGCGATTGGCGGAACGGCAAATGCCGGAAACCGGATAGCGGGGACGGTATTTCTAATTTGAACCCGGAAGATGTGGAAAGCATCAGTATCCTGAAAGGTGCTCCCGCCGCTGCTTTATACGGAAGTATGGCAGCCAACGGTGTGATTCTTATCACTACTAAGAAAGGAAATTCTACCGGACAACGGAGTATTCACTTCTCCACCGGACTGACTTTTGATAAGGCATTCAGCCTGCCTGAGATGCAGAACCGTTATGGCGTAAGCGACGTGACAGATAGCTGGGGTGAAAAGGCAAACTTGGAGAAGCATGATAACCTGAATGATTTCTTCCGTACCGGACTGACATCTATCACATCCGTATCCGTCAGCTATGGAAATGAAAACCTGCAGACTTACTTCTCTTATGCCAATACGACCGGAAAGGGGATTATTGACCGGAATAAACTGAAGAAGCACAATATCAATTTGCGTGAAACAGCTACCATGTTCAACAAACGTCTGAAACTGGACGGCAACGTCAATGTCATGAAGCAGACGGTAGAGAATAAACCCGTCTCAGGTGGTTTTTATATGAATCCGCTGGTAGGGCTTTACCGTTTCCCCCGTGGCGAAGACCTGTCATTTTATAAGGATAACTTTGAAACCTATGACACCGACCGGAAACTGGGGGTACAGAACTGGCATACATTTACCGAAGACTTCGAACAGAACCCTTATTGGATAGTGAACCGCATACAAAGTAAGGAGACACGTACACGTGTCATCCTTGCACTCGCGGCAAGTGTCAAAGTGAATGGCTGGCTGACGATTCAGGCTCGCGGCAATATGGATTACTGGGGCGACAAGCTACGTCAGAAGTTCTATGCTTCCACCGCTCCCGCTTTGTGTGGAGCGAACGGGCGGTATCTTGAGATGGATTATCAGGAGACGCAGATGTATGGAGACATCATGGCTATGTTTAAGAAAACCTGGGGAGATTTTACACTGGATGCGGCTATTGGCGGTAGTATAAATGACAGAGTCACAAACTCTACCCGCTATGACTCGAAAAATGCCTCTTTGAAGTTTGCCAATGTGTTTAATATCGCCAATATCGTTATGAACAGTTCCGCCAGCATTGACCAGAAAATAGATATGCACCGTCAACTGCAATCACTCTTTGCTACGGCTCAGATTGGCTATAAGGAGAAACTGTTCCTCGACTTGACAGCCCGTAATGACTGGGCATCCACTCTCTCGCATACCACGCATGAGAAATCCGGATTCGCTTACCCTTCTGTCGGTCTTTCCATGTTACTCGACAAATGGGTGAAGATGCCCGGATGGATTTCTTTCGCAAAACTGCGTGGCGCTTACAGTAAGGTAGGCAATGATATTCCGGCACATATCACCAACCCCTCTTCGCATGTCAATGCCGGTGGTGAGATACAGGCGAATGATGCCGCTCCTTTCCGGGAGATGGAGCCGGAAATGACACATGCCATAGAGTTTGGAACGGAATGGAGATTCTTTCAGCATCGTCTGGGAATTAACCTGACTTATTATCGCACTAATACCTATAACCAATTCTTCAAACTCCCTGCACTGGCAGGAGATGTGTACGCTTATCGATATGTAAATGCTGGGAATATCCAAAACCGAGGATGGGAAGTGACACTGAACGCGACTCCGGTGCTGAGTGCTGATTTTAGCTGGAAAACCTCTCTGAACTTCTCTTCCAACAAGAATAAGATTGTGAAATTGCATGATGACTTGAAGGAGATGGTGTACGGACCTACGAGCTTTTCTTCCAGTTATGCAATGAAACTGGTGAAAGGTGGTTCTATCGGTGATATTTACGGCAAGGCTTTTGTACGTGATGACCAGGGAAATATTGTCTACGAAACAGAGGGTGACAATAAAGGGTTTCCATCAGTGGAGGGGGACGGCAATACGATAAAAGTGGGAAATGCCAACCCTGTCTTTATGATGGGCTGGAACCATACATTCTCTTACAAAGGTTTCAGCCTCTACTTCCTGCTTGACTGGCGTTATGGCGGTGAGGTGCTTTCACAGACATAGGCGGAAATGGATCTTTACGGAGTGTCGGAAGTAACGGCCGATGCCCGGGATAGGGGATATGTTATGCTTGAGGGGCGGAAGATAGATAATGTAAGGGGATTCTATAAGATAGTGGGCGGACGCGCCGGAGTGACGGAATACTATATGTATGACGCTACCAACCTGCGGTTGCGTGAGGTGTCATTGAGCTATAATCTCCCTAAACAATGGATGCAGAAGACGAAAGTTCTGAAAGATGTGCAACTTTCGTTTGTTGCCCGTAATCTTTGTTTCTTGTATAAGGAAGCCCCTTTTGACCCGGATTTAGTGCTTTCTACGGGGAACGATAATCAGGGGATCGAAGTTTTCGGAATGCCCACTACCCGGAGTCTGGGCTTCTCGGTGAAATGTGAATTTTAAGAGTAGGAGAGAGGTATGAAAAAGAAATATATACATCTATGCCTGACAGGCTTGTTGCTGTTTTCCGTTGCTTGTACCGGAAATTTCCGTGACTATAATACCGATTTATCCGGCATTACGGATGATGACCTGATTATTGACGACAATGGTTATGGAATCCGTTTGGGCATTATTCAGCAGGGTATTTATTTTAACTACGATTATGGGAAAGGCAAGAACTGGCCTTTCCAGTTGACGCAGAATCTGAATGCGGATATGTTCAGCGGATATATGCATGATGCCAAACCGCTGAACGGAGGTTCGCATAATTCCGACTATAATATGCAGGATGGTTGGAACAGCGCCATGTGGACGCATATGTATTCGTATGTTTTTCCGCAGATATACCAGTCGGAGAATGCCACACGGAACACTCAGCCTGCCTTGTTCGGCATCACGAAAATACTAAAGGTGGAAGCCATGCATCGCGTGACGGATTATTACGGTCCTGTCATCTACAAGAATTTCGCCAACGCGGCAAACCATTACCGTCCCGATACGCAAAAAGATGTTTATTATGAGTTCTTCAATGAACTCGACTCGGCGGTTGTTGCCCTTATCGGTTATATAGAGGAGAAGCCGGATGCCAATGAATTTGCCCGTTTTGATATTCTGCTGGATGGTAACTATACTTCCTGGATAAAATTTGCCAATTCCTTGCGCCTTCGTCTTGCCATGCGTTTGGCATCCGTTGTTCCCGATAAGGCGCAGGGTGAAATTGGGAAAATAAAGAAAAACGGCTACGGTGTCTTTGAAACGGTTACAGAGAAAGTGGCGGTTTCTACCCAATCGGGATATACCAATCCATTGGGCGAACTCAACCTTGTATGGAATGAAACCTATATGAGTGCCCCGATGGAATCCATCCTGACAGGCTACAATGACCCTCGTCTGGAAGTTTATTTCAAACCTTGCACGGATGTTGAATTTAAAAATGAATATCGTGGAATCCGTCAGGGAACCTGCTTTGCCCACAACCATTATGCCGGGTTGTCGAAACTGTCCGTCACCCAATCTACGGATGCTCCCCTGATGACCGCTTCGGAAATTTGGTTTCTGCGTGCCGAAGCCGCTTTGCGGGGATGGACGGACGAAGATGAAGAGGTCTGCTATCGGAACGGAGTGACGACCTCTTTTCAGCAATGGGGAGTCTATGGAGCGGAAGAGTATCTGCAAAGTGACCTGACTGCCGCTGACTTTATAGATACCTATGACGAAGAGAACAATATCGAAGCCCGTTGTAAAATATCTCCCAAATGGGACAGGGAGGACGACAAGGAAACGAAACTGGAAAAGATAATCACTCAAAAATGGATTGCCATGTTCCCTGAAGGCTGTGAGGCTTGGGCGGAACAGAGACGGACGGGGTATCCCCGCTTATTTCCCGTGCGCTTCAATCATAGCAGGAACGGATGCATAGATCCGGAAATCATGGTACGCCGCCTTAACTTCCCCGGCACCCTTCAGACGGAAGACCCTGACCAATATCTTGCACTTGTACAAGCGTTGGGTGGAGAAGACCATGGTGGCACACGCCTCTGGTGGGATACAGGAAATAATAACCTGGAATAAGAAACTGCGGAAATAATAATGCCGGACGTATTACAACAAGCCCCCGAAGCGTCTTCTCTTTAGGAATCACCAACGGTGGGCTGACTGCAATTATAGCAAATATAGTAATACGTGTAAAGAAAAGGATTAGCCCTCAAGACTTAAATTGCTCATTCTCTCAGTGATGTGGAAGGGAAAATCCGGATACTCGTAAAGACTGAAGCGAGGTTCGGTTTCTCCTTTCGTATAGCTCCATATCGAGGTGTAATATTCCGGGTCTTCCCCCATTTTGGCCAACTGGCGCAGATAAGCCGCCAACGATTTATTCTCTACAATATAAATCTGTCCCATTTGGTCGATAATCGGACTATGATGACGAGTGCCGTCATGCTCAAAACGCAGGATACGCTTCCCTTCTTCCGTCAGCCCCACCAATTGGAAAGTCATACTCTTGCCGATAGCCGGTAAATTCAACACGCTACGGTCTGTAGCAAGGAAAGGCAAACGGTGCTTTCTCATAAAGCGTCTCAACTGCTTGGCGACATCTTCTTTCGGTTCTTCTTCCATCCCCGCCTTTGTCTCCAAGATTCGATAGAGTTCTTCCGCCTGCTCCGAAGTCATCTGTCCATATATCTTCTCTTCCTGCTGCTCCTGCATCGAACGGCTGTTCGGCGCAAATACCGCATGATTCTCATTGAATCCCTTCACGGAAAAAGTATAATAACACATCACTCCCAAAGAATTGAGCACCTGGCGAAGCCGTGTCGTATGTCCCCGACGCGAAGCAGCCACCGTATATACCAACTGGTTCGTAATAATCCATCCTGCAGAAAGAATCTTCCGGATAGCCTCTTTGGCTTCCGGTGTCACCTCTAGCGGTGTCTGAAAATGTGTCTGAATAATAAACTGCTTCACCCCGATAGCCGAAGCCTTCTCCTTAAATTCCCGCAACAGTTCCACCAGTCCGTCATTGATGCGCATCGGCAGATAAGCCAACAATAGTGATCCCAACCAGTACCCGTTGCAACTCCGCATATTTCTCACCTTCCGGTCGTTCAAGGTTCGCCCTCTGCTTCCGTGCGGCCATCCTGTATACCGCATCCAAAATATTCTGCAGTGTCTTGTTCTGGCTCATCAACGCATCCCCACCGGTAATCAGAATATCCCGCAACTGCGTATCCTCTTCAAAATATGTCATCAACCGCCGTAACTTACGATCCCAAGACTCCTTCGGGCGTAAAGACTCAAACTCAAAATTCAACCGTTCACTCTGAAAATCATACATCCGCTGGCAAGAAGCACAAAGCCCCCCGCAAGCCCTTCCCATCGTATCGGGAATCAGAATAGCCACTTCCGGATACCGCCGGTGAATATTGTGCCCGTCCGGCAACAGCCACCCCGCCGCGTTCGGCTTTCCGGGTTCTACAATATCTTCCTTCTCCCACGCATGAATATTCCCGTACGTCTCCACCAACCGTGGCGAATAAAGAATATAACTCCGGATTGCTTCGTCATTATACCCATATCCCGTCACATTCAGCAACGACAAATAATAAGGGTGGCAAAGAACGGCATTCCTTTCTTCCGTGCCTTATAAAGCAAATACATAGTCTCCGACGAAAGTGAATTACCCAGAAAGCGGTTCAACTCTCCCGGGCTCTTCACCGCCATTGACAAGTGAAAACGAAAATCATTCCACCACTCACTCACCAGCTTGTATTTTTCCTCATAACTCATCCCTTCCTCAAAGTGAAAACGCACCGAAGGTTTCGACTTCCTGTTCTCAATCTTCTGAATCAGCAAATGTAGCATCCGTTCCTTATTCTCGTCCCGAATTTCGCGTACCTCTTCGTCCAACCCCGTTTCCCACCGGTCATTCCGGTTCTTAATGCGCTGAACCGACGGAAAAGGAACCATATCCCCTTTCAACCGTCTGAACATCTGAAAAATCTCAATAAATAAATCTGTCGGCATCTCCATATTCTCCAACGTCTCCGTCAGAAACTCATAAAGCAGCCGAATAGTCCGTACCGGCATATTCTGTCCCGTAGACAGTTCATGCACATCCAGCCCGTCATACTGGAGTAAGAGTCGAATTTGCTCCCTTGCCTCTTCCGCAGCCTGGTTCTCTATATCACAAGTGTCCAGCAATCTCAGCAATCCAGCCTTAAAGTCCTCAACAGTAGTACTTCTTTCAGCTATCTCCACCAATTCCGGAATCTCCTGACCATAGATTTGTTTCAACTGTGAAAAAGTAAGCGTAAGCATTTTCTTTTGTTTCATAAGCAATCCATTTCTTTTTGTTGGTTAATAATAAAGATGGTATGTCGGTTTTCATAGAGCCTATAAAGATAACAAAAAAAGCAGAGGTTCAAAACCCCTGCTTTTCCTATCATGTTATTCTTTACGGTTTTCTAACATTTACGGCTACTTATTTTTTCGTTTCCGTGTCATCCTTTTTTTGTTTCGGTTCCTTTTTGGCCAGTAGGACGATATTATATACATAATCCGTCATCCACTGTTCCGAGTATCCCAAACGTTCCTTGTACTGACGGACAGCGGCTGCTGTCTTATGCACGTCATCAGCTTTCCATACCATCTTGGTACATACATCATGTACCGTCTTTTGTGTCATGCCATATAGAGCCTTCTTGAAAATAGACGGCATACGGAACTTCCACTGCATCAAGTTTCCCATCAACATCATCAAGTCATTGGAGAATCCCTGATACATAAACAAATAAGACTGGATATCATTCTGTGTGCGGCAATTGCGTTTCACTGAAGCGTCAATTTCTTTGAAGAAACTCTCGTTCAGCCCGTAATCCTGCATCAACATTTTGCGTGAAGCCGACTTCTCTGCCAATCCCAACTTGCCATTCTGGGTAGGTACCTTAAACAGGCGTTTAAAGTTGGCCACATCCGGCAGGAAGCGGATATTTGTAATACCAAGATTCGTGGCGATAACTGACTGGAAATAAACCCGGGTCAGAGATATGAAATCTTCTACGTTGCCGACTTTTGTTTCATCGGATTTTTTCTTGAATAAACCAAATAAGCTCATTGTTATATTTACAATTTTATTATTTACAATTTACTGTTGGAGTGCGTGGGGAGTTATATCACATAACTATCCTTTGGCAATCTGCCCGCAAAGGTACAAAAACAGTTGGGTTTCACCAACATTCCAACTCCTTTTCGATGTCCGGCATTGTCTCTTTTTATTATATTGTGGTTATTCGTTCTTCATTCGGAAGTAGAATTTATGATTTTCGAACACAGGCTCCACAATATCATAACGGACAAATTTGGCAAGCAGATGTTCGGCAGCGCGGCGTGAAAGTCCTGTCTGGCGGCAATAGCGGTTGAGTGAAAGTAAAGCCCCCTGTTCCAGTTGGTTCAGTAAAAGCTGTTCCCGCTCAGTGTAGCGGATAAGCTCCCCACGCGGACTGTCACTCTGTTGCCATACACGTAGGTGTATAGGAGTTGCCAGTATGTTTTCGTCTTTGATGCGGAGATAGGCGAGAGGTTTTCCCGTTTCATCTTTGGCATAAGCCGGTTTGTGCGGAGTCTCTTCAATCGTTGCTACCAAAACCTGTCGTCCTTCTGCTATATATGTTTTTAGGGTATATTCCACTTCCGGGACACAGTAAAGTTGTGCCGCAGCTTCAATCATATATTTCTCTTCTTCGGAGCGTACTCCGGCAATTTTTCCGTTGTCCTTCACACCGATAAGCAACCGTCCCCCGTCGGTGTTGGCAAAAGCGGAGAGTGTCTTGGCTATTTTTCGGGCGTCGGAGATTTCGAACTTAAAATCCTGTTGTTGATGCTCACCTTCAGCAATCAGTGTATGTATATAATCGGTATCTGTAAGCAGTTTCATGGTTGCAAAGGTAGATAAAAAAGGTGAAAACCCCTTTTTTTGCATAATTTTCGAAGAATATTTCAAAAAAAATATTGTTTTTATGCGTTTATTTCGGGAAACAGTGTATTTTTGCGGCACATTATTAACGAAAAAAATAAAAGGATTATGAAAGAATTGGTAGAAAAAGTAGCAGCTCTTTATGCTGACTTCTCAAAAGATGCTAACGCTCAGATTGAAAACGGTAACAAAGCAGCAGGAACTCGTGCTCGTAAGGCTTCTTTGGAAATCGAAAAAGCTATGAAAGAATTCCGTAAAGCATCTTTGGAAGCTGCTAAGCAGTAATATTAGTAGACTACTAAGATACAGGAAAAAGGAGAGGGTCTGTCGCTTGCGGCAGACCCTCTTTCTGTGTTGGAAGTATCTTTTTTAATGGAAGATTTGGAAATGGATATTCAAACCAAATTAAATCGTATATTTGCGGAATAATCAGATTGATCAGATTGGGAATTTATGAACGAAAATGTTTTGGCTAAACTGAAGATACTCGCGGAATCCGCGAAGTATGACGTTTCCTGCTCTTCCAGTGGCACTGTACGCTCCAACAAACCGGGGATGCTGGGCAATACTGTCGGAGGATGGGGAATATGCCATAGTTTTGCCGAAGACGGACGGTGCATATCGTTGCTGAAAATCATGCTTACCAATTATTGTATCTACGATTGTGCTTACTGCATCAACCGCCGCAGCAACGACCTTCCGCGTGCCACTTTCTCCGTATCCGAATTAGTGGAACTGACGATGGAATTTTATCGTCGTAACTATATAGAAGGATTATTCCTCAGCTCCGGCGTTGTCCGTAACCCGGATTATACAATGGAACGGTTGGTGCGTGTGGCAAAAGACTTGCGGCAAGTGTATCGCTTCAACGGATATATCCACCTGAAAAGTATCCCCGGTGCCAGCCGCGAACTGGTGAACGAAGCCGGACTGTATGCCGACCGTCTCAGCGTCAACGTAGAAATTCCCAAAGAAGAGAACCTGAAACTTCTTGCACCGGAGAAAGACCATAAAAGTGTCTTTGCCCCCATGAAGTACATTCAGCAAGGGGTATTGGAGAGTAAGGAAGAGCGGCAGAAATTCCGTCATGCCCCGCGTTTCGCACCTGCCGGACAGAGTACGCAAGTTATTGTCGGTGCTACTTCCGAATCGGATAAAGACATTCTGTTCCTCTCGTCGGCACTTTACAACCGTCCCACGATGAAGCGTGTCTATTACTCCGGCTATGTTTCTGTAAATACTTACGACAAGCGCCTGCCCGCCTTGAAGCAACCACCACTGGTACGCGAAACCGGCTTTATCAGGCCGACTGGCTGTTACGTTTCTACCAGTTCAAAGTAGACGAAATAGTGGACGACTCTTACCCGGACCTTGATCTTGAAATAGACCCGAAGCTCTCATGGGCATTGCGCCACCCTGAGCATTTCCCGGTCGACATTAATAAAGCGGATTACGAAATGCTTCTCCGTGTGCCGGGTATCGGTGTGAAATCGGCGAAGCTGATTGTCGCTTCCCGGCGTTTCTCCCGACTGGGGTTCTACGAATTAAAGAAGATAGGAGTGGTGATGAAGAAAGCACAATATTTCATTACCTGTAAGGAACTTCCTCTCCAGATGCAGACTGTGAACGAGCTTTCTCCGCAACGGGTACGTTCTTTGTTATTGCCGAAACCGAAAAAGAAAGTGGATGAACGACAGTTGATACTTGATTTTGGAGAATGAATATTTATATCTACGATAAAACCTTTGACGGTCTGCTGACTGCTGTCTTTGATGCTTATTTCCGTAAGACCTTTCCCGACGAACTTTTGTCGGAAGGAGATGCTTTGCCCTTGTTTTATGATGAACTGCATACAGTAGTCACTGATGAAGAAAAAGCCACTCGTGTATGGCGCGGTTTACAGAAAAAAGTTTCATCTTCGGCATTGGGGTGTCTTACTCAAAGCTGGTTGTCGGAACTGCCGGAAGTAGGGATGCTTATTTTTCGTTATATCCGTAAGGCGATTGATTCTCCCCGTTCCATTGAAATTAATTTTGCTGACCCGGATGTACTGCAATTGGCACAAATCTGGAAGAAGGTAGATGGTGAACGTGTGCACCTGATGCAGTTCGTCCGTTTTCAGAAGGCTGCGGACGGTACATTCTTTGCTGCTTTCGAACCGCAATTTAATGCATTGCCGCTTACCGTTCATCACTTTAAAGACCGTTTTGCCGACCAAAAGTGGATTATCTATGATATGAAACGTCGCTATGGATTTTATTACGATTTACAAGAAGTGACTACGATTTCTTTTGATGATGACAGTCGAGAATCCCACCTGATAACGGGAATGCTTGACGAAAGCCTTATGGATAAAGACGAAAAACTCTTCCAGCAACTTTGGAAAACCTATTTCAAGGCGATTTGTATAAAAGAGCGCATTAATCCGAGGAAACACAGGCAGGATATGCCTGTGCGCTATTGGAAGTATCTGACAGAGAAACAGCGATAGTCCGGCAAGGGAACTTATTCAATCCGTTGCACCGTCACGTCCGGAAATTCCTGTATCAGAGAAAGTAGTTGGCCTTCATCATTGTTCCGCTTTGATTTGATTACCATTGTTACCTGATAAGATTCGGTTTCGCTTGTGTGAGAGGTTTCCATTTCATAGGAGACTATTAGGTAGTCTTTGGAGTTGAATCTGTCTGCTATCAGTTTCAGCGTGTCTTTATTGGTGGTAGAGAAAGATACCATTGAACTTTTCATGCCGATACTCTTGAAGAGATAACTGAGCAGTTCCAGTCCGACAAGAGTCAATACCATAGCGGCAATTCCGATAGTATACATTCCAGCACCGACTGCCAGTCCGATGCCTGCCGTTGCCCAAATACCTGCCGCAGTGGTTAGTCCGCGGACTATTTGCTTCTGAAAGATGATGGTTCCTGCACCGATAAATCCGATGCCACTGACAACTTGTGCAGCTACACGACTTGGGTCGAGCGTCACACTGTTTTCTTTTATAATCTCCTGAAATCCGTATTGGGAGACAATCATAATCAGTGCACTGCCTAGTGAAACGAGGAAATGAGTGCGGTATCCGGCTTCTTTGGCACGGTATTCACGGTCCAGTCCGATAATGGCTCCGAGTATTCCGGCAACTAGCAAGCGTAATACAAAATCCATGTTCAACATCATACGTTCAATCTCCTTTCTGTTTTTTATTGTTTGTGGATAAAATGCTTAGACCTATAAATATACAATTATTTCCTCTTTTTGTGTCGTTAATTTAGTAATATTTGAATGTATCCGTTCTATTTTATCGTATATTCGCACACTCAAATAAATGTTTAATCCCGTGATTGGGTGAATAATGAAGAAAAGAATATTTTATATAATCAGCTTTTTGGTAATCTTTTGTGTAGAAGTACTGATTGCCTTGTATGTGCGTGATAATTTTGTGCGTCCATACATCGGGGATGTATTGGTCGTTGTGCTGGTATATTGTTTTGTGAGGATATTTTTGCCGACAGGTATTCCACGAATGCCGTTCTATGTATTTCTCTTTGCCTGTTTTGTGGAGATGATGCAGTACTTCCAGTTGGCAGAAACTTTAGGTATTACGAATCGCGTAGCCAGAGTTGTTCTAGGCTCTACGTTCGATTGGGCGGATATTGCCTGTTATGCAGTGGGATGCGTACTGATTATTTTATTTGAGCGCTTGTCTCAACGGAAATAACAAAAAAACGGGGTGAGAATCGTAAGTACGACCATCACCCCATTTTTTATAAGAGCATTGCTTCCTACTTGCTTTCAATCTCCAGCACACCTTTCACCAGCCCTTTTCCGCTAGCTTCCAGTATAATCTTTCCCGGCTTGTCGGAAGAAGAAACGATAGCAGTCATCATACCGCTGAAGACCTTCATCTTCGGAGTTTGGAACGATTCGAGCGAAGCGGGATTTCCGTTGGCTCCTGCACGGTATGTTCCTGCACCTTTCACTTTAAAGCTGATAACGTTGTCAGCTAGCGGACAGAGGTTGCCGTCTTTATCCACTACTCTGACAGTGACAAACGACAGGTCTTTTTCATCGGCTTTGATTTGTGTACGGTCCGGTATCAGTTCAATATGATGAGGCTTTCCGGCTGTATGAATCTCCTTTTCGGCGACAGCCTTGCCGTCTTTATCATAAGCTACGACTTTCACCGTACCCGGTTCGTACTTTGTATCCATCCACATCAGGCGATAACGCTGCTGGCGTTTGAGGTTAGCCATAGAAGCGGAATCGGCACTGTTGTCAATCGTTATGGAGAGGTCTTTCGTACGTTTGCCCTGACTCTTGCCGTTGATAAACAGTTCGGCAGACGGATAGTTGGTATAGACAAATACGGGCACTACTTCCCCTTCGTGTCCTTCCCAATTCCAGTGCGGCAGGATATGGAGCGTTTCTTCCTTCTTTGTTCCAATGGCTGCGATAGAGATAATAACGGTCTTTCGGCAATCCGGCAAGGTCAATGATTCCGAATAGGGAAGAATGGCTTGGCCAGTCCGTATAATAAGGGGTCGGTTCGCCCAGATAGTCGAATCCGGTCCATACAAATTCTCCGATACAATATGGCAAGTCTTCATGCTGAATGAAATCATCTTCGGGCAGATTAGACCATCCGCAGTGTTCTACGTCATAAGAAGAAGCCTGATGATCGGGATATTTCTGCATCGAACGGCGGGCAACAGGCAGTTTGTATACACCACGTGAGCTGACCGTTGAAGCGGTCTCACTGCCCAGGATAATCTGTTGCGGGAGTTTCTTGTAATTTTCCTGGTATTTGTGCGGGCGATAGTTGAATCCGGCTACGTCCATCACGGCAGCCATATTGTTATTAACCACAGCGTCGGGAGCATCCATACCTTGAGTGACGGGACGTGTAGGATCCTCACGATGGCAGATGTCCTGCAGGAATCGGGAGAGTTTCGGACCGCGGTCGCCGTTCCACTGGTCGGGAACTTCATTTCCGATACACCACATTACTACACTGGGGTTGTTACGGAACTGATGAAGCAGATTCACCAAATCTTTCTCCACCCATTCGTCAAAAACCTTATGATAACCGTTCTGCAATTTAGCACCTTTCCATTCGTCGAATGATTCCGCCATCACCATCATACCCATCTCGTCACAAGCGCGAATCAACTCCGGTGCGGGCATATTGTGAGAAGTACGGATGGCGTTGCAACCCATATCCTTCAATATACGTATCTGACGACGGATACCGGCTTCATTGGCGATACCACCCAACGGTCCTAAGTCATGATGATTGCAGACCCCTTGAACACAGTGCGTTCTCCGTTCAGATAAAATCCTTTGTTCGGGATGATTTCAATAGACCGTATGCCGAACGGCGTGGTATACTCGTCTTTCAGTGTATTGCCCTCGTAAACCTTGGATACGGCAGAATAGAGAGAGTTGGTGAGTCGGGCGACCAAAGCAGGGGAGTATCTATCACGAAATTCTGTTCAAATATATTTCCGTCATACTTTCTTCCTTTTTCTTCGTTGGTGGCTACAACTTTGCCGTCGGGAGCTTTCAGCTCAGTCACAATGCGGTAATCAGTAAAAGACTTGCCGGAAGGAAATTCGAGACAGGTTTTCAGGTTTACTTTGGCAAACTCCTTTTCACGACAGGGGTAGTAAGCTGCGTTCCCCATGTCGGGACATGGGCGTCTTCGTTAATCACCAGATGGACATTCCGATACAGTCCTGCACCCGGATACCAGCGTGAAGATTCGGTTTCGTTTTCCAAACGGATGGCTAATGTGTTCTGTTCGCCCGTTTTCATGTAAGGGGTAGCGTCGATACGGAAAGAGTTGTAGCCGTAGGGCCAGTAACCTGCTTCCTGTCCGTTGATGTACACGCGGGCATGACTCATGGCACCGTCAAGAATAAGAGTTGCTTTCTTGCCGGAAGAGAAACCCGGAACTTCGAAATTCAGGCGATACCAGCCTACTCCGACAATAAGGAAGTCCGCCTGTACGTCCCGCGTGTTCCATTGCTTCCTTTTGGCCATCCTGGGTGATAGCTACGTTCTGTTTGTCGTTGTCGATGCTGAAAGGACCATAAATAGCCCAGTCGTGAGGGACGGTGACGGATTGCCATTTGGCGTCGTCATACTGTTTCTGACTGAAATTCTTGTCGTCTTCACGAGTGAATTTCCATCCTTTCTCAAAGGTGTGTTCAGTGCGCACTTGCGCGATGACCAATGTCGGTAAAGCTGCTAATAGAGCTGCTGCGATTTTAAGATGTTTATTCATACATATAGGGGGTAAAGATTGTTTTTCATTTTTGTTTTGAATGATGTGTTGTCTCTCGCTTCGTCCTATGTTTTTTCTTTTGTCCCAACCGGATTCAGACTACTTCCGCAATATTTGCAAAATTCTGCGTTGTCCTCATGACCGGATCGGTGGCAGTTGGGGCATTCTTTGTCTCTTCGCCGCTTGTAGTCTTTCATCATCGAGGCCGATACGATACCTGTCGGCACGGCGATGATGGTGTAACCGATAAGCATCACGCAGGCGGAAAGAAACTTCCCCAAACCGGTGACAGGGGTGATGTCTCCGTAGCCTACGGTAGTCATGGTGACGATTGCCCAGTAGATGCTGTTCGGGATATTGTTGAACTGGGAGTCGGGTTGTGTGCCTTCAATCATATACATCAATGTCCCGATGGAAGTCACCAGAATAACGACAAACAGGAAGAATACCGCAATCTTTTTGCTGCTTTCTCGCAGGGCGGTGAGCAGCCGTTCACCTTCGTTCAGGAAGTTGAATAACTTGAATACACGGAATACCCGTATCAGTCGGAAAGCACGGATGATAAGCAAATAGCGTGCCCCCGGGAAAATCAGGCCGATATAAAGCGGCAGGGTAGCCAATAAGTCGACGATGCCGAAAAAACTGAAAATGTATTTTCGGGGCGGGGCGAGCAGTAGATTCTTGTCAGATACTCGAACGTGAAGAAAGCGGTGAAAAGATATTCCAGTACGACGAACGGAGTCGTCAGAAACGCGGGGAGTCCTTTCAGGCTTTCGATGATGACAAGTAATACACTGACCAGAATGCAGCCGATAAGAATCACATCGAACAGTTTCCCGGCAGGGGTGTCCGATTCGAAGATGATGACGTATAACTTTCGTTTCAGTTTCTCGTCATGCAGAAAACGTTGGATTCTTTCTCTCAATTTCATAATAAAGCGTGTCTCGGATAAAATAGTGTTAATCAATCACCCAGTTTTTGTTGTAGGCAACAGTCTTTTTCGGGTCATAATACATTCCTTCTTGTGTGGGAATATAGAGAACGTAGGTTTTTCCGCTTTTGTTTTTCAGTGAGGTGTCACGCAACCACGGGTTGGCATCTCGAAGTTGTGCGTAGGTGATGCCTTGCTGTCTGGCATATTCGCTCAAGCTGTCGATAGGAGTGTTGACGGTCACTTTCCTGTACGGGATGACCGGGTAGAGATGTTCCCTTTTCAACAGGAATCCGTAGCGTTGCGGATTGCTGAAAATCTCTTTGACTGCCAGCAGGCGGAACATATAACGCGATGTCTCTTCCACCAGCCATAAATCCATGGCATGACTTGCCAGTTGTCTGTCGAGTTGGGAAGAGATACGTGCCTGTCCGGCATTGTAAGCAGCGGATACAGCCATCCAGTCGCCATATTTGTCATACGCTTGTTTGAAGTACTTACAGGCGGCGACCGTTGCTTTTTCAATATTATAGCGTTCGTCCACATTGTCATTCACTTCCAGTCCGAATTCCCGTCCGGTGGCGGGCATGAATTGCCACAGACCGGCTGCTCCGGCGGGAGAGCGTGCGATGTTGTTCAGGTTACTTTCAATCACCATCAGATATTTGAAATCATCGGGGATACCGTTCGCTTTCAATATCGGTTCCACGATAGGGAAATATCGGTTGGCACGCTTTATCAAAAGCATGGTCGTAGAGTGCATATAGGTGAACGCCATCATTTCGCGGTCCATCCGTTCGCGGCGGTCGTAGCGCCTGAGGTCGATGGTAGTTCCGTCAAAAGTGACTTGCGTGGGCACGGTAGGTGGGGTGACGCAATAGGGCACTTCCGACTTAGCCGAATGTTGTTCGTTGACTTGGCTGCTGCCTATCAGAGTAGGGATGGTGGCACCAATGCAGAACACCAATATAAGAGTAAGGATATAGTTGATTTTAGTTTGTTTCTTCATTTTAATTATTCATTTAGTTTTAAAAAAGCAGGCCTTGAACATAATCCATATCTAAAGCAATTATGCCGCAAGGAAACCTTGTTCCGGCGTTATGCCGGTTGCAAAGATAATCTCATTTTGCTTTTTTCAAAGAACTTTTCCTGCATTTTATACGTTTTTCTAGTAGAGTTAAATATATAATAGAATCAAGATGAATATAGCAATGACCGGAGCCACCGGATATATAGGTAAACATCTCTCCAACTACCTGACTGAAAAGGGCGGACATCGTGTGATTCCTTTGGGAAGGCCGATGTTTCGCGAAGGTATGTCCGGGCATTTGATTCAGACGCTGGCTCATTGCGATGTTATCATCAACCTGGCAGGAGCACCGGTTGACAAGCGTTGGACGCCGGAGCACCGACAGGAACTTTTCGATAGCCGTATTGTCGTCACGCACCGCATTATCCGTGCGCTGAATGCTGTACGGACGAAACCGAAACTGATGATTTCCGCCTCTGCCGTAGGGTATTATCCTGCGATGGCGGAAGTGGACGAATATACCCGTACCCGTGGAGACGGCTTCTTGTCCGACCTTTGCTATGCATGGGAAAAGGAGGCGAAACGTTGCCCCGAAGAGACACGGCTTGTCATTACCCGTTTCGGTGTTGTGCTTTCACCGGATGGCGGGGCGATGCAACAGATGCTTCGCCCGTTACAGGCAACCAAGATTGCTACTGCCATCGGACCGGGCACCCAGCCTTTCCCGTGGATAGATATACGTGACCTCTGCCGTGCCATGGAGTTTTTCATCAGTCATGAGGAGACGTGCGGTGTATTCAACCTTGTTGCTCCGCAGCAAATCTCCCAATATACTTTCACCCGTGAAATGGCGAAAGCCTATCATGCATGGACAACGGTGGTTGTGCCTCAACCGGTCTTCCGGATGCTGTATGGAGAAGCCGCTTCTTTCCTTACGTCCGGTCAGCGGGTACGTCCCACACGTCTTCAGGAAGCAGGATTCCACTTCGCTGTCCCTGATGTAGAACGGCTTTTTAAGGGGACAGACCATAGTACGGTACGGACTCTCGATTTGGACCGTTATATGGGGCTATGGTATGAGATAGCCCGTTACGAGAACCGTTTCGAACGTGGACTTGTTGATGTGACCGCCATGTACACGCTCCGGCCCGACGGTACTATCCGGGTGGAGAACCGGGGATGCAAGCGTAACTCTCCCTACGATATTTGCAAGACTGCCAACGGTCATGCCAAGATACCCGACTCCTCGCAGCCGGGCAAACTGAAAGTCTCTTTCTTTCTCAACTTCTATTCAGACTATTACGTCTTGGAACTGGATGGAGAGAATTACAACTATGCACTTGTTGGCAGCAGCACCGACAAGTATCTCTGGATACTGAGCCGTACTCCTCAACTACCGGAGGATATAAAGAAAAAACTCGTCACCGCTGCCGAACGCCGTGGTTACGATACAAACCGATTGCAATGGATTGAGCAATTCTAAAAGAACAAGATTATGGATTATGAAATTATTCATCAGCCCGAACAAAAACTGTTCAAGACAGAAGTAGACGGTCGCACCGCCTTTGTACAATATCGCCTCTTAGGTGATTTTCTCGACATCACCCATACGGTTGTCCCCGTCCGATAGAAGGTCGCGGGTGGCTGCCGCATTGGTGAAAGCCGCCTATGGCTACGCTCTGGCCAACGGAATGAAACCGAAAGCCACCTGTTCGTATGCTGTGAGATGGTTAGAACGCCACCCGGAACTGGGATAATTGTGAAAAAAGGGATTATGAGTATGGTGTGTTCCGAGTGGCGATATTGAAAACTGGTATTGTGTTGTTACCGGTTGGGGGATTACCATTTACAAGGAGAACAATTCAAGTAATTCTTCCTTCTTCAGTGGTTTTGTCAGGAATGCGTTGCATCCTGCTTCCATGGCGCTTACCCTGTCGGCATCGAATGCGTTGGCAGTAAGTGCGATAATAGGGATGAGAGGATTCAGTTCCCTGATTTTCCGTGTTGCTTCCAAACCTCCCATAATCGGCATCTTCATATCCATGAGAACAATGTCGAATTTTTCATTGCGTACTTTTTCCACCGCTTCGACCCCGTTTACTACACGGGTGATTTGATATTCTTTGAGGATATGCTTCACTAATGAATAATTGCTGTCATTATCTTCGGCAATCAGTATTTTCAATTCTTTTTCGTTGATATGTTTTAGAGAAATAGTCTGTTTCGCAGGAGCTGTCTTTTGTGTTCGGGAAGGCTGTGTCTTTACCTTTGACTCAACATTTTCCTGCATACTAGTTTCACACGGCACCCATGCCCAGAAAGTTGAACCGATGCCGGGCGTGGAAGTAAATCCTATCTCTCCCCCTGCGCCTTCTATAATAGCTCTCGAAATGGCTAATCCTAGTCCCGTTCCCTGAGCGAACTCATTGAGTTTCTGGAATCGTCCGAACACCCTGTTTTGTAACTCAAGAGGGATGCCGACCCCCGAATCTTCCACATAGAACCTGATACCGCCGTTTTCGATACTGTATCCCATCTTGATATGTCCGGCATGAGTACATTTGATGGCGTTGGTGAGGAAATTCATCCACACCTGTTTGAGTCGGTTTCTATCCAGGAATATCCAACAGTCCGGACCGGAATTTCCCAGGATGAATTCTACCTCCGGATTGGTGATTTTCGGTTGAATCATTGTGTAAAGTTCGTTGGAAACTTTCGCCAGATTAAACTTTTCCCTTTTACGCTCGAGTATGCCTGATTCAATCTTGGAAAGATCGAGAATATCATTAATTAACCGTAATAGCAGTTCGTTGTTCGATTCGATGATTTCCATATATTCCGCCTTTTCTTCCGGGTCGTCACAATGTACCATCAGTCCGGAAAAACCGACAATGGCATTTAGCGGTGTGCGTATCTCGTGACTCATATTGGCAAGGAAAGCCGATTTGAGGCGGTCGGAAAGTTCGGCTTTGTCTTTGAGCTCCTTTAATTCCTGGGTCACTTTTTCCCATTTCGTATTGTTGAATTCGATACCGGTGTAACGGAGCGCTTTTCCTCTTTTGTCTCTTTCCACTTGAATACCGGTGATGAGAAGGGTTTGCCATTCCTTGTCCCATTTTGTCTTGGAACGGTACTGGAAGGTAAATTCCTGCTGTTTTCCCTGAATCATATCTTCAAAATATTCGCGCATGACTTCTATGTCATCCGGATGGGCGACGCTCAGATATTGGTCGATGTTGATCGGAGTTTCCGGGCAATAATCATTGACGGGGTCATTGAAGGCTGTGAATAGTTGGGTTGTCACATCAAAATCCCAATAAGACATTCCGACAGTCTTGAAAGTAAGTTCCATCTTGTAATTCCGCTCTTTGAGCTCTTCATTCAAGCGGTGAAGTTTGGAGATATTTTGCCGGAAACCGGTGAAACGTATCGTATTTCCGTTCTCGTCCTGTTCGAAAGGAACGCCGATAACATTACAATATTGCCAGTTATCATCATATTTCGTTTGTATGCGGCAAGTGAAGTTGACTGTCTGGTTTTCGCCCGACAACATGGATTGCATAGCATCGTAATAAGTAGAAACGTCGTCCGGGTGGATAACGCTTTGAAATTCCTGGAGAGTCACAAGCCTGTTAGGAGCGTAGTCGTTGATCGGGTCATTATAAGATTCAAATTTCTGACTGTTTACGTCAAAGTCCCAGTGCACGATATTGCTCACCTGCATGGCAAGTTCGCGTTTCGTTGTCAGGTCCTGTGTCTTTTCAGCATTTGCACTTTCTCCGTTATATCCAGTTGGGTGCCGACAATCAGCAGTTTTCCGCGGTGTTCGGAAGATAAACGCATCCGGCTTTCGTAATAGCGGTATTGCCTTTCTTCCTTGTTGTAAAAGCGTAGGGTAGTATGTGCTTGTTGGGTTTCCTTATTTATCAGTTGTGCGAAAAGCTGCATTAACTGTATGCGGTCTTGCGGATGCAGTATACTTTGCATTTGTTCCAAAGACATCCCTTCCTCTGCCAGTGCGTTACCATACAATGTGCTGAATGTTTTCTTGTGGACATTATATACCCATGAAGCCATATTGGCAGCTTCCATAGCCATTTCCAGGTTTTTCTTGCTTTCTTCCGTACGGAATTCCGTTTCTTTTTCGGCAGTCACGTCATTAGAGAGCAATATATGTCCGATGATAGCTCCTTTATTATCTACTATCGGCACTACCTGTGCTTCATAAATTATGGAGTTTTTATTTTGGCTGGTGAAGTAGGCATCGCTATTTATACGGTCGAAGTCATACTCAAATTCCAAAGTGATATTTTCACCTTTTTGTACCTTGGATTTTAATTCCTCGTCCATATATGGACTGTCGAAAAGATTAACTTTGTTTATGACTGCTGTCTGGTCACTCACCCGTACATTTTCAATGCCGGTTCATTAATTTTACGTAAGACACCATTGGCATCATAGATTTCAATGCTCATCGGCAGGCTGGCGTAGATATTTTCTGCAAACAGAAGCGGGTCTTGTGCTAATTCGGAAGATGTATTTCCTGAGCACATATTGTCATCCTTGGGGGAAGGTGATTCGGTTTGTTTCATTTGTTGTTTATTTTTTATCCGTAGTAGGAGTGAGCTATTGCTCTTGTTTATTTTTCCACCTTTCAGTTGCGGAAAGAATTCTTTCATGGTGGCGCGTGCTTCCTCAATGGTATATCTTACTTCTGAATCTTTGTTGAATTCGTCAAGATATTTTAGATTAAGTTCAATCATTTCGTCCATTGTACAGTCTTTGGTGAAATGTCCGTTCTCGTAGCAATAGTGACAATAATCCTGATTCTTGCTACCGTCTGTTTCTGTTCCGAATGTGGATTCTTCTATCGGCATGGCACAACACTGACAAATTTTTTGTTCCATCTTTATTTTTGTTTTAAGTTTCTGTTACGTGCCAAAGATAGGAAGAATTATTGGAACAATTGTTATTTGATCTTGCTAATTATTAGCATTTTTTCTTTTGATTAGTTCCGTTACCCGTTTGTTTTTATGGGCAGGTGTTTCCATATCCGGCGAGGAATCATTTTCCAGAAGAAGACTAGAATCCGGTAGCGCCAGTCAATTACTGCTACCCGCTTTTTACGTTTCAGTGCACGGGCAATGTGCCATCCTACTTTATCTGCTTTCATCAGCATCGGATAACGCTTTCCGTCATTCAATAAATCCGTAGCTACAAATCCGGGGCGAATATCGGTAAAATGAATGTTCAGCTTTGAAGATGGGCAAGTTGTTCAAGGGCATCTATATAAGTATTCTGAAAACGTTTGGTCGCAGAGTAAGCGGGAGCTACGCCAAGTCCCTTTGTTCCTGCAATGGAACTGATAACCGCCAGATGTCCGCCCCCGTTCTTCCTGAAATATGCAAAAGCGGTATCTACCATGCGGGTAAATCCCTCTACATTGGTACGTGCCGTGTTCAGCTCCACTTCCATATCCAGTTTCATGTTTTGGAAACCGATGCCGGAACTGAGAAGGAATAAGTCCATGCCGCCCACTTTGTCTATGAGCATATTGAGTTTTTCCGCTGCATCTTCCCGGGTGACATCCAATGCCTGAATCTCGATTTGTTCCGGTGCAACCTGTTGCAGGGTTTCGAGGGCAGACTGCCGCCTGCCTGCTATTCCGATCTGCCAGCCTTCCAGTAACAGGCATTTGGCCACTTCTTGCCCGATGCCGGATGTGGCTCCTATAATAATAGCTCGTTTCATGACAAATATATATGTTTGGATTAATGTTGTTTCTTATAAGTTCAGTAAATGCCGGATAGCCGCCCAAGGCGCGTACAGCAACATTCGCGGACCGGAGAAGCGCATCACCAGCCGCATCCGTTCGCGCATTGCAGGCTTGTAACAATGCACTGTACATTTCTTGCACGAACTTTTCCTTTCTCCGAACGGACAATGGTCGAGACGTGCGTGCGCATAGCGGAGCAGTTCCTCGCAGTCAGGGCAAAGAACAGCGTTCTTCTCCTTCTCCGGCAGTAGAGACGAATCATCAGTCCTACTATTTTCTTTTCGTGTGCGATACGTTGTTTCTTCATCTTGTCTTTTTGAACAGTTCTCTTTGAACTGCACAAAGATAAGGAAGATTACAGAGAATTTATCCAATTCTCTTTTGTATCTTTGCCGCATGAGAAAGTTATTGTGTCCGCAGTGCAAAATTGCTGCCCTATATGTAAAGAACGACCGGAACGAGAGATTACTGGTCTACGTGATGGAAGATGGGGAGATTGTACCCAAGTATCCTGCTGATTCTATGGAAGGATTCGATTTGACGGAGGTTTATTGTTTGGGATGCTCCTGGCATGGCTCGCCTAAAAGACTGGTGAAGAGATAAGGTACCTTTCCGTTCTGTTTTTTTTTGATTTATATCAATGAAACTGGAAAGAGGATTTGAATCTTTCTAACGGGATTTTCCGTATCTTTGCGCGCAATTTTATAACATAGACAAATGGCAACTTCTAAAGAAATGACGGCAGGGCCGGCATTACCTCTGATATTAAAGTTTACACTGCCGCTTTTGCTCGGCAATCTGTTGCAACAAACATATTCGCTTGTTGATGCGGCAATCGTTGGAAAGTTCTTGGGTATTAACGCGTTGGCTTCGGTGGGAGCCAGCACATCGGTCGTGTTCCTTATTTTAGGATTCTGCAACGGATGTTGCGGTGGTTTCGGGATTCCCGTGGCACAGAAGTTCGGAGCGAGAGATTATAGTACGATGCGCAGTTATATATCCGTCAGTTTGAAGCTCTCTCTAGTGATGTCTGTCACTATTGCCATCGTCACCAGTATCTTGTGTGCGGACATTCTTCGGATGATGCGTACGCCGGAGAATATATCCGAAGGTGCGTATGCTTATCTGCTTGTCACCTTTATCGGTGTGCCTTTTACGTTTTTCTACAATCTTCTGTCGAGTATAATCCGTGCATTGGGAGACAGCAAGACGCCTTTCTGGTTTCTGCTGTTGTCTACCGTTCTCAATATCGTGCTCGATTTGTTTTGTATTCTGGTGCTCGACTGGGGAGTGGCGGGAGCTGCTATTGCTACGGTAATCTCGCAGGGACTTTCGGCCGCGCTCTGCTATATTTATATGTATCGTAAGTTTGATATTTTACAGAGTTCCCCGAAGGAGCGTCGGTTTCAGCCGAGACTGGCTAAGACGCTGCTCTACATCGGGGTGCCTATGGGACTTCAGTTCTCTATTACTGCTATTGGCAGTATTATGTTGCAAAGTGCGAACAATGCGTTGGGGACAGCTTGTGTGGCGGCTTTTACTTCTGCCATGCGCATCAAGATGTTCTTTATCTGCACATTCGAGAGCTTGGGCATTGCCATGGCAACGTATAGCGGACAGAATTACGGTGCCGGCAAACCGGAGCGTATCTGGCAGGGTATTAAGGCGAGTGCCTTGATGATGATTATCTATGCGGCCTTAACTTTCATACTCATGATGCTGGGAGCCAAGTATTTTGCCCTGATTTTCGTAGACCCTTCGGAAACGGAAATCTTACTGGATACGGAACTTTTCCTTCATATTTCCTGTATGTTCTTCCCTGCGCTTGGGCTGTTGTGTGTCCTGCGCTATACCATCAGGGAGTGGGTTTTACGAATCTTGCCATGTTTTCCGGGTGGCGGAAATGTTAGCCCGTATTCTTGTCAGCCTTTATGCGGTTCCCGCTTTCGGTTTCCTTGCCGTCTGCTATGGTGATCCGATGGCTTGGATAGCTGCCGACTTGTTCCTGGTCCCTGCTTTTATTTATGTTTACAAGAGATTGAAGCGGCAGGTGTTTACAAACAGTCCGGCTGTTGAAACAGCTTAAAAGTCCGGCTCTTTCTGTATGCAGATAATATCTCCGTAAACGGGATGGCGGAACTCGATATATTCGGCATGGAGATAGAGCCTGTCCGCTTTTTTGCCATAAAGCTCGTCTCCCAGAATGGGGCAGTTCAACCCTTTCGGGTGAGCGGCATGTACACGTAGCTGATGAGTGCGTCCGGTCAACGGATAAAACGCGACGCGAGTACATTTCTCTGAGTTTGTGATTATCTGGTATTCTGTGATAGCTTCCTTCCCGTGTTCCTCACTTACTATTTGCCGTGGACGGTCGAGAGGGTTCAGGCAGAGGGGAAGCTCGATTCTTCCTGTCTTTTCCGTTTTTCCAGTCGGTTGGGGAGTAGCTTCTTCGGCTTTCGCCATGACTCCGTCAAGTAAAGCTATATATCGTTTTTTTATTTTCCTGTTCTCGAACTGTGCCTGTAAATGCCGGTGCACCTCTTTCGTCTTGGCAACAAGCAATAATCCCGAAGTCGCCATGTCGAGCCGGTGTACAATCATAGGTCCCGTTGCGTCAGGATATTTTTTCTTTAAACGGTGATAAACGGAATCTATCTTCTCTGCTTTTCCCGGAACCGATAACATCCCTGCCGGTTTGTTGATTACCAGCAACCATTCATCCTCAAACACGATTTCCAGCTTCGTGTCTTTGTGAACGTTATCCAATAACGGATTTTCATCCACTTCCAGCCCCTGTAACATATGTTGCAGAATCGGCTCACATTTCCCTTTGCAGGAAGGATAGTAATATCCATGATGCCGGATTTCATTTTTAGGAGAATCCCCCCACCAAAATTCAGCCATCGCCAGCGGCTTTAACTGATGAAAATAGGCATATTGCAGTAATTTGGGCAACGCACACTCACCCGCACCGCCGGGAGGGACTTTCCGGACTGTCTGTTCAAAAATAGTGCATAAGTCTTTCACTTCTCCTTTCGCATTCAGCATCCGGAACTGCCTGAATAGTTTTTGTTGCAAAGCTGCCGAACGCTCTTTCCGTTCTGCTTTCAGCCTTTCTATCTCATCCTTGAACCGATTGACTTCCGCTTCGCATTCTTCCAGGCGGTTCTTCCATTCCTTCTCCTTTCGTTTGTATTCGGCTTTCTGATATTGGCTTTCGCGAATTAGAGCGGCTTGTTCTTCCTCAGAAATCCCGGTTGAGGACAGGCGCCGGTTTTCTCTGGCTTCTTTTGCAGCTTTCAGCTCCGCTTTGGCTTGGTTCAGCTCCGCTTGAGCCCGTTCCGTTTCTGTCTTCCACTTTTCTTTCGACTCAAGATAGGAAGCGCTATTCTCTAATTCATTGATACGGGCATTGATAGCGGAAATCTGTTCTTCCTCAATCTTGAAAAATCCTTGTGGTTGCAACAAATCATAAACAGGAGGGACAAAGTAAGTATGCAGGTTCTTTCCCGCCAAATTGCCGGAGAAGGCTGCCAAATAACCTATTCTGTATCCTTCGTCCGTCTCTTTTCGTGTCGTTTCATTCATCGCTTTTCCCGTTTCTTGCACCACCAGTACTCGAACATCTTTCCAAGAGCTAATTCTTCCTGCCATTCCTTCCGGCTTGCGATATACTCTTTCACTTCCTCTGCCGCCAATACACACAACGGATGGGGCGTATAATGGAAAGGATAAGTGAATTTCTCCGGTAGAGCAATGTGAGAAACGGGCTTCTTGAAAAAATGTATCATCGGTTTATATTTGAATGTGATTATTGGTGCAAAAGTAAGGTAAATCCGCGAATTTTGTTCTATATTTGTTCTGGAGTTTGAATGAAATAAAGTGGATGCTTGAGCAAAGATAAAATGGATAGGATGGAGAAAACACCAAAAGTAGCTTTTGTAGGCAACAGCCATATGGCATTTTGGGCACTGGATATTTATTTCCCTCAATGGAAATGCCTGAATTACGGAGCGCCCGGTGAGGGGTTGGCCTATGTCGAATCTTTTGTGGCGGATACCTCTGATTGTCAGGTTATCATTCAATTCGGCAGTAACGACATCTACGAGTTGAATGATGAAAATGTAGACGATTATGTGGAACGTTATGTGAAGGCAATCCTTGCCGTTCCTTCTCTGAAGACGTACTTATTCTGTATTTTTCCACGAAATGATTACGATGATTACAGTACGGCAGTGAATAGATTCATCCGTATGCTCAATCAGAAAATACATGAAAAGCTGCAAGGGACGAATATAATCTACCTTGATGTATTCGACTGTCTGTCACTGGACGGCAGACTGAATCCTGATTTGACCATCGACGACCTGCATCTGAATGGCAAAGGTTATAGTATACTGGCAGAAGCTGTGAAGCGGGCTGTCAATGTATGAGTTATACCCAATTTCTTCTGTTGCTGCTTTTATTGTAGATATTGATGGCATATCAGTTTATTTTTCCTATTTTTGCCGCCAATTAAAATGATTATAATAACCCCCGTAAAGCGATAAGACAATGGAAAAAGTAATTATCAATTCGTACGAAGAATTTGAAAAACTGGTAGGCAAACAAATAGGTGTTTCTGATTATGTTGAACTCTCTCAGGAACGTATCAATCTTTTTGCAGATGCTACATTAGACCACCAATGGATTCACGTGGATACGGAACGTGCCAAAACAGACAGCCCTTATCATAGCACAATAGCTCACGGTTATCTGACATTGTCTATGCTTCCGTATCTGTGGAACCAGATTATCCAGGTGAACAACCTGAAAATGATGATTAACTACGGCATGGATAAGATGAAATTCGGTCAGGCTGTATTGGCAGGACAGAGTATCCGCCTGGTGACTACCCTTCATTCATTGACAAATCTGCGTGGTGTGGCAAAGCTGAAATCAAATTTGCCATCGAAATAAAAGACCAACCGAAGAAGGCACTCGAAGGCATTGCCGTATTCTTGTACTATTTCAATTGATTTAGTTCACGAATAACATAGATAAAGAAGCTGTTTCTTTGACGGGAGACAGCTTCTTGTGTTTTTGATATGTCTTACTTCTTGGCTTTCATTGCTTTTAGCGTATTTCTGCGTACAGCACGGATAGCGGGATTCAATAATTCGGGTTCCATGATTTCCAACATTGTGCGCAGTTCCTGTTGCAACTCCGGAATGGAACAAGTCAGTTGATAGGCAAGTTTTATGCAAAGGGATTGTATGCCGCCCGGTTCCCGCCGGGTTATGACACGCTCCAGACAGAAATCGAGGAAATCCATTCGTGGCGGGTTGGCTGCCGGTTGCTGGCTGAGCAGGTTCAGGAGCATTCTTCGTTTTCCCGAATGCGGGCAGGACATGGCAGCGTCAATCAGTTCATCCTGTCTCCGGCTCAACCATTCCACGTCTTCCTTTGAGAAATGCGTGCAAACCCACAATGCCTGATATGAGACAATCTCGTCCTCATCAAAGATAAATTGATAGACTTCTTCTCTGAGCTGTTCGTCATCTTGTATAAAGTGAAGTATCTCTCTGATATCTTCGATATGTACACGTTCGGATAATCTTGCACGCAGGTTCATGTAGCTTTCTTTTTTGAGGGTTAACCTTTACTTTCTTCGATATTCGTTTCTTTCAACTGTAAATGCAGAATCGGGTAAGGTTTTCCCATACCGTCCGTTTCGTCCCTTCCGATGATTTGGAATCCCATATGTAGGTAAAAGCTGAGTGCTTTTTCATTCTGTTCGTTTACGTCCACTTTATCCATCTGCTTTTTCTGAATGGCGTATTCCAGCAACCGCTTGCCGTATCCTTTTCCCTGCTCGCCGGGATTTACGAATAACATCTCGATTAGCTCGTCGCTCAGTCCCATGAAAGCCACAATCTTTCTATCGGCATTCCGGACAATGTATAGTTCTACCGCCGGTAAATAGTGATTGCGCACCAACGGTCTGTAAAACTGGATATGTTCTTCCGTAAGGAAATGATGCGTGTGACGCACTGATGCTTCCCAAACTTCCAGAATCTCGTCGTAATCTTGGGGAGTGGGTTGGCATATATTAGGAAGATAGTAACACAAATGGTCGAGTATATTTCCATTGTATGTCAGTTCCGCCTGATGCAGCACACCTTCATAGATAAACCCGTTCCGTTCGAGTACTTGTTGCGACCGCTTATTATGCGGGTAGCAATTGGCGGTGATGAGGCTGAGTTGCAGTTCATTGAATCCGTAGTTGAGTACAGCCTGCACTGCTTCCGTCATATATCCTTTGCCCCAATGTGCTTCGTCAAGCCAGTATCCCAGCATGCGAACCTGCGGATTCTCCCGTTTCGGGTCGGGGACGATTCCGATGGAACCGATAAGCTGCTGCGTATCTTTCAGTGTCATCGCCCAAATATTCTCCTGACCGATAAAACGTTCTGAAGAATCTCCCGCGACTCCTCTATCGTCTTATGTGGCGCCCATCCTGCATTATTACCCAAGTTCGGGTTTTGGCAACAGGCAAAAAATGCTTCCGCATCCTCTTCTTGAAAAGGACGGACTAGCAGACGTTCCGTTTCAAGAGTGTGCGCTGCCATCGTTTCTTCTGTTTCAGTCTTCTTCTCCATATTCTTTCTTATACACACATTCTATACGATTTCTGTCCGGGTCAAGGACTACACTTTCAAAATAACCGTCTCCCGAAGTACGCGGCTCGCCGGCAATGGTGTAACCTTCGGAACGCATCTCTTCCGTGAAACGAAGCACTTCCGCTTGACTGGGGAACGAGAAAGCGAGATGTGTCAGTCCGACTCTGTTCTCTTCCACCACCGTATTCTGTACATCGGGACGGCTCATTAACTCCAAAGAAGGGCCTTCACCGAAAGATATGAAGTAAGATTCGAATCCTTTCTTGGGATTCACATATTTCTCATTGCTTTTTCCACCCAGGAAGCGGATATAGAACTCTTTCAACTCTTCCAAACGGAAAGTCCAAATAGCGATGTGATGTAGTTTCATTTTAAATCTGATTTTTCTTTTTATCGTTACGACCGTTAACTGTTCTCTTTTTTATTTAGCTGACTGCGTCACATATTCATAAACGATACGTGAAATATCAGCGATAATCTTACTGTTTTCTGCAAAACTCTCTTCAGAGTCTTTCACGAAAACAGCTATACTGTAAGTGCGTCCGTCGGGCAAAAGAACAAAGCCGATGTCATTGCAACCTATTTGCTGACCTTTGGCATTAAGGTCGCCCGTCCCTGTTTTATGTCCCACTATCACTCCTTTATCCAGTAATGGAGCGACCAGTCGGTCTTGTCCGGTCTGGCATTCTACCATTGTCTGCCAGATAAAATCCTTATATTCTTTCGCAAACAACGGTTCCCGTCGGAAAATCTCCAATAGCTCGGCGGCAGCCAACGGCGTACTCCAGTTTTGATAACACAAATCCAAATCTTCGTGCATGGCACTCTCCGTACCGACGATGGCACAATCCTGAATACCTAACGAATGGATATATTTGTCTACTGCATCCGTTCCGCCCTGATAATTGAATAGTATATCGCAGGCATTGTTGTCACTCTGTTGAAGCGTGTATCTTAACAGGTCGGCAATGCTCATCTCAATCCCACCTTGCGGATACTTATCTCGTAACGGGCTATACGTGTCCGGTTTCAAATCCGATTTCTCTATCTTTAGCAGAGTGTCCAATGACTGATTTTGTTTCGTTATATAATCAGCCACTGCCAACGCCTGATGAAATTTGAAAACACTCATCAAAGGATAATGATTGTCATTATTAACTGTTACCGTATCTTTTCCGTCTATGATGACAGCAATTCCTATTTCGGCTTTCTTGTCTTTGATAGCCTCCTTCAATTGTGTCTCAAGAGGAACACTCTGACAGGAAAACAGCAGGATAGGGATTAAACAAAGAAACACAATGAATGAGCGCATAATCAATCTTCTTTTTTTATGGGTTACTAATTTTCTATTGAAGTCACAAAGGTATGAATTGTAATTTGAAAAAGTGAGGATGGTATCCTAAATTCTGTTATAACAAAATTGTAAATAAAGAAATTAGGTTTCGTATGCTTTTTCCGTTATATTTGTAGAATCTTGTTACTTTACAATTTATAGTAACGGAAATCTGGATAAGTAATCGTTATTAAAAGACAAAACTAATATGAGCACTTTTCGTTCCATAGAAGAGCTGGTCAAAAGTCTCGACCGGGAGAAAGAACTCCTGAAAGAAATGTTTTCCAAACGGAAGTCTCTTTCGTTCCGCTATGATTATGCGCTTGAAATGACCGAGTACAAGGAAGAGCGCATCCGCTATTTGATTGACTACGGAGTTATCCGGGATACCGGTGATTTTCTTGAAATGGAGGATATCTATCTGAAATTCTTTGAAGATGTGCTCGAAGTGAATGAAGAAATCAATGTTTCTTTCGTACAGGATTACTTGACACGACTGAATGAAAACATTGATTATTACTTGAAAGAAAATAACGAACAGCGCAAGTACAACTATCAGCGGGAAGTGAAACGCTGCCTGAAGAATATAGCCCTGACTACTGTCCGCAACGTGATGGACTTGAAGCGGAATATGGATAATACCTATAAGAACGAGCCTAATTACAAAATAAAGAAAACCAAACTCGTCCGGCTTGACGAGAAACGGAACAATATTGCTCTGTTGATTCGTAAAAGCGAGGAATTGATAGACTATGGGCAGCCTATTTTCTTCCGGGTGGCGATGGATGTGCAGATGCGGAATGTGGTGAGTGACGTAAAACTCCAGTTGAATGACTCGTACCATAACCTGATTGAAATCCAGAAGCAAATCATCCATTATCTGAATCTGATAGATTATCAGAACCGTATCCTTGAAAAAGTAAAGAAACTGAAGTACCTGAAAGACCAGTTCCTGTTGGAAGAACATACAAGTATCCGTTCTGTTGCCGCACAGAAGAATCCCGTTTGGATAGAGCCGCAGGTCGGCTATCGCATCAAACTTTCCATTGATAATCTACGGACTTCCGATGAGGCTTTTCAGATATTGAAGAAACTTGTCGCGCGGCAGAAAAATTCTCCGAAAGGAATGAAACAACTGGCAGATGCCATTCCGGAAGGATACCTGGATGGGCAGTCGCAAATGATAGATACCGTAAACTTGCAGGAAGTGCATAATTCATTTATGGCGTCCAGCACCCATCTGTTCTCTTTTGTGATGAACTATCGTTACCGGAAAGAGGTGACACGTGGAGAGAAATTAATCTTTTTCTGCCAACTGGCATCACAGTATGCCGACGAACTTCGCTTTACGGATACTTATGAAATCTCCGACGAAGTGGAATACCCTTTAATATATGCCAAATAATCTATGCTGAATACTAAAAACAGATGAACATGAAATACACTGAAGAGATATTTAATATACTTAGCAAAGGGGGATTCATTTCTTCCAATAGTGTCTCTACCCAAGTGAAACGCTTGTATGATGCCATTGAGGAAGATTTGCCCGATTATTATGATTACTACAAAGGTATCGGTTTTTATCTGGAAGGCGGTGACGGTTATTACTACTTTACCCGCAAGGAATCGAAAGTCGATTTGGAACGTAAACTGGAAGCAATTCAGAAGTGGATTGATTACCTGAGTTTCCTGAAAACCTATCATTCGGCATTCGGTCCGGGCTTTTTGTTCCGTGCCGCTGATATTGAGATTCAGATAGGATGCGATATCGAACTGAAAGAAAAGGCGACCAAACTGTTTTCGGATAAGAAGAAATATGATGAAGTAGTCGGCAAACTGCTGAAAGAACTGGAGAGTATAGGGCTGATAGAGAAAGAAAACGAACTCGACGGGACATATAAAGTATTATCGGCTTTCCATTATATGGAGGATTTGGTTGATTGTATCACAATTTCAGAGGAGGTGCAAGATGAGATACCTGAATAAGATTATTTTTCTGAACAGTGCCCATATTCCATATGCGGAAGTGAAGTTGGATGGGAACGTACATTTTATAGGTACGCAAGGTGTCGGTAAGAGTACACTGCTCCGTGCCATCCTCTTCTTTTATAACGCTGACAAACTAAGACTGGGCATTCCGAAGGAGAAGAAAAGTTTCGATGCTTTTATTTTCCATACGCCAATTCTTACATTGTTTATGAGGTGATGCGGGAGAATGGGGCGTATTGTGTGGTAGCTGCCAAATCCCAGGGACGGGTGTTTTTCCGTTTTATTGATGCGCCATTCCAACAGGACTGGTTCATTGACGAACGCAATGCCGTATATTCCGAGTGGGGACGCATCCGAGAACATATCGGTTCGAAGATTCAAATTACTGCACAAGTGACTAGTTATGAAATGTATCGGGACATTATTTTCGGTAATAACCGTAAGCATGAAATGATACCCTACCGCAAGTTTGCCATTGTGGAAAGTGCAAAATATCAGAATATTCCCCGTACAATACAGAACGTCTTTTTAAATTCCAAACTGGATGCTGATTTTATAAAAGATACCATTATCCGTTCGATGAGTGATGAGGATATCTCTGTCGATTTGGACTTCTATCGTAGCCAGATAAAGGAATTCGAGCAGGAATACAGGGATGTGATGCTTTGGTTTACAAAGAACAAGAATGGAGAAGTGCCTGTCCGGAAGATGGCGGAGAAAGTAATGAACGCCTATCGTGATTTGATTTATACCCAAAAGCAGATTGGTGAAGGGCGTGCGGAGCTTAACTTTGCGGAGAAACGGGCTTTGCATGAGATTCCCTTAGTGAAGGAAGAACTGGCTAAAGCGGAGACGGAACGTGAACGGTTGCTGCGGCTTATGGGTGAACTGCAACAAAAGTACACCAATGAGCGTGATGGCTTGATTAGGGATATAGGTATAATAAACGATTTGCTCAAAAAGATACGTGAGAAACGTCTGCATTACGAGCAGATGCAGATTGAAGAAATCATCAAACGGGTATCTTGCGAAGAATTATTGGTTCAGGAACTTGAACAAGTCCGGAATATGAAATCGGAACTGACAAGGGCTTATGAGGATGTATTGAGTAAGTACCGATTGCTGTTTGAAAAACTGGAAGCTGATTTCCGTACTTTTGAGAATAGCCAGCAAGCACGGATAAATTTCCGGAATGCGGAGATTGCCGGTAAGCAGGAGGAATTGATGCAACAGCTTCGTGTGGAAGAAGAAAAAGTAAGGGCAACGCAAGAAGAGAAAGTGCAGACAGTGGATAATCGTATCCGGCAGTTGCGTGACGAACAGGCACAGTGCAACCTGAAACTTCAAAAGGTGAAATACGAACATCCCCATCAAAAGGAAATGTCCGATTGTGAAGACGGCATCAACGAACTGCGTAAAAAAGACAAGGAACTGGAACTTAGCATCCGTCAGCAACAAGGAGATATAAAGCAGTTGAGACAGGAGTGTGAATGGAAAGTAAAAGAATTGAAATGGGAATTTCAGGCAAAGATAGAGGCCGTTCGCAAAGAGCGGGGTGCGATTGAAGAACAGTTGCAAACATTGGATGCCTTGATTGAGAAACGAAAAGGTTCTTTGTGCGAATGGCTGGAGAAGAACAAACCGGATTGGCAGGAGACGATAGGCAAGGTGGCGGATGAGGAACTGGTGTTGTACAACAATGAACTGCAACCTCAATTGGTGAATAAGGAAGCTACTTTGTTCGGCGTTTCACTCAATCTGACTGCAATCGAGCGTTCTGTCCGCACTCCCGAAGAAATGAAGCAGGAACGAGACAGGCAACAAGCAGCCCGGCAACTTTGTACCGACCGCCTCACCCGACTGACGGAAGAAGAGGGAGAAGCAGTTTCTTCTTTGGAGAAAAAGTACTCGAAGCAAATACATCGTATTTTGGAAGAACAACATCTGATGGAAGCCGAGCGAATGCAGATTCCTGCAAAATTGAAGAATTTGCAGGCTGATTACGCCTCATGGAAGACAAAGGAGGAGGAATGGAAAAGAGGTTGTACCGAAGAATTGCAGGCGCAACTGAATGAAATCGGCCATCGGCTTTATGTGGCGGAAGGAGAGAAGGACAAGCATTTGGCGGAACGGGAAAACTGTTGAAAGCCTGCCGGAAAGTGTATAATGACAGCAGGACGGAACTCCGGAAGGAACTGGACGAGTTCAGTGCCGGTGTTCGGCAAGAGATAGACCGGATGAAACAGCAAACTGCGGAGCGGGAAAAAGGAATTGAAGCAGGCGCAGGAGAATGAATTGAATGGAAAGGGTGCTGATACGGTCACTATCCGCAAGTATGATGACAGGCTTGCCGAAATAAGTAAAGAATTGGATTATATAGGTAAATCCCGCCCACAAGTTCTTTTTTATGAAAGAGACAAGGAGGAACTGTTTGATAAAGAACCTGCTACGCGAAGCCGGAAGAAAGAACTGGATGCGAAGCTGGTTGCATTGGACGAACGTTTTGCCCTGAAAAAGGAGAAGTTGCAGATTCAGAAAAAAGGGGCGGACGAGCATCTCGACCGGATTGGCAAAGAATTGCATTTATTAGAGGACGGGCTGGATAAAGTGGATATGTTCCGGAAAGATGAAACTTTCTGTCCGCCTTCTGTGACGGAAATAGGAGAGAAGCCTACCCGGAAAAGTTGCGACGTTATTGTAGAAGAGTTGAAGTCGCTCATTGTATCCACCATCAGAAAAACAGAAGAATTCAAGAGAGCGGTGACGCAGTTCAATGGAAACTTCTCGTCAAAAAATACGTTCCATTTCCGTACGGAGTTGGTTGGAGAACAGGATTACTATGATTTCGCTTCCAATCTGTGCGAGTTTGTGGATAATGATAAGATTTCCGATTATCAGAAACATATCAGTGAACGGTATACGGATATAATCCGGCGGATTTCAAAGGAAGTGGGGGATCTGACACATAATGAAAGCGAGATACACAGAACAATAAAGGATATCAACGACGATTTTGTCAAGCGGAACTTTGCCGGAGTAATAAAGGAAATAGCTCTTCGCCCGCTTCAGAGCAGCGATAAGCTGATGCAGCTATTGCTGGAGATTAAACGGTTTAGCGATGAGAACCAATATAATATGGGAAAGGTTGACTTGTTCTCGCAGGATTCCCGTGAAGATGTCAATGCGACGGCTGTCCGGCATTTGCTGTCGTTTATGAAATTCCTGCTCGATGAGCCGGGACGCAGACGGTTGGCGCTTGCCGATACATTCAAGTTGGAATTTCGCGTGAAAGAGAATGATAACGACACGGGATGGGTGGAGAAGATTGCCAATGTAGGTTCTGACGGTACGGACATTCTGGTGAAAGCGATGGTCAATATCATGCTGATTAATGTGTTCAAAGAAAAGGCGTCACGTAAGTTTGGTGACTTTAAAATCCATTGTATGATGGATGAAATAGGAAAACTGCATCCTAATAACGTGAAAGGTATTCTGGACTTTGCCAATTGCCGGAATATCTTGTTGGTAAACAGTTCACCTACTACTTATAATGTGGAAGATTATCGTTATACCTATTTATTGAGTAAAGACGGACGGTCAAATACACAGGTTGTCCCATTGTTAACCTATAATAAGATAGAAAAATGAGCAGCAATTTATTTACATTGACAGTGGCGCAGCTGATTCAGAAAATGCTGGACGGTGATACTGTAGCATATAGCAAGTTTGACGGCACAATAGCACGAGAAATGGTAAATGAGGGAATCATAACGCTTGTTTCACAAGGGAGTAGGCGCAGTTTCCGTATGATTGACCCGAAAGGATGCCGTATCTATCTTGCTCAGAATTATACTTTCGGCATGAAGTTGAGAGATTGGATTGAGATGAAAAGCCGTTGGGAAGGAGTGTCACGTTCGGAACAAGTGGCGAAAGCGGGGCACTCAAAACTTAGATATATCCGTACGTTCAAAGGTTTTCTACTCAATTGTTATACGCCTATAGAATTTACTCTTCATGGTGAACCATGCGTGCTTTCTCCTTTGCAAGGCATTTCCATCTTCATACAGGATTACGAAGATTTCCGTATTCCTGAAGATGTTGTAGTAGTGGGTATAGAGAATGGAGAGAATTTTCAGCATATCCGTGCCCAAAGCTATTTGTTTGAAGGAATGAAAGTTCTTTTTGTATCCCGTTATCCGCAATCGAAGGATTTGTGTAACTGGCTAAAGATGATTCCCAATCGTTATATCCATTTCGGAGACATAGATTTGGCTGGTATTTCTATCTTTTTAAATGAGTTTTATGTGAATTTGGGCAACCGTGCGGAATTTTTCATTCCTGCAGATGTGGAGAAGCGCCTCAAGGACGGAAACCGACAGCTTTATGATAATCAGTATTTGCGTTATAGGGCTATGTTGGTTTCTGACGAACGTTTAAGGCCGTTGGTGGCAATGATTCATAAATATGGGAAAGCGTATGAACAAGAAGGATATATAAAGGAATGAATTAGTCATATGATTACACTGGATAATTTTGAGAGCTTTGTCCCCTATAAGATATTGATGCGCGGGGAAGAGTATTATGATACGGATGCCGTTTCCGAACTGGAAGAAACCTCACCCGGTGAATGGGCTGCAACCGTAGAGGGAATGGACGATTATAATGTAGAAATATCTATGAACGGAAAGGAGGTAGATATTCTGAAAGATATTACTGAACGCATGTGCAAGGAGAAAATTGCGGAATATGATACAATGACGGAATAATTGTTCCCTGTGAAATAAGGAGGTGTCGCATTTATAACTTGAACTCAGAATTCAACATCTCTATGAAATGAAAAACAAAATATATCTGTCATCTGTCACAGATTATAATCTAACTTGCAGAGTATAAGTTCTTAATAGTGTGACAGCACAAGGTGACAGCAGTGTGATAGCAATAATGCTGTCACGCAAGAAACAAAGAAGAAATCAAAGATGCTGTTTGGAAATTGATAGTATCAGCTATAGAAAGATAAGTTGTTCAATTTATTCTTCCCGTACTTATGAGTTGTGTCCTGCCTTGAAACCAATGGTTTCAAGGTGCGAAACAGTTGTTTCTGCGGTTTGAAACTTTAGTTTTATACGCTTGAAACTAAAGTTCCAATTGCTTGAAACCATTAGTTTCTTACCGATGAAACTATAGTTTCCCTTAGCTGGAACTGTAGTTTCAAGCGGAGAAAACTAATTTGCCTCGTAATAGAGTGGTGGCAATCCCGTTTCTTTCGGCTAAAGAGATGCTTGATATATCAATAATTTTCTGTATTAAAAACTTGTTTTCTTTGCCGGTTTCGGATATTATGACTAATTTAGCAGTCTCAACGATCACAAAGACGCTGACAAAACAAATTATTATCAAATTAATGAAAATTACTCAATTTCGTAAGAACGAAGATACGATAGCGCTCAGCGTAATGGATCTTGATATACTTGTAAATAAGATAAAGACAGAAATAAAATCCCGTCCTGTTTCTACATTCAGAGAGCATCTGCGATATACCCTTTCCGATGAGCGGTGTACGTTTGCCGATAAACTGCCCCAAATAATTCCTGCCGCCGAATTCCGAAAAGTAAGCGGTCAGAAACAGATGAAAAACTACAACGGTATTGTAGAACTGACCATCGGCCCCTTGTCTAATAAGTCGGAAATCGCTTTGGTGAAACAAAAAGCCTGTGAGCAACCGCAAACCCGTTGTGTTTTCATGGGTTCAAGTGGCAAAACGGTGAAGATATGGACTACCTTCACCCGGCCGGACAACTCCCTTCCCAAAACACGGGAAGAAGCGGAACTATTCCACGCCCACGCCTATCGCTTGGCTGTGAAATGTTATCAGCCGCAAATCCCGTTCGATATACTTCCCAAAGAACCGACTTTGGAACAATATTCGCGCTTATCCCACGATCCGGACATCATCTATCGTCCGGATTCAGTCCAGTTTTATCTCTCCCAACCGTCATCAATGCCCGAAGAAACCACTTTCCGGGAAGCGGTTCAAGCAGAGAAATCTCCATTGACCCGTGCCGTACCGGGATATGATGCGGAAAATGCCTTCCTGATGCTTTTCGAAGCTGCTTTGCGGAAAGCATATGCCGAACTCAGGGAAGCGGGACTCGAATTGCGCGAGGACACATGTCATCCTTTAGTCGTCCAACTGGCTAAAACTGTTTTGCTTCGGGACTTCCGCAAGAAGAAGTTGTGAAACGTACCGTTTTCCACTTCTATATGTATAAACAGGAAGCGCTTATCCGTCAAATGATTGGCAATATATATACCGAGTGCAAAGGTTTCGGCAAGAATATTAGCCTGAGTAAAGAGCAACAACTCGCCTTGCAGACCGAAGAATTCATGAAACGCCGCTATGAATTCCGCCATAACACCCAAATCGGCGAGGTAGAATATCGTGAAAGGCTTTCTTTCCGTTTCCGCTTCAATCCTCTCGACAAGCGTGCGCTGAACAGCATTGCCCTGGATGCGCAGATGGAAGGCATTCCGTTGTGGGACAGGGATATCAGCCGTTATATCTATTCCAACCGCGTGCCTGTATTCAACCCGTTGGAAGATTTTCTCTACCGGCTTCCGGTATGGGACGGCAAAGACCGTATCCGTGCACTGGCAGCCACCGTTCCCTGTAAGAATCCGTATTGGATGGATTTATTCCATCGTTGGTTTCTCAATATGGTTTCCCATTGGAGAGGAAGCAATAAAAAGTATGCGAACAGTGTTTCGCCCTTACTTGTCGGACCGCAAGGAACACGCAAATCCACTTTTTGCCGGAGCATAATGCCCCCTTCCGAACGTTCCTATTATACCGACAGCATTGATTTCTCCCGAAAGAAAGATGCCGAACTTTACCTCAATCGTTTTGCTCTCATCAATATTGATGAATTTGACCAGGTGAGTTCGACACAACAAGGCTTCCTGAAACATATTCTGCAAAAGCCTGTACTGAATGTGAAGAAACCTCATGGCAGTGCCGTGCTCGAAATGCGCCGTTATGCTTCATTTATAGCCACAAGCAACCAAAAAGACCTGTTGACCGACCCTTCCGGCAGCCGTCGTTTTATTTGCATCGAGGTGACCGGAGTGATTGACACCAACCGTCCGATAGACTATGAGCAACTTTATGCACAAGCTATGTACGAACTGGAGCATGGCGAACGTTATTGGTTCGACCAGGAGGAAGAAAAGATTATGATGGAAAACAATCGTGAATTTGAACAAGTCCCGCCGGAAGAACAACTTTTCTTCTGTTATTTCCGTGCTGCACAGTCTGAGGAAGGGGAGTGGCTATCTCCTGCCGAGATTATGGAAGATATTCAAAAAGGCAGTTCAATCCCGATGTCTGTCAAAAGGGTTAATTCCTTCGGGAGAATACTAAAAAAGCAAGAAATACCTTCCAAACATACGCGTAGCGGTACACTTTATCATGTTGTAAGACTGATAACCAGGTGATGGCAAAAATGCCATCACCCTGCCGTCACCTCTTGCTGTCACAGTCTTATCGGTTCATTACTAAACTATTAACCCCTAAACAGTGACAGATGACAGCAACTTACCAAATATATTCTTCTGTGTAGCGTTGGTAAGTTGGTTCTTCTTTTATCCCTTTATTGCGGAATAGTTGTCTGATGTAGGCTTGGTCTTTAGGCATAAGCCCCCGTTCTCCTCGATAAAATCTATAATATCCTGTTTTCCCATAGTGTCCTACCAATTGTATTCTGATACTGACTGCATCCTCATAAGGGATTCTGTCGAGCAACCGTTTTAGTCCCACGCCACATGAACTTTGACAGCAGTCTTGAAACATTCGCATTGGTTTCCATCCGCAGGATAATGTGTCGGATTAACGATGGAGATATAAAGGTAATCGGCTGTTTCATTTTGTGCAGCTACGTAGCGCAAGCATTTCAAGGCTTGTGGGCATTGGTCGTTGAAACAACGAGAGAAATTGTAGGGGACAGACGGGCTGTCGGATTCTTCTTTCATCTTGTAGGGTTTATTTTATTTGTGAGATACTGTTGTAAATACGTTAATATACGGGAAAATATTCTTCGCAAAAGTAGGGCTTTATTTTGGGAATGGGAAGTGTTTGGACAAATATTGTTTGTGAAAATAGAGTATATAGTTTGTTTTGAGTAAGATGTTGTGATTGTTATACTAAATTACGAACTGTGAGATTGACATAACGTGATTATTGGAAAAACAGGGGGATTAGATTAATAAATTGTAATTCACGTATTGAATATTATAAAGGGTATGTTTAATTTCTGTTTGTCAATAAATTAAGTTATTTTTGTAAGCGGATCAATCAAAAGAATGATTATGGGACAGTTAAAACCAACTCAAGTCTTGAATAAGGCATATAGGCAAATAGCGGTAGAAACTACTGAATTCAAACATTTTAAAAGTGCATTGCAAACATTATTAGACAATGTTTCAGATGGACAACGAGAGGAAACCCAAAAAGAACATTTACGAAATTTTCTTAGTGAAACGTTCTATAAGCCTTATTATGTGGCTCCTGAAGAAGATATAGATTTAGCAATCCGATTGGATAAAACCGTTAAATCTAATATTGGGTTATTGATAGAAGTTAAGAGTACAACGAATAAAAGCGAAATGCTTTCTGTTAATAATTTGAATAGGAAGGCTCTTCAAGAACTTTTGCTTTATTATTTGAAGGAAAGGATTGCGAAGAAGAATACAGATATAAAATATTTGATAGCTACTAATATACGTGAGTATTTTATCTTTGATGCACAAGAGTTTGAACAAAAATTCTATCAAAACAAGAAATTACGTAAGGAGTTTCAGGACTTTCAGGATGGCAGAAAAACGAGTAACAAGACTGACTTCTTTTATGCTGAAATAGCATCTCCTTTTATTGAAGAGGTACAGGGAAATTTGGAATATACTTATTTTGATATTTATGATTATCGTAAATATTTGAGAGAAGATAGTAACAATGCATCTAAGAAGTTGATAGAACTTTATAAAATATTCAGTGACACTCATCTTTTAAAACTTTCTTTTCAGACCGATAGCAATTCTTTGAATAGAGGATTTTACTCTGAGTTGTTGCATATCATAGGAATTGAGGAGAAGAAAGAAAATAACAAAACAGTAATAGTCCGTAAATCTGTTGAGAAGAGATGTGAAGCATCATTGTTAGAAAATACAATAAATCAACTTGATGCGGAAGATTGTTTGTATAAAATAAAGAATGTCGCTTTATATGGAAGTACTCGTGAAGAACGGTTGTTTAATGTAGCGATGGAGCTATGTATTACATGGATTAACAGAATTTTATTTTTGAAACTTTTGGAAGCTCAAATGCTGAAATATCATAATGGGGAATTGTGTTACAAATTTCTTACGATAAAGAAAATACGAGATTTTGATGATTTGAATACTTTATTTTTTCAAGTTTTGGCTCGGGATTTTGAACATAGAACCCCATCAATACTGAAAAGCTTTGAATATGTACCATATTTGAATAGTTCTCTTTTTGAAGTCACTGAACTTGAAAGTGATACAATTAAAATTAATAGTTTGTCGCAGCGTGAAGAATTACCACTGTTGTCGAGTAGCGTATTGAAAAACAAGAAAGGTAATTTGAAAGTTGATAGTTTTATCTGCATTGAATATTTATTCGCCTTTTAGATGCCTATAATTTCGCAAGTGAAGGTAGTGAGGAAGTTCAGGAAGAAGCTAAGACTTTAATAAATGCCTCTGTGTTAGGACTTATTTTTGAGAAAATTAATGGACATAAAGATGGCTCTGTTTTTACTCCGGGTATCATAACTATGTATATGTGTCGTGAAGCGATTACTAAAACTGTGCTACAAAAGTTTAATGGCTTTTATGGCTGGAATTGTACTTCGATAATAGATTTATATAATAGGATAGATGATATATCTAAGGCTAATGAATTGATTAATAGTATTAAAATATGTGACCCAGCCGTCGGTTCTGGACATTTCCTTGTTTCTGCACTAAATGAACTGATATATTTGAAGTATGAGTTGGGAATATTAGTAGATGTCAATGGAAAGCGCATTAGGAAGCAGGATTATACATTTGCCATTGAAAATGATGAATTGATTGTTACTGATTCTGAGAATAGTCTATTTGTCTATAATCCTTTTAACGAAGAGAGCAGGCGTATGCAAGAAACATTGTTTCGGGAAAAAAGGCTGATTATAGAAAACTGTTTGTTTGGAGTAGATATAAATCCGAATTCTGTAAAGATATGCCGTTTGAGATTGTGGATTGAGTTGTTGAAAAATGCGTATTATACAAAAAGTAGCAATTATCAATATTTGGAAACTTTGCCAAATATTGATATAAACATAAAGTGTGGTAATTCTCTTGTATATCGGTTTTAATTTGAAAGATAGTATAAAATCTGTACTACGAGAAACTGGTATAACCATTAAACAATATAAAAATGGTGTCGCAAAATATAAGAATGCTCAAGATAAAAAAGAAAAAAAAGAATTGGAGAATTTGATTTCTGAGATTAAGTCAAAGCTAAAAACAGAAATAGGGCAAAAAGAACCTAAGCGCGTTAGATTAAACAAATACCGTGCTGAGTTGAATGATTTATTGGCTCCTCAATTGTTTGAATTTACAAAGAAGGAACAAAAGGAAAGACAAAGACGGATAGAATTTCTATATAGGGGAATTAAGGTCTTAGAAGATTATTTTCAAGAAGTTTGTTCTAATAAAATATATTTAGGTGCATTCGAATGGCGCATTGAATTTCCTGAAGTTTTAGATGATGAGGGGAATTTTATTGGTTTTGATTGTATAATCGGAAACCCGCCATATATTCAGTTGCAGTCTATAGAATATGATGCAGATATATTAGAACGCATGGAATATGAAACCTATGCTCGTACTGGAGATATTTATTGTTTGTTTTATGAACAAGGAATGAATGTATTGAAAGAAATGGCTGTTTGTGTTATATAACTTAAAATAAATGGATGAGGGCTGGATATGGTGAACTTCTTCGCAACTATTTTGTGACTAAAACAAATCCTACTCTATTAGTTGATTTTGCAGGAGTTAAGATTTTGATGCAGCTACAGTAGAGACTAATATTCTTCTAACTAATAAAGAAGTTAATAGATATTGTACTTTGGCTTGTACATTTTCCGATACTAATGGCTTAAGTAAATTGAGAGTCGATTTCGTACAGCAACAGCAATACTGAATGCACATTTAGCAATTCTGAAGTTGGTAATATTATCTCCTATTGAACAGAGTATCAAAAGAAAGATTGAAGCTATAGGTATACCACTTAAAGATTGGGATATAAATATCAATTATGGAATTAAGACAGGCTATAATGATGCCTTTATCATAAGTACTGAAAAGCGAGAGGAAATTCTTGCCCACTGCCGAACTGAAGATGAACGAGACAGAACGGCTGAACTTATACGACCGATTTTACGGGGCAGAGATATTAAGAGGTACTGAATATGAGGGGCTGAATTTGGATTATCAACATTCATAATGGCATAAAAGGTAAATTACCTCGTGTCAAAATCGAAGATTATCCTGCTATAAAAGCTCATTTAGATTTTTATTGGGATAAAATATCAAAAAGAACAGACAAAGGAGATACGCCATATAACCTTCGTAACTGTGCTTATATGGACGATTTTTCTAAGCCAAAAATCGTATGGGGGGAAATCTCAGACAAATCAAAATTTGCCTTTGACTTTTTGGGAAAATATGTACGGAAGCAACTTCTTTTTATATGAAGGAGAATATATAGAGTTTCTTTTAACGGCCTTAAATTCGTCAGTGTCTGAATGGCTGTTTTCTAAAACAGGGACAACTACTGGAGTTGGAACTATAAGATGGAAAAAATATACAATAGAACAACTAATTGTTGCTAAACCCACTACTGAACAACAGAAAATGCATCTTGCTGCATTTAATGCTTTAAAAACAGGCAAGATGACTATCCGTGATTTTAAGAATTTTAGCAATAACTTAATGTATGATATGTACGATTAGACGATGAAGAAATTCATTTTATAAAGAATTTATATAATTGATTTCTTCATTTGTCAACCTATATATATCATATATAATTGGATCGATAGCAGCATAATCAGCGCAATCGACCAAAGTTTCTATTTGAACTAATTTCTTGTCATCAGAATTAATTTTGGGTACTGGAAGTTTTTCGATAAACATTGGTTTATATTCAAAATATCCGCCATTACGAGTAACACCAAGTTGTCTGACATAATAATCAGCCAATCTGGAATTTAGTATAGCTAGTAAATATTTACTAGCAGGAACAATCATTGGAGAAGGAGCATTTATAAAACTGTTATTTTCAACCAAAGCATAACTTGCTGTTAGATTAAGATTTCCCCATACGATTTTTGGCTTAGAAAAAATCGTCCCAATAGTTGATACTATCTTGAGTTTCAAACCATTTTTATTGGTTCTTTTCCGGGATTTTATCTTCTCTCCATTGACAATATGTGTCTCTCCTGTCTGTTCTAAACGTTCTATGCCAAATGAGAGAAGATAACTTTTCACTGCTGGATATTGTTCTATGTCATAATGACGTGAAGGGAATGTCGCAATTAACCATAGATTTGCCCACTATTCTGTACCCTCTTAATATTTCGCCCTGTAAAATCGCTCATTAATTTTCCGCAATGAAAGTTTTTAATGTATCGTGGAGCGTGTTTCTGTCAACATTGCAGATTTGGGCAATTTTCCGTTGTGATATGTTTGTCTCTTTAGTAATTTTGTATTAGGATTTTTTCATATAATTTATATTTGTTAGGTGCACTTTTTTTCCTTTAGGCGTCCCAGTATTATACCTTCTGCTTTTTTTCTAGATAATGCTTCTTTGGTTCGTTGGCTAATAAGATTACGCTCTTATTTCAGCAGAAAGTCCAAATGCAAATGCTAAGACCTTGCTTTGTATATCTTCTCCTAAACGATAATTATCTTTAATAGTCCAAACCTTGCACCCCTTCATACAGATGTTAAGTATTTCCATAATCATAAAAAGGTTTCTGCCTAATCGTGATAATTCCTGCACATATTATAAGGTCATTCTTTCCTACTGTTTGAGAAGTTTGCCTAGCTCTCTTTTACTATAAGGATTTAGTGCCACTGATGGTTTCTTCTATCCAACCATCAATCTTCATATATTTTCATGTTGGCAGAATTTATTAATTTCAAAACGTTGGTTTTCAGTTTGTTTGTCGCTACTGACTCTGATGTATCCGTATATCATATTTATAAATTTTGAATGAATGAATAAGATACATTAATCTTTTTACGAACAAAATAAAAAGGATGTTTCAATAGAATAAGAAATATGGATTTAAATATGTTTTGCTACTAATTTAGTGCTTTTGTAGTACCTGTTTTTCTATGTAGATAGAAATGTATTCTATGTTTGTGTGTAATAATTTCACTTAACTTATCTACAACAACTTTCTCTCATTACTACCAATAGTAGACAATCTCTCACCAACGGAATACCATACAACTCCAATATATGATCCTCCTTCTTAACATCACGTTCCGCCTGCCTTGTTCTAGATTTATGATACGTATAACCGTCCTCCTAATAGCCAATACTGGTTGTTTGCTCACAGATTATAAATCAGAAGAGTCGATATGGGTATTAATAGTTGCAGCATATTTGCTCTCTTCAGCATTTAGCAGAGAATAGTCCTGAATCAACATATAAAGGTAAATGGCAAATGATATTCAAATGACGCATATTGATGTTCTCTTGCAGAATGTCTTCTATCAAGGCAAAGGTAAGATTCTCGGAATCATATTCGGATATTTTCTTATGTTTCTTTAAATGAGCGATTCGGGCATCCGTATATTGTTCGTATAGATAATCGAATATGGAATGAATCTTACTGGCGATGACTGTACCGTTATTGTATTCGATGTAGGCAATCAGGTCGCTGATATTACAATCTTTGGGCTGTTCGTTTCCTGATACGACCAGATAGAGAACTGCTGTTTGGCTCGAAACAGCGACATTCAAGCAGATTCGGATCATCGGAAGGACGTGATGGTGTCATCGACCGTAGTCATAATGATA